>Ga0233436_1000006_pt1 | contig 471068 bp, 390 predicted proteins | sample SI_122_August201_2_FD_182723 | JGI IMG/M metagenome (GOLD analysis project Ga0233436, IMG submission 182723) | Seawater microbial communities from Saanich Inlet, British Columbia, Canada - SI_122_August2016_150_MG | ecosystem: Environmental > Aquatic > Marine > Inlet | place: Canada: British... | reverse complement strand
CTGGTGCTGGCGCTTTATTTTTGGCGCTACGCACAACTTACCGAGAACTTATTAAAGCTAATTCCTTGTAAAGCTTTCACCCACCCTCACCCCCACCCCACACATGCCATTTTTAGAAATAATTTGGGGAATCAAAACTCTAGCTATTTTTGATGTTTGGAGTATTGAGCATCTTTTAAGTGGAATTTCTTTTGGGAGTGCTGTTAAAAAGAAAAATCATAAAATTCTAGGCAAGCTCCTTGGGCGCAAAAAACATGATTTTCATTCCTATTATTTTGGAATTATGGGGATTGCGGCAGTGGCATATTTATGGGAAACGATCGAGCATTATCTAGAAATTGGGTTGGGAGGAGCATGGCTTGAATATTGGTTTCAAGGAGTAGAATTTTGGCCGAACCGAATAATGGCGGATCCCTTACTCATGATTTTGGGTTATGTAATTGCCAAAAAATACACAAAAATTATTTGGCCAGTGCGTATTTTATCTATTGCCTGGGTGATTGTGCACTTATTTATATTTCCTCATTCAATGTACTTGCATGAGATCTTATAATGTGTTATAATTAAGTGAAGATACTAAAATTGAAATAGAATGTCTGAACACCTAGAAGCTTCCGAAACTCCTGACTCATGCACTGGAAACCCTATTGAGTTTGGGGATGTGAATACAACTCAATTTAATGATCCAGAACGCAAAGAAGCTCTTGGTGCACAAATAAGCTTGGCCGAAGCAGATGATATGTTTAATGAATTTTTTGGAGGGAATGATTTAAATTTTAAAGGAGAAGATATTTCGGCCTGGGTCAGATTTCGTACTGCGGTTCTAAATCAAGTAAGTAAAAAGGGACTAACTCGTGAAGAATTTCAGGAATTCCTTGATGATGTAGAACAACTCGCAGATGACAATACTTTTGCTGATCGAGATATCAATTATGCTAACTTAGGGGACGTAGAGGATCTTCTAGAAAAAGGGGTTAGCCTTCTTCTATATAAAAAACCTGATCATTTTGAAACGTATTTAAATACAAAACCTGTTATTGAGTTAATTCCCAAAATAGCCCAAGAAATTGTTGATAGGAGATCTTAGAATGGTATATTAGAAGGGATTTTATAAACCTCCCTTAAATATGCCTTCTAAAAAATCCAAACTCCCGAAAATCTATTCGGGATTTAAGCCTGGAAAATGGCTCACAGCCATTGATGTCCGGGATTTTATTCAAAAAAACTATCAGACCTACAAAGGCGATGAATCTTTCCTAAAAGGTCCCTCTGCCAAAACTAAGAGACTTTGGAAAAAAGTGGAAAAACTCCAAAAACGAGAATTTAAAAAAGGTGGAGTTCTAGGAATTGATACCAAGACTGCCTCCACGGTAACCAGCCACAAGCCAGGTTATATTGATAAACGAAATGAATCGATTGTGGGATTACAGACCGACAAGCCATTGGTGCGAGCACTTAAGCCACTGGGTGGAGTGAGGTTAGTTCGCAAAGCTTGTGAATCTTATGGCTACAAATTGGATCCCAAAGTTGAGGCTCTTTATCGCGATCATGTAAAAACTCATAACAGTGCGGTTTTTGATATTTATTTGAATTGGGATGATTTTTATACTCCGGAAAAGCACAATTTATTCCGCAAAAAAGGAATTATTACTGGACTCCCTGACAACTATGGTCGGGGTCGGATTATTGGTGATTATCGAAGGGTTGCTTTGTATGGGGTGGATCATTTGATTGTTGAAAAAAAGAAAGAGTTAAATGCCAAGTGTCTGTACATGAATGACGAAAATTTACGATTAAGGGACGAGGCTCATGATCAAATTCAGGCGCTGAAAGATTTAAAAACCATGGCTGATTCCTATGGCTGCGACATTGGTCGGCCGGCCGAAAACACCAAAGAGGCAATTCAATGGCTTTACTTTGGATATCTAGGAGCAGTTAAACAACAAGACGGGGCCGCTATGAGTTTTGGGCGAATTGACGGGTTTATTGATATTTATGCGGAACGGGATTTAGCGAGTGGCAAATATAGCGAAATCGAAATTCAGCATTTTGTGGACGATTTTGTGATAAAACTCCGACTAGTGCGGCACTTACGCGTGCCAGAATATAACGCTTTGTTTGCTGGTGATCCAACTTGGGTGACTTGTGTACTGGGTGGCATGGGCAAAAATAACAAAACTCTGGTTACCAAAACTTCCTTCCGTTTACTGCATACTTTGGAAAACCTTGGTCCAGCTCCAGAACCAAATTTAACAATTTTGTGGTCACACCGACTGCCGCAAGGATTTAAGGATTATGCGTCCAAAATTTCGATTAGTTCGAGCTCAATTCAGTTTGAAAACGATGAGTTAATGAGGCCGTACCACGGGGATGATTACGGGATTGCCTGTTGTGTTTCGGCCATGGAAATTGGTAAAGAAATGCAGTTTTTTGGGGCACGATGTAATTTACCAAAACTGTTATTGCTGGCCATTAATCAAGGCCGTGACGAGATGGATGATGAGTTAATTGTGGAAGGTGTTCCTAAAATGAAGCACCAAAAACCACTTAAATACGAAGAGGTTAAAAAAGAGTTTTTTAAACGCATGGACTGGCTTTGTAAAAAATACGTCGAGACTATGAATACGATTCATTACAGTCATGATCGCTATAATTATGAATCTGAACAAATGGCGTTGCATGATCTTATTATTCACCGCTATATGGCGTTTGGAATTGCTGGGATTTCGATTGTGATTGATAGTTTATCAGCTATTAAGCACGCCAAAGTTACGCCAATTCGCAATAAAAAAGGGGTGGCTAAGAATTTCAAAATCGTAGGTGATTATCCAGCTTTTGGTAACGACGACGATCGCGCGGATAAAATTGGAGTGGAAGTTATTCGCAAATTTATTCAATCTTTGCGTAAATTCCCAGCCTATCGTGGCGCTGAACATACCGTGTCACTACTCACAATTACGGCCAACGTAGTTTACGGACATCACACTGGCGCTACTCCTGATGGACGCGCCAAAGGTGAAGCTTTTGCTCCTGGTGCCAACCCCATGCACAACCGCGATAAATCCGGCGCACTGGCCTCACTCAATTCCGTGGCCAAGCTTAAATACGAATACTGTCGCGATGGAATTTCTAATACTTTTTCTATTACACCTTCTAGTCTTGGAAAATCCGAAGAACAACGCACTGCTAATTTGCGTGGCATGTTAGACGGATATTTTCACAAAGGAGGTCACCACTTAAACGTGAATGTTTTACAACGCGAAGTCCTTCAAGACGCCATGAAAAACCCTGCCAAATATCCGCAACTTACAATTCGAGTATCTGGTTACGCGGTACATTTTATTAAACTCACCAAAGAACAACAACAAGAGGTAATTTCTAGAACTTTCCATAAAACTTTTTAATATGCTAAAAGGTCGAATTCATTCTTTTGAATCATTTGGAACTTTAGATGGTCCAGGTCTTAGGTTTGTGGTTTTTATGGAAGGGTGTCCTCTTCGGTGTCAGTATTGTCATAACGTGGACATGCTGGACATGGTGGATTACAAGGAATTGACGCCGCAAGAATTACTAAACACCGTACTTCCCTATAAACCTTATTTTGAGAATTCTGATGGCGGAGTAACTTTGTCTGGCGGGGACCCAATTATGCAACCCGAGTTTACCAAGGAATTTTTTAAGCTTTGTAAAAAGAAAAAAATCCACACCACCATTGATACATCTTGTTTTACAGTGCCGTGTCATTTGGATGAACTTTTGCCACTTGCTGATTTGTGGATGATTTCTTTGAAGCATTTTGATGATAAAAAACACCGTCAGTTAACTGGTGTTACTAATCAACCGATTTTATCTAATATTCGCCATTTGAGTAAAAAGAAGGCGCGAATTTGGTTTAGATATGTGGTTTTACCAGGTTGGACAGACACTAAAGAAAATCTAACAGCTTTACGCAAATTTTTAAAAGAAGTGAATTTTGAGTTAATTGAATTACTCCCCTATCACACTTTTGGGGTGTTTAAATGGAAAGAATTAAAGCAACCTTACAAATTAAAAGGCGTTAAGCCTCCAGCCGGAAAATCCGTACAAAAAATCAAAGCCATGCTTGAAAAAGACGGACATAAAGTGGTTCTGAATGAGGGCTAGGCTTCGGCAAGTGGTAGAGCGGGGGCAGGACTTAAGTCTTTAGCTCGGTAAATGCCGGTTATCTCTATTTTATTATGAGTGCCTAAGGATACTTCTGGGTGTTTTAGCCTTTCTCCAAAATCCCATTCTCCACTAGTATGATCAAAAGTAATACTCACTGCACAACCATAAAAATCATTAGCCTCCGGATTAATGGGCTGAATATCGTCACTGGTTACAAAAATATCATTACCCACATCCCCTCCTGTAATGCTAGTAACTGGACCCTCAAAACAAAAATGCAATTTGCCATCTACTTGCCCCAAAAAATAATTGTCGATTTGCCAAACCTTGAGCTTCTTAATCCACATTTCCATTTTCTCTCTAACCCTACCTAAAACTTCCTCACTGGCAGTTTCAAAATCTTGCCCTCTATCGACTAATGACTGAGGCCAAAACTTTCGTAGTCCCTCTTCAACTCTAGCTAAATTATGGAACTCTGTTTGATCGTCAGTTCCGGAATAAGCTAAGGGGGTTGGTTCAGGGGACATGAGGTGGGTGGCTAAAGGGTTGGATATAATTGTATCTCTTTTTGCAAAAGTGGCAAGATGTTTTATGCGTGTATTGACTTTTTACAACCTAAACCTTATATTTGCGGCCACAAAAATAACTAATCATATGAGCCAGCCGCCAGAATTACTGCCCGCGCAGAATCGCATCCCAAATATTCGAGTTGATATTGACCGAGTCAAAGCAGCGGCGGAAGTTCCCTTGATTAGTTTTTTAAAGAATGGATTTACACCTTACCCTCTTGCTTTAAGTATGTCGGGGGGACCAGATGATGATGCTGTTACTCTTCAAGCAACCCCTAGGTTTGATATGGGGAGAGTAATGCAATTTGATTTTTTGCATCAAGTGGCGGCTGAAGAAGGTGACCGACCTTATTATGGACAAGGAGTAACTGTCCCCGTTATTCGTTTTGCAATGTTACAAAACGAAGAAAATTCTTTTAGTTTAATGGCTTCGCAAGAAGGGCTGAATCGTGACTTTTACTCTGATGAAGCGCTTCAGCAAGCTTTTGAACTGTGGTTTAAACACATTATTTTGGAGGCTTGGAAAGAAAAATCGACGACTTTTACAACGCGAGTTAGTGATATACCAACTTTAAAAATGCTGATGAATCTGGGATTTGAGTGCCCGGATAGAGCTCAACAAATGTTTGCTGAGATTCTTTTGAAACACGAAGATATTGCTGATGTTTTTGCAATTCAACTTAAGTACCAAACTCAAGCTGAACCCACTTCTCCGCCTGAGGCTTGGTGTTAATTTCGTGGGCCAGTTGTTTTTCGCGCAAGGCAATGGTGATTTCGCCAATTTTTTTACCGGGTTTGATATTAAGAAGTTCCATAATTTCGGTGCCAGTAAGAATGGGGGCGGGATCTTCGGGGATCTTTTCCATGGTTTCTTCGTAAAGTTCTACTACCTTGGTATAAAGTTCATAGTTGGCTGGGTCTGTGCCAGCGATGTCAGCTTCGAAAATAGCGAGGAGATCTTTGAAATGAGGGAGAAGAAACCAGTGACGTGCGCGACCTAAGGGCATATCAAGAAAATTCGGAAGCATCATGTGGTGTTCGATTAGCCAACAGATATGATCAATGTCCTTTTTGGGGAATTTGAGGCGATTTAAAATCTTACGCGCAATTTTAACACCTTCTTGGGCATGGCTATCAAAACGAATGCGCTCTTTTAATTTAAAAGTAACGGGTTTACCCACATCGTGCAAAAAAGTAGCCCACCGCAAATTCAGGCTGGAGTACTTGGCCAATGAGTCAAGACACCCTTTGGCGTGCTCCCAAACATCACCTTCATGATGATATTGATAAGGTTGGGCCACACCTTTCATGGCATAAACTTCCGGGAGAATCTCCTCGAGAATTCCGGTTTCTAACAAATCCTCGAGAGCCTCTAACGCATGATCACAAGAAATCATTTTGCTAAATTCGTCGCGAAGACGTTCACCAGAAACTTTGTCCGCTAATTTAGCGTGTGTCAGAATGGCTTGATACGTGTCCGGGTGATATTGAAAATCGAGAGTGTTTTTGAAACGAATGGCGCGCAGAATTCGAAGATGATCTTCTAAAATGCGTTCGTGCGGGTCCCCGATGAAGCGAATTAAATGTTCTTCTAAATCTTTTTGGCCGCCGACGTAATCATAGGTTTCTTTCGCAAGAGGGTCATAAAACATGCCATTCACGGTAAAATCACGCCTTTTTGCATCTTCCTCGGCATGCGTAAAAATAACGGCATCTGGACGGCGGCCATCCGAATACCCACTATCGGATCTAAAAGTTGCCACTTCGAAATGATGATCCCCTTCTACTGCTAAAATCACTCCAAATTCTTTTCCAATGGGAATGGTTTTTTCTAATAAATCTTCGATTTCATCAGGTTTGGCACTGGTTACAATGTCGTAATCTTTGGGGTCCACCCCAAGTAACATGTCGCGAACTGACCCTCCAGCCCAATACGCTTCGTGCCCTGCTTTTTGCAGAATTTTTACAATTTTTATCGAGGTTTTTTCCATTTACAGGTATCTTATCACAAAATGTTTTTTATAATAAGATGACGTTTTTGCAAGTTATTTTCCATACCAGGAAGCTAACTTTATGTTAATAATGGGCCAACCCTAAAAACCTTTTATACTTTAGCCAATTTGCTATGAAAAAATTTCTTGCACTTTTAGGTTTAGCGGTATTCGCTTTCGCTCTTGTTGGTTGTCTACCTCCTGCTACTGAAGACGTCGAAGACGTTGAAGAAGTTGTTGTTGAGGAAGTTGTTGAGGACGTAGTTGAAGAAGTTGCTGAAGAAGTTGCTGAAGAAGTAACTGAAGAAGCTGCCGAAGAAGTAGTAGTTGAAGAAGTTGCTGAAGAAGTAACTGAGTAATTTCTCTTAAATCTTAAAGAAGCTCGTAAGCCTTGGGTTTGCGGGTTTCTTTTGGTATCTTAGGTCCATGCTAATTCTAGGAATTGAAACATCTTGTGATGAAACAGCGGCAGCAGTAGTTGAAAATGGACAAATTGTTCGTTCCAATATTATTGCGTCGCAAATTGATTTGCACCGAAAGACTGGTGGCGTAGTCCCAGAGGTGGCGGCCCGCGAACATGTCCCCCAAATTTTACCAGTAATTGATGAAGCCCTGACTGAGGCCGGCGTTACCATAAACGAAATTGATGGAATTGCAGTGACGCAACGACCAGGTTTAATTTCGTCATTATTAGTGGGAACTAGTACGGCCAATACTCTGGCTTTGATTGGTAAAAAGCCGCTTATTCCGATAAATCATATTGAAGGTCATATTTATGCGAATTGGTTAGATTTAGAAGATGAAATTAAATTTCCAATGATGGTTTTGACTGTTTCGGGAGGACATAATGAACTTGTTTTGATTAAAAATCATGGAGATTTGCAGATTTTGGGATCTACGCGAGACGATGCCGCGGGAGAAGCATTTGATAAGGTGGCGCGCTTATTAGGGCTACCCTACCCTGGCGGCCCAGAGATTTCGCGCTTAGCTGAGGATGGAGATAAAGAACGTTATGAATTGCCGCGCGCCATGATCCGCGATGGCTATGATTTTAGTTTTTCCGGATTAAAATCAGCTACTTTTCGACTTATTCAGGAAGAAGGAGAGCAACTTAATCACGCTGATTTAGCAGCCTCTTTTCAAGAAGCAGTTTGTGATGTTTTGAGTGCTAAGTTACTCCGTGCAGCCGAGGAATTCAGCGCCCAAGAAATCCACTTAGCTGGCGGAGTGTCAGCTAACAAGCGTTTGCGTGAATTAACTCATAAACGCTTAATGGCATCTGGTTTAAATATAGGTTTTCGTTACCCTCAAAAATCAGTCTATTGTACGGATAATGCGGCCATGATTGCGGGGGCTGGTTACTTTGAATATCAGAAAAAACCAGAGTCTTTTGCTACGTGGCAAAACATAGAGGCTGAGGCTTGCCTCTGATCCAATCTGGTGATAAGGTAAAGAGTGCTATTTCTTATCGGCCTTTAACTTACTTTCTTCATGTCTGACGACCCGACTGAGCCCAAAAAGAAAAAACTCCGTAAACTGCAAACACCGCTGGGAGTTTTTGATATTCTCCCGGATGATCAGCTTTACTACACTCATATTAAGAAAGTTGTTCGTCACCGTTGCCGACAAAGTGGTTTCCGTCGAATTACAACTCCAGTTTTTGAATTTACCGATGTTTTTCAACGTAGTATTGGCGATGCCACCGACATTGTTCAAAAAGAAATGTACACCTTTACAGATCGTAAAGATCGCAGTTTTACTCTAAAACCAGAAGGTACTGCTGGCGTGATGCGTGCTTACTTACAACATGGCATGAAAGAACTCCCCCAACCAGTAGAACTTTATTATATTGAACCACATTTTCGATATGATCGTCCTCAAAAAGGCCGTTATAGACAGTTCTGGCAATTTGGATACGAAATAATTGGTGAATCAGATCCGGCTCTTGATGCTCAAGTTATTCAGCTTTCTCACAAAATTTTTGAAGACTTAGGAATTGCTCACTTACTGGAGCTACAAATTAATTCGATTGGATGTGCCGCGTGTCGCGAAGAATATATAACGCAATTACAAAACTATTACGTGGGCAAAGAGCGCTCACTTTGTGATCGCTGTGTGGGTCGATTAGAAAAAAACCCGCTTAGATTACTTGATTGTAAAGAAGAAGATTGCCAAATTTTGGCGCAACTAGCTCCCCAACTCAAAATGTACCTCTGTAAGGATTGTAAAGAATTTCACGGTAAAGTGCTGGAATTCTTGGAAGCTTCAGAAATTAAATACGTAGAAAATGATAAATTAGTACGGGGCTTGGATTATTATACTCGAACGGTTTTTGAATTCTGGGATCGAACACAAGGAGCCCAAAACGCAGTTGGTGGTGGTGGTCGTTATGATGGTTTAATGGAAATGATCGGCGGTCCTCACACCCCGGGATTAGGTGCCGCTTTTGGAATGGAAAGAATTATTCTTAATATGAAACGTGAAAAAATTCATGTTCCCTCCAAGGATGATCTACATATTTTTGTAGCGCAGCTAGGTGATGATGCTAAAAAAAGATGTCTAAATCTAATCTGGGAATTACGTGAACGAGGGGTAAAAACTGTAGGAGCTCTTGGAAAAGGCAGCATGAAAGCACAACTCCGATTGGCTGATAAATTTAATGTTCCTTATACCCTTATCTTGGGAATTACCGAAGTGCGCGAAAATACAATAATTATTCGTGACATGGCCAAGGGGCAACAAAGAATTATTCCTTTTGACACAGTAATTGATGAAGTGGTGAAATTAATTGGCGAAAAGAATCTTGATAAATACTCTCCGGGAGAACTTGTTTATTCCTAAAATTCTATGAAACGTTTTTTGGCAATTTTCGGTTTAGTAGCAATGATTTTTATAAATACTGCCCTGGCTAACTTTGAGGATGTCACTGAAGAGCACGAACACTACGCTGCGATTCAATGGATTGAAGGTCGTAGCATTATCCAAGGTTATGAGGATGGCACTTTTCAACCTGATAACGAAGTAAATCGAGCGGAAGCGCTTAAACTTATTTTACTAGGAAGTGAAATTGAAGTTCCAGAATTAACCGGCGAAGAAGAAATCTTGTATTCCGATGTTGCGCTTGATGATTGGTTTGCGCCTTATATTTATAAAGCCACGGAATTAGAAATTATCGAAGGCTACGAAGACGGCACATTTTTACCGGCTCAAACAGTAAATCTAGCCGAGACTTTAAAAATGATTGCCCTGGCGCGTGATATTGAGCCCGAGGCCCCAGAAAGCGATCCTTATGAGGATGTTCTTACGACTGACTGGTTTGCGCCGTATGTAGCGTATTGTCAGGAAAGAAATTTCATTCAAGCCCAAATAGATGGTTATTTACATCCAGAATTAGAGGTTAATCGAGGTGATTTGGCTGAGATTATCTATCGATTCATGTTTACCGAAACTTATGAATTAGATGAGTTTTCTCTTTCCACAAACTGGCCAGAACTTCAAAGTCAGATTTTTGATTACAAAATTAAAACTCCCACTAACTGGCAACAAATTATTGGTGATGATGGAACTTTGATTTTATGGAATCAAGACACAGAAAACGGACAAGAAAGTTGGGATCGTACTACCGAAGGCTCAGCTGTAATAACTGTGCGTGTAGATTTGAATGAAGAATTAACAGATTCAACTACTTATTTTGCAGCGACCCAAGCCGGATTAATCGGTTACGAAAATTTGAATATTGTAACCACTACCGCGGAAAACGACGAAGCTTATTATTCTATGGTAGCCACTTATTTAGGAGAATATGAAGGCTTTCGAGATGTAGTAATCGAGATGGGCGATGTTTTTGTAACTATTCAGGGAACTTTTGGCACTGGTTTGTTAAAAGACCAGCTCTATGAATATGTAGAAGCAATTGAACAAAGTATTGTGTATTCGCCTGTTCCAGTCGTAGAACCCGTAGAGCCCGAATTAATCCCCGAAGAAATTGTTGCCCAGGCGCGTGAAAATATTCAAGTAGACGGACAAGGACAAGCCATGTTGGATTTATTCGAAGATTTAGAATTGATTGAAACCGACACAATTGGTGTTGGCACTGGGCCCGTGGATTATTACTATTCCGAGTGGGGTAATGTTACGTTAAAATATGAACGATCCTTTGATGTTATTTTAGACATTGAAGAAGGCCAAACTACTGCTTTTTAACCTTTTAAATCATGCAAAAACTACTTTCACTACTTGCTGCTGGACTTTTAATTTTTATGCTTACTGGCTGTGACAAAGAGGTCGAACCAATTCCTATAGAGGAAGATTTACACGGAACTAGTGATGAAGAAATTGTTGAAGAAGATGAAATTATTTATGCAGACCCATCAAGCGCTGTTATGATTCCGACCGAAGAACAAGCTTTGGAAGAAGTAGCCCAACCAACCACTCCGCCGCCTACCGACTAATGTAAAATTATGGATTATTTTTCACGTTCCCTTGAGGTTCACAAAGAACATCGGGGCAAGCTAGAGATCGCGTCAAAAGTTCCTCTAGAAACTCTGGATGATTTAAGTATTTCTTACACTCCAGGTGTAGCAGAACCATGTCGCTTGCTAGCTAAAGATCCAGCCGCTGCTTATGACTATACGATTAAAGGAAATTTAGTAGCCGTGGTAACTGACGGATCAGCGGTTTTGGGATTGGGAAATATTGGTGGTTTAGCTGGTCTTCCGGTGATGGAAGGGAAAGCTCTTTTATTTAAACATTTTGCGGATGTGGATGCCTTTCCAATCTGTTTGGCAACGCAGGAAGTTGATGAAATCGTGGCCACCGTAAAGGCTATTGCCCCAACTTTTGGCGGCATAAATTTAGAAGATATTTCTGCGCCACGTTGTTTTGAAGTTGAAAAACGTTTGCGTGAAGAATTGGATATCCCTGTTTTTCATGATGATCAACACGGAACAGCAATTGTAACTTTGGCTGGATTATTAAATGCTTTGAAAGTTGTAAATAAGAAAATTAAAGACATACGAATAGTCGTGAACGGAGCCGGAGCCGCGGGAATAGCGGTTTCTAAGTTATTAATTAAGGCCGGAGTTAGTGATTTGGTGATGTGTGATTCAAAAGGAGTTATTTATGAAGGGCGCGAAAATTTAGATCCGTATAAGGAGAAAATGGCAGCAATTACAAATCCACGCGGAGTGAAAGGAGATTTAGCGGAAGCTATGAAAGACGCGGATGTTTTTATTGGAGTTTCGGTTCCGGAATGTGTGACGGCTGAGATGGTTTCTAGTATGGCAGACAAAGCCATTGTTTTTGCAATGTCGAATCCCACTCCAGAAATCATGCCAAATGAGGCGCAAAAGGGTGGCGCTCTAGTTATGGCAACGGGCCGCAGCGACCTTCCTAATCAAATAAATAATGCTTTGGTGTTCCCAGGAATTTTTAGAGGCTTACTCGACGGCCGCGCCACAGCCATTAATCCTGAAATGCTCTTAAAATCCGCCCATGCTCTGGCAGTGCTGGTAGCTGACCCGAAGGCTGACAAAATAATCCCTCAAATATCAGAAAAAGGCGTGTCCGAGGCGGTGGCCGAGGCCGTTAAAAGTTGTTGTTAGGCTCCTATTTGCGCTAGATTTTCTTCACTGATCACATCTCCTGGCGAGCCAAGTAATATTAATGTGTCGCGCAGTGCATTTTCATGCATGGCATCATAATTCCCCGTACCCTCCATGTATTGATTTTGAATAGCGTAAGAAACAATTTCACTAATATAAACTTGTCCTACTACTCCTGGTTTACAGGTGAAAGCTTTTTCGATTTCTGAAGATCGAAGATTAACTTCTCTACCAGCAATGAATTGGCTAACTGGACCATCATCTATACTTGGGAATAGTGTTTCTCTAAAATAATGTCTCATGCTAAATAACTGCTCTTCTTCTTGAATGCTACCATTATCAGCTCTCATCGCCTTAGTTAAATATGTCCACACTCTATCGCGAGCGGCTTTACTAACCCATTTCACAACCACTTCTCCCTGCTGGTTTACGTAGGTTAATTTGTATTTACCACTACTGGCTTTAGGGTGCTCGTTTACATATACACCAAATTGAAGCAGATACTCAATAGGCCCCCGTCCCCCGTTATAACAAATTAAAGATAGTAATTCTTGGTCAGGAAGTTCTTGATTATGGTTGGTGTCAGCTAAAACATCTACATTATGCTGCAGAATTGCAATAGCCAAGGCTATTTCCATCTTAGGATTAAGGGAATATTGCTGCCCATTAAAATTTACTTTAAATTCTTTAAAATTCCAGGTTTCCCCAGGAATACTGTCATCAAGTTGATCAAAAATTACTTTAGCCTTGGTCTCAATTTTTTCGCCTTGGAGCCCGGTAATTTGGAAATAACCAAACACTGGGCCTTTTGTATAAGCGCATTCTCCACCGCCATCCAAACCAATATAACCAGTTTCACGCGCTGCTAAAGCCATTAACAAATTGGGATCAATAAACTCACTAACATTTGATTCTGTTAAGTACTTATACATTTCGTAACGTCCGGCTGGTTTTCCCTGGGCTGTAGCCATAGTCAAGCTTTCGCTAGCGTTATATTTACCTCTTTCAAACCACCCATACTGCCTTCTCCAAGTTGTAAAACTTGCTAAATCTTGTCCTACATCCGGATCTTCATCATAAACAAATAAATGATGTCGGCGTGATTTAGCCTTGGAATCCTGTGACTCGTGTCGAGAAATCAAAATGGCGTAAACATGTGCCACCTCCCAACTTCTACCTTCTAATAAACGAGCTGTTTCCTCTAATTCAGCCGCTCTGACTTTTGGCAATAAATCGTTCACTATTTTAGCTTGAATTTCGCTAAGTGACATTGGGTTCCCAGCTGTTTTCCGTGCTCTCATTTCAGTTAATAATTGTTCCTGGAACTCTTCGAAGCCCTCAATTGCTAAAGGATCAAAATTTTCAGGAATATTTTCTTCGTAAATTTGCGCTCGTTCTGGTTCCGGGCTAATTGGCCGATGTGGGCGGGCAATGTGAGAATTTTCTTCTATCCCAGTGTGAACATTTGGGTTAAGAACTGCTACATGGTAGCAACCCCCTTCGAGAATAAACATTATTTTCCCCTGTTCTTGCAAATCAGAAAGTACAGTTAAAAGTTTAGCACTTAGTCTACCTGAGTCTTTTATCTTGTCCCCATTAGGAGCCCATAAATCCGTCCCCCCAGATCCACAGTAATACTTTTTAGATATATCAAACGAATTACCAAAAAAATGAGTTGAATAAAAGGCAGCGGCGGTGCCTGTTGATTTTGTACTTAAATCTTTTTGATACTGTCTAGAGCGATACATAGAAGTGACTCGAAAGAAATCTCCTCCTGCAGCTTGCTTAAAATTGCTACCTATTTCGTTTAGAACATCTTCGGCGTAAGGTGTTAAATAGCGATTATCTTCTGGGAATTCGTTTTTCCCGGCGCCATTTAACCCCCACACAAAGTTATCACTATCAGCAACTTTCCTGACTAATCCTCGCTTTTTCATACTTTCAAAAGACTCCGGATGAACCTGATTTAAGCCCTCAACTGTCATCCGACTAAATAATTGTGGGTTTTTGTAATCCTTCCTTCTTAGAGTAACTGCTGTTGTGGGAAATTCCTGCATTAAATGCTCCCGCCAATCTTCCCGCAGCATACTAACCGGAATTGCGTAACGATTGCGAGGATGCGGCTTTCCGTAAAAATAACTCTCACCAAAAAGCATTACTTTCGTACTTAAATTGTCATCTGGCTCACACATGGCTTTTAAAACCCGATCTAATTTATCAGAACTAGCTTCATCTATCGTAAGTTCCAAAAAACTAACTTGTCGATGGCTACGAAGGTTTTCGTCTAAAAAAGCATAAGCAGGAATATGGACAGCTGTCCCAGGCTCAATTGTTCGACCAACGTCCTTATTATACTCAGTAACTTTTTTCCAATTACAAACTAGGCCCATGTTTTTAGACATTTCCTTGGGGGTGTCCCAAGCATCTGGAATTCTAAGCGCATAATAGGCAACTCCCTCGCCTAAATGTCCTAACCCATCAACAGAAGGGAAAAACTGCTCCACGTCTTGTCCATCGACTCGGTCGCGTAGCCTCTCCAAATTTTCTGGTAAAAGAGGTCTCCCAACAAAAACACGGACATCATTTTGGATGAGAACGTCTTCAATATTACCTTCAATATCTCTAAAGCGAGAAACTATTACTTTTTTTAACTCTTTATATTTCTCATGCTGAGAAGGATATTTTTTGGAGGATTCTTCATATAATAAATCTACTAGATCTATCATACTAAAAATTGTTCCTATTAATTTTCTTCCATCGTCGGTGTTTAAATTGTCGTTTGTAAGCTCATCAATTTTTCGCAGAACATCCATTAAACGATCCATCATTTCGATGTATTGCTTTTTTTCTTTCTCAACTGATTCTTTTAATTTTTTGGCTTTTTCATTATCAGGATTTTCACTTAAGAAAAGTTCTGCTAAATCAATCTTACTCTGTAGAGTATTTAGGTAAATTTGATTTTCAGTAACACAATCCTGTTGCTGACTACTTACTTCACAGAAATCCGGCACATCACCGGCTTGCTGGAAAGCTAGCCGTTTAGGTAAGAGAAACATTTTAAGAAAGAAAATTTATTACTGCTCAAGGTCAGCTAATCTCATGGCCTCCAAAACTGTTATAGCCTGTGGATCGTCAGAAACTCCATGCAAAATAACTGTGGCCTTATCAGGAGCTGCTTCATCGATGCTAGCAAAGTGAAACTCTACTGATTTACCATCATCGGCACTGTAAACATATGTACCAGGTTCTCCATCTTTTGCAAGAATTTGATAATTATTTCCACTCATTTGAACATTCGCTTTCATGGCATCTATCACAGCGGTAGCTGTGAATTTTTCAGTAAAGGTGAGATGTTCGGCTTCTTCCGCGGTGGTCTCAACATCTTCTGCAGTGGTTTCTACTTCTTCCGCGGTGGTCTCAACATCTTCTGCAGTGGTCTCAACATCTTCCGCGGTAGTCTCAACATCTTCTGCAGTGGTCTCAACATCTTCTGCAGTGGTCTCAACATCTTCTGCAGTGGTCTCAACATCTTCTGCTAGTCTTATTACATTCCATTCATTAATGGGAGCAGAGTTATTAGGATGACCATCACCTCCTGTTGGGGCTACCCACCCCCAAGTAACTCCTTCCTCTACTAAATTATTAGCATTATCTGCAATTCCTAAAGCCAAAGCCTGTTCATAGCTAATCTCTTGTCCGACTTTAATGCTTTCGATTGTGAGTTCTTCTGCAGTGGTCTCAACATCTTCTGCAGTGGTCTCAACATCTTCCGCAGTAGTTTCAACATCTTCTGCAGTGGTCTCAACATCTTCCGCAGTTGTTTCTACGTCTTCCGCAGTTGTTTCTACGTCTTCCGCAGTTGTCTCAACATCTTCCGCAGTTGTCTCAACATCTTCCGCAGTTGTCTCAACATCTTCCGCAGTAGTTTCTACGTCTTCCGCAGTGGTTTCTACTTCTTCCGCAGTGGTTTCTACTTCTTCCGCGGTGGTCTCAACATCTTCCGCAGTGGTTTCTACTTCTTCCGCGGTGGTCTCAACATCTTCCGCAGTGGTTTCTACTTCTTCCGCAGTGGTTTCTACTTCTTCCGCAGTGGTTTCTACTTCTTCGGCCATTTCAAGATTAAAAATCTTGAAATCTTTGATTTCTTCTCCCGTATCTTTGTCTTTTCTTACATTTCCCTCACTATCAAGAATAGTAAGTCTATTATTTTTGATAATTAATTTATCACCAACAATAATGCGATCAACCTGTAATCCTCTATCCTGCAAATTCCATAAACCTTCTCTCATTAAAGACCCATCACCTCCGGCAACTTCTTTAATGATTTTTCCAAGTGTCATTCCTCGTTTAATTTCTACTTCGGCTCCTCCTTTGTAATTTACAGCGGTTGCTTGATCTTTTAAAATTTCTGCACGAGCTTTTGTAGCTGCGGCTTTAACTGATTCTTTGTTATATAAAGAATGATAAAATTCTCGTCTTTCTTTATCTTTTTCTAATGCTGCCCAGTTAACTTCCCCAGTTTCTGTATCATAAGCATAACTAGGAACGTTTTTTGGTTTTTCCTTTACAAAAAGGAACTTCCCGCCTTTTTCGGCGAGATTGGAAAAGTATTTTAGGAAGGTTTTCATTTTGGTTTGTTTTAAATAATAATAAATGAATTTACTTCTTATAAGTATACCATTATTTTTTGGCTATATCAAGCCAACTTCTTCAAACATAACCTCTTATTTTTCCTCATACGTTCAACCTCTTTTTGGTTTTTTTCGTACTTACAGGCTAAATCAAATTTTTCAATAGCTTTTAGGTAATCCTTTTTCCTAAATAAGGCATAACCCCACCAATCATAAAGTCCTTTTTTGAAATCATTTTCATTAAACTTAACTAAATCTTTGTAATCATTTGTTAGCTTTTTTTTCTCGCCTTGTTTAAGCCAAAAAATAGCGTTACCCCATAATTCCTGGGCGCAAAAAATCCTTCCCATCAAAACATATAACATTGCTGGGTGAGGCTCTTTTAATTTAAGAATTTGCAAGGCTTGATTTAAAGCTTTGTCATATTTTTTTTGCGAAACTAAAACTTCCGTTATTTTAATTAATGATAGAGCTTTTATTTTGTGGGGTTCGTAGTCCTTTACACCATATTTCATCTGGCTGGCTTTTTTGAAGCCTTTTAGAGCTTTTATAAAGTTCTTATTCTTTTGGTGTTCATTCCCAGCCAAAAAATGCTCTATGTTGCGGTACGGGAGTCTATCTTTAAATTGTTTTGTGAATTCTTGGTAATCTCGGACGGATTCTTTTTGAATTTTTTCTTTTTGTTTCCTAAGTTGCGGAAGAGCCTTTTTAAATTTTTTAAAGGGTTCTGCGTAATTTTCTAAACGCTTTTGAGCCCAACCAAAATCTTTATTATCATAAAGCAAATAACATGATTTTAAGCAATTTAAAGCAATGTTTTCTCTCCTCATGTTTAACAATTCTGGATTGTCATTTTTTAAATTTTCAGGATAGAAATGACCCACCCAAACTGCAGGGGTTTGATAACAAGTGTAACCTCTTAAATAAGCAAGAATACTGAAAGAGCGATCTTCTGGCCCCCAACCTTTTATCCATTTTGGGAAACCTCCAATCTCTTCATAAACATGCTTTGGAATACAAAAAGTACAAGCACTACAAAAAGGCACGGGAATTGCTTTTTTAGGCAAGGGGTTCCCCTTTAACCAAACTGGAGCCCACATACTAATAGAGGCATTTGTGTATCCTCCAGATAATTTTCTTTTTTGAGTAGGCTTATGAGCATTATAAATCATAGGATTTAAAATCCCAATATTCCGATTATTTTGAAATTCTTTAATAATTTTTGTAAGCCATTTTTCTTCTACTAACATATGGCCGTCTAAGAATATTAATAATTCACCTTTAGCATTTTTGGCACCTTTGTGACGACCTCGACTAACACCGAGGTTTTTCCCTTTATTGGTAATAAGACGGATATTTTTTCTTTTCTTTTTTCTTAAAAAATCACAGCTTTTATCTGTAGAATTATCATCCATCACTACTATTTCATAATTTTTGTATTGAGTTTTATCCTCAATATCTATGATGGTTTTTTTTAGCCAATTCCCTTCGTTATACACACTGATAACAATGCTAACGAGTGGAGTCCCTTTTGGTATTTTGTTTTTTTTCATCAAATAATTATACCCTATTTGAACCTAGAAAACAATCTGCTATAATGCGGCTACTATGTCAGGACACTCGAAATGGCACTCCATTAAACACAAAAAAGGAGCAGCCGATGCTAAACGCGGAAAACTTTTTACCCAACACGCTAAAATGATTGTGCTAGCGGCACAACAAGGTGGTGGGGATCCAGATATGAATCCTTCACTCCGATCAGCAATTGATCGCGCTAAGATGGATAATGTTCCGAATAACAATATTGAGAGAGCTGTTAAAAAGGGCTCGGGTGAACTTAAAGATGGTAATGTTATTTCTGAAACTACTTACGAGGGATACGGCCCAGGAGGGACGGCTATTTTTGTAGAAGTGGTTACGGATAATAAAAATAGGTGTGTGGCTAGTGTTCGTCATATTTTCACTAAACATGGTGGGAATTTGGGGGCAAATGGTTGTGTGGCGTGGATGTTTGAAAAAAAGGGCGTCATTATTTTAAATACAGAAGGGATGGACATGGAAGAAGTGGAAATGGCCGTAATTGAATCTGGGGCAGATGATATGAGTGTGGAAGGAGGAACAATGGAAATTTTCACAGCTTACCAAGATTTAATGGAAGTAAAAAAAGCCCTCGAAACAGCGGGAATGAAAGTAGAAAGCGCGGATATTTCTTATATTCCAAAAGACACGGTAAAAGTTGATGATCCGTCCACAGCCAAAAAAATTCTCAAATTAATGGATGCTCTGGAAGAAGACGAAGACGTGAGTAATGTTTCGTCTAATTTTGATATTCCGGAGGAGATTCTGGAGGAAGTGGCCTAATACGGGTCGTCATCTACGCGCCTACTTACTAAGGCCAAGAAATCTTCTTTTGGTAAGACGATTTCTATGTCAGCTATATCAGCTTTTTCCTGAACTACGTGAATTTCAAAGTCAGATCCACCTATTGCTCTTACCATGTAGTCAATGTGCTCCTGATTATGGATTCTAAAACGACAACCTACTAAATCTCCGTCGTTTCTTGAAAAAGCACCACGGTCTGGGAAAGGATAGCTTATTTCGAGACCATCTACATTTAGTTTTGATGAAATTCCAGATGGATTCTCATCAACTGGGCCAGTTTGTACATATCTAAAAACTGACCGTATAACCTTGTCCCAATGATGATGATAGCCTGCGGACATGCTTTCAATTCTATCGGCTATTCCAGCTGCTTGTTCTGTTATTTCCTCTGGAACGTTCATATCAATTTGCGTGGCAGCGTGAGCTCTAGCAGCGAGACCTTTAACAACTTCATCTTTCATGGCTTGAATACGATTACTATTTTCTCTAGAGCGACCGGTGCCAGAGAAAAACGTTGCTTGTGAAATAGCTTTTAAAGCCTCAACCGAATCACCGCCTTGCTCAAGAATAAAACCTAAGCAAAGTTCGACAATTTGTTGACATTGGGGCTCGCTTAAACTTTTGTCTTCCGCAATAACGCCTCTAATAGCGGCGAGGATCGTGGGTTGTTCGGATTGGATATCTGGCGCATCGCCAGAGGTTGGGGTGACTGGCATGGTGGAGTGGTGGTTTAACAAAGACAGGTTCTTATTTTTAGCGCCTATTACTGTTTTTGTCAATGCTTACTCCTCCGTTTGGCCGAGATCAAGATCCTGGGGTTGGGTGGGGGCCGCGACCTCACGGTCAATTCCATGTCGTTTTTCTTGTTCGCGGCGAACAGTATCAATGACGCTTTTTACGCCTTCTTCAAATTTTACATCTTTGATTTTGAAACCAGCCGCTTGTTTGTGTCCGCCACCGCCAAATAAACTGGCCATGGCACTAGCATCAACTTCTGGATTAATGCTGCGGAGACTTCCGGAAAGTAGTCCGGGTTGTTTTTCTTTGAGTAAGGCGACTATTTCGGCGCCCGGGGCGTTGTTTAAAAGCTCGTCGATGATGGCGCCGGATTCTTCCATTAAAGCGCCTGTATCAAGTAGGTCTTGCTGTGAGATTGTGGACCATACAAATTTGTGATCTTTGTCGAATTGGATTTTAGAAAGCACTTGTCCCCACAATTTAAGAGTAGTTAAGCTCTTGGTTTTGTAAACATGTTTGATAATTTCCTGCTGGCGAGCGCCTTTATCTAATAGTTCCGCGGCTACTACAAAAGATTTTGGTGTGGTGTTGGAATGTTGAAAACTACCGGTATCAGTGATGATTCCGGCTAATAAAAGTGTCGCAACATCCGCGTCTAATAAAGGTTGTCCCACCACTTGCTCGATTTTTTGAATAAGCGGAGTGAGAATTTCGGTGGCCGCAGAAGCAGTGATATCAACATGATTAATAGTCCCGTATTCAGCGTTACTTGCGTGATGATCAATATTAATAACTGGAACTTTGTAAAACATTTCTGGGTGATGCTCGTAGAATTTCCCGAGCTGATGTAGCTCGGCGGTATCCACGGTGACAATTAAATCAAAATCATCTAACTGATTGTGAAAAGAAACATCCGAAGCAGTAATTGCCGCGCCTTCCTCCGGAGTAAGCACAATATTTACTTTTCCAGGGGTCATTTTATGCCTGATGTCCTTTATATGAGCATGAATCGTGATCACAAAATCACTATTTGACTTAAACTCTTCGCCAACTTTTTCAATCATTGGCAAAAACTTAAGATCGCGTGGAACAGGTTCAGCAGAAATCACCGTGGCCTTTTTCCCAAGTTTAGTAAAAACCTGATAAAGAGCCAGAGCACTTCCGAGAGAATCCCCATCCGCAGGCGCAGACGGTAGAATCAGGATATGATTGCTCCTTTGAAACTGTTTGATGATTTGATCTTCGATTGAAAGCATAAAATGTAAGTGTAATCTTTATATTCTAAGTCTTTTTACGTCTCATGTCAACCCATCACTACCTAAATTACCGCGTATGAGGCGGAATAGTATGCCTTTTGTCTTATTTTGTCAAGTTCCTCGCTAAATCTTTATATCAATTACTCTTAATTGCATTTGCTCCCGGCCCTTCCACACATTTCTACTAAATTCAAAAGCAATATCCACTGCTCGTTGATCAAAAACAGCTTTCTGAAGAAGGTCGTAGTGCGGTCCAAACCGAAAAGCAATTGCCTGAACTGGAGCGTCGGCTGTTTGCACTCTAAAACGTAAATGACTGTGTTCTCGTCCGACAGTTTGTAAACTTAACGGATGAACACCTCTGACCACAAAACGAGGTTTTGAATTCCCCTCTCCATACGGCTCCAAAGCGGTGACTTTGCTCAAAAGACTTTTATTAATCTCATTCAAATCAACTTCGTAATCAACATTCAAAATTGGCTCTAAATCATCGTCGCTAATATGCTTTTCGGCGTACTCCTCCATCATTCCCACAAACTGCGCTAATTGACTAGTTTTCAGAGTAAAACCAGCGGCTGCCGCATGCCCCCCAAAAGTCTCAAAACACTCAGCCATAGACTGCAAAGCCTTCACAATATTAAAAGTTTCTGGGCTCCGACAAGAGGCTACTAATTCCTCTCCTCGCTCTTCCATAATAATAGCTGGGCGATGGTTTTTTTCGGAAAGCCGAGCCGCAATCAACCCCACAATCCCGGAACGCCAGTCTGAATCCCACAAAATCAACACCTTCTTATTAAGGAGGCTTTGTTTTTCAATGCGTTCTTCTGCTTTTTTTAAGGCCTCTTCCAAAAAATGCTGCCTTTGCACATTAAGTTGCTCCAATTTTTCAGACAAAGCATGGGCGCTATTATTTTCATTTAACAAAAGTTGCAACGCAAAATAAGGAGTTTCAATTCTTCCGGCTGCATTTAAGCGCGGTGCAATTCTAAATCCAACCAAATCACTATCATGCCCATTTGAATTATCCCCACCGGCCTTATTAAAGAGTGTTTTTAATCCTTCCCATTCAGTTTTTCGAATTTGATCTAAGCCCTGCTTGGCAATCCAACGATTCTCGCCTATTAAAGGTACACAATCCGCGATTGTTCCCAAACTCGCCAAATCCACTAATTTATCGCGCCAAATATCAGCGTTATCTCCCATCAGCGCAACCCCCAATTTAAACGCCACTCCCGAACCTGAAAGATGAGGAAAAGGATAGCCATTCTCCCCCAAAGCTGGATGAAGAATTGTGTAAGCATCTGGCATTTTCTCAGGGATGGTGTGATGGTCAGTGATAATTACATCCATGCCCTGCGCTGTGGCCTCGTCAATTTCCTTGCGATTAGAAATTCCGCAATCAACGGTTATCAAAAGATCAATATTTTTTTCTTTAAGCTCAGAAATCCAATTTACATTAAGTCCATATCCATCCTGCCGATCTGGCAAACGATAAGAAACTTCGGCCCCTAACTCACGGAGCACTTTTACCAAAATCGCCGTCCCACTAATTCCATCCACATCATAGTCTCCAAAAATAATAATTCTCTCCTTATTAGTAATAGCGTTATTAATTCGTTCCACAGCCCGTTCCATGTTTGGCATTAAAAAAGGGTCATGAAAAGTCACGCTTTCGTTATCTAAATTTTGCGTAAGTAGATCACTTATTTTCCCTTGATTGAGAACCCATTTTTTTCCTAAAACTGACATGATTTATGAATTAGTTTGACGCTTTTTGGCGTCTTCTTTTTTCTTGTTTTCTGCCCAAATTTTTAGGGCTTCCTCGGGGGTCGAGGCTTTATCATCACCAAAAACCCAGGTGTGACGCCTGATTATTTTTTCTGCAATATCACTCAATACATCCTTGAATTCAAAACGTCCTTCTTCCTCGGCAATAACCACGGCCAATACTATATTAAAAATCAAATCCCCTAACTCTTCGCGCAAATTTTCGTCGTCTTTATTATCAAGTGCTTGCCCAACTTCCTCGGCCTCTTCCAAAAGATCTTCCTTTAAATCCTCTAACCTCCGTGATCGATCCCAAGGACACCCTCCCGGAGCGCGGAGTTTTTTGGCAATGCGAATTAGCTCATCAAATTCTTTCATTTAGTCTTCGTTAATCTGGTTAATTTGAGCACCACCCACGGCATCGTCCTGAGTGAGGCCTTTGGTGATTTCTTTGGCAAGTTGTTCCCCACTAACCCAGTAGATTGATTGATCACGTTTAAACCAAGTTCGTTGTCTTCGAGCGTATTCACGAGTTTCTTTTCGAATTAAATCCGCGGCCTCTTCCAGAGTTAAATCCCCATCCAAATACTGAACTATTTGCTTATATCCAAGCCCCGTCATAGACGGTAATTTTTTGTCGTAGCGATTATACAAACTTTGTGTTTCTTCCACTAAACCGTCTTCAATTTGTTCACCGACGCGACGATTAATGCGGTCAAATAAAACTTCATTCGGCCAATTAATTCCAATTTGAAAAACTTCATAAGGACACTCTTTTGTTTTCTTTTGTTCGTCAGTGGTTTTTTGAGTTGTGAGGTTGATTTCGAGCGCACGGATAAGGTAACGATGATTGTTTGGGTGAATTTTACTAGCCGCGAGAGGATCGAGTTCTTCGAGCATTTTGTGAAGAGCTTGAGCTCCATCTTTTTCTAATTCTTGCTCTAATTCTTCGCGAATTTTTGGATCAGGAGGAGCAGACGGTAACTGATAATTATTTACAATTGAACTAATATAAAGACCCGTGCCACCAACCAACATTGGCACTTTATTCCGACGATGAATGTCATTAATTACCCGGTTGGCCTCGCGCTGAAAATCAGCCAAAGAATATGATTGATCCGGATCACGAATATCAATCATGTGGTGTTTTACTTTTTCACGAATTTTTTTAGAAATTTTATCAGTTCCCAAATCCATATAACGATAAATTTGACGTGAATCAGTAGAAATAATTTCACCATCAACTTCAAGCGCTAGCTTTAAGCTAATCGCGGTTTTCCCAGAGGCGGTAGGCCCAAGAATAACAATCAAAGGCTTTTTACCCGTCTTCTCAGCTTCCAATAAAAATGTGCGAGCACGTTCAATAGTTGGCATAGTGTCGGCATTTTAGCGGTTTACAGGCTCCTTGGCAATTTAGGGCCCAGCCCGCGGTTCAAGGCTTGCTTCACGGCGGTAGTTTAGGACTTTTTGATCGATGGCCCATTTTAGCGCATTCATGTTAGGTAGACTGCTGTGGGCCAGATTATGGCATTTTTTACAGAGTCCAACTATAAAGTCTGGGTCGTGATTTTGACTTAGCGCAAAACGCTTAGTGTGGTGGAATTCTTCGATGGGATGGTTGCAATTTAAAGTATCGCATTTGTTTTGTTGACGGGCTTGGATTAGTCGTTGAATTTCGGTTGGGATCGCTCTTTTAACCTGGTAGTTTTCGGCTTTTTTACGCGCGCGTTCTTTTACGCAGTCTGGGCAAAGTTGGATAGTGGCTTGTTTTTCTGATTGAGACGGTTCGGTAAGGAGCGCTTCCAGAACTTCGCTAAAACTTACTGTTTCGCCACGCTCTTTTTCAATTTTTTGTTTGAATTGGCGAAATTTGAGGACGGTTTTTTCGTTTACTTCGAAGGATAGACGTTCACGTTTTTCAGGTTGAGATTCACCCCCGGGGGTGAATTGTAACCTGTAATTTTGCACACAACGTTCTAGAGCGACTTTTGGTAAATCTTCTACTTTTTGCGCCCATTCTTTTTCGGTTTCTGGTGTCGCAATGTAGGCAACCGCTTCAATTTTGCTCCAACCATGTTCACCGCTTTCTAATTGCGCACGTAAAGTGGGTTTATCCCTTAATTTTGCTGAAAGATTTAAGATTTTATCGACACTAGCATGACTCATGCCTCCTAATTTAGCGGCAAATTCGTGAATTGAACTACAACCGTGACGACGATGTATCCGACGTTGTTTCGCCTCGGGCAACAAAGCGGCAAAATGACGTTTTGATAAAAGGGCGACACGACCGCGTTTTTTGCAGAGCTGATAAAATTCGGAATTTGATAATTTTTTGTATTTCATGGGGTGTTTATTAAGGTGAGTGTGCTTTTACCTTAACAGGTTAAAAATCTGCGCGCAAGACTAGCTTAGTGATTACGAAATATTTCTCAAAAAACTCCATAGAAAATCACAAAAATTCACGAAAAAGTCTCCACGCTCAAAACTTTCACGCATTACAAAAAAATAAACTTGACTTCTCGAAGCGCACAGGTAGAATAACGCTTGCTTGAGACAGTAGGCATTCAAATAAGACCTGCCGAGGCATAAAAATTGGACCTGCCGGGTTTCCCTTTAAAAGATAGGATGGCCCACCCAATTGCTCTCGTGTCTCAAGCACGAGATTTTTTTTATCTTTATCCCCTAACTATGGCCATTACTCGAGATCAAAAGACGGCGATCCTCGATGAGCTTAAGCAAAAGTTTCAGGATGCCAAAGGTATTGTGTTCGCACAGTATCGTGGGCTTTCTGTGGAAGATGCTCAAGAACTTCGCAGAGGTCTCCGCGAATCGAACGTGGATTATAAGGTGGCGAAAAAAACTCTCATTAAACTAGCAGCTAAAGAGATGGATTATGACATCCCTGAAGAGGTGATGGATGGTCCAATTGGAGTTGCGTTTGGGTTTGATGATGAGATTGTCGCGGCCCAAAAAATCTACGAGTTTGTCAAAAAGTTTGAGTCGCTCAGTATTATGGGCGGTTTTATGGAAGGGAAGGCGATTGACGCTGAGGTGGTTAAACAACTCGCTTCAATTCCTTCACGCGATGTACTTTTGGCACAAATGATGGGTTCAATGATGAGCCCACTCACTGGTTTTGTTGGTATTGGAAATGGAGTTACTGGCGGATTTGTCCGTGTGCTGAATGCTTACCGTGAACAACGGGAAGAAGGAGGCGAAACTCCACCACCAGCCGAGGAACCAAAGGCGGAAGCTAAGCCTGAAGAGACTGTTGAAGAAGCTCCCGCTGAAAAGGCTGAGGAAGCTGGCGACGAACCGGTCGCCGAAGCAGCTCCCGCGGAATCAGTCGAAGAAACCACTTCTGATGCTCCTGTTGAGGAAACTCCCGCCGAGGAAACTCCCGCCGAGGAAGATGCAAAGCCTGAAGAGGCCGAGGCACCAGCAGAAGAACCTGCTGCTGAAGAAACCCCTAAAGATGATGCCCCTGCCGAGGACGCATCTTAATTTTATTTATCAAATAATTTAACCCTATTTAAAATGTCTGACGAAGTAACTCTATCAAAAGACGCAGAAAAAGTTCTCGACATGGTCGAAAAACTTACTGTTCTTGATCTTGCCAACCTTGTAAAGGCCATGGAAGACAAATTTGGTGTTAGCGCTGCTGCTCCTGTAGCTGCCGCTGCTGCTCCTGCTGCTGGTGGTGACGCTGGTGGTGCAGAAGAAAAATCTTCTTACGATATCGAACTTAAAGATGCTGGATCTCAAAAGATCGCTGTTATTAAAGTTGTTCGAGAAATCACTCAACTTGGTCTTAAAGAATCCAAAGAACTTGTTGATAGCGCTCCAAAAGTTATCAAAGAAGGTGTCAAAACAGAAGAAGCTAACGAACTCAAGAAAAAACTTGAGGAAGCTGGTGCTACTGTTGATCTTGTGTAATAATCACGCAAATTTAAAGAGCCGGGTGATCGTAAATGGTTATCCGGCTTTTTTGATGGGGTCTAATGGTTGCTTTTTCTCCTGATTTTTGGTAAAATATATAGAATTTTAAAAATAAAAACAAACGGCATGAATGAGTCACCTCTCTTCCCGGATCTCCAACAGGAGAATGCTGCGCCTAGTGCGCCGGCGGTGGCCGCGGTTGCAGAACCGCCGCCCCCAACTGAAACAGCACCGACTCCCGACCTGTTCGGTGAGCCAGCTGCTCAACAAACTACTCCAGCCTCAGCTGAGTCTGGTGTGGTTAACGCGGTTGTTTCTCAAAACGACCCAGAAAAAGGCCAAATCCTTGGCCCTAAACCAAAAACTAGTGCTGGACTTGATGTCCGCTCGAGTCATTTTAATTTTGGAAGCTTTCTTTTTAAGTTTTCAATTATTCTTGGCTTACTTATTTTTGGATTTTTCTACACCCAACTTTCACCTACGTTTGAATTCCTCGGGAAGAATCCAGCGCAGGAACTTGCTGTTTACCAATCCTCATTCGAAGCTGAACAAACTTCAGTTAACTTTTATAACCTGTTAATGACTAAATTTGCACTTGATGACTTTACCAGTGCGGCTGACTCGTATTTGGTGAAATTGTCGCAATATGAATCTGATAACACCGCGTCTAGTGACTTGGATAGCTTAGAAGAAGGTTTAACTGACTTGCAAGATGATATGCACGCAGCTCTTGGAACGGCTCAGGAAAAACTTCGCCAGCCTATTTACCCGGTGGAGCTTTTGAGTGGCGGGGTGTCAGTGATAGACTTAGAAGCAACCTATACAAGCCTGTTAAAAACTAAAATTAGCGAGGAAAAACAAGATCTTCGTGGGCTTGAAGATGAAGAATCTTTCCAAGAATCAAATAATCTAGATGGAGCGTTGGCATTGCTTAATGCTACTGCCTTACTCCGTGAAGTTAAAGCCGTAGACCTAGAAGAAGATTTAGCTAATGAAACAGTGGAATCACTTTTTGAACAAACTACGGAAATCAGTAAAGATCAAACTTCTACTATTCTCGCGATCAGGAACGGTCGTGTGGATTGGGAAGTTGTATTAGATGAAGTGGAAAGTGTTACTAAGAAAATTGACCCACTATTTGGGAGTGGGATTAGCAGTAACATTGAATATTCCAATATGTCTTTTAGTTTAACTAGTGGGAAAGCAAGTCTTCGTGGCGACACTCGAACAGATGATACTTTGAATTTTTCATTGATTTCTGATTTGGTGGATCAATTAGAACTATCTACTTATTTCTCTGATGTGACCACTCGTTCATTCAGTAAAAGTGAAGGCTCTGAAGACGACTTTTCTGCGTCGTTTAGTTTGGAATTAATTTTACAAGAAGGTGAAGATGAGCGTGATGCTCAGGCAACAGTAGTCCTTGAAAAGGAGGAGGCCGAAGAAGTAGAAGAGGTGGCAATTGCTCCAGAAAAATCTTTTAATACTGGTTCTGCGAATGTTTTTAATGTTCTGCGTGACCTTTTCTTTGGGGAAAATGAAGATGAATTCAAACCGGTCCCCCGCTCATAATTTTTAAACTTTTGAACCATGTCCAATTCTAAACCAAGTAAAATCACACTCGTTCTGGCCCTGATTGTATTGGGAGCGACTGGATATTATGGCTACACAAGATTCAATGAACTTACAGATGTAAACGAACAATTAGCATTGGCTGATAATATTTTGCTAGAACTAGAACAAGAAAGCGGTGATGCTTTGGATGAATATACTGATGCTAAAAAAGACTATGTTGAAACATATGATGCTAATACTGAAAAAATTTCAACCATTCTTCCGTATGATGAAGATTTAACTAGTTTGACGCGGGTGTTGGATGATTTTGCTTTTGAAAATCACTACAGTTCAAATCCGTTTTTTATTAGTCAAATGTCTTACGGAACCGTAACGGAAACCGAAGATGGCTACCGAGTTTTACCAATTAATATGACAGTTGAAGCTTCGGAAAAAAACTTTAATAAGTTCTTAGAATTTATTGAGACTTCTGGATCTTTGGAAAGTGGAGTGCGATTGATGTCAGTCGAAACTTTGACTCTTCAAGTAAATGAAGACGACGAAACTATGCGTGTTCAATTATCTCTTAACGCTTATCTCCAAAGTGCCTAATCCTCCTGTCCAACAACCAGTAACAGATCAAAAAGCTCCAGCGGACGAAGCTTTGTTTCCTGGTTTGGCAACAGCGGAGACAAATGGGGCTGCTCCGGAAGAGCCTACTAAGGAGGCCGCAACTCCGACTCCGGCTCCGCCACCAACTCCAGCGCCAAAAGTAGAAAAAACGTCTGAGGAAACGGCAGCTGATGTGGCTATGGGAGATCAGTTAAAAGTCTTGCAAGACTCGATTATTGCGGGGAATATTCCGCAATTGGTAATGAGTTCTATGTCACACGCGGTGACGTTGCGCTCTTCTGATATTCATATTGAACCAGCCCGTAATACGGTTCGCATTCGCTATCGTATTGATGGTGTTTTGCGGCAAGTGGTGGAGTATCCAACAAATATTCACCCGGCTGTGGTTTCGCGTATTAAAATTATGTCGAATTTAAAAATTGATGAACAACGAATTCCGCAGGATGGTCGAGCGCAAGTAACTACACCTGATGGTCGCGAAATGGACCTTCGTGTTTCTACTTTACCAACTGTAAATGGAGAGAAAGTGGTAATGCGTATTCAAGAAAGAACTCGCAAAATTCCAGCCTTAGAAGACCTAGGGTTAAGTGGTGTGGGACTAGAAAATCTCAAAAAATCACTAGCCTTACCAAATGGAATTATTCTAACTAGTGGTCCGACTGGATCTGGTAAAACTACTACTTTGTACTCCTGTTTAGAAATTTTAAATAAAATTGATGTAAATATTTTGACGTTTGAAGATCCAGTGGAAATTCAGATGGATGGTTTGTCACAAAGTCAGATGCATCCGGATATTGAGTATGATTTTGCGCGCGGGCTGCGCGCGGCTTTGCGTCAGGATCCGGACATTATGATGGTGGGAGAAATCCGTGACCGAGAAACAGTTGATGTGGCGATTGAGTCCGCGTTAACAGGTCACTTAGTGCTTTCTACAATTCATACAAATAGCGCGGTGGAGACTTTAACTCGTATTGATAATATGGGAGTTCCGCCGTTTTTAATGACCGCTACGGTTAACACAATCATTGCCCAACGTTTGGTGCGAAAGCTTTGTCCAGACTGTAAAAAACCAACTCAAATTGAGGAGGCAACCAAAATTACAGTGGATAAAGCGCTGGGAAAACTCTCGGAGGAAGAAAAAAAGAATTACGACCCAGCGCTCCTTTCAACCCTCACTTTCTACGAATCAGTAGGCTGTGAAAAATGTGACAACATTGGTTACAAAGGCCGAGTCGGTCTCTACGAAGTTTTACAAATGAGTAATGATTTACGCGTACTATTAATCAAAAAAGCCTCGGTTATGGAAATTGAAGAGGCCGCTATAAACGGAGGCATGACCACACTTGAACAAAGTGGAATCCTCCAAGCTTTACAAGGGAAAACAACTCTAACCGAAGTCTACCGTGTGGCTAGACCTTCAGAAGTCTAATTAATTTATTATGGAAACTTCAACTGAAAACCCAGCGCCAGCTCAGCAAATCACCAATGAGGTCGATATCCTAGAAATTGGTGCCGCGGCCGAGGCCGAACAAGTCGCCACCGAAAAAGAAAAGAAAAAAAGTGGCGGATTTATGGCTTCTTATAAAGCTTTAAACGAAAAAGTTCAGGTTTCAATGACCGCGATTAAATCCAAAGACAAAGTTAGCTTTTTTCAATTACTAGCAATTATGATTGGAGCGGGAGTGCCGTTGATTCGTGCACTTTACGTTTTATCGGAACAACTTAGCAATCCTCGCCTAAAAATGTCAGTTCGAAACATGGCCATGAAAGTAGAGAGTGGAAAAACTCTTTCGGATGCCATGCTTGATTATGAAGGAATTTTTACAGATGCGCAGATTGGAATGGTGCGGGCTGGTGAAGCTTCTGGTCGTTTGAATGATGTGCTTAAACAGATCGCAAAACAGGTTGAAAAGACCGCGGCCATTACTTCGAAAATTAAAGGCGCTATGATTTATCCGATTGTGGTGTTTACGATTATGCTAGGTGCGGTTTTTGTGATTTTGGCGTTTGTGGTGCCGCAGATTATGGAGTTATTTACGCAATCTAACGCGGAATTACCGATGTCGACTCAAATTTTGATGGGGATGAGTGATGCGGTGGTTAATTATTACCCAATAATTGGGGCTGGATTGGTGGTACTTGGCGGTTTAGGTTATCTTTGGAAAAAGACGCCAACTGGGAAATATGCTTGGCATAGTTTTGCCTTGAGGTTGCCGGTGTTTGGATTGTTATTAAGGTATGTGGCGGTTTCGAGGTTTACACGAAGTTTGAGTAGTTTGATTCAGAGTGGGATTCCAATTGTAAAGAGTTTGCAAATTGATGCCGAGGCCGTGGGGAATGAAGTTTACAGGAAGAGATTATTGTTGGCAGCGGAAGATGTGTCACGTGGTATTCCTTTGGCTGAGAATTTAACGGATAGTAAGTTTTTGTTTCCGGAAATGCTAGTTTCGATGCTAGCGATTGGTGAACAAACCGCAGAACTAGCGCCAGTAGCAGATAAAATTGCGGATTATTATGAAGCCGAAGTTGATCAGATGGCCGCGAATATGTCGAAATTACTAGAACCGCTTATTATGGTGACCATGGGCGTGGTTGTAGGAGGTTTGATTGTAGCGGTAATGCAACCAATTTTCGGTCTATTGGACGTGGTTGGCACGCTTTAATCGATGAGTTCGGGAAAGCCGGAGATGGGATAGACCTCGATGTTTTTGGTGAAAGCTCCGTCAATAGTCTCGAGTTCAATGGTAATAGTTCCCGTGAATTCTACTTCTGCTAATGGTGGGTAATAGTAAATAGTGGTAGCCCCATGAAGTGTCATTTCAATATCCTCGGGGATGGTTTCTGTATCGAGTAATTCTTCGCCGCCACAATCACTATCTAAGACTGCATAAACATTAACTACTCCAGTTGAACCGACAAATTTCACGTAATATGAAATCGCCTCACAATCTACTCCCCCCACATCCAACTCCATATTAGAAAGGGCGTAGCTGCGAGTTGTTTGAATCATTCCTATTACTGTATCCGTCGCGCTTTTGAGTCTGGCGTGGTTGCGAGCGTTTATAATGCCGGTGTAAGAGACCGAGGCGAGGATCGCGAGCAAGACCATTACTATCAGAAGCTCTATTAAAGTAAAGGCACGTATTTTTTTAATTGGGAGAGTCATATTGCGCCTATTATAACTAAAAACGTTGCCAGGTAATAGAGGTTATTGTAGAATAGTGACAACGTAAATTTGTAACCTCCCAAATATGAACGTTCCTATCAGAAAAAGAAAGGGTTTTACCCTGATTGAGCTTTTGATCGTGATTACGATCATCGGTATTTTAGCTGTAGCGCTTGTTCCAAGAATTTCTCAAGGTCCAGCTCGGGCTAGAGATGTGCAGAGAAAGGCGGACATGAATAATATTGCGGCCGCAATGGAGCTTTATTATGCAGATACAGGTAGTTATCCTATAGAATCAGGAACTGCTCAATGTTTATCTAGTGCCTCTGGAGACCCTGGAGAAGATATTCAAGATTATTTAGGTGGGACTGCTCCAACACCGCCTCCCGGAGCTATTGAAGGAGCTTGTGGTCTTCAATATTACTATGCGAGTACAGATGGAGCTGGATACACAATAGGTGCTGAAATGGAGATTTTGGCTACTACGACTGGTTATTACTGTGACACCCCTACTAGTTGGTATGATGCGGATGGGGATTTAGTTGCAACAGCATGTGCTACTGGAGATTTAACAACTGTTTACTACGCCATCGAAAGATAGTTTTTCGACTTCTAAACCCCTCAATCTTTGCTATTGGGGGGTTTTTGTTTATAATCTGAATGATGTAACTCTCCCCTCCCATGAAAATGCAAAAATCTTTCACCCTAATTGAACTCTTAATTGTAATTACTATTATTGGAATTTTGGCGGTGGCGTTGGTGCCACGGATTTCTTCTGGTCCAGCCAGAGCTAGAGATGTACAAAGGAAAGCAGACTTACAACAGATTGCCACAGCCATGGAACTTTATTATGCAGATAATGGGGAATATCCAAATAGCGCGGGAACTGTACCTGAAGATTTTTGTGTGGGCGCAGAGCTTGATTCTTACTTAGGAAACTATATGGATTTACCTGATGATCCTGGTTCAGGTTCGCCAATGGGATGTACTAATGATTACTATTATCATGTAATGGCTTATAGCTCAGGTGGTTCCACTCCTTCGGCTTATGCTTTGATTGCAGAAATGGAAATTTCCTCAGTAAGTGCAGATTCTAGTGGTTATTTTTGTTTAGCGACTGAAAAGGTTATTCCCTATACCTTTGTAGATCTTCAAGACGTATATCAGACATTTTTATCTAATAATCCTTGCGGGACTGACCCCGTTGCCTACTACACTGTTTACCATTAATAATTTATGAAAACTCGTAAAGGCTTCACTCTCATTGAACTTTTAATTGTGATTACGATTATTGGAATTTTGGCGGTGGCCTTAGTTCCGAGAATTTCTTCTGGTCCAGCGCGAGCACGAGATGTTCAAAGGAAAGCAGACCTTCAACAGTTAGCGACAGCGATGGAACTTTATTATGCAGATAATGGGGAATATCCGAATGAATCTGGTTATGATGAAAATCATTGCATTAATGACGGCGGAGTAATTGATACAGCTCTTAGCCCTTATATCAGTATCCCAACTGCTCCCGGATCTTTTGAATCTATGAATTGTGATATAGGCGAATACTACTATCAAGTAATGTCTTATTCGGCAACAGGAACAAACCCATCGGCTTATGCCATGATTACGCAAATGGAAATTACTAGCATCGATGATTCTGCCGATGGTTATTTCTGTGATGATATCGAAAGGACATCATTTGGCCATGATGATCTTAGTTCATATATTTCTGGCACAATTGATAACTCTGGCTTTTATTGCCCGCAAGATTACGCCTACTACACCTACTACCACTAACCAGTCACACTTCATTACGTTAACCTGTCCACACCTTATTTGGGGAAAATGGGGGTTTTAACCTGTTATTCACTTTATTTTTAGAGGGTGGTTAAGGTATAATATTGGTTAGTTTAAAAACTCGCTTTTTGGCTTGCCTAAGCCATTAATTAGCTTTTCAGCCGTTTGTGCCGGCTGAACATTGCGCTATGTAACCAAAATTATGCGCCTCTCTCCTACTTTTAACCGCGTTATTACCACCTGGGTGCTTGTGTCCCTACTTGGAACACAAATGCTCAACATCGACCTTTCGCAGGGACGCGGGGTTAAACAAAACCTCGGAGTAGTGGCGATTTTGGTAGATGAAGACATTTATAGTAACTCTACTAGTTATGTGGGGCTTTCGGATGAATACTCCGGAGCTCGTGATACAACCTTAAAAGCGCGGATTGATCGTTACGCTGAAAATGTTCAGGAGGCTATGCCGCTGACTAAGTCTCTTATTATAAGGACCAACACGGATTCTAGTCCGGTGGATATTTCGCAAGCTTTGGAAAAACTTTATTTCGAAGGTGATGGGGACACTAGTGCCAACACTAAACTGGCGGGATTGGTAATTATTGGTGAGATTCCCCTACCAGTGGTTAATAAAAACGAAAACCGCTACATCAGCTTGTATCCGTATACGGATTTTGAAGATAAAGTTTACCTCTATAATAGTGTGACTGGTGATTTTGAGACGAGTCCGTCATTAACTAACCCCCAACCAGAAATTTGGCACGGGGTAATTCGGGCTCCAGAAACTGGAGAGGATGGTAACGAGTTGCTGGCTGACTATTTTGATAAAAACTATTTGTACCGGTTGGGGTATTCCGAATTCGCGGATTTTGATCAAAAATTATTCTATGCCGACACTTTGGCAGAAAAAGACGCCTTAAACGAAACTAGTGTAAATGCTTACGAACGATTCATTGAACACTGGGAAGACGTGTCTTATAAACGCTACACCAGCGACTTAGCGCGTGAACTGTATATGGAAGTAAACGAGGAACTTGAAGGTGGTGATGGCACTGATAATGACGGTGATGGCTTAACTGATGAAGATCCAGAAAATGGTTATGACGATGATAATGACGGCTTAATTGATGAGGATGATGGAAATTTTTACTGGGGAATTGATAATGATCGGGATTGTTGGGAACAGGATGAATCCTTATGGGACAGTAATGGGGATGGGGTTCCTTGTGGCCCAGGGGTGATGGATGAAAACGGAATTATCACTCTGGCTTGGGATAATTTTGTGGATGAAGATGGAATGGATGATAATAATAATGATGGAGATAATTTAATGGACGAGGATCAACCTGGCGATTCGAATGGCGATGGTTGTGTGGGTTCTTGTGGAGTGGATGATGATGGAGACTCGCAAGACTGGGATGGTGATGGTTGGCCTAATGGTTGGGAAATTGAGGTGTTTGACTCGAATCACGAAAGCAAATGGAGTCCTTTTTGGAATAAACCAAATGATCAGGAGGAAGAAGATTTAATAGAAATGTATACAGATGAGGAATATCCGACTTATGATCCTAATTGTTTTTCCCCGGAACCAGACGGAGGAGACCCTGGTGATTATGATGGTTTATCTTTTGTAGCTAGTAATACACGGCGTGATGGCACACGTTGTATGCCCACGGCTTGTAATGGGGACATGACGAATGACGATGATGAAGATGGCCTTTGCGATGAAGATACTACCGCTGACAATGATGCGGATGGTGATGGTTTAATTGATGAAGACCGAGCTGGTGACCAAGATGATGGGGGTGATGACTTTACTTATTTACCAGACATTCAATCTAAATTAGTAGTAGAGGCGTTTTTCAAAAAATATCCCGAGATGTTTAGGAAATTTTTGGGGAATATTAATATTTGGACGGATTACACCGGGCGTTATCTTTATAATTATTATGATGATTACGGAAATACCGTTAGTGATCGAGAAACAATCCCCGGCTTAATTGGAAAACGAGATGAATACGTGCAACTAGCTTTATGGGCGGTAAATGAGATTATCGAAGATACGGTGGATGATTTTATTAGTGATTACAACTTGGCCACTGACATTCCGATGGTGGGGCGAATTTTGATTGAAGGAACTGTGATTGCGGGTGATGACGAGGCCACAGAAGAAGAATTCACTTTTGAATTTATTAACCATGGTGTGAAAAGTCGCTCCAGTAGTGATCAGATTTATATCTATGGCCAAACTCCAGATGAAATCACTTCTCCGGGGGAATGTTCAACTTATCGTGGATCCCATAACGATGGTGAGGGACAATTAGTTTATGGATTGCGTTTATATGATTTTAACACCTCGGGATCCTGGGGCGATGAAAATGATGATGAGGCCAAAGAGGGCGAAGATTACGCGGGTTGTTTTGCTAATTTTTATGATCCGGAAGGTGGTCCTGAATATTGTTTTCCGGAGTTAGCGCAAGAACCAGTGCGCAGCACCGTAGGAACAAAACACGTTATTGATAGTGAGGCGGAAAATATTTTTGTGGATTATCGGTCTTGTTATAACTTCAAAGAAAGTGAGGAGTTTATTGGTACCAGCCGAAGTGATAGTGACCGTAGCTATGACGATAGCGTGGAAGGTTACTGGTACTATGCCGATGAATTTTTGAAGGAGTATGTGGATTTATTAGAAGACATAGCAGACGGTGACAAAGATGATGGAGATGACCATGAAGACTCTGATGATGGGGTTTATGACGAAGAAGATTTTGCCTTGGAGGTTCTTGATATTCAGAATGATCTAGATGATGATGACGCCTACAACATCCCAACTAAAGCCGCTGATGACATCTATTTATTTGGGGCACCGGGTGATTCAACCTATTACACTTTGGGTGCGTTTTTTGATGATTTAGCAGATCCCGTTAACAAAGATAGTCAGGAAGAGATCGGTGACTTTTTTGTGAACGGAGAAGATACTTATTCTTTTAATGTGGATGACCTGAGCAGTATTGCGTCTATTAGCATGGAAATTTCACGCGAGTATATAAAGGAAAGCAATTCTCCTTTTAGCTCTGACATCACCGATGATATTAGTGATGCTTACTTTTTCTCTAGTACATTAAAACACGTTGAACCAACCAGCAGCACCATCTCGCAACAACTAGAAGCTAAGTTTAGTATGGCCTTGCCAGTTGATAATCCGCGTCATATCACGTTCCGCGATCAAGAAGGTGTTTATACAAAAATTGATTATCCAAATGTTTTTGATTTGGAAAGCTGGGGTGAATTAGAAGATTTATTAGAAGCAGCGCAGTCTGAAATCATGGAAGTGCCGTGGGCTATTTTTGGAAGTCCGACTTTCTTAACTGACTTATTAGAAGAAGATATTTTCTACGAGCAAATGCAAGATGCGTTTGCGTGGCGGAACATGAATTTAGATCAAAAGCATTTATGGGTGATGGAGGAATATCTAAGCCCAGACAGTAAGACTTTTGTGGCTAAGCCAGACAATGGTTATGAAACTTTTTACATGGTGGCGGACGGAGAATCAGACCGCATGAACATGAGTTTTTACGCCAATATTGTGGCAGATGAATTAGACCCTGAGTACCTTTGTCCGGATGCTAGCTGCGCCGCCGAGGAAGAAGATGAAAGCAATGACGGACTTGGCGAGGACGATGAAGTGGAGTATAGCAATGACCCAAATAGTACGACTATTTACTGGTTCCCTTTTATTTGGATTAAAGGAATTATTGATTGGGTAATTGATTTAGGCGAAAGCGTCACAACTGATGTGGTGGCTGAAGTGGTGGAATCAGTGGAAGGAGGCATGACTTTGTCTTGTGGTCCACCACTCCCGATTGAAGACACTGATGCTGATGGAATCCCAGATGATGAAGATGACGAACCTTATTCTACGGACGGAGACAAAGACGGCATCCCAGATGGTGCGGGCACTACAGTTAAACTTTCTTTGGAATCAGACGGGACTGAAGTATTACTAGCTAATGGTCAAACTAAAGCGACCCTAACGGTTAAGGCTTTAAATTTAAGAGGTGTTAAAAACAGTTACGACACTTACTCCACGGCCGTAGTAGAAGTAGCCGAGGGATCAAGCTATGTCAGTATCCCCTCCCCAATCGTACAAATTTATCAAGGCGAAGGAGAGGTTGATGTTTACAGCACGCAAGAAGGCGGGACTTTTGTTTTGGAAGCTGTAGGGACTAGTGAAAACATTGAGGATGTTTATTCAAACACCGTGAGCTTAACTAGCAAACGCGAATACTTAAAACTATCAACTTACGAAAAAGAATACGTCACAGAGGACGCTGCTTACACCACCGAAACGCTAGAAGATGTTTTGGTATTAGATGCGCTAGACAACTTAGTAGCCGTAATCCGGGCGAGCAATGGAGCCGTAGAATTAAAAGACTCCACTAACTACAAATTAACCGCCATAGAAGGAAAAGACGGCCAACCAGCCGCTCTAGGAATTGTGCATATCGAAAGTGAATTAGTTATGGCAGAGTTCTTTATTGCCCCGGATGTTGAAGAAATTATTTTGCAATCTTCTCCTTATATAGATGGAACTGTAAATAATGTACGGGTGATTGATTCTAATGCCACGGATGATTGGAAAGTGTCATTTATGGATGATGAGGAAACTCAGGCTGGCTTGTTTTATCAAGATGTTCAAGTGGGCTTAATTGAATCGGACGGACAAGTTTATTTAAAAGAAGGTTACGTGGTTGAGCTAGGCTTAGGCGATACGAATGTAAATATTACTAACCCACACCTTCACTTTACCGTGGGAGTTGGCGAAAGTGTGTTGTTTGACATTGTAATGGGAACAGACACCAGCTTGTTAGAGATGTTGGGATTAGAAGAAGCTGATCAAGTGGTGGCCTTGTCCTCGACTGACATGGAGAGCCGTGAACTTTCCTGGTTTAACCGGGTTACACACTTTTTCTACTGGGTGCACACCTTGGTAATGAAGCCAATGCCATATGCTTATGCTTTGTCTGATTTATATGACTCTGACGGAGAAGGTTTGGATGATTTAAGTGAGTGGACAATTTCGACTAATTTGTATGATGTGGATTCGGATGGTGATGGCTATGAAGATTATTCTGAGTTAATGAATGGTTATGATCCGCGTGAGGCAGGAGCACGATTATTTAGTGATATTTTTGTGGAGCACGAAGCTTTTTATGATGTAGTGGAATTATTTACGCGCGGTGTGATTGACGGGTACTCAGATGGCACGTTTAGGCCCGAGAATCCCATCACGCGTGAAGAATTTACTAAACTCAATTTAGGAGCGATTTGTTTGGATTGTACGGCTTTTATAACTTCGGCCCAGGAATCGATTGAAGAAACTTATGCCACGCACGCTTTCCCGGATAATAATATCGATGAGACTCTTTATTACTGTGTGGCTTATAGTCGCAACGAAACTTTGATTTCTGGTTATAAATGGGGTGAATACGAGGGTTATTACCTTCCGACTAATACTATGAGTCGCGCTGAGGCTACTAAGGTGCTCTTAGAAACTGCTTCTTTTGCGGTTAGTGAGATTTCGGACTTTACTTTGCCGTGGTACACCAATTACGTGATTGAGGCGCAGGAGAATGGCTTGTATCCCGAAGATCGCTACCTTGAATTAGATACTTACCCGAGCAGTGATTTTGAGTCTTGGATTAAGAGTGAATTAGATCCAAGTCAGGGTCAGACTTCTATTAAGAGTTGGCTCGAAGATCCAATTACCCGTGGTGAATTTGCCATGATGGTGGGTAATTTATTAAGAATTAAAGATTGTCGTGATAACGACACTGATGGGGATGGGCTTTCGGATAATTTTGAAATGTACAATGTTGGGACCTCCCCCTACAACCCCGATACGGACTATGGTGGAGTGAGTGATTTTGTGGAGGTTGTAAACAACACCAATGCGATTAATGATCCAGATGATGACTCGGAAGAGGCGGTGGTGACCGATGATGACGATGATGGGGATGGGGATGTTGTAATTGTGATCCCCGAGGATGCTAATGTCGATACAGATGGGGATGGACTACTTGATTCTGAAGAGGAGATTTATGGCACTGATCCAAATGATCCAGACACGGACAATGGTGGAATTAGCGATGGGAACGAAGTTTTAGCTGGCAGTGATCCTCTAGACGACTCAGACGAAGCCACTGACTTAGATTACGATGCTGGAGCTTATGTGAGTGGTCTTTATTTAACGCGTGATTCGGCTTATCAAATTATTTCTGAGGAGATTTTGTATGAGACCAAAATTTTTACTAAAGAAATGCCGGCGGATGGGACTTCTCAATTATTCCTAAAAGCGCAGATAATTGATGAGTACGGAGTTGGTATTTACGATGACAATGAAAGTATTGTGGAATTTGTGGCCGTGGATCCAGACCAGCCTTACGCTGAAATTTTACGTGTACAAATTCAAGTTACAAATGGTTTAGCAGAAACTGAAATCCAAGCTAATACTGTCTCGGGCTATATTGATATTACCGCGGAGATCCTACCAACAGCGCTGCCAATTATGGATACAACAGTGCATGTTTATCCAGGCGAGCCGTATACCATTGATTTAGAACCAGATTCTTATTTCTTAAAAACTGGTGGTTTAAATAAGACTGAAGTTGAAATCCGGTTAAAAGATTTTTATGGAAACGTGGCCAACATGTCACCGCACCGCGCCACAATCACAGTTGATGGACCGGGAACAATTGATGAAAGATTGGATGAGGACATTGAACAAATTGGCACCCAGGTAACGATTTACGAAGGTGGATTTAACTTTGATTTAACTTCTGGGGATGATGAAGGAACCGTCACTATTACAGTGGCTTTGGAAAACATTGAACAAACTTTGAACATTGGAGTTTACGACAATATTGAACTGCAATTATTTACAGCAAATGATGAAATGACGGCTAATGGAGCGACAACAACTACGATTACTGTTTGGGCGGTTCTGGATGATTCTGGGGCGCCGCTAGAAGGCTTTAATGGCAGTGTGACGTTCTCGATGGTGGATGATTTGTATGGGACTTTAACAGATGAAGAAAGTGTGATAACCGCGGAAATAAGTAATGGGCAGGCTGAAGTTGATTTTGCGGCTTCGACTGTGTCTGGCACGGCGTACGTAACGGCTTCGATGATTGGCTTTGATCCCGGAACGCTCCCAATTACTTTATTACCAAATGACACTTATCGCTTAGAACTTTCGTCTGATTCTAGCGTTATTCCAACCGGTCAATCCGCAGAAGTAATTGTAAAAGCTTATGATGTTTATGATAATTTTGTTTACACTGATTCCTCGACTACGGTCACTATGCGAGTCACGGATGCGTCCGAGGAATTCGGGGATGTTAATTCTAGCTCACTAACACTTTCTAGCGGATTAGGTTCGTTTAATGTAACGGCCGATGATTTAACAGGGCCGGTTAATATTGTGGCCACTGGTCAAACCAATGGTGATCGAACCGCTGTTTCTGGAACGCTAAGCATGGATACGGTTTTAGAATTAGAAGGAACTTCGTTTGAAAGTATAGAGCCGCAGGTGTTGTTTGCGGCCTTGCTAGGGGCGCCATTTGGAGAAGTAACACAAGAAGATTACTGGGCTGGGTGGTTTACTTTTACTGGTAAAACTCAAGCTTCGGTTAGTTTAACAGCTAATCCAGAACCTAACTCCCAACTGTCTCTGATGGATTCACAAGGTAAGTTATCGGTCTTAGATGGCAATGCTGTGGATCTTAAATTAGTGGCCGCTAATAGTATGGCTTTCCCAACTCGCTTTTTAATTAAAGATCTTCTTTCTCAGATTACCGTGGCCGAAGGAATGATTGTTTTGGATAGTTCTGATTTCTATATTGTGGAGAATGATTATGATTTAAGTACGGCCGAAGATGATGGTATTTACGTTCAACAATTAACGGAAAACACTAATTACGAAGTTAAACAATTCCGTGGGAATGTGAGCTTTTTGGAAGATGGTGACGAGATTATTCGCTTAGAACCAGATGGCCAAATTCAGGTTTATGATCCCACCTATTATTTAGAAGTTAACGAAGATTATGAATATTTTGGTTATGATTTGATGTTGGGTGAAAGCTCAGTTTTACGCGTATTGCTTAAACAAACTTTTGAAAATAATGTAACCCAATTAGACGAGCAATTTGCCTGGGAAGATTGGACTTTATTAACACCAGGTGTTTATTTCACCGGAATAAACTCCAATAAATATGGTTATTCCACGGCTTATAGCGGAAACTCTTCTGCCTCCCCCACTGGAATGTTTGTGGTGGATAAAACAACCACTCTTGCGAATAGTCAGAAGCCAGGAGTTGGAAACAGTTCGTTAGAAACAGCTGGTGATGCGCAGGGAATTGGTTTTGAAGGCGATAATAAATTTATGTTATTGCTTGCGGATGGCTCAACTGTGGGTGAAGCAAATCAGTACTATGCTTCGGATATTGGGATTGTTTTGGGTGATCCAACTATTCGTTTAACAGATTGGAATCCGCAAACTGTGTCTAGCACCGGCTTTACGTCTGGAGTAGGACGATTGATTTTGGCGGGTAATGAAACTATTCAAGACATGACAACTTTGGATTACAACTCCGATGGTTTGGATGATTTGTTAGTGGCTTTTGAAAACGGAGCCGTTGAGTTACTAGAAAATAAAGAGGCTTATCCTCGCTTTGAAAATCAGGGATTACTAATGAATCTAACTAATGGAATTATTGATTTGGATGAAGCGGACTTTAATCAAGATGGTCAAACTGATCTGGTGATAGCGACAAATGAAGCTTGTATTGCTGGTGAAATTTGTATTTATCAATACACTAATTATGATTCAAATTTTGTACGCGAAAACCTAGAGTTAGAAATTGATGGTTCACAAATTAAACAAATCGTGGCCCATGATATGAACTACGATGATTATCCGGACTTGGTTATTTCGGATATTAATGGTGTGATTTATGTCTTTTATAATGAAGATGGTGTGATGCAAACCAAAGGCCAGGAAATTGGTGATGTTGGCTTACAAATGGATGAAGAAACAGATCTGATCGAAGAAATTTTGATCTATTACAATGAGATGCCCGAGGAAGACCCTCTATCCCCGGAAGATGATGGTTGGTACAAAGAATTCCCCGTGGCAACTGGCGAATCATCGCCGGATTACGAAGATAAATTTGCAGAGGCCATGTCGACTTTTTCAACTGGTGGTTTTGACGCTGACTTTATGGATGAATTGTCATCTATGGTTGAGAGCAGTTCTGACACCCTGATTTATGAGATGGATGAGACTGTGGTGACGGAGACTGTGGCTTTCCTTTACGCTGATTTAGATGAAAACTTATACACTTCGACTAAATATGTTTCGGACTTAAATGGCGGTAATTTAGAAGATGGCGATATCGTGGAATATACTATTACTATTACAAATTCTGGTGGCACACCGGTAACTGGCTTGTCTGTAACAGATGTGGTGTCGAGCATGATTGAATTAGATTGGGATAGTTTTGACTGTTCTGGAGCGGAATGTGCGGGCTGGCAAGTAATAGAAAGTGGACAAGCTTTGAGGCCATTTGTGGTTAGTGGTTTGAATTTTGGGGCTGGTGATTCAGCGCAAATCTCTTACCAAGGAACTGTGGCTGGAATGGCCATGCCAGTGGTTAATATTTTTGTAGGTGATGATTTGGATACTAGTTATCCAGATGATTATTTGCCGGATATTGGGGCTTCTCCAGAGGACAATCCTTCGGGACAAATGATTTTCTTTTATTCTAATGGAACTTATTCCGAGGATGGATTTACAAAAGTTAATTACACTAAACAAACTTCTGCGGCCGAAGAAGAGGTAAAAGCCACAGATGCGATTGATGCTTTAGCAGAGGCTGGATTTGATTTTGAGCTAGATGAAAATGAAAATGATGTTCCTGATTTTATGGAACCTGATGAGGAGGAAGAGGAAGATATTGCGGCTATTATTAATGAATTAGGGAATGAGGCTGCAATTAACTTATGGGATGCAAATACTGATCATGTGACTAATAGTGATGATGTGGGTGTTACCGATATAATGGCTGGAGCTGCTGCTGGTTATAAAATTGCAGAAGGAGTAGCTAATATGGTAGCCGATGGCCTGGAGTCTTTGATGGCCCAATTAATGTGTGGTGGTGGTTGTATTGCGATGCCAGTTAATTACGCTTTTTTAGTCCCTGGGCCAATAAATGCCATGGGCATTCCAGCATCGATGTTTGATCCAGTGCATATTCCAATTTTTGCCGCGGCAGTGCCAAGTGTTATTCCGTTCTGGCCACCATCCCCTTTCCAAGGGTCTACAGCGGTTCGAGTTTACTTCTCGATTACTTTAACTTTGGGAACTACTTTATCAGTTTGTGTTAACCCATATATGGCTGGTAAATGTTGGTCCATTGCTATCCCTTTATTTGAGGCCCTGGGAGTTTGTGACGCCATTAATAATGCCTTGTCCGCGGTGATGTCCAAAGCCACGGCTTTTATTCAAGAAGGCGCTAATAAAGTAACTTCTTTGGCTGGAAAGCTATCAGGAGGAGGTGAACGAAGTGAAAGTGGTGGAGTTATTAATTATAACCTGGGATCGTATGCGGTCGCCTCTGATTCGGGGGGCAAGGTTCGGGTGCCCGGTTTCCCCAAACCAATTGCGGAATGGTTCCGTAAACAGGGGGAAGAGTTAATTACCAAACTAACGGACTTACCGGATATTTATATTATTTATCCGGATCCACAGTCTATTGTTGGGGCTTTTAAACCAGAAAATGTAGCTAAAATTGAAAAGGCTGACTTACGTGGATTAGATAAAATTTTGGCGCAATTAGGTTCATTCCCGCTCCTTCGAATTGAAACTGAAGAGGTAACCTTTAAAATTCCGTGGATCACTCAAGATGAAATCATGAAACAGAAATTTTTCTTCCAACGGTGGGTAGAAGGAATGCAGGATCAGGTCCAAACTAAATGGGGCATTGATACTAGTGTGAAGCCGTGGGAATGGGATGGCGACGCCTTGGAAGACTCGGCTAAAGACGCCATTCAAGAACTAGAAGACTTGCTTTCAAGTGTGGAACAAAATATTGAAGTCTTAGAAGACTATCAAGATTTCCCGAAAGAACTGCTTAAATGGCGCCGAGTTGAAGCTTTTTATATTAAACAAATTATTTGTTACTTAGATGCAATTATTAATCTGTTTGGCGGCTGGATATTACTTAATCGTGCTCGAATTCTCGAATGGATTCAGGCGGTTTATGACGTGGCCGAAGCTTTTGAATCCTGGAAATTAATTTTCTCATTGGTAGTTGATTATCAGGCTTCGTGTGATCAATGTACAAATGATCGCTTTAGTTTGTATGAACTCTTAGCTAAGCTGTTTGCCTTTATCCCAGAGCCTCCCATAATAGCAATTCCGAGTTGGCCAGACATTGTATTTGATATTTCCGAAATCCAAGCCGGATTAACCGTGACTTGGCCGGAGCTTAATTTTGTGGCTGAGCCGCTGTTAATTCCTCAGTTACCACTAATTCCGCTACCAGACTATCCATCGATATCTTTGGATTTACCAACAATTCCTTTATTACCAGCTCCGCCTCCACTTCCTGATTTACCGGAACTTCCTGGTATTCCAATCCCGGATCTGCCAGACATTCCTCCTCCACCAAAGATTCCAGATTTGCCAAATGTGGTTCAAGTGACTCTCAAAATTTTGAAAGCGATTATGAAAATAATTTGTCTGGTGCAAACCGCTATTATCCCAACGGATGAAGCAATGCTTAAGACGCAGATTGAAAATATGACCCAACGACCGTTGGACGTGGTGTGGCCGTTTGATTTAAGTGTTAACTTCCAATTCCCAAGCATTGGCCCAGACTTTAAAGACACTATCGAAATAATTGCTTACGTGAATTTAGGAATGAGTTTTGATGGCATTGTGCAACTAGTAGAATTGGCCGCGGATACAGCAAATAGTCTAGTGACTGACCTGGTGGAATTAGCTAATGAAGGGATGCAAACACCATTTGATATGGCTGGTGAATTTGTAGAAGAAGGCATGGATGCGGTAGATGAAGTTGCTTCGCCAGATATTGATGTTGATTTAGATGGTGATGGAACGGCCATGATTGATAATTTACGTAATCATCCAATGGTGAGTCCTTATATTGCGCAATGGCAGGTAGAAATGCGCAATTTAGAAGAGTTTGCTGCTGAACAGGAAACTTATGTTGCCTCACTCCCCGACACACATCACATCAAAGCCGAAGAACGATTCCTATCATTTACAGACTCTGAAATTGAGACTCAATTTGATGATATTCAAAACAGTTACTACGCGGGTGATTTAATGGAACTCGATGATGTTTACGTGGATGAACTTCGCAATGATTTACTCGCTTACTTTGAAGATGAACAATTTAAAACTGATTCTCTAGAACTTGGTTTAGAGACCGAAAACAATTGGGATGGTTTCTTAGCTTGGGTTGATGAAAGTGGATCGCAAGGCGGCTTTGAACCTGTTAATAGCACGTTCCTAGTTTCTCGTGAGGCGGATACTAATGTATTTAGTACCGAGACCGCGGTCAAAGCTATGAGCGATTATTTAGTAGATACTTTCTCCACAATTGGGAAAGACACTCCGTTTGCTACTAATTTAGAAGAGTTAGAAGAAGAACAGCAGCGTTATTTAGTTGATGCCACCGAAGATGAAGCTAGTAGTAATGATCTTGGTTCCCCGATTGTACTAGATAAAGGAATCTTTATTTATAATTCTGTGGATGGTGTAAATGAGCGTTTAATTGCCAACACAGCGGATGCCGACCAAGAATCTCATCTAATATTTACGGACGTGGATAATGATGATGATGACGATATTTTCTATGCTTATGATTCAGATATTTTCCTTAAAGAAAACTTTACCGAAGATGATGGTTATGACTATGTAACAGATGCCCCAGAAATTGTAAGTTTGGAAGATTTACTCCCAGAGGCCCCGGCTGTGGATATTTACCGGGCTAATGGTTATGACAATGAAGAAGCGGCTGTTTCCTGGTTGGCAGCGGATGAAGTGATTGGTTATGAGCTGCGTTATTTCGAGGCGATTCCAGACTTTGATTTAGATGAACCAGAGCAAACTCATTTCTTACATTTATTAAACGAAGAAGATAATGTGGTCTTGGAAACCGAGGATGATTTATCGAGTGGGACTTTATTAAAAGCCGAGGATGCAGATATTACAGTGACTTATACTGACAGTGACGCGGAAATTGTGGCTCAAACCGGCACTCAATTATCTCTACCGCAACTTAGCTATCCTGTTATGAGAGTGACTGACTTTGGTGGCGAAGCCGAGCTAGTTACTGATTTATTAACTAGAACAATTATTAAATCTTCCGGAGAAATGTCAGTTGAAACAGGTTACAAAGTTCACACCTTAGACGATAGTAAAGTAACTATCACCTTAGTAGAACAGGGTGGAGAATTCTCGCTTGAACTGCCAGAAAACATGTTATTTGTAATCTCGGATGCTTATTATGGTGAAATCACCCTGCGAGTTAATAGCGGAGAAGTAGAGGTCATTGGTTTGGAAGAATCCGAAGAAACACAAACTATTTATGAAGGCATGATGCTGTTTGAAAAAGATTTGGTTACTTATGATGATTCTTTAACTGTCTCGTACTACTCCACAGTGGCCGAGGTAGAAACTACGTTTGAACAACCCGGAGATTTTGCGTGGCACTTAGTTCCAGACGCGGACAACCCAGCCGCAGATATTGCCTTAGAAAATGGTGATTACTACTCCCAAATTCGCTCTATTCAAATAGATAGCACGCGTGGCACCTGGGGCGAGACAACATTGTTTGCACCGCAAGTTTGTGCGGACGATGATCCCCCTTACGCGAATGTTGGATCTAATTACGAAGTCTCGGTATTTAAAACCATAACTATTGATGGTGGTGGTTCGTTTGATACTTCGAGCGATATTATTAAATACTACTATGACACTGACTTAGAAACTGATTCTGATGGTGATGGAGACAGTGAAAATGATGCGGATTATTACGCGGATGATGATCCATTAACAGATTTAGATGGCGATGGATTTAAGACTAATGATTGGAGTGATCCAACCATGGAAGTAGGTCCGTTTGATGATTTAGAAACTCGTGAATACAAGCTCTGGGTAGAAGATGAAGCTGGAAATTCTTCGGGAGTTACGGCTTATGTTAGTGTTTACGTTCCAGACGTTGCTTTGAGTGTTTCTTCGAGCCGCTCTGGTAGCGTGGATGGTGAAATTGATCCCCAAGATTCTGAAATTCCAATAGTTATTGCGCGGGAAAGAGATGGGATTTTTGAGTTAATTGTCACGCCTTCAGCCGATACAAATAGTAAGTACTATACCGATGATGATGGCGCGTTTGTGGTTGATGATTTAGAGCTTTCCGAGGGTTGGGTGGTTTATAACTCACTCTACGAAGAAGTAGCTTCGATTGACCCCGAAACTGGTGAAATAACGATTTTGGATGATTCCGTAGAAGTGCAAGTTCACAGTGCGGAATTACCATGGCCAACTAGAATTGCTCTAGTTGATGTGGCCACTCAAGAACGCTTGCTTTATATATTTATTACTCCGGATTCTAACGTGGATGTGCAGATTGATGAGGATTCGGTTGAATATGATTTAGAAAGCACCGCCGAAATGGTGGGAGTGCACGTTAAAGATGTTAATTTACCCGAAACTCTACACTTAGAACAAATCCCGTCCAATGAACCACTCTTTACCGGTGGCGTGGCCATTGCTGATGAATCCGAAAAACGTTGGGCTGTGATTGATACTGACGGAAATATTTACCGTTTAACCGATATTTCACTGGATGTTAAGAGCTTAGGCTCAATTAGTGAAGACGCGGACCAAGAAGATGCGGAACCAATTGTAATTACCGTGGGAGGCGACTGGCTCGAGATTTACATTGCACCACGAGCCTCTTCAAATGATGAATCCGAGGTAGACTTCATGGAGAGCTCAGAACTCGGCTTAGAAGAAGATGTTTCTGATCTTCTTGATGAGGATGCGGCTTATACAGACACGGATGGCGATGGAATTACTGATTTAGAGGAACTACAGTCTGGGTTGAATCCATATGACCCGGATGATGGTAATGACGATGCAGACGGTGATGGGCTTACTAATTCCGAAGAAGCGGCGGAAGGCACAAATTTAAATGACGCAGACACTGACAATGATGGTGTCACGGACTACGAAGAAGTTTACGGAGACACTGATCCTTTAATAGCTGATGATTCTAGTTTTATAGACATAGAAGCGGATGATGAGTATTACGATGAAATTTTAAATTTAGCGGAGTTGGGAATTATTGATGGTTATGAAATTGATGGCGAACTTTACTTTATGCCAGACCAATACATTACAAGAGCTGAATTTACTAAGATTTTGTTGGGAGTGCTATGTATTATTCCGCGGGACGAAGCTTATGAATTACCAAATGTTTTCTACGATATTTTGGACACTGAAGAATGGTACTACCCAATTACTAAAGAATCTTTCTTCCAAGAATTTATTTATGGTTATTTGGGTGAATTAAATGAAGAGGGCATGGCGCCATTTAAACCAGATATTACGATTAGTCGCGCCGAGGGCTCCAAGATTATTTTGGAAGCTTTGAATACGCTGGGTGTGATTGATATTAGTGAAGTAACAGTGGGAGAGCCATGGTATCTTCCTTATTTAGAAGTAGCGCAAGATGTAGGTCCGTACTTAGTAAATGACACGACGCTGGGTGAGGGTGAAATTTATGTAATTACCGAAGATGAAGCACGCTATCATTCCGAGGCGCTAACGCGATATGATTTTGTGGTGATCGCCTCTAGGGTGCTGGATTTCTATAATTGTTACGCAGATATTGACACGGATGGCGATGGCTTATCTGATTACGATGAAGTGAATGTTTATTATACAGATCCATATGATCCAGATACTGACGATGGTGGGGTTTCTGATGGGGATGAAATAGCCGCCGGCACCGAGCCAATTAGTACGCCAAGTGATGATGATACAGATGGCGATGGCTTAACTGACGCGGATGAAGAAAACATTTACGGCACAGATCCATATGACCCAGACACGGATGATGGTGGTGTTTATGATGGCGCTGAAGTGGCCGCCGGCACCGAACCAATTAGTACGCCAGAGGATGATTATGCCGGCGACGAGGGCGACGAAGAAATTGCCACGGAGGAAGATCTTGAAGAAAGTGTAATAGAAGAGGAAAATGCAATCGAAGATGTAGATCCTGGAATTTATATAATTACCTATGAATGTGATTCTTGTCCTTGTCCGGTAAGCATTGAAAACGCGGCTGACTTAATTCCTGGTGATGCAATTTTTGCCGCAATTATGGACATGGCGAATACTCAAGTACTTTCTATTAGCAATGAAGTCTCGGTTACTGATATTATTTCTACAGAATAACCCTCCTAAATGCGTTTCTTTAAACTTAAAATTTCGTGGCTTAACAGTTTAAGCATTCTGCTAATTATGGTAGCGCTTGGATTATGGTTTAGGGTACCGTGGGCTGATTATAGTTTGGCTGATGAAGATGAGAGTGGCTCTTCTACTACAACAACTTCTGTCGCCAACTACACCCCGTGCGCCGAAGACATTATTGGGATCGTAAAAGATCAAGAAGGCGAACTCATTGCTTATATTTCCGATAAATTCCAAGAAGAAAAATTCAATAGTGAAATTATTGCGGATGTGAATGAAGAATTTCAGGACACATTTAATTGGATTAATGAAAAAAAGGCAGAAAAAATGTCTATAACTTGTAAAGAGTCCGAAGAAGAGTTTAATTGCGAAATGCCTCAAGACTACACTATTGAATCTTATATAGCCGAAGTAAATACTTGCGACTTTTTAATTGATCAGCACAAAAAAACCGTGGAGGCCTTGATTGCCAGCCAAAACACAAAAACAGCCTCCGCGAAGTCTTCCTATATTTTGGTACGCAAATTGCAAGAAATTAATGAAGGCCTCCGCGAAATGAACCGTAGTTTTGGTGAAGTCTATGCTGGCTTCAAAACTTTATCTGATAATCTCCCTGGAGTAACTAAATAATTATGACTCAAGCTCTCAAAAAAATTCCGTTTAAAGTGTGGTTTTTTGTGTTTGCTTTAGGAGTGTTTGTGATTTCAATCATCCAATTACCAGCCGTGGGAGCTTATGACCAAAGCGAAGTTGATAGCCTTTCGGAACGTTATGATCGCGAACACGTGGTCTTGCGCCGAGCCGTGACCAAATACCACAATGACATGAATGATTTGATGAATGATTTCACGGAAAAACTAATTGATGGCGAAGACTCTAACCCACCTTCTTGTGATGGGGAGGCCTGTGATCCAAAAGAAATGGAAGCCGCTTGTACAGATGGGAATGTGAGTACTTTCTGTTTGTCTGTGAAAATGGTGAATAATTATTTGGCATTCCAACAAGCGCTTTATAGCGATGATGACGCGAGCCATAGTGAACATTCTTATGACAAAGTTGAATTTGTAGAAAATTACCGTGATTCGGTCGAAAGTATGGTTAATTCTGAATTTTATCAAAAATGGTTTGATATTTTTAATATTACTGACGGAGAGTATGAATCCTCTACTTTTGAAGGATTGATGGAAAGTCGAACGCAAAGAATTGCTTTAATCGAAGACCAAAAAGAGTTAGCCAAAGATGTGATGAATGTGGCACTCGCCACCTATAACCAACTTTTGATGTATTACAAACTTCACGTGGCTTACGAAGGCGTAATCGAAGATTTAGAAGAATATCGCGATGCTCTTTCTGATGTTCGTTTCCAAGTTGAAAAATATCCAGATAAATTCCATAACGTTACCACCACGGAATGCACCTAAGTAAATATCTTTATCCAATTAGTGCTGTTCTCCTGATCTTGAGCGGGATTCTCCTCTCAGGAACGGTAATGGTGTCCGCGGAAGAAGATGCTGATACCGAAAAAATGGAGGAATTATGTTTTGCTTTTAAATTAAATGGAGCGGGCATGATGGAAGAAATTTTTGAGCAAGGAGGAATCAATGTTGATTTAGATTTTTCAAAAGTGTTTGGCGGTACTCAGAAAAAACCAAAAGTCGAAAATCTCTACATAAGCCTTTATAAACAGATGAAAACTGCACCAAGTGACACCGCTCTAACTGCCGCGGCTGAACAAAATCAAATGACCGAAACTGAGATTTGTTCAATTCTAGGAGGTAACTACCAATTACTTTCTACTATTTATAACGAGACTTTTTCTACCGAAGATTTACTAGACCAAGTGGAAAGCTTAAAAGATGATTATAATACAGCTTTGGATGTGGCTTCTTTTGAACAAGAGTTGTTTTTAGAAACTTTCCCTCAAGAAGTTTTTGTAAATGGTGACACTGAAGATTCTGGATTTGATGTTTTGTATGATTTAGAAATTATTGAATATATTTTGTTTGGTGAAGACAGCACTATTGGCTCAGGTGGCAGTTATGGCATGGGCGATTGGGGTGATGATGACGAAGACATCGAAGTGGACCCCGAAGATGAGGAAGAAGACGAACCAGAAGTGGACCCCGAGGATGAAGAGGAAGAACCTGAGGAAGATGAAGATGATCCAGAAGCAGAATCCGAAGAGGAAGAGGAAGAATCAATGGATCCCTCTGAATGTATTGCGGATAGTGATGTGCAAGCGGCCTTTGGCGCTGTAGTCCCCGAAGATAGTGATGATGATTCTGAATCAGACGACGAGGACGATGATGATGATGGTTCTGGTGGTGGTAGTGGCGATGGTTCGGGGTCAGGTGGGACTTACGGTGATGACGCAACTACAGTGGCTAGTGATCAGACTGAAAATTGGACTACTCCAAAAATTTGTAGCTCGGTGTTCTGTTTGGTGATTCGATTTGTGGATCGTGGTGATCCTGAATATGACACGGCTTCTAATTGTGTGAAATGTCACGTGGATTACATTGCTAAAGGCTTGGACGAAACTACTTCTGTTTCGCTCAATCCAGGTAAATTGTCTGGGAATTTATTTGAGCCGGCCATGTGTAAAAAAAGTGCTTTGAATAATGGACGAATAAGTTTGAACTTTATTCCGATTGCCATGCCAATCCGTACTCCCCCCCCAGATGATATTGTTAGTGGAGTTAATCTAAAAGATAGTTTCAAAGACTTTATAGAAGATACTTGGCCTTTGGATGATGCTAAAAACTTTGCCATTGAAGAAGACGAAGAATCTAGTGACGAAGGCGGGGTTGAGGTCGAGGAAGAAGAAAACGAATATAAGATTATGACTTTCTTTGAACAACTCTACGAAAAAGGAGCCAAACAACAAGCGACCATAAGTGGTTCCACGGTTTCCAATGAATCAATTTTTAATAATGCCATGTCTGGTTATGAAGATGCTTTAGCCGAAATTGACGAAACTTTTGATCAAATAGTTAATTACTCCCGAGCCTCTGGTTCCCAAAGTTTTTATCAAAGCATGAAGTACGAACTGGATCAGATGGTGTTCTTTTTCTCTAGTTACCGAACCTTAATCGGACTTACGCAAGAAGTGGCTAATGACCTTAAAAATAATTTACCAACCGTAAGCTAATGAAACGTTTTTCTATTCTCATATTGTTGTTCCTGATTGGGTTCTCGCTAGGAGGGCAGGTAGTTCGGGCGGAGGACGACAGCACTTTTGGCGAGAATGCATCTGACTGTATGGATCAGCTAGGAAATTTTTTGATTTCGCTGCTTGATACCATGGCTTTTGAAGATTATTGGCAGGATTATTTTGTTAGAAATCAATGTCAGCAGGATGATATTTTTGCGCTTGATGATGAAATTGAAAATCTATTGGATGAACTTAGAAATGAATATGTAGAGCACTGTGCTAGTGAGGAAATACCTCAATTAAAGATAGATATTAGAATGAAGAAAATGGAAATGTATTTTGTGCGGCATATTGTTGAATTTGATGAAAAAAGCATTTACAAAAAGGATGAAGAAAGCGCTCAAGCCGCGGCTGAGCAAAAATCTGATACCCGTTATGTTTCTACAACTAGTGATGGGATGGTAATTGATACGACCAATGTAATTGATAAAATGAATGAACGGTATGTGGAAAAAAAGAAATGGGTCGAAACCAAAGAAGAATTGGAAGAATTAGTAGAGGGCTGGGTTTCTGATTACGAACACCGCATCCCACAATACTGGGGGTGCTCTGTTTCCCCGTGGGAAGAAGTGGCAGACAAAGCAATCGAGTTTTGGGAAACTCTCACGGCTTTTAACGAATTGAATTCATTCAAAGAACAAGCTGCGGAAATTCAAAAGGAATATCAAGATACTAAAGCAGAGCGTGAAGCTGAACTAGAAGCTACCGGAGCCACGTCTGGCGGTGAAAAAGATGGCCCACCAAAAGGATTAAAAGCGATTGGCAATTTCTTTAAAAAACATTTTAAAATTCGGCTGCAAGAAATTGATCCGCCTAAATCTACCACGGAATTAGCCGAAGAAAGTGGAGGGCTTGTAACCTTTAATACGGCTCAGGACTTAATGATTGGAGAGGAGGAAAGATATAAAAATGCTTATGATGGCTCTAAATTAATTGGCAATTACTGGAAACTTTATAAGGAAAACTACGGAGATATTGGGGCAACATTAGCTAGCTCAATTTACGAGTTATCCGGAGTGATTGATAACTCTTCGCAAGTACCAAGCTTTTTACCAGGTTTACAACAAGCGGCTAAGGAAATTCATAAAAAAGCTGGTTCCGGAAAAGCAGGGGGGTAAAATTTCATAATAAAAAGAACGCCCTCTATTCTTATGGTGGCTTACTCCCATGGATTAGGACGTTCTTTTGGCTTTAGGCCCGTTGAATTCGGTCTTGAACTTGCACGTTAGTCACAATTTCGGTAATAGTCCCGGGGAAGGCTTTGCGAACTCGATTGACGCGATTAGTTAAGCGCTTAATACGTGCTACTTTGCGCTTGGCAGCTAGGGTGATAGGTATTTTTAGGTCTTCATCATTTAGGGCCATCTCACGAACAGCGTGGTCCGTGCCCACCAGACAGTAAGGACAAGTCGTGGCCTGGGAAGAGATAGCTTTGCAACAATTAATGCAATTGAAGAGCATAATAGGAGGAGGGCGAGGGTTTTAAGTAGAATAGTTATCGATAAACGTGTTGAGCGCGGCCTCGGTAATTCGATAGACCCGACCAACTTTTACCGCTTTAAGCTTTTTTTGCTTAATGAGTTTGAGAACCGTTAGGTGATGGACCTGGAGGATCTTTGACACCTGTTCGGCTGTATAAAGTCTTTTTCCCATATCGTTTAACTTTGGAAATCTGGCAAGCGGGTCCGAGTTGTTGGGTTAGTGAGTTAATTCTATTATATTTTAGTTAGTTAAATCAAGCCTATTTTATGTTTAACTTGTTGTGTTAAATTGGGTTATATTGTGAAATGTTTTATTATATTTTATTAAAGCCTATTAAACACCCAAAAAGCGCGTTTTAACCTGAAAATGTAGTTTTTACGCGTTAAATTTACTCTTCCTCAAAATGGCTAAAACAAGTGCTGTCTTCAACCCGATAAAAGTCAACAATAGGGTGGATATAAGGGTGAACATTACGAATCTCATTTAAGAGAGCTTCTTTGCGTTCTGCCGGGATAAAGCTTTCGATGCGCTCCTCCTCTTTTAATTCAATTTCATCAGTTTGACCAAGTAAAGCGCGTGGCCCAGCTAAGGACCGAGAGCGCCTGACTCCTTTCACACTAAAAGTATAAAATTCGTAATGATGAGTTGCGCCAGCACCGATATCGGAAAGGATTTCGCGAATCAGATATACATAGTCACTGGGAACGTAAACGACAACTTTGAGAAAGGTCTTAGGATTCATGGAGGTTCGCTAAGGAGATTAGCTTACGGTGAAGTCAATAGTTTGACTAGGAAACGATGAATTTTGGGATGTTTTTTGAGTTTTTGAACCTGTTAACGGTGTTGTTGAAGAAGGAACAACAGCGAACGCGCAGGACCTTTATTTATGGTCTAAGGTCCAAGTTGCGTCCCAGCCTTGCGGTGGATTGGCTTTGAAGTGAGCGCAACGTTCTAAGTAAGTTTTGGTTGGGCCGTCGTTGGGTGCGAGTTTTAGAACTTCTTGAAAACGGGCCTCAGCCTCGGTGAATTTTTGATTTCGATAGTATTCAATTGCTTGATGAAACTGATCCACAATTGTTCGATGTTGCTCTGCTAATTGGCCTTTGTGTGCTAGAAGTTCATAAACATCAACTGGTTCCTCCTTTCCTTTCACCCGGAGGCGATCAAGTCTTCGGAGCTCAAACAAATCCCCTATTGCGGCGACTGTAGCTCCCGGAATCATAACGTGTGTGCCGTATTCTTTATTAGCGCTTTCTAAGCGAGCTCCCAGGTTAACAATGTCACCCATGACCGTGTAATCAAACCGTTCATGAGACCCAACATTCCCAGCAATAACCTCACCCGTAGAAAGTCCCACTCTAAAATTTAAAAGCGGTTTATTTTGTTGCTGCCATTTTTGATGAAGACTGGTAAGAGCCGCCCGACATTCCAGAGCACTCTTGGCCCCAAGCACCGCGTGATCGGGTTGGTCGAGTGGAGCGCCCCAAAATGCCATAATGGCATCACCTTCAAATTTATTTAAATTCCCGCCGTTTTTCAAAATTATACCGGCCATCACATCAAAATATTCATTTAATTGTTGCACCAAAGCCTCTGGTTCGCACTGCTCAGAAAAGTGCGTAAAATTCGCAATATCAGAGAAGAAAACTGTGATCACCCGCTTTTCTCCCCCTAGTTTCAACATCTCGGGATTTTCCAAAATCTTGTTAGCCAAGTCTTTGTTTACGTACTTCCCAAAAGCGCCTTTTAACTGGGCTTTTTCACGAACTTCGGTCATATATTTGTAAAGGGTGGTTGTTAAATACGCGGCCAAAAGTGCCAGCGCGGGATAAACTAAATTAATAATTAAGCCTTTATCAAAAAACAACGGAGCCGATAACTGGTGCCCAGCGATCACCACAACCGTAGCCCCGACTCCACCAAAAATTGGTAAAAACATCACCGCCCCAATCAAAACAAAGGTAAGCACGGCAATCATCACAGTTTGCCCAGCCACTGTTTGTTCAGTTAAATAACTTTCATCAAGGATAGTTTGAATGGCGTTAGCGTGCATCTCGACCCCGGGCATTTCCACGTACGGCGAGGTGGGGGTGAGGACGTGGTCTTGAATAAACTCAGTGACTATTCCAATTAATACAATTTTATCTTCGAGGTCGACTCCTTCTAGTAAATTACTATAAGCATCCATAAAAGGGATCATTTTGAAGCTGTAAGGTTCGGCAGCGTAATTGATAAGAAGTTCATTCCCTTCTAAATTGTCCAGCGCTCCAGTTTTGTATTTCTCAGCTAAAACTGCGCTTAGGCTATGAAATTTTTCTTCTTCATCCAGTGATGTAATTGTAACTGGGATTCTGCGTCCGACATCATCGCTATCTGCCATATAGAAAACATGAGCTGACTCGACTGATTCCTTGAAAATATCTAGCATTGAAATGTTTTCGATAATATTTCCAGATTCATCCATATGCATTTCTTCACCAATAACAATATTGTCAAATTCGGCTAAAACTTCGGCTAAAAGAATATCATCAGGATGTTCATCTTTAAGAAAGTCTACGGTTTGCTCGAAATATTCATCCATGGTGGGATTATCACTAATAATATCTATTAAAGATTCTTCTGATATTCCTTTAGATCCCTGTGTGAAAAATATGTCAAAACCAATTGTTTTGGCCCCGGCTTCCTCTAAATTCTTTATTACATCAACGTAAGCTAACCTACTCCAATCCTGCCAACGGCCTAGTCCTTCGTCGCTTATACTAACATTGTCAATTCCCACAATTACTATCTCGTCACTTGGCTCATTGCGATCATATAAGTGATTAGTTAATTTCAGTTGCCACTTGTTGAGTGGATTCCAGGCTGCTAGGGCCGTAAACAGAATTGTAGTTACGACAGTAAACAGCAGGGTATAGCTGATTTTTTTGAGTAGTTTTTGTTTTTTCATCTTATTATTATACCATAAAAAGTATTATTAGGCTACCCTATCGGGGACGGTTCTTCGAAAGCACAGGGACTTCTTCCCCACCTAAGCAGCGTTTAACCAATTTCTAACACCACTTATGGCACCATTAACAGTATTGGCTAATTTTAAGGCTGTTTTTCGAGGTCGACGGCGAAGGCCAGCTAAGCCACCCAACACTCCAAGCAAGGCTAGTCCTCCTTCAGGATTATTACCACCAGAGCTACAACCGTCACAATCAGGAGGATTGCCACCAATTCCAGAATCGTCATCATCGCCTGTTTCGACTGCACTATCGTCGTCGTCATCCGAGTCAACAGAGTCAATACAGCCATCCCCATCAAGGTCCTCCTCAGGAGCGGCATATTCATCTATACACTGATCCTTATCATCCATAATTCCATCTCCATCAGTATCCCGTTGTTCGTCAGAGCAACCTTCCTCGTCTACAGTTTCATAATCGGTAGTTCCAGGACATTCATCTTCACTATCAGGAACTCCATCACTATCAGAATCAACTTCTTCATCTTGCTCTTCTTCGGCGTAATCAAGAACTTCGTCAGAGGTGGTGCTCTCCTGATCAACTTCGCCACTTACCGTGTCTAAAACTACTTCTTCGCCAACTTCTCCGCCATTCCCATCATCTACTACACAGAAAGCCTCGTCTATTTCCGTTGTTACTCCATTATAAGTAACATCTAAATCAATACAGTGGGATAAGCCATCACCAAGCGGAACACTAGTCATCCACACCTCATTAGGATCCCATTCCCATTCTAGAGATCCCCAGTCTCTGTCTACAGACATGTTTTGAACAAAAACTCCAAGAGTTCCTCCAATTCCAGCATGTGCCCCCCACATATTTACGTGAATTTCTCCTTGGGCGACTTCAGCGTCATAATCAACTTCTAATAAAAATCCAAGTTCACCATCAAGAAGGTCCAAAACACGATCTTCTCCAACTTCTGCTAAATCTAAGGCCCCTTCTCCGTAACCATAAATTTCCATTCCTTCACCAACTTCCATATAACATAATTCTGGTTCACTCCAATCGCCGTCCGGTCCATATTCACACTGACGATCTACAAAACCGTTGCCGTCATTGTCGATGCCGTCGCCGTAGACTTCGGGGGCTCCAGGGTAACTTGTGGCGTCGTCATCAGCCCAGTCACCGCCTTCGGTCGCTCGATAAAGACCAAATGCCCCGCAAGCTTCTTGCGTGTCACCATCTACTCCGTAACCATCGTCATCAGCATCAAGCCACCAAGTAGAAGTGGGTAAGCCTAAATCAGCTATCGGATCGTTTTCGCAAGCTTCGATATCGCCATCACAAACTTCGGTGGCTCCTGGATAGGCGGTGGCGTCTGAGTCATTACAATCGCTGTTTACTTCGGCGGTATAAGGATAGCTGGCTCCACATTGGTAATTCCAAACATTATCTCCAAAGAAATCCCCATCATAATCGGCAAACCAGTATTCATAAGCGTGGACCGCGGCATCGGCGTCATTACAATCCGTGGCATAAGCAGCGTCTAAAAATCCAGAAGGAAGAACCCAGGCACAGAAAGGAACCTCTGATCCAGAGGCGTCCGCGAAACCGTCGCCATCAGCGTCAACCACACCATAGATGTCGTACCAAACAGTTGGGTCAGTTGGGTCACAATCATCATCACCACAAATTAAGTCGCCGTCTGTGTCTCCGCCATGGTCGTCACAAGGGTCACCAGCCGTGGGCTCGATGCCGACGCCTAGGGCGCCCATAGAGTAATAGGCCAAAGGGTAGGTATCTGTAACACTTGGTGAAAGGGTGCTGGTTTCGCCTTGGAGGATGTGGGCTGTGTAGGCTGCTTCTAAAACAATTAACGTATCTGTACCATCAATACTTTTGATGGATTCATAATAGGCTGGGATTGTCCCACTACCACCTAATGCAATCGATGATAATTGTGTATAGGCGGCTGTGCTGCTACCCATTTGTATAAAGCCAACATAACCCGTACTTCCTGAATTACCATTAACTGCTAAAAAGTCATCTGATCCGTCACTGTAAGAAGTGATGTCATTTGTATCAAAAGCAAAGGTTCCAACCACGGTAGAGGTAGAACTAACTAAAGAGCCTGTATTAACATCTACTCCTAAAACAGTGCCGTCGTCAGCACAAGCCACAGTAAAAACGTCATTAGTAGTGTCTAAATGACTTCCTTGCGGACCATTACAAGTAAAAGAGGTTACTTCAATTGGTGCATGATCATCTAAACCATCGCCATCAAAATCATCTATAAATCCATCGCCATCAGTATCAGTACCACTAAAATTATATAAACTTACTGTATCGTCACCCATATTTACGGCTAGAGCGTAGCCATCACCATTATCAACTAAAAATGTTCTTGGCCATGTTCCAGAAGACAAGGTAAATGTTTCGGAATCAGATAAATCATTCAAGCCTTGTACTACTTCATCTGAGGCATAATCACTAACTACCGTCCAAGTCCCATCAGATTCATCTAAACGAAAATAGCCTGGGTTATCAGCTGAAATAGCTAAAGGGGAGCTCCAACTAGGGGTTCCTGTCCCATCAACACTAGTTACCGTTTTGAGAGAACCGGCGCTCCCTCCAGTTGAATCAAAAGAGGAAGCCAACATCATCCCTTCATCTTCTAACGTAAGCATACTAATAATATGATCTTCATCAGGAGAAATTGATCCAGATCCACGCGAACTACCATCACTAGATTCATAAGCATTCCAAGTATTACTACTGCTTTCGGCTGAGGTTGCTAGAAAATCATGAGCCTCAGCTCTGTCTGCAGCGATAGCTGCTACCCCTAAGGCTGTCATCCACATAGCTAACTTAATAGGCTTACCACCTATTCCTCCGCCTAAATTTAAACTTCTTTCCTTATTAGCAAAATTAGACACTCTTTCCCAAGTATTTCGAAGTAATCCATTAGCCTGAGGGATTTCGCTCATAAATTATTTTTTTAGAGGAAACAGTCCTGATGACAGGCAATTGATGTTAACACTTTTTTGTAACCTTTGTCAACTAATTCTGTAAGGCGAAGCTAATTACTGAATCGCTACCAAGGGCTTGTGTAGCTTGAATTCCCCTGATGTAGGATCCCAGACGACCATTAGATTTTCCAGTTGCTGTGTAAACAATTTTATTATCTGAATAAGCGGGATCCGTGATTAGTTGGTACTCTAAATATGGGACGGAAGTAGTCATGTCTATTTTTAATAAAGGAGAAATTACTGATAGTTTTAATTTGGGATTTAGAACTTCTTTTTCTATATCTCCGTCCCCTGCAAAACTTGTAAGAAATTCTTCTATCATTCGATTTATTTTTGTTTCGTCTTTTCCTAGATAGTAATCATTAAAACCATTTAAAACAATATAATCTCCATTACTTTTAGCATTATTTATTGCTGTATAATCTATATAGCTATCAAAAACATCCCCTCCCATTACCGTCCCCCCACTCGCGGCCATTAAATAACAACTCTTATCAGAGACAAAATCCTCATCCGTATCACAATCTCCACTAATCTCCCAGTTTACGATAGACTCATCACTATTACCTGATAAATCACTCCCCTCCGGCGTCCTAATCCTTAAATAAAAACTCGTAAGGCCAATTTCCGCCGGATTACAAATCTCATCATCTGGGCACACACCTGTATCATCCTCATAATAAAGTGGGATTGTTATTGTTTCTCCATACGCGATTTTGTTCCAGTTGCACTTGTCATCGGCTTCCACATCCCAGGCGTCACCGTCATCGCCGTCGCCGTCAGCGGGTTCTTCAAAATTACAGCTGTCTCCCGCATCGCCAGTACCAGGAATTGGCACTAAATAGCAATGAGCTGGCCCGCTAAATCCACCGCAATCATCAACTTCATCTCTCCACCCAACTTGTCTGGCCCGGGCAAAAATTTCAAATTCTCCAAAAACATCATCTGAGCCGTCTCCGTCTGTGTCTAATTCCACCGCGTAATCTCCCCCAAAATATTCTTCCGAAGTTGTTTCATATCCAATCCCCTCACTCGACACCAATGAAAAAGAAACTTCCATGGCCGCGCGGCTGGCGTAATAAGCTTGGGTGCCGCGGAACATATCATAAGTGCGCTGGCTGGTCCGTAAAAAAGAGGCGGCCATTGTGCCGGCCACAACCATTAACACCGTGACAATAACGAGAGCGTAAATGAGTGAGGCAGCGCGTGGTTTTTTCATACCTTAATAATTAGTGAGCAAGTCAGAAAATGTGATTGATTTGGATTGACCACGGGATTCCCAGGTAACAGTGGAGTTAACTTCTATGGAATTCGCGTCGACATAAGGAATCGTAACTAAGCGACTGTAAATTGTTGCTTCGTCACAAATATCCCCACCACTAGGACAGCCAAATTCGTGCGTGTAAATCGTGCCGTAGCGAACATGGTAGGCGTAAATTATTTGATATTCATCAACTAAAGTCGTGGCGTCTTCTAACTTCCACGTTAAAAGACTGTACTGATCGTCTGGGTCTGCTTCTTGATAAACAATATAAGAAGTGACGTCCCCTATTTTGGTCCACGTACTACAATCCCCGGGATCTGTTACCCCGGGTTCAACATCCCAACAGTTTTCGCGATCACTAGGAAAACGCAGCCAGTTGGTGTCGCGGATGGTGCGCATGGCCTCGACTCCTTCACGAGCTAGGTTGTAACCTACTAATCTTTCTTCGGCTTCCTGATTAGCGCGCATGGAAGTGACCACCAAAGTCAAAGCTCCGCCCGCGCCCACGGAAATTACAATTAAAGCAATTAAAACTTCGGCCAGAGTTTCGGCCGCATTACTCTTAATACGCTTCAGGGAGGGCAAGCTCAGGAAGGGGATTTTCATAAAAGTAGTTTATCAGCAGTTGCAGCTTTGGTCGAGTTTCTTTCAGAGCCCCATCTTCTTAAGCCATATCCCAGTGTAAGATTTTTTCTGCTTAGCAACTTCCTCGGGAGTCCCCTCGGCAACTACTTCTCCGCCGGCGTCACCGCCATCAGGGCCCATGTCAATAATGTGATCGACCGATTTAATTACGTCTAAATTATGTTCAATGGTAAGAACTGTGTTTCCTTTTTCAACAAGTCGCTCTAATACTTCTAATAATTTTTTAACATCATCAAAGTGAAGACCAGTGGTTGGTTCGTCGAGCACATACAAAGTTTTTCCAGTGGAACGTTTGGAAAGTTCGGTGGCTAGCTTGATACGTTGCGCCTCACCACCAGATAGTGTGGTAGCGGATTGGCCTAAGTGAATGTAACCTAGTCCCACGGCGGCTAGGGTTTCTAATTTAGTTTTGATAGTTGGAATAGCATCGAAAAATTCCAAAGCTTCATCAACTGTCATGTCCAAAACATCAGCAATATTTTTACCGCGATAACTAATTTCTAAAGCCTCTTTATTATAACGACGACCTTTACACACTTCACACATCACATAAACATCGGGCAAAAAGTGCATCTCAATTTTCTTCATCCCATCTCCCTGACAGGCTTCACATCTACCACCTTTGACATTAAAACTAAATCGCCCAGCCTTGTACCCACGGGTGCGGGAATCCGGCGTACTAGAAAATAAATCACGGATGTCAGTGAAAACGCGAGTGTAAGTAGCGGGATTGGAGCGTGGTGTTCGACCAATCGGTGCCTGATCAATATTAATAATTTTGTCGAGGTGTTCAATGCCTTCGATCGACTCATGTTTACCCGGACGGACTTTGGATCGGTTGATTTTGGCACTGACAGTTTTAACTAAAACATCGTTAATAAGCGTGGATTTTCCAGAGCCAGAGACTCCAGTGATTCCCACAAAAGTTCCGAGTGGAAGCTCGACTGTTAAGTCTTTGAGGTTGTGTTGGGCGGCGCCAATAATGCGAATTTTCTTCCCATTGCCTTTGCGCCGCTTTTTTGGAACTGAAATCTTAAGTTCCCCAGACAAATATTTTCCAGTAATGGAGTTTTTATCTTTCATTAACTCAGGTGGGGTCCCCTCCGCAATAACATTTCCACCGTATTTTCCAGCTCCGGGTCCAATATCAAAAATATAATCTGCGGCTAGCATGGTATCTACGTCATGTTCCACAATAATTACGGTATTTCCTAAATCGCGCAGCGCCACAATGGCTTTGATTAATTTTTCATTATCATTCTGGTGCAATCCAATAGTCGGCTCATCCAAAACATAAAGCACCCCGGTTAATTGTGATCCAATTTGAGTAGCTAAACGAATACGCTGGGCCTCACCACCGGAAAGAGTGTTGGCTGCTCGATCCAAAGAAAGATACGAAATCCCCACGTTGTTTAAAAACTTCAAACGATGGCCAATTTCACGCAAAATCGGTTCAGCTATTACTTTTTCACTATCACTAAGTTTAATGTCTTCAAAAAATTCAAAAGCTTTATCAATTGATCGATGAGTCACGTCAATAATTGAGGATTCCTTAATTTTTACACTTAGAATTTCTTTTTTAAGACGTTGCCCCTTACAACTTGGACATTCAATAATTCGCATGAATTGTTCGATTTTATTGCGCACATAATCAGAATCTGTTTCTAAATAACGACGTTCTAAATTGGGGATAACCCCTTCGAATTTAGTGGTGTAACCCTTATCCCAGTTTACTTTGTATTCTTCTTCGCCGGTTCCGTGGAGCACCATTTTCATAACATCATCCGAAAGATCTTCCACGGGGACATCCAAAGAAAATCCTTTTTTGCGGGCCACTTCATAAAGAATTCGAGTGTACCAATCCAAATGTGAAGTGGTGGTTGACCAGGGCATAATAGCGCCCTCCGCAATACTCAACCGCCGGTTTGGAATAATTAAATCTGAATCAATTTCTAATTTAGTTCCTAATCCGTGACATTCTTCACAAGCACCATGTGGGCTATTAAAAGAAAAACTGCGGGGCTCAATCCCGGGCAAGTTCACCCCACAATCAGCACAAGAAAAATTCTCGGAAAATAAATCTGTTTTACCACTTTCGTGATCCATTACCTTCATTAGACCGTCGCCATAATTAAGAGCTGTTTCGATAGAGTCGGCCAGCCGCGTTCTATTTTCATTGGAAAGAGGAATTTCCTGGCCGGATTTCATTTTTTGGACTTTTTCCTTCAAATCTTTTACCACTAAACGATCAACTACAATTTCAATATTATGCTTTTTCTTTTCATCTAATTCTGGAATATCCAACACACTAACTACCTCCCCATCTACTCTAACCCTCACAAATCCATCCTTTTTAATATTTTCAAAAATCTTAACGTGTTGTCCCTTGCGATCTCGTACTACCGGCGCTAAAAGAATAATCTTTTTCCCTTCTTCCATTTTGGCAATGTGGTCCACGATCTGAGAAACGCTTTGTTTAGAAACTGGCTCATTACATTCTGGACAATGAGGTTTACCAATTTTGGCAAATAACAATCTTAAATAATCATAGATTTCTGTCACGGTTCCCACAGTAGAACGTGGATTTCGGCTGGCAGTCTTTTGATCAATCGAAATAGCTGGTGAAAGCCCTTCAATTGATTCAACGTCAGGCTTTTCCATTAACTGCAAAAACTGCCGCGCGTAAGTAGAAAGACTCTCTACATAACGACGCTGCCCTTCGGCATAAATAGTATCAAAAGCAAGTGATGACTTCCCGGATCCAGAGAGGCCAGTAATAACAGTTAGTTTGTCGCGCGGAATCTTAACATCAATATTTTTAAGATTGTGGATCTTGGCGCCTTTTACAACGATATGTTTTAATCCCATAAAATTTGGTAAAGGTCAACTTGGGGTCGAAGATTAGCTTAGCATGAAGTTCTTTTTTCTTCAAGGGGGCTAAACCACTTTCTTTTTCGGTGCCCACCCTTTTAATATTGATATTTTTAATTATTTGTTGTATAATAATAAGATAATTATAACCTTATGGACACTTCTCGTTTAATTTCGTTAAAACTCCTCCTTCTCGGGCTAATTCTATACCTGTCGCCTCTGTATGCTGTTTTGTGCCAGGCTGATGGATTCACCACAACCACAGAAATGACCATTATGGCAGATGAAGATATTTCCATTCCTCCACAGATTGTAGAAATCCTTCCCCTGGGACATATTGAAGACCCAGACACTTATCATCTCCAGATTCAAACTGAACCTTTAGTTACTATCTATGTAACAACCTCTTATCGTCGAACTTATTCATATCAAAGTGATGAACAAGGTTACGTATGGATAGAACTAGACTTAACTGATACGGAAAATCAATCTCTAGAGATTGTGGCCATGGATTATTGGGGGAATTCGGCCCTAACTGAAGTTAGTTTTAGCAAAAGGGCAAACTCTACTGCTTATTCAACAATGTATACTGAACTAGGTCGTACGGGCAAAGATGTTCAAGATTTAGCTATTCAATTAACTTCAAGTGTCGAAGAATCATCAGGCGAAAGTATGATGGAGAAACTAGAAATTGCCCTAGAAGAATCGGCGCTTAATAAAGATACTTTTTCTGGGAAGGCTAGCGGTATTGCGCAACCAATTATCGCCACTTTAAATTCTCCTATAGGATATTATAGTTTGCTAATAGGTTTTTCTTTTATTGTGATTGGCCTTTATTTCCGAGCTACTCCACTTCCAGAAGATTTTGACTAATTTACTTCTTAAATATTAGCCGGTTGTATTCTTTGTGGTTTTCCTTTTTCTTGAATAAGTAAGAAAGAATGCTGTAGCCAACAAACAGATAAGGAACAATAATAAAGGTCCAACCAATCTCTAAGAAAATATTAAAGAAAGCGTGCAATAGAACAGCAAAAAGAAGTCCTTCTAAGATCTTCTCTTCCTTAAAGATTCTGGTAGCCGCTCTTAAATGGAATACTTTATGCATCCAACGCAAAACCCAATGTCTTTTCTCGCGAATTTCTTCTTGAAAAATAGGAGTCGCAAAATGCGCAACTCCATAGTAATACCCATAAATTCCAGAGAAGAAGATATGAGCAAAAGTAGAAAAAATTGACCTAAAAATAAACGACAAAAATAGACTTTCAAAGCCCTGATAACTCCAAATATAGAAGAAATACATAATGTTCTCTATGAAAGCGAAACCAAGCGCCGCAATAATACAAAATTCAATGGCATCATCAATATGATTTAAATGTTTTCGATCACTAATACGAACCACAACATTCTTCATATATTCCTCTAAAACTCCAACAAACATAAAAGCCAACACAATTCCCAGTGGAACATAGGCAATACTAGAAAAACCTATTACATCTTGGCTAAACTGGTCAGTGTAAAAGAAAACATTCAGTTTAGGGAAAAACTGCCAACTGAACTTATAAATCATAATTGGCAGAACCGCCAACATCCCCATAATAAAGGTTAGAGCCACCCATTTTCGAGGCTCTGGCTGTTTCTTAAAAAAGATATACCCCCAGATATAGGCAGGCACACAGGCCAGCAGAAAACAGATTATGATTTGAACAAGTTCTGAGGACATTTGCAGGTTGTTTTTTAATTCTATTTTTAGCTCACTCCTGTAATTATATCATAGTTTTGCTAATTTAGCAAGTCCTCTTAACTCACGGCCCAGCCCGCGGCTCAATACTTACTTCACGCCGATAGTTTAGAACCTTTTGATCGATGGCTGATATTTCGATCATTTGCCAATTACTATGCTCTAAATTATGACATTTTTTACAGAGGCCAACTATGAAGTCTGGGTCGTGGCTCTGGTTTAGTGCAAAACGCTTAGCGTGATGGAATTCCTTTATGGGATGGTTGCAATTTAAAGTGTTGCATTTGTTTTGTTGGCGGGTTTGGATTAGGCGTTGAATTTCGGTTGGGATCGTTCTTCCAACTTGATTGTTTTCGGCTTTTTTACGCGCGCGTTCTTTTATACAGTCTGGGCAAAGTTGGATAGTGGCTTGTTTTTTAATTTGAGGAGATTTTTCTAATTCTTTGAACACTTTTTCAAAAACTTCATTCCAAGAAAGTGTTTCTCCTGTTTCTTTTTCATATTTTTGTTTAAATTGACGCATTTTTAATTCAACTTTTGGGCTAACAGGGAAGGAAATTGTGGCCCATTTTTCAGGTTGAGTTTTGACGCATGCGTCACTTTCTAATCTGTTAATTCGTTCGACTTGGACAATTTGAGCTATAACCTGTTGGGGAAATTTTTCGATTTTTTGGGCCCATTCTTGCTCAGTTTCAGGGGTCGCAATATGAGCAATTTTTTCGATTTTAGCCCAACTTTGTTCGCCGTTTTCAAGTTGAGCACGGAGGGTTGGCTTGTCTTCTAGTTTTCGAGATAAACGTAAAATGCGATCGACGTTAGCATGACTCATCCCCGCCATTTTAGCCGCAAATTCGTGAATAGAAGAGCAGCCATGGCGACGATATAATCGGCGGCGGTAGACTTCGGGCAAAAGGCCGGCAAATTTACGCATCCACTGACGCGCGTTACCGCCGTATTCTTGGCAGAGCTTGTAAAGTTCGGAATCGGTTAATTGTTTGGGGTTAATAAAATTTCGTTTCATTTTGGGGTGCTTTTTAGGGTGAGTGTATTTCTACCTTAACAGGTTAAAAATCTATGCACAAGATCACTTTAATGATTACGAAATATTTCCCAAAAAATTCCACTAAAAATCACTAAATTTGCAGTCCTTGGGCAATCCAACTATACTTTTAGTTGTAATCTGCTTGATCTTAAGGATACGTTACCTGGTTTGCGGTTTAAAAAGAGAGGGAAGTCATGGCTGAAAACTTCCTTAAAACGTCCCAATAAACACCACCTTTAGAAAGGATTACCCAAAAACAAGAGTGCCTTAACTACCTAGGGAAGCTCGGTGGAACCGCCTAATTGACCAGATTGGTTACGTTAGGTCCGAGCACAGCTTCATCGCTGTGTTGTTTTAAAAATCTCGCGCTCATTTGCGCCCCTAACCCTCATAACTATGACTAATGATCTCTACACTAAACTTATTAAGCTTCTTGATAAAAATAAGGCCCAATATAAGTTGATCGATCATTCCCCCGAGGGACAGACCGACATTGTTAGCAAGATGCGTGGCAATAAACTATCACAGGCCGCCAAATGTATTGTTATGATGGTGAAAATTAAAAAAGTAACGAAATATGTTTTAGCAGTTATACCAGGCGATGCAAAAGTAGACTTAGAGGCAGTTAAAGCACTATTTAATGGCACATATATATCTTTTGCGACCACTGAAATTGCTGAAGAACTTTCTGGGTCGGTGGCTGGGACGGTTCTTCCATTTTCCTTTGATCCTAACCTGGAATTGATTGTTGATCCAGCACTTCTAGAGCATGATGAACTTTATTTTAATGCGGCTCGTTTGGATAGATCAATGGCCTTAAAAACGTCTGATTATATAAAATTAGCCAAGCCACGTCTTGAGCCTATTATGCAGTCCACGAAAAAACGTTCCAAAGTTAAACTAGCACCAAAAAATAATGAAGACCTAGATACTATGCGCCACTCGCTGTCTCATATTTTGGCGCAAGCTGTTTTGGAAATGTTTCCAGAAGCTAATCTGGGTATTGGGCCGACTATTGAAGATGGTTTTTACTATGATTTTGATTTACCGCGTACTTTGATTCCCGAGGATTTGCGGTTATTAGAGAAAAAAATGAAGAAAATTATTTCACAGGCACAACCATTTCACGAAGAAACCGCCAGTACCAAAGAGGCTAAAGCCATCCTTAAAAAAGCTAAACAAACTTACAAAGTTGAATTAGTTGAAGATTTAGAAAAAGAAGGTGCAAAAGAAGTGACTTTTTATACTAATAAGCTAAATGATAAAGTGACTTTTGCGGATCTTTGCCGCGGACCACAGCTAGAACACACGGGCCAAGCTGGAGTCTTTAAATTAATGAAAATTTCCGGAGCTTACTGGCGTGGTGATGAAAAACGTCCCATGTTGCAGCGCATATATGGCGTGGCTTTTAAGAATAAAAAAGATCTTAATGATTATTTAGTGCGACTAGAAGAGGCTAAAAAACGTGATCACCGCAAGCTGGGAATGGATTTGGATCTCTATCAATTCCACGATGTTTCACCAGGAGCAGCTTTTTATCATCCCAAAGGAACGGTTGTTTTTAACGAGCTTTCTAATTTGATTCGTCGTCAATACCGCGAAAGAGATTATCAAGAAGTGATAACTCCCCTGGTTTATGACAAAGCGCTGTGGGAACAAAGTGGACACTGGGAACACTACAAAGAAAATATGTTTTGTATGGAAGTTGATGGGATTGATTGCTCTTTGAAGCCCATGAACTGTCCGTCGCACATGTTGATGTTTAAGATGCGAACTAGAAGTTATCGTGATTTACCATTTAGAATTGCTGATTTTGCCATGCTTCATCGTAATGAAGTTCGCGGAGCTCTGGGTGGCCTAACTCGCGTGCGTAAGTTCTCTATGGATGATGCTCATATTTTTGTATCGCTAGAGGAATTAGGTGACGAAATTATTCGTTGTATTGAGTTTACGCAGCATGTTTATGACATATTTGGGTTTGAGTACGAAGTGGTTCTTTCTACTAAACCAGAGAAGTCTATGGGGACTGACGAGCAATGGAAAACAGCAGAAGACGCCCTAGAAAACGCTCTTAAAAAAGCCAAAATTAAATATGAATTTAATGATGGTGATGGCGCTTTTTACGGCCCAAAAATTGACTTTAGAATCAGGGATTGTTTAAAACGGGAATGGCAGTGCGCCACTATTCAAATTGATTTTCAAATGCCACTTAGATTTGAACTTAAATACGAAGGTAAAGATGGTCAATTGCATACTCCAGTGGTGGTTCACCGCGCGCTGCTTGGCTCTTTGGAACGATTCATGGCTATTTTGGTTGAGCACTACGCTGGAGCCTTCCCATTCTGGCTAGCTCCGGTGCAAATGCGTGTGCTTTCACTTAGCGAAAAATTCAACAAATATACCAAGCAAGTTCGTGATGAATTATTCGAAGCGGGCTACCGTGTAGACATGGATGTTAGTGATCAAACTTTAGGCAAAAAAATCCGCGAGGCCGAGACTTCCAAAATCCCTGTAATGTTAATTGTGGGAGAAAAAGAAGCTAAAGACGGCACAGTTACGGCGCGTTATTACGGACAGCGTGAACAAGAGGTCATGAAAACTTCTGACCTCATCAAAAAATACGCTGACGCCCGACCATAATAACCCTCAGGGATCTTTATTTAAGAGTAACCCAGTTGTTTGAATCTGGAATTCCGCGCAAAGCATTTTCATCGTGATGATTTCCGTTCTGAGCAGCTAATTTTCTTCTCTTTACAATTGCAAACATTTGTTTGGGGCCCATTTCTATAATTTTTTGTGGAAGACTGTTTTTCAAGAAATTATCAATTCCCGCGGCAATATCACTTTGTTTTTGACGATCATTGTAACTAGCGCCTTCAAAAAGCATTTCTTTTTGCCAATCAATACCATAATCCTCACAGACTTCTTTTACTAAATTACTAAGTTGAGCTTGGTGCTGACCAACTGTAAAATCATCGCCGGAGCTTAAATCATTAACCGCTACTTGTTTGTAGTGTTCGCGGTCTAGACGAGCCCGGGCAGGATCTCTTTGGTCATTTCGGCCACTTAAATAAGAATCATAAAGCAGATACCCTTGAACACCATTCATCATTTGATCTTCGGTTTCTTTAATTAAATCTTCTAAAGCCTTTCTAATATTTGGCTCTTTGGTGTTATTCAAAGTTTGATTAAGCTCCTCGTAACGATTACTTAAACTAACAATATATTGATTAAATCCACAGTAACCATTTTTGTAACCCTCAGGGGTGAAGAACTTTTGGTTACCTTGGTAGGAACGAGTTAAGTTACCTAACTCCTCTAAACCAGCCGGTGGAATAAAGATATGAGCATCATCATGATCCATGGCTTCCGCGCGACGTAGACCTTTTGATAAACGCAATCTAAAGTAAGGATCCACCACCATGTGTTCCCACAAAAATTTAGAGAAATTCTTACTAACTTCACAATTTTTTGAATCCTCTTTAAAATATTTATCTCTAAAATATTCAAAATCTTCAACTTTATATCCTCCTTTTGGGACTTCATCTGTTTCTCCAGAAATAAACTTAGGATGCTGTGGTTTAGGAAGTTTGTTAGTAAAAAAGTCCAACATTGGAAATTGGTTCAAATAAACACCATCCAATTCACCAATACGATCTAAATGCAAGAGTGTCATGCCAGACATTGGACCCGAAGGACACTTGGCAGTGATACCTTCAAACAAGAAAAAGATCTTTTCTTCACCAGACATTTTACCGTACTTAATTCCAAAATCGATTAGCTCTTCATACTCATGCGGATTAACGTATTTACCTGTTTTCCATTCTTTTAAAAGACGAGTCAACTCACCAGCTAGACCTCCAGTAGATTTCGGATCATGCTCCAAAGTTTTACCTTTGTATTCGTAAGCACTTTTATTGCTATTAAAAGCATTGGTGTTTTTACTAAACCAATCTGCTCCCTGACCTTCTCCCCACAAAGCATCCATGGCTTCACGAGCGCGATCTTCACCAGAGGTTTTGATCCCGGTTTCAGGGTGAGGTTGTGGCTTTTCATTAATAGGAATAAACAACTTGGCTCCCTCATGCGTAAATTTAGAAGTCAAAATATTCAAAGTCCCCCACATGCGCATGTCATCCCACCGGAGTTCACCCTTTTCAGTTAATACAAGGAAACAAGCCTTGGCTTCATCCTTACTGCTTGTCCCATGTAGCTGAGATAAGACTTCCCAGACACCCCATTGTTCCATGGCTTCTTTATACTGATTTACCTCTTCGTTTTCCGCGGCTTGAGTAATACGATTCATTTCTGTTCCTAGTACTCCTGGAAGATTTTTACCAACGTTACCAAAACGACTTTTAGAACGACGTTGGTGTTTACGTTTGACAAGTTCAATAATTTCCTTACCCATGTTGTAAATATCCATCATAGAAAGGAATGTTGTTTGGGCATAAAGCTCTTGAAAATAACCATAAGGATGTTCGCGAGAGGGGATATACGGATCCATTTTTTCAAAGAAAGATTTTCCGTCATCAGTTTTTTTATTGCCACTAAAAATATCGGCCATAGCTTTTTTGAAAGCATTTTCTTTGGCTTTTTTACGAGGTTCATCGCCTAAATTAGAAGCTGCATCAGCGGCCCTTTCACTTTCTGGTTCTGGCATGGAGCTTTCTACATTGTTATTGCGGGCCCACACCAAGAAAGCCGGTAAAGTCATCTTGGTTCCGTCTTGAAAAGTCACTTCATCATCATCAGCTTTTTTGATTTGAAACTTGCGTCCATTTTCATCGCCAAACTTCACAACTTCATCTTTTTCCACGCGAATTGGTGGATAAGCCTGTGGGCTGCGATTCATAGTCTGATTGCGATGATTGCTCATGTTGCGTAAATGCTCGCGTAAAGCAGGAAGATTTGTCACATCAGGCATAGCTTCGTTGCGCCGCGCCCATTTAGCAAATTCACCCAGATTCATTTCTCGGGACATTCGCGGCGCAGTAAGTCCAACGTGCGGGGCTTGTTCCGGGGTCAAAGTGACCACTGGTTCAGCTAATTCCACGCCATTGTCACTAACTGAAACCACTTGAACATTGTCGCGCTGAGGAACGATATTTCCTTTTCGATTTACGTTATAGCCAGTGTTGTATTCTAATTGTTGTCCAGACTGAAGAGTGACTCCTAATTCTGGTAAGCCTAGTTTTTGATCTAATTCAGCCTGAGAATTGATAGTTTCGTGAACATCAGCCGCTTCCACCCATTTAATAAAACGTCCCAAAGAATGAGTTTCGCCATTATCTAAATGAATGCGTAAGTTAGTTGGTTGCGACCCAATTACTTCGCCCTGACGGTTCATGATTGGGGCCACCACTGTTTCAACATTATGAATGGTGACGGTCTGCATATTTCCACTAATCGCATTTGGTGTGACGTACTGAATTTGGGTGCCTTTTTCAATATTAATACCCGAAGTTTGAGTGGCCTCCTCAATCATTTGTTCACGTCGTCTTTCCTGTAAAACCATGCTAGAGGAAGCTTTCATAATAGAATCAAAAATCTTAGCTTCAGTTATAAATCTTTCTTCAATATCGTATTCTTCGGCTTTTAATCGAATAATGTTTTTGCGTTGGCTAGAAGTTAAATCCATTTGCCCTAATCGCTCTCTAAATTGAGTAAATTCGTCTTTAGTATCAGCGGTAAAGTTCCAAATTTCATTACGTTCTTTTTCGGTGAGATGTTCTTCCTCCTCATTAATTTGGCGTAAAAGAACAGATAAAGCGGTTTGGTTTTGAGTATCGCGAGTGTTGATGTCTCGCAAATTATTGCGAAGACGGAGTAGCGGACGAGTTCGTTCGCGTTCCGGAAGTTCTTCGATCAAAACATTAGCTTGTAAAAGTAGCTCTATAATTTGATCATGAGTTCGTTCGCGTTGCGCATCCACCGGAGAGGTTTCTTCTTCTGGATTAAGCTGGGCCTCCTCATTCGCCCGAGCGGCCATTTGTAATTCATCACGGAAAGCCTGCGGTGTTAAACCACCCAGAGCCAACATTTGAGAAGCACGCTGCACATCAACATCAGTGCTCCTGAGTCCTTCGCGCGCCCGTTCGTATTCTTCGCCGTTGATACGGCGCATAGCAAGTCGTCGCGCGAGCCGTGATTCATACTGGTCATTACTATCTAAATCCGAAACAGCACTGGTAAAAGAGTCTTGTGTAAGACGTCCAGAAACAAATCCACGAGCCAGGGCTTTTTCACTGTTATTCCCGCTTTCTAAACATTCGTAAGCTGTGTCAAAAGTAGCGCCGTTAATGCGTTGCACTGCCAGTAAGCGAGCCGCACTTTGGCGGTAGCGATCATTACTTTGGAGGGCATCCGTGGCCTGAGCCAAGGTTTCCCCACTAATAGCATCACGAGCTGATAACTGTTCTAAACGGCGAATATGTTGTTGATTGCGACGTTGCGAGGATGGATTGCCATCATCTACTTGCTCTTGTTCTTCTTGGCGTTCTTGACGATCTAGCGCCTCTTGTTGTTGCGCTTCGGCCGCCGCTATTTGAGAGGAAGAACTATCTTCACCCGGGTTTCCCCCGCCTTGTCCGCCACCAGGACCCATTTGAAACACAAAACGGTGGCCTCCGGCGAGCGAGCCGGTTTGGAGCCAATCGAGTTTTAGTATTTTAGGGTCTAACATAATATTTTTTTATTTTTCTATCTTTATATCATTTATATATTATTTGTCAAGACTTAGGCTGATTATCCTTCCTCTTCCCCTCCTCCCGGAGTTGGAGAGGGAGGAACCAGAGGCTCACCTTCACCAGGAGCTTCTTCAGCAGTGGCTGGCTTCGGTGGATGAGCAGTTATAGCATCTTTCAAACGCTCCGTATATTGCGCGGCACTAATCTTGCCATCACCACCAATAGCCATTCCATCAAAGGCTTCATTAATAATAGTACTTATTTCTCCACTCTTTCGACCACCCGTTCGAGCCTCAGTTAAAGTTGCTTCTAAATTGGCTCTAACTTGGTCATTCTCATCTTCAAAATTAATACCACTAAAGGCTCCTTGCATAGTAGGTTCTTGGTCACTACCAGCAGTTAATAAGCCACTAACTATTTGTTGTCTAACAGGAGCGGCTTCATCATCATCCATATTTTCATGACCTTCATCATTAAGGGTAGATAAGTCAGTGCCTACATCAGTCGTAGAAGTTGTACTACTGTCACCAGAATCTGTACCAGCACTACCAGAGGCGGAGCCATCGGAAACATCTGAAGTCCCCCAACCATCACCCTCAGTTGGGTCTAACCCGCCAGAAGACACACCGTTGATATGCTCATGTAATTCTCCTGATTCTAATTGACTTGCTAGCGTACCATCCTCTTTCCATTCTTTAATTTTTTCTTGCCAACCTGGATTATTTAAACCTAACCCTTCTGACTCTCCTAAAAGTTTAGCAATGTAACCCTGGTTATCATCAGCACCTTTATTCATCATATATTCTTGTAAAACCTGTGCTTCCGCTGGACCACCCGTAGCATCACGCATTTTTGTTTTTGAGTCCTCAAACTTATCACCTAAATCAGCCTCTAGCATTCCAATATGTTTACCAACGTCTCGTGCTTGTTCGGAACTTTTATTATCCCGAGCATTAGCCTTCATCTTCGGCAATTTCATCAATGACATCAACGACATATCACCTTTTTCGTCACCCATACCTGGCACAGGGATAGTAGTCATATAGAGTGGAGTCTTGGCAATGAACTTACCAACACTTTCACCAGCACCCTTAATAGTAGAAGTAACACTGCTAGCCACTGTCTGATCCGCGGCTGCAAATACTCCAATCCAAATAATCAACACTGCACAAATCGCAATTAATAAATCTTGGAAGTCAGTAATGTCTTTTCCTAAAGTAGTGGTCATTTCGGCCACATCAACGGAAGTTGTATCTAACTGACCAAATTCAACATTGGGACCTAATTGCTTGGTCCATTGTCCAGATTCAGAGTCATATAAAACATTTAACATAGTAAAGCCAATGGAAAGCACCACTCCAATTACCAAAGGCACAAATAAGTGCTTTAAGAATTTATCTTTAAGATCCATTTCTCCACCCCCAAAATTAGCAATATCTGGGAATACAAAGAACAGCACAATTAGTGGCGATAAGGCTAAACAAATCCACAAAATAATCAATCGAGCAATGAGCACCACCACCAACGCCACAAAGGCAAATCCAAACATTAAAAACAAGAAAATTCCAAATAAAGCGTGAATCGCCATGGCTGCTAACTCATCTAATCCTCCCTCGTCTAACTTAACCACATCAGCATCCGCGGTTAAGCCCATATTAATCATAATCGAGGCCGTGGCATTATGTTCTCCAAAATGACTGAAATAAGTTTCTCCAGTGGGACTAAAAAGACCGCTTAACACCTTATCATCAGCCGCAGCCTCAGGGTTTTCGATTTCACAAAAAATCATACCCAAAACCGAGGCATCTTTTACCTTTTTGGGGCCTAAATCCTTCACTTTTTCACCTTCTGCAGTACTGCTTTCACTACTTCTACATAACCGCAATTCTAGATCATCGGCATAACTATCCCAGGTTATAAAATTCGTTGGTAAAGCATACACCGCCTCGGTTAACACTCCCACCGAATCAATCATTAGTTTCACTGCTAAGAACGAGAAATTCACAGCAATCAAACCAATCACAATTTTCGGCAAAATAGCTTTTAAGGCGTAATTACTACCATCACCGGCAACACCCATAACGTTATAAAGCGCAATTCCCACCAACACTAAAACAAAAATAATATTTACCCAGTTTCGAATTTCCACCCAAATACCCAAAATCTTACTTTCCATTTCTGGACTCAAAAGAATTTCGTTATCCATTAAAGCACTCGCAATCATCACCACTGGGTACAATAAAGCCTGTAAAAAGGCGTGGAAAGTAATGACTGTGGCCACTAGGTTTGCTTTTACCTCTTCGACTTTTTTTGAAGCCTCGCTAGGTTCATCTGCTCCCACTATATCTGGTAGAACCACTATGGCAATTACCAAGACAGCGAGTGGGACTAAGATTTTTATTAATCCTTTGTTATCGATCCAATTTTTGATTTTTGTAAGCCACTTTTTCATGATGATTTTTTAAACAAGTATAGAAATTAGAGATAATAACGGTTCATAGTGGGCACTAGCACTAAGAGAATTTAAAGCAAACGGACTAGCCATCCCAAGGCCTATCCCTCCCCCAACAGCCCACGGCGCAGCTTTTCGCAGGATTCCTTTTCCTCCACCACTCCGAAAAGAATTATTATTCACACGATTTGGTTTTTGTTCATCTTCCTTTTCTCCGTCTTCTTCAGATTTCTTCAATTGATCGTCAACGTTTTTTTGTTGTTTTTTAGCAGCTTCTTTTTCGGCATCTTTCTGTTTTTGTTGTTGCTGGCCAGCCGGTCCTTTTTGAGGAGCTTGTGGAGCTTTGATTCCATCCGGAAGCATGTCCATAGGATTATCTTCCTCGAGTTCTGCTTGTTCTTCTCCAAGATCCACTAACATCTGATGTGGTCGATCACTTAAAGCCACTCCTTCCTCTCTTCCCTTGTGAGACACTTTGATGCTATCTTTTTCTTCTAGAGTTCCGTCGCCAGGAAGGGCTGCCGAAACTTTTGGCAGATCATTAGATAAAGATTGGAGATTTTCTGGTGGAGCAAATCCTTCTGGTAAATCTATGTGATTTGGGTCCGCATCTCCCTCTTTTTCTTCGGGGATTGGAACGGCATCAGTTGGAATGTCTTTTTCTTTACTCTCTTCGTCCACGCTAGATTCTTCGACGCGATTGCTAACACCACCGGAATCTGGGCGATCTAAAATTGGAATTAATTCTTCCAAAGCTACTTTTTCACCCTCATGTTCGCCCGTGGCTGACAATACTATTTCAACCTCTAAACTAGGATCATTTCCCTCATCAATTAACCATTGCACGTATTCCTTGGAAAGATATTGCGGCGTGCCATTAATATCCACGTAAATTAAATTTTCTTCTTCGGCGAGTTGAATAAATTCATCGCGTTGCTCTTCGGTGATTAAGCCGTTTTCAAAATCTTCGTTGATTTTGGCGATTAAGGGACTTTCTTCTTCTTTATCTTTTTTATCGGCTTCGGTTTCATGGGATTCTTGATGTGATTTTTCTTTATTTGGTTTCTGATTGGCAGGTGGTAAAGAAAAAATTGGCAGTAATTTTCCTGACACATGTACTGGTGCGGAGAAAGTCATTGGTTGTCCGTCTTCATCAACAATACCAATAAATCGAGTGCGTTTAATTTCACCAAGAGTAGTTTCTAGTTCTCCTCCGTAAGAAGAATGTAGCCAAACTTTGCGATCTCCAGGAACTCTGTGTTCAGAAATCATTGATTCAATATCTCCTTCCGAAAGATACATGAAATCATTGGCATTGTTATTGCCAATTGGATCTACAAAAATCAAACCACCACCGATAAGGTTTTTATATTTTTTAGCCTCTTCTGGAGACAAGGATGCGTCGAGATCTATTTGATCCCACATCAACTCATCAGCAGAGATTTCGAATTGTGGTTTTTCGTCAGACATAAAAGTTAATTATTAATTCCACGTTTTTCGTCAGACTCCTCAAAAATCAATAAGGCATCCCCCAACTCTTTAGCTTCCATAACTCGGAAAAGTTGGTCGCAAATATCAGCAACACCGTCTATTCCTTCGGGAGGGGTCATTCCTAATGGATCTTGATCATTTAAAGTCGCTCCATATCGTTCCGCCAAAACCGTGAGAGCTTCTTCCTCTGGGTTCTCAAGATCAGGGTCAGTTTGTGATAAGTGATGAAGTTCTTCTTCCATTTGATATTCAATAAATTCATCGAAATCAAAGTGGAAATCCGAAATATTTTCTTCGCTATCCAGAGCCATCAACATAATGTCTCCCAAAACTTCAGCGTCATATTCAAAACCGTCAGAACCTTCTATTCGGGATCCCAATAAATATTTTCGAGCCTGATAATTATCACCGACAACGCGGTTAAAGGCGGCCCACTTATAGCGATCCTCAGATTCTTCGGTAGTTTCGGTTTTGGCTCCAATCCCGGCAATTGCTTGCGAGGTATAACCACTACCAATCCCTCCAGTTACGTGGTCCAAAGTCACTCCCGAAACAGCCAAACATCCGAGCCACATCGGATTAGTAACAATTTCACCCCAATTCCCAGGGTTTTTAATTCCCAAAACAAATGGTAAAACCGTTCCAATTGCGGCAAAGCGGAAAACAATTTCATAAAGAATTCCGTTTGAGCCAGTAATCTTTTCCATGGCCATATTCATGGGCAATCCTTTTTTCATATCACGAGCACATTGCTTGCGTAACTGCTCAAGTTGATCGCGGATAGCGTGAATTTCTTCTAATTCTTCGTCATCAAATACAGCGGCCCACCCAATTCCCTCTTCTAGAAGATTCTGAGCTTGGCCAACATCTAGGACACTTGTACTCGTTAAAAATTCTATTCCTTTTTTAGCTTGATCGGGATCGTCTTTTTTAAATCTTTCCACAATATGTTTTCCCAATTCATAACGTTGTTTTTGATTCATAGCGTAAACTGCGGTCATCATTCCCGTATCCTCAACAACCCGAATGGATCTTTCTAAAGAAGCGGATGTTTCGGGGTCAAAACTGTGGTCAAAAAACACTTCAATTGAATCAATTACATGATTGTAGTCATCAGAAGTAAGTGGCTCTACGCCTTCATGGATTTTGCCAATAATTTGAATACTCTCACCACAATCACCCATGTTTTCTAAACTAAAAGCGCCAATATCAAAATCTGAAGACATCGAATCTCTCAAAATCCCCGCTGGCGGGCTCATTTTTTCCATTAATTCGCGACCATTCCGATTAAATCCATCTAATTCACTCCATTCAGCCCCACCATCAATATAATTATCTACGCCAGTTTGGCTTCCAGCCACAGCTAATAGCATCCGAATTGCTTTGTTGTAGGCTTCCAAAACAACAATTGCGTTTTCAGTTAGCTTATCAAATTCTTCTCGATAGTATTCAACGGCATCTTCTTCACTTTCGCCCCTAGCCACGGCTTCTTTAATTTTTTGGTCAATCTCCCAGACTTCCACGTGATACTGCTCTCTAACATCATCAATATAACGTCGATACTGGAAATCTGTATCGTTGTAGATTGTTTTTCCTTTTTCACGCATAGGAATATCTCGAGCCATTAGGGTTTTTTTCAAATCCTCGGCAAAACTTTTCTTAAATAGATCTGTTTCATCATCAAGCCCATTTATATAAAGATTCGCTTCCTGACTCATTAAATTACGACTCATATCGATTTTCTTAATATCGATTTCATCAATTAATTCTTCTAATTCTGTTTCAGCTGGTCGAGGTTCAATTAATTCGTGTGTTAAATCTGACAACTCATCTGTAGTTTCAGCCACGGCATCAAATTCTTCTAAGCCTTGTCGTTCAAGGCGACGAGCCTCACGTTCGGCGCGACGCTCCTCTCGGTTCTTTTTCCAAATTATTTTGTTTTCGTAAAACATAATCATTAAAGTTTAGCCAAGCGGATTAGAGTATCGACAAAGGATTCCCCTTTCCCTTCATATTCAGGGACGTGCTTCATCAAAATAGTTCGCACTTCTCCGGGAGACTGATTTTCTAGTTGAATAGTCATTTCTGACATCCACTTATCAGTTGTCAAAAGTTTTAGAGTCTTAACATGCGGAGGATGATAAATAATCCAAAAAGCTTTGATTTGGTTGTAAGGAATCTGTCGATTACCAATTTTTACCCCAAAATGACTAAGACTAATAGTCACCTCGCCAGGGTCTTTGTGATGAGAGATGTAATAAACACCAGCCAGCACAATAAAGGCAATGGCCATTGTCCAAGAACCACTCCACAAAGCATACAAAACTAGCAGTGCCACCAAAAACCCAGCTACGTAAAACCATTTCTCGGTTTTGGAATGCTTGATGAATTCCGGAGCAGCCCAAGTAAGCAAAGGTTTACTTTTTTCTAAGTTTTGTTCGTTGGGTATTTCTTTCACGTGAATTTATTTTATTTTTATTTCTATATATTTTACCAAATTTTCCCAACTTTTTCAACCTGTTTACTAGAGAACCAAAATTTAGACCACCATATTGTCGCGATGAATTGCTTCTTTTTCAAGGGCATAACCCAAGATTTTTTCTATTTCTTCAGATTGAGCGCCTTTTATTTTAACTAATTCCTCGGCATTATAATTCACCTGCCCAAAACCAACTTTTTCTTTATTGGGACCAAGAATTACCACCACATTACCGCGTTCAAATTCACCCTCAACAGCGGTAATCCCCGAAGAAAGCAAACTTTTTCCACGCTCCAAAAGAGCTTTAACAGCACCTTCGTCTAGGGTGATAGAAGCGCCTTTGACCTGTTTGGTTTGAAGCCATTTGCGGCGCGTTTCTTTGGATCCAAATTGTTTTTGAAAATGAGTCCCGTGATGTTTTTTCTCTTCTACTAAATCTATTATTACGTTTTCCTCGTTTCCGTCTGCAATCCAAACATCGACTCCGGCTTCGGTCGCAAACTGAGCGGATTTGAGCTTACTTTCCATGCCACCTATGCCTTTATCTGAACCGCCATCAGCCAGACTCAAAATTGATTCATCAACTTTTTCAATAACACGAAGACACTTAGCGTTTGGATTCTCCTTAGGATTGCTATCATAAACTCCCCCCACATCTGTTAAAAGCAGTAATTTGTCAGCATTCAAAAGGCTGGCAATGTGCGCCGAAAGATTATCATTGTCCCCAAATTTAATCTCGTCAAAAGTAGTAACATCGTTCTCATTTAAAATGGGAACCGTCTTCATTTTGAGCAAAAGCTCCATGGTATTGCGGGTGCTCAAAAAATTCTGGTGATGTTCCAAATCCACCATGGTCAGTAGCACCTGTCCAATCACAATATCGTATTTTTCAAAACTCTTCTGATAGGTTTCTAACAGATAAGTTTGTCCAATCGCGGCTAAGGCTTGGCGATAGGGAATATTTTTGGATTCTTTTTTTAAATCAACGCTTTTACGGCCCGCGGCCACGGCCCCAGAGGTAACAATAATTGCTTCGTGTCCTTTCTTGTGCAAAGAGGCAACTTGATCCACAATATGCTGAATAAAATTGGTATTTAAAGAATTATCTTCATTAGTCAGAAGATTTGTTCCGATTTTAACCACAAATCGCATGAAAATTTTGTTAGAGACTGGAAAGCAAGTCAGGAGTAACTTCGCTCAAAGAAGATAATACCTTATTTGCCCCGGTAAAGTCTTGTCCTTTTGTGTACGGGCTTGGAATCACCACAACTTTCATACCCGCGGCTAACCCCGAACTCATTCCAATATCTGAATTCTCAAAAATAATGCAGTTTTCAGGTTTGACACCTAATTTTTCAGCTGCTCCCAAGAAAATATCTGGCGCTGGCTTGTTGTGTTTTACATCATCACCACCAACCCAAACTTTAATACGATCAAGTCCACATTCTTCTTTGGTAAAATCATATTCTTTGCTGTGTCCACCTGTTCCAACGGCGCACGGAATTTCATTTTCCCCTAACATATCCAAAAATTCCTCTACTCCAGGCATTAACGGCAATATTCCCGTGGCTAATTCAATAAACTTATCGGATTTTTGTTCTCTTATTTCCGCTATTTCCGCAGAATCGTTGATACCTACTTTGTTAAGATAAAAAGTAGTCCCATAATGCTTTCCCGAAAGCCAACTTTCAATAAACATTTCCTTGGTAATATCCAAACCATACTGTCCTAAAACAGATTGATACGCCTTCCAGTGAAGGGGTTCGCTGTCTACGAGTAAACCATCTAAATCACAGATGATTGCTAGTTCCTGTTTCGCCATAAAATACTATTTGGTGAAAGGAACGAGCCCCATAATTCGAGCATTTTTGATAGCCCGAGAAAGAGATTTTTGGACAACCATCGGCACTTTTGTGTAGTAACGAGGTTTAATGCGCCCGTAAATAGTAACGTATTTTTTGATAACTGGATTTTTGTAATCTACCCAAGTAGTGCCTGGGTAGCAAAGTTTTCCGAAATTTTTGCGATTCTTGTTAGGCATTATTACTTAGGGTTAAAGATTAAGGTCATTGTCAGAACTAAGAAGTTCTTCGAGTTTTTCATCTAATTTAGAAAGACGCTCTGAACTGGCTTTATCAGTGATAACTTCTTCTTTCTCCTTTTTAGCAGGAGCTTCCTCCTTGGCAGGTTTTTCCTCCTCAACGACTTCTTCGGCTGGTTCTTCTTTGACTTCTTCTTTGGCCTCTTCTTTCTCCTCGGCTGGAGCTTCTTCCTCAACTGGAGCAGCCTCTTCAACTACTTCTTCGGCTGGCTCTTCTTTGACTTCTTCTTTCTCCTCGACTGGAGCTTCCTCCTCCTTGGCTTTTACCACTACTGGAGCAGGTTTTTTCACAGGTTTCTTCTCTTCTTTAACAACTTCTTCCTCTAATTCAGCGTCCCAATCATACTCAAGCGGCACATAGTCAGCTGGAGTTTTGATAATTAAGTGACGAAGCACAAAAGGAGTGATTCGAAGTTGATTTTCGAGCTCTACAATTTCGGAAGGAACACCTTGGAAATTAAGAACTACATAAAATCCGTTATCTTGCTTCTTGATAGGATAAGCAAAATCGCGTTTGCCCCATTCTTGTTCGTGTGTGATTTCGGCACCACTTTTTTTAAGAAGGGCTTTCAAAGCATCAACGTGCTTTTTGTATTGAGCCTCGGTAACATCGGGCTCGATGATGGCCATAATCTCGTAGGAAACGAGTTCGGCAGTGTTTTCTTCAGACATAGTTAAGGGTTACTTTTCTGTGGATATAAACTTGCAAGGGCCTTTCCGCAAGTAGAAAAGCTTCTTATTTCTAAGAAGGCGAGAAGATACTAGCAGGGGCGAATAAGGAGTGCAAGAGATTTTTACCTAGACTAGAGTCAACCCTCCTTTTTAAGTTCTTCCAAGGCCTGAAGCGCTTCTAAGGGGGTCATTCGATTAACATCGATTTCTTTGAGGCGCTCGAGGGCGGGATGCGTTAGTTTGCCGTGTTCGCGTTCGAGCATTTGAGGAGCTTCTTGCGAAGGATCAAAAAGACCGATTTGAGAACTGTCATAAGCTCCTTTCATTTGTTCGCGAATGCCTTTTTCAACAACTCCTTCTTCGAGATTTTGCAGGATGTGCTCAGATTTTTTAATAACTTCAGGAGGGAGGCCGGCTAGTTTAGCAACTTCGATTCCGTAACTGCGGGCCGTGCCGCCAGGTTGAATTTTGTGAAGGAAAACAACGCCCTTATCATCTTCGTGAACCGCCACACAAAAGTTCTGGGCGCGGGCTAACTTGTCTGCCACAGAAATAAGCTCGTGATAGTGCGTGGCAAACAATGTTTTGGCTTTAATTTTATCGTGAATATGTTCAAGGATGGACCAGGCAATACTAACTCCATCGTAAGTAGAGGTGCCGCGGCCAATTTCGTCCAAAATAATAAGGCTCTTGGCGGTAGCATTATTCAAAATATTGGCGGCTTCCTGCATTTCGACCATAAAAGTAGATTGGCCGCGAACTAAATTATCGCTAGCTCCAACACGCGTAAAAATTCGATCAGAAACGCCCAAGCGGGCGGCCTGAGCCGGCACAAAACTCCCCATTTGGGCCATCAAAGTAATTAGGGCAACTTGCCGCAGCAAAGTCGACTTCCCACTCATATTGGGCCCGGTTAACAGAATAATTTGTTGATTCTCGGTTCCCAAAATAGTGTCATTTGGCACAAAATCCCCCGCCACATTCATGCACTCTACGACTGGATGACGCCCCCCTTTAATTTCCAAAATATTTTCCTTAGAAAGGTCTGGTTTAACGTAACGATTACGTCGCGCAATTTCCGCAAAATTTAATAAAACATCCAATTTCGCAATGGCCTCAGCATTCTGTTGAATCGTTCGCAGTTCTTGCATGACCACGGCTCGCACTTCTTTAAACAATTCCATTTCTAAAGCCTTACTTTTTTCATCCGCGGACAAAACTTTTTCTTCATATTCCTTTAATTCCGGAGTAATAAATCGTTCGGCATTTACCAGGGTTTGTTTGCGCAAATAATCATTTGGCACATGATCCAAATTAGACTTAGAAATTTCAATATAATAACCAAAAACTTTGTTGTATTTAACCTTTAACGAAGAAATTCCAGTCCGTTTAATCTCACGCTCCTGCAGACTAGTGATAAACCCTTTCCCCTCACGCGCCAGTGTTCTTAATTCATATAAATCCTTATTAAAACTATCGTGAATATAGCCACCTTCTTTTAAATTTATTGGTGGCTCCTCGATAATTGCCTTATGTAACAACGAAACTAAATCTGGCAAAGGTTCCAAACGATTATAAACTTCATTCAAAACACGTGATTTGGTTTTTTTGAGCATTTTTTTAATGGCTGGAATTCGCATTAACGAAACTTTGAGGGCCACTAAATCCCGTGGAGTTCCTCGGTCTAAACTAAGCCTTCCAAGCACTCTTTCCAAATCCAAAATTTCAGAAATCTCTTCTGTTAAGTCGCTGTGTAAACGTTCCTCATTATATAGTTTTTCAACGGCCTCAAGTCGGCCTTCAATGCGAACAATGTCGGTCAGCGGACGAATAATCCAATTCTTTAATAGTCGTCCTCCCATGGCGGTTTGAGTGTGATCCAAAACACCAAGCAAAGACCCTTTTTTCTGACCCTCGCGCAAGTTTGACAACAATTCTAAATTACGAAGCGTCGCCTCATCCAAAATCATATGATCGTCTGGAGCGTACGGACGCAACCTCTTCAAATGGGAAATATTTGTTTTTTGCGTGCCTCTTAAATAATTCAATAAACGCCCAGCAGCTTGAATAGCAAAAGGCCACTTATCAATCCCAAAAGCCTCTAAACTCTGCACTTCAAACTGTTGGCGCAAAGTCTCGTTCGCGTCTTTGTAAGTGTCGTACGGGTAAACGTGAACTCCTTCGAAAGCCTCGAGTAAAGTTGTTAAATTTTCATCGTTAATTTCTTGCGGCAAGATCACTTCGCGCGGCTGGAGACGTTGAATTTCGGTGGCTAATTGGTCGTAACCGTGCAATTCAGTCACCAAAAATTCGCCAGTAGTTAAGTCTATTGCTGCTAACCCAAAATAATCACGTTTTGGGAAAATTGCGACTGCGTAATTATTGGATTTTCCTTCGAGTAGATTGTCGCTAAAAGTTGTTCCGGGGGTTATTACGCGCACAACTTCTCTTTTTACAATTCCGGGTAAACTCGGGTCACTAGTTTGTTCACAAATCGCTACTTTCATACCAGCTGCGGTGAGCTTGGCCAAATACTGCTCAACGGCATGATAAGGGATTCCACACATCGGGGTCCCATGTCTGGAGGTTAAAACTATTCCCAAAACCTTGGCTGCCTGCTTGGCATCCTCCTCAAACATTTCATAAAAATCCCCGAGACGGAAAAACAGAATGCAGTCCTGAAATTCGCCTTTTATCTCCGTATACTGCCGCATCATGGGAGTAAGCTTGGCCATGGCCGTATTCTAGACTTCTAGGCCTGATTTTCAAGCTCTTCCAGTGGCGGATCAATGGATTTTGTGGGGTCAACTATTATTTCACACTTCGCTTTAAATTTTTCTATCTGATCAAGAACAGCCCTACGAAAAGGTTTTACTAAATTTTTATCATGCGGAACAGGCTTAAATTGGGGGCCAAATATTTTTATTAATTTACGATTTGTTTCTTCGAAATAATTATTCAAATTACTATCTGTAAGAGGGCTTGGTCCTTCTATTTTATCCACCATTTGCTCAAAAAGTTCTTGAACCACCACTACTGGCATGTTACAGAGTTTTGTTTTTTTGTCTCTAAGGTTACAAAATCCTGTCCCATCAGTCCTAGTGCCTACATAGCCATTTTGAATATTTAATTCTTTAGGCACCTTACTACCTAACGCCGTCCAAGGGATTTTGTAGCCGAGTATTACTACATTAGGATCATATACTCCGCCCAAGGAACATTCTGGACATGAATTGGGCATTTTGGGGGTAAGTTATGGATAGTTAACTATTCCTCTATCTCTTTTAGCCTTGCATTCAGAGCTCCTGTTTGACCTTCACAGTTAGCCTTAACAACTTCTAACACAGCGATTTGTTCTTCTTTGGTTAGAGCTTCGGCTATGGCTATTCTCAAAGCGTAATTATAATCTGTGGGGATTGATTCTAAAGGGAAGGGGTCTAAATTTCTAGCTGCGTCTGATAAAAATTTTACAGCGGTAGAATCTTCTCCTTGGAGGAATGTGATGGCTTGGTCAACACTTTTAATAATCCCTAGGTACATTTCTAATTTTTCATGTGCTTCATCCTCATCCATCCCTTCTATTAATTCTAATCGAGCAGCTGAAGGTACTCTAAATTCTTGTATTGATTCCGTAGATGCCTCTACAACATCGCTAGGTAGTGGAGTTGAAGACAGTCTATCCACTCCAAAGAATAATAATCTTTCACAGCTGATTCTAATTCTTTCTTCTTCGTATTTAATCATAGCGTCCAGAACCGCTAGCTGCGTTGAAATTGTTTGCGCATCATCAGCAATTCCTAGTTCGCGCTCTGTTAGCTGAATCTCAGCATCCGTGAATAATGCTAAACCTAAGTCCTCTAGATCTTCATCACTTGGGGTACTCGCTACTCTTGCTCTAATTTCTCTTAAAGCTTCTGAGTTAACTGTAGCCATACAATAAATTACATTGGCTGAATAAAGAGGGTTGTTTTCTAAAGCTTCACGCTGTGTATCTGGCATCCCAAATACACTATCTAGCTGGTTTTGGAGAGTAGGTCTAGGGGGGCCGTGCATTCTATCGCGACATTCCGCTATAGGATCTGTTACTTCTTGAGGATCTTCGGCGGCTACATCTGCACTATCTCCTAATCCTAATTCTTCGCTGAGGAAATCTAGGGCTTGATTTACTGTTAACTCGCCATCGCCTTCTTCATTAGAAGGAGTATCATTGTCTGAAGCCATTTGGGGGTGGGGTTAAATGGATGGCAATCACCTTAACACCACCTTTTGCTTTTTGTCAACCCCTTGTTATTTTATCTCTTCCCTCAAAAGTTCCCACAAATATTCATGCCTGTTTTCGACAAAATCTTTAAGCCCCTCTGCCCCGGTAACAAACCGTTCATATTCTTTATCTGTCCAAAAACCGCGCTCTTCATTTTCCGTGGTTAAAAACTCTATAAGCTCATCTGCGCGTGTTTGAACCTTATCGATTGCGAATTCATCCTTAAGCAAGGAAATTATGGCATCTAAATACTGTTCATTTAATTCTTCGGTATCAAAAACCCAGGCCATAAGTGGCGAAAGCTCAGACAAGTCCATGTCTTCTTCAAAAACTACTGGTGCGGACGGCCAATTATTACCTTTATTGCGAGGTGGGCGCATTCCTTTCTGGCCATCCTGAGGCATCATTTGTTGTTGAACAAGTTCCGCGCGTGGATGGTTTGAGTGGGCAGCGGCAAAAGCAGTGTCAAAAAACAGGTCTGCAATCTCAAAATTCTCGTTGATTGGCATCATCCCTCCTCCATCTTTTGGAGGCATCATCATGCCATCTTCAGGAGGCCCCATTCCATTACGTTGTTGTTCTCCCCCAGCTCCACCCTGTCCCATACTTTGCTTAATTTTGTATTCCTCAAAATAAAGTCCAAACTGCCAGCGATCACCATTCATTCCAAATCTTCCAAAAGCTTCATTCAAATCCCAAGGAATAATTACAAATTGCTCAGTGTCTGGATACTGATAAATGTAATAATTATTTCCATTCCCAGCGTGCGAATCTAAATTCACCAACACATTACAAAACGCCAGATAATCTAAATAAACATCCATATCCATATACTCGTCTATTTGGGCGAAAAATTCATTCTCTTCAGCCTCGTCAAAGAACTTAAACATTTCAATTAAGTCGTATAAATCCGAAACTCCTTCGTTAGTTTGAAGCTCGTAGGTTCCATACATGGTGGGATCATCGCCTTCATAGATCATATGACCATTTCCCCCAGATTTAAACAAATCTCCCTCAGCGCCATCTGTAGCTCCCATATACTCTACTAAAAATTCATCATTAACAACTTCGCAAAGCATATAAAGTCGTTCCCCTTCACCATTCATACTAACTGTTCCATAAACAATACTTGGCGCTGTAATTCCCATATCCTCCAAAATTTCATAAGAAAGTACCTCCTGCATAGCTGTAGCATCGTTGAACTGCGCCCGCAGTGACATTAGAGTTTGACCCATAAAATCCTGATCAACATACTCATCAAATTTAATCATAAAAGGAGTTTCGTAATCATTTTCTTGAAATTCTTGAGGTACTTTATTAACAGCGGCCCCTTGTCCCATACCCATTCCAATTGCTCCCCGCAGTGAAGAATTCCCCTTAAGACGAATCCCCACACTTTCATAAAGAACACCATCAATAGTTATATCCACTTCAAAATAATCCTTTTCCGCTGTTTCTTCGTAAGTGAGAATCATCATATCGTAATCATCGGGGTCCATATCGATTTCAACCTCGTGCATCACATCAATTTCATCAAAAAAATCTGAACTATCAGCTCGTCCCAATAACCCAAAAGTGTTGCCCTCACTCTCTACATCCTGAGCATAAGTATCGGCACTGACGGTATATGGGATTACACGCACTTCACCTAAAACAGTAATCGAAATTACAAATACTGCTACTACTGCTACTAGCAGTTTATAATGACGCCTAAGTTTTATGGGAATATGCATACTTTAAAGATCCGTGGTATTATAACCTGTAATTAGAGTGACTTTGTTATTGCCGTTGAGTTTCTTAATTGCGTTTAAAAACTCGTTGGATTTGGTGGATTTTTTAAGATCCACGTTATAAACCAATTCAGTCAGCATGCCAGAACGAACTGAATCCACACTAATTAAATCTGATTCCTTGGTGTATTTAACAAAAGTGCTATCAAAAATATGATCGTAATCGGTCTTACTCGTAACATAGACTTTCAAAATCTTGCTGGTTAAGTCCTTTTTGTAAAAATCAAACCGATTCATCATAAGGACAATCAAACAGATCATAATAGTAGAGATGATCGCGAGTGAATAAAATCGAGTTCCATTGGCCATCCCAATTGCCATCGCAAAAAAGATAAATCCAACATCACGCGTCTCCTTAACCGCATTACGAAAACGGATAATAGAAAGAGCACCAACTAAAGAGAAGGCTCGCGCAATATTTGAACCAACAATTAACATAATGATCGCCACAATCATACCCATTAAAACTAGGGTGTGAACGTAACTTTGAGTATAAGAAGCTCCCTTGTGAGTAATCTTATAAACGTAACCAATGATCGCTGTAAGTACAAAACTTAAAGCAATCGTAAGCACCACATCAGTGATGGAGAACACTCCAGTTAGATCTTCAAAAGTGAAGATTGTCTGGAGAAATTCGGCAGTAGAAGCATCCATAATAATAAAGTTAAGAAATTATTTAGTTGGATAATCATAGGTTAGAGGCGGAACTAATTCCGCTTTTTCTAACCCGGTACAATATTTACTAATACGAACAAGAGAAAGGCCGGTGTCAGCGGCAAATTCAGTGAGCCAGTACGGGATACGGTCGTTAACTTTGATTTCGACCACACATTTGTCAGGGTCGAGCATATAAGGACCTGGCTTTTTAGACGCGAGGTCGAGATCTTGGCGACGATAGCGAAGATTGGTGTCAAAAGTCACTCTAAGCCCCGGATCGAGTTCAGTGCCAACTAAGGCCATGCGCTGGTAACTCGTTATGCACTGTGGTTTTAAGTTGTACTGAAAGAGCATTCCAAAAATTTCGTCGATTACCATTTGGTCTTTTTCGTCTTTGATGTTTTTAGGAGGAATACGTTCGTCACAAAGCTGCAATGCCTGTTCGTAAGGAAGAACTACCCGACGCTTTTGAGTTACGCGGTCTAGTCTTTGTTTGATTTCGACAAAAACTTTGGATTTTGGAGTGAGGGCTTTTTTGGTTTCGTAATGGCGGATTCGGATCTTGCGGCGAAATTTAAGACCCTCTACCTTTTCCCAATAAAAAGTGAAATCATCGTTGTCGTAATAAAGACTCGACAGGTTATAATTGCCGTATTTGTCACCATATTTATCTGGGACTAAATAAGCCTTTAAACCCTCCTGCACCTCACGCATATGCTTGGTGTCGAGGATGAATTTTAACTCGTAGCGGTTGAAGCTGCGGATTGGTTCCATGTGTAGGAATTAATTTCTAGCTTAAACAAACGCGCTGGGCGCGATTAAATTACAAATATTTATGATTGACGAAGTGGGAGGTCATTAAGGGTAGTTTAGCATATTATGACGCTCCCTCAATGAGGGCGTAGATTTGTTGCGACTAAATAACCCCAAGTCCATACTTTTTGCGGAGTGTATCTAACGACTGCTCGAGATGTTGGCTCTTTGCGCTGCGGCCGAAGAGCTCAAGCTGAACTTGGCTCTGGAGGTTGGAAAGACTAACTCCGAGCAGGCGGACGCGGCGGGATGAATCGCGTTTTTTAAGAAGTAATTTGAGGGTTGGAAGGAGGCCGCAGGGAACGTTAGAAGGTTGGTCGAGGGAACGTTGGTGGGTGTAAGTGGCAAAGTCTGAGTAACGGATTTTGAGAGTGAGAGTAGCGGCAAAACGATTATTTTTGCGGATTTGGTAGCACAGTTTTTTGAGCATGCGAGAAGATTCCTCGAGAAGGAGTTGAGGGGAATCGAGATCAATAGGGAAAGTTTTGTCTTCGGAAATTGATTTTCGTTTAGGGGCGTGTGGTGAAACCGGGCGATGATCAATGCCGTTGGCGCGCTCCCAAAGAACCATGCCGTAGCCACCAAACATCTGCCACATGGCCTCGAACTGGAGTTCGGCCAAATCGCCGATTGTCTGGAGACCGAGGCGGGTAAATTTAGGGAGGCTTTGGGGGCCGATTCCAGGCATTTCTTTGAGGGGCAAGGAGGCCAAGAATTGCTTTTCGTGAGCCGCGTGAACCCAAGAAAGTCGTCGTGGTTTAAAACGCGATGAAGCAATTTTGGAAACAATTTTACAGGAAGAAAGAGCACCGGAAAGAGTAATCCCCAGGGATTTTTCGACCTCGCAAAGAAGATGAGCGGCGATTTGGTGGTAAGCGGCTTTGTGAAGCCTGGTGGTACCGGTAAGGTCAAGATAGCCCTCGTCGATGGAGGTCATTTCTACGGTAGGAGTGTATTTTTTGAAAATCTGAAACATAGCCTGGGAAAATTCGGCATAAGTGTGGTGACTACCTTTAATGAAAATCCCGTGTGGACAGAGTTTACGAGCTCTAAATATAGGCATCGCGGAGTGAATCCCAAATTGACGGGCTTCGTAACTAGCACTACTAACCACTCCGCGATGACTTCCTCCCACTATCACTGGTTTCCCTCGATATTTAGGTTCGAGTCGTTGTTCAACAGATGCAAAAAAGGCGTCTGCATCAACATGCAAAATAGGGGTTTCATTCATAATTGTAGATTCGCGCCTGCTGGCGCGTGACGTTTAAGGAAGTTTGCGCCTTATGGCGCGAGAATTAATAATTTCGGATAAGGCCGGTAACCACACCCTGAATTTGAAGTTCTTCAGTTGGATAAATATTTTCGTATTCAGGATTCTCGGCCTGCAAATAAACTTTACCTTTTTCGTTAATGTACGTTTTGACGGTATTCTCGCCATCAATAAGGGCGACTACAATGTCACCGGAGCGAACATTTTGATCTGGAGCAACCATAACCATATCGCTTTCGTAAATTCCAGCATCGATCATGCTGTTGCCGGTTACTCGGAGCAAAAAAGCCCCTTTGCTACTAGGCATAAGCCCTTTGCCAATTTCGTAAGTCTCGATGGTGTTTTCTTCGGCTGCGACGGGGCCGCCGGCCGGGATTGTTCCGACCAAAGGCACACGAATGATTGCGGCGGCCGCATCCATCCGCTCGCGAACACTAGAAAGCATTTTAATTCCGCGCGGAGTGTCGTCTTTTTTGATATAGCCTTTTTTCTTAAGGGCGTTTAATAGTTTTAAAATACTATTATCGGAGCTAACCTCGAACCGTTCCTTCATTTCGCGGATTGTTGGAGAAGCACCATTTTCCCACTGATATTTTTCAATAAATTTAAGAACTTTTTTCTGCTTTTTAGTAAGGTCTTCCATAAAAAGGATGGGTTAGGAATTAGAGAGTCTTGAAAAGCCGAAGTTGATGACGACCATTTAAGCGAGCGATCTGAGCCCGATGACGCTCGGCGTACCGATGACGCTGAATGTGATGACGGTGATATCTCTTATAAGAACGTGCCGCCAACCACCCGATGCCAAAAATAGTCCAATAGATGATAAAAAATGTTTTCATAGCTGGGTTAGGTGAGTGTGGTCACACTATAGGTGAGGTCTGACTCACCGTCAATATCTTTTTAGTTGACACTATAAATTGGCGCGAAATGTTTTACAGGGGAAAAGTTAACGCATGCGTCAACTCTTAACCTGAAAATTAGACCATATTTCGCAAGGAAAATCGCCCCTTTCATTGACCAAATCGCCAATTTGTGTTATTATTAATGGAATTTAAAACCTTAAAAATGAATGACTTTGAAAGCGGATCTACCGGGGACGAATTGAATCCACTCGAACTTGCAAAAAACTCTTTGCAATCTCTGCAGGGATTGATTATTTCTGATGCTGAAGCAGCTGAAACCATTCCTCAACGCCAAGTTGTTGATTCTCGGATTGAAGTTATGCCTGACCACAATATGGGCCCAGGATTTTCTCGCTATAAAATTTTTGCGACATTTGAAGGAGAACCAGAAAAATTGGTAGGTAGCTTTTTTGAAATGGAAGATCCTCAGGCTAGAGCAGATTTTGTTTCAAACGACAAACATCCCCAATATTTTGATACTAATGGTCGGCCTAATTTTGCAGCAATTGAAAAAGACTTCAATGGGCAAGCTGTAATAGTTGCCGGAGCATTTTTAGCGCCAGGAGGAGATCGCCAAATAGAAGGCGTTGCCTTGGAGAATGGTGAAATGGTCGGCCAAGCTACTCCTAAATCAAGCCTTAACGGTTTATTAGTAATTGAAAACGGTAACCCAAGAATTGAATACTTGAATCAACTTTCTAATTTTCAAGAATTTTTAGGTCAACTCAAACAAAGCGGGGGGTCACTCTTTCAACAAACTTCGTTCATTCGTCCAGGAGGAAAATTTTCATCTTCTAATCCACTCCAATATGAACTCCGCTTCTTTGTGGAAGGAGGAGAAAAGAAGGGAGTTGTGAATTTTACTGAAAATATGACTTACGGTGAAGCTCTTCAAGTTATGGAACAAACCTCTAATTTTAATATTCAAAAAGCCATTGGACTTGATACTGGGATAGCTTCGGAAGGATTTTTTTATGATAAAAATGGACAACATTACTTAATGGTCGATGAAGATTTTGGGGAAGGCAGAAGCTGTACAAACATGCTAGTTTTGCATAGCATTGACACCCCTTGACTTAATTTTTCATAAATTGTATAGTAAGCATCCTCCTTCTGGGAGGACTTTTAATAACCCCTATGAAAAACCTACGTCAACAAACAATTCGATTTTATTTAAAACACTTGGCGCGTTACAAGGTGCTAACCGCTGTTTCGATTTTTTCGATTGTGATGGCGATTAGTTTGAGTATGGTTTTCCCGGTTATCTACAAAGAATTTATTGATACAATTGTGGAGGCCGAAGTTGTTGATGATGCAGTCCGAACGCTTTTAACGCTTCTTGCGATTATGGTGGGAGTAGATTTCGCCAATATGATGTGTTGGCGTGCGCTTCTTTATACAATGTCTGTTCTGGAAACGAATGTAATGCGCAATATTTTGGATGAATGTTTTGAGCATTTGCATCGTCACTCTTATAACTTTTTTAATAATAGTTTTACAGGAGGGCTGGTTAAAAAAATGAACCGAATTAGTTACGCGTTTGAGGGAATTTTTGACATTATTATTTTTGAATTTATTCCGATTGCGATCCGGACGATAATTGCTAATGGCGTTCTTTTATATCTAAGTTGGAAACTTGGAGTGCCGCTACTTATTTGGAGTGTGTTTTTTATAGTTTTTAGCTATTTCGTCACTCTTTATAAGATTAAACATTACGATCTTAAATCTGTTCGCGCCGATACTAAGGTGACTGCAAATTTGGCGGATACGATTATGAACAACATTAATATTAAGTTGTTTGCGAACCTTAATAAGGAGACTATTAAGTTTAAAAAAGTTTCGGAAGATTGGCGAAAAAAGAAAAAGGCGTCTTGGTTTTTTGGGACGCATGTTGAGACTGTTCAAGGAGTGTTTGCCTTGGCGCTTAATGCCTTGCTTATGTTTGTGGCGATTAAGTTGTGGCAACAAGGAGAAATTACTGTTGGTGACTTTGTTTTAGTTCAATTTTATCTGTTAGAACTGTTTAGGCAGCTCTGGCATTTTGGGCATAATTTGCAACGACTTTACGAAAGATTTGCCGATGCGGAAGAGATGACAAAAGTTTTGAATACTGATTGGGAGATTCAAGATGCTCCAGATGCGCAAAAGATTAAAATCGTGCATGGTCGCGTTGAATTTAAAAACGTTCGTTTTTCTTATGAAGACGGTACTGGCGTTATTAAAGGACTTTCCCTAAAAATTAAGCCCAGCGAAAAGATTGCTCTGATTGGTCCGTCTGGAGGTGGAAAATCCACAGTTACTAAACTGTTATTGCGACTGTTTGATGTTGGAAAAGGGAAAATCTTGGTGGATGGTCATGACATTTCAAAAGTTACTCAAGATAGTTTGCGTAAACAAATTGCTCTGGTTCCGCAAGATCCGATTTTATTCCATCGTACGATTATAGAAAATATTCGTTATGGCCGACTTGGCGCCTCGGATAAGGAGGTGATGGCGGCTGCAAAACTCGCACGTTGTCATGATTTTATTAAAAAATTCCCCAAAGGCTATAAAACTTATGTTGGAGAGCGCGGGGTAAAATTGTCTGGTGGCGAACGCCAGCGAGTGGCCATTGCCCGCGCAATTTTAAGTAATACTAAAATTTTGATTCTTGATGAGGCTACTTCTAGCTTGGATTCTGAATCTGAAAAATTGATTCAAGAGGCTTTGCATAATTTGATGAAAAACAAGACAACTTTTATTATTGCGCATCGACTCTCGACAATTGTAAATATGGATCGGATTATTGTTTTGAATGATGGGAAAATTGTAGAGGAAGGCACACACACAGAATTGATTCGTCAAAAAAACAGCCTTTACGAAAGACTGTGGGGACTGCAAGTTGGGGGGTATTTGGAATAAATTTAGTCGTCGATTGTTCCGTAAAATTCGTCATCACCTAAGGCTGGGACTCCTTCGTCTATGCGTCTAACTTGTTCGTTAGCTTGGTCTTGAAAAGCAATATCTCCTCTAATTAAAGTATTGCAAGCTTCACACACTCGGCAATGAAAAATTTGTCTACATATTTTGTCTATTTCAGTGAAACCTCCACCTGTATTAAGATCATGTTTTTTATCATCAAAAGCGGGACAATTTCTTGGCTGGCCTTGATCAGGGTTCCAATCTTTTCCGCTTAGGTCTTTATGTGTTTGATAAAAACTTGTTATTTTGTCAGCTACATCGCTTGGTAATGACCTGACCATACTTAAGCTAAATTTAGGGAATGGACAGTGCGAGATGTGGATTGATTGATCCTCCTCCCAGTCCCACCCCTGCCGCGACCCGTGAAGGAAGCGACAGAGATGGGCAGTGACCTGATTGTGGGGAACTTTGGCGACCCGCATCACTAAACGCGATGAAACTCCGTGTTGGGGAGCCAACGCGACAGCAGCGAAGTTGCTAAGTCTCCACCTTGAGGTTCGAACAAAACTGAACTAAGATATTCCCCTCACACGAGGGTTATAGTCAGAAAGTCTCACCACAAGCAATCACCGGGGTGTCGGGCTATATTGGTGGGGTACGACCACGTTTCCGGAGCGTTATGAGTAGTCTACTTCAGCTCAGCATCAACATCAGCGCATCCAGCTCTTGGCTGCAGCTTCTACATCAGCGCAATACAGCACTCACTTTGCTTGCGGACGTCGGCGTACGGTTTTTTTTCGCCCAGGTTTTGGTTTTTTGTTGAGTTCTGCGATGTTCTCTATGCTATGGGGTCCCAATCCAATGGGGACAGCTCTCCTAATTAGGTGTAGGACCTCAGCTATGGGCCCCCGAAGGGGCACTCAGTCCACCGCGAGCGGTGGTCATCTAGGAACCTCTTAACTGATAAGAAACTCTCAGATAACCACCGTTAATCAATTTATACATTTCGCACTGTCAAGGATCACGTGTATCGAAGAAATTCCTCCACCAAAATTGGAAAGGGGTGGGGAATGTCTTACTGATACGAATTGTGAACGCGGACGTAATTTAAATGGTTTTCGAAAAGGTGTCAAATAAAAATCCGCCGCTCCGCCGCGAAACAAACTTTTATTTTGAATGCAAAAACCCAGCAAAGGTTGCTCGCCTTTGGCTCGCTGCGCAAAACAGGAATTTCATTCCGTTTTGCGTGTGGTGTCCCCGGTAGGAGTCGAACCTACATCTAAACCTTAGGAGGGTCTTGTTCTATCCATTGAACTACGGGGACAAAATCGTGCTTAGAATAACGATTACCCCTGATTTAGTCTACCTCTAATTGAGATAGAATTTCTTCGAATTGATCACGCATGGCTATAAATTCAGGACCGGTGGTTAATTGCAAATTATGACCGCAAACTAAAGCTCCTGCCTCCTCTTGCATTTGAATTTGAACTTGCCCACATTCCATTTCTAACTCAAAAACATGGCTATTAACTCTGCCGCGTAGGATTCCAGTGGGACATTTAAGATCACGTTGGTCACTATTAAAGACTGACTGGCAACGTCCTTGGTTAAATTCTCGGACAATTTGGAGGGCCGAAGTGTAGTTCTGTTCTAAACATTTGTCGCGACAACCAGGAACAAAAGTTAATGCGGCCAACAAGGGAATCATTTTTTTCATGCTTTCATCCTGCCACATCACCCATTACGAAAACTTAACAAAAAAATGAACGGAAAATGAATAAAAAATTAAATTTTTGTGAATGGAAGATGGGGGTTTTAAAAGTGATGATTGGATGTGATTTTGCCATTTTTCAACCTGTAGATTCACCGCATACGGTCACGTATGATTTGATTTAATAATAACGCAACCCATTGACAGCTATTACAGAGAAAAATTCACTCCCGGGAGTGAATTGCAACCTGAAAACTAGACCATATTTATCCCAGTTGGGCCTCCAAAACCACGTAAGCAGTGGTGGCTTCTGGGAGTGAGCTGCGGCCTTTGACTTCTAATTTTTCTTGAGATTCACTGGAAGAAACTCCCATTTCTTTTAAGAAAGGTTCTACGTCTTGTAAATCAGCTTCGACTTTTAAGCCGGGAATTTTGTAGTGCATAGGAATAACTATGCGGGGGTCGATTTGTTCAATAACTTGGTGAGCAGTTTTGTGATCAATGGTTGAATCGCCGCCAGCCGGAATTAATAAAATATCAACATCGCCGATTGCTTCGACCATATCATCTGTTAATTTGTGTCCTAAATCTCCTAAATGACAAACTTTTATGCCATCGATTTCAAAGTGAAAAATTAATGTTTTTCCACGGGCGGCTGCTTTTTCATCTTCTTCTTCGGATTTACGGTAATGAAAAGCATTTAAAGCGGTCATCATAACACCATTGGCTTCGTATTCGCCGGGCCAATCAAAAAGTTGAGGATTATCTTCAACTGCGGCCACATTATTATGATCTTCGTGATCGTGGCTCACAGTTAAAATATTGGCCTTCAAACTAGGGAGTTTAAGACCAATATCACCGTAAGGATCAGTTACAACTGTAGCTTTTGATCCTTTTAAAGTGAAACAAGATTGTCCGTGCCAAATAATTTCCATACGGCGGCATTTTAGCATAGCGGGGCTGACGTGCAAGTGTGGTATTATTGGTCTCGGTAAATTTGCGCTTTATAACATCTTTAATTATGGCAAAAATCAAAAAAGTTTTAGCACGCGAAGTTCTTGATTCTCGTGGAAATCCGACGGTAGAAGTTGAATTATGGGCTGAAAATGATGGTCAAACTTTTCACGGGCAAGCAATTGTTCCAAGTGGCGCATCTACAGGAGAACACGAGGCTGTGGAACTACGTGATGGTGACTCTGGGCGATATCTTGGGAAGGGCGTACAAAAAGCCGTGGCCAATGTGAATGGAGAAATTGCGGAAAAATTAATTGGCATGGATACTTTGGATCAAACTGTAATTGATCACGCCTTAATTGACTTAGATGGCACCGAAAATAAGGGTCGATTGGGAGCAAATGCGATTTTGGGCGCCTCCCTAGCTAATGCCTACGCTGCGGCCCAAGAAAAAGGCGTTCCTTTATTTAAATCTCTCTACGAAAAAGGTCACGTTCTACCGACTCCCATGATGAATATTATGAACGGCGGTCAACACGCGGACAGCGGTCTCGACATTCAAGAGTTCATGATTATGCCGGTCGGCGCCTCTAGTTTTAAAGAAGCGCTCCGTATGGGATCCGAAATTTTTCATCATCTCAAAAAAACCTTAAAAGAAGCTGGTTTAATGACTGCCGTGGGTGACGAAGGTGGCTTTGCGCCAAACCTCCCCCACAATGAAGCGGCCTTTGATTATATTATGAAAGCAATTGAAAAAGCCGGCTACAAACCTGGAGAAGACGTACTTTTGGCTATTGATGCGGCGGCCTCTGAATTCCACGAAGATGATGGTTATCACATTAAAGTTGATGGTGAACCGCGCGTATTGAGCGGTACGGAAATGGTGGATTTTTACGCGGGATTGGTTGAAAAATACCCGCTTATCTCGATTGAGGACGGCCATGACGAAAATGACTGGGAAGGCTGGAAATTAATGACTGAACGTCTGGGTAAAAAAGTGCAAATTGTGGGCGATGATCTGCTGGTTACGAACGTTAAGCGACTTCAAAAAGCGATTAATGACGGCGCAGCCAACTCAATTCTTATCAAATTAAATCAGATCGGGACTCTCACCGAAACCATTGATGCCATTAAGATGGCGCACGCGTCAAACTGGACTGCGGTCGTATCTCACCGTTCAGGTGAAACCGAAGACACGACTATTGCGGACCTGGTGGTAGCCCGCGAAACCGGGCAAATTAAAACTGGGTCGCTGTGTCGGACTGACCGCGTGGCAAAATATAACCAGTTATTACGGATAGAGGAAGAGCTCGGTGAGCGGGCGGTGTATTTAGGCAAAAAGGCGTTTTCTCAGTTAAATTCTTAAACTTATTATTTTTTAATTTTCATTTCTATGAAAAAAACTTTATCAATCCTGGCAATTATTGGGTTAAGTGTGCTGTTTTTAGGCTGCACTTCAACCACCAACGAAGAGCCTCAACCTGAAATTTCCGAAGAAAATCTTCAAATAGTTGAAGATCAAATCGAGGCGGCTGAAGAAGCTGCTCAAGCTGAAACTGTCACTTTGCTCAATGATGGTGTAGAGATTACTTTTACTCCTTCGGCCGAAGATTGGTGTGGAGATAATTGTGTTGTTTATCCAGAGAACGATCATACTTATGTTCGTGAAGATGGGGATGATCTTTTCCGCCTATCTTATGATGGCCCTGAAATCTCTGAAGAAGAACAACAAATGGTACAAGAACAAATCGAAGCCGCCGAAGAAAAATATGGTGATCAATAAGTAAAAAACCATCCTTAATTGACTTTCCGGTTAGGGTATGTTTTTTTTATAGTATAAACATATTATTTTTAACCTCCCAAAATATGTTAAAGAGTTTTAAAAGGATTGGAGCAGCGCTTATGGTTGCAGCCATGATTTTGCCACACGTGGCTTTTGCTGGTGAGTTTACTTTGATGATTCCTCAAGCCTATCTGACCTGTTTGGAAGATGGCGCTTCATCTTGTAGTCTGGAAAGCTTAGAGGCTGTTAGAGATATGGATCCTTTTAATAGTTTTGAATTTAGCGTGAGCGGCGGAAGTGCAACGGCTATTGGTAGGTTATTTATTGATTCCAGTAAAGTAAATGTAAATAAATTGGAAGTTGTACATCAAGGGGATGATTCCGGCACCTATTGTACTAATTTTAAAGCTTATACTTCATCCAATAATGTTGACTGGAATTATCAAGGCAACGAGACAAGTTCAACGAAAACAATGTTTGTATCTTTTGCAACCGATTCTAATACAGCCTTTGTTAAATTTGAGTGTTTAACCACTGGCGGAGGTTCAGGATGGGATGTAAATGCATTCAATTTTTATTCTGATTATGAAATTTTTATTCCCCCTGCAGAAACTCCAGAAATGGGAGTTTGGGCATTGCTCATAATCCTGCCAATCATGGGTTATGTAGTTTATAAGAGTGCTCCGATGATTAGGCCAACGGCTGTTTAATAAGCAAAAACCACCCTTATTGGCTTTCTATTAGCAGTTTTATTTTTGTTTTAAGCTGCTCAGAGGTCCCTTTTAAAAGAGTGGTTTTTAGTGAGGTGATCCTATCCTCGGTTTTTGGACTGCCTTGCTTTGGTTCAATATATAAGCCTGACCATAGCCGTCTGTTTGACGTGTTTCCAGACTGACACCTTACGGGTCAATGGGGAAACACCAGACTATTTCTAACAATCGGAAGTTCCTGGTCAAGGGAACTACCATCACAGAGCAGAGTCGGTGAAGTTAGAAACAAGCGGTGTTTTTCTAACCTCGCCGTCCATGCTCTATAAACGGTCCAGTCCGGGAAAGGGATTTACCCGTTTCCTAGAGGTTGGAGGAAGGCCGTTCTTTGCGTCCTCCTCAAGTTTTCAATATGTAATATGAAGTGAAGGAGGGAAAGAGGGCCAAGAGTTTTTAAAGAGCAAGCGTTTAAAGAAGTTTGTTTTTGTTTTTATTTTTGATTTCTTATTTGTTGAAATCATAAAATTGTATCCTCACATTGGAGAATCGTCAAATTATTCCCCTAGCGCGAATTAAGGGTTGTTTTTTACGTCAGATATTTAACCTGAAAGTTCACACTTCCGTTCTTCTGTTTCTATCATCTAAATCTGGCTCCAAAGGAGCACTATCAGGCCAAATTGGGGTTGAGGGTTCAAGTTCTTCTGGTTCCATATTCTCCAAAAGCCACTCCAAAACTGCTTGATGCGTTGAATAACCATCTGGAGGGATAAGCTCTAGGGAAGGAAGCTTAAGAGTGTGATCTCCAGTAACCATTAATTTATCGGCATCACCATCACCATCATTATCAAAAGCCGTTACCTTCACTCTAGTTTTAATTGGCAGAACTGATTCTATAAGCACTTCTAGGTGAGTCCCTCGCGTAGAATCCCCTAAGCCTGAGTAAACCGCGTCATACTCCCAAGTCGTAATAATTTCATTAGGTAATAAATAGGTAGACATAACTGGACGAGTGAAAGTTGTTTTAGTTGTGCATTCCTCACCAGTATCAGCATTGTTGTAAACAAAATACTCAACCTCGGGATAAGCTTCCCAATTGGTTGATTCATCCATTGGATAAGGAATAGAAACTTGAGCCTGCTGGAGATATAAATCATCGCCTTCTTCTGGTGGACAAAGTGGCAGCTCATCTAATCTGGCGCGGATGTGGGTATTTACATCTTGGGGTTCGTCGGCCAGAGGGTTCTCCAAGTCCACGGGGTGATGACATCCAATAGCTGCACTAAGGGTGGCCATTAATAAAGGTTGTGGTGCTTTGATAATTAATTTTGATTAAGGAGATTGGTAATCACTAGGACCTAAACTTTTTTCAATAAATTCGTGTAAGTCCAATTGATTTAAGTTATTACGGTCAGTTCTAGCGACTTCTATCCCATCAACTAAAACTCTGGCTCCAAAGGTAAGATCATCTTGGTTTTCATCTATCAGAATTAAAGTCATAGCTAATCCATCAGAGGGTACTTGAGTGGTAACGGTTATTTTTTCGCCTTGTTCCCAGGCTGAGGTTTCGGAATAAAAAGTTGTTATTCCACCAGTAGATAAATCTATTGTTTGATGAAAAGTTGCCGGATAATGAGTAACACTAGTTTTACAATCTGGCTCTCCATCATTATTAGTGTCACACCAACTATCTTCTCTTATTTCTCCAGCTGGATTACTAGCTTGTATAAAGGTACCGCAATTTCGTTGTTTTCTCGGTGATTCGCAAAAAGGCAAAGGACTTGAGCCTGTAGTGGTTGAATTTGCAGGAGGCTCTGCAAGTTCTAAAGCCGAAGCTGGGAGTGGGGCCTCAACAAAAGGCGTACTAGGCCTTCTTTCACGTGATTCAAACCATTTATCACAAGCCACTTGCGTACTGGCTATGGCAGCAAAAACTAAAGGAGCGGCTATTCTTAAAATCGCCTCTGGTGATTTTCCAGTTTTAGGCATACTAACCCCGCTTTGCTGGGGTGCAATATTTATTGGCATGTGAATTGTGTGTGTTTAAATTATATTCCGGGGTAGCCTGGGGTGGGAATATAAGGGTCTTCAGATGGTTGAACTAATCCATTTATAGCAGAGCCTCTACTTCTAACATAGGCTTCAACTTCATCGATAGTTAAATCTTCTCTTTCACTTACTCCAACTAGCATCCCATCTACTAACACTTCTACCCGAAAAGTTTCTCCATCACGATTGGCATCAATTAAACGCTTCCCTATTCGAGAACCTGAATCTAAAAAGTTGTGCTCCCAAACATCTACTAAGGGTCCATCTTCCCAATTCTCAGTATAATGAGTTTCAAGAAATCTTGATCCATCAGGGAGAAGGCCGGCCATCCCAGTCATTCTTGAATAAGTAACGTGGGTGCGACAATCTGGGTTACCATCTCCGTTAAAATCCCACCATACTCTATCTCTTTGCGTTTCTCCTCCTGAGTCAGGAAACATTACTTGATCTACGCGCAAAGCTTCGGAAGAAGTTTCTCCACTACGAATTTGCTCATAATCACAAATAGTCAAATCATGCGGGAAATCATCAGCCCAGGGATCTGGAGTGCTCCCCTCGCCATCAGCCGCGGCTGCAACCGGGGGGCTGGTAGGTACTGGCGGAGGAATTTCTTGAGCCTGGACATCCCCACAGCCAAATTGAGTTAATTTCATAATAGCCAACAAGCCTAACCCAGCGCGCCCTAAATTATTAGATTGAGGAGTTGGGCTTAATGATGATTGAGATTCGTGGGGACCTGGAGTAGATAACATGCTATTTTTTAAAAAATCGTTGCCTTATTCTTGCCTTTATTTAAAGATATGTCAACCCCTTATAAAGAGATGATTTGAAGGCTTTTAATTTGGATGCTATGTTTTAAATACGATGAAAAAAACATTTCGCATTGCGGTTCTTGCATCCACCAATGGCACTGACTTGCAGGCTATTATTAATGAAATTGAAGCTAAAAAAATGCCCGGAGTGGAGTTAGCAGTGGTGGCTTCGAATAAGAAAAATTGTTATGCGCTTAAGCGTGCTAAGGAGCAAGGTTTTGATACGGTTTTTGTGAATCCTAAGGGGAAATCTAGGGAGGAATTTGACCAAGAATTAGCCGCTGTTCTCGACGAAAAACAAGTGGATTTGATTGTTTTGGTGGGTTATATGCGGATTTTGAGTGATGAGTTTGTGCAACACTTTAAGTGGAAAATTATTAACGTGCACCCCGCTCTACTTCCTAAATTTGGCGGGCCTGGTTATTTTGGGGCAAATGTGCACGAAGCAGTACTTGAAAGCGGTGATAAAAAAACCGGCATGACTATTCATTTTGTAACCGAAAAATGTGATGAGGGACCGATCATCCACCAAGCAGAAACCGAAATTGAACCTGGTGACACTCCAGATCATCTTAACGCTAAGGTTCAATCATTAGAAATGAAATGGTATCCAGAAGTTATTCGCTGGATTCAACACGGAAAAGTGGTAATCGACGAAGAATAAAACTTAAGTTATAATTAGCACCCCATGAAAGAAGTTGTTTTAGAAAAATCGACCCAAACTCGTGTCCTTTCCAATGGAAATGGTCACGCTAATACTGAAATTTCGCCGGAGCCACAACCGGAGGGAACTTGCGATTTTAACAAACGTCGTTGCGTAACTTGGATGGTGGGTGGCGAAGCTGGCTCGGGAATTAACTCGACTGGAGAATTGTTTGCACGGTGTTTTACGCGAGGAGGTTTGAATGTGTTTGCTTATTTGGAATATCCATCTTTGATTCGAGGAGGTCATAATAGTTATCACATTCGAGTTAGTCCGGCACCACTTTATTCGCAAATTCGGACCATTGATTTGCTGCTGTGTTTAAATCGCGAGACTTTTGATTTGCACCATGATGATGTGACTCAAAACGGGGGGATTATTTTTGACCCAGAGGATTTGGAAATTTTGGAGGATGAAGTTAAGGATGGAGTTTCTTGGTTCCCGGTTCCTTTTGGGAAAATTGTGAAAGAGAATGAAGGGCTGGATGTGATGCGAAATATGGTGGCTTTGGGGGCGTCGTTGGCGCTACTTAGTTATCCCTTGAACTATTTACATGATTTGATTAAGCATCAGTTTGAAGATAAAGGTGAAAAGGTCGTGGATTTGAATATTAAGATGGCTAAGGCAGGTTATGATTATATGAACGAGCACTTTGATCCAAGCAAATTCCCGCACCACGCTAAACCAACCGAAGAGCCAGCCCGCATGCTTTTATCTGGAAATCAGGCTTTTTCGTATGGGGCAATGGCCGCAGGATGTAAGTTTTTTGCGGCTTATCCGATGACGCCAGCTTCTTCGACTTTGAGTGTTTTTGCTAAACATGACGAAGAATTAGGAATAGTAGTACGCCAAACCGAAGATGAACTTTCGGCAGTTTTGCATACGATTGGGGCTAGTTACGCTGGCGTACGGGCCATGACCGCTACTTCTGGTGGTGGATTTGCGCTAATGAACGAAGCTTTGAGTATGGCTGGGATTGCCGAGGTGCCGCTAGTTTTGTTAGAAGTGCAACGTCCCGGACCAGGAACAGGCATGCCAACTTGGACCAGCCAGGGTGATTTGCAATATGTTTTGAATGCTGGGCACGATGAATTCCCCAAATTAATAATGGCTCCTGGAGATGTAAAAGAGGCTTATCAAATGATTCAACACGCTTTTAATTACGCGGAACGTTATCACATACCAGTTATATTGGTGTCAGATAAATATTTGTCTGAAAGTTTGTATTCTGTGGATGATTTTGGAGAGAAAACAGAAATTGATCGCGGACCAATTGCCGCGGAAACTGGCAAAATTGATGAAGATTTTCCGCGTTATCAAGTTACTGATTCTGGAATTTCACCACGTACTCTACCAGGAATGAAAACTGGTCGTTACGTATCTAATAGTTACGAACATAACGAGGTTGGTGATTTAGAAGAAACTCCAGAAATGCGTACGGCTCAACACGCTAAACGCCTTCGCAAAATAGAGGAGCTTAAAACCGAGTTACCACCGGTAAATGTATACGGACCAGATGAAGCTGTATTATCGGTCGTGGCCTGGGGATCTACTAAAGCGCCTGTTTTAGAAGCCATGCGCCGACTGGCAAAACAAGGCATTACAGTTAATTTAATTCACCCAACTTATCTTTATCCTTTCCCAGCGGAAGAAGTGAAATCTTTCCTTAAAAAAGCGAAAAAAACTCTTTTAATTGAAGGAAATCATAACGCTCAACTTGGCCAACTAATTCGCCAGGAAACTCTGCTGGAAATTGATGAAAAATTCTTACAATGGGATGGCCGACCATTCTATCCAGGTGAAATTGTAGAAAAAATTAAATCCTTACTCTAACTATGGCTATTGAACTTAAAAGTTTAGAAAGTAATACCTTCCCGAGCTGGTGCCCGGGGTGTGGTGATTATGGAATTTGGATGGCTATTAAACAGGCCATGACCCAAATGGATGTCCCGCAGGAGAATTATGTGGTGGTTTCGGGAATTGGTTGTGGCTCAAAAATGCCGCACTGGATAAAGACTTTTGGCTTTCACACTTTGCACGGGAGACCAGCGCCGCTAGCGAGTGGCGTAAAGCTGGCAAACCATGATTTAAATGTAATTATTGTGGGCGGTGATGGAGATGGTTATGGAATTGGATTGGGACACTTTACACACCTGATGCGACGTAATCACAACCTTCTTTATATTGTAGAAAACAACCAAGTTTACGGGCTGACAACTGGTCAAACATCCCCGACTAGTGACGAGGGTTATTGTTCACATTCCACACCGCATGGGACGCTCGAAGTCCCAGTTAATCCGATTAAAATTGCTGTTTCCGCGGGGGCAACTTTTGTGGCGCGCGGCTTTTCCGGTGATATTCAACATTTAACTTCGCTGATTAAACAAGGAGTAGAACATAAAGGGACCGCAATTCTTGATGTTTTGCAGCCATGTGTGACTTTTAATAAAAAAAATACTTATCAGTGGTACCAGGAAAGGGTGCGCAAATTAGAAGAAGATAAATCGCACGATATAACTAGCAAAGTCGAGGCGTTTAAAGCCGCGGAAGAATGGGAAGACCGGATTAACGTCGGATTATACTACCAAGAAGATCGACCAACTTACGAAGACCAGTTGCCTCAGCTTCAAAAGGGTCCTCTTGTAGATCAGGGAGTGGTAGATGTAGGGCCGGTATTGAACCGTCTTCGTTAAGAAGTTTTGGTTCTTGTGGATGTTCAGGCGGAGCGCTAAGTCGAATAGCGTGATCAACTTGGAATTCGTCTCTACTTAATAAACTTATATTAATAAATCTACCCTCATACAAAAATTTGAACATAGTTTGAAAAGTTTCGATAGAAACTCTTATTCTCTGGCTAGGTGACGTATCATGAGGGTTAGCTAATTCTACCCAACCTTCTTCAGAATTAAACTGCTTAACTGAATAAGCATGAGCCGCGTGCAAAGCGTGTTGACGACCATTTACATCACGGATGTAGTATTCAATGTGTTCGCTATGCTTAGTGTCCCCCTCCTCTAATTTACTAATCCAGCGTTCAATTTTTTCCATATTCCCAGACCCTTTTAACTGTATTTTACTAGCTAAGACTAATTCTTTTAATTCATAAGGACCAAGGCTGGAACTAGCAAAAACCGCGTCTCTTCCTTCAGCTGCTCTAAAGGTGTCTTCTGCATACATCGCTGAATGACGGTAGGCATAAATATCCTCCTTTCCACAAATATCATTAAAAACATTTTGGGCCCAGCCACCTTCAAAAGCCATGTCAGTAACCCTAACTGTTACGGCCTCATATTCTCCGTGAAATACGTTTCTTTTACGTTTATCTTCTAAACGGGCGTAAGCTCGCTCTAAAATTTGATCACCTAAAGCCCCTTCTTCTATGGCCTTGCCAGCATGTTTCATCTCATCTAAATGAGCTTGAGTAATTGGCATTTCTCTTTCTTGTTCGTCTCCTTGGAATTTCACATACCACTGATTGGTTTCTTCGTTAAAGCGGATGCTTTTGGTGACAGCTCTCCGTCCTAGAGAATTACCTTTTAAGGAATCCACAGCCGCTAAAAAGGAACAATCTCCAGAACCTCCCTGACGAATGTTATTTTCCATATCTCCATCCCAAAAAATTCTAACTTTTTCCTGGTGCATCATTTCTTCCACACATTCTAAGCGGGACATTAAAAGAGCCCGGTATTGAGTGATAATTTGAATTAAGCTTTCGCCACGGTGTTCTTCCATTTCGTCAAAATCAGGATTATCAGGTGGCAAATTCCAAGCCCGGTCCCATAATCCTCTTAATCCATTTTCGGGACTAATTAAATTTCTTGGAATACTCCAAATATCCTTGTATTGACCATATTGCCCAGGCTTACAATGCTCGCCATGAGCAATTACATCTGTAGTCCACTTAATATCTTCACGTGTTTCCCGAATTACCATCTCAATTCGGCCGTATGCTTCCTGTTCAATCAAAGACTCATAAGCCGCATGACGTTCGTCACTAATAATGTCTGTGCCGCGATCAGGTACAATAACTGTCATGGGGAAAATTAAATAAGGATGTTATTGTGCCTTATTTAATGGATTTTGTCAACCTCTCATTTTATACTCTCCTCCACTCTCAACTTGAAGAGTTTGACCACCAAAATCATAGGTTCCAACGGGCAAAGATCCTTGATAAGACCCTCTCTCTTGTAAAGCTGCTTGAGCCACACTGATGTTGTTTCTTAAAGTAGGATCAAAAGGCATCAAACTAGGCTTTAAAATTTCTTCACCACTTACTTCGGAAGGAGAGACTTTCAAACTTACAATTCCAATGGTTTGCCCTATTTTCTCGGCACCATCAAGCTGGCCAGCAGCTTCGTATCGTTCTTTAGCGTCACCAAGATTACCTAAATTCCGAGCGGCCTGAATGCCACGTTCGTGAGCAAGAGCTATTTTATCATCTCCTAATTTTACGCCTCCTTTATCTAAAAGTTCGGCAAATTCTCTATACCTTTCATCTATTTTTTTCCAATTCCCACCACTCATTTCTTCTATATGTTGAAGAGCTTGAGCTGTTTTTACTGGGTCCTCAGGTTTTTGCCTAACTCTCTCGGCTCGTCGCGATCTTAATGGTTTTCGATCAACTATTTCCTCTGAGCCTAACTCTTCGCCTAAAACTTCCTCTAAGCCACCTTGAAAAGTGGCTTCAATTGTAGTTAAGGCAGACTCAGTTCTTTCTAATATTGCCTCCAATTCTTGTTCGTTAACATCCACTAAATTATAAGCCAGACTATCTAATTCGCTCTTTAATTCATCAGCAATTTCATGATCACTTTCACTCACATCTTCATATAAATTAGCTATCCGATCTCGCATTGTTTCGCGAGCGCTATCTAAGTTTTGCTCGGTAACTACTTCCACTTGTCCATCATCTATTGATGAATCTGGTGAGTCTATAACTTCTGGTTGTGGGCGATCTTCTACTCCCATAATTATTAATTAAATTTTTTCTAAATCAGTAAGAATCCCTTCTAATTCCTCTTCTTCTTTATCTTGTGATTTTTGTTCGACTTTTTTCATGGCGGCTGGGACGTCGTGGCGGAAGAAATCTTCCATGCCTTTTAAATACTTTTTGTTAGCAGCATTACTTTCTTCGTTCATGTTTAAAATCGCTGTTTCGTACTGCTCCCTAGCGTTGTTTACTAATTCAATAATTTTTTGTTCTTGTTCAGGAGTAATTTTGTCATTAAAACTAAGCAATTTTTCACGCCATTCTGGCTTTAAAAAAACTGCCTCTTTGATGGTTTTTATAAAAAGATCACTCATGGTTTTTGTTTTTATTTCTTGTTATTATAGCATTTTTACCCCTTCTTGACAAGAGCTACTAAAGGGCGTCAGCAATGGTTTGTCCAAATTCATGGGCAGCCTCGGGTCCGTTACCAGTAATAATTAATCCATCGCGTTGAACAGGTGTGGCGGTGTATTTAGCGCCTTTTTCTTGAATGTGATTTTCTTCGCCAGGCCAGCAAGTGGCTTCTTTCCCGTCAAGCAAACCACAATTAGCGAGAATTCCAGGGGCAGCACAAATAGCGCAGGTTAATTTACCAGCCTCGTAAAAATCTTTGGCAACGCTATGCGCGGCATCATCCTCAAAATATTCAAAACACCCTGTCCCCCCAATAAAAACTACGGCATCATAATCCTCGGCATTAGCCTCGTACATTAGAGCATCACATTCTACTATGCCCCCTAATTTTCCATGAGCTTTTTCAACGGTACTAGCTGTGAATACAATATGATCGGCTGCCTCTAACGCGGCTTTGGTGTCACTGTACTCTTTATCTTGATAGTCTTGAGGAGAAATAATTAGCAAAACATTAGCCATGAATTTTGAGGTTATTTTTTAACTTTATGAAGGTATTATCTCATAGATTAGATGAAAAGAAGAGGTTGTTTGAGGTCTTAAGTAGCTTTCGGAGCGGGATTGGCTTGGTCTCCCGCAGGGAGCAATCCCGCGAGAATGCAGGTAGTGGTCGCCGCTGGAGCGACCAACTACCGGTACTTAAGGGCCAAGCAACCTCTCTTTTTATTAAATTAATTTATGATAATATACAGCCACTAACTTCTAAATATTTAAAAAATGCCAAAAGTAACATTTCAAAATACTGGACAATCAGTTGACGCTGATGAAGGAGCTGAACTACGTGATGTAACTCAAAAAAATGGTTGGCCTATTCCTTATGGCTGTGAAAATGGAATTTGTGGGACTTGTTTAATTAAAGTCTCTGAAAACAAAGAGGGTTTAACTGAAGAAACTGAACACGAAGCCCAAACTTTAAAAGCCATGGGCAAAGCAGATGGTGAACATCGCTTAGCTTGTCAGTGTAAAATTAAGGGCGATTGCACTATTGAACAGTAGGTTCTTCCTCTTCAACTTCGGCAACTTCTTCAATTGATTCAACAACTGAATCCAGTGCTTCGGGAATCTCCTCCTCTGCGCCAACGATCTTAAATGAAGCGTTTACTATTTGAGCATCCTGTTGACATTGTTCAGGCTCGGAAACCGGGAGATTTATTTCAAAAATATAAGGGATGCCGTCTACTTCGTAGCCAATAATTTGCTTAATTTTGTCACCAGAAGAACTGTAGATATCTAATTTTTTGGCAGTGCCATTAGAAGTTATAAGCACTCCTTCTACTAATTGTTGTCCTTCTTCACCACCAGTCCCAATACTTCCCGGCAACAAATAACAGGAACGATCTTCGTAAGCTGTATGAACTAAGACCACGCGAGCCGGAGCTTCTTCGGCTGGCCATTCCTCTATTACCCAAGCGTCTTTAGCAAACAAAAAACTAAATGTTTCCCCAAAAGGATCTGTGGTTTTCATTTCGACAATATTGTAGCTTGGCTCGTCATCAAAAGTCTGCATAGTGTAATAATCAGATTCACTACTAACGCAACTAGCTAAAAAGAGAGTTAGAAAAATTCCGACAAAAGTTTTGGTGAGAAGTTTCATGATTTTTTAAGTTAAATATGAGATTTGAAATGGCGCCATTTCCAGAAGTACTTGAGAGCACTTGAGACATGGATCCAAAAGACCCGACGTCCTAGTAAGTGGAAAACACTGCCACTAGATAATCTTTTATGATAATGCTCGGCTTCGGTCAATGGGAAATAGATGATCTTGTAACCTTTTTGAATAAGTTTCAAGCAAAGATCGTAATCCTCCATAAATAGAAAAAAGCGTGGATCAAAGCCTTTTACCTCCTCGTAGACATCTTTTTTCATCACAAAATAAGCGCCAGTAATTAGTTCTACCTCTTGAATAGTTTTGTGATCGTAATCATGCATTAAATAACGTTTTAAACGTTTTTTATAGCGAGGAAGTTTTTTGAGAAAAGTTCGCTTAATAATTAGATCAAAAAACGTCATATGGCGACGACAAGATTCTTGAATTTCGCCATTGTAATAACGAAGCCTGGGCCCTAATAATCCAATCTCGGAATGATGTTCTAAATAATCCACTAATTTTTGCATGGTGTCTTCTTTTACAAAAATGTCGGGATTAGAAATAATCACAAATTCGCCTTTGGCTTTTTCTACGCCTAAATTATTTGCCTGGCCATAACCTAAATTTTTCTTGGATTCAATAAGTTGAATGCGTTTTTCTTTCTGTAATTCGCGTAATTTGGGAAGGCTTTCATCAATGGAACCATTGTCTACTACTATAATTTCGTATTCAAAATCTGTTTGACTACGCTCGATCGCTTCCACACACATTTTAGGAAAATATTTGTGATTATAGTTCACTATAATGATCGAGACTTTGGGTGTCATAACTTTTTTTTCAAATTCTCGCGTGACGGAAGTTTTTCCATTTTATTAGGAGAAATTTCGAGGTTTATTTGACCACGAGCAAAACTTTTATTTGGGATGTCTTGATTAATAACTAAGCCAGCGCCAATCAAACAATCACTACCAATTTTGATCCCAGGCATAAAACTGGTGTTAACTCCTACTCGAATATTATCGCCAGTAATTAAACCTAATTTAGGAGTTCCAGAATCCATTTTTTCATCTTTAATATTCACGTTTACATTAGCCTCATCAAAACGAAGATTTCCCGTAACACTCCCCGCTCCAAACGAAACATTGCTTCCAATAATACTGTCACCAATATAATTTGAATGAGTCCAAACATGATCACCAACAAAACTACGAGCTACCTCGCTTGCAAATCCAATTACACACTCTTCGCCAACATAAGAATCACGCACCAAGGCATTGGTTGCTACCACGGAATTTCGTCCAATATAAGCGGGCCCAATGATCGTAGCCCCGTCAAAAACTTTGGCGCCTTCCTCGATGAAAACTTCGCCCGAAATAGTAACTCTTTTGCCAATTATTGCGGATGGGGCAATGTGCTTAGGCGCTAACTCAAAGAAATGTTTAGCAACTTCGATAACGTGCCATGGATATTTAATAGGTTGCCAATAACCTTCGTAAGGGATGGCTTGCATTTTTACGCCGCTTTTCATCATTTTATCTAAAGCAACTTCGTATAAATCATCTTTTTTGCTTTGGGCTTCCTCTAAATAGCGGAAAAGTCTTTGGGAATCTTTGTGAAGATGAAGTACTAAATTTACTAAATCACTTGGCTCTTTACCTTTTCCTGGTTTTTCAATAATAGATTTAATTTGCCACTGGGAATCGACCTCTAAATATCCACCCGGGAAATATTCCGTGACTTTTTTACCTAAAAGACAGCTTTCAAAATATTCGTTTTGAGCAGCGTCAAAAATTAGTTTGTAAGCCTCCTGCTCCACCACGTCATTAGAACTAACTATCAAGATTGGCTCGTCTTTTTTAACCTGTTTTTTGGTACTTAAAACAGCGCCAGCCATGCCAGCGTCTAAGTCTTTTTGCTCCACGACTTTAATAGTGCAATCTTTGTGATGAGATTGAAAGTCTTTGGCAAAGGTTTTGAGTTGTTTTAAATTATGAGCCCCGCCAATTAAAATAATATCGTTAAATCCAGCTTTATTTAGAGCCTCCACTTGATGGTGGATTAAATATTTCCCACAGAATCGTAAGAAATTTTTGTCAGCAATAGGTTTGACGCGCTGGCTGCGGCCAGCGGCTAACAGGAGTACTTTCATGATTTAAAATTATTCAGCAGCTTGTTGCGCCTGCATATTAGCAGCGATATCGTCCAAAATGCGAGTCAATCTTTCACGTTCGTCATTTATTTCTACAAGTAGACGAACTTGTTCCTCGTGGCTTTGGAGCGCTTCTTTGGCTTTTCCGGCAATAGCGCCGGCGGCTCTTGTTTGTGAGCCAGCGCGTCTTTCAAAGCCTTTTTCAAAACCTTTTTGAACGACTTTTTCTGCAGCTGGATTATCAACTAAGAAGCGACCCGCGCGATACATTTCCTTAGACCCGGAGACACCATGTTTGCGCATGAGAGCGCCGGTGCGAGTCATGGTCTTGGAAACGCGTGGTGCGGTTTCTAAAGCTCGGGCGCCTTTGGCAGCTTTGGCCACAGCTTCTGCGCCGTGCGCGGCGCGTCCAATCTTTGTAGCCGCGGCACCGCCCTCTACAACCGCTCCTCCACTCCCGAAGGAGCCTAGAGCAGCAACTAAGGCCACAACATCAATTACTTCCCAAAACATTCCTTCTCCCATGTGCAATAACCGTTTAGTCCCGGACATTTTTTGCCCATCTAACGTTTCACCATAAACTCCTTCGCCCATCATTTTTAGACCACCAACAAACGGCACAATATCAATCCCGGTGGAAAGCACGGTCAAAAGAGCACTACGTTTTTCTTCTTCGGCCTCAATTAGAGAAAGATCCAAGTTAATCAATAACTTCATCTGACCTAAAGCCATATCTACATCTGGCCCTTCAACATTTGATTCTGTTAAAGTCTCATGTGTTTTTTCTAAGAACTTACGAATTTTCTTCTCAGCAATATCGTGATCGCCTTTTTTTATATGTTTATTAACTTCATCAATAAGTTCGTCTATATCCTCCTTAATTTCCAAAACAAATTTGGCGCGATCCGCTACCTCAGGATCATCGTGCTTGCTTTGACGTTCTAAATATTCAATTTCACCTTCACGCATATCATCAGCAGCTTCAGCTAATTCTTCGGGGGTCATTCTTTCTGGATTTTTGAGAACTTCTTCCTCTAAATCATCTAAGGCTTCTTTTACACCTAACTCTAAATTTTCTTTATCCGTGTAATACATTTCAATATCAGGGCGAGGAATCGGACCTTCTTCTTCCTGATCATTTTGGGATGTGGGGAGATCGTGCTCTGGGAAAACTTCTTCTTCGTGAGCCATAGTTTAGTGAGTTAAAAATTAAATTGTTATTGGATCCGAAGACTTTTTAGCCTTGGATTTTTTGGTGGTTTTTTTGGTGGTTTTTTTGGAAAAAACAAATAAATAAAGAATTTCTAAAATTCCCATTGAATTCACAACTAAAAGTGCAATAAACCAGTATAGTTGGCTGTTTTTGGCAGCGCGCCACAGGGCAAATCCTTTCCAAACTGCTGCCCATATAGTTATTGCTACAAAAGCAGCCATCACCCACGGATTACTAAGAAGTTCCATGAGTTGTTGTAACTCTGGATCAATCGTGACCTCGTCGGGCATAATCATATCGGTTTGTGGTGAAACTCCACTTTTTAATTTTTCTTCCATAATTAAATCACAATGTTCAGGGTCGTCAGCACAAAGAGTTTCAAAATCGATAACGCCTGGTTCTTCTTCCATTTTGAGAGGGTTTAAAGAATGTTTAGGTGATGATTTCTGGGAGACGATTTTCATCGACTGCTTGTTTGATTTCCATAGCAATTCGTTCGCCATAACTTAAGCTTTCGCCGTACATGTACCCAGAATAAGGAGTGTATTTAGTTCCTGGTGAACCTGGAATACGCATTGAAACATCAAAAATCACAAATTCTTCCCTTCCCTCATAAGCAGCCACCGCGCCTTGTAAGGCAAATGGTCCAATCATGCCAGGTGGCACCGTTTCTTTCATAGTTTTTACAAACTTTTCACCAATGTCATAAGCTTTTTCCAAAAGAGATTCCTTCATGGTGACGGCAAAGTGCCCGGTTTCGATCATAGAAGGTTTGTAACCACCATTTAATAAATCTGTCTGGGTTTTGCCATCTAATCGTAAGAACCCATCAAGACTGGTTTGGCGACGAGAGTCGGTTCCCATGAGTTCTAATTCGTTGTTAAGTTCTGAGTAGAAGAAATTCAAATTAACGTGCGCTCCAATAACAAATTCTTCGATGGTAGCTTGATTAACATTTTCTTGAGTTGTGATGCCGGCGGACACCATCTCCTCTGCTTTTTTAAAATAATCAGCAGCGGTAGTAGCCACAAAAAAGGCTCGTTCATAAGAGCGAGTAGCTTCGTTGGCTTTAACTAAAATGGGAGCTCCTTTTTCTTTCACAAAATGGTGCTCCAAACGCTTGTTCAACTCTTCTTTTTCTAGTACTTCACCTCCTTCACGAAGAATTTTTGGCAATCGAATCCCAGCCTTCTCTAGCAAATGATACTGATTAAGCGGCTGATCGCGTTCTTCTAATTTTACTCCTTGGCGAAGTCCATAAATTGGAACCTGAAAACGCTCTTCTATATCTGCAAAATCATTAAAATAAACCCAAAAATAGCGATTGTGAATAAAAATTGTATTTAGTTCACGAAGCTGTTTTTGGACATCTTCTTTGGTTACATCTTCAAACTTGTCGACCAAAATCACCTCGTCGATGCAGCCTTTATCCCCGCGCGTTTTATAGTATTTAGAAAAAGTGTTAGCGCGGTTTTTTTGGCAGACAGCAACGGTTCGAAAACCATGTTTTTTAGCGCCATTAGCAACATCTAAAGCGCTGTGACCTCCTAAGACTCCAATCGTAAGATTGTTTAAGTCATAGCCTGCGAGGATTTTTTGAATATCTTCTTTAGTAACCATAGATTTTAATTAATTATAATCCTAGTTTATCAGAAATAGATTTCATTGCATCTAAAACAATTTGAACGTGTTCCTCAAACTCGACGCCAAGGTCCTGGGCGCAAGCGCGGAGATCTTCACGATCAATCTGGGCGGCAAAGCCTTTGTCTTTCATTTTCTTTTTTACAGATTTGATTTTAACGGTTTCTAATTTTTTATCCGGACGAACTAAAGCCACGGCTGTAATAAGTCCAGTTAATCGATCCACCGCCTTTAAAGCCTTACCCATTCGTGATTCGGCCGGAATATAGCCATGTTCTTGAATGGCTTGGATAATTTCAGCAGGGACATTCATTTCTTTAAGAAGAGGTTCGCCCTTGGCTGGGTGTTCTTCGGGCCATTTTTCATAATCAAAGTCATGCAAAATCCCAGCCACAGCCCAAGTTTCTTCGTCCTCACCAAAATGTTTGGCATAAGCTCGCATAGCTGCTTCGACAGCATAGCAATGTTTATGCATGTTGGGGTTTTTCAAGTTGTCGACCATTATCTGGTGCGCTTCTTCGTAGTTCATTTGAAAAAAGGTTAACCAAGTATTTTATCTAATTGTCCGCTCTCAATACCCTGTTTAATATCACGAGCCATGCGGCGTCCAGTAGACATTGGCTCGTCATAACGGAGGGCAGTATAAGGAGACCCATTAATAAATGGGTTTGTCCCCGCCACAATTCGAGCGGAAATTTCAAAAACATAAAAATTCAAATTCGTATCCATAATCCCTTCGAGACAGAACGGACCAAAAAGACCCTTACCAACTAAATCTTGCGAAGTTTTGACCGTGTTTTCACCCATTTCATATAGCATTGGTAGTAGTGATTCGCGAACTACCAATGGAATATTTCCAGTAATGGTGTAACTAGTTTGAATATCTGCGGCTAATTGATCACGAGCAGCAATTCGACCAATAGAATCAGCGTTTGATTCGTAGCGTTTATCAAAACTCATGATTTCGAGTTCTTTGGTGAGAGGAGAGTAGAAATAGTGAACATACATGGGCACACCCACAATGTACTCCTGAATAACATAATCATCATCGCGGCCGTATTTTGCGAGCCCTTCGTAAAATTCTTTGGGATTATTAGCAATAAAATAACCAGAGCCGCCTTTGGCTCCGTGGAATTTAATAATTACGGCGCGATCAATTTCTTCTGGTGATTTAAAAATCTTAGGCAATTTAAGGCCAGCTTTCAGGAGCCATTTACGTTCCATGGCACGATCTGATTCCCATTCGAGGATGCCTTTAGTTCCGTAATGCATGCATTTTAAATTTTTCATACATTCGTGGCCTAAATAACTCACAAATGAGCCGTGTGGAATGGCGATACAGTTTTTGTCGATTAATTGTTGTTCGATTTCACAAAAATTTTTGTAGTGATCGATTTCGATAAATTCATCGACCATGCCGTAGTGTTCGTAGACTGGACGGGTTTTTGGGGTGACCACGCATAAGGTCTGAAAGCCCTCATCTTTGGCTCCTTTGAGAATTTGAAGCGCGGTGTGGCTCCCCATGGTGGCGATTTTGTAGTCTTGTATGTTTGTAGAAGTCATTTTCTTGAAGAAAGCTAAAAATAAGTTTATTTAGCTATTAAATATCATAGATTGGGGCTTTTTGTCGAGAGGATTTTAGCTTAAGCTGCCTCTAGAAGTTTATCTATTTGAGCTTCCCATTGATCATCTTGAGGCCAATGTCCTGTTAAGAGACGTACTTCTCGTAACCTTTCTCTAGTGGGTTTGTGAGAAGCTATTTCTTTAACTTGAGGGCAGTTTTCTTCCAATGGTCTATTTAAATCAAACCGAAACGGATAAAGACGACAAGCAAAAGGTTTTCTGGTTTCTAATTTACAAGCACCATTTTTATTTCTACATCCACTAACACGAGTTAGAGGTTGATTAATTAATGGTAATCCACTGCTCCAATTAGTTCTTGTAATGATTCCCATTTCTTTAAATGGGGGGCTCAATGAATGCTGACCATCTAATTCTCCATGACTCGTAATTAATAATGAATTAAATAACCCTCCATCTATCTCATCTGGCTTTTGACCACAACAAGTTTCAGGACATCTTTCGCGCAAACAAGGTGTAATCATCCCATCAAAAGTTGCATACACCTGCTCCCAATCAGGCTGAATAATACGAGAGAGATCAAATTGAGGAAAATGATTTCTTAACAATAGGTGCGTATAATTAAATCCCATCTCACGAATAGCGACAAGGATCTCTGGGTGATCTATTCCTAAGCTTCGAGCAGCTATTTCAGCACACTCTCTGGCAATTTCTAGTTCTGCAGGGTCCCAATTTTCGGCCTGACAATACTCTGACGTTTCACCACGAGATAAAGCAGCCATGGCATGGCAAAAAACGTTATCAACTTCTTTTTCAACTCCCTGAATTAAATCGTCTATATCAAATACTTCTCCGAGGGCTTGCTCAGCTACTTGCCTGGAGCTTTCAAATTGCTGCTGATATTGATCCTCTAAGCCCATTCCTAAAAAATTTACAGGCTTGCACCTTATCACTGCTTTGACTTTTGTCAAGTTTTACCCCAAGTTCATCTCTCTTAACTTAGCGATTCTATTCTGAGCTGGTGGATGAGTGGAAAACCATTTAGACCAGGTGCCGGCTTTTAACGGATTGGAAATGTACAAATGAGCGGTGCCTTTGGTGGCGAAATGAGCTGGGGTGTGATCGCTGGAGATTTTTTCTAAAGCACTGGCTAAGCCCTCGGGGTAGCGTGTTAAAAGGGCGCCGGACGCGTCGGCGAGATACTCGCGCTTTCGGGAGATGGCTAGCTTGATGAGCGTGGCAAAAATTGGGGAAAAAATAATTAACAAAACGCCGACGACCATTAGTGCCAACTGCAAACGTCCATCCCGGCGCCCCCCTCCCCCGCGTCTATAAAAAGTCCAGCGCAAAAATACATCCGCCATAATCATCACTGTTCCGGCCAAAGCCGTCACAATCATCATTAAACGGGTATCAAAATTTCCAATATGCGAAAGCTCATGCGCAATCACTCCTTCTAATTCTCTTTTATCTAATTTTTCCATCAAACCGGTGGTCACGGCCACAGCAGAATGATTTGGATCTCTGCCGGTAGCAAAGGCATTCAGGGCCGCGGACTGGATGACGTAGATTTTCGGGGTTGGGAGTCCCGCGGCAATACTCAAGTTTTCTACTAAATTATAAAGCTCCCGGTTATCCCTCTTTTCAATTGGTTTAGCGCCGCTGGCTGATAAAGTTATTCTCCCGCCCTGATAAACAGTTATTAACACCCAAATACTAGCTACTACAGCCGAGATGATTAGGCCTTCTACTCCAGCCCCAGCAGTAGCAAATTCACCCATAAAAAAACCTAAAGCCATTAAAAGCCCTATAAATAGAAACAGCAGCAGCCAGGACCGCCTTTTGTTTCTGGCGATTTCAGTATAAGCGAGCGACATGATTATTTTTTAGTATCGTCGTCAAATTTAACTTTTACATTTTTGCGCTCTTCTTCATTTTCAACTTCAAAGAAATCCGCTTCTTTAAATCCAAGCATTCCAGCCACTAAATTAGTAGGAAAAAGTTGAACCTTGGTGTTCATTTCTCGAACATTTCCATTATAAAAACGTCGGGCTGCTTGAATTTTGTCTTCGGTATCTGTTAATTCACGTTGAAGTTCTAAAAAGTTCTGATTTGCTTTCAAATCTGGGTAGTTTTCAGATACGGCAAACAAAGTTTTTAAAGCTCCAGCTAGCATGTTTTCGGTTTGTCCTTGGTCCGCTGGAGTTCCATTATTTCCAATGGCCGCAGTACGAGCCTTGGTCACATTTTCTAGAGTTTCTCTTTCGTGAGTCATGTAACCTTTGGCTGTCTCGATCAGATTAGGAATAAGGTTATAACGACGTTTTAATTGCACTTCAATATCAGACCAAGCCTCCTTAACACGCATTCTTAAGCGAACCAATTTATTGTAGGTAAAAGCCAGCCAAGCCAGCACAACCCCAACTACAATTAGCACAATTGTACCAACTCCAAAACTAGAAGCAGAGGCTGTTGTTTCAACCACAGTTTCAACAGTTTCGACAACTTCGGTTGGTTCAACATTAATAGCAGTAGTCTCAACTGGTGGAATAGCATCAGCAACTGGTGCGGTGGTAACGTCTATGGTTTCTTCTTCCATAATTTTTTATTAACAAATAAAAGCATCTAAATTGTAGGCCTGTTCCTTAAATCCGTCAATTAAGCGGGGATCTCTCTAATTCTATTTCTGGTTTGAGCGATAACCTTTTCGGCAATTGCTTTAACATTAAGCCTAACTTGATGACGGCCTCGCCCTTCTTCCGCAGGACTATATTCCCAGGATGGATAAAGTCTTCTGATAATTAGGGCTAATGACCCACAATTTTCTCCGCCAAATTCAACTACCACCTCCTCTCCCTCCATTTTCTCAGACAAAATAGTTAAAGGGCAGTCCCCTTGTTGAGTTCCTAACCCAGCCACCGCGGATCTAATGCGCGACAAAATTTGTTCTTGTTTCGATCTTTTGTCTTCACCATGGGCTCGCTCAAAATGGTCATAACTTCGCGCTATATCATTCTCGAATTCAGAGGCTTTGAATTCCATTAACTAAGGGGTGGGGGCTAATTGAGGACAATTATACCTATAACCGCCGCTACCACCAAATAAATTGAAAATACTCTTAAACTGTGTGTTTTTAGAAATTTCATTAAAAAAGACACACTTAAATAACCCGCAACCGCGGAAGCAAAAAATCCAACTATTACTAAATCCCAAGATGGCAAAGGAGCTTCGCCCTGCACCACGTGAATCCCAGTAAGTAATGAGGCCCCAGCAATCGCCGGAGTCCCGAGTAAAAACGCAAATCGCGCGGCTTCTTCTCGTTTAAGTCCAAATAGTAAACCCGTTCCAATCACGGATCCAGACCTAGAAATTCCCGGAATTAAAGCGCAAGCCTGCGCAATTCCCATTAAAAAAGTGTTTTTCAAAGTAAAGCGCCAGCGCTCTTTTTTGGGCGGATATTTTTCGGCAATTACAAAAAACACTGCGAGTAACGCGAGCATGAGTAATACCATTTTGGGATCTCTAAAAACATAATCCAACCAATCCTCCATTGTAAAACCAACAATCACGGCCGGAATCGTGGCCAACACAATATATCCAAGAAGACGACGGTTTTTAAATAACCCCCATAAATCATTCCAAAAATAAATCACAATTGCGACTAAAGTTCCGAGGTGTAGCACCACATCAAATCCTTTAAGCGTTTCAATTTCTAAACCAAAAATTGACTCGAAAAGTACCAGGTGCCCAGAAGATGAAATTGGCAAAAATTCAGCAATGCCTTGAATTATTCCGAGAAGAAGGGCTTGGAGGAAGGTCATACTTAGAACTTAGGATTTAATCGGATCTTACCTCTCTCGATAGCCCATTGTCCAATTTGGCGTGAACCGCCTTGGATAGAACCTTCTTTTTTGTACTCCTCTACAGCTTGACGTGTTTTTTTAACTTGCCCAATAAAATAATGGGCCAATTTAAGAGAATGCCCATCTCGAGCCATAGAAATAGCATTACAATACGACCGGTGATTTTGACTAAAGAAAATCGTTGGCATGTACCCCATCTGAATTAAATAGGCATTAAAAAGGATGCGCCCAACCCTGCCATTTCCATCTTCAAAAGGATGAATTGCCTCAAATTTATGGTGAAATTCTAGTGCCAATTTAGGTGGATAGATGTGCTTTTTGTTATCCTTAAACCACTTAAGAAGTTGGCTCAATTCTTTCCGAACGTCCTTGGCTGGAGTGGTAGTTTCATTCCCAATAATAACCTCATTTTTTTTAAACTTCCCTGCGATTTCAGGCGCTATACGATCAAATAATAAGGAGTGAATATGCTTAATTGATTTAAGATTCCACTTCATTTCACCAGAAAAAGCAAACTCTAGAGCCTTAAATGAATTTACTACCTCTATATCGAGACTTGTTTTGGGGTTTCTTTTACGAAGAATAAATTTTTCAATGTCTTTTCTGGTTACTTGCGACCCTTCGGCACGATTAGAATTCAAAATAAACAACACCGAAAAAAGTAGTCGAAATTTTTTGAGATCACTTTTGGCTATTTCTTGATGAAGACTGTAATACCAAAATCTTGCTTGCTCAATAGGAAGAATAGATTTGGGCTGAAAGTATTCCATTTCATTATTATTGATTTTTTTAACAATATCTTTCGCAAATTCTTCAAAAGGAAGATCTTTAGGCAATTCTTTTCCTAAATACTTCCTCAAGACGACCCTTTCGTTATTAACTTTTATTGGTATTTCAAAATAAAAATATGTTTTTCCTCTAATTTGCTTCTCGCGGATAAACTTCACTTGAAAATGTTAGGCGACTAAAACATTACTATTCTATCACAAAATCTATCCTTTATACAACTTAAACCTTAAATATTACCTTCTAAATCTTCAGCTTTTCAAAAATATGTTAGGCGACTATTATTTAATGTTTAAACGATCTAACGCCAGTAAAGACCATCGCAATTCCAAGCTCATCGGCACGTTTTATAACTTCTTTGTCGCGGATAGAGCCACCAGGTTGAATAATAGCAGTTACCCCAGCCTTGTGCGCCTCTTCTACTCCGTCTGGGAAGGGAAAGAAAGCGTCGGAAGCTAGCACTGAGCCTTGGATGTCATCGCCTCCTTTATGAGTGGCAATAAACACAGCGTCTACACGGGCCATTTGTCCGGCACCAATAGCTACAATTCGTTCGATTCCTTTGTCTGGTTCTCCCTTGGCAAAGACGACTGAGTTGGATTTAACATGTTTAACAACTTTACGCGCAAACATCATGGCCTTGATTTGTTCGTCGGTTGGCTTGATTTTGGTAACAACTTTTAAGTCGTCCTTAGAAATCACGTGTTGATCCGCGTACTGCACGAGCATTCCTCCAGCCACGGTTTTAATGTCGCGTTGGTTGGGATTAAGGCGAAGTTTTCCAGTCGCAAGTAAACGAAGGTTTTTGCGTTTTCGGAAAATTTCGAGTGCCCCCTCTTCAAAGTCTGGGGCGGTAATTAATTCTACAAATAATTTATTATCAGCAATATACTGCGCAATCTTGGTTGTACAGGTTCGATTCATCCCAATCACACATCCAAAAGCAGACATGGGATCCACGTTGTAAGCAGTTTCAAAAGCAGTATCAATATCCTGCGCTGTGGCTACTCCACACGGGTTAGTGTGTTTCATAACAGCCACGGTTGGCCTGGCAAAATCAGTTACGATTTTAATAGCCGCATCACCGTCTAGAATATTGTTAAACGAAATTTCCTTATTCGCTTGAATGGTTTTGGCGTTGGTAACATTTGGATAATGATTGTTGGGATCTTTGAAAAACACCGCTCGTTGATGTGGGTTTTCTCCGTAGCGAAGTTTCATTGATTTTTCGTAGTGGAGATCTAGCAATTCAACTGTTTCGCCCTTGTTTTTGAAATACTCAGAAATAGATTTATCGTAATCACAAGTTTTTTCAAAAGCCTTAATAGATAGATTGCGACGAGTTTGAAAAGAAATTCCTCCTTCGTGACGCATTTCGTCTAAAAGAGGGGTGTAATCACGAATCGCCGTAACTATGGCAACATCTTTAAAGTTTTTAGCTGCAGCCCGGAGTAAAGTTACTCCTCCAATATCAATTTCTTCGACAGCTTCTTCTTCGGTAACGCCTTCCTTACTAATGGTTTGTTTGAATGGATAGAGGTTGGTCACAACCATGTCGATTTCTGGGATACTGTGCTCTTCAGCTTCTTTTTTGTCATCACCATTATTGCGGCGCATAAGTATACCGCCGTGAACTTTTGGGTGGAGGGTTTTTACACGACCTCCAAAAATTTCTGGGAAGCCGGTTAAGTCTGATACTTCTCGAACTGGGATGTTGTTTTCTTGAAGAAGTTTGGCTGTGCCGCCGGTTGAAATTAATTCAACTCCGAATTCTTCGGCTAGAGCACGACAAAAATCTACTAACTCAGTTTTGTCAGCCACGCTGACCAAGGCCCGTTTAGGTTGTGTGCGTTCACTCACTTTAAAATGGGTTATTTAGGTAGGTCCACCCCACCACGACTACATGGATTACAGCGCATAATGCGCCAAACAGCTTTGATTCCACCTTTAATAGCACCGTGCTTTAAAATCGCGAGTCTTCCATACTCAGAACAGCTCGGTGTGTACCGACAAAACCCTCCTGGGAAAATACGACTAAGAGGCCCATGATCTGGAGAAAGGGTTTTTTGGTAGAGCCTTATCGCAAGCAGTAATAACTGTTGCGGCATGTGAAGCAGAGAGCCGAAGAAAGACTTGAAAAAGTCCAGCATTTAAGGCGCAAGGTTAGAAACGGAATAAGCCGGGAGTTAGTTTAGAGGAACTGGGCTGAGGTGGCAAGGGTAGCTTGACGAACACGATCTGTTTTTGACGTTTTTACAGAGAAAAATTCACCCCCGGGGGTGAATTGTAACCTGAAGATTTGTATCTACGTTACCAACCAAATACTTGCGATGGATTAACCTTCACACCATTGTAAATAAGTTCAAAATGAAGGTGAATACCCGTGGCTCCATAAACTCTTCCGGTAGCTCCCATTTTACCAATAACTGTCCCGGCATTTACAGAATCACCCGCCACAACATAAAGCTCTTCCATGTGAGCATAAAGTGTTATGTATCCATTTCCGTGATCTATTTTTACCACATTTCCATAACCGCCATTCCATCCATAATCAGCCTGGAGAACAGTTCCGCCATCAGCCGCTACAATCGGTGGTTTGCCACGATCGGCAATATCAAAAGCATAGTGACCCCAACGATATCCTTGCGTAAGGGCACCAGAAGTTGGCCTAACCCAACCATTACCAGTTGGCGTGGCGACAATATCATTCGAAATACGCGTTGTATTGGCATAACTAGTTGTGTAGTCATTACGAGTAGTTGCCGCGACATAAACATAAGGTTTTTCACCATCAACAATAAACAATTCTTCGCCAACAATTAAAGTTCCATCTTCAGCCAATTCGTTAAAAGCTAGAGTTTGTTCTTCGTCCCCTTCATATTTTTCAACTAAAGCAGTCAAAGTATTCCCACTTTTAACTTTTACGCCATAGCCATCAGCTGGTGGAATTTTAATTTCTTCTCCTAATTTCAAATAATTACCATTTCCCAGGCTAGAATTAGCCCAGAGGATAGTGTTCATAGAAAGGTCATACCGATAAGCAATCACTGATAAAGTGTCGCCGGGCTGAACCTCGTGCGTGACATATTCAGAGCCACGATTCAAATAACGAGCTTCGCCTTCACTGGGCATTGTTTTGGTAATATAACCGTCCTGATCAGAATAAAAACTTAAATTTGTATTAACCTCTAAACTGTCATAAACCTCGGAATTATAGCTACCCCCTAAATCATAAGCGTAACTAGGATTAGCAGAATTAATAATAAGGAGAACCATACATAAACCAGCTACTCGGAAAAAGAGTCGCTGGGCTGGAGAATGACCGTGCAAAGGATCACAAAATCGAGTACGACCATTATGAGCGTGACGATTTAATCGCCCTCGGATTTGATTGAAACGGGCAACTCGAGATCTGGTCTTTCCAAACAATTTATGGTGGCGCTCTTTGCGAGCGTCGTGATTGACGTTGTTATTAATCTTTGAAGGGGTTAATAAACTCACGATGATCTTAAAAACTCGTAGTGCAGGTCCGTATCAGTATTTCATATATATTTTACGCATCCAGGTTGGAGAGTCAATATGAGGGGGTTGACTTAACTTACGTAAAATTTTGTAATTTTTTGAATTTAACCTGAAGGGTAAGATCAGTCGAAATCTATACTATCTGGGGAGTTTGTCAAGGGTTTTAGATACGAAATCTCCCCTTAGAAGTCTCTTGGACTACAGAGACCACATCTTTCTTAGCAGCCGGCTTCTCTAAAGGGATTACCAAAAACTGGGCGCCTGCATTTCTGTCTTTTAACACACCGTTCGGAAATAGTTTATCAATAATTGCCTCAAAATCTTCTTGAGACATGCTGTCTGGTGGTGTTATCCAAATGGTTACGCAATGAAAATCGTCATCAACAAAAAAATCCACGGCTCCCTCAAAAGTTTCCATTCCGTGATCTCGCAAAGCTTCATCAACCGCATTAATCATATCGTTTTTACGATCTTCTTGATCCGCCTCATCTTCTACATGGTCAAAAAATCCAGCAAGGGCAGCTTGCGGTAATTGAACGGTTTCGGGGGCTTTAGTTGTTTCTTTAGCTAAGGGTGGAGTTTGTGTCATGCTAAATGGGGTTAGGATGGATAACTTTTGTACACCCAGTGCGCGCTTTTTGTCAATATTCATATTGACGACACCCAAAAACTTACGGTAGGTTTTGAGACTACTAATCCACCCCCACATGTCAGAATGTCCCACTGCAAATATTTGCGGTTATGAAATTCCTTTAATTGGTGTGGCCTCGGGCCCGCATACGGCTTCCATTAAACCAATTGCAGAATTCACGGGCCATGCTTCTGATGGCCGCGACCTTGATATTGATAAGGATAGCCCAATTACTCAACGCGGGATTCAGCCCTTTTTAGCCATGAAAACTATGGGTGGCGGACCTTCACGCGGGGCAGAAGCTTTAGATAGTATTCGAGAACCGGATACGCGGCGAATTATGATGCGTGCGGGAGTGAGTATGAATTGTGAGACTTCGTTTGCGGGAAGATTTAAACAGGAATATTTACCTCTTCTTGAACAGGCTTTAAAAACTAACTCCCCTCTTTTTATTAGTGTGGGATATGAGGCGGACGAAATTGAACGGAACATCCGTGAAATTAAAAATTTTTTGACTCTTTTTACAGGCTTGCCTCCAATATTTTTCGAGGTTTCTCTTCATCACTCTAAAGATGACCCTAATAAAGCGCGTGATCGGGTTCGAGCTGCGGTTAAGGCGGCTGGATGGATATATCCAGTGTTTGTAAAAATTAGTTATTATGACGGCCATTATTTAGAAATTGCACAAATGATTAAAGAAGAGGGGGCAGCCGGAATTGTGGGGATTAATTCTTTAGGTCCTTATGATTCGCAAAGAATGTTGGCGGAAGAAGAAGGTTGGCTGGCGGGATTGCCTTTGTCTGAAATTTCACCTTTAATTTGCCGCCGAGTTAAAGAAACTTTAGGGGCTGATTATCCTTATATTGCAGTTGGTGGGGTAACGACTCATAATATTCAAGAATATTTTGAAAATGGGGCAGATGCTGTGGAAGCATGTACGCACTTTTTAGCGCATGGCCCAGAAGAGGGACTAATGATGTTGCATGATGCGTTGCAGGAAAATGCAGTGCAGGCTCGTTGTCGAGTTGCGGATACCTTTAAAAATCTAGAACAAGAAATTGCTAGACGGCACAAAGGAATCGGCCGCTATGTAGAAACTTTGGGGCAGTTTTTTGCAACTAATATTGATTTAGGAAGATCCCCTGAATTACATAGCCTGACTGAACCGTTGACCTTAAGCCTTAATGAAGAATCATGTACAGGTTGCATGGATTGCATGGATGCTTGTGGATCGCGGGCTATAACGCCGCTTGTAGTAGCGGAAGGCCTTGAATCTAGAGCTTTCCCAGACGTGGACCCTGAATTATGTGAAGATTGCAGTTTATGTGTAACGGTGTGTCCAAATGGGGCTTTAACTTTGAAAGAAATAGAGTAGTTGCGTTTTTGTTCTTAGCGCGGCATCATAGGACTACTATGGGACAAATTCGTGTTTTACCAGATCAATTAGTTAATCAAATCGCGGCTGGCGAGGTAATTGAACGACCGGCTTCGATTGTAAAAGAGTTATTAGAAAACGCGATTGATGCCAAGGCAACTCATATTACGGTGGAGATTGCAAAAGGCGGGACCGAGAAAATTGTGATAACTGATGATGGTGTGGGGATGGATGAGATGGATGCGCGCTTGGCTTTTGAGAGGCACGCGACTTCTAAAATCCGTGATTTAGATGACTTGGATAAGTTGAAAACTTTGGGATTTAGAGGAGAAGCATTGGCTAGTATTGCCTCTGTTTCGAATGTTGTTTTGCAAACTAAACGAGAGGATGCACTCGGAGGGATTCGGCTAGAAATGGAAGGCGGAAAGGATCCGGTGGTGACAGCGGCGGGATGTTCGGTGGGTACGAAATTAGAAATTTCTAATTTGTTTTTTAATACTCCAGCGCGGAAAAAATATTTAAAAAGTGAACAAACTGAATACCGTCATATTTTAGACGCGGTTCAAGATGCGTCCCTGGCTCATCCGGAGGTGGCGTTTAAATTTGTATCAAATAATCGAACGGTTTTTGATTTACTTAAAACTTCAAAAATAGCGGCCAGGATTGGGGCGTTATTTGGAAAAGCTGTAAGCAGCGAGATGATTGAAATTTTTTATGGAGGCAGTGATTTACAGATTAGTGGACACGTTGGCAAACCGCAGACTGCCCGCACGACGCGCAAGTATCAGTACTTTATTATAAATGGTCGGCCAGTGCAGGATCATCGGTTGGCGTACGCGATCAAAGAGGGATTTTCTAACTTAATTCCGTCGACGCAACACCCCGTGTTTGTGGTTTCGATTAAAATTGATCCGAATCGAATTGATGTAAATGTTCATCCGCGAAAATTAGAGGTTCGTTTTGCAAATCCTCAGGAAGTTTTTCGAGTAGTAAAATCTGCGGTACATGGAGCTCTTCACAAGGAACACTTGATGCATAATGTGCCACTTCGAGAATCGAATTTAGACATGCCAGCTTATATGCGTAAAAAGAATATCCAGGCGGTCTCAAATGAGCGCCCAAAAGTCGAGGAATCTGGAGCAGAATATGACCCAACCGAGGCGCCAAGTTTAAGCTTGAGTGGTGAATTTACTCCTGGAGCGCGGACTAGTGCTTCGTATACAATGGGATCTTCGGATATTGCGACGCGCAGAGCTTACCTTTTGCAAAAACGGCAGGAAAGATTAGCGGCGCGTGGAATTACCGAGGAACCAACAGTTTCTGAGATGCCATCAAGCGGCCCGGTTTCATCGATGTTTGGAGCGCCAAGTAGTGCGCCCAGCGCTGCGCCGGCTAGTCCGGTTTTTGGGGCGCCGATTGTTAGCGAGCCCGAGTCTGTTAATGATGCGGTTGCGACTTTTGATGAAGCTTATTCTGAAACACGAGTTCAAGGACGAATTAGACCAATTGCCCAGGTTAAAAACAGCTATATAATTGCGCAGGATGATGAGGGAATTGTGGTAATTGATCAACACGCGGCTCATGAACGTGTGATGTTGGGTAAATTTAGAGCGAATGAAACAGAACGCGAGCCAACTAAGCAATCCTTGCTCACACCAATTCAGTTGGAACTAAATTATCGTGAAAAAGCGGTGCTTGAGGAAAATTTGGAACTTTTGGGATCTTTGGGATTTGAAATTAGTGAATTTGGTGGCAGTACTTTTAATATTGATACAGTTCCGGACTTTTTGGTGGATGAAGATGTTGGCGAGGTGATGCAAGGATTTATTGATGACCTTCTTAATGAACAAGCGCCGAAGGAGGCGGCGCGACGACACGACCATATTTTGCACACCCTGGCCTGCCGCGCCGCCATTAAATTCAATCGTCGGCTTTCCACTTATGAGCAAGAAGCCCTGATTAAATCACTCCTCGAAACCGAAGGCAGCTCTGCTTGTGCACACGGCCGCCCAACCATGATCCGTATGACTTACTCGGAACTGGAAAGAAAATTTGGGCGAGTTTAGATTTAACGTGCTTTCCGCATATTCGCGAATTCCCAGGCCATCACAAAAATCGCTCTTTGGGTATTAGCAATTTCCGTGCTTTCTATAATCATTCCCAAAACAGTGCGATCTTCACCAAATGAAATAATGCCTACTTTGTCATCATAAACATTGATTTCGTTAGTAAAAGAAAATTCACTGGGTGGAACCAGCCGAATTTCACGATAATTATTTTTATTCTTAGCCGCCACAGATTTTCCAACTTCATCATCTGGACAAATTCCACGTAAATAGATTTTTTTCTTAACTCTAGATTTAACATACTCCTCATCATAGGCTGGCCAATACTCACGAATAGATTTGGAATCAGCGTAGTTTAGAATCTCTGTTTTGGCAGTCAAAGTATCCGCGTAAATTCTTTTCATTCCTTCAATCCCCTCATAATATCGAACACGTGGATGGCGAATAGTCCCAGAAACTCTTCTGAAATCCGGAAGAGCCGCCTTAAAATTCATGTATTTATTACGATAATTCTCACGCAAGGCATCCGGATCAGTTGCCGAAAAAATCTTAGTCCCCCGTTGAGTGTACTGACTAATACACCCCTTGCGCATAAGCTTATCTAGGATGTCATAAGTAGTAACGCGATTAAGTTTGGCCCGATGAGCAATATCCGAAGCTGGGGAAGCGCCTAATTCTAAAGCAGCTAAATAAACACTGGATTCTTTGCTATTAAAACCAATACCTTTTAGAACATTTTTTAAATCCATAGTCAAGTTGTTTTGTTGTAGAAATTTTCGACAATCTTACTATAGCGCACCTATAAAAACAGGTCAAGAAGGCTTGTTAACAGGTTTCTACAGCTTTTTTTTACAATCCAAGATAACATTGATTTTGAAACGGCCTCAGGTAAAAATGGGTTACGGATCCTCTGGCGAGCGCAATATTGCCCCGGAGGATCTACCATTTTATGGGCAACTTTTATTATTCCTAATTTTTCTCTCTTATGGTTCCTGCAGCTACACAAGATCCCCCCAAAACAGCTCTTTTAACTAAGGTTCGTCGCGAGCACATGTATGACAAAATTCCACGCGCGAACGTTACTAAAGAAATGGTAATGGATATGGCTAATGAACAGGCTGTGGAATTTGTTGACCTACAATTCACGGATATTTATGGTGTTTTAAAGGCGGTCTCAATCCCAGTCCATAAACTATCCGATGCTATTACTAATAATGTTTGGTTTGATGGTTCTTCGATTGGTGGATTTTCGCGCGTTATTGAGTCTGATATGTATTTAAAGCCTGATTTGAATACTTTTGCGGTTTTGCCTTGGACTAAAAATGGCGAAGATGTAACTGCTCGTTTAATTTGTGATGTTTTTCTCCCTGATGGAACTCCTTTTGATGGTGACCCTCGCGGCATCCTAAAAAGACAATTAGAAGAAGCTAAGAAATTAGGTTTTAAATTAAATACTGGTCCAGAATTGGAATTTTTCCTACTTAAAACTGATGAAAATGGTGAACCAACTGGAATGCTTCCAAATGATAATGCTGGTTATTTTGATTTAGCAGTAGATAAGGCGCATGAAGTGCGTCGTCATATGGCTTTTGCACTTGATGAAATGGGGATGGAAGTAGAGACTCTTCATCATGAGGTAGCGGAAGGGCAGCACGAAATCTGCTTTAAATATGCGGATGCCCTAACTACCGCTGATAATGCAATTACACTTAAATTAACTGTAAAAAAGATTGCGCAAATGTATGGCCTTCACGCTACGTTTATGCCTAAGCCAATCTTTGGTGTGGCTGGAACTGGCATGCATGTTCACCAATCTTTAATGGGGATTGAGGATGGTGAAAATAAGTTTTACGACCCAGATGGAGTTTATGGCATGTCTAAATTGGCTCAATGTTATATTGCTGGACAGATCAAACACATTAAAGCGATCAACGCGCTTACCAACCCAACTGTAAACTCTTATAAACGTTTGGTGGTTGGCTACGAAGCGCCAGTTAATGCTGCTTGGGGTCAACACAATCGTTCCGCGTTAATTCGTGTACCACGTGTTAATCCAACGCAAGCTAAATATGCCTCTCGTTGCGAGCTTCGTTGCCCAGACCCATCGGCAAATCCTTACTTAGCCTTTGCAGCGATGTTAGCCGCTGGATTAGACGGAATCAGAAAAGAGATGGAATGCCCAGATCCAATTGAAGATAATATTTGGGAATTAACGCCAAAAGAAATGAAAGAAAAAGGTGTGGGAATGGTCGCCTCTACCTTAAAAGATGCCTTAAAAGCACTTCGTGATAACGAAGTAATTCGTGAGGCACTGGGTGAACATTTCTTTAATGAATTTTATATTGGCAAAATGAAAGAATGGGATTCTTACCGTACTTATGTAACGCAATGGGAGCTTGATCGGTATCTACACTGCTAAAATTCGTAAGGGGGCACCTGGGGTTCCCCCTCACGGACTCCCCCTCCTAGCTGTTGTTCGAAAAAAAGAGTTTCGCTAAGCTTCGTCAGAAGTTTCTCGGGACCCACAAGACCCGTAGTAACTTCTTCCTACGCTCGCTCTTCTATTTTTCTCTCACGCTTTATTAATATTAACGCCCCCAGAGCTGCGCCAAGTGCACATCTTGATCTAATTCAAATTCGTACTCATAAACGCCTATCTCATCTTGATGGGCGTTTTCGATTAACTCCTCGGGATAACTACTGTAATGAGTTAGTGAAGTATCGCCCGCAATAATTTTAGTAAAAGTAGTATCAGTATCGCCTGGTTGTTTGATTATATTAAGACGATATTCATCGAGAGGGGCATAATCCAGTTTATAAGGCAGCTCGTAAGTAAGAGTAAAGGTTTCTTTGGTGTCTGGATAAACAGCGTCGGTGAAGTAAAAATAATCAAGGCCAAGGTCTTCGTCATAATTAAGCGCAATATCAGCCTCTTCTATCCCAGAAGAGCTAATTAGCGTGCTTCCATGGGGAACGTACAACCTAAAAATGGAAATATTGGGAGTATTCCCAAGAATTCCAATTACCCACTCAGCTGGATTTTCAAAACCAAAACTGGCTAATAAATTATTTAACTGTGCTTCGGCAAAGGCATCGAATTGATGTTCACGCGTGACAGTGACTTGATTGTGAACAAGGCCAGTTGAATCTAAAATTGTTTGGTGTTCGATGTCCTGAGTCATGTAAGCATCAGTTTTATTTCCACCAATGGAAGTGTGAATTAGGGCAAAATAATCTTCATTAGCAACGGGCGTAGAAATAGCGCCACTCATTCCCCACTCCTCAAAAAAGTCTTGGACATGCTCGGTTTTGGAATAAGCAGAAATGTGTTTGCTTTGGGCCATTTCTTGAATAAGTTGACCTAATTCTAACCAAGGAGCTTTTTCACGGAGTTTGTCTTGAGCAGACTCAATAAATGATCCTAAAACAGATTTGGGAGACTCTTCGCCAGCATATTTAGATTCCACAAGATAAGAAATCACCATGTCAAAATTGTCTTTGGTTAAGGCCATGGGTAATTCATCAATTTTTACGGGACCAATTACCTCTAATAAACGATTCACAAACTCTAAATCCATAGTAATTACGTGATCTACTCCAGGGCCACCTTCCTCTTCTAAGAACCAAGCTCCTTTCGCGGCAGACACCGTTAAATCAGGAGAATAATTAGAATCTCGAAAGCGCCATTCTGTGGTAAGGCTCGCAATTTCACCTGGTGGCTCAATGTTTTTGTAATATTGCCCATCAATTTCATAAACATCATTAAAACTCATTCCATCTAAATAACCATCATTTATATCTATAATTAAATAACTACCAATAAATCCGCCGCCAGGCCTGGACTCGTGATTGTTTTCTAACAAAACAAGGTAGCGTTGCGGATGCTCATCACCAAGAAGCCTTAAGAAAATAGGGAAAAGTTCATTAAATTGGTTAAACACTCCAGCTAATTCATTGAGTTGAAACTGAGCTTCTAAAATTGTGGATTGTAATGATTCGGGGAACAATCCTACGGAAACTTCTTGGACTCTATTATTTGCTATTTCCAGATTAGAAAGAGCGATTTTGAAATCATTTTCAAAAGTGTTTTTGAGTTGCTCCGTAATAGATTCTGATGGTGGATTGGTAGATTCTTTTAAAAGATCTTCGCTGATTCCTTGGGCCTTTTCTACAAAGGCCATAAAGTAGGCACCGGCTTCGGACAATTCTTCGCCGGCATTTAATAAGTGACTCACCGAAGCCGCGGTCTTGTTTTGCGACAACAACTCAGCGCGTTGATTTTGCAAAAACCATAAACTTTGTTGCGCTTCTTCAAACACAGATTCCGCACTATTAAAAGCTTCTTCACTGGGCCCGGTTTGCAGGAGTGATTCATAACTAGAATAAGCAGCACTGGCTATTTGCTCCTTAACATCTATTCCCTCGTAATAAACGCCAATAGCATTTAAAACAAAAACTATTAAAGTTCCCAAAACCGCCATGCGCGCCATCTCGGTAAAGCGACTAGCAATTCTAATTCGAGGGTCTGCTTTTTCCTGATAAAGAGTCTTTTTTGAAGTGAGAGTTGAAGTAAGTTCTGATTTTAAATCTTTGATAGTGTCTGGATGTTCGTGGCGATTTTGTTTTTTCTTTTTTAAATCCAAAACGTGTGGGGATTTGATTTTCGTTCCCTTCAATACAAAATCTTCCTCGATGATAATCGATTTTTTGGACTTAACTTTAATGTCGCGAATTTTGCCCATTTTTATTTATAGAAATGAAGAGTTGAAAGACCGTCGTCAAAAAGATTCACACCCGTGCTTAATTGTTCGTTAACTATAATATGATCAGCAAATTGAATAATTTCGGAAGGAACAGTTAAGCGACCACTCCCACTATTTGATAACGCTTTGACCATTACTTCTGTTTCATCGTGATCAAGTGAAATGAATAAAACGTCCTCGTAAATAAAATAATGAAGTAGGTCTGATTTGCCCTCTAGTTGAATGCTGTAAAAAGGAATTGTTATGGATTCTTCCTGGACTAAAGTTAAGTCAATTTGGGAAAGAGTCGCGGTTTCGTCGTTAATTTGCATTAATCCACGATTTACAAAAGTTTCTTTCAATAACTCGGCGATTTCTTTGGTTTCTTCTGTTAATTGAAGAGCAAACACCCAAGACATTGTTTCCTTGCCAGGGAAGTAAGAAAGAGCGTATTCATTTTCAAATAACGGGGTTAAAGTTTCACTGAGCTCTAATTCTTCGCCAAAATAAAATTCGAATTGGCTTTGCAAGCCACCGAATAAAGCCCAGCCCCCAATTCCATCAACTGCGTTTAATAATTTTACTAATTGCAAAAAATTAGATGATAAATTTTGGCCGCCAATATAAGTTTTTATTGTGTCAGGGAAATAATTTATAAGTTCGCCTTCGTATTTATCCTCGAAATGAAAAAGGGCCTCGCCATTCATAATAGACTTGTCGCCAACAATGTAAGTTTGGGCAATTAGATTTGACTCTTCCTCGTTAAGAGCAATGCCCATTGCCGGGAAAGAACTCAACATATTTTCAAAGAAATTCCAACCAATTTCGGCGGCCGGATAAAGTTTTTTTAATTCTTGCCCAGCCGTAGCAGACCAAAAAGCCTCGGGTTTTAAATAAATAAACAAATCCGGATCATAAGGAAGATTGGGGCGTAATTTAACAAAATCAGAGTCTTTTTTGAGGTATGTTTCGCTAATGGGTAATTCGGCGTCTACTCGCCAACGATAATCTCGGTAAGTGAAGTGAATATTTTCAAAGAAATTCTGATCACTTTCTATAAAGGCAACTCCGTCTTTTTCTAATTCTTCGGGGGTTAAATATTTTTCTAAAACCGGCCAAATAGTTAAGTCCCCTTCCGCGTAAGCAACAGTATTATCGGCTGGCAGCCACTTAGCCAAAGAGCTAGGTTTCCAAATCTGAAAAGTCAGAGCAATTAGTCCGGTCCCAAACAATATTAAAACTACCGCTAAAATTCCGTCACGAACCCAACGATTTTGGAGGAGCGAGGTTTTTTGAGATTTTTTAGAGGCGCGCTTTTTGGGTGCTCTTTTTTTAGCTGCGGTTTTTTTAGGGGCCTTGGGGTTCGTTTTTTTCTTAGGCGCGACTTTTTTAGCGACTGCTTTTTTAGCAGGAGCTTTCTTTTTTACAGGTTTAGTAGCCTTTTTGAGGGCTTTTTTCTTAGTGGCCATAGTAAGAATAAATTTACCAGATTAAGAACAGGGTGGAAAGGGGTTGACATTTTATTATAAATGTTTATAATTCTATCTTAAAATTAATTTATATATATGTCTCCAGAAGCCGCTATTCCCCATGAACCACTTTGGGATATGTCCCCACTGATAGAAAATGGTTGGGATCCAGATGAACGATGTTTTGTAGAAGGGAGTGGTTCACTGCCATCCAATGATCCTAATGTTCCTGACGCTGAATGGTCAGTTCGTTTTAATAACTCAGGTCAGACCTCTGAGGGTTGTGCCTTTGCGGACCGTCCGGAAGTTGCGGTTAGAGGAGCTTTAAGTCGAAATGCTCTGGATAATCCAGATAATACTTTATTAGGAGTAGGAGGAGGCGGATTTGGGGAGACATCTTTAACTGTAGCTGGGAAAGCAGACCTTCTTGCTGCCGAAGCAAAAAAAGCTGGACTTGGTATTTTTGAATTTAGAGGAGCTGAGGCGCTGGGGATTGGAACCCAATCTTATAATTCACCCGAACATCAAGCCGGGAATGGGAAAAACGGAATGGGCGTGTGCCAAGCGGATATTTTTAATCAAATAAAAGAAGCTTACTCTGGAGTTGATTTACCTAATCATATTGTGGTGACCGCGCGATCCCTTGGAAACCAAACTTTTTTAGGTGCCATTGAAGCACTTTTACGTCGAGCTAAGGAGCTCAATAAAGAGGTTAAAATTGTTTTTGTTCCAGAAGCGGGATGTCCAGGAACTATCGCAGATTTTTTGCAACCTCATTCTGTTTTACAAATTGGGTTCCCTCTGCTTGTTCAATCTCTGTGGCAATCTTATGTGTCTGGTAACGGTCTGGATATGCCGGCTGAAACAAAAGCCCGAGTAATGGCTAGACCAAGACAAGGTTTGTTAGGAGCAGACCCCGAAAATCTAACAGATGCTGAAATTTTTTATAATCAAATGGGAGGCTTTGGACCTTCTCGAACTTTTGCTGAGGCGGCTATGCCATTTTTGGGACCCAAAACTTGGGAAAGATTGGCTACTGACCCAGAAATTGGACCAGAGTTTAGAGCAATGCCTACTTTGGGAATAGAGGCTCATACTGATCAACTTCTAGTTGCATGGCGTCAAAAAATTAATGCTCTTCTTATTCGCTCACGTCTAAATTTAGAGCCACAACAAACCCATACTTTACCAAAAGGAACTTCTCACTTGGCACCAATTCATCCAGATCATATGGATGCCGCTTATCGTGCTTCTTACGGAGAAGCTATGCGAAAAGCACTAGCGAAGATTTTATAAAGCAGGGGAATCATGGTATAAACGGAGCATATGAATTCACGCACGCTCCGTCGCAAATACATTGATTTCTTTGTTCAGAAACACGGCCACGCCGAGATCTCTGGGGCTTCTTTAATCCCCGAAAATGATCCGACTGTTTTGTTTACAACCGCGGGAATGCATCCTTTGGTTCCTTATTTAATGGGTGAAACTCATCCGCAAGGGAATCGTTTGGTTGATGTGCAAAAATGCTTACGAACTGATGATATTGATGAGGTTGGCGACACCACGCATCTGACATTTTTTGAGATGTTGGGAAACTGGTCATTGGGAGATTATTTTAAAAAAGAAGCGATAAAAATGAGCTATGAATTTTTGACTGAGGAGTTGGGATTGGATCCAAACCGACTCAGTGTTTCTTGTTTTGAGGGTGATGACGATTGTCCAAAAGATGAGGAAGCGGCAAAGGCTTGGGAAGCACTGGGATTTAGTAGAGAAGGAGATAAAAAACGAATTTATTTTTTTGGGAAAAAAGAGAATTGGTGGGGGCCAGCGGGCTTAACTGGACCGTGTGGCCCGGATACGGAGATGTTCTTTGAAATAGACCAACCGAAATGCTCTGATTCCTGTGATCCTTCTTGTGATTGCGGCAAATTTGTAGAGATTTGGAATGATGTGTTTATGCAGTACAACAAGACTGAAAAGGGCACATTTGAACCTCTTGCTCAAAAAAACGTGGATACTGGGCTTGGATTAGATCGAGTAGCTGCGATTTTGCAAGGCGTGCCAACTGTTTTTGAGACTGATTTGTTTGTGCCTATACTTAATAAGATTAGAAAGTTAACACAAGAGGAAGATGTAATTTCTTATCGAATTATTGCGGATCATCTGCGAGCCGCGACTTTTATTTTGGCAGATCCACAGGCCGTGCGACCCTCAAATACAGATCAAGGTTATGTTTTGCGACGCTTAATTCGTCGCGCAATTCGACATGGCATGAAATTAGGAATTGAGGGAGCTTTTGCCGTGCAAATTGCGGAAGTAATAATTGAAAACTATAAAGATGCTTATCCCGAATTAGAACGTTCACGAGACTTTATTCGATCGGCTTTAACAGAAGAAGAAACTAAATTTTCAAAAACTTTAGGGAAAGGAGAACGTGAGTTTGAAAAAATGATGAAACGACTGGAACAAGATGGAATTAAAAGTTTAACGGGAGAGATGGCTTTTAAACTATATGACACCTATGGCTTTCCACTTGAAATGACTCAAGAATTGGCCAAAGAACAGGGTTTAACGGTGGATTGTGATTCTTACGAAGAGTGCTTTAAAAAACACCAAGAAAAATCTCGAGCTGGAGCCGCGGCTAAATTTAGTGGAGGGCTTCAAGATGACCACGCTGAAACTGTTAAACTACACACTGCGACACACTTATTGCAGGCGGCATTGCGAGAAATTTTGGGTGATCATGTTTACCAAAAAGGCTCTAACATCACTCACGAACGACTTCGTTTTGACTTTACTAATTCCGAGGGTATGACCCCCGAACAAAAAGAGACTGTCACCGCCCGCGTTAATGAAATTATTGAAGCGAATTTGCCGATAACTTTTGAAATGATGACGGTGGATGAAGCCAAAGCAAGTGGTGCAATTGGAGTTTTCCCAGATCGATATGATGAAAAAATTAAAGTCTATACTGTGGAAGGATTTTCTAAAGAAATTTGTGGAGGGCCGCATGTGGCGAGCACCGGCGCGCTAGGAATTTTTAAGATCAAAAAAGAGCAATCCTCTGGAGCAGGAGTACGCCGAATTAAGGCTACACTAAGAGATGGAGTCGAGGAGATTGAGTTTGCAGAGGAAGTCTAAGGCACCACCTGAATAACATTTCCAGCACCGATGTTTCCAGCATCGCCTGTTACGCGAAAAGCTCCAAAATAATCGCCCATATCACCGTAAACAAGTCCAAAAATAATTACGGCTAAAATGCAGCCCATTATTATCCAGTTAGTGTATTTTTTGTTGGCCATAATATCTAATAAGTATTAACGATTTGAGTGATAGAATCATTTGTTGGGTCAGCGTCCTCTTCTTCAAGAAGAAGTTCTGCTGTAACTAACACGCCTGTTATTCCTGGAGGAGCGTTATAGTGAAGGGTTGGTGATGAATACACATATTTACATTGATTAACAACAGGTGCTTCAAAACCTCCAATACTATCCGTGATGCCGTTAATAGTATATTGAACTTCAAACGTTCTATTATTAATCATTTCTGGAGCCATTCGATCACTACAAACTTCAATGGCAAACCTGTTATATTCATTACTATAATCAATATTATTCAAATAAAGATCCCCTTCTATCTCTTGACTGGCTACATTTCTTACAGGCGAGAAAGAGCCAAATAAACTACTAGTGTTACCAATTACTATAACTAAAATAAGAGTTCCTACGAGAACTCCACCAATGATCCATTTGAAAGATTTTTTGTTGGCCATAATTAGGAGGGTTTAAATTTCTTAATGATTATACCAACTCTCCCTTTAAAAAGAAATTGTCTGTTTTTGTAACCTTTACACTAACCAACTTACCAACTAAATCACGACCAGAATTAAAGAAAACTTCTTTGTAGTGTGGGGTGCGACCAGAGCAGCGCTGCCCATCTTGCCTTTCTACTAAAACTTCTACTGTTTGCCCCATAAATTGAGCGTATTTTTGGCGGGAAATTTCGGTTAAAGTGTCATTCAGCATATGGAAACGACGGGCTTTTTCTTCTTTGGGGACATCATCTTTTAAGTGTTTGGCGGAATAAGTGCCGCGACGTGGTGAATACTGGGCCATAAAAGCCATATCACATTCCATTTCCTTCATAAGATCAATTGATTCCATGAATTCCTCCTCTGTCTCGCCGGGGAAGCCGGCGATAATGTCCGTAGAAATAGCACAATCTGGAACATGCTTTTTTATAAGCTTAATGAGGTTAAGATAGTGCTCGCGAGTATAAGTGCGACGCATGTCTTTCAAAACCTTGTTATTACCAGATTGAACTGGGAGATGAATCCAAGGCTGAAGCGTGTCGAGTTCTTTATGCAAAATAATAAGTTCTTCACAAAAATCCTGAGGATGTGGAGAACTGTAACGAAGTCTTTTTAACCCTTTGGCTTTGAGTTTATCGATTTCCTTAAGCAGGGTAACAAAAGGACGTTCGGCAGTTTCTTTTTGACGGGCCCCATCGGAAGAAGCCATCATGTTTTCACCCTTAAAAATCCCCTGATTAAAAACTACATTTGGAATTTCACCGTCTATTTTTACGCGGCCGCCGAGCTTGTCTTGCACACTAATCCCATAAGAATCCACGGTCTGCCCGAGTAAAGTAATTTCTGCGGCCCCACTCTCTACGGCGGCCGCACACTCATCCACAATTTTTTGCATAGGACGACTTGTTTCGCGCCCCCGCGCGAAAGGCACAATACAATAAGTACAAAACTTATCGCACCCAGTTTGAATGGGCACCCAAACCTGTACTTTTGATTCTCTTTTGGGAGCAATGTGAAAATAACTTTCTAAATCCCCTTCCGAAATAGGTGTTTTAAAATCTGGTTGAACTTCTTTAATTAAGCCGCCTAATTTTGGTAAATCATCAATTTTAAAAACTAAATCAACAGGCTCTTGTTTTAATAATTTGTCTTGTTCTTCGGAATTAATGGTACTGGATTCTCTAACCATGCACCCGGTAATTCCCACTAATAGATTAGGTCTTTCACGTTTCATTCTGACTAATTTTCGCATTTGTCCGTAAACGCGGTCTTCAGCTTTTTGGCGAATAGAACAAGTATTAAATAAAACAAAATCCGCCTCATTTTCGGTTTGTGCTGGAGCATATCCAAGCTGTTCCAAAATTGCGGAAAGTCTCTCTGTGTCAGAGTAATTCATCTGACAACCATAAGTGTTTATAAAATACTTATTCATATTCTCTTTTCAACAGCGGTTTTAAAAATTACGTAAGGGAAGGTTGTTAATTTGTCAGAAATATAAAGTCTTAAATCTTTGTATTTTTGGGTGTGTTCAGTGACGGCTTCACCAATTTTTTGAATTTCTGTTCGGGCCTCTAACCAGCCAATGTCTTTTTGCAAACGGGCGTTATTTCTAGTTCCCTCAAACAAATCTTGGAGCTGTTCGGTTAAAGCTCTTTCTTTACGAAAACTTTCTTCAAAATCTCTTTCTTCACGAACCACAGCTCGCTGCAAAACAACCTGATCAAGCTGATTATTAGCTTGGGCCTCAACATTACGATAACTCTCTACTAAATAAGGAATTGTATCCTGACGATGAGCAAGAGTTTCCCTTAAATCGTTTTGGAGATTTTTAAATTCTTTTACTTGTCTGACTAAATTATTCCAAACCCAGGATGTTCCAAGAGTAAGGAGAACGATAATTCCAACAAAAATAATTAACAGATCGGTCATAGAATATTTTTAAACGGTTTTGCCAATTGGTTGGTGATGTCCACCATGTCGCGCCATTAATTTTTCTTTACATTCATCACGAACATCCATGATTTTACGAGCCATTTTGTAAGGCTCCGGGATATCATGAATGATAAAAGCAATTTTGTCAGCCGCAGTTTGAATCTGAAGCGAGCCAAATCCCAAAACATTACTCATAACACCCTTGGCAATATGCTTTACGTCTTGAATTTGTACTAATTCTGTCTCGGAAATTGTTCGATGCATAAAAGTAACCTGATCAATACTAATCACCCTTTCGTTTGTGACAATAATCAAATCTAATTCCTCCTCTAACCAACGGATAAAAGTAATTAAAGTAAGAATTTCTAAATAAATTAAAAACAGCAAGGTTATTACTTTTTTGGTATTAGCCGTGAAATCAAAACCAAATTCTAACCAGAAAAATCCAATCAAAGGCACTAAAAAAGTCGCTATTAAAAATAGCAAAATCCTAACATAAATAATCCAGTGTTTACGAACTAAATACTTGATTTGTTCACCCTCTTTTTGGCCAGGGAAATGATTATTGGTGGGCATTGGTTGGGACATTTGGAATTTCTACTGGGATAGCGTTAATTTGTTTTTGCTTACGACGTTCTAGAATATAAAATCGCTTACATTGATTAATCTGATTTAAATAATACTCAGGACGAGGCATATAAGGCAAGACCATCGCTCTAGTCATAGAAGGAACCACAATTTTTATATCACCATAATTAAGAAAATTAGGTAGGAGCCCAGTTTGCATTTTTTGCGTATCTTGAATCTCGTGAAGGTCAATTATTTCCTTTTCATCATGAATAAATAAGCTCTTTTTAAGATCAATAATTCGATAATTGGTAATGATTACAATATCTAAATAATAATTAAGCAGACGAAGGAAAAACACGTGTTGAGCCAGAGTAATAAAAACTAAAAGTGTAAAAATAAGTATTTGCAAACTTAAGTGATCTTTGATTTGAGTCACCGGAATAAATAAAAGCGCCATAATCGAGGCGCTAATGAGAATTAAAGTAATGGTCACAACTCTCAGGAGAATAATGGGATGCTTACGACAAAAGCACATAACTCTTTCCGCGCTTTGCTGGCCGCGAAAGTGACGATTTGTATTGTCTCTTTCTGAATTCATAAATTTATAAAAGCTAAGAAAACAATAAAAAGCCCTGAAGTTAACAGGGTCATAAAAATATACATCCACATCATTAAGCGGAGGTGCAGGAATCCAAATAAAGGACGATACTGATCTTTTGAAAACCGATAAGCTTGGATATACGAAACTAGCCTAAAAGCAGATAAGGAGCAGAACGCCATCGAAATGATCGCAATGAGGATGATAATGAGAGGGAAGATTAAACTCATTTATCCGTGGGTTAGAAGTGAAGGAATCAGCCATACAACTCTAACGTTTCAGTGGCGGCTTTTTCCCAGGAATACTGCTTATTAAGGGCCTGGGAGGCCTTGTTTAGACTTTTTTGTAACTCTTTATCTCGGATGAAACTGACCAGTGTCTCACCAATATTTTTTGTACTTAAGGGGTTACAAAACAGTCCATTTTTCCCAACGATTTCGCGGTGAATGGCGATATCCGAAGTAATAATCGGGGCGCCGCTGCTAGCTGCTTCTAGTAAAGGGATGTTAAATCCTTCAGCCAGGGAGACATTTGTGAATCCAAGGCAGCTATTGTAATACTGAGCTAGTTTTTCAGCGGAAAGGTGAGGTGTTAAAATGACCTTGCCCTGCTTTTCTTGGAGGGGATCTTTAATTTTAGAATGTTTTAAACATTTTTGCAAGCGAGAGAGCTCTGAATAGTGCTTGTTCTGATGATTTTTAGCTCCTACCAGAACTAAATCCACATCGTATTTAGGGGCAATATACTCCTGAAAAGCCTCGATTAAACGAAGAGTGTTTTTGCGTTTATCATACCCACCAACATAGATAAAAAATGGGTTTTCAGATTTAAATTTTCGTGTTGTTTTCTTGAAAATAGGGCTGGCAGATTCGTGAATAACTTGGATTCGTTGATATGGGAATTTTATATGATCACTTAACGCAATGGCTGTCGTTCGAGAAACGCAAATAATGTGTCTGACTTTTTCTAAAGCTTTTTTGGCGTGACGTTGATATAAACGGGTTCGAAAGCGTCGACGATATTCTGGTCGCACCCAAGGAATAACATCATGCACAGTGACAATGGTTTTGGGAGCATTGCGGCCTGGGAAACGCGGATTAGCTGGATAGGGATAGTGCACGACATCTACTTTTTCTTTTTTGAAAGCGCGAGGAGCCTGAACTTGCTCCCAATGGAATTTACGGAGGCTCGCGCTAGGGAGTTTTTCGTTCTCCGGGATGACAAGGACGCGAGCTTTCTTGGGAAGTTGTACTTGTTTAGGAATTTTTTTTGGCACTACAATTAACCAGTCAATCTTTTTATTCTTTTTCGCCATGGCGTTTAAAAGATTTTCTGTGTATTGCCCGATACCAGTATAAGGTTCGCAAAGAAACCTCCCTTGAATACCAACTTTCATGTTTTTATGTTATCACTTCTTTTTGGCTTCTGCGAGCAGGATTTTGGCTATTTTCTCCGCGGCTTTCGGGTTAAATGGGTGATAGGCTTTTCGACTCATTCTTTTTAGAGCGCTTTTATCACTTAAAAGTGGTTTTAAAACTTTTATTAATTTATTTGAATTAAACTCACTATCTGGAACAATTATACAACCGCCTCTTTCTTCTAATACTCGGGCATTGGCAATTTGATCACCATGACTAACTGGTGCCCCCAACGGAACTAATAAACTGGGTTTTTTAAGAGCCTGGATCTCAGCAATACTATTGGCTCCCGCCCGACCAATAATAAAATCCGAAATTCTATAAAGATGAGGAAGCTCAGCATCCACGTATTCAAAAGCTTTATATTTACCAATGTACCCCTTGGCATTTCCTGGGACATGATGGATTTTTTTGCCTCGCCCAGTAATATGAATAACCTGGGTGAATGTAAGTAATTCAGGCAAGGCTTTTTCTATTACTTTATTCAAATGTTGAGCACCTAGAGAGCCTCCCATAACTAAAATTACAGGTTTAGAAGCACTAAATCCAGTTTTGTCTAAACCCTCTTTAATTCCGCCTTTAAAAATTTCTTCACGGATTGGAATACCAGTAATTACAACTTTTTCTTTGGGAAAATGCTGGGCGGCTTCGGGATAGCCAAGGAGAATTTTTTTGGCAAATTTCTTGGCAATTTTGGTTGTTAAGCCAGGCTTAGCATCAGAATCATGAATAACAATTGGTTTTTTGAGAATTCGGGCGGCCAATATAACTGGCACGGAAACATATCCACCTTTACTAAAAACTACATCGGGCCGAAAGCGAATCATAATTAAAGAAGCTCGGAGCACTCCAAGTGGCACTTTGATGGCATCTAGCGCGTTAGCTAAACTAAAATATCGACGTAATTTTCCAACAGGCACTGATTTAAAAGGGATCCCCCATTTTTTGGCATAGGTTTTTTCGGGGCCATTTTTTGAGCCCACGTACAAAAATTTGGTTTGAGGAGCTTTTTTTTGAAGCTCCTTAACGACGGCGATATGGGGTAAGACGTGACCGGCTGTTCCGCCGCCACTGAGGAGTATACGCACGATGAGTGGTGTACTTAGAAATATTTAGAAGAACTGCAACTGCTGCTAAAGACATTACCATAGAAGAACCACCATAACTCACAAAAGGCAGAGTAATCCCGGTAACCGGGAATATGGCGATGTTTACCATTATATTAATAAGTGCTTGAGCACTAATCCAAATCGTTATCCCCGCGGCTGTTAATCTAGCAAAACCATCCGGAGCGTAATTGGCAATTTGAAAACCCCGATACATCACAATTGAGTAAGCAATAACAATAAAAACAACCCTTATAAAACCAATTTCTTCCGCTGAAGCTGCAAAAATAAAATCATCCGAAGCTTGGGGTAACCAATATGATTTTTGAATACCCTGCGTTAATCCTCTCCCCCAAATTCCACCACTACCAACCGCAATTTTAGCCTGCTCAGACTGCCAACAATAATCCTCGGCACACTCGATTGTCGGACTTAAAAAAGCCGCAAATCTTTCGTGTAAATAAGTAGAATTTGAAATCGCAATAATGGCTAATAATCCCGCAATCGTTACCCCTAATAAAATGTGTTTCCAATCTGCTCCAGCAATAAAATACATCCCCGCGGCAATACACGCTAAAACCAGGGTTGAACCCAGATCAGGCTGCATAATAACCGGCCCAATAATCAGTAACGAAACTACACAAAAAGCCAAAAAACCTCCCTGAAAAGTATTAATTTCGGCATCACGCTGTTTACGATCTAACCAGTTTGCAAAATAAAAAATCAAAGCTAGTTTGGCAATTTCTGTCGGTTGAACAGATTGAAGTAACGGAATACTAGAAATACTAAGCCAACTACGAGCAAAAGTGTTGTAATCAGAACCAAAGAAAAACACCATAATTAAAAGACCAAAAGCCAAAGCAAAAAACGGCAATGAAACTTTTTTCCAAAACTGATAATTTATCTTTAATAATCCTAAAAAAACCAAAATTGCTACCCCCAAACGAGTGGCATGATTCTTTAAAATCAAATAGCAATCCACTTCATCACTACCACAGTTTGGATACAGCATATCAGGAGCAGAAAGGTGAATTGACTTTGGCACCCCAATACTGGCAATCATAATTAATCCAAAAATCAAAAGAGCAAAAACTGTGATCAAAAGCAAATGATCAATTGGGTGCCCTTTGAGGGTCTTAGTTCGATGAATCGAGGCTCTACGTTTTTTTGGAGGCATGCTCCTATCATAAAGCCGCAAGAAAAAAATGAAAAGCTAAGGATTTCTAAGCTGCTTTTTTCTTGGCCGGGGCAGGAACCGTGGCTGGGGCTGGAGCCGCTTTAGCTGGCGCTTTTTTAGGTGCAGGGGCGGGAATCGGAGCCGTTTTAGGTGAGGCAGACTTTTTTCCTCTAACACCATTAACAGCTGGTTCAACTAATTTCCAACCACTTTTTAAAAGTGATCCAACTGCGGGCAATAATCCCTTATCTTTCCATTCAAACTTAGTAAAACTAACACCAACTAAATCTCCCACTCCTTCCAAAACGTCATAAGGGAGTTGCGCTAATATTCGTTTTGGATATTGATATAATCCTTTAAAGGGAGAAGCAACAACTTTTCCTATTCCAGTCCCAATATGACTCATTGTATCGCCTCCTTTACCACTTATTGCGGCGGAAGGAGCTTTTATAAACCAATCATGCAAGGCCGAACCCGTATCTTTTACGACCACGCTAATGGGATGGGCTACATCTAATCCGACATCAACAGTTTTAGTAACCGCACCTGTAACACCCCGAATTGCTTCGCTGACTGTTCCTTGGTGCCCAATAATTTCGCCTAAAGCCTCATCCACCACCTGATTAACTTTATCAGCTGGGCGTTGATCTTCTGGGATTAACCAGGGCTCACCGTCTGGGGAGCCTATTTTATGAATTAATCTATGGGGTTTAAACATAATTAGTGTAATTTAATCTAATAATTTTACCATATTTTAAGGCTTTTGACAAGATTGTGCCTTTGAGGTTTCCCCAGTATCGTAGGGACATGCGACGTTTTGTTTCTTTTATTGCCCTTACTTTTCTGATCCTAGCGGTGGATTGGACGACTAAATTACAAGCCACCTCGTTTGAGGGGTATCACTCTTTACGATTTAATTCCTGGTTTACAATTGATTATGTAGAAAACCCAGGAATTGCTTTTGGGATTCCTTTTGGAGGCTGGGGGCAAATTGTGGTTAGTGTTGTTTTGCTGCTTATTTTACTTGCTTACGCCCTTACTAAACTCGATTTTAACCAGACTTCTGTTAAAATATTTATGGCTCTAATCCTTGGCGGAGCACTCGGTAATCTAATTGACCGAATTTCGTTCGGGGTTGTCCGCGATTTTATTGGAATTGGCTCCTGGCCGCTCTTCAACTTTGCAGATGCAGCCATTGTGATCGGAATTATTCTCTTTCTTTATCATTCTTATCGTTATCCTTATGAATAATGACACCTCCCAAATTGGACCTCGTCCAGTTTCTCCATTAGTTCTTTTGTTGCGTGCGCTTGGCGGTCTTGGTGGCGGCGTGGTAGGGACAGCAGTTGTGATTTTGATTGCTTTTTTAGGAGCTGGCGTTTTGCAATCAGCCTTAGGCCCGGGCAGTGAAGATGGTTCTGTTCATCCGCTTTTTGTGTTTGTTTTTATTGCCATGATGTTTTTGGGATCACTAGCTTCCAATCTGTTAGGACCCTTATTTATTGGATTAACTGATCGAAAAAAATACATCCGTTTAACCACAAGTTTGTACCAAATTTTCTCTGCTAATTTAGTGATTTTGATTGTTTTAGTGCCGGTTTATATGATTGTTTCTGGCCTGAAAGTAGAAATGATTGCCTCAGTTGCAGCTTTACAAGTGGTAGTTAGTGCTTTTATTAGTGCCTTAATTTTGGAAATTATTGCGGATTATAAATACGCACTTTTAGGAGTTTATAGTACGGCTTTTTCGGTTTTGGTAAGTGCGGGAATTTATTTCTTTTTCTATAGTGTAAGTTCTGAGCAACCAATTATTTTGTTATTTTTGGCCTTGCCAGTGATCTGGGGAGCAATTGGAATCTTTAGTGGTTTATTAGGTTTAGTTTATGAAAAAGTTTATCGCTTATATGGGATTGATTTTCTAAGTAGCGCCATTAAATATGGTGATGATGAAACTTATGGTGAAGAACCAGTGGAGGAAGATGAGGAGGAGGAAAAGCCCAAAGATGATGCTGGGGCTGAGTTTTTAGGGAAGGAATAAGGGAAAAGAAGCCTGACAATTTTTTCTTAGCTGGAGGGAACCTTTTTGGATACATGATCCAAAAAGAACCCCTCTCCTTCGGGGACGTTTTCGAAAAAATATCAGACTCCTTTTCCTCTTCATTATTTCCCTATAAAGCCTCCTTCATTATCTTCTGCGGGGCCTCTTGCCCGGTCCATAATTCAAACTGAATCATTCCCTGATAAAGCAGCATTTTTTTGCCGTCTACAGTGGTGCAGCCGGCAGCCTCAGCATCGGCAAGAAGTTTGGTCTGTCCTTGCGCTCGATAAACAATATCAAAAATCGTCATATCTGGTTCAAAAAAATCCTGTGGCACTAGATTTGGTTCATCCTTGCCCTCCAAACCGATTGAAGTGGCGTTTACAATAATATCTGGAGTTTCGGTGGTAAGATCTGCAAAATTCCCCCCATAACGAACCCCAAACTCCTTGGCTAAGTCCACACCATGAGTTGGCGTGCGGTTGATAATGGTAATGGAATTAACGTGAGGTTTAAGAGCGGCAATAACAGCACGGGCTGCTCCTCCAGCTCCCATAACTACAACTCTTTTATCAACTATTGAGGTTACTTCTTGTAGGGCTTTTAAAAATCCAGGGGCATCGGTGTTGGCGCCGACTATACGCCCGTTTTTTTTATACATAGTGTTGACGGCGCCAATCTGGGCAGCTTCGTCCGTGATTTCGTCTAAATACTGACCAACTTCTTCTTTATGCGGGAGAGAAATAGCAAGCCCTTCAATGTCGGTTCGCTCGCTCATAAACGCGGCGAGTTCTTCTGGCAGAACATCAAATTTTTCAAACACAGCATCAATATTGAGTGCCTTAAACGCGGCGTTATGCATGGCCGGTGACAGCGAGTGTTCTACCGGATGAGCAATAATTCCAAAAATCTTAGTCATTTAAAATTCTTTTACTTCTTAGCCATTCCTTTCATGGCAGATAAAATTTCGATTGGAAGCATCCAAATAGTAGTATTGGATTGATCGGAAGAAATATCATTAACAGATTGAAGAGTACGTAGATGAAGCGCTCCTTCGGCTTCGCTGAGCATTCGGGCAGCTTTGGTAAGATTTACCGCAGCTGTAACTTCACCCTCGGCTTTAATAACAACAGCGCGACGTTCACGTTCGGCTTCGGCTTCTTTGGACATAGTTCTTTTCATATCCTCTGGCAGAACAACATCTTTAAGTTCCACAGTTTGCACCTTAATCCCCCAAGGATCAGTCGCTTTATCAATAATTACACTAATATTAGTTGAAACTTCTTCTCGATTTTGAAGAAGATGATCCAGTGTCACTTCTCCCACCGCGTTACGCATGGTGGTTTGGGCAAGTTGGCTAGTGGCGTAATAGAAATTTTCAACCTCCAAAATCGCTTTAGATGCATCACTAACCCTGTAATAAATCACCGCGTTAATCATGACTGACACATTGTCCTTAGTGATCGCTTCCTGATTTGGAACATCAACAGCCTTCACACGCATATCCACTTTCATCATGGACTGAAAAACTGGGATCACTAAACGCCAACCCGGCTCAATAGTCCCGCTATATTTACCCAACGTAAATTTAACACCTCGTTGGTACTGATTAATCTGGCGAATTGAGATAAGAATTATAAAACCAACTCCTAAAACAATAAAAACAAATAGACCTTCCATAAAATTTGAGGTTAAAAACTAAGCTTTTTGCATTGTAGCATGAATGTGGGTTCTTGGGAGCTTGGCTTTTTTATTGACATTATTAATTTAATATGTTTAAATATAATCTTTATGTAATATCTATTTAATCCTTTTATTATGCTGAACTATCCTTTACAGAATGTATCCTCAGACCTATTTGAGGCATCTTCGCCTAGTCTAACTCAGGCTGGTCAAACTACAAATTTAATGAATTCTCCTACAGGAGTTTCTGCTATAGGAAACGAGTCTTACGATAATTTTCCCGCAACCAATTTTGCCGATAGGTTTGAAAATTTCCTAAATTAGTCCTGAGCTTTAATTAAACACTTACAAAGGGGCGCTTGAAATAGTACCCCTTTTCTGGTATAATTATTCGATAAAACTAACACTAAAACAAATGTTAATACGTTTAAAAAGAATTGCTTTTGCCGGGCTGTTGGCCTTATCAGCCATGATTTGGAGCCTGGAATCTGTTTTTGCAGCTAGTATTACGGATCAAGGAAGTACAGCGGCGACTGAGACAACATCAGGTTTAACTGAATTTTTTAGCACGCTCTGGGCAAGTGCCCCACAGTGGATTGCGGCTATGATTATTTTTGCTTGCTCCTTTGTTTTAGCAAAAACCACTAAAGAAAAAGTTGTAGATCGAGTTTCTTCTAAATTAGCCGAAGATGATCAGGAAGTTTTGGTCCTGATTGGTCGCGCAACTTATGTGGCAGTTTTACTGCTTGGTGTGACGATTTCTTTAAAAATTGCGGGAATTGATTTAACCGCGATTATTGCGGCGATTGGTTTTGGAATGGGTTTTGCGATGCAAGATTTGATTATGAATTTTATTGCTGGGATTATGATTTTGATTAATCGACATTTTACATTGGGTGATTACATCAAAGTTAATGATACGATTGGTCAGGTTGTCGAAATTCAATCTCGGGCTACGATTTTGAAAGCCCTTGATGGAACACGTGTAATTGTGCCGAATTCACAACTTTTTACTAACCAAGTAACCAGTTTCACTTCTAATCCTTTCCGTAGAATTGAAGTAGAAGTTGGGGTGGAGTATCGAACTGATTTAGCGCATGCTACTCAAATTATTAAAGAAGCTTTGAAGGAACATGAAGGGATTTTGAAAGAACCAGGACCGGCTATTGTTTTGGATGAATTTGCAGATAGCTCTATAAACTTTTTAGTGCGGTTTTGGGTTGATTCTAAATCAAACTGGATAGGCGCAAAATCCGAAGTTATTCACCTAATCAAGAAACATTTTGACGAAGAAGGCATTGATATTCCATTCCCAATTCGCACTTTGGCTTTTGATAAGGATACCGAAGATGTGATGATTCCGGTTTTTGAAGCTGAAAAAGAAGAGCTTGCTGTTAAAAAAGATCAACGTTTTAAAGAAGAAGTTGATTTAGCAGCGCATGTGGCGGCTGCCGCAGAGCGTTCTAAAACAACACAGGATATTCAGCCGCCAAAACCAGCAGCAAAACCGCATCCTCCCAAGCATTCTCATAATGAAGAGAATGTAGCGGCAGTGGATCAAGCTTCTAAATCTGTTCAAGCTGAACAAGATGCTACGCCTCCGCCAATGCCGGAAGCTGAAAAAGCAGCCACTGGGGCTTCGTTTTTACTCTCTGTAAATCCAACTCCACAACCGGTAGCAGCAGTAAAACCGCATCCTCCTAAGCCAGCTCCTCCAGAACCGACTGTCTAATTTAAAGGAAGCTTCTGACTTAAAAAGTACCGTGATACAATCATCATGCACTTAACGTATTTAAATATGGATTTACAAGCTCAAGCTGAGGCGGCTAAGCAAGCAGCTCGCATTCTAAACACCCTAACCACTGACCAAAAAAACCAAGCGCTTTTACAGATTGGGGAGGCGCTTTTAGCGCGCCAAGATGAGATTTTGGAAGCTAATAAAGAAGATGTGTCACGGGCCGAAGAAGCTGGCCAAACTGTGATGGTGGATCGGCTTCTTTTAGATGCTGAACGGATTGAAGGCATAGTTAATGAGCTTAAAAATGTCGTTAGTTTAGAAGATGAAGTAGGGAAAGTAATGGATAGGCGCGAGCGGCCGAATGGCTTGTCTATGGAACGAGTGCGGATTCCGCTCGGCGTGATTGGCATTATTTATGAATCCAGGCCAAATGTGACCGTAGATGCCGCTGTTTTGTGTTTAAAAAGTGGCAATGCAGTGATGCTAAAAGGTGGGTCAGATGCAATTTCTTCGAATCGTGCTTTAGTCAAAGTCATGCGCGAGGCTTTAGAAGGCACGGCTATCCCCTCAGATGCTATTCAATTTTTAGATACTACGGATCGATCTGTAACTGGTGATTTTTTGAAATTACGGGGCTATTTAGATGTCATAATCCCTCGCGGAGGCAAAGGCTTAATTAATTTTGTAGTGGAAAACTCTCAAATCCCAGTCATTGAAACTGGAGCTTCGGTGGTTCACACTTATATTGATAAAGATGCGGATTTAGATAAATCAGCCGAAATTGTGGTAAATGCTAAAACAAGGCGTGTTTCTATCTGTAATACGCTTGATACTTTGCTAATACACGCTGATGTTTTGGAAGAATTCTTAGGAAAAGCTGAACCCCTTCTTAGCGAAAAAAACGTAGAATTACGTTGCGACGAACAAGCCTTAGCTGTAGTGGGGTCTAAAGGAGTGGCCGCCCAACCTGATGATTTTGGAAAAGAATTTTTGGATTATATTTTGGCAATTAAGGTTGTTAATTCTGTGAATGAAGCAATTGATCATATTTCTAAATACAGTCTTAAACATTCCGAAGCGATTTGTACGGAAAACAAAGAAACTGCTGAACGATTTTTACAAGAAATTGATGCGGCTGCAGTTTATGTGAATGCCTCTACTCAATTTAGTGATGGGGCTCAATTTGGCCTAGGAGCAGAGATTGGAATCTCTACTCAAAAACTACATGTTCGAGGACCTTTTGCCTTAGAAGGGCTAACTACTTTTAAATGGCTAGTCCGTGGCGACGGACAAACTCGCCCTGCATAGAATTTTGTGTTATATTTAAAAGTCCTCTAGCCCAACTATTTTGTTAACTGAGATTAAAAAATCAGACGTTAGAAATCTTTATCCTAAAAGAGATTCCGACACTCATAAGGGGATGAACGGACGCACTATGATTATTGGGGGAAGTTTGGATTACTATGGGGCCCCAATTTTAGCGGGGATGGGAGCTTTATTCGGCGGTTCTGATTTAGTCCATTTATGTGTTCCGGAATGTAATTTTTCGGTTAGCCGAACCTATTATCCTGACTTTATTGTAAAACCTTTCCCCGGAGAATATTTAGATGCTCGTGGAGTTGACCCCATTGCTTTGATAAGTGAAAACCAAGGATGTTTAGTAATTGGCCCAGGCATTGGTGAACGGCAAGAAACCATCGAAGCAATTCAAGCCATTATAAAAAAAGTAAAATGTCCAATTGTGCTGGATGCTCAAGCAATTTACGCTCTTTCCAGTGATAAAACCCGTAACAATTCTTCAATTTTAATAACGCCGCATGCCCAAGAACTTTCTAATTTGTGCAATAAGCGTTTTCCTTCGCTTTTAATTGAAAAAGTAGAAATGGTAAAAAAATGCGCCACAGACTTAAACGTTAATGTTCTTTTAAAAAACCCAATAGATATTTTATCTTCTAACAAAGGAGAGTGTTGTATTAACCAAATGGGAAATTCTGGCATGACTTCCGGGGGAACAGGAGATGTATTGTCCGGGCTGGCTGGTAGTTTAATTGCGCGAGGCTTATCGCCTTATAATGCTGCCAAAATAGCGGCTTTTATATTGTGCCTTGCAGCCGATGATTTAAAGACAAAAAAAGGTTTTAATTTTACGGCTACAGACTTGGCCTTACAGCTCCCATACACAATTAATACCCTGTTAAATTAGTAGATATTGGCAGATCAGAATGTTTGGTGTAAGGTGCTTTCGTATGTCGAAACCTTCCAAAAAATCTCCAAAAAAAATCGACTTTGCTGTTGGTGGGCAAGCAATTATCGAGGGCGTAATGATGCGATCTCCTCATTTTTATGTAATGGCTGTTCGTCGTATGAATGGCAAAATTATTGTTAAAAAAGAAAAGTACATTGGCTTAACTAAGCGTTATAAATTTTGTTCAATTCCTCTTTTGCGAGGAGTAATTGCCCTTTATGAATCTTTAAAATTGGGAATGCGAGCTCTGCTTTTTTCTAATCAAATTTTACTAGATGACATTGATGCAGAAGAGGCCAAGAAAAAAGGTAAAAAGAAACCTAAGAAGAAAAAAGCGACTCTTTTAAGAAAAATTGTGACTGGAATTTTGTGGGGTCTTTATTTAGTTTTTGTGTTTGCTTTTGCCCTCTTTTTATTCAAATTTTTACCACTTTTGGCAGCTGAAGGAATAAGCAGGCTTTCGCCAACAGTTGATGATCATTATTTGCTTTTTAATGCTATTGATGGAGCAACAAAAATCTTAGTGTTTGTACTTTATTTACTTTTGATTTCCTTGCTACCAGATGTGCGAAGAGTTTTTGGGTACCACGGTGCTGAGCACCAAGCAATCTGGGCTTATGAACATGAAAAGAAACTCACTGTAAAAAATGCTCAAGCAGAAAAACCCGAACACCCTCGTTGTGGTACAAGTTTTATTTTTTGGGTGCTGTTTTTAAGTGTTTTGATTTACACCGTGATGCCAGAAGAAGATTCTTTTGCTTTGAAGCTTTTAGAAAGAATTGCAGCCCTTCCTTTGATTGCTGGAATTTCCTACGAAGTCTTACGAATAACTGGAAAATTTGATTCTAAATGGTGGATGCACTGGGTGGCTCTACCAGGTTTATGGATTCAAAAAATCACTACTAAAAAACCTGATGATAAAATGCAGGAAGTGGCTCTGAAGTCACTGGAAACTGCCCTGAAAGCCGAAAAATCTTATAAAGGCTAACTTTATGAAATTACTTGTAATTGGTTTTGGAAATATGGGTTCAGCTATGGCAAAGGCACTTCTTCAAAAAGAGGATCCTCTTTTTGAAGAAATAACAGCCGTAGATCATTCTGAACAAAAAGCTGCCTTGGCTCAAGAGCTGGGGGTTACTATTTTTAAATCTTTGAAATCAGCCTTCATTGATAAAGATACTGTGGTTCTTTTGGCAGTTAAACCGCAGGACATTCAATCTGTTGCAGAAGAATTAAAGGATCGATTAGATGGAACATTTTTGGTGTCGATTGCGGCTGGTGTTTCGATTGAAAGTTTACAAAAAGGGACCAATCATCCGGCGATTGTTCGGGTAATGCCAAACACCCCGGCTTTAATTGGATCCGGAGCTTCGGGTTGGTTTGCAGCCAATGATGTAACTAATGACCAAAAAGCAATTGTTCAAGCCATGTTAGAAAGCTTTGGAATTGCGGTAGAAGTTTCTAAAGAAGATCATATTGATGTTGTTACGGCTCTTTCGGGAAGTGGTCCGGCTTATATGTTTTATTTTATTGAAGCTATGATTGAAGGGGCGACTGAGCTTGGCCTTTCACCAGAAGAAGCGCAAAGACTAGCTATTCAAACTATGGTTGGAGGCGGACAGCTAGCCCAAACTGCTTTGGATTTAGAAGAATTAAAAACTTTACGAAAACGAGTAACTTCTAAAGGAGGCACAACAGAACGGGCTTTAGAAATCTTGGAAAAAGGTGAATTTAAAACTCTTACAAAAAAAGCTGTGAAAGCGGCTTATGAGCGAGCTTTAGAGCTTGGTTCTTAAGACGTGGTAGCGGCGGCAGTAGTGGTGGTTTCGGTATTAATTCTTTCTAATACGGCTTTGGCGTTTTGGTCTCCAGGATTTTGCTCAAGTGCTTTTTGGACGTAAGTACTGGCTTGGTCATGATTCCCAGCATTAACTTCAATTTGAGCTAAACGAGTATAAATATCCTTGTAAGGATCGCGGAAAGTTAGAATATGCAGAAAGGCCTCTTTGGCCTCACTTTCACGATCTAGCCCCATTAAAAGCATCCCATAATTATAGGCATAAACTGGATTATTAACGCCCAAAGTCACGGACTCAGCGTAAAGGGCTTCTCCTTTGTCTATCCATTCTGATGACTCAGTTAATTTACCTTCAACTTTTAAGGCTGTAGCATAACTCACATACGACAATCCTAAATTACTTTGAATATAAGGTTGAGTTTGAACTAAATCATAGGCTTTTTCGTAAGCAGTAATGGATTTTCCTAATAAATATTTAACGATATCAAGGTCTGTGCTCCCGACCCCAAAATTAAATGTTTCTAACCCAAAACTTTCCCAATAACTATACATTTTATTCATACGCTTGGTGGTAGCTTCATATTTTTCAATCATGGCCGCCACTTCACCCTGATTTTTTAAATTCTGAGCTTGTTGAAAATTCCACTCCGCTGAAGCTTGCCTTAAAGTAAACCAACTACAAAGGAAAATAGCGACAATCAATAAAACTGCGCCTCCTAACCGATATAGAGGAGTAAGATTAATAGGTTTAAATTGTTTGGTTTGAGGATCTGGGTCAGCCACAATATGGTAATACGAACCAGAAACTCCGATCAATATATAAAAAGGAATTAAAGTAGCGATCACTCCAAAACTCATTAACACTTGAGCTAAATAAACAGCTCCAGCCGTTAATAAAGATAAGGTGGTAATTTTTTTGCGCTTAGGAAGATCTTTGCTTACTAAAATTTTCCACAACAGCCTAACCCAACACAAAATTAATCCTAAATAAATAACTAAACCAACTAATCCCTGAGTAGCTAGAATATTAAAATACTCCATATGTGCGCTTTCGGGGGTAACTGTATCCTGAATATCGCCTGGAACTCGATAATCAGCACGTCTATATAAATTATAAGTTTCGCGGAAAGTAGAAAGCCCGTGACCTAAAACTGGATGATCTCTAAACATGGCTAAAGAACTAAACCACCAACTAACACGATCTGGAACATTCCCCTGCATCATGAAATCAATAGTGGAAACTGTTCGTTGGGTAAGACTTAAATTTTCGACACGATTAATTAAAGGTTTATGAAAAATTCCAACCGCAATAAACAAGACTATTATGGCGGCCGCTACTTTTTTGCGCTGGTTCCAAATCCAAACTCGATGAAAAGATGCCCAACCAATCACAAATATAAAAATAGCACCTACTAGAGAGAAAAATGCTCCCCGACTAGCCGTCGCTAAAATTGTAGATAGCATTATTAATCCACCACCTAAATAAATAGCTTTGTTTCTAAATCTTAATTCATTAAGAAAGAGCCCCACTAAAAGCATGAAATGAAAAGCTAGATAGGCTCCAAAGTGATTACTGTGCCCTAAGGTTCCAAAAACACGGAGAGTTGGGTCGTGATCCCAGCTTTCAGCACCAACAATCCCTTTTGATTGCAATAATCCATAAACAGCCAAAATCATGGCTGTCCAAACTGAAAAACGAATTAGGTTTTTTATTTGGCCTTTTGATTGGAAAAAATTAAGCACCACTAATCCTAAAAATAAAAGATTTAACATGGTTAATAACCCCAAAAATCGTCCTTGATCTCCGTAAAAACTCACCCAGAAATAAGTTGAAAAAAGAGTAGTAATTCCTAACACAAATCCGTATCCATAAAACCATTTATTTAAAGGAGATTTTCGTAAAATGAGTTTGCTTTGAGCAATGATCTGAACCCCCCACACTACGACAATTAACAATGTAATAATTCGAAACAGAATTAATTTAGGAGTGGTAAAAGTAGCGTCAAAGCCAGGGTGGTAAACAGCTGGGATAAGAACAACCAATGAATAAACCAACCAGCGAATTAAGTCTTGCGTACTTAGTGTGTTTAAGCGACGAATAATGCTTTTAGAGAGATTCATAGAAAAAAATTAGTAAGCTCCTTTTCCAATAATAACAGCCGCGACAGTTTTAATAAGAATTACAATATCTAATAAAATTGATTGGTTCTTAATATAGTAAAAATCATACTCGATGTTTTCGTGCAAAGGGAGATCTTTTCGGCCTAGAATCTGCCATAAACCAGTTATGCCAGGTTTAACATCAAGTCGTCTTCTCTGCCACGGAGTATACTCTTTGACAATAAAAGGCATTTCCGGCCGTGGTCCGACTACTGACATTTGCCCTTTCAGAACATTCCAAAACTGGGGTAATTCATCCAGGCTAGTTTTTCTTAAAATCCGTCCGACCTTAGTAATCCGTTTATCACTTTTAGTTTTAGGGGCATAATCATTTGCTTTTACACTGCTATGCATGGTTCTAAACTTGTGCATTACAAAAACTTCACCATTTAAACCCGATCTTTTTTGGGTAAAAACAGCTGAGCCCTTGGATTCCAATTTAATTGCCAAAATAATAAATATCCATAAAGGCAACATTATTGTTAGCGCTATTAAAGCAATTACTATATCCATGATTCTCTTTACAATTTTAAAAAGAATTCCTCGTTGGTGCTTTTTTAAATCTAAACTAGGGAGCCCTTCTAATTCTTTTAAATCAATATCCCCCGCCACAATTTCAAAAAGATCAGAAACTACTTTGAACTTAACTTTTGCTTGATCGCACTCGTGGATTAATTCCAAAATCTTTTCATGTGAAATACTTGGGTCAACTACATAAATTTCGTGAATGCTGTGCTTTTCAATAATTTTAACTAAATTTTCTAACTTTCCTAAAATTTTGATTCCTTTCTTTTTACGAGCTTTATTATCAATAAATCCCACAATGCGATAACCAAATTCATCATATTCTTGTAGGGCTTCGGAAACCTTTTTCCCAGGTTTACCAGCACCAATAATTAAAACTCGAACAACACCAATCCCCTTTCGATGTAGTATTTGATAAATACTTCTTAATAGAACTCGTCCACCATTTATAAAAACTAATCCCAAGCCATAAAAAAGAATCACAAAAATTCGGGAATAGTCATATTTATATAAAAACGAACCAGCCATCACGAGCAACCAAACAAAGGTAATAGCCTGAAAAAGACGATACATTTCACTAAGTTTAGTAGTACGCTGGCTGCGCTCATAAAGGCCAAAATAATAAAAAGTCCCAACTAAAATCAAAGCCACCGCTGGCATGGCTGTTAAGTATTCAGGGAAAGGTTGGATTCCTGAACCCAAAAAATCATTTCTAATATAATAAGCCGCCACAAAAGCTAGCATCCCCCAAACTAAATCCGATAACACCAAAAACAAAATAGAAAGGGCGTTTTGATCAATGATTTTCAGGAAAGGTTTCATGAGTGCTTTTTAAAAAGGATCCTTAGAGATGTGCTTGGCCATTTAACCACTTAGCCATTTTTTGAGGGGCAACTTTCTTATGCTTCATAATTAAACGACGTTTTTTTAAGGCCCGAGGTAATTGTGCCAAAAAATGCCCGAAAGCTTTTATCAAATATGGCTCGCGTATGATTATATACCCAAAAATTAGAATTTCCTTGAATAAAATCGGGAAAAAGTCTCGAATTAAGTTTTTTAACATTTCATTCTTTATTTGCATTAGGCGCTGATTCTTGTAGGCGTAGTATTTTTGGAAGCGATTTAAATGGCGGCGACCTTTATAAACTTCCCAGTGCGAAAACCGTTTAAGCACTCCTGTTCCGCGACCGTGATAACAAACTGCTTTTGGATAATATAAACACTTCCATTTTCTAAGCCTAAGGCGCCAAGAAAGATCAATGTCCTCCTTGTACATAAAAAAATCATTATCAAAATATTCGAAAAAGAGGTCGGGTTTTCGTTCTAAGGTAACTCTCGGAGCGTCGCTGGGCTCGGTCTCCGCGTTAGCGGAGTCAGCGGCGCGAGAGCGTAGGTTGGCGTCCGCCGCTGGAGCGGACGAACAACCGGTACCGAAGAATGAAAGAGCCGATCTCTTTTTTGAAAATATAGGTAATTTTATATCCTCAAGAGCTTCTCGTCGGTAAATTGGACCTGCCCCAGATACTCCAAAAACTTCTTCTTCCTTATCATATTGCCCTTTATCCTCTAAGCCCTGTCCACGATCAATCACGCGGCGATTGCGGTAACAATACAATCCAACTGTATCAATAAATTTAGTGGGTTTGTTTTTTTCAAAATCATATTTAAGTATTTTCCCGCTAATAGCCCCGATTTTTTTATCCTTATTTAATTTAGCAACGATTTTCTTTAAATAATCCGGAGGCAAAATTAAATCTGGATTAAGGATCATCACGTATTTGCCGTGACTTAACTTAATCCCTTGATTCGCAGCTCCGGCGTAACCTAGGTTATCGGAATTGGCGATAATTTTTACTTTCTTGTGATTTTTTTTCACAAAACTAACCGAATTATCCTGCGACGCATTATCAATAAAAATAGTTTCAATACCTTTAAGTGTTTGTGAGGCAATCCCTTTTAAACAAGGCTTTAAAAAGCGTTGACTATTATAGCCGATTAAAACAATTGAAAGTTGTGGATTCATTAGAAAAACTTACTTCATAAATAGTTTAGCGTAGAAGTCGTCTATTCCGTAGATTAGTTTCGAAATCCAAGTTTCTTTTTGGGAACGGATGCGTTCAACCATTATTAATTTTGCCCCAATTCTTTTAGCAAACATTCCGTCTGTGAGAAATTTATCCCCAATTACCAGGAGTGGTTTTTTTGTTTTAAAAGTTTTGAGAATTTTTTGGCTGGGTTTGCGGTGATTTGTCTCTAAATATTTAACTCCTAAGATTTTGGCAACTTGCCAGTTGCGCTGGTGGTTATTGCGATTGGAACAGAGGAATATTTCGTTGTTTTTTTTGAGTTCTTTCACTTTTTTTTGAATTCCTTCACTCATTTTTACCCCTGAATCATAAGTCAAAGTCCCATCAATATCTAACAGCACAAAAAAGCCTTTTGCTTTGGATAGATCGGTTTTTGCAAAAGGTTTCATTTAATTAGGAACTGTTTTAGTGAAATAAAACACTAAAATTAATCCAGCAACAATAAAAGCATAACCAAGCAGCTGCCAATTATTAATATTTTCGTGCAAAAAGAAATAAGCAAAACTATTAATAATCAAAAAACTCATAATCACCATAGTCGGATAAGCTGTAGAAAGAGGCACGCTCCGAAGAGCTAGAAAATAAAAAACTACATTAGCAGCAAAACAAATAAGTCCCAAAATCGGCAAATAATTGTGCGTAATGATTTCAAATAAGTTAAGCCCTTTGTGTTGCACCCCAGCTTGCGCCCCAATCTTTAAAAGAATGTTGGCAATCGCATTTAAGGTAAAAGCAATGGTAAGAAGAACTAAAGGCATTAGAAAAAGATTTTAACTAACCTAAGTATACCTTGTTTCCACGGCACACGATGAGAAACACCGCTAGCCCCTTCGAAACTTTTGAGATTGTCCAAATACCATTTGTAATTACGAACTAAAGCGTCTTTGTTCGAATATTTAGGAGCAAAACCAAGCACTTTTTCAGCCTTTTCAATGGAAACAAAAGAATCCTTATGCGCAGTTTCATAAACCCACTTATAAAGGGGAGACAGGTGTAAGAATTCTAAAAAGCGAAGTACCCAAATCATGGGCCAGGCTGGGAACCCAATGATTTTTTTACCATGCCCAGCTTTATTCAAAACAGCTTGGTAGTCCTCTTTCATAGTGGTGAACTCTTTGGCTCCAATATTAAAAACATCATTTGTAATTTTTTCGTCCTTAGTGGCACAAAGGTAAATTGCCACACATAAATCTTCAACATCCAATAATTGATATCGATTTTTTCCACTACCAATCATGGGGAAATTTTTTCCATCCATCGCCCAATCATAAAAAAGAGCAAAAACTCCTAATCTTTCTGGCCCAATAAAAGATTTAGGACGCACAATCGGCACGCACATGCCTTTTTTCTGAAAGCCCAGACAAACTTCTTCGGCTTTTACTTTGGCTTCGCCATAAGGCCCAACTCCAATTAATTTATCGTCCTCTTTTAGGGGATGGTGATCTGGAATTCCATAAACCGCAGTCGAAGAAACATGAATTACTCTTTTCACCCCTTCTTTTTCGGCCGCCTCCAGAATATTACGCGTTCCGTCGATATCAGTGGTAAAGATTTCTTCTTTAGAATAAAGAGGAAGAGCGGCGGCGCAATGCACCACAATATCAATTCCTTTCATGGATTTTGCGACTGCCTCTTTATCTCGAATATCTCCTTGAATTTCGTCGATCTTATCTTTCTCAGGATAATCAAAAGCAACTAAATCTATGGAGCGAACTGTGTGCCCTTTATCTAATAAATAGCGAACTAGATTAATCCCCAGAAAACCAGATCCTCCCGTAACAAGATAATTTGTCATAAAACTTTAGTAATAAAAAATAATAAACATAAATATACCCCAACTAAGAATGCTCCCCAAAATAACTTGATCTTTTAATATGATTTTTTCCGGATTTTCAGCCTCTCCTTTTTCGGAATAAGTTAAATGAAGATAGCGAAACATGGCTAAAAGAACAAAAAATATAGAAAAAACCGCGTAAGAAGAATTAATTGCTAAGACACTATATAAACTATAAGAAATTAAGGTAAGAGCCACCGTAATAGTCAAAAGATGATCCAGAACAATGGGATTATAAGCACTTAAAACTTTTCTTTTTTTCTTGTGCATTAGTTCGGCTTTTCGTTTTCCTAAAATCATAAAAAGGGTAACAAATAAGGTACATAATATTAACCAGCTAGAGATAGGGGTATTAGTTGCAAACCCACCACCAATAATCCGCACGAGATAAAGCGCCGAAATTAGCAAAACATCAAAAATAGCCTGATGCTTTAAGTAAAAGGAATAAACTAAATTTAAACCTAAGTAGATTAAAACAACGTAGGAAATAGCGGGGATCCACTGCCAAACAATTATGGCGGCCATTATTAACAACGAAATCACCATCAAAATTGCGGTACCAATACTAACCTTCCCTGAAGCGATTGGACGTTTTTTCTTTACAGGATGTTTAGCGTCCTGATCTCTGTCTACAATATCGTTAACAACGTAAACCGCACTAGCGGCTAAACAAAAAACTACGAAGGCTAAAAGTGTGTTTTCTAACTTTTCCCAAACAAAAATCTCTTTCGCAAAAAAAATCGGCACAAAAATGAAAAAATTCTTAATCCAATGATGAGGGCGGAGGAGCTTTAAATAAGAAAGCATGCAAAATAAGCGATTACATCTGTATTGGCACCATATATTAAAACTTAGGCAGGTTCAATCTTTAGCTCTTTTCTTCATTAGGATTTGATGGATTGATTTTACAGGTTAAATAAGGTATAATATATGGATTATTCTAACTAAAGATTTATGTCGCCCCTGACAACTCTAAAAAAACGCGTGATTTATGTGATTTTAGGAGTATTTTTTGTACAAATCTGGGGAGGATCTTTATTAGTATTTGCGCAGGAAACTGAAACTATAGAAATTGTTGTGCCTGAAGAAATTGTTGTGCCTGAAGAAATTGTTGTGCCTGAAGAAGAAGTTACTGAAACAAAAAAAACCATTACGGAAGAAATCTTTGGCGAAATTCCGCCCACTGTAACTCTTGTCCCAGCTACAGCCGAAGGTGAAGTTATTGAGGAGATTGTTGAAGAAGAAGATATTACGGTTACTTATTTGGTAGACACACTTGAACAAGGCTCTTGTTTAGGGCTAATAGAAACAATTGAAAAAGAACATTTACGCACTCAATTTATCGACTGGCTCGAAGCCTATGACCCTGAATTAGAAAAAGATTGGTTCGCGGCTTTAATTGAGGAATTTTTTGTGTTTATTTTCCCATTTAAAAAATTCTACGGCATGTTGGCTTCGACTAGTATGTCTAGTGTTCAGAGCTTTGTAACTTCTCTGCGCTTTACCTTAACAATTATTCATGGGCTTGAAGACGTCCATAGCCAATATGCTGATTCTGATAATGAAATTTTGCGCAGTCTTGATGGATTCATTAAGGCTCAAATTGGTGAAATTGAAGAAATGATGGTGCTAATGGCGCTAGAAGAAAGCAAAAAATTAGAAAAAAATGATGATAAAAAAACTGGTAATGGCAATAACAAGCATAGTGAAGAAGAGGAGATAACAGTGGAAGAGGAGGAGGTAGCGGAAGAAGAAGAAGTTGTTGAGGAAGAAGAGGTTGTTGTTGAAGAAGAGGTTGTTGAGGAAGAAGAAGTAATTGAGGAAGAAGAAGAGGTTGTTGAGGAAGAAGAGGTTGTTGAGGAAGAAGAAGTAATTGAGGAAGAAGAAGAGGTTGTTGAGGAAGAAGAAGAGGAGGTTGTTGAGGAGGAAGAAGAGGAGGTTGTTGAGGAAGAAGAAGAGGAGGTTGTTGAGGAGGAAGAAGAGGAGGTTGTTGAGGAAGAAGTAATTGAAGAAGAAGAAGAGGAGGTTGTTGAGGAAGAAGAAGAGGAGGTTGTTGAGGAGGAAGAAGAGGAGGTTGTTGAGGAAGAAGAAGAGGAGGTTGTTGAGGAGGAAGAAGAGGAGGTTGTTGAGGAAGAAGAAGAGGAGGTTGTTGAGGAAGAAGAAGAGGAGGTTGTTGAGGAAGAAGAAGAGGAGGTTGTTGAGGAGGAAGAAGGATTCCCTCACTTGGAACTTTTAGATTCAATTACTAACAAAGATGTTTTGTTAATTGAACTTGAAAAAATTGAAGATGCCGCGCAATGCTTGGGAATTCTTCATTATATAGCTACTGACTCAGATTATTCTTCGCATAAAAACTGGTTAACGGACTTTTTAGATGATGTCCGTCAAGCCAGTAAAACTTTGCGAATTCTTGATGCTGGAATTTATCCAGAAAAAGCATACAAAGATTCTGACTTATTTGTCCCAGACGTGACTTATGACTTTCAAAACATTGATGCTGAGTTGAAATACCAGTGGCAACAACGTCAGTATGACTATAATAATTTTTATCAATTTACTTACGCTCAAAATTTAACTAATAAAAAACGTGAAGAATGGTTACGAGAAGTTAGTTCTGAAGAAGCAACTATTTTGGAAAATGATGTGAATAAAATTGAAATTGGTTTTCCAATTAATTTCTATGGGAAAGTTTACGAACACATCTTTATTTCAGAATATGGGAAGATTGAATTAGATCTTGGATTTTCACCAGACATAACCGTAGAAGACCCTGAGCCAGCTCAAATTATTCCATTTGAAATCCCAGAAAGTTGGTTAATAGATGAAGAAAATTCATCAATTTCAATCCAAGTGTTTGGAGAATCACCTAACCGAGTATTTGTAGTGCGTTGGGAGGAATCTTTCTATAATCCTAATCCCGAAGAACCAGCTGAAGATGAAATTTCTGTGGAAGATGAGGTTCCTGCTGAAGATGAGGTTCCTGCTGAAGATGAGGTTCCTGCTGAAGACATAGAATTTGATCAATCCTTAATCATGCAGGTCCAATTTCACGAGGACGAAGATAATATTCTGTTTGTGTATGAGGAAGTTCCGGAAGGAATAACCGAGGAGAATGCTTTCTTGGGATTTAATGACACTAATAAAGGAGAGTTTATGGGTAACCCTATAGAATTAAAACACAAAAAAGTAGTGCCAAAATTACCAGTGGTAATTATTAAACCAAAAGCTAAATTCAAAAACACTTCGGCTAAATCAACGATTTTAACATCTAATAATTTGACGCCAGGATGGAGTTACCGAGTAATTCTTACACCAGAAGCGAAATATTACAAAGGTGAACCTTATTACACGCGGCCAGTAATAGTTTCGAAGGAATCAACACCAAAAATTAAAGATACTAATTTGGAGAACTTCTCTTTTGAAGAACTAATACAACTCCCCGAAACAGAGTGGACCACGTTTGAGCCTCCAGATTTTTATACTTATGAAGGTAGTTTGAAAATTAAAACAGCTCTAAATTCACAAGTTATCTTTTCAAAAGTAACCCTACCAATTGATGTTGAGGATACTGATAAACGAGTTTATTTAAAAATCACATCTCCTTTTACAGAAAAAACAACTGACTATTTTGTGTCTCTAGAAGATCACTGGGCACAATATGGTGCTAAATGGTTACAAGCCGAATCTTATAATGGATTTAAGTATTTAGTAATGCCAGAAAAAATTAGTGAATTCCCTCAAAATGAAGCTGGACAATACGAAGTAACTTTTGATTTATTTATCAATTTATATGCAAACGCTCCGCCGGGTGTGTATGATTTATCCATAGCTTATTCTATCCAATGAGAAAATACCCTTTCTTAATTTTTACAGCTTTTCTACTCGCTCAATGCGCATTGTTTGCGCTAGTGAGTTATGCGGCGACTTGTGTTGGTGGGGGAAATTTATTAATTACTTCTGTGCCTAGCTCAGTAAATTTTCCTTCTATTGATACAAGCGCTGAAGATGTAGTTCATTCTATTACTTATGATGCTCCTATTTTATTTAAAGATATGCGAGGAACAGAGGCTGGGTTTACAATATCAGTAAGAGCTACTGATTTTGTGGAAACAACGGGATTGGGCTTTAGTTTTGATGTCACAAATTTAAAAATCGTCACGGATGATAATGATACTGTTGACTACATAGATTGTGATGATGCCACTGGGATTACTTTAAACAAATTAAACTTTGTAGCTTTTACTGACACAGATGACAATGGGACCTCTGATTCGACCTCTCTTGTTACCGGTGATGTAAGAGAGCGAATTGGTAGATATTCTATTGATCCAGAAATTGAATTAACTATCCCGGCCTATACTCGTGTGGGAACATATCGGACAACATTGATTTTTACTATTATTTAAATTGCATCCTTCTGTTAAGAGAAGTAAGATAGTACCCAATGAAGATATTTTTTGTGAAAGTTGTTTTTCCGGTGTGGGCAGTGATTGTGGCTGGTTTTTGGTTTGTGTCACATAAAGGTTATTTTCAACCTATTAATCCAGAATTAGGACGTTCCCTTGCGAATTTGATTTCTTTTAATATTGTATTGCTTTTGGTTTTTGCGGTGCCTGTTTTTTCGTGGTGGCTACTTAAATACTTATGGCCAGAACTAGGAAAATTTAAATTAAAAATTTGGCATGGGTTGGCATTTTTTATGCTTTTTGTACTTTTAGCTATCTTAACGCATCATGTATGGGATGATATTCGTATTTATGAGGGGCCACACCTGGTACAACGCGGCGAGGAGGTTGTTTTTGAAACCGAAAATTTTCTAGAAGATGATGTGGTGCTGTTGTCTCCGGGCAACCCTTTGATGAATCCCCAAGAGGATTATGCTTACGCGTGGTCGTCTTTGGAGCCGTATATGATGAAGTCGTCTTTATTAAAAGCTAGTTGGTCGTCTTTAAGTTATTTAGGGCGGCATTTTGTTTTTATTTTGGGATTATTGTTGGCGTTTTACGCGATTGGGTGGCGAATTTTAAGATGGGGGAGGGTTAAGTTAAAACTTATTGATGATATTAGTTTTTCCATTGGAATGGGGACCCTGGTCGCGAGCTTAGGTTTATTTGCCTTGGCAAAGCTCTCTTTATTAACAGTAGGGCCGGTTTTAGGGTTATTAGGATTATTTTTGGTGTTGGGTTATAAAGGCGTTTTTGAACTTTTCAAAACTTTAAATAAGCCTTCTATTTATCTAAAAGATGTAACTATTTGGCACGGGCTGTTGGTGTTGGGATTTTTTGCAATTGTGGGGCTTAATTTTATTGAAGCCTCTAATCCCTTCCCTGAGAATCACGATGATTTAATTCTTTACTTAAATCTGCCTAATTTGCTAGCTGATCGTGGAAGTTGGATCTATCAGTCTACTTCTTATGCCTTTGGTTTAATCCAGAGTTTAGGGCCGCTACTAGGACAGGCTATTAGTTATACGAAAGTATTAGGCTTTGGGTTTGGGGTGTTAATTTTGCTGCCAGCATATTCTTTTTTACGTCATTACTTTTCGACTAAAAATGTTTGGTTGGGACTGCTGATTTTAATGTTCATTCCTTTTATTTACATGCACAATTACGTGCAAATAAAGGTGGAGTTGCCGTTGTTATTTTTTGGGATCCTTTCGTTACTTGGCTTACAGCTATATTTGTCCAATAAATATAATAAGAAATTTCTAATTTTGGCCGGATTAATGGCCGGCTTTGCATTATCTATAAAAATTAGTTCCGTGTTTTTGTTGCTAACTATGATGTTCTTGTTATTTGTTCATTTCTTTAGAGTTTATGGGGCAGTATTTATGATTGGAATTGGCTTGTTATTTTCGTATGGTTTTGGGTTTGGAGTGTCTCAATTTGAAGTTGGATGGTGGTTTTTAGTAATAAGTGTCGTGATTACGATACTAGGATTAGCAGGTGTTATTTATGATCTTTGGCACAACAAGAAAATATCAAAAACCGTGTTACTAGCTTTAATAATTTTACCTTTAACATGTTTACTTCCTTTCTTGCCATGGGGCGCTCAAAATTTAATTGGCAACCCACTTGGCTGGGGAGTGAAGTCATTTTTATATGATTACACCCCTTCTCCCCTAGCACTTGATTGGGAGCAATATGACATTACGACTTGTGATTCTTTAGGCGGGGCTGAAGCAGATTATAATTTTTATGTTGAAGATCATGAATCTAAGTGGGCTCATATATTATTATTCCCCTGGGACTTTACTATAAATACTTCGGCGAGAATTATTCTAGTAAATATTGGATTTCTATTTTTAGCGCTGTGTCCAATTCTTTTGTTAGGCGTTAAAAAAGATCACCGCTTATTTTTGTGGGGAGGAATTTATTTTTGGTTGTTGTGGGGAATTAATGGAAATGGAGTGTTATGGTACGGAATAACTGGTTTTATATTATTAATATTTTTGCTACTAGCGGCTTTTGATAATTATGAAAAATCATCCAAAACTCGCTTATTCCTTTACTGTTTTATTGGGTTGTGGCTGATATCCTCTTTTTATATAAGAGGGAACCTTTACCTTTCAAGATCACACACTTTTATGCCTTATTTAACTGGGCAAGCGACTTATGAAGAATTTATCGCCTATTCTTATCCTTCTATACCTTTACTTACGGAAGAATTTAATGAAAAAGATTTAAGTTCTACTTTCTATACTAATGGGGCAACTCGTTTTATGTATTTCTTAGAAAATAATGATCAGAGAATATATTATGATCAGCACTCAGACTTGCTATATTGCCTTTACCAAGAACAAGATCAAAATTTATTTGTAGAACGTCTAAAAAAATCTGGCTTTGATTATTTGTTGCTATCAGAGCCGGTCCATCATGAAGGCTTCCCTATTGAATTATTTGAATTTGAACAAGAAATATTAACTATTGTTCAAGATAATTTTCCTTCTTCTGGTTATTTCAATGAAATTTATATGTTTAACATACCCTCCTTATGAAAAAACCTCCCACAATTCTCATTGCCGCTTTAATTCTCTGGGCTGCAATAACATCTGCCTATTATTTAGGTAATCATTTTGAGCTACTAAAGCCCCTTAATGACATTGAGTCATTAAATCAGTTCATTCTGTATGTAATTTTTGCAGGGGCTGGTTTGGTGACTGTTATTGGAGCTTTATTTATTTTGAAAGATGAAGTTAAATCAATAAAAAAATGGAAACTAAATTCATTTGTAGGATTAGGTATTTTTTTCTTGTTGGCTTTTGTTTTGTCTTTATCAAGGTTTTTGTGGGGAGGATATACTGTTTACCAGGGGCCAACTTTAATTACAGATAATAATGAAATTGTTGTTTATCAAGGACAAAGCATTGAATATTCGGATCTTATTTTAAAAAGCGGAGACCTTGTTTCTGGGGCACAAATTCAATATGGAGACTTTTTTAGTGGAGAGCTTGATACTTATTTTGCTAGTGTTGGCATAGGAGAAGCGGCAGCTAGTACTCTTTGGGGATTATTAGTGCCATTAATACTAACTCTAGCCTTTCTAATAGTGTTTTATGCAGCTGGGGCAACTTTGCTTAAGCAAGGGTTTAAAGTTACTAAAATGGAAGGAAAATTTGTGCTTTTTTCTATTGGTCTGGGGATTATTCTAACTAGTTTTTATGGTTTTATTTTAGCGCAACTAGCTATTTATTATTTGGCTCCGGTTTTGGCATTTGCAGTTTTGTGTTTAATTGTGGGGCGCAGTTCTTTGTTAGAGCTTTTCAACTGGCTTAAAAAAGCCTCTATCCCTCTTAAAAAACTATCTGTGTGGCATTGGATTTTTGTACCGCTAGCTTTTATTTTTGTAGCAATGAATTTTGTGCAAGCAAGTGCCCCTGCGCCAGCAGGATATGATGATTTTTCCCTGTACATGAACTTGCCTAATGTATTGGCACATACACATACTTTTATACAAGGACAATTAGTTCATGCTTTTGCTTTAGTACAGGGGATGGCAGTTTTAATCCAAAAAAACACTCAAGCCGCGCAGCTTATTACTTCAATGTTGGGATTATTATCAGTCTATGGAGTATTTCTTTTTATAAAGGAATATTTAAAAACCTCATATGCTTTATTAGGATCTGGTCTGATCTTAAGCCTGCCTTTGTTTATGAGCTTTAGTGCGATTGAGTATAAGGTCGAATTTGTTTTGTTTTTCTTGGGAACCTTGGCGCTATTAAGTTTGCAAAACTGGCTAAAAAAACTAAAAATTAATTGGCTTTTACTAGCTGGTTTATTTGCTGGTTTTTCATTCTCGGTAAAAGCAACTGCTTTTTTCTTTTTGCCAGCAATTTTATTTTTAGTGGCTTATAAATTGTGGGGTAAATGGGGCTCCGCAATTGCTTTCTTAGCCTGCATATTATTATTTTGCGTGGCTCCACTGACTAATAGCTATGCTTTTAGCTTTTTAAATACATCTTTGTTTTTAGGATCTGTGGCAGTTCTGCTGGGATTAAGCGTCATTATGTTCCTTTTGAAAGAGTTAAAAGACAAAAAATTATTTTCTAAATTAATAACTTTTATTCTTTTAGGGGTTATGTTGTTAATACCAAATTTACCTTGGTTTACTTATAATATTCTTTCTTATGATTCCTTTAGTCTAAGTGGCCTTTTTATCCATTCTGAGATCCCATTTGGGGAGTCTTTAGCTGAGTTAGGAATGGTTCCTACGCAAGCCTCAGCTGGAGTTATAGCTGATTATGAGCGTTATTCTATCTCAAGAGGGTCAGAACTTTCACAGTATCTTTTATTGCCTTGGGATATTTCGATTAATGTTTCTCCTTTATCCCCGCTAGTTAATATTGGGTTAATCTTTTTAGCCTTTTGTCCGGCGTTATTACTATTTTTATTTAAAAAAAGCCCCACTTTGAAACAGGAATCTTCATTTTGGACTTTTTCTTTAAGTGGTGTGGTTTTTTGGTTCTTTTGGTCATTGTTTGCAAAGAATGTAATTTGGTATGGCATTATAGGTTTTCCATTCTTAGTATTGTGGCTAATAGGAGGTCTTTATGCCTTATTATCAAATAAGAAATGGGTGAATTTGAGTGTTTGTGCATTATTGATTGTTTGGATAGTTTTTAGCGCTTTTTTCCGTTTTAACCTCTATTTTAGTCGAACCTCAGTTTTGTCTGCACACACAGCTAATTTGCTTACCTATGAAGAATATATGAGTAATCGGTTCCCAGAGTATTTATCTTTAGCAGAAATTATTAACATAGATGCTGAGAGTTCTCTTTATTTAACTGATAATGCCTTCTTTTATTATTTTATTGATAATAATGTTGAACGCGTTTATCAAGATCGCTTCTTAGATTTATTTAATAATCTTTATCAGGAAAAGGACGATGAACTTTTGCTAGCTAGGCTTAGTACTTTGGGTTTTGACTATGTGCTCTTAAGCCAACCGATTTATGATCCTGATTTCCCGGAATCTTTAACAAAGGCCAGCCAAGAGTGGCTGACCTTTGCTAGTAATTATTTAACGTTTGTCGGAGGCAATCAGGATACATACCTATTTGCCTTGGAGTAAACTCTATTTCTTCATATTGGCATAACCGATAACACCAGCGGCAACAACAATAATTAGCCCGGCAATAATGTAAGTGTAAACTGGTAATCCTTCTGGTTCTTCGCCTTCAGCTGGAACATACTCTTCTCTTTCTACAGGCACAAAATCTTCTACTGAAACTACTTCGATTTTAACACGAACACCATTTTCAATAAAATTAGCAGCTCCTCCCCCTCCTTCTCCCGTTTGATTTTCGATTGAATCTCTGGCTAATAAGGCTCCCCAGTAAGTCCCTAATTCTACGTCTTCGGGAATAGTAAACTCAACATCCACTATAGCGTAATCAAAGGCTTCTAAGTCTCCTTCACTTGGTTCAATTACTCCCCAGGCTCCAATTGTAGATTGCTCATCATCACGGCCTTTTAGTAAGAATCCTCGTTCAGAATCCTCGGTACTAAACGCATCAACTAAAGCTGCTTCAAAATAACCAGCTTCATCACTATTACTTGCGATACTTACCTGACCAATAATTGTTTTACCAGGGGCCCCAATTAATTCAAGATATTCAGCACCACTAACATTTCCATTAGAGTCGATAGCCGATGGAGCAAAAATTGCACCACTAGCTAGTGGCACTAAAAATAAGGGGGCTATAAAAATGCTAAGTATAAATGATCCTAGAAACCATTTTGTACAGAGCCGTAGTTTGTTATACATTTAAAGGAGGGTTAAAAATATGTATAAAATAAATTTACTTAAATAATTTAGTTTGGAGTAATCCAATGAATACTCCTGCAACAAGAGCTATAATAACAGACATTGCTATAAAGCGAAGCCATATTTTACTAATAAAACCTTCTTCGGCCTCAATTTCTGCCATTTCTATTTCGCGTGGAGTTTCGGTGACTGTTAAATACATTCTAGTACCTACCCTAATAATACTCGCTATTTGCGTGGACGCCTCTTCCTCCACGCTATTTGTGTAAGACACCCCGACCATACCAAGATACTCCCCAAAAGGTGTATTTTCAGGAATAGTTAAAGTGAAATCTATTGTTTCTATAACGGTCCCGTCGATTTCCATGCTCGTAATCCCTTCATCAAAAGCAAGCCATTTCCCGATTTCGGATTGCTCCATATCTGATCCTTTGAAAACACTTTCTCCATTCTCCTTTTCATAAGCATCGGCTTTTTCAAAAATAAGCTCCATTGGTTCCTCAAAATAATTATAAACATTAATGCTATCTTTGATAATTTCGCCAGGCTTAGCTTCATAAACTAAAGCATGCTCATTTTCAACACTCGGGTAAGCAGGTTTGACACTGATTCCTTCTCTGCTTACAACTAGGTATTCTCTACTATTTAAGCTATGAGCTAAATATCCAGCTAACACTAAAAGGAAGATGAATATAATTATCAAACTTCCTTTTAGAATAGCTTTTTTACGTTGCTTATTTTTTCTTCTTTTCATTAGGCGGAGCCAGGATTTTTTGACCTTTAATGACAACATAGGGAGATTTTATCTTATTCACTTTAGCCAGCAGCTTCCAATTAACGCCCCATTTTTGGGCTACAATCGGTAGACTACTATCCTGCATTATAGTTTTTGATTTCCAGATTTTCAATAGTTTTTGATAACGATGACGTCTTAAAAATAAAACTGTAAATACAATTATAAATACAATTATAGCCCCGGCAATTTCCTTAACTGGAATAATCCAAAAAGAAATTTCTCTTTGTTCAGTCTCGCCAATGGACCCTGAATTTGAAGACATGCCTGTAATATCGAACTCACTAACAGCTACTTCAATTGTAGCTTTAAAAAATCCAATTATTGGAGCTTCATCCCAATAAATATTGTATTCACCACTTTGCGTAGGCATTAAAGGTGAAATCTCAATATCTAATACTTGTTCTTCGCCAATAAGAGGCTTGATTGTTATTGTCCCGGAGGGACTCATAATAACGTTACCGTTATTTGCTAAACTTAAAGTAATAACATGACTATCTTCCCCTACCACCTGATGTTCCTCGGAATCCCAAGAAAAATCAACAATCCGATCCCCTACCACATTAACATAAGTTCTCATCCCAATAGCGGCAATGTTTACGGCCCCACTACCTCCCATTGTTTCTATTTCAGACCCAGGGGTGCTTACTAAAACAGCTCCAACGTAGTAACCAGGAGTGGCTGTTTCGGGGATAGTTAACCTAAAAGTTGAGTTTACGGTTTCTTGGGCAAGGACTGTCATTTCTAAATCATCTAATTCAATCCAGGTTCCAACTGCAATTTGCTCATCCAAAAAGCTTGATAATACATATTGGCCCTGGGCATTAGAATAAGCATCAACAGTATAAATCCCGACTGTTTGAACCTCATTATTTGTATTTGTAACTCTAAATCCTTCCTCAATAACTTCACCTGGTTCCCCTTCAATAGCCATTATGTCAGTTCCTTCAAGAGGACGAATTGCCATTCCCAGCTGGGCACTAGCAATTGGCAAAGAGGTAATCAAAACACCTCCTAAAATAGCTAGGCTGGTTAAAATTGAAACATAACGTTTTGCAGACATAAAAAGGGAGGGTTAAAAAAAATTATAAATAAAAATTATTGTTCAAAAGCTTCGACTACGCCGTCCTCGTTAAGAACCATTACCACGGTGTCTTCGCCCCATATTGTTTCAGCAACTTGAATAGTGTCGCTCGTAACAACTGTGCCATCTTTACCTAGTAACATATATGAATCGGGCAGCATTAGATTGACATCCTCTTGGGTAGTAATCATTGACGAAGAAGCTCCTTTTAAAATATTGGCCTGCCCCAGAGTAGCTTCTGCTGTTATGAGGACCCCAAAGAATAAAATTGAAACTAAGGAAGATATAAGGAAAATTCGCAACATAAGGAAGGGTTAAATATTTTTTAAGAAACTATTATAGATAATATAGCACAAAAATGCCCAATGACAATTTGCCCCATTTCTTTTGAAATCAGCGAATTAACTTTAATCTTTAAATAAGCAATTGCTTATTATGAAAGAGTCCAAACAAGAGTAGTTCGGTAAGTACCTTTTTCTGTATAAGCAGGAATTAAGATACGTAGAGCTGGATCAAGAGCACACTCAGCAACACGAGCACCTGAAACAGTATTAGTTATGTTTGAAGCATCACCATTTGATGCAAAAGCATTAAAGGTGCTAGTTACACCAATACCTGTACAGTTACTTCCAGTACCACCTGTGACTGTATCAGCAGCAGCACCAGTGTGACCGTTAATAAGAATTTTATCAGGAGCAAAAGAGAAAGCAGAATTACCATTCATAACAAAACCATCATTAGATGGATCTACTTGAATAGTGAAAGATGCATCAGTATCACGTAAATCGATCAATCTAACTGTGTTGTCACCAAAAGATTTGGTTACAGTATTGATTGTGGCAGTAGCGGCTACACTAGTAAAGTTAACACTAGTAGGAACTGAAGTTAGAGTAACTGAACCAGCACCAATTTCTTGCTCATGACTTGAGCTAAGAGCACTAGCAGATGCGAATAGAGCTAGGTTAGCAAGCAAAGCTGCACCAGCTACTAAAGCGACAAGTTTTTTGTTTTTCATTTTGAAAATGATTAAAAGTTAACGTCAACCTTTAAAAGGTCGAGAAATAACTTATGGGGCAAATTGTCAAAGAACGAAAACTAATTCACTGATTAGATCATTATACTTGGCTTCCAGCCGTATGTCAACCCTCATATAACCTAAAAATCTACCATTTCTTCATACTTTTGCTGGTATTCCTGAGCTAGCTCTTTATCTCCACTGGCTTCGTAAAGATCACTGAGAGTTGAATATATAAAAGGAAAGTTGGGATTTTGGGCTAGTGCTTCATGAGCATACTCAAAGGCAGCTTCAGTATCTCCTAAAAGATAATGTGATTGAGCCAAATTTATCATTACACTTGAGTTGCTTGTGGTTCCCAGGTAAAGAGCGCTTTCATATAGTTTTTTAGCCTCTTCATACTTTGCGTCACCATAATAAAGATTGCCCAATTGGTTATATAAATCTCCATTGGTGGGGCTATAGGCTATTTCATTTTCATAAAACTTATAAGGATCAGCCCATTCTTGGTTACGCGCAGTAGTTCTTACAAAATATATACAAAAAATAATTAACAAGACGGCTAAAAAGCCTTTTTTCCATTTTTCAATTTTAAAACTGTCATATATTAAAGGCACTATAACCGCTATCCCAACTAAAGGTACGTATAACCAATGCTCATAATAAATCGCATTAACAGGCATTATTCCGCTATATGGGATCATTGCTAAGAAAAACCAGGCCACTACAAAAAAGAACTGGCGTTTTTTGCGTGAAGACAAAAAAGCCCCAACCATAGCCGCAACAAGCCCTCCTAAGCAAGCTAACCCTTTAGGCGTAAACAAAGTAATGGCGATGGCGTAAGGTTTTTGAAAATAAAGAGCGGCCGGATAAATAATTAAAACTGCATAATCCCATAAAATACGTATAAAAGTCATTAATCTAACACCCAAATATTGGGTATATACGCTTTCATCTACTAAGACGAAATCTTCGGCTCCAAATTCGAGGACAGTAAATTTTAACGCCAGATAAGTTGCGGCTAACACAGCCAAAATTCCTAGCCAAATTACTATTATCTTTTTTTGTGGTTTTTTAAAATCTTTCCAAAAATAGAAACTTATTAACCAAGTTAATGGCAAAAATACAATTAAAGGTTCTTTTATCAAAATAGCTACTACAAAACATAAACAAGTGCCAATGAACTTTAAAATTTGTGACTTTTTCTTTTTTGCTTGAAAGGCAGAAATAAATAATAAAAGTCCCACTAATAACCATAGTGGTCCGAAAGAATCAGGAAGTCCGGAAATATAACTTACTGATTCTGTTTGAACCGGGTGTAAAAGAAAAAACATAGCCCCTAATAAACTTCCTATTCTGGAAAATTTTATTTTTTGAAATAAATTAAAAATCAGGTATGAATTAACTACATGCACTAGAATTAAAAATAAATGATACGGAGCAGAGTTTAGTTTAAATAAATGATAAAGAATCGCGTAAGTTAAGGTGGCTAAAGGTCTATAAACATCAGTATTGCTTGTGTTAACTAGTACTGCTCCGGCACGTGGGCTAGAAGTAAAATACTCACCTATGTATTTAAATGATTTGATGTATTCATTATTGGCGACTAACCCAACATCATCATAAATAAATGGCCCCGTAGCAACGTTAATATAAGCCAAGGTTCCTAATGTGAATAAAAAAACAAACACTAATTCGTTGTGTTGGAAAATCTTTTGAAGGGTTTTAAGCATGGGAGGGTTTTATAGTTTGTGAGATTACTTTAGCAATTACACCCTTGACACTCAAGGCATTAACTCTTTATATTGCGTGTACAATTTTGTTATCTTGAGTGGACGAGGGATCCGGCCCTATGACTCCACAGCAACCGTCCTAAACAAGGAAAAGGTGCTAACTCCGGCCCCGTGTGGGAAAGATAATCATTTAGATTTTCAATCTCGCGCAAACTAAGCGAGATTTTTTACAACTTTTTTTTAACCCACAGTATTATGTCGTCTTATCTCTTTACCTCGGAATCTGTTACCGAAGGACACCCTGACAAAATGGCGGATCAAATTTCAGACGCTGTTTTGGATGCAATTTTTGAAAAAGATCCCAATGGAAGGGTGGCTTGTGAAACTATGGTTAGTACGGGCCTAGTTCTAATTTCAGGAGAAATTACCACTTCTTGTTACGCGGATATTCCTAAACTAGCGCGTAAAACAATTGAAGAAATCGGATACACAGACGGGACTTATGGCTTTGACCACAAGGCTTGTTCTGTTTTAACCGCGATTGATGAACAAAGCCCAGACATTGCTTTGGGTGTAGACCGTGAAGGAGCCGGTGATCAAGGAATGATGTTTGGATTTGCGATTAACGAAACTCCCGAACTCATGCCTTTACCAATTCTTTTATCTCATAAATTAACGCGACAATTAGCAAAGGTACGTAAAAACAATGACTTAACTTACTTGCGTCCGGATGGAAAAAGCCAAGTCACGGTGGAATATGAAGATGGTAAGCCAAAACGTGTTCATACCGTGGTTATTTCGACCCAACATGGTCCCGAGGCTAATCAAGAACAAATCACAAAAGACATGATTGAATACGTGATTCGACCCGTGTGTGGCGAATATTTAGATAACGATACGATTTACCACGTCAACCCAACTGGCAAGTTTATTATTGGTGGGCCTCCTGGGGATTGTGGACTAACAGGACGAAAAATTATTGTGGATACTTATGGTGGAATGGGTAGACATGGGGGCGGCTGCTTCTCTGGTAAGGACCCTTCTAAAGTTGACCGTTCAGCCGCTTACGCAGCCCGGCATGTAGCCAAAAACATTGTGGCCGCAGGATTGGCGGATAAATGCGAAGTGCAATTAGCCTATGCTATCGGAGTCGCCGAGCCAGTCTCAATTTTTGTAGAAACCTTTGGAACAGGAAAGGTTTCAGAAGCAATCCTAGTAGATTTAGTAAGGCGTCATTTTGATCTTACTCCACGTGGGATTATTGAAGCTCTTGATTTACGTCGTCCAATTTATAAGGCTACTGCTGCTTACGGTCACTTTGGCCGTGAGGAAGAAACCTTTACTTGGGAAAAGACTAATAAAGCTTCTGACTTGCGAGCTGACGCTCATTTATAAGTCTGCTTGTAGGACTTCAATATAATTTAAAATCTCAATAGCAGATTGATCCTCTGGATTGATTGTTAATATCTTTTGGGCTGAATTTTGGGCTGCCTCTAAATCTCCTAGTTGAATAGAAACAATGGCCAAGTTGTAATGTAGGCTAGCGTCATCAGGGAATAAATTGATAGCTTTTTCAAAGACTTCAATGGCTTCCGTTGTTTTGCCAGATTCAAAATAAATACTTCCTAAATCATAATAAAACCACAAGTGAGGAGCGTCGTGTTCAATTTCGTTCTCGTAAAACCCTTGCAAATTAGCCCACTCGTAATTACGCATTATGGTGCGCCCCATAAATAAAACCAAAATAGCTAAGCTAATTATTAGAAAGTTCTTTTTTGTTTGAGATTTTTTAAAGTAATCAAAAAGATATATAAAAGGAATAATCCATCCTAGAATGGAAATATATAGCCAATGCTCAAAATAAATGGCGTTTAAAGGTACTATTCCGCTGTAAGGAATCATGGCGAAGAGAAACCACAGCACCCCAACAAAAACTATCTTTTTCTTGCGATAAGATAACCCTGCTAAAACTAGTCCAGCTAAAAGTCCGAGAACACTCACTATCCCCTGCAGGTTAAATAAAGTATCAACCCCGGAATAGGGTTTAATAAAAAATAAATCCAATGGGAACACAATCAAAACCATATAATCCCACAAAACATAAATAAAATTTATAAGCCGAAGATATAATGACTCCGTATAAATAGACTCTTTTGCTAACTCTATTTCCTCTCCCCCAAAGTGAAGATAGGTAAATTTAAGATAAAGATATAAACAAGCTAAAACTGCAAAAACACCTAAGCCATATAAACTTTTCTTTTTCGCTTTTTTATTAAGCCCTCCCCATAAATAAAGCACTAATAATAAGGATAGCGGGACAAAAATAACCATCGCCTCCTTAGAAAGAAGTGCCAAACAAAAGATCCCTACGCTTGCTAAAAGATACTTCCAGAAGTTTTTTTTGCTTTTGATCCCAGCCACAAAAACTAACAAGCCACTTAACACAAAAAAAGCCCCCATGGGCTCTGGCAGCCCCGCTACATAAGCAACTGATTCGGTTTGAACAGGGTGTAACAAAAATAGTAATGCCCCTAGTAAACGGGCTATATCAGAAAATTTAAATACCTTTAATAATTTGTAAACTAAATAACTATTAGCAATATGGAATAAAATGTTAACAAAATGATAAGGGGCTGGATTTAATTCAAAAAGGCTATAAATTAGGGCGTTCATCAAGGTATGAAGAGGCCTATATAAATCACTTAAGGCACCTCCGATCGGACTAGAAGTGAAAAAAGAAAAAAAGTTACCTAGTGATTTTATTTGCTCGTTTTCAACAATTAGATCTAGATCATCAACTAAAAAATCCCCATTTAAAACTATTACGTAAGAAGCTATCCCCAAAATTACTAGTAGGCTTAATAGATCCCATTTATTTTTAGTTATTTCTTTAATTTTTTTCATGGGAGGGCACAAATGATTTAAATTTATTTTACCCTTAAGTTTGGTTGTAGTCTATTTTAATCCGTGTTAATTTTCGTTACGCTTTATATGAATCTTTAATTTAAAAACTATGAATGATTACAAAGTTGCGGATATTAATTTAGCGGAATTTGGCCGCAAAGAGATTGAAATTGCAGAAAAAGAAATGCCTGGCTTGATGTCACTCCGAGAACGCTATGGTACGGACCAACCTTTAAAAGGGGCGCGGATTGCGGGGTGTATTCACATGACGATTCAAACCGCGGTTTTGATTGAAACTTTGATTGCCTTGGGAGCAGAGGTTCGCTGGTCTAGTTGTAATATTTATTCGACGCAAGATCATGCGGCCGCCGCTATCGCGGCACTAAATATCCCAGTATTTGCCTGGAAAGGCGAAACCGAAGAAGAATATGAATGGTGCATTGAACAGACTATTTATTTTGACGAAGCTAAAACTGTGGGGCCAAATATGATTTTAGATGACGGTGGTGATTTAACAGCCATCATGCACGAAAAATATCCTAACCTTTTGGCCGAAGTTGGTGGGATTACTGAAGAAACCACCACTGGAGTACATCGCCTTTACCAAATGCTAGAAAAAGGCGAACTCAAAGTCCCAGCCATTAATGTGAATGATTCGGTTACCAAGAGTAAATTTGATAACCTATACGGTTGTCGGGAATCCTTGGCTGATGGCTTAAAACGAGCCACTGATGTCATGTTAGCGGGTAAAGCGGTGATCGTAGCTGGTTATGGTGATGTTGGAAAAGGCTCAGCGCAATCAGTAAAAGGTTTTGGAGCGCGAGTGATTGTTACAGAAATTGATCCAATTATTGCCCTTCAAGCGGCGATGGAAGGTTACGAAGTTATGAAAATGGATAAAGCAGCTCAAGAAGGTAATATTTTTGTCACGGCCACAGGTTGTGCAAACGTAATTACAGACCGTCACTTCAAGGCCATGAAAGACCAATCTATTGTTTGTAATATTGGTCATTTTGATAGCGAGATTAACGTAGCTTGGTTGAATAACGAAGTAGAAGCTGGTCGCATGAAAATAGTGAATATTAAACCGCAAGTTGATAAATATATTTTCCCAGATGGCAAAGAAATCATTTTGTTAGCACAGGGGCGTTTGGTAAATCTTGGTTGTGCTACCGGACACCCTTCATTTGTAATGAGTAACTCCTTTACCAATCAGGTTTTAGCTCAAATCGAACTCTATACTAAAGGTGATAAATATGAGCTTGGTGTTTACATGCTTCCCAAAAAGCTTGATGAAGAAGTTGCCCGGCTCCATTTAGAAAAAATTGGTGTGGAATTAGACGAGTTAACAACAGAGCAATCTGATTATTTAGGGATTCCAGCGGACGGACCCTACAAGCCAGATCATTATCGTTACTAACATCTGTCCCCTCTGGTATAATCAGGCCAATGAATTTAAATCTTCATTTTAAAAACACTCTTTGGTTATATCTGTCATCGTTTTTGGTGCTCCCAATTGCGTATTTTATTCGAGTTTTATACGCGCAGGAATTGACGGTGGCTGATTATGGGATTTTTTACGGGTTATTTGGTTTTTTTGCGTTTTTCAATTTTTTACGAGACTGGGGTATTAATGATGCCTCCACCTATTTTGTGAATAAGTTTTTAATAGAAAAAAACCACAGCAAAATAAAAACTATTTTTTACTTTAATCACTTTTTCCAATTATTTTTATCTATTTTGATCGCGGTTGCTCTTTATTATTTTAATGACGTTATTTTTGAAACTTTCTATAAAGGAGAACTGCATATAAAACCTATTTTTAATTTATTTATACTCCTTTGGATCACAGATACAATTGTGGCAACTAACAGAAAATTTCTAGATATTTTTCAAGACCAAAAGGCAAATACTTTTTTTAATTTAACGCTTTTTTCTTTAATTATTACGCTATCCCTTATTGCCTTTTATTCCACTTATATAAATTCATTTGAAATTCCAACCCTAGCTTATTTAGGAGCGTATTTAACAATCTCTATATTTTCTTTTTTATATCTTTTAATTAAATATAAAGAATATTTTATAAGTCCTAGTTTTTACTTAGACTTAGGCTTTTTTAAAAAAATATCTAAATATTCAACATCGCTTCTAATTGCTGGTTTTTCGGGAATGGTTTTTACAACTACAGATATTGTTATTATTCAATACTTTGAAGGAGCGGAAAGTGTTGCTTTTTACTCTACGGCAGTTTCTAGTGCGATTTTGTTAACGGTCCTGATTAGTCCTATAAATCGAGTAATAGCTCCTTTAACAGCTAAGCTTTGGCATTCTCGCAAAAAAACCGCTATTTCGGATATTCTTTCTTTTGCTTTGAATAATTTTTGGGCCTTAATTGTGCCTTTAGCAGCTCTTTTTGCGATACTTTCAGATAATTTTATTTTAGCTGTTTATGGAGAAAAATTTATGGAAGCATCAATTTTATTAAAATATTTAAGCCTTGGTATTATTATTTACAGTATTAATACTATTTTGCCCGCCCTTGTTAACTCAATCGGAAAACCTAAGGATCTAAGTCGCATTATTTTAACAATAGGATTAATTAATTTTATTGGCAATTTGCTTGTTATCCAATTTTTGGGGACGCTGGGTGTGGTTTTTGTAACTATTTTTTCTTATTTTGTGGGCTTTGCTTTGTTTGTGAGAGTTTTATCTTCTGAGATTAAAATTCGTTTTGATTTAATGAATTTCTTTAAAATATTATTCTCATCAGGAATATTTATCGTAGTTGCTATGTTGCTAGTAAAAAACCTTTATATCAGGTATTTAAATATTGAAATGCTAGACTTTATAATTAATGGGGGGATTGTTTTGATGATTTCTAGTATATTTTATGTAGTAGCTTTAGTGGCAACAGGGGTAATTACTAAAGCCAAGCTACAACACTTAAAACAATTATTATTAAGCGAATAAAAAATATGAAAAAAGCCTTTATAACCGGCATAACAGGTCAAGATGGTAGTTACTTAGCAGAATTCCTACTTAAAAAAGGATACGAAGTTCACGGCCTAATTAGGCGTGCAAGCACTTTTAATACCGAACGAATTGATCATATTTACGAAGACCCACATAAAATTGGAGCTAAACTATTTCTTCACTACGGTGATTTAACAGAGAGCGGAAACTTGATGCGCTTACTTAGAGATATTAAACCAGATGAAGTTTATAATTTAGGGGCGCAAAGTCACGTGCGAGTGAGTTTTGATATGCCGGGCTTCACCGTAAAAACCGATGCCGATGGAACGCTTAATTTATTAGAAGCTCTCCGAGATTCGAACGTTAATGCTAAATTTTATCAGGCTTCCTCAAGTGAAATGTTTGGAAAAGTCCAAGAGACTCCGCAAACTGAAAAAACTTCTTTTTACCCGAGAAGCCCATATGCCTGTGCCAAGCTTTTTTCACACTGGATTACGATTAATTACCGTGAAAGTTATGATTTGTTTGCCTGTAGCGGAATTCTGTTTAATCACGAATCCCCGCGCCGAGGCGAAACTTTTGTAACGCGAAAAATTACGCGGGGGATCGCGCGTATTCAACTAGGTTTAGAAGAAAAACTCTATTTAGGTAACTTAGATGCCAAAAGAGACTGGGGTTTTGCCGGTGATTACGTTGAAGCTATGTGGCTTATGCTGCAACAAGATAAACCCGCTGATTATGTCATTGCCACTGGCGAAACTTACTCTGTTAGAGAGTTTTTATTAGCCGCTTTTAAGGCGGCTGGAATTGAAGTTGAATCTAATGGCAAAACTGGTGAAGAAGAAAAATTTATTAATAAAAAAACTGGCAAAACTATTGTAAAAATTGATTCGCGCTATTTCCGTCCGACTGAAGTTGATGTTTTGTTGGGAAACCCTGCTAAAGCTAAAAAGGAACTTGGCTGGGAACCAAAAGTTGGCTTTCAAGAATTAGTAGAAATTATGTATGAAGCTGATTTTGAAAGAGAAAAGAACAAAGACAAACTATACCCCCCATATTTTTTGTAAACCAACATGATTAAACTTATAAAATCCACTTTTTATAATGAGAAGGAAACGAAGAAAGCCTTGGCTCAGTTTATTTTGGAAACAGAAATCTTAAGCATGGGCCAGCAGTGCCAGGAATTTGAAAAAGCTTTTGCCAGAAAGCAAAACCGTAAATACGCAGTTTTTGTTTCAAATGGAAGCGCGGCAAATTTAATTCTAATTCAAGCTTTTCTTAACCTTGGTTGGCTTAAAAAAGGAGACCCAGTAGCTGTTTCGTCCGTAACTTGGGCCACGAATGTTATGCCTTTGATGCAACTGGGCTTAGAACCCGTAGTTTTGGATTGTGAACTTTCTAATTTAAATGTTTCGAGGGAGATTTTGGAGAAAGCCTATACTGAAAATTTAAAAGGGTTGTTTTTAACTAATGTTCTAGGATTTGCAGCAGATATAAATGAGCTACGCGATTTTTGTAAGGACAAAAACATGCTGTTTTTTGAAGATAACTGCGAATCTCTGGGATCAAAGGTGGGCGGGGAATTATTGGGGAATTTTGGAGTGGCCTCAACTTTTTCTACCTTTGTGGGGCATCATTTATCAACTATTGAAGGAGGCTTTGTGTGTACAGATGATGAGGAACTCTATGAAATGCTATTAATGATTCGAGCCCACGGCTGGGATCGAAATTTATCCTCAAAAAAACAAAAACAATTAAGGGAGAAGCACGGAATTAATGATTTTTACGCGCGTTATACTTTTTATGAATTAGCTTATAATACTCGTCCAACAGAGATAAATGGCTTTATTGGGAATCTTCAAATTCAATATTGGGATGAAATTGTTGAAAAAAGACATGCTCATTTTCAGGCTTTTAATGAAGCCACGAAAAGCAATGACAGTATTGTGCCTTTAGAACTTGAACATATGGATTTGGTGTCTAATTTTGCCATGCCAGTTGTTTTTAAAACTCCAGAATTAAAACAAGAATACCAGACAAAATTTATTGAAAATCAGGTGGAAATTCGTCCAATTATTGCTGGGAACATTGCTAATCAACCGTTCTTTAAAAAACACACTACTCAAAACCCGAATTGCGATAATGCTGATTTCATTCATAAAAATGGTTTTTATTTTGGAAATAATCCCGAAATGACTAAGAATGAGGTGGAACAATTATGTAGCCTTCTTAAGAAATGAAAAAGGATTCGAAAATCTATATAGCCGGGCACACGGGCATGGTGGGGTCAGCGATTGTACGTAGGTTTGAAAATAAAGGCTATAAAAATTTGATTTTAAAAACACGCGAAGAATTGGATTTATTGAATCAATCCGAAGTAGCGATTTTTTTTGAAACAGAAAAACCTGACTATGTGGTTTTAGCAGCCGCTAAGGTCGGTGGGATTAAAGCGAATATGGCTTATGGGGCTGATTTTTTATATGAAAATTTGCAAATTCAAAACAATGTTATTTGGCAGGCACACTTAACTGGAGTTAAAAAGTTATTGTTTTTAGGTTCTTCTTGCATTTACCCACGAGATTGCGCCCAGCCCATGAAAGAGGAGTATTTTATGAAAGGTAAACCCGAACCAACAAACGAGGGCTATGCCTTGGCTAAAATAGCGGGCATGAAATTATGTGAAAAAATCTATGATCAATTTGATCAAAAATTTATTGCCTGCATGCCTACTAATATTTATGGGCCAAATGATAACTTTGACCTTGAGTCCTCACATGTTATCCCTGCCTTAATCAGGCGAATGAGTGAAGCTAAAGAAAATGGAACGTCCGAGGTTGTTATTTGGGGAACTGGCAATAGCCGGCGAGAATTTATGTATGTTGATGACTTAGCGGATGCCGTTCTGTGGTTAATGGAAAATTATAAAGAAAAAGGATTCTTAAATGTAGGGACTGGCGAGGATATTTCTATTAAAGATTTGGCCTATTTAATTAAGGAAATTGTAGGTTACGAGGGGGCGCTAAAATTTGATAACACCAAGCCAGATGGAATGCCAAAAAAATTATTGGATGTCAGTAAAATAAATAGTTTGGGATGGAAACATGGCATTGATTTTGAAAAAGGTCTTAAATTAACTAACGATTACTATGCAAAAAACAAATAGTGGTTTAAAGAATTTTTTTCATCTTTTAATCAGATATATAAACCCTTTTATAAAGCCTTTTGAATTTATAAGAGCTTTTCCGAGTTTTATGTGGTTTTTTAGGGACTGGAGAAAATACAAAAAAATAAAGGGTTCAGAAAATTTCAAAATTTCTGATTCTTATCCTTGTTTGCATGACAAAACCGAGACTACTGCTTTTGATGCTCATTATTTTTATCAAGATTCTTGGGCTTTTAAAAAAATCTATGAATCTAAATCAAAAGAACATGTAGATATTGGTTCATTTGTATATTTTATTGCGCCTTTAACTGCTGTTACTAAGGTGATTTTTATAGATATTCGTCCTTTAGAAACGGATTTAGAAAATTTTATATCTAAAGAGGGTAGCATTCTTGACATTCCCTTTGATGACAATTCAGTTGAGTCTTTATCATCTCTACATGTAGCTGAGCATATTGGATTAGGAAGATATGGCGACCCAGTGGATCCACTGGGCACTAAAAAATCCTGCCAAGAATTAGCTAGGGTTCTAGCGCCAAATGGAAATCTATATTTTTCATTACCAATAGGAAAACCTCGGGTGTGTTTTAATGCCCATCGTATTCATTCTCCAAAGCAGATAATTGATTATTTTGAAGGGCTTAAGCTGGTTGAGATTTCCGGGGTAGATGATAGCGGGCAATTTACAAAAAATATTGATATTTCGGTATTAGAAAATTGTAGTTATGGCTGTGGATTATTTCATTTTACTAAATAGTTAAAAAAAGATGTTAAGAATATTTAATTTAGGACGTGATAACGAAAAAGATCGTGTCGAATGGGTTAAAAAAATCCTTTTAAAAATCCCTAAAGGTTATCGCATATTAGATGCGGGAGCAGGAGAATTGCCTTATAAAAAGCTTTGTAAACATTTGGATTATGTTTCGCAAGATTTTGCGGAATACGATGGCAAGGGAGATGATTCTGGCTTGCAAACAGGAGATTGGGATGGCAAAAACATAGATATTGTTTCTGATATTACGAATATCCCCGAAGAGGATGCTTCTTTTGAGGCAATTATGTGTATTGAAGTTTTTGAACACTTGCCAGAGCCAGTAAAGGCAATTAAAGAGTTTTCTAGATTACTGAAAAAGGATGGTTATTTGATTATTACAGCGCCTTTTTGTAGCTTAACTCATTTTGCGCCATATCATTTTTGTACGGGATTTAATAAATATTTTTATGAAAAGCATTTGCCAGATTATGGTTTCGAAATTTTAGAAGTCACTAGAAATGGTAATTTCTTTCATTACATTGCTCAAGAAATAAATCGGATTCCTTCAGTGGCTGTACAATATTCAAATGGCAAAAGTAAATTCAAATTATATTTATTGGAAATTTTATTATTGCTAGTGAAATTCCCTCTATTTGTATTGATATGGTTCTTAAACAAAAAAGATAAAAATTCTGCCGAATTGCTTTGTCATGACTATCATATTTTTGCTAAAAAAATCACTGACTAATTAAACCTATGTCCCCTTCCAAAAAATATACTCGACCAACCACTATACCTTCTGACATGGGAGGAGGAGATTGCGGCCTAGATGCCAGGTTAAATGGAGTTTTGCAGCTACTAGAATGTGCTCCTTTAGAAGCAGTTAAAACAATTTTAGATATCGGTTTTGGGAAAGGCCAACTTTCTAAATGGCTAGCTAAAAGGGATAAAAAAGTAACTGGTACCGGTTTGGCCTTAGATTCATATGAAATCGACATTAAAGACTTAAAAAACAACTACAATATTGACGTTGCGGAATGTGCGGTAGAAGATATGCCTTTTGAAAACAAATCATTTGATGCCGCAGTTATGAGTCACTTACTGGAGCATGTTCCTAATGTAGAAACCTCTTTAAAAGAAGTTCACCGGGTTTTAAAAGATGACGGTTATCTTTTTATTTTTGTTCCTCCTCATGATGATTACATCTGTTCCGGGCATCTTAATATGGGCTGGAATATTGGGCAATTAATGTATGTATTACTAGTGAATGGGTTTAATGTAAAAGACGGAAACTTTATTGAATATAAAGATAGTGTTTGTGGTTTTGTTAAAAAAAGCACTAAAGAACTGCCAGCTTTACGAGGAGATCGAGGAGATATAAACATCCTGGCGCAGCATGATTTGTGGCCGCTACCAATTAAAACGCGTGATGGATTTAATGATGGGTTTTACGGAAAACTAACAGCAGTTAATTGGCTGGATCCCAAGTTTTTTACTAAAGCCTCCTTTTTGAATAAAGCCCTAAGGTTTGTTGCTAAACACACTCCTTATAGAATTAAAAACATCCTACGTGGCCTTTTAAGTGATGGACGAGTTAACCCTTCAAATTTAAAACTTTAAATCACCTTTTTTAACTCTTTTTAAATTTTTAATAAGCGATAAATTGGCCTTTAAATAATACCAAGGATTTTTGAATGATTCTCTTCGCAAGCAAGCATTTAAAAAATGAAGCAGGATTTCGCCAACATTCCCCCACCAATAAAAAAAAGCATGCCCAACGTGCTTATAAGAAAACCAATACTGATAAAAAACTTTTAGGTAAATCTTTTCCTTCTGCTCAACTCGACCAGCCTGTGATTCGTGATGATAAAGGGAGGCTTTGGGATAATAGAACAGACTGTTGGGATGTTTTTTGTGAATTTGATAACTTAACATACGATCCTCGCCCCAAGCCCATTTAAAAAGACTTTCATCGAACTGAAACTCTTTGAATATCTCTTTTTTGTACCAACTAACGCCAGATAGCCATTCGGCCACTATTTCCTTGGGTGAATCAAAATAAAACACATTACGACCGGATTTTAAGATAAAAAATCCCTTTCTAAAGGATTGCAGCCTAAATAATGTCGCGGTTAGCATGTAGAGTTTATTAAATATGCCCACTCCCACAACCCTTCCTCCTATTTCGTCTTGATTAAGAACTTTGCTCATACCGCCAATGGCTTTGGGATGCTCTTTATAAAAGTTATCTATTTGTTCTAAATAGTCAGGTTCGAGCTCGGTATCATCATCCAAAAAAACCACGACTTCACCCTTGGCTTGGCGAACACCTAAGTTCCTATTATGAGTAGAAGACTTAATTTTGCTGTGAGTGTATTTAATAGGAAGCTCCTTCTTAAATCTTAGACACAACTCTTTTGTTTTCGTATCGTCAGATTGGTCAATAATCAAAATTTCTAAAGGATTTCTGGTTTGTAAAATAAAAGATTTTAATAAAACTTTTAGATCTTGGCTGCGATGTAAAGTTGGGACTATTACTGATAATTTCATGTTATTATGAAATCATGAAAGTCCTCCTAAATGCAATGAAGTATGATTACGGTGATCCCAAACGAGGGCATAGTTTTGAATATGAAACTTTTTATAAATCACTAGTTGACTCTGGTTATGAAGTAATTTTGTTTGATTTTTATACGATTTTCGAAAAACACGGGAAAAAGAAAATGAATGAAATGTTTTTGGAGACTATTACTAAAGAATCGCCAGATATTATTTTTTCTGTTCTTTATAGAGATGAATTTGAATTAGAAACTCTTAAAAAAATTAAAGAGACGCACGGTAAATCTTTAGTTTGGATGTGTGATGATAAGTGGCGTTTTGATGATTTGGGAAGCAAGGTTTGTCATGGGTTTAATTTAACAGTTACAACTGACCCTGATGCAATCGTTAAATATGAATCTCTGGATTATAAAGACGCTGTAGTAGCACAGTGGGCGTGCATGCCCTCCATTCACAAAAATCTAGGCCTTAAAAAAGAAATTAATGTTAGTTTTATTGGGCAGGCTAATGCTTGGCGTAAATTTGTTATAAAAACTCTCCGCAAAAAAGGAATTCGCGTTGAATGTTTTGGCTATGGCTGGGAAAACGGCCGAATAAGTCAGCAGGAAATGATTGAAATTTTTAATAAAAGCCGCATTAATTTAAACCTTTCAAATTCAGTAAATTTTAACCTGAAATATGCGCTTAATTTAAACTTAGAATATGACAGAAATAAGTCGCTTAAATCAAATATTGGCAATATTTTCGGGTCTCAACTTAACTTATTGCTATCCAAAAAAAGGTCAGAAGATATGAAAGCTAGATTTTTTGAAGTTACGGGATGTGGAGGGTTTCTTTTGACTTATAATGTGGACCATTTAGATGAATATTTTGAATTAGAAAAAGAAATTATTTGTTTTAAAAACTTAAAAGATCTAACCAATAAAATTCAGTATTTTCTAGCACATGATAAAGAAAGAGAAGTTATTGCTAAGGCTGGCTATGATCGCACCCAAAAAGACCATACCTACGCCAAAAGATTTGAAATTTTATTTAAAAGACTTATTTAAACCCGCACAAAACTAAAGCATAACTTAAATACTCATCTAAGAATGTTCCTTTTTCTGGTCGCATTTTAGAAATATCCAAATTTTGTTTAAACCCTAATAATTTTGCAAATATGCGGAAAGGATTAATCATATTAAATGAAGCTATTAGCGAATCTCCAAAAAATGCGTATTTCTTGATCCCAATCTTTTGGCAGATTTTTCTAAATTCTTGTCGTGAATATGGATATTCCTCTCCTACATTCCACTTCCCAGCTAATTCCGCGGCAAATTTATATAATCGATACGGTAAATTGTGCTTATGAGGCACAGAAATAAAAGTAATGCCTCCTTTTTTTATCAAATCAAAATGAGCTTTGTTTATTTGAATTCTTTGCTGATCTTTAAAATGTTCCGTTAATCCAAAAGACAAAGAAATATCGTACTTACTCATTAGCTCTTTTGGAAGATTTAAGGCGTCTTGTTGAATAAATTTTGCTTTTAATTTGTTTCTCTTAAAAAATTCCCGAGAACGTTTAATTGCTAATTCAGAATAATCAAGAATGGTAACTTCTGCTCCCCTCTTAGCCATTAAAGCAGCGTTAGTCCCTGCACCAGCCCCAACTTCGATGACTTTTAGCCCTTTAAAAGATCCAAGATTTTTCAAAACAATTTTTTCTATTCTTTGCCAACGAATAGAATTTTCTTCTTTAGCAAGATTAAAAGCGTCTTCTTTTTTTGAAATATCGTGCTTCCAAAGATTATCCCATAATTTAGCAGTATTTTTTTTATTCATATTATTTCCAAAAGTATTTTTTAAGTTTAATTGGTGTCAAAAAAGCAATTAAAGGAATTATTAAATAGACTATTTTCCAGTAGGGAATAGATTTATATACAAAAATTCCGCGTAACCTAATTCTAATAGTACGCCACTCTAACTTTTTCAAATTCGCCAAAGAAGCGCTATTTTCATGAATTCGATATTTTAAAAGGTGCTCCGGAAGATTTCCGGCTTTTACAGAAGGTAACGCTCGCATGAGAAGTTCATAATCTTCAGCCTCTCTGTAATTTTCGTTGTATTTAAATTTTTTGTAAAAAGATTTTTTAACTAACCAAGTGGGGTGTGGAATGGGTTGAGAATAAGCCATTGCTCCTACTATTTTTTTGTGAGTACAAGGATAAGTAAGGAGTCTGTCTTGTCCATGACTTTTCATGGTTTTCACAAAACAACCACAAATGTCTAGTTTGTTGTTAATTAAGTATTTAACTTGTTTTTCGAGTCGTTTAGGCTCGGCAATGTCATCAGCATCCATCCGCGCGATGTAATCCCCCCTACAGGCCAAAACTGCCTGATTTAAAGCTACTGGCAAGCCTTTCTTCTTAGATTGACGGATGTAACGAGCTCGCTTGTCTTTTTGAGCATAAAGACTAATGGATTTCTTATTTATATTATTTGGCGAACCATCGATAACTATTAATTCTAAATTTTTGTGAGTTTGATTTAAGATGCTGTTTATGGCGGCACGCAAAAAATCCTCCGGCGTATTAAAAACAGGCATAATCACGCTAATTAAGGGAGGGTTTTTACTCATCAGCTAGGAGGGTAAGGAAGCGCCTGCATTATTACTCTTTTCACGCAGTGAAGTATTACTAAATGTAAATCCTCCGAAACTTCCATGTCATCAATGGCAACGTGTACGACTAAATCTGCTATTTCCTTTATCTTCCCGCCATTAAATCCACAAATAGCGACTGTTTGTGCTCCGACAGAAAGGCCATATTCCAAGGCTTTTACAACGTTCATTGAATTTCCGCTACCAGAAATACCAATAACTACATCTCCTTCTTTTACAAAATTCTTTAACTGCTCAACAAAAATTTCCTCATACGAAATATCGTTAGCAACGGCCATCAAGGCAGAAAGATTGTCGTTCAAACAAACTGCTTTAAATCGCTTTTCCAAACCATAAGAAGCCCCTTTTATTAAATCTCCAGCAAAATGGGAGGCATTGGCTCCGCTGCCTCCGTTTCCAAAAACAAAAATCGTTTTTTCTTCTTCATAGGCCTTTAAAATCATCGCCGCCAACTCTGCAATTTTCTCTTTGGGTAAATTGCCGGCGGCGGCCGTAACACTACTCAAATATTGATTTATTTCGTCTATATTATTGTTCATATTCATCGCCAATATAAATTAGTTTTGAACCTTCATATTCAAATTTGAATGAAAATTCTTTAAGCGGGCTCATCGCCTCTCTTAATTCTGACTGTTTGTCAGCTTCACAGTAAAGGAGCATAAACCCTCCTCCTCCAGCCCCTAAAACCTTACCACCAATCGCCCCAGCATCTCTAGCTTTTTTATATAAATCATTAATTTCTTGGTTTGCGATTTTAGAAGCTAAGCTTTGTTTTAAAAGCCAGTTTTCGTGTAGTAAATTTCCGAATTCTAGTAAATCTTCGCCATATAAAGCATCTCTTAATTTGGGGACCAAACTTGCCATTTCTTTTACGGTATCTATTTTATTTTGATTACTCATATTGGAACTTTGCTCTTTCAAAATATCTGCTGCTTTTCTGGCGCTGCCCATATAAAACATTAATAAATTTTGCTGAAGATCTTTGTAGGTCTGCTTTTTTAGATGCAAAGGTTCTATTTGAACTGTCCCATTGGGATTAAATTTAAAAATATTTAACCCTCCAAAAGCAGCCGCGTATTGATCTTGCTTGCCAATTGGTTCTTTTAATTTATCGATTTCAATTTCACAAGCTTCGGTGGCTAATTGTTCTTTGGTGGCATACTGATTAGCTCTTACATATAAATTATGTAAAAGCCCAACCGTAAAAGCTGACGATGATCCTAACCCGGTACCAGCCGGAATATCGGCCGTGGAGCTTATTTCGAGAGCCTTCCCTAAATCAGTCTTTTTCAAAACCTCTTTAACAATTGGATGCTGCACATCATTAATATCTTTTACTGTTTCTGTTTTTGAATATTTAATTCGAAGTTGATCTTCTTCAAAAAACTTATGAGAAGAAATATACATGTATTTATTAATGGTGGTGCTCAAAACCGCGCCAGTAGATTGTTTGTAAAAACTTTCCAAATCTGAGCCGCCGCCCACAAAACTAATCCTAAATGGGGTTTTGGTAATTATCATCTAAACCAATATATCATTTATTGAGCTTAAGTCATCAAAAATATAATTTGGCTTACAATCACCATCATTTAACCCGTAACCAGTTTTGACGCCAATAGTTGTTAAGCCAGCACTCTGACCGCATAAAACATCACGGCACGAATCCCCAATAATAAATGATTCCTTTAGATCTATATTGAAATCTTGAGCTGCTTTTTCTAGCATCCCAGTTTTTGGCTTTCGACAATTACAGTCTACTTTATAAGTGGGATTTTCTTCTGGGAACCCCTTATCGGGATGATGGGGGCAATAGTAAATTGCGTCCAATTTAGCACCTTTTTCTCCGAGTAAAGTCTCCATTTTTTTATGAATTTCTTCTAGCTCTTTAACAGAACAAAGTCCGCGCGCTACAACAGGCTGATTTGTAACTACAATTGCCAAAAACTCTGATTTGTTTATTTTTTTAATGGCTTTAGCCGCGAAGGGAAGAAGCTCAAAATTTTCAATTTTATGGAGCAAATTTATCTCTTTATTAATAGTCCCATCGCGGTCCAAAAATATAGCTCGGCGTTTGTTTTCGTTGTTTAAACGTAAAATTTTACCACTTACGTAATCTTGAGTGACTTGCTCTAATCTGTCCGGAGTACCGGCGTCTTTGATATACTCCGCCGTGTTATATCCGTACATGGCTAATTTATTGTAGGCTTGAGGGAAAATATCGCGCCCCAAATCTGCTTTGACCCCTTTTGGAATATGCTCAAATATTTTTGAAGACATAACGTATAAAGCCGCATTCACTAAATTTCGATAATAATGGCCTTTTTTGTGAGGTTTAGGATAAAAAGCGGTCACTCGACCCGCCTCATCAATTTCGAGAAGATCACTGTCATGAGGGTGATCGTTGGGGTGCACGACTAGCGTGCATTCACTTTGTTTTTCTTTATGAAAATTCATTAAGCGCTCAAAATTCACATCCAACATTACATCGCCATATAATACTAAAAAATCCTCATTCAATTTCTCTTCAATTTCTTTTAAGGCTCCCGCAGTCCCGAGGGGTTCCTTTTCTTTTACATAGCTAATATTTACACCAAAACTGGCGCCATTTTTAAAATAATCCTCAATTACTTCTGATCGGTAGTGGGTAAGGATTATAATGTCCTTAATATTGTAACGCTCAAGAGCATTAATTTGATGCTCCAAAATTGATTTATCTTCAATTTTAACCATTGGTTTTGGAATATCCTGGGCTAAATCACCCAGTCTAGTTCCTTTCCCTCCTGCTAAAATTACAGCTTTCATAATCATTTATTGCCAAAAATTACTTGAGCAGATTTGCGCACAGCTTCATCCGAAAACAAACTCGCCTGCCACCCTAAATCATGAATTTTTGATAAATCATACTGATAAAAAGGGACATCTCCGACCCAACCACTTTTCCCACCAGTATATTCAAATTTTACGTTTTCTAAGCCCATTTCTTCGACCACTATTTCGGCAATACGAGTTACGGTACTTAAACTATCTACTCCTAAATTAAAAATATTTACTTGTTCTTTTGAATTTTCCCAACCAAACAAAATTCCTTCTACAATATCGGTTACATAAGTGTAGGGCTTTTCTTGCTCTCCATCTCCCAAGATCACTAACTTAGTGGGATCAGCTTTTAATTTATTCACAAAATCAAAGACCACGCCGTGCGTGGCACGTGCCCCAATCACATTTGGGAACCGAAAAATCCAAGATCGAATCCCAAAATTCTCTCCAAAAGCAGTAATGTAACCTTCGGAAGCTAACTTAGCCGCTCCATACAAAGAAACAGGCTTTAAAGGCCCGATGTCTTCGCTGATTTTTTCCTTAATATCACCGTAAATAGCGGAACTAGAAGCAAAGACTAAATCTTTCACTTCATTCTTTTTCATGGCCTCTAAAATTCGAAAAGTCGTCATAAAAGTTTTATCCAAATCCTGCTCTATATTGCGTGTGCCCTCCTGAATATCTGAATTAGCGGCCATGTGAAATACGCACTCAAAATTTCCTTTTTCAAAAATCGCGTTTAATTTTTCCTTATCCAAAATATCCATTTCTACAAACTCAAAATTTTCGTTATTCAAATTATGGGCAACATTGTCGCGAACCCCTAAACTCAAATCATCAATACAAACTATTTTGTGGCCGCCTTTGAGCAAATAATCATTTAAATGACTCCCAATAAAACCCGCGCCGCCAGTAACTAAAATGTTCATATTTTTACTTTAATAATTCCTGGTACACAGCATATGTTTCTTGGGCGGTCTTTGTCCAGGTATATTTGCTTTTAATCACATTAAAAGCGTATTGGCCGAGAGCTTCAAATTTATGTGGTTTTTCTTGGAATAATTTGTGGGCTTTTTGCAGGGCTATCTCTAATTCTTCCGGTTTGCCGGGCTTAACTAACCATCCATTTTGTCCACTTCTAATAATCCGAGCATTATCTCCAACGTCTGTCGCAATAACCGGTAAGCTAGCGGCTCCAGCCTCCAAAATTGTTAAAGGCTGCCCTTCGGAAAGTGAAGGTAACACAAAAATATGAGCTGATTTGTATTCACTAATAAGGTCATTCTTTTTTAGCTTCCCAGTAAAGGTTATGACTTCTTCTAATTTTAACTTTTTTATAAGAGTTTGAAGGCGTTTTTTATCGGGACCAGAACCAACGATTTTAAGTTCAAGCGGGGCTTTTTCAAAATCCCAATTTTTTAGAGCCTCAATTAAATGATGTAGTCCCTTAATAGGGTCTAAACGCCCCACAAAAATTAAGGTAAAAGGGGTGTTAGGTCGTAAGGTTTCGATTTTGGTGAAAAGCTCAAGGTCCACTCCATTGGGAATGACAGCGATGTTTTTGTTAACGTTTTTGAGGTTTCGAAAATTATAAGCCACGCTAATTTCGCGATCATATTTAAGACGGCACAAAAGCCTCCTTTCAATTCGAGCTTGGAGTCCGCGTTTTTTGTGAAATAAACTAGTCCCGTGCACAGAATAAACCAATGGTAATCGAGTGAAAAATTTAATGATTTTGGCTGGAATTGCAGATAAGAAAGCTTGGGCATGAATTAAATCATACTTGTTTTTACGGTGCGCTTTTAAGACTACGGGCACTACTCGCCACAGCCACATTAAACGCCCTCTTAAATTGAAAAATTTAGTGCAAGGTCCGATGCGAAAAACACGAAATTTTCCATCCAAATAAACATTGTTTTCTTTAAATTTTTGCCCCTTATCGTCTTTTAAAGCGCGTACAAAAAGGTCGATTTCAACGTTGTGATTTTTGATAAGTTGTTCTGCTATTTTTTGAACATGTACCTGCCCGCCCCCATAAACTGGGAACCAGGCATCAATCATCATTGCAATTTTTAGTGGTTTTGCGGACATAGCTCTTTATAAATTTTTAAGTGTTCCTCGACATTTTTATCCCAACTAAAATTCTTTTTGGGAATTTTTTGGAATTCTTTTTTGTGGATTTTTATAACTCCTTGCGCAATAGCTTTTGAATCTTTTGGTGGCACAAAAACTACTTTTCCAGAAGCAACCTCGGGCAAAGAAGCTGTTTCGCTAACCACTACGGGCGTTTCCATGGCGCAACTTTCCGCGGCTGTGAACCCAAATCCTTCAGCCAGAGACGGTATAACCACGCAATCCACAGCTTTTAAATATCGTGGCAATTCATGGTAGGGCACGGGTTTTATTAATTTAATTTTATCTTCAATTTTGAGCTTTCTAATTATTTTTTGGGCTTGTTTATAGCCTTTTTTAGGATCTTTAGACACAATAAAAAGCCCCTGACTTTGGGGGATGTTTTGGTGAATTTCGGGCACGGCACGGAGCAGATATTCAAGGCCCTTAGAAATGCCAGGACGTCCATAAAAAAGATAGGTGAAATCCTTTAAATTTAATTTTTCGCGCTCTTTTTTGACGTCATACTTTTGAGGATTAAAAAGCTCATTATCAATGCCGTTATGGATTACTTTTGTGATGGATTTGTACGGCTTATAAGGTTCAAAATCATCCATCGTGGCCTGTGAAACACAAACATAAGCTGGAAACTTAAGCATCAAAATCACCCTCTCTAAAATCCGATGAAAAGTGGCCCAAACATAAGAAATTTTAAATCTTTCAGTCCATCTTTTTCCATATACTTCGTGCACACTAAGTACGGCTTTTTTACGCCTGAATTTAGCTACAAACCAGGCCGGCAAAGCCGCATTATAAAGCGTGGTGTGAATGAGATCCACGTCACGCGCTTGAGTCCAAATTTTTTGAAAACTCAAAAGTGTAAAAAAATAACGAGCCGCAAATTTGGGAACTTTAACACGATGAATTTCGACGCCATTTAAATTTTCTTGCGCCTTGGTGTCCGGAACTTGCGCGGTAACAACTTTCACCTCATGTCCACGCTTAATCAAACCCTCGGCTAAATTTTTAAAAACAATTTCAACACCACCAATATGTGGCCAGTAATATTCCGTAACAATTAAAATCTTCATAAAAGATCCTTTATTTTTTGTCTAAATCTTTAAGGGCGCTTTCTCGAACTACTCGAGTAATTTCTTGTTCAAATTGCACCATTTTTATATAAAGTCGATAAATCAAATAAAAGCTAATTAACAGCCCAAAATAAACCAAAACATCAATGGCTCGATCAATCCCAAAAAAATTAGCCACACCATCAATCAACCCCGGCCAGTAAACAATAATTAAGGCTGACGCCCACACAAAAAGCCAGAAAATCAGGGCCCAGCCGCCGACATTGTTTTGTTTAAACTGGATGAAGATTCGGCTGGCGGCAAACAGTACAAAGACAGTGATAACGATTTGAATAGCCATGATTTAATGCATTAAACGATGAATGACAAGTTTTATAAAAGTTTTGACTCCCACAAAGAAATTCTGCCCTTTAGACAGTGAATATTCAGTGTAGATCGCTTTGATGGGGATTTCCTTTAATTTAAGATTATTAGCACCAATTTCACGAATTATTTCGGAACTCACCTCCATTTTATTAGTTTTTATATCAATAACTTGAAGGGCTTTTTTAGAAAAAGCGCGTAGTCCGGATTGACTGTCTGTAACCCAAATTCCAAAAAGAACATAAGTCACAATATTGCCAATCCAATTAAACAAACGTCGGTGGAGTGGCATGCCCTCGGGATTTAAAAGACGCGAGCCAATTACTACCTCTGCCTCCTTATTTTTGAGAGGCGCGATGACTTTGGCTAAATCTTCAACCGCGTGTTGACCGTCTGCATCAAAGGTAATGGCAATTTCAACTCCCATTTTTTTAGCAGCCTTCAACCCAGTTCCTAGAGCTCCACCCAATCCCCGATTAATAGCGTGACTTAAATAATTAACCTGATGTTTCTTAACAATTTCCTCAGTTTTGTCCTGACTCCCATCATTAATTACCAAAATATTGGTGTAGCCACCTTTTTTAAGGTTTTCCAAAACTTGGCCAATGGCTTTTTCTTCGTTGTAGGCGGGAATGACGATGAGAGGAATCATGTCCCTATCGTAATCTCTTTTAAGCCTGTTTTCAAATCATAAGCTGGATTAAAGCCTAGTAATTCTTGCGCTTTTTCAATACTGCTGCGTGAATGCTTGATATCTCCGGGACGCTCCGGGGCAAAATCAGGCTTTAATTCATAATCCAAATACTCTGCTAAAACAGTAAATAAATCCAAAATTGTAGTTTTAGAAGCTGTGCCAACATTAAAAACTTCTCCTCCCAAATTTTCTTTTTCCGCGGCTAATAAATTGGCAGCAACCACATCCTTTATATAAACAAAATCTCGAGTTTGCTCGCCATCACCAAAAACAATGATTTGTTGTTGGGCTTTCATTAAATCAATAAACTTAGAAATCACGCCGGAATAAGGTGAACTGGGATCTTGGCGCTCACCATAAACATTAAAATATCGTAACCCCACAATTTCTATTTCATAAAGATCACTAAAAATCTGGGCATAACTTTCGTTTCCTAATTTATGAAAAGCATAAGGAGAAAGCGGATTCAAATTATCAGTTTCTATTTGCGGAGTTTTGTCTGGTTCACCATAAACTGCGGCCGAAGAAGCATAAACAACGCGTTTAATATTATTGTCTTTGGCGGCCATAAAAACATTTAAAGTCCCGCTTAAATTAACATCATGAGTCATGATTGGATCCTCAATAGAAATTGGCATAGAAGCAATCGCAGCCTCGTGAAAAACTAAATCCACTCCTTTAAATACATTTTGTAATAACTCTAAATCTCGAATGTCGCCCTCGATGAATTGAATTTTATCTTTAATGCTTTTTAAATTTTCTAAGTTTCCAGCTGATAGATTATCTAAAACAACCACTTCATCGCCACGCGCTACCAAAGCCTCGGCCAAATGAGAACCTATAAATCCTGCTCCGCCAGTAACTAAAACTTTTGTCATAAACAAATTTAAATTTTCCGACCAATATCAATATAAGTGAATCCTTTTTCTTGCATTTCTTGCGCGGGATGAATATTTCGTCCATCAAAAATCACCGGCGCTTTTAAACGCTTTTTAAGCTCTTCTAGGTCCACTCCCCTAAACTCATCCCATTCTGTAAAAATAAGCACTGCATCCGCGTTTTCTAGGGCACCTAAAGCGTTTTTGTGATAAGTAAGGCCCTCATCCCCCAAAATTTCCTGAGCATTGCTCATTGCCACGGGATCAAAAGCCTGAACTTTGGCCCCGGCCTCGCGCAATAATGGAATCATGGTTAATGATGGCGCTTCACGCATGTCATCGGTTTTGGGTTTAAAAGCAAGTCCCCACACCGCAAAAGTTTTGCCCTCAAGCTCTCCGTTGTAATAATTTTTAATTTTTTCAAACAAACGACTTTTTTGCTTTTCATTCACGTCCTCCACGGCTTTTAAAATTTGAAACTCATAATCATTTTCTTTTCCAGTTTGGATAAAAGCTTTTACGTCTTTGGGAAAACAACTTCCACCATACCCAATCCCAGCGTGTAAAAACCGAGGGCCAATGCGATCATCTAACCCCATCCCACGAGCCACTTCACGTACGTTTCCTCCGGCTTTCTCACAAAAAGAGGCTACCTCATTGATAAAAGATATCTTCGTGGCTAAAAAGGCATTAGAAGCGTATTTAATAATTTCGGAATTATTGATGTCTGTAAAAACAAGCGGGTGCCCATTGCGGACCAAAGGACGATATAAATGATCCATGAGTTCACGGGCCCGCTGACTATTTACTCCAACTACAATTCGATCTGGATTTAAGAAATCTTTAATAGCTGCTCCTTCACGTAAAAATTCAGGGTTATCCACCACATCAAACATAGCCCGGGCTTCATCTGTTTTTTTGCCTCTATTTTCTAATTCCTTTTGAATGATTTGTGAAATTTTCTCACTAGTACCCACTGGAGCCGTAGACTTATTAACAAAAACCGTATATTTAGAAATGTTTTGCCCAAAGCTTTGAGCTACCGCTTGGACAGCACTTAGATCAGCCTTGTGATCTTCATCCGGTGGTGTGCCCACCGCACTAAATACTAGCTCGGCAAAATCTAATCCTTCTTTAATATCAGTTGTAAAATGTAAACGTCCTTCCTTTTGGTTGCGCAAAACAAGCTCCTCGAGCCCTGGTTCGTAAATAGGAATTTCTCCTTTTTTAAGACTGGCGATTTTAGCTTCATCAATGTCTACGCAAATAACCTCATTCCCAAGTTCGGCAAAACAAGTCCCACTAACTAATCCAACGTAACCAGTTCCAATAATTGTAATTTTCATGAATTTATTCTAACACGCTAAAAGCCCCCCGGGAAACCCGGGGGGCTTTTTTGACCTATTTATCTAGGATTTCTTTTTCCTAACTTACTGAACTATTACTCATCTAAATTTAGAGCAGCAGTTGGAAGATCTGTAAAGCGGTAGGTACTTACCCAATCAGTTCTATCGAAACCATCAGTTGTGGCGGTACCACTTTGATCAGACCAGATGTTATTACCAGTTGCACTTGCAGCAGCAACACCACTTGCGTGAGCGCTAATTGTTTCTGGAGTGATATTAATATCTAAACTTGCAGAAACACTACGTGAAGCACATGTAACAGGAGCTTTAACAACGTAAGTCTTAGTGCCATCTACTTCCTCTTCAGCAGTGAAAGTAAGTGCCACTGAACTACTAGCCCATTGGCCGTAACCAAGGATTGAGCTGGTGTTAGTAACATTAGCAATAGACCAACCATTGGCTTCACCAAGGTAGTTAGCATCAGTTCCAGTTTCAATCAAACTAGCAGTTGCATCAAGAGTAATCTGGTAAAGACTTACCGGACCGTCAGAAGTAACAGTGAAACAGTACACAGCAACGTCATTACCAGAGGTAAGTGAGTTATCTTGTGGACAGTTACTATTAGAATCATCAGTCTCGAAGGTTGGGATATAACGGTAAAGAGCAGTTGGATTACCAGCAATATCAGAACCACCGTAGTTACCAAAGAGAGTAACAGCAGAACCATGAGTAACAGTTGTTTGTGAGCTTTGACCAAGGGCGTCAAATCCACCATCAACATCAAAGTCAAGTTCTACAGTATCACCAGAGTTAGCTCCAGTGGTAGCTCCCCAAGCATTAGTAACAACGTAAGCCTCAAGTGTAACAGCGTTTTCATCATCTTCTGACTTAGGTACTACCAAGCCAAGACCTTCAAACGTTGCGTAATTACTTAAGAGAGGTGCATCAGCTTCTCCGTCAAGAGTGTCAGCATCATCCATTGTTGCAGGATAACGAATGATCACTTCTTCAACAGCAGCAGAGTCAGTACCCCCGAAGAAAAGACGTAAGTCATTTACAACGAAGTCCTCGTCAGTAGCGTAAATCTTAAAGCGAGAAACAAGTAATTCATTGTCAGCAGCAGCCATAGCAACAGCTTCTTCTACAACAGTAGAGGCAGCAGCAACAGTAATTGTACCAGCGTCTTTAATAGTAATCGCGACACTAGGAGTGCCACCATTTACGTCAGAACCAGAAGGAGTAACTGTGCGGCCATCGTCATCAGTAGCTGTTACATCAGTAGCAGCAGCATCGATTTCGAAAGCAATAGCATCGTTTTCACCAACAATTGAGTAAGTGAAAAGGTCAGCTACAACAACTAGTTTTTCAGTTTGACCAGCAGCAATAGTCCAATCTAGACCACTGAAAGCAAGAGTGCTTCCTCCAGAAGTAAAGTCTTCGTCATCAGAAAGGAGATTTCCATCACCATCATAAAGACGAGCCATCATAACAAGACTACTAATGTCTAGTTCTAGAGTTCCATCAGTTGCAGCAGTATAAGTTGAATCTTCACCATCGTTAACTAAACCAGTAAAGGTAACTGCATTAACATTAATATCACTAGCAGAACCAGCTGTGAAGGAGAACCCAGCGGATTCAACACCAGTAGACCCTTGTACAACTGTATCACTAGGAGGACTAGAAGCTACAGCAACAGAAAGGCTAGATGTTTGAACAGTGTGACTGTTACCAGTTAAGGCTCCACCTGGAACAATATCAGTAACGTATTCACCTGTTGAAACATCACGAATACCTTCACTTGAGCTAATTGTTTGAAGAGTAGCGTAGAAAGTATCGCCAGACATTGCGCTCTGATTAGCTAAGTCAACTTGAAGACCAAGATTGCGAGTTTCGCCAGCATCGATATAGAAAATATCGGTGTATTCAAGGTCAGTTTGAGTAGCATCACTTCCACTAGCACTTAGTTCTACAGAAGAACCAACTGTGGCACCAGTATCAGTATCAATCAACTTGATATCGGTGTAGTTAGCAGTTGTAGTAATAAGACCAGCGTTAGTAGTAGTAGCAGTCAAAGTGAAGCTAAGTTTTCGAACCTCAACGTCAGTACCAGCAGTCATAGCAAATTCAAAAACAGTAACATCATCGTCATTAACAGCAATATCCATGGCAGTTGGGCCATTGAATACAACTGTAACTTGACCACCTTCTACAGCAGAACAAGAAGCATCATCCCAGCCAGTACAGCTAGAAGTACTGCTTCCGTCACCACCATTATATTCATCAGAAGTAACTGAAGCACCGTATCCGTAAACCTCACCAATAGCGACTAGGTCGTTGTTTTCGTCAAGGTCAACAAGAATAGTGTCATCTGCATCAGCAGCGCCGACGTCAGCAGTTACAGTAAAGATAGCGTTATCACCACGCTCGAGCTCTAAAGGAGTTTCGAGAGCGAAGACCATAAGGTCTGAAGAGTTTAATTCCGCAACAGTAGCAATCTCTGTGCTGTTATTTGTAAGCACAAAGTTTGTAACTAATGAAGCTGAAACACTACCACGGAGACGAAGAGCAATTCGGTTTACCCAAATGTCTTCGGAACTTCCAGCGGTAAGTTGGAATTTAGCAACTTCAGCGCCTTGCTCACCAACGGTTGGGTTGGTCAATGTACCATATTTTGCAATGGTAATTGTTCCAGCGCTTGAACCACTAATAGTGTATTCTTCACCTTCAATAGGGAAGTCACCTTCTGTAGCAGTACCGTTATGAGTAGCGTAATCAGCACTCAAAAGTTCGATTGAGTTGGTGTTAGCAGCACTTGCAGTACCACTAGCAGCAATGTCAGCCACAACAGTTAGAGTAACTGTTTCACCAGCTTCAACAGTAAGACTTAGAGCACTAAAAGTAACAGTGTTTGTAGAAGAACTAATGGTTCGACCAGTAGTTAGACGATCGTCACCATCATATAAATAAACACTTTCGAAATCTGAAGTAGAACCAACACCGGCGCGAGCGAAGATTAGTTCGCTAACAACGATGTCTTCACCAGCAGCTGTAAGATCTACGTTAAGCATTTCAACAGCGGTGGCTCCCATTGGGACACCTCCACCAGCAACAGCGTCGCCAGCTTCGATTGTTAGAGTTCCTGTAGAAGCTTCTACATCAGTGTCATCGGTGTCGTCAGTATCGTCAGTATCATCAGTATCATCAGTGTCGTCTGTGTCGTCTGTATCTTCGACATCACGAGCAACTGGATTCTGAGTTCCGACAACCATCTTAGCAAGTGCACAACGGCTAAGATCGTCAGCAGGACCGAAAAGGCCGTCACCGTATCCGTCTACTACACTATTAGCGTAGAGAGTGTATACAGCAGGACCGTACCAAGCGTCCACTTCGACATCAGAGAAAGCACCATCAAAAGAGGTGTCTTCTTCTAGGCCGCCAGCGGCAACTAGCATTTTAGCGGCTGCAGCACGGTTAACCGTGTCAGCAGGACCGAATTCACCGGTAAGTTCGCCATCAGCGTCAGTATAACCTGAGACGACCCCACCTTGGGCCAATGCATTCACAGCACCAGCGTACCAAGCGGTAGCTTCGACATCTGAGAAACCGGCATCATAGTCAGTTTCTGTATCGAACCCGAACGCGAGAGCAACCATCTTAGAAAACTCTGCGCGGTTGGCTGTGCCATCACAACCATAAGTGCCGTTGTCATAACCTTCGACAACACCTTGTGCGTAGAGATCTTCGACGCTTTCGTACGCCCAGTGATCTGTGTCCACATCGGAAAAAGACTGAGCATAAGCGATTGCACTAAAACCTACTAAAGAGGTTAAAAGAGCGATCAAGCTTAGCCCAGCAATGGATCTGTGTAACTTTTCCATAAATATGGGTTAAGGATTAATAAATGAATAAATAAAAAGAAAAAAAAGGAAACAAGTCAGGTGGACACTCTAGCTAGTAGTGCACGCACCTATTTCTTAAAAAACTTCTGAAATCTGTACTCGTAATATTCGTAACAGAGCTTACGCCCTGCCCATCTCGTTATTCCCGGCTTTTCAAGGGACATTTTACGACTTATAATCGTACGTCTACCGATAACTCTTCTAATCAGGTAAATGTTTCAACTTTGTCGGTGACAAAACTCGAATTTGTACCTTAGCTTGTTTTGTAACCTGTAACTGGTAGTCCCAACGGGAGTCGAACCCGTGTCTCCACCGTGAGAGGGTGGTGTCCTAGGCCACTAGACGATGGGACCTCTATAGGCTAACCCGTTGGGAGACTTCGGATTACCTTGCGAACTTTAGGGAATTATCACTCCTAATGCAATCCCTTTTTCGCTTCTGTTAGCCAAAAATCGCCACATAAAACGTTTTGGTTTTGGGTGTTGCCTACCCAACATGCACTTATTAGGTGACTAATCAAACTGCAAATTTTGTTTATATAAAGCGGTTTTTTGGGGTATACATGGTGCTTTTTTAGGGCTCAAAATTTAGCAACCGACTTATCAACATGTTATGCACAAGTTATGAACACCTCACACTTAGTTTGGGTTGCTTTTTTGAGATTTTCTTTTGTTTATACACTTTACGATTTTTGTTTATACAAAGCGATTTTTTGGGGTATACACTTTTCTGGAACTTGACTAATCAAGTTGAATTATGGCGTTGTATACTTTGCGTTTCGACTAGTCAAACTATTTTGTTGATTAACTAATCACTAGTTTTGACTACACAGAGCCGTTTTTTTACCTGGAAAATGCCGTTTTTTAGGGCAACGCTCTTCATTTACTCAATTTTGACTGGTCAAACTCTAATTTCCGGCAGAAACAAGGGCAAAAAAACTGTTTTTTCTGTTTTTATAAAATTTCTTGACTTCTTTGGTTTTTATTTTTTTACTATTTTCGCTATTGATTTTAGTTTTTTTCTGGTAAAATCCGCCTGAATGGAAAAAGATTTATATAAAATTTTAGGTGTTGAGCGCTCGGCCAGTGATACTGATATTAAGCGGACTTATCGCAAGCTTGCCCAAAAATATCACCCGGATGTTAATAGAGATAATCCCGAGGCTGAGCAAAAGTTTAAGGAAGTAAGTGTAGCTTACGAGATTCTTTCGGATAAGAAAAAACGCGCTCAGTATGATCAATTTGGCTTTGCTGGTTTTTCAGGAGGGGGCGGACCTGGTGGCGGTGGCTCCTCAGGTGGTTTTGGGAATTTCGATCCTTCTAATTTTGGAGGTAGTTTTTCGGATATATTCGAAACTTTTTTTGGAGCAAATGCGGGTGGCGGCGCTCGCGGTGGCGCTCGTGGTGGTGGACCCAGACGACATGGCCCGCAACCTGGTCACGATATTGAAAGCTCACTCACCTTAACTTTTGAAGAAGCAGTATTTGGAATCGAAAAAGAATTAGAAATTACTAAAGCTGATACCTGTCCACACTGTACTGGAAAGGGCGCTGAACCCGGCACCTCCCTGATCTCTTGTAAAGAATGCCAGGGCACCGGCCAAGTTCGTAGTATACGTCAAACTATTTTGAGAACCTGTACGAAATGTGAAGGAGCGGGTCAAATTCCAGAAAAAAAATGTTCAAAATGTCATGGTCAAATGCGCACTCGCCAAAAAACTCGCATTACTGTTAAAATCCCACCTGGTATTGAAAATGGATCAACTATTCGCTTAAGAGGCAAAGGCGAAGCTGGCACGCACAACGGACAACACGGAGACCTTTATTTGCATGTCCAAATTAAGCCACACCCACGTTTTGAGCGTCATGGCTATGATATTCATGTCAACGAACCTATTCACCTTTTACAGGCTGTACTAGGCGATAATATTCAAATTAAAACTGTGCATGGCAAAATGAAGCTCAAAATTCCGGCGGGAACACAAAATGCTCAAGTCTTTAAAGTGAAGAATTATGGTGTGCCGCATGCGCAAAGCTCAGCCAAAGGTGACCATTATGTTCATATCCAAATTGAAATTCCCAAAAAAGTTAAACGCAGTGAAAAAGAGCTCTATGAAGCCCTTATTAAGGAGGGAAAGCACTCAAATCCAAATAGCGATCTTTTTTCATAGCTTGCCTCTAGATACGAATTAGATTACGATAATTACCATGAATATTGTTCTTTCTTGGGATCTTTTCATTATTGTCTTTTTCTCGGTCATTATTGCCTACAGTTTTATTGTGGGCCGAAATCAGACAATTAAGATTATTATTGGAACTTATATGGCGACCCTGGCCGCGGATGGCGTGGCGAATTTAGCGCACAAGTATTTAGGAGGGCCGACTCCGATTGTAAAGTTTTTGGGAGGGCCTAGTGCTGATGAAATTTTGATTACCATGAAAATTATTTTGTTTATTATTGTGGTTGTGACGATTGCGGTGCGCGGAGGCTTTGAAGTATCGATTTTAGCAGAACAGCGACTGCCTATTCGGGTATTAATGACATTTTTGTTTGGAGTTTTGAATGCTGGTTTAATTGTGAGTACACTTCTGTTATATGTATCTGGATTGTCTTTGATTGGGGCAGCTCAAATTGGAACCATAAGTACTATTGGAGAAAACTCGATGTTGGTGCAACTAATGATCGAAAACTACAGCTTATGGTTTTCGTTGCCAGCGATTTCTCTGGTGGTGGTGAGTTTTGTGGAAGGAGAACCATTAGACTAAAAAAGGCTTTACAATAGTCGCTACAAATATTAAAGTGGCGTGGGTCAGTAGCTCAGGGGCAGAGCGGCGGCCTTTTAAGCCGACAGTCGTGGGTTCAATTCCCACCTGACCCACCATCACGCGAAGAGGCCGAAGGCCTAATTCGCGCTGCGAGCGTAGCGAGCAAACTAACGTGCGAGGAGTTTCGGATACTCTTTTTTGCGTCCGTACCAAACGTTTGACATGTTGCTTTGGCGCAACCTGGAAAGGTGGCATTCCTGTCAAGCTAATGTACAAGGGATCTAGTCAAAAAATTAACTTAAGTTTTACGTGATTTATAATTTAAGAAAATTAATTTTAACACCTCAAAAATCCCTCCTTATTGTACGTTACAGTTGACGCAACAAGAATCCTCCAGGTTCAAATATGTCATACGAGTCAAGCTATTGTACCTATACCAAAAAAGACATCCTAAAACTCGCATGTATCTTAAAAAGAGCGTCTTTCGCAAGTGTATACCCGCCTTTTTGGCTTGTATTTGACAAAAAGTCACTCTTGATTAGTCAAAAAAATTGCTGTATAAATCGTGTTGCTTACTCACATTTTTGATTAGTCAACATGGCCAAAAGCCAGTACCTAAACCTTCAGGACGCAGCTTTGCTATCGGAGAAGTCAGCGCAGACGATTCGCCGGCTTATTAAAGGTAACAAAGTGCGGTACCGAAAATACAAAACTCCGCAAGGTTTTACCTATTTAGTAGAGAAAACTAGTTTAATTAAACATTTTGATATTGAAGATGGGAAAAAACCTAAAAAAGAAGAGTCTGAACCAGAATTAGTGGAAGAATTTATTCCGCCGGGAGAAATTGAAGCTGAAGCTGAAGTTGAGGAAGAAAACGAGGCTCCAGTGGTGGAGCAAGTTTTTGAACGGGAAAGACCAAAATCTCGACCTTTTAATGCGGCTAATGCTTCTAAGGCACCAATTGATGATCAAACTGCGGCTGGTTTTCAAACTTTAATGACCCAACTAGTTCACCAACATCGTGATGATAAAAAGCGATTATTCGAACTTTTGGAAATGTTTCAAAAAAGAATTCTGACCCTAGAGGACCAAATTAAACAATTGGAAGCGCCTAAGACAAAAAAACGCTGGTTTGGGCTTTGGTAAGCCATTTTTAAGTGATTTAGATTAAATTGTAATATTTAGAAACACTTTTCCGTTACTTAAAGTGGTTCTTTGACGTATAATCCTCTTGTGAATCTTGAAGAGGAACAACAATTGGTTTTGGATGCCCAGGAAAACGTAGAGCGCTTTGAACAGCTCTACGAACTGTATTTTCCAAAAGTCTACGGCTTTGTGCGCGGAAAAGTAAATTCTCGCAATATAGCCGAAGATTTAGTAAGTGAAATATTTATTAAAATTTTGGAAGCATTACCACGATACCAATTTAGAGGCTTGCCCTTTGGGGCGTGGGTGTTTCGAATTGTGCGTAATCACTTAAAAGACTATTACGCTAAATCTAGCCGGACTAATGTTGGGAATTTAGAAGACGCTGACTGGCTCAAAGATGAAGACTCCACTCGTAACCCAGCTAAAGAGACACGCCGTAAAAATCTTCGAGAAAACTTAATTAAATCTTTCCATGTTTTAAAAAAACAGGAAAAAGAAGTGATCCGCTTGAAATATTTTGCTGAATTATCTAATCAAGAAATTGCGGACACCCTGGGATTATCACCGAATCACATTGGCGTAATACTGTTCCGCGCCTTAAAAAAATTAAAAACCTCGTATGATGTTTAAACTTAAATCATTACTTTCTCGGCTACTTTATTTAAAAAAGGCGCCAAACTCAGAGGATTTTAGTAAACTCGAAGTTGAGTTAATGAAGGCGGCACCAAAGGCGCGCAGCTCATTCCAACGTGATTTGCGCCAAAAGCTAAAAGCGCGCCATCAGGAACTCATGGAAGAGCAAATAGAAAAGGAGAGTGGGTTTTTGTATGTACATCGTTTTGCGGCCAGCATGATGCTGGTGCTGATCTTGGTGGCTGGGGGTGGGACAGTGATTGTTTCTGCTTCTGGTGCGCCAGTGCCACAAAATCGGGGGTTTGAAAGTATTAATTCGGACTGGCACCCGGATGTATCCCCTATTACGATTGATTTTGATAAAAGTATGATGCAGAGTTCGGTAGAAGATGCTTTTTCAATTTATCCGCAAGTAAATGGTCAATTGGTGTGGGAAAATCGTCAAACTGTGCATTTTTTGCCGGATGAGCCACTAGATCCGAATCAACAATATGTAGTGAATATTTCTAAAAAAGCGAAAAGTTTATTCCAAAAACCAATTTCCGCAGAATTTGAGCAAAAAATAAATGTGTTTTCACCAGAATTGCCGCCTAGAATCCAAAATCAAACTATGCGAATTCAGGAATTAAAAGAAAGCAGCAAAACTCTAACTGGAGGCCAAAAAGACGAAGTTATACAAAAAATTCGTGACTTAGAAAAAGATTTGGAATGGTTTTTTGAGCAAGAGCAAAACGGCCCCGTGGATGGACCCACCAATCAATTTGGGCCCAAGGTTCAGCCTTCCAGTGCGTAATGATTTCTGCTAAGTTAGGCGCATGAATAATGAGCCTAATGATTTTTTACCATCGGAGATTTTAAGATTGCTGTCCAAAAAAGGGAAGTCTGCATTTTTCCCAAAAATGGGAATTTTAGCGCAAGCTGCAAAAGCCAAAGGCAAACGCTACAACGCCACGATCGGAACCGCGAAAGATGATGATGGGTCTGTAATGAGTTTGAAATCTATTGCAGAATTAATAGATGTGGATCCGGAGGTTGTTTTTCCATATGCCCCAGGATTTGGTCGCCCAGAATTACGTGAATTATGGCAAAAAATGTTGGTTGAAAAAAATCCCAATTTAGCTGGTGTTAAAATTTCTAAACCAGTGGTAACCGGGGCTCTAACGCATGGCTTAAGTTTGTTGGGATTACTATTCTTTAATGAAGGTGAAGAACTGATTTGTCCAGATTTATATTGGGGTAATTACAGGTTAGTTTTTGAGCACTGGCACGGAGTGGAAATTAAAACTTATCAAACTTTTAAGGACTCCGGATTTAATGTAGCGGGACTGCGTGAAGAATTGCTGACCTCGGGCGATAAAAAAGTTGTGATTTTGAATTTTCCTAATAATCCCACGGGATATACTCCCCTAAATGAAGAAGTTTTAGAAATTGTGGCGGCTTTTGAAGAAGCTTTGGCCGCTGGTAAACAAATTGTAGTATTTATTGATGATGCTTATTTTGGATTGGTTTATGAGGAAGGTGTAATACAGGAATCTTTGTTTGTGCGTTTAGGAAATTTAAATAAAAATTTATTAGCCGTGAAAGTAGATGGCCCCACCAAAGAGGATTATGTGTGGGGTTTTCGAGTGGGATTTTTGACTTATGCTTACAAAGGAATGTCTGATGAAGCGGCCGAAGCTTTGGAAGAAAAGACAGCCGGAGCCTTGCGTGGGAATGCCTCTAATATTTCTAATTTGTCACAATCACTCCTGTATAAAGCGTATTCTTCGCCGAATTATGAGGCTGAAAAACAGGAAAAATTTGAAACTTTGAAAGAGCGTTATAAAGAGGTTAAAAAAACTCTGACCGATCATCCTGAATATACGGAAATGTTTACGGCGTTGCCTTTTAATTCTGGTTATTTTATGTGTGTAAAATTGCGCGATGATGTGGATCCAGCAAAAGTTTATCAACTTTTATTAGATGAATATGATACGGGCGTGATTTTGTGTGATGATTTGCTTAGAATTGCTTTTTCTTCGGCGCCATTGAAAGACATTCCTCACCTTTACGAAAACATTTATAAAGCCACCCAAGATGTCTTGCAAGATAAATAAAAATTTGAGTGTGGAGGAGTTAGTTGCGGCCGCAATTGCGCGTGACGAAGTTAAAAAAAGTAAAAGTGGCGCACTGGCGAGTACGACCGGCACATACACGGGGCGTTCACCGCATGACAAATTTATTGTAGACACTGAGGATGTTCATAACGAGGTAAGTTGGGGCGATATAAATGTGGCAATAACAGAAGAAAACTATGAAAAACTAGAAAAATTAATGCGAGATTATTTAGATGAACGAGATGAGGTTTTTGTGTTTGAAGGAAAGGTTGGAGCAGACTCAAATTGTAGTTTAAAAGTGCGCGTAAATTGTGAATACGCGTACCAAGCTTTGTTTTGTCGGCACATGTTTGTGAATGTTCTGAATGAAGAATTAGAAAATTTTGAAACGGAATTTACGATGCTAGCAGCGCCAGGATGTAAGATTTCAAAACCGTCAGAATACGGCCTAAATTCCGAGGCTTTTATTGTGGTAAATATGAAGAAAAAACTTGTATTAATTGGGGGTTCTAAGTACGCCGGAGAAATTAAAAAAGGCATGTTTAGCGTGGCTAATCATTTGTTTCCCGCTAAGGGAGTTTTGCCGATGCATTGCTCCGCTAATATGGGAGCTGATGGACGAACTGCCGTGTTTTTTGGGTTGTCTGGGACTGGGAAAACAACCTTATCCGCCGATCCCAAACGGGCTTTAATTGGTGATGATGAGCATGGCTGGGGAAAGGAAGGAATTTTTAATTTTGAAGGAGGGTCATATGCTAAATGTTTGCACTTAACGCGCGAAAAAGAACCACTTATTTATGATGCAATTCGGTATGGAACAATTTTGGAAAATGTGACGATGAATGATAACGGTGAACTTGATTTTGAAGATGATTCATTGACGCAAAATGGACGGGCTGCTTATCCGCTTTCTTATATTCCGGGACACGTGGAATCTGGGTGCGGCGGGCATCCCAGTGCGATTGTTTTTTTGACCGCGGATGCGTTTGGAGTTTTACCACCAATAAGCCGGTTATCGAAAGAGCAGGCCATGTATCATTTTGTGGCGGGCTACACCAGTAAATTAGCGGGAACAGAGCGTGGAATTGTGGAACCGCAGGCAGTTTTTTCTTCGTTTTTTGGAAAGCCATTTATGCCACTTAAACCAATGGTTTACGCGGAGTTGTTGGGAGCGAAATTAGAACAGTTTGGAACACCAGTTTACTTAATTAACACTGGTTGGTCTGGTGGTTCATTTGGAGTTGGGGAACGAATAAACCTGCCGTACTCGCGCGCCATGGTGACCGCGGCCTTGAATGGTGATTTGGATGAAGCTCTATATGCGACGCATCCAATTTTTAATTTGGATTATCCAACGAGTTGCCCCAATGTTCCAGATGAGGTCTTGAATCCGCGAAATACATGGAAAGACAAAGATGCCTATGACAAAAAAGCGCAAGAGCTAGCAGACTTGTTTGTGCAAAACTGCGATAAATTTATTAACATGCCGGCGGCGGTGCGGAAAGCGGGGCCGTTGGGGGCGTGCTAGGAGTTAACACATCACATTCCAGCGTTCTTTCGTGAGTGAGGCTTTGTAAATGATTAACTTCGTGCGTTAAGGCGTGAGCGCCCCGATCCGCTTGTTGATAAGCGTGAAAGCGTTCAGCGAGCGCAGGATCTGCTAATTGAGCGATCATTTCGTCACATTCGCGACCAGTAATGCCTGATTCAGAGAGTTTGACTGGGCTCCCTTTCCCACTAGTGGGAATCATAATTAAACAACCAACTCCCCCCTCTTGCAGATTGGAATGAATCATTGATCCACCGTGTTTTTGAATAATTTGACAGGCACTATCTAAGCCAATTCCTAAATGAGGGTCTGCTCCTAGAGCTTCTCCAGAAAGAGTAATCCCACGACGTAAAATAGAATTAAAAAGAGCGCCAACTGTGTAATCTCGTAATTCATAATCCCCAATATTCATCATCTGACGTAAGGATTGAATATCAATTTGTTTACCATGATCACGAATTTCTACTAAAGCTACTTTTTCGCCACGTAATTCAACTTCTCCTAAAACTTCTACACTGGCATAGGCTTGGTCCTTTTCGGAATACCCTTCTAGCTCTTCTCCGGAGGCTTTCCAATCATGAAAACAATTTTTCAGAGGCTCAAAAAGGCTAAGCAAAAGCTGATTAGGGCTACTGGATTGGATGGATACATCAGCACGAGCTCTAACCTCAAGTGACAACTCTCCCTTTTCATTAAAACGGGATTGGCAAAGTGTAACTATTTCTTCCACAAGGAGTTTTAAATCTGTTGCTTCTCTTCTGTCTACACCTTCTATTTGCTCTTGAAAGCCCATTACGACTCTTAAAACAGCAGGGATGGCTAACATTTGTTTATTCAGCCAATCTGGTATTTCATATACTTTTTTAAGTTCACACAAAATACCAAGGGCCATGTTAATTGCATGAACGTCAAATAAACGCGCCATGGCATGCTTGAAATTAGCTGCAGTTTTCAATTTCATATCCCACCCCTGGTCATTAATATCAATGGCTTGAAAAGGATGATCTAAAGGAGACTCATTTAAAGGCTCCTGTGGCTTATCAAAGCCCAAATGATTTAATTGGTGATAAATTCTGATTATTGCGTCTTCGAAAACAGTATTATGTTCTAAATCTGTTAAATCAAGTACATCCTCTGACTCTAAGACTCTTTTTGATACTAATTGGAAATATTCACTTTTTATTAATGATGTAAACTCTTGCAAACTATCAGCTACTAAATGTGAGTATAAGTCTTTTAGTAAATCATCTTTTGCTTGCCCTATTTCTAAAGCGATGCGATCAAAAGTTTCATCAAAGCTGTCGTAAAGTGATGCGTCTAATCTGTGATCCCTGGTTTTAAGGACTTTAGTTAACCAAATCGCTTTTAACTCCTGATAATGAGCTTCCTCAAGATGGGGCCCAGTATTTTCTTGATCTAAAGACGTCATAAGTTTTGAACAAAGGCTGTTTATTGTACTCTTTTTGCTGTTTTTGTCAACCCTATTGAAAGTATTGGTGTTGCGGCGGTCTAATGCTATTATGGGGCCCGTTAAATCTCTAATTTTTCTGACCCATGTCTCTCTTTGAAAACACTATCCGCCAGATGCGGAATGCGGCCCAAATCATGAAGCTGGATCCGCATGTAGAAGCTCATCTATCTAGCCCCCAACGAATTTTGGAAGTAAGTGTACCAGTACATATGGATAATGGTTCGGTGCGTGTTTTTAAAGGTTTTCGAGTGCAACATTGTAATGCTCGTGGGCCTTATAAAGGTGGAATTCGGTTCCATCCCCAAGTTGATATGGAAGAGGTGAAGGCTCTGGCTACTTGGATGACTATGAAATGTTCAGTGGTTGGCATTCCTCTTGGTGGTGGTAAAGGTGGCGTGATTGTTGATCCGCGCGAGCTTAGCGAGCGCGAATTGGAGCAGTTATCGCGGACGTATATTCGAGCAATTGAGCCTTTGATCGGTCCAGAAAAGGATGTTCCGGCGCCAGATGTTTATACGAATCCTAAAATCATGGCTTGGATGGCAGACGAATATTCAATGCTGCAACGTCGTAATAAATTAGGTGTGGTAACAGGTAAGCCACTGTCTGTTGGAGGATCTGAAGGACGTGGTGAGGCAACTTCGCAAGGTGGAATGTATGTTTTGGAAGAAGCTTTAAAAGAACTTGGCAAAAATCCATCTGAAATGACTGTGGTGATTCAAGGATTTGGAAACGCTGGAGCAAATGTGGCCCATATGATGGAAGATGCTGGCTACAAAGTTGTTGGTGTTTCTGATTCCAAGGGAGCTCTTTATTGTAAAGAAGGATTGCACCCACGTGAAGCTATTTCTTGTAAAATGGAAAAAGGCACGGTTACCGAATGTTCAGTGGCTGGAATTCAAAAAACTGGTGATTGCTGTAAAGTGATTACTAATGAAGAACTGCTCGAAGTTGAATGTGATGTTTTAGTGCTTTCTGCCTTGGAAAACCAGGTTACAAAAGACAACGCGGCCAATGTTAAAGCTTCGATTATTTTGGAACTTGCAAACGGCCCAACTACGCCCGAAGCAGATGAAATTCTGCGCGAAAAAGGGGTCATGGTCATCCCAGATATTCTAGCTAATGCCGGTGGAGTGACGGTAAGTTACTTTGAACTTGTGCAGAACGAGGCCAACTTTTACTGGAGTGCAGAAGAGGTTCAAGAACGTCTTATTCGCATTATGGTTGAAGCATGGCAGGCAGTTTCAGAGACAGCCAAAAAACATAATGCAACCTTACGGGAAGCGGCTTTCATCGTAGCTCTAAAACGCTTAGAAGAGGCTATGTTAGCTCGGGGCTGGTAGGAGCTTCTGATCGTTGTCGTCGATAAGGAGGATCTGTGGAAAGTTCCTCAAATTCGGTTTGAGCAAATATTCTGGCGGCCGCAATGGTGGCTACCGAATCCAGTTCTGTTTTGTCACTGCCTCGAGTGAGTTCGTTTATGATTCCTACAACATTAATATCATCAATTGCAATTAGTCCATCGTCTCCTTTTGCTCCTAATTGTTTTACTCTAGCCACTATCCGTTCATGAACTGCCGTTACCTGTTCAGCGTGTGGCAATTCAGCTGGGGGGTTTTGTCCTAACTCGTTTATTGGTTCTAAAGATCTCGGCACAACACCTTTTTTAAGTAAACAATCTAACAATCGTTCTCGGACTAAATCTTGAAAATCCGTTCGGTCAGCATCACTGTGACGTAAACCAAAACCATTTTCGGCGGTTAATTCACCCTGTGAGTCCTCTATTTCTTTAACTACTCCTACTAAGCGATTTGCGGTTCTATTAACTTCGGAATGGGGATTATGACGTTGCACACTTTGACTAACAGCGTGAACAGCTCTCTGCCATAAACCAGGCCGACTATCAGATTGCTCGGGAGATGCTGATTGAGCTTCTGGCATGATAAAAGTATTAAGGCGATTTAATTTAGCTTTTTGGCTTGTTTAAGTCAAGTTATGGTTTAATTCTCAGGTTAGAAAGTGACGCATGCGTTACTTTTTTCTCTGTAAAAAATCTCTAACTACATCTTATATTGTCAAGAGGCGCAGTTTTGAGCTACATTGAACCTAACTCAAAAATTCATCCCTTTTTATTCTTTTCATCTTAAAAAAATGAAGACCATCTATGCTTTCTCGGAAGGTTCCAAAAAAATGAAGGACCTACTCGGGGGCAAAGGGGCTAATTTGGCGGAAATGACTCGCCTTGGTTTGCCTGTGCCTCCTGGATTCACCCTCACCACCGAAACTTGTCTTTACTATTTGGAGCACGAAGGTTATCCGGAAAACTATGAACAAGAATTAGAGGATAAATTGCAAGAATTAGAACAAAATATGGGGCAAAAATTTGGAAATGTCGAGGATCCTCTACTGGTTTCCGTACGATCTGGAGCCCGAGTTTCTATGCCGGGAATGATGGATACAGTTTTAAACCTTGGTTTGAATGACGACACTATCAAAGGTGTGATTGAAAAAACTGGAAATGAGCGGTTTGCGTATGATTCTTACCGTCGGTTTGTGCAGATGTTTGGAGATGTGGTGTTGGAAGTTCCTCATCATCATTTTGAGGATGCTTTGACTACAATTAAGGAGAAAAAAGGCGCTCGTTTAGACACAGATTTAAAGGCTGAGGATTGGATGGAATTAGTGCAGACTTTTAAGCAAATTGTGCACGACACAACTGGTAATCCATTCCCAGAAGATCCAAAAAAACAGCTTCGACTTTCAATTGAAGCAGTGTTTAAATCTTGGAATAACAAACGAGCGATTACTTATCGAAATTTGAATGGAATTCCGCATAATATTGGAACGGCCGTGAATATTCAAACTATGGTTTTTGGAAATATGGGTGATACTTCGGGAACTGGAGTGGCCTTTACCCGATGCCCTTCAACAGGAGAAAACATGTTTTATGGTGAGTATTTGATGAATGCGCAGGGTGAAGATGTGGTGGCTGGAATTCGAACACCAGAGCCGCTCACTAAATTGGGTGAAGTAATGCCTGATGTTTATAAAGAATTAGTCGAAATTAGGGATCAATTAGAAGATCATTATCGGGATATGCAGGATCTTGAGTTTACGATTGAAAAAGGGCGGTTGTTTATTTTGCAAACGCGTGATGGGAAGCGAACAGCACAAGCAGCGCTGCGAATTGCTGTGGAAATGGTAGAAGAAAAACTAATTACCAAGGAAGATGCTTTATTACGCGTGGACCCAAATCAATTAAAGCAGTTACTACATCCTTCCATTGCGATGGATGCAAAATATGACGTGCTAGCCAAAGGCTTGCCGGCTTCGCCGGGGGCCGCGACGGGAAAGGTTGTTTTTGACGCTGATACAGCCGCAGAATGGGCTGAGGAAGGAGAAAGCGTAATTTTGGTGCGCAAAGAAACTAGCCCAGAAGACATTCACGGTATGCACGCGGCCCAAGGAATCCTAACTTCGACCGGAGGGAACACCAGCCACGCCGCTGTGGTTTGCCGCGGTATGGGTAAGTGTTGCGTGGCCGGCGCGGGCGAGGTGATTGTGGATTACAAAAAAAGTGAATTCCGCGTCGGAGATACAGTTATAAAGAAAGGCGAAGAAATTACTTTGAACGGAACTATTGGTGAAGTAATTGTGGGACAAGTAGAAATGTGTGAACCCGAAGTTTCGGGTTATTTTGAAACTATTATGCTGTGGTCGGATGATGTGCGTGAAATGCGAGTGCGTACCAACGCTGACACTCCCGAAGATTGTCAGGTGGCTCGTGATTTTGGAGCGGAAGGAATTGGTTTGTGCCGTACTGAACATATGTTTTTTGCCGAAGATCGAATTGCAATCATGCGCGAAGTTATTCTGGCCAAAGACGATGAAACCCGGCGCGCCAAAGCTGTAGAAAAATTAAGACCAGTTCAAAAAGAAGATTTTGTTGGAATTTTTAAGGTTATGAATGGCTTTCCAGTGACAATTCGTTTACTGGACCCGCCACTTCATGAATTTCTTCCTTCACTAGATGCTCACGAAAAAATTGCAGCATTATCTAAAGAAATGGGCCTTTCAGTAGATGATCTTAAAAAAATCATTGGCAATCTTCACGAAATTAACCCGATGCTTGGTCACCGTGGCTGTCGTTTAGGAATCACTTGCCCTGAACTTTACGCCATGCAAGTGCGCGCTATTATGCAAGCAGCCTTTGAATGTCATGAGCAAGGAATTACGGTTATCCCAGAAATCGAGGTGCCATTAATAGGTGAATTTGAAGAATTCAAAGCTGTGCACAAGATTGCCATGGATGTTATTTCTAAACTCGGAGAAATTCCATTTGAATATAAAATTGGAACCATGATTGAAATTCCACGAGCCTGTTTAACAGCCCACAAAATTGCGGAAAAAGCAGACTTTTTATCCTTTGGGACTAATGATTTAACGCAATTAACTTACGGCTATAGTCGTGATGATGCTGGTAGTTTCTTGGCTCATTATATAGAAGCCGGAATTTTAACTGATGATCCGACCGAAACAATTGATCAAATTGGAGTTGGATCTTTGATGCAAACTTGTGTGAATCTTGGTCGTGAAACTAAACCTGATTTAGAAATTGGAATTTGTGGCGAACATGGTGGAGAACCTCGTTCCGTTGAATTCTGTCATACAATTGGCCTGGATTATGTGAGTTGTTCTCCTTATCGCGTACCAATTGCGAGACTAGCCGCGGCTCAAGCAGTTTTAAAAGAAAAGGCTGGGGAATTAGCCCCCCGCAAAGCCCGCTCTCTAAAAAAAACTGAAAATGAACCAGCGACGGTCTATTAAACATAGACTTTAATCTGTTATCGTGGTATAATTTTTAGATAATTTTATCTAAATTAATACCATGAGTGAACGCGAAAAAGCTGATACACCATCGCGCGATGAAGATCCTGGTGCAACACCAGTGATTCCGGTAGTCCCCGAACCAACTGAGGACATCGAAGCTCGTGTAGAAGATTTAGAGGCCGAAAGAACGGCGGAATTAGGTCATTCCTCTACCGCTGCCAGCGAAATTGCCATTGAAATCACTAGTGACGATCCTCACCGAACGGCCACGGAAAACTTTGTAAACGCCCAAATTGAAACCGGAGAATTAAAAGGAATTGAGACAATTTCTGATTTACGACAACTAAGCGCCGAAAAACTTCTTAACCTGGAAAGTCAATATGAAGGACTGCTTTTTTACGCTTTTACGGACTTTATGGATGGCGGCACAGAACTCAATTTTGAACACTGGTATGACTGGTATAAAGAACCCCAAGATGGAGCGCAATTTAAAATCTCTTTCCGTGGAAATACTGACGCTTACTGGAATATTGGCGCTGGACATATCCTTCCCCCTTCAGTCCGAAATATTGAAGTTTGGCCTAAAGGAATAGAAGCAAATAAACGCGCTAGCAAATATCGTCTGGGCCTAAAAAGCCAACGCAAAGATGAAACTGCGGGCTTTTTTGATAGTAATGATGATTACATTCCAGTTTTTGATAATGATGTGATTACTATTCGTAATGTTAAAGAAAAATTTGATAAAAAATATCGTAAAGAACCAGCTAAAGAAGGTCGCTTAGGTGAACTTGATTACACTACTTACCAAAAATCTAATCACGCTCGTAAAGATAAAAAACGAACTAAACGAGTGCAGCGCCAGGAAGCGGCCACTAATTTCCAAGGTAATGAGCGGATAAGCAGCAGCCATGCCAGTCTTTTAAATTTAGGAGATACGGAAAAATTTTGGAAATCAAGCAAGGAAAGCTATGGCAAGCGCCTAGACTCTATGATCCATGAATTTCCAGACTTACTATTTTATGCCAACAAATACCGCGAAAAATATGCAGCTGAATTTAAAGTTGATGTGCCTGAAAGCATTGTGTTTGGGATGTTCCTACGGGAATCTGGATTCGATGCAGGGACTATGAATAAGGCGGGCAGTGATTGTGGTGGTTTAGGTCAATTTTGGGGCCCTACTTGGACTGATTTTATTAACGCAAATCCCTGGGTAACAGAAAAAATGCAACAAGATCCAGTGTGGCAAAATAGGGGTGTTATGGATTGGCGTTTTAATCCAGAAATTATGATGGCGGCTACGTTTTGGTACTCTGCTAAGAACATTCGAGATACTTATAATGATCACCAAGCTAATCCTTATACCTATGACCGCTTTTTAGAAACTAGTGTCGCCAAATCTAAAGGAGGAATTATTAGCTTAGCCCCGGAAGATGCCTGGCTAGTTTATCTAAATCACCATGATGGTCATGATGGAGCTAGTCGACAGCTCCGCTATAAAAGTTATCGTGAAGATAAGTCCGACTGGTCTCAATCGAAAGCGGCCAGAAAAGCAGGCCTAACATCAACTCAACAAGCAACTCGTAAAAAGGGCTACACCCCTGAAAGATATTTCAATAAATACGGTGGCCAAGGTAAAGAATCTGTAGTAATTGGTGGAGAAACTGAATATTGGGCTGATGAAAGATTTGATTGGATTACAGGAGTAGATGATGATTGTGGCTTAAATGAAAAAATTTCACATAATGCCTCAACTTTTCACAATTCTTTATTTGATGAAACTGGCGGACGTCGTATTCCAGTTCCCACTGAATCAAAAAATTGGGGTTGGGCAAAACCTGATGCGGCCGCGGAAATTGCTCGTATAGAGGCTAGGGAAGCGTCCAGAGAAGCAACTACCGGTTTACCAAGTTATGAATACTACCGTGACGCCGAAACCCTAGATGCTTTAGCGGAAAACCCGGTTGTGCCGGGGAATACTCTTTATATTGGGTCTTCTTCGACTAATGGAAGCTATGGCCCACGCATGAGAGGAGATAAAAAGATACTTGCTGCGGATAGTCGAAAAATTATTAATCGAGGGCTAGAGGGAGAAGATCCGATTGATATGGTTTCTTCACTGGAGGCTTTACCCGTAGAAGAACTAAAAACTTTTGATCGGGTGGTGCTGCAAGGGGGCGTGAAAAATGCTTGGTACACGGATCCACAAAAACGCTTCGGAGAATCTCGCGACGCCATGATTAGAATGGTGGAGCATATTCAGGAGCACTCTCCAGATACTAAAATTTATGTTATTGAGCTTACCCCGTGGGGAGGAAATTACAAGGCAACAGAAGCATTTAATAATTGGTTAAATACGGAGGGTGAATCCATAGGAATAACTGTTGTTCCTTGTTATCAAATCATGACTGATGGTACCCGAAAAGGAATTGTCCCAGAATATGGGTATGATAAAAAAAAGGTTCATATAACCCATGGTAACCGCTACGCTGGAATGTTGGCGGATTGGATTCGACGCAGTGAGCAACCACCTTCTCGAGCAAGTTCTACTCGGTTGATTGGTGATTCATTGTTTAGTCAGTACATTGACGATCATTTAAAGCTAGATGGGCAAAATATTCCTCACTCTACTGAAGCTACTTATGTTCAAGGAGGGAAATCAATTGCTGTAATGCGGCAAGATTTAGAAGCAGCTGTTGAGGCAAATGAGTTTGAAGGTGTGAAATCCGTGGCAATTTGGGCTGGGGCCAACAATATTGTGTATAGCGATGTTCAAGCAAACGTGCTTACGCCTTACCAAGAAATGATTGATTTATTGAAGGGAGTAAACCCTGATATGCGAATTGTTTTAGTCACAATTCCTCCTGTTACGGGCTATCACGATCCGGATACAGGAGAGCCAAAATGGAGTGACCCCGAAGGTACTAATGAGCACGCCATATTAGTTAATGATTGGATCCGTAGCCAAGCCGCGGCTAATCCTAATATTTCGTACGTGGATGCTTACGCGATGATTCAAGATCCAGCTCGCGAAGGATATATGCAAACAAATTATGACGGTGGTGACAGTCTGCACTTAAGCACCGCTGGCTACCAACTAGTCCAGACTGAAATTGAACGGCAATTATCTAGCAATGAAGTCGCCATGGCCGCCCCAGCGCGACCAGTTTCAACCTCAAACATTGATTCTGTATTAGTAATTCCTAAAAGCTCTGATCGTGGGGGTGAAGGAACAGCGACAACTCCGCGTAATTTTTTGGTACTTAATGATCAAGTGGCAAATGGTGGAGCGATTGGAATGACTAGAAAAAAGAAAGATGAAGAAGTACAAGTCTACTCAGAATTTGTAACGTCACAAGTCGAACACTTAGCCTCCCAAGACTACACTTGTATTGTGGACTTTGGACAGAACGCAGTTCCTTCAGAGGGGGATGCAGCTGAAGCTAATGGGATAGATTATTATAAAAAAACTGTTTACACCTCGCCTACACCAGGTTCCCACAACCAAGAAATTATTCAATTAATTTCGGATCTAATTGATGATGACGAAAAGATTTATGTTCACTGTACAAACGGTGCTCACCGCGCACCAGGTATCATGACTATGGTTTATTTGCATCGCAATCCAAACCTTACTTTTGAGCAAGCTTTTGCGAAAGCAGGTGGTAAATATTCTAGCTATAACAAAGCTCAACCTTGGGGATGGGAATTGTTCCAACAAATGGTGAATTATGCGGAAGCCAGAGACGTTGAAGTCTCCGAAGAAACCTATGCTTTTGTGCAACGCGAGCATGGTGAAAATATGAGGGCCTAAATTTAATCTCCCCATCCTAATCTTTCACGGAGGAGTTTGTAGTATTTGGTATTGGTGGCGCGAGCTAAGACAAAATGCCGAGAAGAGCGCCGGAATTTAATCTTATCGCCATATTGAAGCTTGGTAATAGTCTGACCGTCGATAGTTAGACCAATGTCATTATCGGCGTATTTACGTTTGGTTTCGATGGTCACCGTAAGCATACGATTAGAAGGAATCACAATTGGGCACATAGAAAGCGTGGCTGGACAAATTGGCGTGAAAACCAAAGCATCTAATTTAGGATGCACAATTGGTCCACCAGCGGACAAAGAATGCCCAGTTGAACCAGTTGGAGTAGCTACAATCATGCCATCAGCTTTGAACCGCACCATTTTTCGCTGATCAATCGAAGCTTCCAATTCAATCAACCGAGCAAAAATTCCCTGATTAATAACCGCCTCATTTAAGGCTAAGAAAGTCTCGATTTTTTTACTATCACGATAAACTGTGATTCGAAGCATGCTGCGCACATCTAGTCTGTATTTTTTAGAATCAATGATTCTTTTTAAATAAGCTTCTAATTTTTCCTTCATATCTTTGCCTCTTTGAATTTCACTCATAAAACCCAATGTCCCTAAATTAACAGATAAAATTGGAATCATTTTGTATTCCACATAACGCGCTAATTTAATCAATGTTCCATCCCCACCAAAAGCAATTACTAAATCTGCTGTTTTCATAATTTTATCATTGCGAGTCATTTTTTCCTTTAAATTCTTAGCTATATGTTTGTTATACAAAATATTAATTTTGCGTTTCTTTAAAAATCGGACTGCGCTCCGCACCAAAGCAGCCCCCTGCCTATCCAAATGTTTATTGGAAACCAGGGCAACATTCTTAATATTTTTTGGCTTTGGGATCATTGGACCTTTATTTTAACTTGTTTTTAAGGATTCGAAAACCTCGAGCAAGACTTTTGCACTCTTTTCCCAAGAAAACTTAGTGGCTTGGCGAAGACCTTTTCGCCCTAAATCAGCGTGTAAATCTTTATTAGAAAGGAGCGTTCCAATAGCTCCGGCAATTTCTTCAGTTGAATACGGGTCAATTAAAAGCGCTGAATCCCCTACCACTTCTGGCAAAGAAGAAATGTTGGAAGTTACAACTGGGCAACCACAAGACATAGCCTCTAATGGCGGAATTCCAAACCCCTCATACAAAGAAGGAAAAACAAAAACTTGCGCTAAATTATAAAGCGAAATTAATTCAAAAGATTCTACATAACCAATTAAATGGACTTTCTTCCGACTGGCGCCTTTTAAAATATCGTCAAAATCCCAACCTTTATTTCCCACAATAACCAGGTGTGTATCCGGATGTTCAGGAGCAATTTGAGCAAAAGCTTGAATTAAGCGAGTGAAATTTTTGCGCGGAGATAAAGTCCCAACTCCTAATATAAATTTTTCTGGTAAATCAAATTTTTTCTTAGTTTTTCCTAATAAATTTTCGTCATTTATTTTGGTAAAAGCAGCACTGGCAGAACAAGGGGCAATAATAATTTTGGTTTCATCAATGTTAAAAAGTTTGATGAGATCGGTTTTGGTATTTCGAGAAACTGTAAAAATCCTAGAACTTTTAGAAAGCGCTCGTCTTAAAGTCAAACGCTCCAAATAAACCGCTTTTCTATTGTGGCCCTGCGGAAAAAGAAAAGCCACAATGTCATGCACTGTAATAAAAGTGGTCAATGATTTGGGGGCGAGAGCTGGGATAATAAAACTAGTTGGGGCCCAAAATAGATCTGGCTTGGTTTTTTTAAGATGACGAAGAGTGCGCAAATGCCACCTGATTCCTCTTTTTTTTATGATTATCTGTTCGGCATTTGGGAATTTTTCAAACTCTGGATTTTTAGTGTGAGTGTATAAAAGATATTTATTTTGAGAATCTAATTCTAATAAAGTTTTAACTAAAACAAAGGTGTACCAACCTTTGCCGGTTTTATCTTTGGTTGTCTCGCGGATGTCGATAGCGATTTTCATTAATTCAAGGATACGCGAGAACTAGGACCGTCTGCAAATTTTCGAGTGGGAAATGTCTTGTCATTCCATAAAACTGCCGTTATGCTCTAAACGGCTTCTAACCCTTGTAATATGGCTTCTCGACGTTTAAAAACAAGCCTTTCAAGATTGGATGTAACGCGAAAATGGATTCTCATTAGTAGCGCCATTCTGGCTTTAAGTGCAATCCTTCCCTGGTACGAAGATTTGGATGCTTTTGGAGCCGGTGATCTTTATTTAGGCATTACTGGACCACTTTTTCTAGTCGGACTAATGGTTTTAGCTTCGGCTGTTTTTATTGGATCCTGGATTCTTCTTCCTTTAAGAGGAAAACGGTTACCTGATATCCCAGTTAAAGAAGGTGCTTTATACACTTTTTTAGGGATTCAAAATTTATTGCTATTATTAGTGGCAAATTCAGTGTTCTTTCATCCTAAATTTGGGGTAAATATTACCTTAAAAGATACTCGTTTTGGGATGATTCTAGCTTTTGTGGGTGTAATTGCCATAATTTGGAGTGGCTATCAATTGTATCGAAAAGAACGTCGTCCAGCCCGCGAAGGACGGATGGAACCCTTAGTAAAGATGCCAGAAACTCAATCTGATCATCGCCCAATTGAAACTCCGACTCATGAACCAAAATCCGAGCGTGAAGAACAACCTACTTTGCCTCGCAAAGAACCAATTGAGCGATCAATGGATGACAAAACTGATCCGCAACCTTTAAGAATGGATTTATAACCTTATTTTTATGACGACTGCCACTAAAGCAGCTGCAAAAAAACCAATCTCTTCAAAAAAACCAGTGGCTAAACCAGCTGCAAAAAAAACCATTCCTTTTAAAAAACCGGGGCCAACCGGATTACCAGAAGGTGTAGTTTTTTACTGTAAAGATTGTAATAAAATGGTGCCAGTCCATAGAGTTGGGAGGCGTTATGTTTATACCTGCGCAGATTGCGGGACTAAAAATGTGGCCTTTGGAACAGAAAAAAGTATTAAGAGTTTTTTCCATATTAAAGAAGTTGAGGAGGAGGAAGAGATTAAAGAAGAGGAAGTTAAAGAAGAAGAAAAAAAAGAGTCTAAATAACGTTTCATTTTTTGTTAATCTTTTTGTTATAAATTGGTAATGTCTTTGGTGTATAAGATAAGTATAAAGATCTTTATTTAAAAAACTTCTTGACAGTGAGTTTCCGCTCACCTATAGTGAGCTTCCACTCACCATTATTTAACCTTCCTAACTATGGCGGACAATCCTAAGAAAAAAGCAATTGAATTAGCTCTTTCCCAGATTGAAAAAAACTTTGGCAAAGGCGCTATCATGCGCATGGGGGAATTCAAAAGTATCGAAGTCGAAACCATTCCCACCGGCTCTTTATCCCTTGATTTAGCATTAGGGGGCGGCATTCCAAAAGGCCGCGTTATCGAAATTTATGGCCCGGAATCTTCGGGTAAAACAACTTTGGCCTTACACGTAATTGCCGAAGCTCAAAAACAAGGTGGACAAGCTGCTTTTGTTGATGCAGAACATGCTTTGGACCCTCTATACGCTCGCAAAATTGGTGTAGACACTGATAATTTATTGATCTCTCAACCTGATAATGGCGAACAAGCCTTAGAAATCACCGAGACTTTAGTTCGTTCAAATGCGGTTGATATTATTGTGGTTGATTCCGTGGCCGCACTTACACCGCGAGCCGAAATTGAAGGTGAAATGGGAGATTCTCACATGGGATTACAGGCTCGTTTGATGAGCCAGGCTTTACGAAAATTAACTGCCGCTATTAGTAAATCCAAGGTGTCAGTTATTTTCATCAACCAAATCCGTATGAAAATTGGGGTTATGTATGGTAATCCCGAGACTACAACTGGTGGGAACGCCCTTAAATTTTACTCATCAGTGCGATTAGATATTCGTCGCATTGGTCAGATTGAGGGCACCGCAACCGCCGAGACTGGCAAGCAATTAACTGGGAATCGAGTGCGGGTAAAGGTTGTTAAGAACAAAATTGCACCACCTTTTAAAGTCGCTGAATTTGATATTATGTATTCCAAAGGGATTTCTTATACTGGGGATTTATTAGATTTAGCCACGCAGTATGATTTTGTGCACCGGGCTGGCTCGTTTTATAACTACAAGGAATTAAAGCTGGGCCAAGGTCGCGAAAACGCGAAAAAGTTCTTAGAAGAAAACCCAAAAATTATGAAAGAACTTAACAAAGCGATTAAAGATAAGGTTAAAGCTAGTATTTAAATGACATCTCAAGAATATTCAAAATTAATGAATTATGCGCTTCGACTGTTGTCGAAGCGCTCTTATACAAAACAAGGACTAACTGAAAAGCTAGAAAAAAGAGCTCATAAAACTAAAATCCAAAATAAAGGTGTAATTATAGAAATCTTAGAGCGATTAACTGAGCTTAAATATATTAATGATCTGGATTTTTGTGAGCGTTTTTTTGAAGAACGATGTCGATTGCGACCACGGGGTAAATACTTGCTATCCCAAGAACTACGTAAAAAAGGAATTCCCAAAGAAACTTTGGAGGAATTTTGGGGAAGTGAAAGGGGGCGCGCTTTCGATGAAAATCCGCTAGCGCAAAAATTGGTTGTGGCGCGCCTTAACAGGTTAGACGCAGAGTTGAGCACCTATGAAAAACGTGAGAAGCTATATCGTTTTTTGGCATCACGAGGGTTCTCGGTAGGCACTATTCGGGATGTCCTTGACAAAACTCTTAACCCATACTAAAGTAGGGATAATGACGTAGGATGAATTTTCATCCTGCGGTTTTTCTTAAAGATTCTAACCTAATTATCTTATGCAATCCCAATTCCTTTCAGCTCTCAATGAGCTCTGCGACGAAAAAAACCTTCCCAAAGAAACTGTTATCGAAACTGTAAAAGCCGCCCTACGAGCTGCTTATCGAAAAGATTACGGTAATAAAGAGCAAAATATTGAAATTCAACTTTCCGATGGCTCCAATTTTGCCACTGTTTTATTAGTTCAAGAAATAGTAAAAGAAGTAGAAGACGAGGACACTCAAATCAGCTTAAAAGATGCTAAAAAAATCAAGAAAACCGTAAAAGTTGGTGATGAGTTAAAAACTGATGTTACTCCTGTTAGCTACGGTCGAATTGCGGCTCAATCCGCTAAACAAGTGATTATTCAAAGATTACAAGAAGCAGAGCGCGATATGATGTATGAAACCTTCAAAGATCGTGAAAATGAACTAATTAATGCTCTTATTCACCGGGTAGATGATCGTAATGTTTATGTTGATTTAGGAACTATTACTACCTTTCTTCCTCCAGATCAACAAATCCCTGGCGAACGTTATTATGGTGGTCAACGAATTAAACTTTATTTAGATAAAGTTATTAAAACAACCAAAGGTCCACAACTTTTAATTTCTAGAACTCACCCAAGTTTAGTCAAAAAACTACTTGAATTAGAAATCCCAGAAATTAAAGATGGGGTTGTAGAGGTTAAAGAAGTAGCACGTGACCCTGGTGTTCGTTGTAAAGTTGCAGTTAGTTCTAATGATGAAAAAGTAGATCCCATTGGAGCTTGTGTCGGACAAAAAGGTGTTCGTATTCAAGCGGTAATGGATGAACTAAGTGGAGAGCGCATCGATGTAATTCAATATTCAGATGAAGCTGCTAAATTTATTTCAGCATCTTTGTCCCCAGCTAAAGTTACTCATATTAAGCTGCTAGAAGATCAAAAACGAGCCCAGGTGTTTGTAGCTCCAGATCAACGTCCATTAGCCATTGGTAAACAAGGTCAAAATGTACGCTTAGCATCTTACTTAACAGGTTGGGAAATTGATATTATGGATGCTGTTGAGCTTTCTGAAAAGGCTGTGTCTGCGGATGGCAAACCTTCAAAATCTGCTGCTGCTGCACCAAAAGAAACTGTGGCCCATGTTCAAGACTTAGAAAGCATTACCGATGAAATTGTTGAGAAGTTAGCTAAGGTAAATTTAGTGGAAGTAGAACAGCTTAAAGGGCTTTCTTCTAAGGACTTCTTGTCCATTGAAGGCATCACTGAAGATGAGGCTAAAGTCATAGTTAAGGCCCTTAAAAAGGCTAAATAACAGGTGTAGACAAAAAAACCTTGACAAGTTTGACAAGTTTGTGTACTATTGTTATCCACAATAAGAAGGAGAGTGAGTCTCCTACAAAAAAAGCACTCACAAACGGCCTCGTCCGTTCTCTCTGTTCCAGAGGTTTCGCAGAAATCGTCTGGTTATAGTACAAAAATTCGAAACCAATCAGCCAGGCGCGTGTCACCTGGCTCTTTTGCAGCCGCCCGGCACGAAAAAGACTTTGTTTCCGGGGGTGGATGGGCCCTTCTAGCTTGCTAGGAGGGCCACTTTTTTATCCTCATGGTGCATCTTGTGTTCCCCAAGCCGTTAGACCCTATTAGCTTCTGCTAGCAGGGTCTTTCTTTTTTGCCTGTTTTCTGGTATAATAATTTGATTAACTGAACCTTATGACTGACCAAACTATTCAATCTGATGATCAGGCGGCTAGCACCGACGGGGCGCTACCAGCTGAACCAACTAATGAATCTGTTGGACCTGCTGAAGAGGCACCATCAACAGAACAGCCTATGCAACCGGCGGCTATGCCGGCGGCTCTGCAAAAAATCAATCATGATTTGAAAGAAAAAGCAGTCATGGAACAAGCTGCTAAACTAGGGTTTAGCTATATTGATATTGAAAAAACTCCGCTAAATACAGATTTAGCCGCTATTTTGCCGAAAGATAAAGCTCTTTCTGCTCTGGTTATGCCATTTTTTAGAGTTGGGAAGAAGCTTCGAGTAGCTATTTTTGACCATGAAAAGGAGGAAACTAAGCAAATTTTGGATGAACTAAAGAGTCAGGATTTTTTGCTTAATATTAACTTAGCGTCAGATGATGGGATTAAAGAAGCTATTTCTCGACTTTACGCCGAGACCGATAAGCAGGAGTCTCCGGAAATTGTTACTCAAATAAGAGAAGAAGAAATTGAAGCGTATGAGAAAGAAATTGAGAACCTGGGTCAATTAACAGAAAAATTGAAGTCAATTACATCCGAAGAAGCCCTTAATTTAATAAATGTAGGAGCAATTAAGACTGGTGCTTCAGATGTCCATTTTCAACCTGAAGAGGCTAATGTTTCGGTTCGTTTTCGGATTGATGGTGTCTTACAAACAATCTTTCAAATGGACCCCAAAATTTTTGCTAATTTAGCTAATCAACTTAAATATAAGGCTGGAATGAAATTAAATATTAATAATGTCCCCCAGGATGGGCGATATTATTTTAAGATTAATGACCGAAAGATTGATGTTCGTGTTTCGGCGCTGCCGACTGAGTATGGTGAAGCTTTTGTTTGTCGACTTTTGGATAGTGGAAAAGGATTTTTAGAATTTGATCAGTGTGGATTTATTGGTAGAAATCTTGAATTAATGAATCTAGCGATTAAAATTTCGCATGGAATGATCCTGGTTACTGGACCGACTGGTTCTGGTAAAACAACTACTCTTTACTCCATGCTAAATCAGTTTAATCAGCCAGATTCCAAAGTTATTACCCTGGAGGATCCGATTGAATATCATTTGCCAGGAATTTCGCAAAGTCAGATTAATGTGAAACGAGAATACACTTTTGCGAGTGGTCTTCGGGCAATTTTAAGGCAAGATCCTGACGTGGTTATGGTCGGTGAAATTCGTGATTTTGAAACAGCAGAAACAGCGGCCCAAGCGGCTCTAACAGGTCATGTTTTGCTTTCTACTCTGCATACTAATAGCGCAGTAGAAACAATTCCGCGATTGATAAATATTGGATTAGAACCTTTCATGGTCGCTCCTTCTCTACATATGATTATTGCTCAAAGATTAGTTCGAAAACTATGTGAAAACTGTCGTAAAGAAGTGGCTATTTCGGAAGTAGAAAAAAAGGAATTAGAGAAAGTTTGTGCCACAGCCACTAAATTAAACCCCGGAACAACTGGTCGAGTTCCAGCTAAATTATGGCACCCCGGCGAATGTGATAAATGTAGTCACACTGGATATAGTGGACAGATGGGAATTCACGAAATATTGGTAGTTAATGATGAAATTAGACAAATGATTTTGGAGGGAGCTCCAAACAACGAAATAATGGTAAAAGCCCGTGAACAAGGCATGTTAACCATGCGTGAAGATGGTCTTTTGAAAGTAATGCAGGAACTTACTACCTTGGAAGAAGTACAACGAGTGACGCAGGTTTTGTAAAATCGAGGACAAATTTCTGCCCTAGGTCGCGCACATATATTGCCCGTAACCTAAGTTTTTGATGTGACCTTTTAACTCTAAATAAGCTAGGGCTACACTGACTTCCACAATGCTTAATTTGGTTTTTTTAAGGACATTATCGGGATCAAAAGGAGTGTTTGGGTTTTTGGATAACAGGTTAAAAACTTGCTTTTGGGCCTGAGTTGTCAGACGAGGCTCTCTAGTTTTTTTAATTAAGGGCTCAAGAAAAAGAGCTGGCTGCTCACGGAGATGGGCAATAATGTCTTCTGGGGTTCGGACCAATCGGGCCACATCATTGGCAATAAGGTGGTTATTTCCCTGCATGGTTTCCTCACGCAAAGCTCCGGGAACGACAAACACCTCTCTACTTTGTTCAAAAGCACGCTGGGCCGTAATTAAGGCCCCAGACTTTTTAGGGGCCTCCACCACTAGCGTCCCCACAGACAATCCACTAATTATCCTATTCCGAGCTGGAAAATGATGAGCTTGGGTCGGTGTTCCAGGAGGATATTCACTTAAAATAAGCCCGTTATTCTCTAAAATAGACTTACCAAGCCACTCATTGGCGGCCGGGCGAATTTCATCAATTCCATTACCCAAAACCGCAATTGTTTGCCCCCCATGCTCCAAAGTTTCCTGATGAGCAATCGCATCAATCCCAAAAGCTAATCCACTGACAATTGTTAAACCGTAACTAACTAGCCCACGCGTAAAAAACCGCGTGTTAGCCTCGGCATTAACAGTATTGGCACGCGTTCCTACAATAGCAAAGCAATTGCTCTCTAAGAGGGCTAAATTGCCACGAGCGTATAGTTTTTTGGGGGGATTTGAAATCTCATGCAGTAGCTTGGGATATTTCCTTGAATTTTGCGAAAGGGTAGTGAAATCGTTCATGACCCTAGCCTAGCAAATCAAGATTACGAAAATTTAAACAAAAAATGAAATGAAAATGAATAAAAAATGAACTACCCAGGAACTTCCATTATCCCTAAAACAATGTGATCTGATTTTGGTTCTTGAGCAAAGCCATCTTCATAAACATGTTGCTCTGCCACATCTGGAAGACTATCTGCTCTTTGCATTCTAGCGGAGGTGACCTGATCTAAGGTGCGAGCAGCATCTCTAATATTGCGACCAGCAGTTACATCCGCTGATTCCTGTGGACTAACATTGTCACCAATCCCATCAGAGGTCAAAATAACTCGATCGCCGGGTCGAAGCCATGCACGGCTGTAATGAACTTCAAATGGATAAGTTCCTTCAGGTCTTTTCCCTGGCCCCTCAGCTATTACAGGGTTTTTTATAACATTTCGCTCTGGATGATTTCTCGCCGCGTGAGGCTCAATGTATTCTAAATCCACAAGATCTTGAACTTTGGAGTCTGGCCTTGTTAAATCTCTTGCCATTCCATCTCTCCCTATAATATACCCTGGTGCATCACCAGCCCAAGCAAATTCAACATATTTCTTCCCATCAGTCGTAGTTGCTACTCTTGCTGCCACAAACGCAAAGCCCATACCCCTTTTACTCCCATCTATCTCTACCATTCTTTGCATTTCAGCGTAAGAGTCTCTTGCTACTCTAGTAGCAAAATCACGGAATCCTTCTCCTTGTGCAGGAGCAGTTTCGGCAAATCTTCTAGTAAAAGTTTGAGTAGCTACATCACCAGCAGCATGTCCACCCATTCCATCAGCGGCAGCCATAGCTTTCCACCTGGCATTCCAAGCCCCTCCATCTTCATTAGCCCCTTTTTTTCCACCCCTAGTTGAACCTAAGAAAAGATTGAGACCCGCTTCTTGCCAACAATATCCAGTTTCTACCAAACCTAATTTTTCATGAGTTCCGACCGCAAAGCCTTCACTTGTTTGAACTTCAGGAATAGGCATGTCTGACTCATGTGGTCTAGCCACTGCTTCACGTACTTGTTCAATAGCTATGAGCTGTTCTTGACGAGCGCGAAGCTCTGGGGCCAAAGGTTTATTATTGCCGGAATTAATTAAGGCTTGCTCTGAATATCTAAATTCTCCTGTATTAGTTTTGACTGTATAAGAAACTCCATCTTTCGTACTAACACCTATTACTTCTCCATTTATTCCAGGTCCTAAATTAACTTTTTCACCAACCCCAAATTGACAACCTTGAACATATCTAATTGGAACACCAGTTGATTCAGAGACAACAATCCCCTCGCGGACTGTTCTTAAATGGCTATCCGCTTCGACGGCTACCCTTCTAGAGGTGCTCGATTCCCACGGAGTATTATGCTTATCCAAAAAGCGCTCTGGGAGGACAGCCTCTCGTCCATTTCTTAGTCGTACTGAATATTTTCCATCAGCTCTAATAATGGTGATTTGGCCTCCCCCCATTTCCGGGCCACAATCAATATGTTCACCAGCCCCATAACGTCGTCCGGCCACTCTATGAATACTTGCTTCATTAGGATTAGCTGTTAAAAACTGATCCCTTGTAAAGGCTTGTGTTCCTTCTACTTCGGTGCCCCCAACTAAATATCTACCATTACCATCTATTCCTGCAAAACGGCCTCTTCCATAAGGGCTATTAACATTTGCCCCAATAACTGGCCCCAATTCACCATTAGGTCCAACTTGGCGCCCAACCTCAAACCCTAAAGCAGGGTGCATCACTGTTCCAGGCAATCTTAATCTAGTCTCTTCACCAGCTAAGCCATACTCGATCAAAGAGCGGGCTTCTGATTTTGAAAAACCCTCATTTAGTAAGAGTCTTTTTTTCAGAGCAATTTGTTCGGGAGTATATTCGTTCCCAGTTCTTTGGGCTAACGACGCTTCGTGATCACTAACAATAGACTCTGCTTGAGGACGGGTAAGTTCTGGCATTATTTCTAAGACTTGTTCTGGGGTAATTACGTCGCTGTCTTTAAACATTTCATGAGCTTTTAACAGCGCTTCGCCGTGTTTAGTGGGTTGACCCTCAGAATCTAATAACTGTTTATCTACCACATAGTCTTCGGCTTTTTCTAACCTCGCCTTATCTTTTAAACTAGCGTTTTCTCGAACAACTTTTTCAGAAGATGGTTTAGGGGCGGTGCGACGACGGGAGGCTTTTGCATCTTCGGCTGAGACTCTTACACCTTCTTGAGGAGATTGTCGACGGGCTGACCTTCCCGGCTTCATGGCCTTACCAGTGCCATGCCCAGAAGTTTTCAAAGCTCCAACTGCTACGTAGGCATGAAAAATCTGTTCATCAAAATGTTCAAAGAATTCTTCTAAACTACCGTTATAGAGACCACTTTGGACAGCGCCTAAAGTTAACATTACCGCTGCTTCAATATTACCCTTAAATATAAATTCATGGATTAACTTTTTGGTAGTCCCGCTCCTGATATTTTTGGCAATTGCTTCCACTGCATATTTAGCGCCGGTAGGGTTGTAGCCGAGATTTTTCATATACTGCCTAGCTATAGCCATGTCAGCCTGCTTTCCAACCCAGTCTGCTCTTTTCCCAGCGACTTTAAAAAGTCCAAGGGCTACACAAGTCCATAAAACTTCTACAATGGCGTCTGGAAGTTCCTTATCTAGTAGCCATTCATCTTGAATCCCAATTGCCTTGGCTAAGCCGGTATGTACACCACTAAAAACTGTCCCTTCAGCAGCTAAGCTTACTGCTATTCTTCCTCCTTCTATGCCATATTTAGCGACTCTTGCTCCACGGGTACCTCTAGCCAAATAAGCTTGTAAACGTGTTGAATTTTGTACAAAAAATCGCGTGGCTGTACTAACCCCTTTGTAAGCAGCTTGGCCATACTTCCCTCCTAAAACAATAAGAGGGGCGTTAACCATGATCTCCTTAACTACAAAATCGTAATTCGCCTCAGCCATATTGTAATCTTGATCTTGGGGGTCAAAGACTTCGTTATAAACATCCCAAACTTCTTTTTTATGAGATGGGATATCTTTTGAAGGCGTAAAAACGTAAGATTCAAGGGCAGCTTCAGTCTCGCGCCTATCTATTTCATCTTCTCTCATTTTTTTAATAAATTCATCAATTTGTTCGGTAGTCATTCCTTCGGCTAGCCAGTCTTCTTCGTGTTTTTCTCTAAATCTTTGATATTTATTGTAAACTTTAGTTTGAATTTCTAATTTATATGTAGATGACACTTTAGTTTTGGCATATTTAATTTCTTTTGCCATAACATCTTCCCCAATAACTTTGACTGCTTCGTATTGTTTAATTGATTGTAAAAAGCGCATTACTTGGGCTTTTTGAACTAAGAGCTCTCTTTGACTATCAACATCTTGGATGTCGATTGTTAAACCTCCTTCTCCTGGGTCTACTCCCCGAAAAGCCATCCCAATTAAACGCATAGTAAAACCGGTTTCGCCAGCTTCACGGGTAGAATGTTTTAGCTTTGATAACATCTCAGGAAGAATGTCTTGTAAGGTAAGATCAGGATTTAAGGCAATTTGGGCAGCAGCTTGAGGTAGAATTTCTTCTGTAAGTTCGCGTAAAGCTCCTACTCGATTAGCCATTTCTTGATCACTTCTGGTAAGCCCGGTAAACCTTTTGGTAACACATCCGCCTTCGTCTCCTTCTATGTCCGAAATTACAGCCTCTAATAAAACCGCTAACACTTCAACCTGCTGAACTCTTAGCTCTTGCTGCTCGGTTAATTCGATTGATTCTGCTCCTTGCTCAAAACCGTACATTAACCCGTCTAGCATAGCCTGCCTCTCTTCATCTGATTCAATGGAATCTATAACGCGGTCGTATTCAGCTCGGTCTTCTAAAGTCGCAAAACCAGGCATTGATTCACTGGGGCCCTCTGGAGTAACAATCCCTTCTCTTTCTGGTATATCAAGTTCATCTTCTTCTAAAAGCGCGTGGGTTTCGGTTCGAATTTCTTCCATTTCTCGTTCTAATCCGGCCATGAAGTGTCCAATAACGTTTTCCTTAGTGGGGTCACTTAAATCCTCATTTTGACTAGCTTCCAAGGCTTTGCCTAAAAGACCTCCTACCTCTGTTAAACCTTCTACTAAAACCGTGTCGTCTTCTAATTCTCGGGCTTTTTGATTACTAAAATATTGGATTTTATCAACTTCTCCTTGCCAAATATCCGCATACACCTCAATTACATCATTATCACTCTCCGAGAGAAGTCCTTGAGTTTCATCAATTTGTTTAAATTGTTCACTTTCGTAATTCATTTGTTTTTATATTTGGTTTAAGGAAGTTAATAATTGTGTTTCGTGATCATGGCGTACTTGATTTTCTTTTTCGAGTTGCTTATAGGTTTTTCTTTTTAGATTGGAAAATATATTTTTAAGTTCTTGGTATAGTTCGGCGCCTTTATTTGACTGAAATCCCTCTTGGATGAAGGGTTCGGCTTGTTCCTCGTATTTTTTAACAGTAGTTAAAAGCACCGCCAACTGTTTATCTGAGAAAAAAGGTAGTTCGGCTAGAAGAGTTTGCTTTTTCTCTGCTGAAATTAGATAACATTTGAGCAGAGCGTGTTTTACTTTTTGTATTAAGTGTTTGTTTTTGTTCATGAAGCTTGTTGAGACTTTATGATTATAATAATCATATTATTATACCATAAACCTCCTATTACCTCAAGAGTTAATACTCCAATTTTAATCCGCGACCAAAGTAACCCTGACTAACTACGGTAATACCTGGTTTGGATGTTACTTCACCAATAATTTGAGCGGGAATATTGTGTTTGCGTGCAATGGCGGCGACTTCATTTGCTTCTGATTCCTCGACAATTAACATCATGCCGATGCCCATGTTCCAGGTTCGATAAGCTTCGCGGTCCTCGACATTTCCTAATTTTTGAAGGGCAAGCATGGCTGGATGAGGAGGGAAAGCGTGGTCAACAATTGCGCCGCGATCAACGTTTTTGAGGATTCGTTCTAGATTTCCTGGGATTCCGCCGCCAGTGTTGTGGATAACCGCTTTGGGATGTACGCGGGGTTCACCTTTTTTGAAACGACCCATCATTTCTAATACACAGTTATGAAAAATTCGGCAGGGAGTTAAAACTGCTTCGCCCCAAGTTTGAGCTTTGCTGAATTTTTTGCGATACCAATTAGCACCGTATTCTTTTTTGAGGACATGCCTAATTAAAGAAAAACCATTGGAACGAAAACCACGAGCTTGCAAACCAATAATTTTGTCGCCGGGACGGACGTGCATCCCAGTTAAGAATTTGTGTTTTTCAACTACTCCAACAGCCGAAGCATTCCAGACAACGCCTTTAACTTGATCGCGTAACTCAGCAATTTCCCCTCCTGTTATAGCGATATTTTGTTCCTTACAAGCTTCGGCTAAACCTTCCATCATTTCGCCAATCATTTTGGAATCGACTTTGTGAATATCAATAGTGTTGGTCATAGAAATGACCTCGGCTCCAACACAAATTGCATCATCGGCCACCATGGCTAATAAATCGTAACCCACGGTATTATAACGATTCATGGCTTCGGCAATCATCATTTTACTACCAACGCCATCATCATTTTGGACGAGGTAGTAATCTCCCATATCAATTGCCCCGGTAAAACCACCTTCTAATTTTAAAGGTGCTCCAAACATACCTTTGCGGGAGACATGAGTGGAAAGAGCAGCTTTATAAGCTCTTTTGGAAGCTTTGTCGCCAGCGTCAATATCGACCCCAGCATCTTTGTAAGTTGATTTTTTCTTAGCAGGCATTTTTAAAAAAGTTAATTATTAATGAATTTCAAATATTTCAATCTCTCCAACTGGGGCAGATTCCATACTGACGTCATAGCCGCTTTGCGGTTTATCAATAACAATTCGGCCTTCGTTCAAAACTACAACGCGTCGATTAAGCTCATCTACAAGATCACGATTATGAGTGGCTAACAGAACTGTAGCTCCCTGATCATTAATCTTTAAAAGGAGTTTAAGTATTTCTTGAGTGTTCCAAAAATCCAGATTTCCCGTGGGCTCATCGGCAATTAAAAGCCTAGGATTATGAACCATCGCCCGCGCAATAGCTACGCGCTGGCCTTCGCCCCCAGCTAACTGCCGCGGGAATTTACCCTCGTGGTCTAACATGCCCACTAAATCAAGCACTGCATAAACCCGTTCGCGAATGTCCTCCTCAGGCTCTCCACAAACTTCGAGCGCGAACGCCACATTTTCATAAACAGTTTTATTTTCTAACAACTTATAATCTTGAAAAACCATCCCAACTTTGCGGCGATACTCCTGTAAAGCTGAATCTTTGAATTGAGTTATTTCGTAACCATCGACCAAAATCGAACCAGAATCAATGTCCAAATCACCAATTAAAGCGTGTAAAAGCGTGGATTTCCCAGCTCCGGAAGGCCCAATTAAAGTCACAAATTCGCCTCCTTCAACTTCTAAATCCACGTGATCTAAAACTTTGTGTTCTCCGTATTTTTTTATAACATTTTCAAACTGAATCATTGATGGAATTTTTTATGAACTTCGCGGAGGTGTTTGTTAGTTAAGTGGGTATAAATTTGCGTGGTGGTAATGGACGCGTGACCAAGTAAGTCTTGGACGGAACGTAGGTCTGCGCCGCGGAATAACAGGTTTGTAGCAAATGAATGTCGCAATGTGTGTGGCGTAACCTTTTTGATTATACCAGCAAGCCTGGCAGTTCGCCTTACAATATTTTGGATAGAAACCGCAGTTAAACGTTTTTTTTCGTGAAGGTCTAAATCTTCATCGTTGCGAGGGCGGCGCGTATTGATGAAGAGAGGATTCCAGTTGTCTTGGCGCGCCGCCAAGTATCTCTCTAGCCATTTAACACATTCATCAGACAGAAAAACAATGCGTGGCTTATTCCCTTTTCCTCGCACCATAAATTCCCTTCTTTTTAAATCAACTTGATCCCGATTTAGACTAACTAACTCACTCACTCGCAATCCGGTAGAAAATAATGTTTCGATAATTGCACGATCTCTTAATCCGCTTTTTGAACTTAAATCTACAGCCCCAAATAATCGTTCTAGCTCCTCACGAGTCAAAAATTCCACTGATCTTTTTTCGGCTTTTCCAAGTTCAATTTTTTCGGGAGCTAAGCATTCAATATCGTTTTTTGTGAGGTATTTCAAAAAAGCACGTAAGGCAATTAAATGATAGTTTTGTGTTTTTGGTGAAAGGGTTCTCCCCCGCTCATCTGAATAGCGATTTAAATATAAGCGATACTGATGAATTTTTTCTAAATCAATGTTTTTGGGATTGATGTCACCAGCCCATTTTAAAAACCGACTTAAATAATGATGATAATTCTGAATTGTTTTCGCAGATTGGTTTTTGCCAATTTCGGCGTGTTCCAAAAACCTATTTATCAGAGGAGATAACTTCATGTTTAATATTGTACAAAATTAATCCTTACAAAGCTACTAATCTATAAATAGTCTCCGCTACCTCACCGCGACTAACTTCGTTCCCGGGATTAAAATTTCCTTCGGCGTCAGGATCCATTAAATTATAATCCTTGGAATACTGCACGTAACTGGCATACCAAGCATCAATCCCAGTGTCCGGATAAAGCTCAGTTACGGGATAATCTGTCAGAATAATCCCGTAAGAATTAAAGAGGATTTTTAGGAATTCAGCGCGATTTAGGGAATGACTAGGTAAATAAGTTCCGTCAGGATTCCCCTGAACAATTCCTAAATTAACCGCGAAATTTAAATAAGGTAAATACCAAGCTTCCTCATCAAGATCACTAAAAGCTGGCATTACGTAATCCTCGTCAACATTATAATTAAAGCCCAGCAACAACATCTTTAAAATTTCGACCCGATTAATAGATTGCTCAGGCCGAAAAGTCCCGTTGGAATAACCTTCGATAATCCCCTCATCTTTTAAATAAGCAATTGCTTCGGCATAACGATGAGCCTCACTAACATCAGTGAAAACATAATTCCCAGATAAATTATCTAAAATATTCCCCTCTTCATCTACGCTGTATTGTCCAACAATACCTTTTACATACCCCACAAAACTTTCTTCAATAGTGTCGCCAGGATAATCACCCAAATAAACTGGGCCAGCGTCACGAGGAATATAGATTTCACTCTGGTCCTGAAGCTCTTCATTCACCGATAAAGTCAGTCCCTGACCCTCGCCGTAACCAATGGTGATGTCCTGCCACTCATAAAGATTTAGTGAATTTTGAGTATACAAATAGTGCCATTCTTCCTCAGAATAAAAAGCAACTTCTAAAACTGCATTTTCATTAATTCCTACAGAAAAAGCTCCTTCAGCTGGGGTATCAAGTCCGCTCATGTCCAATATTGTCCCAATCTCTGACCCATCATCAATGTAAAGATCAAAAGAAAGTGTTCCATTTTGCGGGAAAGTATAAGCCTCACTTAAGTCTAAACTATAAGCAGAACTGTCTGGATGATAATCATAAGTACTTGGCCCTTCCACTGAAAAAATACTACCTAAATAAAACTTAAGAGCTTCTTCGGAATACACAAATAACTCATTCATAACCGAAAGAGTGTCTTCGTAATTTTCTAAATAATCGGAATAAGCAGTTAAATTGTCGCGGACATACGTCCCTGAAGTTCGGTAAAAATTAGCAATCATCAAAATATTGTCGTAGTACCCGGCTAAATGCAAACTAGCATCTTCTAAGTGACGATATTTGAGGATATCGCTGCTATAGGTAGAATCGGCATAATAACTAAAATAATCAGGCCCTTCAGTTAGCTTTTCCCAAGTCCCATAAGAAAAATTTGTAGAATTAGACCAAGCTTCTAATTGTTCAGCGGCCTCGGACTGCGTGGCAACTGGGATCAGATACATATTAATAGTGGGCAGTTCTTCGGTTAAAGAAGGTGAAGCGTCATAAATTGCTTCGTAAGTAACTTCTATACCGCCGGCTTCACTCATATTCACGCGCGAGATTTCACGCCAAGTGGAATGTGACTCTAATCCCGAAATATAGCCATCACCTGGGAAAAGATAGTCGATGTTTTCTTGAAGATCCGCTAAAGTGATGTTGCTAGACTCTTCCTGCGCTAGACTAGCTGGGGCTAGCATGGTGCCAGCCAGCAAGATTGTAACTAGAATTTTAAGCCCTTTATTCATATGATTTTTGATCGGGATAAACAGTTCGAGCTAGAGGATCAATTTTTAGCATCTTACGCTGTAAAAAGCAAGAACTCAAAAGGTAGAAAACACCCGGAAAGTGAAGACTTTATGAGGACCCCTTTTCAGAAAGATCGGGATAGAATTATTCATAGTCGATCCTTTCGTCGTCTGAAAATGAAAACTCAAGTTTTTGTGGCGCATCATGGAGATCATTATAGAACGCGTTTAACTCATACTTTGGAAGCAACTCAGATAAGTCGAGATATTGCACGCTCCCTTGGTTTGAACGAAGATCTAGCTGAAGCTGTTACACTGGCGCATGATTTAGGACACACGCCTTTTGGGCATGCTGGCGAAGAAGCTCTGAATGAATTATTGAAACCCTTTGAATTATCTTTTGAGCATAATGAACAAAGTCGCCGCATTGTTGAAGAATTAGAACAAGTTTATCCAGACTTTCATGGACTTAATTTAACGCACGAAGTACGTCAGGGTTTAATGAAGCACCAAACTCCCTGGGATCAGAAAAATAACCACTTTGAAGGAGCCAGTTTAGAAGCACAAGTAGTGAATTTATCAGATGAGATTGCCTATAATAATCATGATGTTGATGATGGTTTGCGCTCTGGTTTAATCACGGAAAACCAACTCCAAAATTTGCCTATTTGGCAGGCAGCCACCGAAAAAGTAACGCAAACTTATGGGGAAATTAAAGATCAAACAATTCACCGCGCACGAACAGTAAGCAAAATGATTGGATTAATGATTCAGGATTTAATCGAAGCCTCAAACCCAGAAAAAAACCTCATTTGTTTTAGTCCCCAAGTTGCGACTTGGAACAAAGAATTGAAAGATTTCCTGGCAGATAATTTTTACTTTCATCCTGAAGTGCTGGCTTTATCAAAAAGAGGTCAGCAAATTATTCAAGACTTATTTGCAAATTATCACCAAAGCCCAAATCACCTACCAAAAGAAGACCAGCAAGCAATTTCAACTGGCGTACCATTAGAAATTGTCATCAAAGACTACATCGCGGGGATGACAGATGAATTTGCAGAAGCAGAACGGGAACGAATTACTTCTTTGTAATTTCTTCTTGTTTGTCCTGAGATTTTTTAAGACGCTCAAATAAACTTAATTCTTCTTTTTCCACGTCATAATCTTCATCAGAAAAAAGAAGGTTAATGGCTTTTTTAACACGAGCGATTTTTTTGAGATCAATTGCTTTGGCCTTAAATAATTTTACAACATTATTATCTGGATCACGCTTTGCTAAGCGATCACAAATTTCAATAACTTCTTGATATTTTTCCTCATTAAGCCACATTCCCATTAACTCAATTACCACGTCTTCTTCTTCCTTACCAATAGTAGAAGGTCGCGCTTTTTCTTCTTCGGTGAACACTAAATAAGTCATTCTTTTTTTACTTAAATAAAGTACTAAAGCAAAACCAGCTACCACAATCGCGGCCGCATAACTGATTTTATTTAATTGGAGCGCAAAGTTAAAAGCGGCGTGCAAAGCCATAGCAAGAAACAATCCCTGCATAGTCTTTTCCAGATGAAAAAGGCTTTTACTTTTTAGCCCAACTGTTTTTTGAATCCATTCCAAAACTTTGTGACGATGACCAGTCCAACGATCTAATTCCAAGACTGGATTCCCAAATTTCCCAATCGCATAGTAATATCCAACAATTCCCGAAAACACCATGTGTGCCGCGGCCGTAAAAGTTGACCTAAACATAAAAGCCGCAATTAAATTGTTAAACTGCGAACTCATGGCAATGGAATAAAAGTAAAAAATATTTTCCGTAAAGGCAAAACCCAAGGCAATCACAAATAAATAACGAATTGCTTCGTTAATAGTGTTGATTTTTACATTGGCCCATTTAAGATGGCGCACCATATTAAACTTAGTGACTTCTTCGAACACACCAACCGCAATAAAAGTCATTAAAAATCCTAAATGAATGTTATTTACACTATGTTCAACCGTTGTGTAGAGGTCTACGTCATTAAAAAACAACCAAGAATACTGAATGACCATGAGTGGTACCACTGAAAAAGCCCCAAATAAAAACACCTTTAAAAGGGTGATTTTAGTGGCTTTGTCCTTCTTAAAAAGCAGGTTCATCCATATCAGGATTGGTAAGGCGGCTAAGATGAGCGCCATTACCAGTGGTCCGATCGAAATGTTGGCTAAATTTGAAAACATTTTTGACTTATTTTTTAATCAGTTTATTATATCACTAAATAACCTTTTTTGGAACCCTTTACCCTTCCTTTATATGAGAAAACACGCTTCCCTATTTATTGTCGCTGGCCTAATGTTCATGGTGCTTGGCGTTGGAATTTTATCCAATGGGTCCCTATTTTTGGGTGAATTTCAGATTGAACAGACTCCTCCTTACCCGGATTTAGTTGTCACTGATGTGGCTCATGGTGATGGCTCTTTGTTGGTAACTGTCCAAAATCAAGGAGTTTTAGATGTTGAAACAACAGATTACGAACCTTATTTATACTTATATGTAGATGGAAATAGAGAATGGGTTTATAGTTACGCCATGTTTTCGGATAATGCTTTTACTTTAGTTGATGGTGTTTCGGAATTAGTGTTGGAACCCCTAGAAGGAATTCACTTAGTTAAAGCTTGTATTGACCCAACCAACGCTATTTCTGAGCAAGATGAGTACAATAATTGTTATGAAGAAACTCTTTACTAATTTCTTATGATTTGTCCAAAGTGTAAAAAAGAAAGCACCCGTGTACTAGATTCACGGGATACTAATGAAGGACGCCAAATTCGTCGGCGCCGGGAATGTGAAAAATGCAAATTCAGGTTTACAACGTTTGAAAGAGTTGAAACCTCACATTTTATTGTGATTAAAAAAGATGGTTCACGCCAACCTTATCAAAGAGAAAAAATTGAGGGTGGAATTTGGAAATCTTGTGAAAAACGGCCAGTGACCGAGGCCCAAGTAGAGGAAATCTTAAATGACTTAGAAGATAAATTAGGGGCACATGGTAAAGAAATCCCCTCAACTTTAATTGGGGAATTTATAATGGATGCTTTGAAAAATGTAGATGAAGTGGCTTATATCAGGTTTGCTTCGGTTTATAGACAATTTAAAGATGTTGACTCATTTAAGAAGGAGCTTTCCAAGTTGTTGAGTTGAGGAAAAGGGAGAATATTCCTCTCGCAACTGGAAAGAACCTCATTGGATACATGATCCAATGAGAACCTTTCTCGCTTACGCGGGACGTTTGCTCGAGAAACACTCTCCCTTTTCTTCTCTTACAAACTTAAAAATATCTCTTGAAACAACCTGCTAAATATGTTAAACTAAAGGGAAGATCAAAATAAAAACAAACCTTAAATGAATCATCCGCATCAGGTACATCATGGACACAAACATGGGCATCATGCGCATCCTCATAAGAAGAAAAAAAAGAAAATTAAGATTTTTCATCCTAAAAAGCCCTGGATTGTAGCCGCAATGATTGCTTTAACAATTGGGATGGGAATTGGAGAAAACTATATTGAAAGTGAGCTAGAGCCAATAGTCGCTCTTAAAATAAGTCAAAATTTTCAAGCAGCTTCTTTTAGCCCTTCGGACACTACAAAACGTGGTGTAATGCGGGCTCAATACCGAGTTTCTTTCTTATCAGCGAGTTCTGTTAACCCGCTTGATAAAGATGAAGTTGAACCAATTAAAGAAGGGATTAAACGAGTTTGTTTTTGGCAAGATGATATCGAAGAACCTGTTTATAGCGCAGAGGTCACTGAAGTTCGTTTAACAGAAGACATTAATACTGGTGATGAATTTAGAGTAGAGATTTATGTAGAAAACACTGGTAACACAACTTGGTATGGAATAAGCAGTGGTTGTTTAGATAAAACCATGGTTAATTTAGGGACAACTTATGAGCAAGATCGAGCTAGCTCTTTCTTTGAACAAGGGACTGATACTGGTTGGGTAGGAAATAATCGAATAAAAATGGTGGAAGATGTGGTGCAACCTGGAAAAACAGCTACTTTTGCCTTTACCTCAATTGCCCCAGAAGGTGACACTATTTATCGTGAACACTTTGGGTTGGTAGCGGAAAAAATAACTTGGTTTGATGATTTTGAGGTGGCAGTAGATGTTGCAGTAGGAGAGGTAACCGAAGCGGATGAGAGCGTTTTAGGATTTATGAAAACTATGAGCGGTGACACTGCTAGCTTAGAAGGTGAGCGCTCATTTGATATTAATCTTTCTAACCAACAAATGTCTTTGAAGGTCGGGGAAGATACTGTTTATCAAATGACTATTAGTTCTGGTGCATCTAGCACTCCAACTCCAACTGGAACTTGGCATGTTTTAAATAAACAAGAACTTCGTATTGGTGGAGCCTGGCCACATTATCGAATGCCGTATTGGCAAGGATTTACTTCTTGGGGACATGGTTTCCACGCGTTGCCATACTTAGAATCTGATGGTGGTGTGTTCTGGAGTGAGGCTCTCACTCATATTGGAATTCCAGTAAGTCATGGTTGCATTAGAATGCTTCCGGATGATGCGATAACAGTTTATGAATTCTCGGAAGTTGGCACTGAAATTTACATTCACCATTAGGAAGTGGGTGAGTATTCGTTATAATGGGGCTAATGCTAAAAGCCCTCCTTCAACTTTTCTCGAAATATGTTCATCCTTTTGAAAAAAAGGCGGATAAGTTTTTTCGGAAAGTTAAATCTGGGAGTAGCCGCTCGCGGGCTCACAAAAAACTAGAAAAATTAATGCAAGAAAACTTAGTGATCTTGAATTTGTGGATGGAAAAGAAATATAAAAACTATGTTTATTTAAAAAAACGAGTAAGGCGCCGCATGTATGAAGATGTGGAACTTATGAAAAAAGATTTTTTGGATTACGAGGCCATGCATAAATTAAATCGTTCGGCAGTTTTTGAGCATTTTAAAAAGCTGGGGATTGAGTTTCCTATTCATTCTGAAAATCAAATAATGTACTTGGCCACGATTATGTCTTATTTACGGCCGGGACCACGTTATGCGTATCAAGAAAGTGCTAATTTTGGGAAACTTCTTAAAAATCCTTTGAAAGAGAAATTGATTGGTGATTGTAACCAAATTGTGACGCTTTATTCTTTTCTTTATACCCTTAAATATCCGATTGGTGATTTGCAAATTAAAATTTTACCAAAGCATGTTTGTTTGCATTTTCGGGGGATAGATATTGAGGCTACGAATGGAAGTTTTAAAAAATACACAGACTATGATGACATTCTTCCGATTACAGAATTGCTAACTACTAATCTGTTGGATGTACTGGACGCCGAAGTTCAGACCGCCCAAATTGATCCGCGGACAATAGTGAAACGAGCTCAATTAGCCTATTTAATAAGCAGTAAACGAGAATTGGTGGATCGAAATTTAGATATTGCTTATCGAAATTTAGGAATTCGTTTAATGGCGGAAAATCAATTTAATTCAGCGATTTTCTATTTTGAAAAACTACGTGACCAAAAATTAATTCAAAACGCTTATCACAATGCTGCGGTCTACTATATAAAAAGAAAAAACTTTTCTAAAGCTCGATATTTTGCCAAACATTCGCGAAATGATGATTTAATGCGCGCTTGCTATATGGGTGAATATAGTGAGCTATCCAAAAAAGTCCGCAATATTAAAAACTTAGAAAAAGCGAAATCCTATAAAGCGACTTATCGAAAAATGCTGAATTTAGCGCGCAAAGGTGGCGATGATCAAGCCGAGGCTAGTGTTCGCAAAATCCTAAAACAATTAGGCAGCTAAATAATAAATATAAATTTCACCGTTTGTGTAAACAAAAGGAATATTATCATTCACCATTTCTAAAATGCGCTCTTTGAGAGTATAAAAATCAGGCGGATAAGCTGGGTCATATTCTGGGACTGGCAAAACAATAAAATCAAAGCCGGAATTTTTTAAACGCTCTGCAAAAAGGTTCTCGTCGCGGTCATATAATAAACAATTCAAATCATCATAAAACTGATCAAATAAAATTCTTTCCTCGTTATTTTCAATTAAATAATAAAAATTAGCAGGACTAGTGGTAAAAATTGTGGCCTCTGGGAAATCCTCATTAAACATTTTGGTCAAAAACTCATAACCAGGATAAGTGTATTCCCAGAACTCCTCGTAAGTCGCGAGTCCAGAAATATACGGCATTAATTTGTGGGTGCGATTAAAGAAAAGATTACCTCGCAGATAAAAGCCCGAAACAACCCAAATAACTAAAAATATCCCTACAAAAACACGCGTAAACTTAGAGTGTTTAATAAATAAATCCAAACTGGCAATTAACCAAAACAAAAGAAAAACAAATCCGGAAAACCCATACCAAATCACACCAGAACCTAAAAACCCCCAAGCAAACCAAAAAGCTAACCCACCTAAGGTTATCGAAATAAATTGTTTAGATGGTTTTTTGATAAAGAAAAGAATGGGCAGCAATCCTAAGAAAAGAAAACTAAGATTGGAATAAATAATTTGAGAAGAAGCGTGCTGGGTAGCGTCCCAAGGGAGCATTAAAAATTGAAGAACTGAGTTGCCGCGATCTTGGGTATAACGACCATAATCAGCATCAGCCGCTCCGGTGGAAACGCAGGATTCTGTGGGCATTCCTAACTCCTCCCAATTAAGTGAAGGTGAAGGGTTGATAGTGTCATAAACTAAAGCATTCAAAGAGTATGAATCCGTGATAATGGCGGCGCCTAAATTATTAATTAACCAGGGAGAGGCAGCGACTAAAATCGTAATTCCAAAGATTAATATTGTTTTGAGGACGCGGGTGCGCCATAAAACCATCACAAACAAAGCAACTATTAAAAACGCGGCGGTTATTTTTACGGTAAAGGCAAAGCCAACTAAAGCCCCAGCTAAATAAATCCATTTGTTTTCTTTTTTATCCACCCAAAACTGCCAACTAATTAAAGCTAGTAAACTCAAGAAAACTAAAATAAAATCTGGTTTAACTTGAAGGTAAGTGTGGGCGTAAAAAGTAGGAATTGAAACTGTTAAAAGTAGTAACAACTGGCTGATGTTTTTTGAAAAATAAGATTTTACAAATAAATAAAGTGGCAGCATCGCCAGTGGGAAAAAGACAAATAAAATTAACTTAGAAAAAATAATATTTTTGAAAAGCAGCGGACCTAATCCCTGAATCAAAGTAAAAGCATATGGACTTTGGCCGTGAATAAAACCATGCGAATCTGCCAGCAAATTAGGAAGATTCAAATAAAGACGAAAATCATCGAACCCAGAAGGGGCTGGAAAATTAACTTCGATAAAATTAAGAGCAAAAATAAAGAGAATTAAAACTAAAAGCCCGAAACTTTTGGGATTAAATGGTTTGATTTTTAAGGAGGCTTCTTTGTTTAAATATTTAAATAATTCAATTAAATCTTTATATCCAACTAAAAGCGAAAGCCCTAGCAGGACTAGAACCGGAATGACGGAAAACAAATTCAGCTGCGCTAACACAAATAAAACTAAACTAAATCCCATTAAGCCTAATCCCAAACTAAAAGCGATTTTATAAGGAGGGGGCAGAGAAAATCTGAATAACCGCAAAACCCCAAATCCCAAAGAACAAATCGCTAAAATCACCAAAATTAGTTCTAGAAAAGGCAAAGCAAAAGTGGCTCCTATGTTTAAAATTGCGGAAGAAAGTGAAGTGGTTTGAACTTGTGGTTCAATGGTGGACCAATCTTCGCCATACTGCGTTTCTCCATTCATTAACGGACTGCCCTCATACATAGCAAAGTCATCCCAAGCAAAACGAATCCCACAAAAAACCACACTACTTATAAAAAACATTAAAACAATCATCCACCAATTAAGGCGAGTGATTTTTAGTTGGCGGGCAATAAATGTGATAAGGCCCCAAAATAAAATTTGCGTAAACACTAAAATCGTAAAAAATAAAACTGTTTCAAGAGTGGAGTTGCCGACTTCTGGACTAATAGAACTGAAATAAGTGCGGTGCTCGTAAAAGTAAGCCGTGGCTACAAATACGGCCCAAATTGGAACTATATAAAAAACGATTTTTCGGATCATGTAGACATGGTAAGGAGCCTCTGAAAAATACGGGGTTATGACGAAATTTGCAAACTTTGAGCGAAAATTGTAAAGATCGACGAAAGCGTATCAGAAACGATACGTCGAGGAGGTCTGAACAATTTGCAGCCAATGTTTGCAAATTGCAGTTAACGGTGTATTTTTCAGAGGCTCCTAAATTAATCCCCCATGGAAACACACCCAATTTTACAAGGACTTAATGAGCCGCAAACCGAAGCTGTTCAAACAACTGATGGACCAGTGCTTATTTTGGCCGGGGCCGGAAGTGGTAAAACTCGGGTTTTGACGCACCGCATTGCTTATCTGATGAGTGAGAGAAAAGTTTCGCCCCACAATGTTTTGGCTGTGACTTTTACTAATAAAGCGGCGAATGAAATGAAACGGCGGATTTTGGATTTAATGTATGGTGAAAAACAAGCAAATATGATGTGGGAAACAGCCAAAGGAATTAATTTGAATCGCTCGGATTTGCCCGTGGTGGGAACTTTTCACTCGGTATGTGTGCAGATTTTACGACGTTATTTACATTTATTAGGATTTGAAAATCGATTTGTAATTTACGATGATACGGATTCGCAAGTATTAATGAAATTAATCATGAAGGAACGAGGCATTTCTAAGGATAAATTAAATCATAAGGCGGTTTTGGCGCACATTGCCGGGGCCAAAAATGCCCTACTTTCACCAGATGAATTCGCGCGGCAAGCGCATAGTAATTTTAGTGAACAAGTAGCTGTTCTTTATCCAATTTATCAGAAGAGATTAGCTCAAAATCAAGCTTTGGATTTTGATGATTTAATTATGAAAACCGTGGAATTATTTGAAAAAGAACCACAAATTTTGGATGAATTACAGGAACGATTTAAATATATTTCTGTGGATGAGTATCAGGATACAAATCACGCTCAGTACGTGTTTATAAAAAAACTGGCGGAAAAATATCGAAACTTATGTGTAGTGGGTGATGATTGGCAATCTATTTATAGTTGGCGTGGGGCTACGATGCGCAATATTTTGGATTTTGAAAAAGACTATAAAGAGGCCAAGGTTATAAAACTGGAACAAAACTATCGTTCAACTGCGGTGATTTTGGATGCCAGTGATGCCATTATTCGAAAAAACAAATCTCGAACTGATAAAAAATTATGGACCGCCCAAAAAGGTGGCGAGAAAATTCGTATTTGGGAAGCCATGGATGAACGAGATGAAGGCAGTATGATTACGAAAGAGGTTCAGCGTCTACTTTTAGAACATGAGAAACCTGATTATCGTGATTTTGCAGTGCTTTATCGGACCAATGCTCAATCTCGTGTAATTGAAGAATCTATGATGCGTTATGGAATTCCTTATCGAATTGTGGGGGGTGTTAAATTTTACAAGCGCAAGGAAATTAAAGATGTTTTGTCTTATATGCGTTTGATTGAAAACCCAGCGGATACAGTGAGTTTGCTTAGAATTATAAACACGCCACCACGCAAAATTGGCAGTCGCACTCTGGAGGTTTTGCATGATTTAAGTCGAGCGCGGGGTGATGAACCACTTTACTCGATTATTCGAGATCTTGAAGCGATTGCGGAAAACCGTTTTCCAGAAACAAAAGTAAAAACTTTGAAACGATTTTTTGATTTAATTCTGAAACTACAAAAAGTGAATAAAGAATATCCAGCCTCTGGAGTAATTAAACATTTTTTGGAAGAAAGTGGTTATAAAGAATTTTTATTAGATGGTAGTTCAGAAGGAGAAACTAGATTTGAAAACGTGCAGGAATTAATTTCTGTGGCGAGTAAATATGACAAATTGGAGCCAGGAATTTCATTATCAACTTTTTTGGAGGAAGTAGCTTTGATTTCGGATTTAGATAAAATTGATGATCGGGATAATGCACTGACTTTGATGACTTTGCATTCGGCTAAAGGGTTAGAATTTAGAAATGTTTTTATTTGTGGGATGGAAGAAGGAGTTTTTCCACATTCCAGAAGTATGTTTGATCCCAATGAATTAGAAGAAGAGAGGCGGTTAATGTACGTGGGATTAACGCGAGCCATGGAGCGTGCTTATCTGTTATATGCAGAAAGAAGACTTTTGTATGGTGATATGAAGCAAAATGCGCCATCACAATTTTTGCGAGATTTGCCAGATGAATTATTGGAAACAAACTACGATGATGACTCTATTTTATCTGAAGCCGCCCAGGAAGTTGGTGGGATTTTGGGTAAATATATGACGCGCAAAGGTGACAAACGCTATGGTGGCATGAAGCGAGTCCCAGTAGAAAAAGCCACTGGATTTTACGCTGATCAAGAACCGATTTACGATGGGGTGGATGAATTGCCAGATGATGGATTGTCTGGGCCAGGAGACACAATTGAATATTCGCCAGGAGATCGGGTGCACCACCACACTTTTGGAGAAGGTGTAGTGGCTAGTGTGCAGGGTGGAGTGATTACTGTGGCATTTAAAGATGCGAAGCATGGGGTTAAAAAATTGGCGGCTAGTGTGGCGCCGCTGAAAAAAATATAGAAAAAAATGGGAATTTGACTGTTTTTTCTTAGCTGGAGGGAACCTTTTTGGATACATGATCCAAAGGAGGCTTGACAAATAAGGGGTTTCTTAGTAGATTAACCAACCCTACTAATAATCCACCCTTAAGATGAGTAGTCTTACTACCCTTGACCCTGATGCAGGACGAGAGTCCTCTTCGGAAGAAGCACACAGGAAAGTTGATGGAGCAGCTCTTTTAGATGCAGCTTTGATTTCTTTTAATGTCACTGAACCTGATGCTGTTGATGAACCGGAGGATATTGCTGAGAAATGTAATCCATCAAAAGATAGTGAAGAAGAAATTTTAGACGAATTAGATGGTGTTTCAAAAGGGTTAAGAACTGTTTTAGAACAGCCACAGTTTAATCCAAATTATATGCGGGAGGGCCAAGAAGCAGCGGCCAAAGTAGTAACTCGTTTGTTAAGAAAGCGCGGGTATGAAGCTACGACATTAGAAGAACCGCAACCAGGGATCCGAATGACTGACTTGGAAGGATTTTTAACTGAGGCTCAAAAGCTAGTAATAGATTGGTTTGCGCAAGTAGAAGAGAATGGTGCTCATTTAAGTCTACGAACTATTTCTGAAGAAGTTGGTGACGTTCGAGCGATTATTGATGCTTGTTTAGAAAATAGATAAAGCGGCCCGCAGAATTGGGGCCGCCTTTTTGAGGTGGTTTTTTGAGGTGGGGCGGAGGGGCGAGCGCTATGGACGCACGGATCGTGCTACCAGCTTTCGCCGTAGGGGCCGCCGTAGGCTCCTTTGTGATTGCGGGTTCCGTCGGAGTTGTTGTAGGAGGAACTGGAATTGCCGGCATTGAGGCAGGGAGATCCGGGCTGCAGAGTGAAGTCGTGGTTGGTCGGATCGGTGAAGAGCGGATCTTCGGTGGTGTTGCCGGTCCCCGGGGTGACGTAAACACTCCAATCACCATGATCGTTGTCATAGTTGGTGTTGTAGTCACTGGTCAGGGTGTAAGCGGGATCATCCAGGTGTAGGCCGTAGTAGGAATGCCCCATGAAAATGGAGTTTTCCACATGACCATAGCCGCTGGTGATCCAAACACCGCCATAGCCTTCGGAGTAGAAGACTGAGTTGTAGAGAGTGAACTCAGCGTCATTGCTGACATTCAGACCAGAATGGTCCGCATCCAACACAACCAGGTTGGATAACTCGGCTTGCGTGGTGGCCCCGCCCATCATGATCCCGTAACTATCAGCTCCTTCGATGCGGACGTTGTGTACGACCGCGCCGGGACTGTTTTCGATGATGATGCCCGTGTAGGACACGGTCACCGGAAGGTAGAGCTGACGCAGAGTGAGAGCAGCTCCGGTCATGACAATGACGCGGCCACCAACTCCATGCACGGTGAACCCCTCGAGAACCGTGGCGCTGGTCTCGTTGTTTTCAGCCAACACGGTTTGGTCGTACATGTCGGTTCCCACTCCGTAGAGATGGGTTGCCTCCCAGCCATCGAGCGAACGCACGGTGATGTCTTCGCCGACAAAGACCAAGTCTTCGTAGTAGTTGCCAGCTTCCACGCACACGATTTCGGAGGTAACAGCCAAGTCAATGGCCTCCTGGATGGTGGAGATTTCGAGCGGGACCGTGTAGTCACAGTCGTTGGGGTCGGGGCAGAAATCGCTACTGGAGCAATCCTGATCAACCCCGTCGCACTCGATTTCGGTGGCGCTAGGGGAAATGGTGGCATCGGAGTCGTTGCAATCCCCACCATGTTCGGTGTAGCCATCCCCGTCATCGTCGTAACTGTCTGTGCCCTCGTCGATGAGGCTATCGCAGTCATTGTCCCAGGCATCTTCCTGTTCTGGGGCGCCGGGATAAATCTGCGAATGGGAGTCGTTGCAGTCTTCGCCAAGGCAATCCGCACCAACTCCATACCCATCACCGTCGTTGTCGAGACAGTCTGGGGTGGTGTCGTCGTCAGACTGGGGATCTGAGTCGTCATCAGCCAGGTCGTCATCGCCCCAGGTGTCGTCGTCGGAGTCGCTGTCGTCGTCGCCGGGATCAACGTCATCGTCATCCCCCAACGGCTCGTCCGGCGACCCGTCCCCATCACAATCGATATAGCCATGGTGGCCATACCAACAGCCAGTCTGAAAATCCACGTGTCCAGACATGGGCTCAGGCACCGCGCCATCACCGTCCTTGTAAAAGGCAAAATGAAGGTGCGTGCCAGGATGTTCGGGACAGGCGCTACCCAGCACATAACCCGAGTTTCCACACAGACCGATCACGTCGTTCTGCGTCACTTCCTGACCAGCGTAAACCTGGGCTTCATCAAAGTGGGCGTAACGGGACTTGTACCCCTGACCGTGATCAATGAGCACGTAGTTTCCGTAGCCATCATCGTCGTAGCCAACCACTTCCACGGTTCCCTCGCGGACCGGATAGATCGGCTTGCGCCAGGGATCGCAGCCCGCGAGCGCAAAGTCCAAGGCGTACCGATCATCGACCCAGTCGTAGCCGTAGTCCATGTGCGAGCCCTCGTTGTAGCTCCGCGTGAGCTGCCAAGCCTCCCCTTCCAAGAAAGGAAGCTGCAACTCGCTGGTCGGACCACCGACACCGTCGGCGTCGTCATCGGAACCCACGTCGTCATCCGAGAGCAGGTCGTCGTCGCCAAAGTCATCGTCGGACTGACTGTCATCATCGCCGTTGCTCTGACTCCAGTCTGGCTCGTCCACGTAGTCCTTGCCTCCGGCCTGGCCCGTGTTGCTGACACTCAGGCAGCCCGGCAAAAAGCCGGCCAACCACCAAATCACAATCCACTTGTTTTTGGGCATTTTAGTCTCCTTTCATGAGATGTTAGCCCGTTCGGAACGATTGTTGGATCTGCGTCACCTGGTCTAAATGCCCTGGTGTTGTCGCTGAGTAATAAGCACTAAACCCAATTATTTCCTCTCCTAAATTATAATAATAAACCTGAAAATCACTCATAAAACTACCTTTTTTTATCATAACTGGAAGGCCGTGTAATTCAACAAAATCTACGACCATTTCCAAAAAGTCGTCATCCAGTTCAAATCCAATTTGAAGTTGCTCAAAATCACTAGCTTGAGTCTCAAATAAAGCCATTTTTAGGCTGGGATTTTCTAAAGAATCCCAAAATTGAACTTCGTCATGACTTTTGGTAACGCTCCAATCGACCGGATACTCCAATACAAATCGGTCATCTGGGTCCTGATAAATTAGAGTCTCCAAATCCGCTCGTATACAACCAACGAACGTTAATAAAACAATAATAAAAGTAAGTTTTTTCATAAAATAATTTTTAAGGAGCCTATCTTTCAAAGGTCTTTTCTTAAATTCATATTAGCAACTCTTCATTACGAAAACTTAAACAAAAAATGAACGGAAAATTAAAAAAACATGAACAAATTCTTTCAAAATTGTTCAAAACACTGATTTCCGCTATACTCCTCCCGTTATGCGAATTCTATTTTTAGGAGACATTGTGGGTCGCCCAGGTCGAGAAGCCGTTAAAAAACTTTTACCGGCTATTAAAGATGAACATTCGCCACATTTTATTATTGCGAATGCGGAAAATGTAAGTCATGGCAAAGGTATGAATTCACGACATTATGAAGAGCTCAAAAAAGCGGGGATTGATTTTTTTACATCTGGAAATCACATTTGGCAGCAGCATAATATTTTTGAAATTATGGATAAGTCAGAAACTGATATTTTAAGGCCAGCTAATTATCCCAAAGGAAATCCTGGTCGTGGCTATCGGATCGTGGAAGGTCCTTTAATGAAAAAAATACTTATAATTAATTTGCAAGGAAGAGTTTTTGTAAAAGATGATTTGGATTGTCCTTTCCGTAAATTAGACGAAATTTTGGAGGAAACCCAAAGTGAAGATCTTGATTATATTTTTGTGGATTTTCACGCTGAAGCAACTTCTGAAAAAATCTGTTTGGGCTTGTATGCTGACGGACGAGTTTCTGCAATAATTGGCACTCATACACATGTGATGACGGCTGATGAAAGGCTGCTCCCCAAAGGGACTGCTTATATTACGGATGCTGGTTTTGTGGGGCTTACTAATTCCGCCCTTGGAATTGATCCTGAACCGGTTATTAAACAATTTTTAACGCAAATGCCGGTTAAACATACTATTACCGAAGACTCGCCTGTTACTCTAAATGCCGTTATAATCGATTGCGAAAAAAGAGGAGCAACCTCTATAAAAAGGATTTATTCTTAAATTTAATTTTTCATGGCTCGCTTCAGACAACCAAAACGTTCGTTTTTCTCTCTCGTAATATTGGTTTTGATTGGTGTTTTTGTTGGATGGAAATTGGCTCTTTATAGTGTTAGCGATGAATTAAATGGAATTACTGATGAACAGGATGTTTATCCTCTTAATTTAAGTCTTTTTTGGGAAACATATGAGATTTTGGAAGATGGTTATGTAGATGTGTTGGCTTTGGATGAAGAGCAGCAATTATATGGTTCGATTAAAGGGATGGTAGATGCTTTGGATGATCCGTTTACAGTTTTTATGACTCCTTCGGAAACTAATGATTTTCGACATAGCTTAGAAGGTGAATACGTAGGAATTGGAGCGGAATTAACTATTAAAAATGGTGATTTAGTGGTGATTGCTCCGTTAAAAGGCTCTCCTGCTGAAGAGGCTGGGTTATTGCCAGCTGATGTGGTTTATTTAATTGATGGTAATTTAGTGGCAGAAATGACTTTGTTCGAATCTATTACCTCCATTCGAGGGGAAGAAGGAACCACGGTAATCCTAACTGTTTTACGAGAAGATGAAAAAGAACCAGTGGAATTAGAAATTGAACGCGCTCAAGTTGATGTCCCGTCTGTAGAAGTTACTTATTATGGTGATGACGAAGAATTAGTACACATTGTTATTTCACAATTTAATGACGATACGGAAGTGGAGTTTGAAGAAGTGGTGCAAGAAATTTTGTTAAAAGATATCGAAGGAGTGATGCTGGATGTGCGTTATAACGGTGGTGGTTACTTGGATGTAGCCGTGGATATTTTGTCTGACTTTATTGAAGGAAAAGATAAAGCCGTGATTACTAAACAACGTGATGAGGCTAATAATGAAATTTTCTATACCAATGCTTCTTCTCGATTAGCAGATTTACCAGTGGTGGTTTTGATTAATGAAGGTTCTGCTTCTGCTTCAGAAATCCTAGCGGGAGCAATTCAAGATTATGAACGCGGAATTTTGATTGGAGAAACTACTTTTGGGAAAGGAAGTGTTCAAGTGGTGGATGTTTTGGATGATGGTTCTAGTTTGCGCTACACCATTGCTAAATGGCACACTCCGCTTGATCGTTCAATTGATGATGTTGGAATTGACCCTGACATAGTCGTGGAATACACCAAAGAGAATCGTGAAAACGATGAAGATCCGCAATTAGACGCGGCTATCGAATATCTTCAGGAGCTGTAGGGTCCTCTTTTAACCATTCCCCATCTGGAGAAACTAACCCAGCTGCTCTTAAAAACCGAGCTAGAGCTTTGGCTGAAGGAGTGAAATCACCGGGCAGATTGCTGGTCGAAGGCATTAAGCTCTGCGCAAAATTACCAACTGGAAGAACTCCTTTTTTTAAATGACGAAAAGCTTCTCGGCCTAAATTAGCCACTGTAAAACGATCATCTCCATCTGGGCTTAATTGAGCGAACCGATTACGAATTCTAGCTAAATTCCCCAAAGCGGATCTATCAAAACTCAAAGGTGTGCCATTTCTTTTGCCAACTCGCCTTATTCCATCAATTACTGCTATTAAATCACTTTCGGCTTGTAATTTACTATCCCCTAAAATCATTTCTAAAAATCGCTGCAACTTCCACTCTTCTAATTTATCGTCTGACCCTGCAAACATTTTAACTAGGAAGGTGGCTATTTTTTTTGCTTGGTTTTCAAGAGAAGCCATTTCTTTTAATTCGTCATGACTTAAAGGCGCTCTGTCTCCCCTTATAATAGTAGATTGGATAACTAAAACATGTCCATGCAGTTTTAATAAATAACTAATCGCTACACGCATGGATTCTAAAGTTTCTGAGAGCGAGGCATCATTAATTTCACCCACCTTTAGTACGTGTGGATGATTAGAAGTATCTACTTCAGGGGTGTCTGTTCTTTCTTTTAAAGAATCTCGATCCAAAAAAAAATGTTTAAAACTAAGGAGTCTTTTTATCCTTTTAAAGAGACTTTGTCAAACTCTACTTCTTTTTAAAAGGCGAATTTTCGGCGTGCCATTTACTAGCTCTTAAACCTACTAACCAGGCATAACCAATTAATATTGGAGCCATTCCAATTAAAAACTCTACTTGGCTGGAAACAAAAAAGTTGAAAAATCCATGGAAAAGTACAGCCACTACAAAACCTTTTACTAAATGACGGGTAACGTAGGGATCTTTGCTGTATTTAGCTAAACCAATGTAATAACCCATAATCACGGCAGTTAAGGCGTGCATTGGGACACTTAAAAAAGCGCGTAAAAGACCGATTTCTATACCCATGGGCAGTACGTACAAAATGTTTTCAATGGTAGCAAAACCTAAAGAGGCAATGACGGCATACATAATGCCATCATAAGGTTCGTTGAAGGCTTTTTTCTTCCAGGCAAACTTGCGGACAATAAAAAACTTGGCGCCTTCTTCAATAACAGCTACCAAAAATAAAGCTGATAACAGATTGGCAAGCAAACTACTGGGTACGTACGGATCTAATCCAAAAACCCAAAACAAACCCATTTCAATAAACGCCACCGGGACAATAGCTAAAGCACCTAATAAAAAAACTTTTACTAACAACCCCCAAGGCTCTTTGTCATATTTATCGCGCAAATAAAAAAGAACTATCAAAGCAATAGACGGTGCAATGGCAAGAATGAAAAGACTCACAATAAAGGGGGTTACATCTGAATGTTTTTGATTTCTTCAAATAAACGGGCGGTTCGCCGGCGTTTAGTATGACATTTTTTATCTTCCAAAATGGAGTAAATTGTTTCGCCCTTGGCAATGGCATCGGCGTGTTGAATGGAAAATAACAAGCCGCACATAGGTGAAATTAAATCTTCTTCTCGGGCTTTGCGGGGAATGTAAATAGAGCCAATTTTATCGCCACGATGAACGCGTTGGCCTAGTTTTTTCTTAAAACGAATAATTCCCGTAGCCTTGGACGGCACACCATAACGATCGCGAAGATAATATTGTTTACGAGGGAAATGAGCTTCTCCAGGGAGGAAATCCTGTTGTTTAAGAACATTGATAATCCCCTCTAAGCCCTGATGAAGAAAATCATGGGCAACTTTTAAGGCGCCGCCAATTTCGATTGTTAAAACCGGAAGAGTGTATTTTTTAGACATTTCCACGGCTAGCATGCCAGATTTTCCTTTGCGCTCCACAATAATTTTGGAACCAAAAGCCCGGGCCATTTGATGAGTGCATTCCGTACATAATTTACTTTCGTGGCGGTGCACACGGGTATGCGGAATAAGCATGTTTCGTTCGCCAGAATCATGACAATCAATAGCAATGCTGGCTTTGGAATAAAATTTTCGCTCCAAGGCATTGGCAATACAGTTGCTAGCGGTTTTGTCTTTGCGATTAAAACTACGATTTAAATCTTTTTTATCGTAAGCAATTTGGCGTATATGTTTTTTAAAACCACTAGAATTGAGAATTGGGAAAACTATAATTTCACCTTTAAGATTTTCTTCTAATTCGTGCTTACGGGCGTATTCAATAAATTTCTGAACTAAGGCAATCCCATTTACTTCGTCACCATGAACTCCACCGGTTAATACGCAACGTCGTCCCTTTTCTTTGCCTTTAATTATCAGATAAGGGATTTCTATAATCTTACCGGGGATGCGGACGCGAAGCTGTTTCATGGGCCGTCAGGGTGTAAAAGTTCCATATAATAAATTTTCCAGGTGTCTTGTTCTTTTAAAAGGTCTATAAAAAGTGGGATGGCTTGACCTTCGGTAGTGGTAACTGTTCCTTCTAAATAACCAATATCATTTTCAAAAGAACGATTGTACCAACTAGCACTTTCATAACCATCGAGCCCCGTATAATCTAAAAAATCAACCATTTGGAGCAAAGTGACTTCTTCCTTAAATCCAACAGAAGTTTGATCGTAAGCAGCTTGCATATCACCTTGGGCGGCGGTCATAAAAAAGTCGTCAGCAGCGGCTGGAAGGCCGGCCGTAAGAGTGAAAACTAAAACTACACAGCCTCCAATAATAAAACCAAGGCCGCCGATAGCAATCAGAACTTTTCGCATAATTTAGGAGGTTAAAAATTTATGGCGCGAAGCGCGATGTTGCGGGCGCGAGGCCCAAAACTATTCAAGATATTTTTTGGTGTACGGAACTTTTTCGGTGTAGAAATCGATCGCAGTTTGGAGCTCCTCGTGATCTTTGGCGTATTCCGTAAGTTTGATTCCTTCTTCCCAGGCGGTACAAGCTTGGCGCAGCGCAGCAGCGCCAGCAGCAGTCCCACCAGGATGAGAATGGACGCCGCCACCCATGGTAGTGATAAAATCAGTTGTTCCTACGGCGTCGGCATAGGGTTTCAAAAGTACGGGATTCAAGCCTCCGGAGGCGATAGGACAAGTACCCTTGATGTTGTGCCATTCTTGCTTAAAGTAATCGCCTTCGGACTCGGGGAAAAGAGCGGCGTGAGCCGCGGTGATATCTTCTTTTTTAGATCCAGACATTTTTCCAATTCCAGCTGTCCCGGTGTGCATACCAGATGCGCCGGATAGTCGACCCATCATGGTCATAAATGGCACGGAGAAACCAATTGGATTTTCTTTTCGAGTAAACGCCCCGTGACCGGCGCGATGGAAATGAATGAACACCTCTGGCCACAAACGGCGGGCGGTCTGAACAGCACTCCAACCAGCGGTAATTCCATCAACTAAAAATGCGTATGAACCAGGTTTCATTTTGGATTTAATGTATTCACCACGTTCCTGCATCATCATAAAATCTGGTGCAGAAATGTTAAAAGACATAACTTTAGTGTCGCCAGTTTCTTCTTCGGCGCGATCCATGGCGAGGCGGATTTCATCGACACAATCGTTAAATGGGCAGAAGTCTTGATCAGCTTGAGGTTCGTCAAATTTTACAAAATCCCCGCCACCACTCCAAAATTGGTAACAGACCTCGGCAAACTCCTTGGCCTTAAGTCCAATTTTGGGTTTCACGATTGTACCGAGTACTGGACGGCCGTCGATATTAAGATATTTTTTCAAATCCTGAATTGTGGACGACGGCCCATCGTAATGTTCCAACATCTCTTTTGGCATCCAACAATCTAAGGCCTTCAAAGCCACCACATCAGACATTCCAAACACATTTCCCACTACAAAAGTAAGTAAATTTTGCACATTCCCACCGCGATCAAAAATACGCCATGGATAAGCAATCCAAGCAAGATTTTTTTCTTCATCAATCTTATAAACAATCGCATTCAAATCATCAGAAAAATCAGTAGCAGTCCCAACTCGAAGATTAGAACCAGTGCTAGACTCCGAAGCTACTTCAGAAGCAGTGCCCAACAAATCATGCCCTTCTTTTGGCACTATATGAAAAACCGTCAGCATATATTTGCCTCCAACTAAGGGATCGAGATCCAAATTTATATAATTTTTTTGCATTTTGAGAGGTTAAAAATCATTAAGATAATTGTACCGTATGAGCCGACCAAAAACAATTAAGCTCTTCTTTGGCGAATAGGTACAATAAATTTAAAGCCCAAACCGCTCTGCTTTATAAAACCAACCAGGTTTACTCCCGACTGTTTCATCAATGATTTTCAAAGCCCAAACAATTTCTTTATCAGGAGTCACTTCTACCATTACTGAATAATCATCCATCATATCCACAGCATTTCCCGTGCCACCATTGTTAACCCCGACAATCAAAGTATTGCCATTTGGTAAACGATCACAGTCACGAGCAGTTCGAAAAGCAGGATGATTATAAGCCCATTCTATCTCCTCAGTTTCAAGATTTATTTGAACGGCCTCGTAAGGCGAATCATTTTGTAAACAAACTAAAAGCATTTCTTCGTCCTCATAAATTTGCGGTTCATGCGGGTCCACGTTTGCTCCAAAACTAGCCCAATCATATTCACGCACAATTTCACCACTCCCATCTACAATTACACTTTTATAAAAATTTCTTAAACTAATTAAAGTAGTCCCATCACTTAACCGTTGCGCTCCATTCACGTGCGTCCAACCTTGCGCTGCAAACTGGTCGGTATCCACGTATTCATAATGATCACTAGCCTTCCACTCCCAGACTAACTCTCCGGCTGATGTCACTTCTTTAACATTCGCATCCCCTGCCTCATCATTATTCCCAAAAATATAAAGCGTATTCCCGTTCTCTAAACGATCCACATCATGACTAACATCTGGATCACTGTGCGACCAAATTAAATTCCCAGAACTATCAATTTCGTAAATTCCCGAACCACTAATCACCATCAAAACATTTCCATTTTCAAGTTTTTCTACATCCAAACCAATTATATTTTTGTAAACAAGCCATTCGTCTGGCGGCGTAAACTCCCAAATCACCTCTCCCAACATATTTACTTCATAAATTATATTATCCCGGGTATCTACAAAAAGCGTGGTTCCGTTGTAGGCCTGATTTTCATCATAAACAGTAATCTCAAAACTCGGATGAGTCGTGCCGCGGGGCATTTCAGAGGAAATTTCGGCTTCAGCGACCACCTCAGCTACCTCAGCGATTGTTTCAACCGGCTCTTCTACCGGAGTTTGTGTTTTTTTAGTAACCCACCCAATCCCGGCTAATAATCCAATTACTAAAACCACCCCTAAAATCCAATAAGGTTTCTTTCTCATAATAAAACATGTCTTAAATTATTTGGCTGGCGGAGAGGGAGGGATTCGAACCCTCGCGGCGGCATACACCACCCTACAGGTTTAGCAAACCCGCCTCTTCAGCCACTTGAGTACCTCTCCGCAATATTTAAAGGAACGCGACTACGATTTTAGGCGATTTAGAGAGGGAAGTCCACAAAAATCATGAAGCAGCGCCTTCTCTAGGGCCTTTGATCTCCTGCTAAGCCTTCTTTTACTCTAGCCATACGCAAACTTGGCTCAATAACTGGCTTACCAGTTTTCCAGAATTCCAAAATCTTATTAATGGAAAGCTCAAATTCGGTAACCCTTTCGGCTTCTTTATCTAAAACCTGCAAAGGTTGCAGCAGGTTATTAATCTCGTCAGGATTCCCCACAAAAATAAACCTTAAATCCCCGCGTTTTTGGCCCCATTCAACTGAATCAACGTGAATATCTAATCGTCTTTGCTTAATCAAGCCTTGCAAAAGTTGTTGAATCCAACGCGGAGCTAGTCCCTTTAGATCCGCTGAGCCTAAACCCTTCATTAGCGACCAGGCTTGTTTAACATTAGTTTCGGCAATGCTAGAATCTAAACTTTCAATGATTTCCTTCATTCCTTCAGACCACACTTTTACCCCTCTTAAAAGTAAGTTGGACTCGTGTAGCAGACGTTTAATGCGTTGTTCTTCTTCAGTAAGTGGCGGTGGTCTTAAATCTACTACCGGAGATTGAATCGCTGGAACTTCAACTTCTGGTTCCTCAGGAGGCAGACTGCTTAATGCTTCTTGCCCTCTTCCGTCCTTAGCAACTGGATGCTCTCCGGTATCCAGTTGTTGACCAATAAGTCTGCGAACGGTTGGTCCCAAAACATCCCTATCTGCTTCTTCTCCTCCTAGTCTGCTTCTTATTCCCTGAAAAGCTCTTCTTGCCCCACCAACCACGTCGTCGGCAAATGGTTTTTCTGAGGACCTCCGAGCGGTCATAGTAGAATGTGCAACGCTACTTCGCGGCACATAACTCACTGACGCGGTAATCGCTCCACTACTATCAAAATCAATTTCTGTTTCTTGGCCACGCATTAATCTGGCAACATTTGCGTCTTCACCTAATTCTCCTAAAGCTTCTTGATGGCCTCTAATTCTCGCTGTTTGCGCGCGTAAAGTAGCGTCGACCTCCTGCTGCCGAACCTCAAGAGCAGCTTCTCTTTCGGCTTCTAGGTCGGCTGCTTCGCGCTCGCGAGATGCTCTGTCTTCATCGGTTTCATCCGCCGCATCACCAATCCCCTCTAATCCCGGGATCATTTCCGATTGATAAGTGCGATCTTCAATCCACTCAATAAAAGGCCTTAATTCTGTTAAGCTAATATAAGCTGTTTTGTCTCCAAAAATAATCTGCGTATGCTCGGTGGCTAGCCGGCCTCCCTGCGGAGGATCTCTTAGCAAACTCTCTAAATCTTCTCTTCCATAAATTACTAAACGAGCGGTGGTTTCACGATTGGTGGCTAGTGGAGTTTCAATTCGAATATGCGTGACCGGATCATGGGGGATTTCTCTTTCTGGTCGATTTCCATAAAAAGCACCTTTAAGACGTTGTCTTAATTCTCTTTCTACAAAACGCTCTAATGGCTGTAGAGCAAAAGGCGAAATATGATGAAGCTGCTCAAAAAGTCTAATCACCTCGGAACAACCTAAATGCGGCAAAACTTCGTAAAGATTTTTGGTGAGCATTGCTTCTTTCCTCTCGATTTGTTCACGAACATTACGCAATTCATCTAATTTATCTTCTATGGTTAAATTTTCGTGCAGTTGCTCTTCCCTCATCTGTACAAATTTTAAAGTCAGGAAAGAACTGTACTATGATTTAGCAATTCTTGTAAATCCGTGATTATGTGATCTGCTTGCGAAAAATCCTGACTTTTGTTGTGATCTGCTTTGCGCGCAATGACCGTGGCCCCGGCGGCCTTCCCCGCGTGAATCCCGTGTGTAGAATCTTCAATAACAATCGTGTCACGCGGGTCCACTCCTAATTTCTCGGCAGCCAACAGAAAAATCCCAGGGTCTGGTTTAGCGTGCGGGACATCATCACCCCCCACAATAGCTTGAAAGCAATCTGTAACTCCCAATCTTTCCAAATACAATTCTGCTAATCGGCGACGAGTGCTAGTAGCTAAAGCCATGGGGAATTTTTTACTAAGTTCACGCAAAACTTCTGGAGCATGGGGCACAATCGGGAACTTCCCGGAATAATATCCGCGCAAAGTTTCGGAATGTTTTTTAATAATTTCTTTTACCGGCAACTCTATCCCAAATTCTTTGCCAATGGCCCCAAAATACTCACTCAACTTCATCCCCATAAATTTCGTGGAGTCTACTTTCGTCAAATCCAAACCGTATTCTTTTAAAAGTTCTGCCTCGGCTTGAACGTGCATAGCTTCGGATTCCACCAAAACACCATCCATGTCCCAAATTATAGCTTTAATCATTTTCTTCTTTTTTTAAGGATACTTTTCTGAGGCGGAGAGAAAATCCCGAGACAACTAATTTTGTGGAGCCATCACCAAGAATCCGATCTAAAGGCAAACTTAATTTAGCGCCAGCTTGTAATCGGGGGGCCTGATCTGGCTCGGCAGCAGGCTCATCAGTGGAATCCTCTTTTGAGGCTCTGTCGGCAAAATGCCTCAATACTCTATTTGTGGCGCGTCGAGTTACATCACCGGCAAAGGTTCCTAGACTAGGTATTTTCATGGTCTTTTTATACCGTATCTGGACCAGGAGGTCTAATGCCGTCTGCTTGAGGCGATTGGAGGTGCTCTCGAATAGTGGCTAAGGCGTCTTCAATGCTAACTCCAGAGGGGGTAACTCCAGGCTCTTGATCCCACGGATCTTCAGATTGATTGTCGCCAACCCAAGCATCAACGTCTCCTTCTTCTGCTTCTCGCCTAAGAACGTGAACAAGTTCGGGTGGGAGATCTATTTGTGTAGTTCCGCCAATTGAGCTAGCAGCTTGAAGGTATGGCTCTAAAGCTACTAATTCTGGGGGACGGGAAGAACCACGAGGATGTTCTGTAGATATATTTATACCGGGAATAGCCGATCGACCTTGAGGGCCTTTACTTAGAGAATTGCCTTTCATTTTAAAGGGTTAGGGTGGTTGGATGTGCTTAATTTAAAGCTGCTTTGTTGTTATGTCAAATCCTCCCCGTTTTCCCCACAATGCGGACAATGGTCCAAATCAACGTATTTAAGGTGATCACATTTTTCGCACATGTCTTTGATTTGATGACCGCATTTAGCGCAGTACTTTTCGCTGAGTTTTAAGCTCAAAGAACAACTTGGGCATTTGTTATCTTTTAAGCAGCGAAGGGCAACTCTTTTGGGGTTGTAGAGATTTTTTTGAATAAAGAAAACAATTCCTCCAAGAACTACAATCACCAAAGCCACGGCTCCGTAATAAACGATATATTTAAGCGCGGCCACGGCCATTAAAAAGTCAAAAATCGACATGAACCACGCCTTGGGCAAAACATCATAAAGAAAGATCAGCACAATTTCTAAAAACAAAGCGACGGACGCAAAAAATACTGAAGTAATAATAATGGTGTAAGGGCTGTCTTTGCGTTTGTGTTTTAAATAAAGCCACAAGAAAAGACCAAAAAACGGTAATACAAAAAATAATTTCAAAACAAATGCCTTTAAGCTGTACCAAGCTTTTTGAGTTTCGTAATAATCTAGGGCCTCGTCATAGGCGACATCTAGTTCGTCTAATTGTGGTTGAATTTTAGCGATTAGATCGTCGCGGGATTCTTCGAGGTTCGCTATTTCGGCTTGAAGGTCGGCCATTGTTTCTTCCAATTCAACGAGCTCTTCTTGCAACTCTTCTTCATCAAAAACTCCTTCTTCTTCGGCAATTTCTTCTAACAAACTAAGGCCGTAATCTTGAACAAATTCGTCGCGGTCTAGGTCGTCTAAAGTGTTTGTTTTAGATTTAATTGCTTTGTTATAGTCAATGATCTCTTCGATGGTGGGATCGATTCCTTCGATTAAATCGTCAATACCATAACGAACATCAGTGTCGCTGAAGTAGCAGCGTGATTTATAGGTTAAATTTGTTAAATTGTCGCCATAATTACTGGCGCAGTAACTGGGATTTTCGGGGTTATTGGGAATATCTTGAATGTCATGAAAAATTGTTTGCCCAATGGAAACTATGAATATAAAAAGTGCGATTAGAATTAAATATCCAAGTTTGGAAGTTTTCTTTTCGCTGATTTCGGAGTAGGTGTCTTTTAAGGACATAGTTTTTTAATTTAAAAAATATTGGCGATGGCTCCCCCCACTAAATGAGTGGCCACAATTACAACGACCGTAATAAATAAATGCTCAAAAATCACATGGAGCGGTTTTTCTTTTTGATCGCGGGCAATGGAATAACTAACAGCCGCAATCACCAAAATCCCCCACAAAATACTGACTAAAATTGCGGTATCAAGTGGGAGCAACAGAACGGGAATAATAAAAATAGAAGCAAAAACAAGCTTGGCGAAAAAAGTGGCAATCGTGGACTCCCAAACTTCACGCGTGGTGTTTTTGCGATCAGATTCCTCGGAAATGTGCATACCCATGGCATCAGAAAGCGCGTCGGCAATGGCAATGGTTAAAATTCCTCCAATCACTACGGTTTGCGAATGAGTGGTTGCATAAAGCCCCACCATCAACCCCAGGGTCGTGATGATCCCAGAAGTAAGTCCGAAGCTAAAACCTTTTTTGAGGGAAGTTTTCATACAATGATGGCGGAGAGGGTGGGATTCGAACCCACGGTCCCGCAAGCGGGACGACAGTTTTCAAGACTGTTCCATTCAACCAGGCTCTGGCACCTCTCCGCATTGTTGAGGCCGCGATAAACGGCCACTAATGATTTTGCGCAACAATATTTGACGCGCGAATCGCATTGTATACGATTTTAGACATTTTGGGGAGAATTTTTTTTGACAGGAGATTATTCTATGATGTAGGTTAGTTATCGAAACCCCAACCCACCCTACAATATGCCCCCCTCAGAAGAGGGTGCTCCATCTGGCGCACCAGCAGCTAAAATTGCTATTCCAAAAAATATTCTGGCCGAAGAATTGGCAACAGAGGTTGTTACTAATGTTTCGAGCGATGTTCGAACAGCCGCGTCAGCGGTTGTGCAGGCTTGCCTTACAGGAGGGAGCCATGTTCCAATGCGTAGAATTAATTATATTTTAACGCCTTTGACAGGAGAGGAGGAAGAGGTTGATGATTTTTGTGAACGTGTTTTGAAAGCGATTGAATCTGCGTGGCCTTCATTTTTTCATGTTTCATCCTCAGCTATTTGGATTAATGAGCCTCTGACTTTACCCGTGGAGCAACAAATTGCTGCGATTCGTCGGGCTATGGAATTTGTGGATTCCGAGGCTGACCCCGAACAATTTGAAATGTCAGAGATTTCTTCTTTTGGAAAAACTATTCGCTTAAATATAGAACGGATTATGGGAATGGAAACTGCAAGTTCAGCGCCAAAAACAGAATTAAAAGCTTTAAATTTTCGGACTGATCAACATAACCGAATGGCTGCCCTCTATGCCGAACAAGCCGTTCTTCTTGAAGATGAAGCAAAAGCTTTGCGTGATTTTGTACGTCGTCATGCAACTTTAGCCGCTCAATTTAGAGCCGAAGGAATGCAACTTGAGGATTTTCAAAGAAGAACTCCAGCAGAACCCGTGGTAAAACCAGTTGCAAAGGCCCCTCGAACCCCAGAAACCCAACACAAAATGACTGTTGGAGCCGATAGATTCAAAGCCGCACACGCTAGATATTTACTTAGAAAAGCTGCCAAATCTCAGCCTTTAGATGCTAAACTTTTACATCGACTTTTTGCGACTATCCCAGGCTCCAAAGATGATAAAAAACGTTTTTGCCCTTCCGGGGATTTATTAAGAATTGCAAAAAAACCTAGTGAAAATTTAGGTGATGGGTTGGCTGCTAGCCGTATTTCACAGAGAATGAGAAAAGGTTTAAAACGTTTGGATGAAGTTTTTTCAGGCGCAATTATTCACGAGTCTAACAGTCGTAAACATCGCATTGACCCAGAATGTGTAGATCAATTTTTGGACGTTGATTTGGAGGCTATTGCTGAAGATGCCATGGCCGAGGTCACCCCAGGCCTGCCAATTACGTCTTTTAAATTTCCTAAATCTTATACTATTTTAGGTCGAAAAATTTCTTTGGAAAAATTCCGTAAAGCCGCGGGGATGAATGATGATGAAGTTGCCACGGAAACGACTTCCGGAGGCGACAGCCCAACAGAGCCGGTCGCCGGATCTCCGGCGGCCCCAACTCCTACCCCACAGCCCGAACCTGCGACACCTCCAACGCCCCAAGCTGCTCCAGCTAAGGCGGCCGAAGTGGTTGGAGATTTTCCTTTAAGGTTAATTTTCCGACGTCTTATGCCAGAATTAAGAGTTGAATTGGCTAGGAAAATAGCCATCAAAAAAGTTGGTCCCCGTAGCTTGGTGTATGCGCCGGCCTTAGCTTTCTTTTTAGCGCGGCGTGATAATGAATTGCAAGTACCTTCAAAAGAATTTGGACAATTCTTTTTGCAGTCAGGACAAACTTTAGAAAACACCACTACTAGGAGTATGGCTGAACAAAAAAAATATCAGACGAAGCTAGGAATTATGAAAATTGATCCGAGACTAATAACTCTTGTTGGGGCGCGCACTAAACATGCTACTTACGAGGTAGATGGCGATGTCGCCGAAGAATTATTGAAAATCGTGGAAGCAGAATTGCGAAAGCTCCCATCGCCGGTAATAATGCCTCAAGATGGCACACCTCCGCCTAGGAATGTTCCGGCAGCTGTGGCTGATGGCGAAGATGGAGATGATTTAGGTGGTGGGACTCCTCCGGTCGAACCGGCCGCAGAGCCTGCGGCAGCGCCAGCGGCCCCAGCCGAAGGTCATGACAAAATCATCCCTAGATTAACTATGGCAGACATCCAATTAGCTTCGGCCGAGGCAATTGTGGCAAAATCTAAAGCTAAAAAACCAACCCCTTACTTTGCCTCAGCAATAGCTTTTATTTTAGGGAAAACAAAGCCTGGAGAATTCTTTAAACCTGGCTTGTTAAATGCTGAAGTTTTGGCAATTCCAAACGATGTTGAGAGTCCGCCTCGTAGTGGCTCAATTGGGTCAAGACGGTCGCGGTGGTTTGAAGAAATGCATAGAGTTTTACCAGGATCACTTATAGATAATGGCGTAGAACGCGGTGGCAAAAGGCACGCTGTAAATACTGCTCAGCCCGACCTGTTAAGACTAGATGAACCCCTGGAAGGAGTGATGTTAGCAATGCGCAAAATTGATCCTAAACTCGAGATTCCGTTGGAAGAATGGACCTTACCAAAATCTTTTATAATTTTAGGAAAGAGAGTGACGATAGATAAAGCCAAATTGGCCGAAGTAATTGCGGCGGCACCACCTTTTGAAGAAGCCCCACCCCCACCTCCACCACCTCCTCCAAAAGGGGCAGAAAGGCCGCTTCCAAAAAATGCTAAATATTCTGGGCCCCACCAAAGACATTTTGTTGAATTGACTGACGAGGAACAATTAAAACTATGCGCCAAATTTATTAAAGATGTTTGCAAAGCTCCAAACTCTGTTGAGTTAACCCCATTTTTAAAGTTTATTCTTACGCGACATTCAAGAGATTTACGTGTAGGGATAGATAGAATTTCACCTCTGGTAGTTAAACCCGGAGAAGTTCTACAACCAAATGCTCTAACAAGCCGCCGAGGTGGAACTGTTAAACACATTCGCAACATTACAAAATGTAATTTAATTGAATTCGTAGCAGCACATAAATGTTATTGCATTGACTCTGAGCACATTGAACGACTAGCAAAAATTGTTTTAGAGCCTATTGAAGAAGCGGCAGCAGCAACTGAAGCTGCGGAGGCAGCTAAAGAAGTAGTTGATCCGAATGAAGTTTTACAGAAAAAAGCTACGGCCCTTTTAGGAAGCTTAACTAAACCGGAACCAAAAAATGCCATAACTTATAATACAGAAAAAGGCGCTTTACTTGATGTTTTAGCAGGAATGGATGAGGAAATTCGTGATGCCTGGGCAAAAGATTGGCAGCTTGATGTAACAGATCCTGCAGACATGATGACGGTTGAAGTGACTCCAAATAAAGGGGAGAAAATAGAAGTCTACCAAATTAGCTATGACTTAAAAGATCACGAATTAATTTTTATGTTGCGAGACGATGGACCAAGCTTATTGGATGAGCCGCAACAGGAGGAACCTAAACCAAAAAAGAAGAAAGCTGCTCCCAAGAAAAAAAAGCCAGCCCCTAAGAAAAAGCCAGCACCAAAAAAACCGGCCGGAGAAGCCCTACCTCCACCCACAAAGCCTGAAATTGCGTCAGGCTCAACAATTACTTTTAGAATTCCAACAACAGGAATTGATCAAGAAGCACTTAAAGCTTCTTTTAGAGGAGCTTTTGGGGTGAATGAAACTGTTGAAACTTTGACTGCTTTTGTGTGTTTAGGAATAAATCAAGGTAAATTAGTTCAGCCAGAAAGATTTGGATTAAGTGCTGAACCATTCAAAGAATTACACCGCCTTAGGCCAAAAATTGTTCATTTGTGGGATAGTGCCAGGGATGGATTAGGATTTTACGTGCCAGCGGCTGGTGAAGGCCCACCCCAACCTACTAAAAAATTCGATAATAATGATTTAAAAACTCTAGGATTAAACCGAATTAGACAAGGGGAGGTGCGACAGTTAGGATCTTCCCATGGTCATGGACACCTAAATCATGAAGAAATGACTACTATCAGGATTTTATTGCTTTTATGGAAAGACCACGGAACTGATGCTGTTTTTGATCCCGAAAAATCTCCTGGAACTCTACGTCGAGATTTTATTCGATTCTGTGCTCGTTCTAATTTTAAAGATATCATTCAAAGAACCGAACATGGTTATCGATTCACTTCTGATCCAAGCGCAAAACTTGCATCTGGCTCTTCTCGGGCTGAGGATGACAAAGAAGCTAAACCACCGGCGGCGGCGCCTCGAGCTGCGTCCAAAAAACCTAATAATAACTGGGCTCCAACACATCGCTTAAATGGCTTAGGAAAGAAGGAATGTCCTGCGGTAGAAGAGGCTCAATTAAAAATCCTAAATGGTCCTACAGATCATGAAAAATATGCTGTTCTGGCTGCCGAACATAGAATTGCCGAAAGACCAGATCACCATTTAGTGGAATGGAAAATTGACGGTCGTAAGGGAGGAGTTATTGTTGTACATACTAACTGGATTGACGGTATCCCGCGGTGAAGTTCGTAATTCTGCTATAATCCAGATATGAGTTTAATTACGGATTTGCATATTCATTCACGGTTTTCTCGGGCGTGTAGTCGGAGTTTGGACCTGCCACACATTGAGGCGTGGTGTCAGCTAAAAGGAATTGATTTGGTGTCGACTTCGGATTTTACGCACCCCACGTGGTTTAAGGAATTGAACGAGCAGCTAGAGGAGGTGGATACTGGGGTTTATCGGGTTCGCGAGGAGTTTAGGGATCAGGCGTCGGATGTAATTGTGCCGCCAAGTTGTCAGCGTGATGTGCGATTTTTGTGTTCTACTGAAATTAGTTTGATTTACAAACGGCATGATCGGGTGAGGAAGGTGCATTTGATTGTGTTGGCGCCGGACTTGGAGACTGTGGCCAAGATAAATATTGAGCTGGATAAACGGGGAAATGTGAAGTCTGATGGACGGCCGATTTTGGGACTGGATAGTGAGGAGTTGTTAAAAATCTTGCTAGATATTTCGCCGGATATCCAGCTGATCCCGGCGCATATTTGGACGCCGTGGTTTGCAATTTTTGGGTCGCAATCTGGGTTTGATTCGGTAGAGGAATGTTTTGGGGATTTAAGTGATCATATTTGTGCGTTGGAGACTGGGTTGTCGTCAGATCCGCTGATGAATTGGCGATTATCAGATTTGGATAAGTATGTTTTGGTGTCGAGTTCGGATGCGCATTCGCTAGGGAAGTTGGGGCGCGAAGCCACGGTATTTGATACGGAGTGCACGTACCCGGCCGTACTGGATGCTTTGCGGAATGATCATTCTAAAGTAGCGGGGACTATTGAATTTTTTCCGGAAGAAGGGAAATATCATGCGGACGGCCTTCGCGCTGAAAAATTACGTTTGGAGCCTGATGAGACGCTGGCGTGTGATGGAATTTCACCAAAAACTGGTAAGAAAATTACGGTGGGAGTTTTACATCGTGTGAATAAGTTGGCAGATCGGAAAATGGGTACTCGACCGGACACGGCGCGTGATTTTTGGCATATTATTCCGCTAATTGAAATTGTGTCAGAAATTGTAGGAATGGGAGTAGCCAGTAAGCGCGTACAAAGCCGTTATTTTTCTTTGCTCGAAAAACTGGGGTCTGAATTTTATATTTTAAAAGACGCCCCAATTGCTGATATTTCGGCGGCTGATGAATTAGTAGGAGAAGCGATCCGTCGCATGCGCGAAAGTAAGGTTATTATTCAACCAGGTTATGATGGTGAATTTGGCGTTATTAAATTGTTTTTTCCCGAAGAATTAAAAAATTATGGAGGACAGGGGGCGCTGTTTTAAAAATTCTAGAAATAATTTTCAACTACAAATTTGTACTGATTCAAAAATAATTTCTTGAAATACGAAATATTATTTTGCTCATAAAATAAAAGTACTGCTTTTTTATATTCGAGCTCATCAATACTTCTATAAGACAAAGGACAACAATCGTGCGCCAAAAGAATAGCGTTACCCATGAGACGACTGGTTCGTTTATTTCCATCTATAAAAGGCTGAATATAAGCAATTAAAAGCATCAGCATAATTGCTTTGGTAAAAGGATTTTTTTCTTTATTTACCAAAACCGCGGTCGCCTCTAAAGCCTCATTAATCTGAAATTTATTATCAAGCGGCGTATAGGCTGTTCCTGTAATTCGAACCAGTATTTTCCTTACATTTTTTGAAATATTCAAATCGCCCACTAACAATGAATGAACTTCAACAATCTTTTTTAAAGAAATCTCTTTAAATTCCGTTAAATTGTTTCTTAAATAGTCTAGTGTTTTTTTATGATTCAAAATCATAATCGCCTCCTCTTTGGAATGATTTTTGGCTTCGTGATTTTCCTTTATTAATTGTTCGGTCTCCAGCAAAGAATAAGTATTCCCCTCAATTTTCGAAGACTTCCAACTTAGCTCAATTGTTAAACGTTCAAATTCTTTTTTTATTATTTCTGGTGGGAGTTTTTTGATTTTTGATTGATAAGAACGGTTTAAATTATTCAAAAACACCTTTTCTTCATTAGTTAGAATCCCCCTTAATTCATCAAAAACATTAAAATTAAAGCTTTTTTTAATCTCACGTTTATCAGGTTCAATTTTAAAATACTCTTCAACATCAATTTCCTTGCTAACCAGTGATTGCGGCGAAAGTTCATAAACCAGTGCTCGCCCAGCTCCCTTCATCACCAATAACTCTAAATCAACCAATTTTCTTAAATCACGGTTGATAGTAATTTTTGCAGAGGTATTTTCGATTCTTTGGAAAAATTCAAAAATTCGAGATACCGAAGAGGTACCATTTTGGGCAACAAAATCGAGAATTTGATCCTGGCGTTTATTTAATCTTATATCTTTAAACATAAAAAATCATATCATTAAAGCACTCTAATCATATCATAAGTGATACGATTTTTCAATATACCTAAATTATGATACATTACGCTCAACTTGTAAGCAGCCTTCCATGTTAAATGAGCAGCAAAAACAGGCGGTGGAAACTTTCGATGGGCCGATTCGCGTTTTAGCGGGAGCTGGAACAGGGAAAACGCGTGTTTTAATTTCACGCGTGGGGCACATGATCAAAACTAAAATTGCGGATTCGCAGGAAATTTTGATTTTAACTTTTACAAATAAAGCGGCCCAGGAATTAAACGAAAGATTAGAAAAAGCAGAATTACCACGGGTGCACGCCACAACTTTTCATGGTTTAGCCGCTGGTTTATTACGAAAACATTGGAAACCAAAGTTCAAAATTATTTCGCAAAAAGAACAGGAAGATGCTCTGCATGAAATTGTTTATTCGCACGAACGAGAAGACTTAAAAAATGTAGTTGAGGATTTTAATAATGTCCGTCAGGCAGCGGCGTGTGAAGCAGAATGGCCAAAGCTTTTATCGGTTTGTTCATTGGAACGATTTGGAGAAATTTGGAAAGCTTATTATGGAATTTTGGAAGAGCGAAACGCTATGGATTTTACAGGTTTGTTAACGACTTTATTGCAGTTATGGAAAGACAAGCCAGAAGTTCTGCAGGCGTGCCAAGATCGCTATAAATATGTGTCAGTAGATGAGTATCAAGACGTGTCCCCAATCCAAGATTTTTTGATAAATAAATTAGTAGAAAACCACAAAAATATTTGCGTGGTAGGAGACCCTGATCAAACTATCTATTCTTGGCGGGGCGCGCGGGCCCAAACAATGGATGATTTCATCAAGACCTATCCCCGCGCGCAAACCATCACCCTTACAAAAAACTATCGAAACTCGGCCCACATTCTTCACGGTGCCGAAACTCTAATCAAAAACAATACAAACCGAATTGAAAAACCATTAGAACCAACTCTAAACGGAGAACAACCTATAACTTTATTTGAAAATCGGGATGAATGGCAAAATAACGAGGTTATTTTCTATCTGTTAGAACAATTCTTTGGCAGCCATGACCATATGGCCTCAGCCGACCAATTAGACTCTGGCCGCGACGCTGATTGCCGATCTTTTTCCGATATCGCAATTTTGTATCGAACTAAACACGAGGGCCGCCAAATTGCGACTCACTTAGAGCAACGCGGCTATCCTTATCAAAAGTCTTCCATGCCAGACTTCTGGGAGCACCGGGATATTGAACGGTTTTTAGAAAAACTCCGTGCCATGCAAGAAGCCGGCACTTTGCCGACCGCTGACGCAGAGCCCGCAACCGCCACAGCCGAATCCGCACCCCCCGAATCTACGGCTGACGCTCCTGAGTCGGCCGCAACAGAACCGATCGCTGGCGCTTCCGAATCGGCCGCCGCCAATTCGCAACCGGCACCAAATCCCACACCTCAAAAATTCAGTGACTGGTTTCGTGATCAACTCAACAAATTTATTTGGAACCAAAGCATCCCAGAAAGCAAAGCCGAACGACTCAATCAACTCCTGGCCCACGCCATGAAATACGATCATTTCTCGATCGAAGAAGGGGTAGCTAACTTTTTAGACGAGGCCGAAACCGCGCAAGAAGTAGATAATTTAATTTACGCCGACCGCATAAATCTCCTCACTTTACACGCGGCCAAAGGTTTAGAATTCCCAATTGTAATTATTGCCGGCTTAGAAGAAGGAAATCTCCCGCACAAAAAACTCCTAGATGACGAATATTGGCTAAACGAAGAACGCCGTTTAATGTACGTGGGCATGACGCGCGCCGCTGAACAATTATATCTGTTAACAGCCCGTGGTCGCGACTCTAAACAGCAAGAACCATCTCGTTTTATTGCCGAAATTGGCACAGACCATTTAACTTACGGCCAACTTCCCGAAAGACGCGCCATTACCAGCCGCCGCAAACAAGTTAAAAAAGCACAGACAAAGTTGTTTTAGGTCCTTGTGCTGTTTTTAAATTACGTTATCCGTGACCGTCGACGGTGACTTATAGAATGAATTGATCTTAAGGCAAACACGTGGTATAAAAAGAGCCTTTAATCTACCCTCATGTCGGCTGATACGCTTCGAACTGAACAACTTGAACAAGGTGCGCATTTAATGACGGCTGAGCCTTATCTAACAGCGGCATCTCAGGTTATTTTAGACGCCCGATTTCAACATTTACCGCGTTATGCTGAACGAGGCCTAGGAGCGCTGATGGCGGCGATGGATTTAACGCAAGAAGAGTTTCGTGCGTTTTTAAACAAATATATTGTTGGGCCAAAGGTTAATCCTGCTCGCCAGGGTTATTTTGTATTAAGAGCCCGACGACTTTTAACTGAACGTTGTGATTTTGTGGATGGGGAATCTAAGACCGGCCCCCTTTCCCTAAATGCTGATGAATTTCCATCTTTAGATGTCGAAACTACTCAAAACATTACTAGATTAGCTTCAATTCAATGGCTGGCGCAGGTTAATGCCGAAGGCCGGGCGCAGTTTATTCAAACTATTGACGCGGAGCTGACCTTAACTGAAGACGAAAAAATTCTTTTAAATGAATTACTACTTCGTCCCGGACATATTTTTTCTACTAACGCCAAAACTGCCACCCCTCATTTGGACCGCAAAACCCGTAATATTGTTCTGGTCACATTAGCCAGAAAAATAAATAAATTATTTGGTGAAGCGATGATTACTTGGCATCGACGTCAGGTTTATTATGAGGCGACAGATAAACTTATAGCCGAGGTTCCGGGACTATCGATAGATGATTTAATAAGTACACATGAAGAACGATTTGGCCCTCACCTACCGCTTTCTGCTTATCTTTTTAAAACTCCAAACTTTAGCGGTGCCCAAAAAATTGCGGCCCTAAATGCGGTTTTAGAAAATTTAGAAACTCAATTTAGTGAAGTAGCCGGATTTGAAGAAACCCACGACAGACTCATGAGTGCTGCCGCACAAAAGTTACCCCGATCCAGACCCCGAAAATCCGAAACTTTGATCCGAGTTAAATTTTCCAAAAATGGCCCACACGAACACGATCTACCCCGAGGACTGAGACAAGTAAAAGATCCCTTACCAGACATGTTTGCCTCAACCGAAGAATTATTTACTTTTGACCGCCCTCCAGAAAAAAGAGAGCCAACCCAGACAATTATTGAGCAAAGAATTACCGAAAGATTGATTCGAAGGCGGGTGGTTCCAGATTAGGAGCTACTTCGTCGTAAAATGCACCATGGCCAAAGCAAAAAAGAAACAAGCGATGTAAGCGATCGCAAAATTTAGCCAATGGGTTTTTAAAAACTGTGAATTTAGCCACAGCAGAATCAAACTAAAGAGAACCGCGGCAATCGCCCCATAAATTCCACCGATCAGGAAAGGTTTGGACATCCCCTTATCCCCCATGGTGAGCAAAATATACGAAATGGCAAAAACAATCGGAATCCCACCAATCGCGCCGGCCAATTTAGGTCCGCTGAATTTAGCAATCACCAAAATAATAGCAGTCACCACTGCGGAAGCCAGGCTTTTAAGTATTATTTCCATGGTTTATTTATACTACACACTAGAAGCCACCTCCAATACAAAATACAAACTAAGCAGCGATAACCCAAAAACAAACGGCGTAATAATTAGTCCGGTTTTCACAAAATCAAAGTAGCTAATTTCTAATCCTTTGGTCTTTAATATTTTCCTCCACATCAACCCAGCCAAAGCTCCAATTAAAGTTAAATTTGCTCCTAAATTGCTAGCAATAACAACTGCATACGCGCCGCCTCGAAAGGCTTGCTCTGAAATCTGTAAACTATCACTCAATAAGACGTTACTGAGTAAGATTGTCATGGGCTGATTATTGATAATATTTGCTAAAAGAAATCCCAAAATCCCATGAGTGGCAATACTGCTTCCGAGAGTGGTGGAAGTTTTTGAAATCATAGAAGCTAACCAATCAACGGCTCCATACTCATTAAGCCCGGCGACAAGAATGAAAAAAACCATAATAAATGGCAGAATTTTCCAAGGAACACGCTTAATTGCAATCCAAAATTCATTTGGATTTTCGGGCAGCCCATAAAGCTTTGAAACTTCTTGTTTTTCTTTTTGCAGCACACTAGGCGGAAGAGAATGATATTTAGAAATGTAATAAAGACTAAAAGCTAAATCTTCAATAATAAAAACCCCCGCAAACACACTGGTGATTAGCCAAATTGGAATATCAAACGCCTGCGAAGTGGTTAAAACAATCAGCATTGTCACCAATAATAAAGAACTAAGTATGGCGTCAAACCAACTCCTTACAGAAAATTTTGAATCGGGATTTGCTTTGAATTTTTTAGTTATTTTTTTTCTAAAAAACAGATATAAAAGTCCTAAATTTGCGACTGCGGCTACAAGGGTTGGTAGCCACATAATTTTTGTGTATTCCAAAAAACCAAGACCTAAAGCATTCCCCACAATAATGTTGGTGGGGTTCCCAATATAAAGAAACATACTCAGAGTATTGGCCCCAAAAAACTCAGCAAAAAGCAGTGGCATCACATTTAATTTGGCGTGTTTCCCAAGATAAAAAATTATCGGTGTTAACGTCAAAATAACAATATCATTAGAAGTGAAAACTGTGAGTAAGCAGGCAAAGAAATAAAAGAAAAGAAATAATTTAACCCCACTCCCCTTAGTTTTTTGAACTATTTTGTAAGCCAAAAAATCTAAAATCCCCGTAACATCCACGCTAATACTGACGTAAGCAACTGTGAAAAAAATCACAATTATTTCCCAGGGTTTAAACTGATCATTTCCAAAAATCCCTAATTTAATCGTTTCTAAATCTACGGCGTTCAACAAGAGCAGCACCAGCAACGCAAAAATAGACCCAGTGGCAATGTTTACAGGAACCTTTCCAATCTTAAACGGCCGAATGGCAGCGATGATAGAAAAAATTATTGCGACAATGATAAGGGGAAGGGACATGAGCTGATTTTATCACTTAACTAACCAAAATCCATACCCCAGTCAAAAACAACATTGATCCAAACACATAATTTTGGTTTTTTACTCTCTTGCGTCCCTTTCTTGAATTAACAACCAAGCAGCGTTTGTTATATCTTCATTTGTTTCAGCTCGTGTAATATTAAATAAGTCTTGATCCCCAAAATTTTTCATTGCTGCATAAGCTGCTTGCGCTTCTTCATTCAACGGTTCTCCACTTCTGGGTTCTTCGACGGTCATGACTCAAAAGTTATATATTAATATACATATTATACCATTAATAATGGCACATGTAAACCTCTACTTACTTCCCAAAAACAAAAACTTTAACCATTCTAGATAAATTATAAAAAGGATGCCTAAAAAAACGATTATACTCTTTTAAAAGAGCTTTTGAGTCTTCATGTATCTCTTGTTTTGCCAACTCAAAGGCGTGTTTTTTGTTGATCTTCCCCCACGCTTTAGCCATTTCAATTTTATTATTTGGCCCCAAAACCTCTTTTTTTTCTGATTTTCTAAAAACTACGTGATTTATTGTTAGCCAAAGAGATACAAATCTTGCTCCTAAAAAGTTCTCACTTTCAGCATTAATAATTGAGGGGATCAAAAGTTTTGGAAAAACTATATCTAAATCATTTAGATTTCCTAATACAAAGGCCATGTTCCAAGTTGTGTATAAACTGGCCCATTTTTGACTTAATTTAATAACCGGAAACAAGTTCCCTGATTCACTAATAGATTTATAAAAACTGTCTACATTTTTGTCAGGAATTACGCTTTTTTTCTCAAAAACAGTGTGCGGTTGGTCAATTACTAAATCTTCTGACAATGCCAAGGCGCTGATGGCATTTGCTTTGAACCCTTTTTTATACTCGGTGATCCCGGCCTCGTAAATATTTATTCTAACTAACTCGTTAACATGTTCCGTATGATTTTTTTGGATTGGTGATAGTAATTTATATTCAATGTAGTTAATTTTTTTCTTCTTATATAGCTTACTTAATTCCTGCTTAGTTAAATGCGTGTCCCCTAAACCTCGTTGGAGGCTAAAATAAACCAGTAATGGATCTAATGAGATTGGCTTAGCAACGTCAAAGAAATGAGGTGAAATTTTAAAAGCATTTAAAAAGGTCGAAAATATATGAATGGTATCAAGTCCAAATATGCGTTCTTTGGATTTATAGTGTTTCTGAACTTCAATAAAAACCGCATGATTATTACACATGGCAGCGGTTAATATTTCTAATATAAAAATTACATGCACAGATTTAATGATCTCCTTTGATGGCTTAAACCATTTCTTTTTGAGCGACAATTCGGCAAATTCAATAATGGCTGGATGTTTGGAAATTACTCCTTCCGAAATGGCATCAAATAACGGAGATAAGGCCTGAGGTTTGGAAACAATTTCTTTAAATAATTTAGTAAGTTGTTTATTTTTAGTGTTTAAATCATCTAACTTAAATTCTTTAATAACAGTTTGCATGATTTTTGGATCGGTTTTCATTCCCGGTGATAAACCAAAAGCCTGTAATGAATTTTTTAATATTAACTTGGCTTGTGGATGTTTTCTTTTCATTTCTTTATTTAGAATTTAAAGTCTTAATTATTTAAACTTCCTTGGCAAAATACTGCCTTGTTTTGGTAGGTTCCACAATAGAATCCGGAACCATCTCAACCCCGGCTCGCTTGGTATAAAAACTAATGGCGCCCTCATTGGGTGGATCTACCCAGGTTCGGACAAACAGATATTTCCACTTATCTTTATCGAGCTCTTTAATTAGTTTTTCCATCATCAAACTGCCCATTCCTTTACTAGTGTCTTTGATATACATCATTTTAATATGAAGACAGTTTTGGACGGGGAAGGAACGAGTAACAGAATCCGGAAGATCAGTGCCATCATCAAGTGGACCGACCACCATAAACCCAATCAGTTTTTTGTTTTCCATAACTAAATAGGCGTACCCACCATGCCGAAAAGCATCCACCATAAAATCCATCTCATCCTCTTCATCTATAAGATAAGCTGATGAGCTGTTTTCGATCAAATCTCGTTCGATTGCCAAGATGTCCGGCTGATGAGACAGGAAAAGATTAAGATCGGCTTTGGTGATGGTTGGGGGCATTGTGTTGGGTTAATTACATTCTCCCAACCGCCTCAATCCCCAGAATCCCCAATCCGTTTTTTAAAACCTGGGCCACGGCGGCGATCAATTGCAAGCGCGCCACACTTTTTTCCTCAGATGAGTCGTCTAAAACCTTGTGTTTAACGTAAAAACTGTTGGTTTCTTGGGCTAGGTCGTAGAGGTAGTTGGTAATTCCGTGAATACGGTAGTCTTTGGTGGCGGACTTGATTACTTCGGGGAAAAGTTGGAGTTTTCGGAGGATGGCGATTTCTTCTGGCTCGGTGAAAGTGGTGGCCGCAATAGAGGCGTCTAACCCCTCGGGAGCTTTGCGTAAAATTGATTGAATTCGCGCATAAGTGTATTGCAAATAAGGGCCGGTGTTTCCTTGAAAGTCGATCGAAGCACTGGGGTCGTACGTCATGTCGGATTTAGGGTCGATTTTTAGGATGAAATATTTGAGGGCGCCTAAGGCCACTGCATGGATTAAATCTTCTCTTTCTTGGTCTTTGTAAGGCATTTCTCTATCTGTTACTTCCTTATCTACGAGTGATTTCAATTCGGCGATAAGATTGTCTAAGTCTACGGTGGTGCCTTCGCGGGATTTCATTTTTCCACTGGGAAGATTAACCATAGCGTAACTCAAATGGTAAAGTTTTTCGGCCCACTTGTGTCCGAATTTTTTAAGAATTTGGAATAAAACTTTGAAGTGATAATCCTGTTCGTTTCCAACCACGTAAATTATGCCATCGGCTTTGGTTTCTTTCATTCGGTCCACTGCTAATTGAATGTCTTGGGTCACATAAATTGTGGTTCCGTCGGAACGGACCAAGACTTTTTTTCCAGTTTCGGAATCACCTAAATTACAATCTGATAAATCAATGGCTAGGGCGCCACCTTCAATCTCTTCGACAATTCCTTTCTGGTGAGCTTCTTCAACCAAAGAACGACCGCCTTCCGAAAACTGACTTTCGTAAGTAGTAAAAGTAAAATGGGATCCAATTAAATCGTATGTTTCGTTAAACCCATCGTAAACCCATCCATTCATTTTTTTCCATAAAGCACGGGCTTCGGGGTCTTTTTCTTCCCATTTTTTGAGTATGACGCGGGTTTCTTGTTCGAGTAATTCGTCTTTTTTGGCTTCTTGTGAGTATTTAACATAATAATCCCCTACAAAATGGTCGCCTTTTTTATCCATGCTTTCTGGGGTTGCGTTGTTGCCCCATTTTTCATAAGCCAACATGCTTTTACAGATGTGGATTCCGCGATCATTTACGTTTTGGGTGGTCTCAACTTCATATCCATTGGCCTCAAGTAAATTGGCCACTGCCATTCCGAGAAAGTTGTTGCGAGCGTGTCCTAAGTGGAGTGGCTTGTTCGTGTTTGGTGAGGAATATTCTATGACTATTTTTTTACCTTGGCCCGTGTCGTTCTGTCCGTATTTATCGTTGATGTTTTTGAGATTTTTGACCAAATATTCCTTAGCCACGTAAAAATTAATAAAGCCCGGTCCCGCGATCTCTACTTTTTCTACAAAATCTGGTTTTTTGAGTGTATCGACTATTGTTTGCGCAACTTCGCGCGGATTTTTGCCAACTTTTTTGGCGAGACGAAGAGCGCTATTACAGGAGTAATCGCCGTGCGATGAATCGGACGGGTATTCGATTTCGACAACTTCTTTTCCGTACTCGGGAAAAGCCTTGGCCACTGTTTGTTGAATGATTTTTGCGAGATCGTCTTTTAACATAACGCCACAAGATTAGCAGAAGGCTAGCAGATATGCTACTGGATATGATACACTCATTTCTGCTTTTATGACTAAAGACATTATCATTCTCGTTGTGCTGCTTGGTCTATCTGGATATTTCTCCGGAGCCGAGACTGCTCTTATCTCCCTTTCCGAGGCAACTGTTCGTGATATGTCTCAAAAAAAGCTCAAAGGAGCTAACTGGGTTCATTTTTTAAAAAGTCGTCCCCATAAACTGTTAATCACTATTTTGATTGGCAATAATTTGATAAATATTTTGGCCTCAGTTTACGCCACACTAGTTTTTCAAAAACTTTTAGGAAACGCTGCTTTGGGAATCATTACTGGTGCACTTACCCTATTCATCCTAATTTTTGGGGAAATTGTGCCAAAATCATTTGCTACCAGCCATGCTAAAACTTTATCTCGATTAGTCGCCTTGCCTTTAGTTGGTTTGTTTTGGTTATTTTCGCCAGCCGTTTGGTTGCTTGATTTAATGGTTAAATTATTACTCAAAGCTTCGAGCCGCAAAAAAGAATCACACGTTACAGAAGATGAGTTAAAAGCATTTGTAACCATTGGTGCCGAAGAAGGCGCTATTGAAGTTAATGAAAAAGAATTAATTGAAAATGTTCTGGAATTTACAGATACCAGAGTGCGGGACATTATGGTTCCGCGGGTAGAAATTCAAGCTCTACCAATTGACTCTACAATTCACGATGCTGCGGATTTTGTGGCGAAACATCATCACTCTCGGATCCCTCTTTATAAAGATTCTTTGGATAATATTGTTGGACTTTTGACGGTAAAAACATTGCTTTCACACATGCACCGCAAGGAAATGAATCAACCGCTTTCTAAACTAGATATTTTGGAGCCGCTTAAGGTTCCATCTTCCAAAAAAATCAACGCTCTATTTAACGAATTTCAGAAGAGAAGAATACATTTAGCCATTGTTTTAGATGAACACGGTGGTACGGCCGGGCTCATCACTTTAGAAGATATTCTAGAAGAAATTGTGGGCGAAATTGTGGATGAGTTTGATGAAGAAGAAAAATCTGAAGTCACTTTAATTGGAAAAACCGAATTAGAAGCAACGGGCAAAGCTTTGATTGAAGATATTAATGACGAGCTTAAGATCAAAATCCCCTGCCAAGATCATAAAACAATTAGTTATTATATTACGGAAAAGTTAGGTCGTTTTCCACGACGCGGCGAAGAAATTAAAGGAAAAGGCTACGTGATTACTGTGGATGAAATGCAAAAACATACCATCAAAAAAGTCACCATCGAAAAAAAAGGACGTAAATAGTCTTACTTAAGCACAACACACACATAAATCCCGTCAATTCTTGCTCCTTGAAGGATTACCCCTTTTATGGTAAAATTTTATGATTTAAAAAAATCAAAACTAACACTAAAAGCAAATCACCATGACAAAAAAACTTTTCCTAACAAAATGGTTGCCGTTAATTGTCGGCTATAAACTCTTGTTCCTATTCGTTCTAGCTATCTATAGTTTTATGAACGTAGGAGCAGCTTTCGCGGAAGTGGAAGTAGAAGACACTGAAGTCCCTGGCTATGTAGATGGCCTCGCTGTCACTCCTGGTGACGGAGAAGCCACCCTTACCTGGGATGCCGCCACTGATAACGTCGGAGTTACCGGATACAATGTGTATTTTGGAACCGAACCTGTGGAAGCAGCCGGTGATGAATATAACCTAGGATCGCTTGAGGTTGGTGATGTCCTCGAGTACACAGTTCCTGGTTTAGAAAATGGTGTGACTTATTATTTTGCGATAACAGCCGTTGATGATGCTGAAAACGAAAGTGAATCTTATAGTTTTGAAGAAAGTGCAACTCCAGACGGAGCCGGGGATGATGGTGACAACCCTACTGTACTTGATGCCGAAGCAACTGATTGTACAACTATTGAAGTGACTTTTTCCGAAGCAGTTACCTTCCCTGCCGAAAATGCTGGGGAAGCTTTTACAATCGAAAACCTAGATAATCTTCTTTATCTAGAAGTAACTAGTGTTAGCCATTCAGACGATGGTGATGAAAAACTTATTCTAACCACCGAAGAAATGGATGCCACTGCCCAGTATATAATGACTGTAGGCGTGGAAATTGAAGATCGCTTTGATCACGCCGTGATTAGCGGCACTTCTGATACGGCGATCCTTTCTGGGGCTGAGTGTGCGGTTGTAGTGGAAGACCCTGTTGACGATGTTGAGGATACTGAAACTGTCGATGACACCGAAGGCATTGAAACTGACACTGAAGATGCGGATGTTAGTGCTCCAAACCTAGAAGAAGTTGTAGTAACCGCTTTCACAGAATTAGAATTAACTTTTGATGAAGAAGTTTACCTCCCAGCAGATGAGGATCATGAAGATGATTCTGATCCCGCTTTGGAAGCTTTTGAAATCTTTGATGGCGAAGATAATGTTTTAGAAGTAACAGCTGTAGAGTATAAAATCTCTGAAACTGATGAGCTAACTGAAGATCAAACAATTTTAGTACTAACTACTTCTGAGCACGCGGCTGAAACTGAATATTTTATTGCCGTAACTGGTGTGCTTGACGTGGCTGGCAATGAAACTGCTGGAGATTTCTCTAGCGCGATGTCTTACGCTACTCCCGAAGCTTCGGCTTTTGATACTGGCGATGACACTGATGTTGATGTTGTTGCCCCCGAAGATGTCACTGAATTTGTGACTAGTGTAGTTGATTTGATTGTTGATCTAAACTGGGCAGAAAGTTTGAACTCAGCTGGCGATTTAGTTGATCAAGTTCTCTACGTTAGTTCTGATGGCGGAAATACTTATGAAGAAGTTGGTTCCGTGGAAGATGCTACTGAATACACTTACGAAGGTGGTGTTGAAGGCCAAACTTACCTCTTTAAAGTGGTAACTGTTGATGAATACGGAAACATGAGTGAAGGAACTGTGGCTTCGGCTACTCTTCCAACCACTGGAGCAGGTATTGCTCTACTCGGAGCTGCTTCTCTCTTCGGAGGAAGTGCTCTAGCGCGACGTCGACGTCGCAAATAAAAGACGCCGCCCGCGCCTTGAGCGCGTTTTGCGGGCTCTAAAATTAGGATCTGCGTAGCCGTTGATACTTGCTATCGGCGGCTATTAGTTTAACTTTCCCAAACGTTGAACACGAGCCATCCCACCACCGGCCCCGTTTCTAAGATGAGTTTTATCAAATTTTGTCCAACCAAAATGAGATGTTTCACTGGTGTCTGAAATCATTCTTGGATGAATCCAAACATCTGGATGGCAAGGCTCAAAAACATAAGGTTCAAAAGCTTCTGACTCTCTAACTGCGGCCATTAACTCTTCTATTTTTCTGTACTGTTTTCTGCTTACTTTGCAGCCAGTTCTAACGCCTAATAATCTTTGGGCTTCTGTTCTCGGACAACCATAGGCCTTTACTACCTCATCAACCATAACGGCAACTACTTCTTTATTTAAGTATATTTTGTCATTCACAAAAAACGGATCTTCTTTTAAAAAAATTAAAACATCATCTAGCCCTACGCGAATTTCATTAAGAGTTTGAATGTCACCAATTACTTCGCCCCTTTTTAATCTTTCCAAAAACAACTGAATTGTGCCTTTATATAAATCTGTTAATTGAGCTAAAACATGGTAGAGATCTTTTTTTGTAATAGTGCGATTAATAGCTTGGATTTCAGCTATGCGTTCTAAATGATCACCAAGTAATCCTAGCTCTGAGGAACGTGACGCCGGGAAAATCTCTTGGCCACTAGCCACTGAACAGCAAATTGCTACTAACGCTATTTGAATTCTTTTGTTTGGTTTACGTAAATCGCGGGAAACATCTTCGAAATTCGAACCTGTAATATGCGATACAGCTCCAATAAGACGCCTTTCTGTACAGTGCGGGGCAAGAGCTTTTATTCTATCAATTAAATGACCATTATCAGCTTCTATTAAGTCGTCTTTTAGGGGTTTTCTCTTTCTTTTGGGTTTTCTAGGTTCTCTAGGCTTGATCTTACGAATTGGTTCTTGCTTTAAATGCACAAGATCACCAGGGCGGAGGGGAGCAACCCTAACGATATCTAATATTTGTTCTAATATTTGCTCTAGTTTTTTTCGAGCTTCTAAAAAAGTTTCATAAACTATGTCATTAGGCTTAAGCGGGCTAAATAAAAAATCACGATCTTTAGGCGTAAGTCCTAATAATTTTCCTACTACACCAGCTACATCTTTTTTAATTAACCCATATTCAGCGCGAAGAATATTGTCTAATAGTGCCGGTACCGGGTCGGCCTGTATAAATTCTTCGCTTATAATAATTTTTCCTATTTGTTTTAAATCGCTCATTTAGTTTAATTTTATTTAGCTCCACCGTTTGATGGTAATTCGTTGTCTTCTGCTAATACCTCGGACGGCACAAGTTCAGACGGCACTAGAATTGTTTCTAAATCGTCTTCCTCTCCTACAAAAACTAACGCCCTTCCTCCTGTATGTATCCCTGTAAAACGAACTGTGTCTCCATCCCATTGTAATAAATCATACCAAACCTCATCTAAATCTTGAAACTCACTTAATTCTTCTTCTTCTAAGTCATCTGCCTGCGCTAATAGGTGCCTATATCTAGCTAATCCTGTTTGGTCTTTTAATTCACTTAATTTTAAGACCCATTCTGGCCGAGGCTTTATTGGTTTAGCTTTTACCCGCTCGACAGCAGCGGCAATAGCTGCTCTTGCTTCAGCAGTTAATGGTTTCTTTTTCTTGCCTCGACTTGTTTCTGCCGAATCTTCATCTCCCCAATAATTAATATCTAAAACTCCACCAAAATCAGAAGATCCTTCTGCTTCGTCTTCGTCTAGAGTATCAACCGTTCCACTACCCACAAAGGAAAGCAGTTCACCTTGTGGTGCCCTACCGTCACCAAGCGCACCCATTGTTCTGGCATGACTTTTTTCTTGTGGGCGAGGGTCGTTAGGATGAGCACCAGGATAGCTAGCAAGTAATGGAATCTTAATAACTACGGCTCCTTGTGGGGGTGGTGAGGAGGAAGAGGTAGCTCTAGCAGATCTTTTTGGCTCTTTCTTTTTGCCGCGATTTTTAAACGGGGAAGCGGGTAGTTCGTAACCATCCATTGATAATTTTAAAGCGGCTTCGATAATCAAAGAGGCATTAGCCGGACTAATGGCGGTGAATCCTTTTTGTTCATAAGCTACAACTTCTAATAGTCTTTCATTCCCTCCTAAAACTGTCCCTAGAGCTCCATTAATAGTTTCACGTTCTGCTAATCGGCGACGTCCTAATGCCAAAAAATCACTATCTTCTCCAGATGATGCTATGCATTTATTCCATTCTGCAGCCCTTACAAAAGGCCTTTGAGCTCGTAAAGTGTGTGCCAGAAGTTGTCTTGTAATAGAATTATGTTTACTCCCTTTGGAGGCGCTGTCGTCTAATAATTTTTGACACCTTGCTTCTTGCTCAGGAATTGGCAACTCTGCCCAGGCGCGCCGAAGCGGCTCAATGGCCTCCCAGGCAACTAGTAAAGCTGCTTTTTCTTTTGGAATAGGGTTTTTGGGAGGGGCTGGATCAGGAACAATTCTGACAGATGGTTTGTCAGTTGAACCTGAAAGAACTGGCTGGTATTCATCCATAAAAGGATCTTGATGGAAATTTAAAATCTGAACTAAGACTCGCTCTATTTCTGGCGCCTTTAAAACTGTGTAATCAGGCACTGGGAAAGAAACAATAGTTTCTTTCAAGGCCTGAGGTAATTGCTTTCGAGCTCGAAATAAACGTTGCCTTAAAGCCGCTGGAGTAACGCTTTCTATTTTTTCTCCTTCGCGCAACATAACTACTAAAAAGTCTTCATCATTAAATGCTGCTTCACCCTGAGATAAAATGTTGGTTATAATCCGAGCTAGATTAGGAGCGGCTCTAAGCCCTGTCCCTCCAAGTGATTGGAAAAATCGTTCACATAACTCTTGACGTTCTGCGGTTGGGATCGCTAAGAATCTTTGTCTTAATGGTTCAATTTGCGCCCAATTAGCAGAAGCTAACTCTAATTGTTCTCGAGCAGCAGGATCGACTGGCGGGGTTGCTGGCGGGGTTGCTGGTGGGACCGCTGATGAGGCCGCTGGCGGGACATACTCGGTGGGCCCAAGGTCTGGTTGGGGTGACGCTGGCGGAGGGGATTGTGAAAGGGCAGCTCCAATTGTTCCAGTTGAGTGAATTTTTAATATTTCGGTGAGAATCTCCCCAGCAACATGAGCGTTAATTTGCTGCCGCCCACTTCGATTCCCTAAAGAAAACACTAGATCTTTTACATCCGGGACTGCTTGTCTCATTTTAAAGTAACGCGTTTTTAATATGCTTTTTTTTAGTTTCTTTTCCTTTTCTCTTGATTCCTTAAATACTTCAAGTAGCTCTTCCGTTGTTAAATCAGCACTGTCCCTAGCTAAAAGCTGGCTTAGAGATAGCGCCATTTTTAGTGAAGTGGAAGCATACTTCCCAGTCATTTTACCTACTAAGTAGTTGTAACATAATCTGTGCCTTATTTGGGGGCTTAAATCTTGAAATTCGCGACGCATCCCACTAATTCTTTCCCAGTGAGCTCGGTTGGCAGCTATTTTTAGTGCCATTGTTTCCCCGTAAACATCAATTTCATCACCCTGTAAAGGTTGCTCTGAAACCGGTTTTTGAGCACCTAAGGCGTCTTTTAATCTTGTCAAAATTCGATCTAAAACCTGATGCAAGTCAGGATGTATAGAGGCTTTTATAGCTTCCTCATCACCCAAAAACTCTAATAATCTTGGATTTACACGAGCGCTTTCAATCTTGGCAACAGGATGCCCTCTGTTGGTTAGAGATCCTGTAGGGGGATTTATATCTAAGGCCGGGTTTAAAGAAGACTCCCTTAACCCTCGGAAAGCTTTACTTATATATACCTGAATAGTACTCTCTTTTTTTTCCTTAAATTGTCGGGAAGGTTCTCTTTCGAGTTGATTATTTCTAACCCACTCTCCTTCTCCGCCTAGAATTTGCACTGCTATGATGTTTCTCATTTCTACAACAGCCGCAGGCGCACCTGGGATTTTTCTTTCTCCTAATAGGCAGTTAATTACCGCTTCATAAGCAGCTTGTTCTTCGGCTGTGTCTAGTGGGGTGGTAGTGCCTGAATCTTCTGGAGGCCTTCCTACCATTTGAGTTTAAATTTAGTTTAGGTTAGCAATTTTAGTGATTTTCAGGTTTATGTCAAGGTTAGAATAAACTGGCGGTTCATTTTTTATTCATCTTTTGTTCATTTCAGTATGCTATAGGGAAGGAATGAAATGCTTTTTTAAAATTTGGGTTCCTGGAGCGTTCATTTTCGGAGTTTTGGTGATTTTTCACTTTTCACGGGTGCCGCACGGAGAATTATGGGTGGATTTTTTGGATGTGGGACAAGGGGACGCGATTTTGGTGACCGTGCCGAGCGGGGAGCAAGTTTTGATAGATGGTGGACCAGAACAAATTGTTTTGGAAGAACTGGCAGAAGTTATGCCTTTTTTGGATCGCAAAATTGAAGTGTTGGTTTTGACGCATCCACACGCGGATCATGTGATGGGATTGGTGCCGGTTTTGCAGCGTTATGAAGTTGGGGCCGTGTTGTTAACTGGGGCGGCTTATGAAAACCCTGTTTATGATGCTTTTCTAGCGGAAATCAGACTGCAAAATATCCCTCTTTGGATTGCACAGAGCGAGGCTGACTTCAGGTTTGGAGAGGTGTTTTTTGATGTTTTGTATCCTTTTGAATCTGTGCTAGGGCAGGAATTTAAAAACATTAATAACAGCTCTATTGTTCTGCGCGTTTCGTGGGAAGATTTTGATGTGGTTTTGACTGGAGATGCGGAACATGAAGTGGAGAAGGAGTTGCTGGTCACTGGTGTGGACTTGAAGGCTGAAGTGCTGAAGGCTGGGCACCACGGGAGCCGCACTGCCACGGGTGCTGGTTTTTTGGCAGCGGTTTCGCCAGAAACCGTGGTGATTCAGTGCGGCGCAGATAACCAATTTGCTCACCCTCACAAAGAGACTCTAGCTAGGCTAGAGTCTCTGAATATTCAAGTTTTGCGTAATGATTTAGAAGGACGAATCCGAATTTCTTATCCGGTGTATTCCAACTCACATTCAAAAGTGAATTGATCGTGATATTCGCCGCGTTCTCCGCTACTAGAAGAATTCCCCGCACAACTTTCTACTTTTGCAATGCTGTTGTTTTTATAAACTAAGTAAAAATTCCAAGAAATATGCCCTGCATCACCGTAACCAGTCATCATTACGGATTTACTATCAAAGGCATCAACTTCAAACCTATAACTTAAATCTATTAATCCTTCAAAGGTTTCAATCTCTTCTAAAGTTAAAGCTTCATCATCCCAAGCAGTAAGAGTGGCAGCGGTATGACTTTCAGAAAAAATCACAAACACACTATTGCGGCCACTACAAATTTGACGCGCTTCTTGTTCAGTTTCGTTAGTGTGATTAGTGATAGCCTCAACTAGAGCTTCAACCTCATCTTCGTCTTCCAATATCTCCAAAAGCGCTGTTTGGATTTCTTCGGAATCAAAATCTTCGGTCGTCATGGGATAACCCTCATCAACCTTCATTTTGTAAAAATACTGACAAGAATCTGAGTCATAATCAAACCAGTCTTCTTCGTAGGCCAAGCGCTTTAAATAAGTTAAATATTCGTTCACGTTGGTACCTTCTTCAATAGTTACGGTAACTGGGCCATCAAGGGCGCCAGTAGGCTCAATGGTTTCTTCATCATCCCCTTCTTCATCCTTAATATTGATATCAATCTCAACGTCATCAACATTATCAAGAAGTTCAGCTAACTCTTGATCCAAATTATCATCTTCGACATCAACATTTATAGTGCACCCTGTCGCAAAAATGATTAACAAAAGGGTACTGAGTAGAATTGTGGTTTTTTTCATGGTTTTAAAAGTTTTAAAAAATACAACCGGGAAAAATAAACGGGGGGAAGCTTAGTTTATTACAAAATTTTTATTACTTCAACTCGCTACAGCCTAATTCCTCGTATTCTAACTGATTCATAAGCTGTTGTTCTAAGTCTGCCGGAGTAATCTCTCGAGGTTTTCTGGTGCTATCTGGTAAGCGATTTCCTCCCCAAACTTCTCTTTCAATAAGGCTTCTGGCACCCATTGTATCCATTAATACCCAGCCAATTCCGGGCAAGAAAACTTCACTTGGCGCATGGGGGGTCCCGCTATGAGTTACGACCTTCGCTAAACGTGATGGAATCCCGCACTCCCGAGTTAACAGAGAAAAAATTGAATTTTGACAATCACAATCACCATCTCCAGGCTGATCTAACATTGTGGAATTAAACACAAAACTTAAGAAATCTTTTTCTGGGGTTTCTCCTCCATGAAAAGCGTTGTAGGCCTCTTCAGTTTGAGAGGTAATGGTATAACGCATGTCATTAACAATATCTCTTAACTCTTCGATGCGTTCATAAGGTGGTTTAGTCATTAAATAATCTACTAGCCCTTGCAAGTCATGAATTCCTCGATAACTAGAATGACTAAATCTAATAGTTGAAAGATCGACACCGTCTAGGGTTGCGGTGTAGTAATCGTAAGCCTCAGAATTAAGAGTTTGGAAATCTTCATCAGTTAAATCCTCGGCTGCACCTTGCCAATTAATGGGGCTCAAAGTGTTATAAAGCACTACATTGGCCTTGCGGCTATTAATTCTTACTTCATAGTCACCGTTTTGCATATCTACCACTTCAAAATCTGTAATTGGATCACGGTCTCCTTCTAAAACTCTAATGGAGCTTGCATCAATGTGACCCCCCGCTTGAGTGCGTAAAGAAACCACCTTTTGCCTTTTTCCTAGTTTTTGCATATGAGCAATAAGGAAATTCTCTTCCCATTCCGGAGTTTCAAATTGAGGAATAGGATCAAGCGTCCCAACCCAATCTTGGCCATTGTATTCAGTCAAAGGAATCTCACGCATGTATTGATCGCTTCTTAAACTTGGGCTAGAAAAGAAAGTGGCTCGACGTTGGCGTCGCTCACCCCTACTTACATTTCCTCTTTCAACATAAACACCAATTGGCTCACGTCCGGGACTAAATTGGCGCTCAAATCCTTTGTCAGGGTCAAAACCAGGAGCCTCTGCTTCTCTTAAAAATCCCCAACGCTCTAAACGATCGATGGTCCCAGGGTCTAATCCTAAAGAATCTACTGGCACAGCAGCTCCTAACCAAGAAGATAATCCATCAAGAGCTCCCGTTTGACCAACTAACCATGTCCCTCCTGTACCCAAAACTACTAATACCGCTGTCATTTGAACTGCAGAGCGGATGCCCCTTAAATCAATATTTGGTAATTGCATTGGTTCGCGTTGTCTTTGTTCGCGAGGTTGCTTTTGTTTACGTTGCTTAGGTTTACGATTAAACCATCCTCGGCGAGCAGGTTTTTGTTGGCGCACGGCAGAACCTCCTCTCTTCGTTTTTATACGAGCATCTCTTAACCTTGGGAAAGTCCAACTTTCCACCTTTTCGGCCTCTTGAATAACTTGTTTGGCCGTCGCAATTACCTCACTTACTTTTTCGGCTGACTCAGCAATTGCTTCTCTTAAATTTCGCCAAAATTCCATATTTACAGCTCCTTCCATATTAAGAAGAACTTGTGACCGGAAAGAAGCAAACTGCGTATCGTCCATATGAGGCCGATAAACTTCTAGCATTGAATTACATAAAATTTCCACTAATTGTGGGATGTTTTCGCCTTGAAATAAATCCTCATAAAGATAAAGAACTGGATTGTAATAATCAACGGGATCCATATAGTGAAATCCGCTGGAATGAAGTTCATCTTCACTGCTATTTTCAACTGACCGAACTACTTTAATTGGGAGTTTTCCTGAAATACACCCTTGGGGCATAGCTTGAAAAATCGCTTCTTCTACCACATCACTCAAAGAACATAATACTGCTTGCATAGGGGTTGGTGTGTGTTCTTGAATTTCAACACCTTGAACTGCTTCAAAAACTCCTTTAACACCACAGCTCATTAATAAATTTCTAAGATTAGAATGAACTTTAATCATTGGAATCCCAGAGACTTCAGCTACTTTTACGGCATTCTGTTGTTGATTGGCATTAAGAGTGTCAGGAAAATCCAACACAGCGGCTTTTTCACCAAAAGTTTCTTTAAAAGCTTGTGCCCATAATTCGGGGTGATCTGATCGATGGCAGCCAAATTCACAGAAAAACTTTTGGGGATCGCCTTTAGCTGCTTTCAAAACAGCTCTTGGAACTTCTGGGTCCGCACTAGCGCCAATAATAGGGCCTACTTGGTGGTTTAATTTTTCTCCAATATCAGCGTTTAAATTGTAACTCATAACTAAGTGATATCGGGTTGATCCGGTGTTAAGAACACCACGCTCGTAAATAGCTCTTTCTCCATCTAACCGAACAATATCTCCATATGGAGTCCGTTCGTATGGTTCATAATCAGGATCTAAATTTAATGAATATTCTCGTAAACGGCGCAATAACTTAATTTGGGTTCTTTCAGTTATTTCTAAGCGGAATTCAAAATCTTCACTTTCCATGCCGGGCCAAGAATACATTTTGGCGCTCGCTCGTTCGTAGCTTTTTTCCATGCCTCTTAATTCATAATCATTATTGGCAATGCCAGCTTTGACCCCAGCTTTGGCCGAGGCGGCCACTAATGACCCAAAAATACTAGGATCATCAAAATAAAAATCATCGGCTCTAACCACAAAATATTTAGGTAAGCTTGGTGGTTTTCTCATGCCCAAAAATTCTTCGTAACTCAATTCTTCGCCGCCTGTACAAACGACTTTTAAATCTCGTTGCTCAATTGGAAGATGATTAATAAGCATAACCGCTCGACAAGCAACAGAAGCAAAATTCTCACCTTCATAAGCAGTTAATTCATCGCCTTGATAATCACGAGAAATCCTTGCTACTAAATCTTTTTGATTGGGAACTTGCATATATTTAAATGTTTCTTCCAAAAATTTAGATCTTCGGCAATCTATCGGTTTATAACCCTTCTCTTCTAATAAAGAGCGTTCGTCGAAAGTAGACATATCCATTCTAAAAACTTTTCTTTCTTGAAGGTCTTGGTTTGTGATGCCGTAAACTTGCTGAGCCGCTTCCATAAAAATAGACGAAGCAAACACCATTCCTCCCAAAGTTAATTCTTCATAATTTTTACCATCCAAGTCAGCCCTCATTAAAGCTACAAAAATTTGCGGATCACTAACTTTTCCTAAAATCCTCTGAATATTAGTTTTTGCGCGAGCAGTATCAACGTTATGGCGATTTTGATCATCAATAACACAATTTTTAAGATCATAAGCAAACATAAAAGGAAACTCTGTAAGAACAGTTAATTCGTAAGAACGCCCCATTACAGTAATGACTGGTGATTTTTTATTAGAACGTAAAACTAATCCCTGCTCATTTTCGTCAATTAATCGGGGCTTAAAAGTTGGATCCAAGGGGAGATAACGATTTTTTAGCCCTCTTAAAGCATCAATCATTCCGGGAGTAATATCCCAATATTCAGCCGTAGAACCAGGCTCCCAATCTTCGTAAAAATCAACATTGTAAGACACCACTTTTTCATCTCCTCCAGAAGTAACAGTATCAACAAAACCAAGCTGAGCCCGCCAATTCCCAGAGTATTTAATAACTTGAACGTCTCTTTCTAAGGCTGAACGATCACTAATTTTCATCCCAGTTCCAAAATTACCAGCTGACTTTGGGTCTCCTTTTTTGGTGCCACCCAAAATAATAGCGTCTGTAGGCAGGAATCCTTTTCCATTATCCACAACCCGGGCCGCTTCGATTTGTTTATCTTTAAATTTGGCGATTTCATCTAATTTATGCCAACGCCCTTTGGCGTAAAATTGAACCTCGAACCAGGTTCCCTGGGAATCTAAGCCCTGGGCATTTTGAATAATTTCCAAGAAAATATTGGCGTCACTAAAACGAGCTTGGTCAATAAAATTATCACCAACACTAGCTGTTAAAGCATCACTATGAATAGCTTGCTGGTCACGACGGAGAGTGGCGTGATCAGCGTAAAGGGTTGGCTCAGAATCATAAACATATCCTCCACAAGTTTCAGCTTTAGCGGATAAATCAGGTGTTTCGTAGGCCCTGCTCCCTTCGAGAGATTCTCTTAAACGAAGCTCAGTTTGAACTTTTTGTTGCTGAGCGAGAACAAAAGCATTGAGAGCGCTGCTTACTGGCGAAGCCTCCAGCTCTTCAACTTCTACTCTATCAATTTTATCTAGAACATCCTCATCTAAAAGATTACTCATTTGGGTGAATTTATGCAAGGATGCTATTTTGTACTATATTTGTATTTTTGTCAAGGGGTTTGGGCCTTTTTTCGGGTGATTTTGGCGCCTAAATTGTTGAGTGTTTTGTGAAGATTTTCATAACCACGTTCAATATAGCGAATATCACTGATTTCGGTTGTGCCCTCAGCGGTGAGAGCAGCGAGAACCATGGCGGCCCCAGCGCGAATGTCACAACTTACAATCCTTGCCCCTCTTAACGGGGTTGGACCCTGAATTGTAGCCTGATGAGAATTGTGAATAGCTACTTTCGCACCCATTTTTTCAAGCTCGTAAAGATAGTTGAGCCGACCGTCAAATAAGGTTTCAAACATTTTACTTTCACCGTCAGCCTGAGTGAGGAGAACGGTAAAAGGCGCCTGAAGATCAGTGGCAAAACCAGGAAAAACAGCGGTTTTTAATTGTTCTACTGGTTGGAAATGCTTGGTTTTTAGAGGTTTGAAAATGGCAGAAGTTTCGTGGAGTTCAAAATTCGCACCAACTTCGTCTAATTTTTGCCAAAAGCTGTCGAGATGATCGGGAATAATATTTTCGAGAGTAACAGTGCCACGTGTAAGCACCGCGGCTAGAGCGAGCGTCCCCGCCTCAAGATAATCTGAGGTGATTTCGTAATCTGTTCCGTGAAGATGAGAAACTCCTTCGATGAAAAGTGTATGGGTGCCAATGCCGCGAATTTGGGCGCCCATGGAATTTAAAAAATGACAGAGGTCTTGAACGTGCGGTTCCATGGCAGCCCAGTGAATTTTGGTGGTGTTTTCCGCTAAAACTGCGGCCATGATGGCGTTTTCGGTGGCCGTCACACTAGATTCAGCCATGATGATTTTGGTGCCGTGCAGGGTTTTGGCAGTGGCTCGGATGCCATCTTCGGTGTCTTCAATCTGAGCTCCAAGCTTTTCAAGAGCGTGAGTGTGGGCGTGAATTGATCGTTTACCAAGCACGCAACCACCTGGAAAAACCATCTCGGCCTCGCCTTTGCGAGCCAAAAGTGGACCAAGTAGAAGAATGGAAGCGCGCATCTGTTGCACAAGTTCTTTTTGGGCGTGAATAGTTCCGACTTTCGCAGTTTGAATTTTGAGTATTCCTTGATTGTATTCGAATTTAGCACCAAGCCCCTGGAGAATTTCTAAAAAAGCGTGAATATCTGAAATATTTGGGACATTACGTAAGGTGCATTCGTCCTTAGTAAGGAGAGTAGCGGCCAGAATTGGTAGGGCGGCATTTTTGGAACCATGAATTTTCACGGTGCCGTTAAGTGGTTGTCCGCCTTCAATAATAAATCTCGGCATAGTGGCTTGATTGTAGAGATTTTCAAAAAAAGAGGCAAGCGTGGTGGGCAGGGAGGGATTCGAACCCCCGAAGGCGGAGCCAGTGGATTTACAGTCCACTCCATTTGGCCACTCTGGAACCTGCCCATAATAAATGAATTTTCGTGGAGCCGACACTCGGGCTCGAACCGAGGACCCACAGTTTACAAAACTGTTGCTCTACCAACTGAGCTATGTCGGCTAGATTTGTCCCAACCGGGACGATAAGAATCTAATCATATTTATTTTTTGAGCGCAAGGTTATTGACACTTTCGTTCTACTCCTTTACGAATGAGTCATGAATTTACTGCAAATTGAAAATGTTCGTGAAAATGTTTCGCTAAAACCCTATTGCACTTATGGCGTTGGGGGTGAGGCGCGGTTTTTTTATGAATTAGCGGATGTGGACCAGCTTGAGATGGTTTTGGCGGCAGCGCGTGAGGATAATGTTGCGGTTTTTATTTTTGGTGGAGGAAGCAATGTTTTGTTTTTGGATGAAGGATATCCGGGATTAGTGATTCGGGTAGTGGCCAATGAAGTACGAGTGGAGGAGAATTATGTGATTGCGGAGGCAGGCGCGAAGTGGCCAGCGGTTATTGCGGCGGCGCGCGAAGCCGGACTTTGTGGGTTGGAATCTTTTGAAGGATTGCCGGGTACTTTGGGCGGAGCAGTGGTAGGAAATGCGGGTTGTTTTGGAACGGAAATTAAAGACGTTTTTGCATCAGCGATGATCTATGATTTAAAGAAGAATAAAGTGCGCGAAGTGGGGCCAGAATATTTTGAATTTTCTTATCGTTGGAGTCGAATTAAAGAAACCAAGGCCGTGATTTTGAGTGTAAAACTGTGTCTAGACAAGGGTGAAATTAAACCTGTTAAAGCGTGTCCGGATACCATGGCCGCGCGTTTTGAAAAACAACCACCTGGAAAAAGTGGTGGCTCGTTCTTTAAAAACCCTTCCCCCGACCAACCAGCCGGTAAATTAATCGATGAATGTGGCTTAAAAGGTCACCAAATTGGGGGCTCTAAAATCTCAGAAAAACACGCGAATTTTTTTATGAATGATGGTGGTGGGACGGCGGCCGAATTGCTTGAATTGGGAGAAGTTGCCAAGTCCGCCGTGCGTGAAAAATTTGGCGTGGAATTAAAGGAGGAAGTGATGATAGCTCGCGCGCAAACTGTCTAGGCAGGCCTTTTCACCTTCTACTAAATCGCCGTGGCCCGGGCAAATTAAATGTACGCCACGTTGTTCGGCTAATTCAACAAGTTGGGTGAGGGTTTGTTTATAATCTTCGCGGTTGCCAGTAAAAAAGATTCGTCCTACTCCCCCATCCGCAAAAACTGTGTCCCCGGCAAAGAGGGTTTTGGTGCTGGGTTCATAAAGACACATGCTGCCGCGGGTGTGTCCAGGTGTCCAGACAACTTCTAGCTGCAGGTTGCCGAGATCAATTACTGAGGGTGCGGCCGTGAACTGAGAAGTGTGCTCGTCGCCGTGGCCAGTGGGACGAACGACGTTGGGGAGCGGCGTATTAAGAGCTTCAATTGCCTCGGGGTGGGCAAGCTTGGGAATGTCGGGATAAAAATCCGCAGCAGCCACGTGATCCCAATGTTCGTGGGTAGCAATTATTAAATCGGGCGCAATTGAGGTTTCCGTCAACTCTTTTTGATGACTTAAGCTACCGGGGTCAATCAGGGCTGATTTTTCGTCACCAGATATCAAGAAACTGTGAGCACTAAACTTTTCTAGGGAATCGTCTCTCCCTGGAATCCAGACCATATTAGATTTAATGCTTGTATTCATCATATATTTAGATTTTAAGTCAATGCCTTTTGTTGTGCTCTTCCCCAGGTTGTACTATAATTTACAAAAGAAATCATATTAATCCTTAACTCCACTGCTATGACTTCTCTTACTATTTCACGGTCTACCATCAAGCAGGTCAGCATATTTATTGGTTTGTTAGCGATTGCGCTTCTTGCCTATAACTATTTTGGCTTGGATCTTGCGCATGCGCAACTTATTTCTGGTGAAGACTCCCCCGAAAACATCACCTCAGCTACTGGTGGCGAAGGTTCATTCCGAACCCTAGCTCGAACTATTGTTAACTTCTTCTTGTACTTCCTTGGGTTCCTAGCAACTGTCATGATTATTTACGGAGGTATTCTTTATGTTACTTCTGCTGGTAATGATGAAAATGTGCAAAAAGCCAAAAAGATTCTTATGTACGCTATCGTTGGTATCATCGTTATTCTTCTTTCCTTCGCTATTGTAAATACTGTTATTGGCGGCGCCGGAACGGGTGATATTTCCTCGACTTAACTAAAAAGCAGTGGAGCTTTAATAAACCCTCCAAAAGCCTCACCTTCGGGTGGGGCTTTTTTATACTTGAGCTTCTGACTTAGCAAGTTTTTTTACGCGGATTCTTTGGGCGGCACAGCTGTCTTTTACAACCACTGCTTCTTCTGTTATTTCGATAATATCCTGAAAAGATAAAATGCGTTTTTGAAGAGTCCAGAAAATTAAAATTTTACGAGAAGCTAAAAGCTGAATTAACGAAAAAGTATCCATATCAAAAGCTAGATCATAAACACGCCCTAAGCGCTGTCCAGACTTAGTAATGACGTGTTTCCCTAACAACCGTCGCTTGGCCTTAGGAATAGTCTCTAAACGCACTAATTCATCGGGTTTAATAAGAACATCAGCCTCCCGAACCGTGAACACACCCCGCTCAAAAGGACCTAAATCAATTGGGGCAATAGCTTTGCGGCCGGTAGTTAAAACCGCTACTAAACTGCCATCATCCGGATTAACTACCATTTCGAGCAGTCGTCCGATTTTGAAAGGAGTGCGGCGAAGGATAATAGGTGTTCCAATAAGATCTGTGAACCACTTTTTCATGGTTTAAGGGTAATTGAAGGGGGAGAGAAAAGGAAGGCTTGGTGTTCGGTACCGGTAGTTGGCCGTTCCAGCGACGGCCACTACCTGCATTCTCGCGGGGCTGCTTTTTGCAAGCAAAAAGACCAAGCCAGCCCCGCTCCGAAAGCTACCTCACCCTCAAACCTTCCCTTTCTCATCTACCCTCCCCCTAACCCCCTTGAAATTAACCTGAAAATCAGGTATAATATTAAGAATTTAAAAATCAAAAATTCAAACAAAAGAAAAATGGATCTCAAACTAAAAACAATTATCAACAATTCCACGCTGCTTTCCGAAGAAATGAAGCAGCGGTTAATGGCTGTGGGAGATAAATTGACCCCGGAAGATCTACAAAAAATTATTGAATTATCTACTAAAGCCGAAAGCGATAAAACTCAAGCCTTAGCTGAATTAGAAACAAAAAAAGGTGAAATTAATAAAGAATACATAACAGAAATAAAACGGGTGGCCAAAGAGGCCCCAAAAAAAGCTATGAGAGCCGCAGAAAAAGTAGACCATGAATCTGAAGAAGAGGAACTTGAAAATATTCTTTCTGAACTTGATAACGTTTAATAATGCTTAAAAACTTTCCACAATTCGATGAAAATTGGTTCCGAGAAGGGCGGTTTGTTTTTAATGAAATTCAAGGAGAGGCAGCTCCTCCACCTCTTGAGGGAGAACCTCTTCCAGGAGAAGAAGGGGACGAAGAGCCACCACCTCTTGATGAGGATGTTCAAGCATCTTTAGATGATGCAAATACTGATATTAAAATTTTTATATCAAAAATAGACGCAACTACTTTGGCTTCTAATTCTCTAGAAGAAGACTCTGCTCTTCCGGGAGGATTAGAAAATTTAGACGCAGAAGCTTTAACCGCAGCCAGAGAATCATTAGTAGGGACTCAAGAATCTTTAAATGATTTAGCTGAAAGACGCGATTCTGATTTAGAGCCTTTTATCATAGCAACTAATGAGCATCTCCAAACCCTTACTGAAGAATATCAAACTGAAATGGATCTTATTATGGATAAATATACTGAAGAAATGGATGCTGCTTATGATTTTTTTACTCAATTAGGAGATAGGACTAATCAAATAACTAAAATTAATGGTGAAACTTTTGATGAAAATCACCAAGAGGCTTTAAGAGAAGTTCTTGAAAAAGCGGGAATAAATGTTCAGAGAGGTGAATTAAATAAAGTAGATGCATTAACAACTGCCTACTCTCAATTTATTACAGAGCTAGGAGACAGCGAACCTCCTAGAAATTTAAACCGTGAACTTTTACAAGATGCTGTTAGTATGGTTATTCATAAAATTAACCCAACAGCCGAACTTGAAGAAGGCAACCTTCCAACATTGGAGCAAGATGGTGAATTAGGCAGTGAACTTGACGTTGATGGCGAAGGATTCGATGAAACGGAAGCCGTTTCAACTGAAGCGACTCTTGATATTTCGCCGCGGGCACAGCGTTTTATGGAAAAAAGACCCGAGATTGATCTTAGCTTAACTAAAGTAAAGTTTCCTAACGGCGAATCTATTAGCAGCTTCTCAAAAAACACTCGCATTGAAGCATCCATGGAAAAAAGACATTTAAAAATTGTTATTACTGATGATGAAGATATTAGAACAGTCTTTATTTCTCCTGAAAATGAAGTAAAATTAGATCTTACTGAATATAGACAAGAAGATAAAAGTAATTATGACCCCACCCACTATGATGGAATGGTTTTTATTGATACGGATAACGATAGTGAGCCTGACTTACTAAGATGGACTAGTGGTTCATTCCAAGTGATTGATAATGCAGACAAAAGATTCCTTGAAACATATCAAGATCATGAGATTCCTCTTTTGAAGCTTTCCTTAGATGATATTTTGAAAAAGAACTTTGACCCGTCAGTTTTTGAGGGGAAAGCGTATTCAGCGCCAGCTGAAGCTGAGCCTCCACCTGATGACCTAGATGATGCAGCGTCCCTAGATGGTGCGTTAGGTGGTGAGTTAGATGGCGGTGAACTAGAGGCCCACTCTGAACCTCCCCCTGAGGCTCTCGCCCCAACCCCCGAAGCTGTTGTAGATTTCTCGCTGGATGTGGTGGAAGGAATGCAAAATAATGGCCCTCTCCAAGTCCCTGATGACTATCAAAAAATTCCTAGCGAAAACCCTGAGCTGCAAGAGGCTATCAAAGCTGTTTTTGAAGGTTATGATGAAAATGCTTCTGACGCTCAAAATGTTTATAACTTTCAAGCAGAATATGGGCTAGATAAAGACTATATTGCGGGCCCAAAAACTGTGCGCATGATTAATTTGCTACAGAGTCAAAAGGACCTTCAAGCTGAAATGGAGGAAGATTTTGAGAGCGCTATATCGAGAACTCTTGAAAAAAATGAAACCATTGACCCTTCTGACTCAATGATATCTAGCAATCTCATTAATTTCGCAAAGGATACTGATAAATATACTGTAAATTTTGATCCCTCTACGCAAGCAGAATACATAAATAATGTTAAAGCTTTCCAAGAAACATACGGCTTAGTAGATGATGGCGTCATCGGACCTAAAACCGCGGCGATGCTGAACCGTTTATTGGATATCGGAGATATGCACGACGCCAGCCAAGCCATTCCTGATGTTGAGGGAGAAGGAGAGCCTGATCCCGACCCTGATGGCCAAGAAGAATTAGATGATGGTGGTGATGAATTGCAAGAGGTTGTTGAAACAGTTTCTAATGGCAGTGAAAACGTAACATTTGATGCCAGAGCCAAAGCTTTTCTTGTTCATTGGGATGTTCCTGGTGGAGAATTTTCTTTTGCCCGAGACTCAAAAAACCCAGACAAATTAGTAATGGATGTTTCTGATATCCCCGAAGGCACACGATATGGTTATAGGGAAAATGGCCGTGGGTTTGATGCTAAGAAATTTTTAGAAGGAAGAGATGTTTCCCGCTTTAAAGAAGTTAATGTAACAGCTCTTGATGCTGATACTTTGCAAATTACTAGAGTTTTACAAAATGGTAATACCCGTGTTGATTATATGACTTTCCCAAGCCCAGTTCCAGATGGCGTTTTGCCGCCAGAGGGGGCTTATGAATTTATGGAAGGAGAGCTTCAAGCTCGAGAAGCTTTGGATAATTTAATGGAAGCAATTACGGCTGATAATGGCGTAGAAGCTAGCACCGAAGCTCTTCAGGCTGCTTTGACAACTGAAGGGGTAATCAACGAAGAACTGGCTAATAGACTTCATTTAATTGAGGGGCTGGAATTCCCGGTTGGAGAAACTGAAATCCCAGAACAAATTTTTGTTATTCAAATTATAGGAGGAGTAGTTGATGTTAGTGTAACCCCTTTTGACGGCACCGCCCTCGATGGTGGAGCAGATGACCCTGGCGAACAAGCAGAATCTAATAATTCCGCCAACGATGCCCGTCGCAATGTTGAAAGAATTAAAGACAATAGTGAACTAATTGCCTATTTTGAAGCGAATTTTCCAGGGATTACAATTGTCCCGAATACTGAATTTTTGGGTGCTCCGGAGGCGGATGATTTTGATAAAGATCCAAGCTTTGGAGATGTCCCAGATGGGAAAAAAGCGGCTCAAGTACGATTCACATTCATGCTACGAGGAGAAGCTCATGAAATTGTGGCTACAGAAACTGGTAATATCTACAATGGGGCGCGTAAAAAAGCCTTATCTCTAGCAGAATCCAAGGTTCAATCCGCACACATAGCGGCTCAACGAGAAGATTTCCCAGATGAGAACTTTAATAAAGTTATTGAAGACTGGATAAAAAATTCTAGAATTGATACTAACAAAGAATTCCCTAAACGCTTAGCTGAACCAGTTACAAATTTACTAAAATCTATTCGTGGTAACGCTGTTAATATTCAAGAAATTTCGGATTTCTCAATAACTGATGGTCACCCAGATGATGCGCCTGGAAAAACAGCAGTCACTGTTTCTATAACCTTCACTAGATCTGATGGCGAGGAAATTCCTCTTACAGCAGAAGGCTTGGCAGGTACTGGTTGGCGGGCTCGTCGGGAGGCTATTAATAATTTAATTAAAAAGATTGATGCTTATCCTTCTGACGAAGAAGCAACTACAGCTGATGGGGATGCCGTACGTGAGCAGACGGAAGGCTACGACGGTGACGCCGAAACCTTTAACACTGAACAGACTTTAGCTAAATTGGAAGCCAACGCTGGGGAACATATTGCGGATAAACTAGAGGGAGATCCAACTGAGGCCAAAAAATACCTCGAAAAATTATCTTTAGATTCGATTAAAAACGTACCAGGAAATGGGGTGGAATTTGTGCACTACACGTTTGAAACAGGTGGAGATGTCACGGCCCGAAAAGTTACAATTGCTAACGGAGGGATTAATATTTACCCGGCGCCGGCGGATGTAGCAATGCCCGCTTCTTTGACCACAAATGGTGGCACTATATCGGGACCAGATGGTGGTTTTTACGTAGCCACTCAACCAAAAAAGACACCCAATGAACACAAACCTGCCTCACAATACAATACTGGTAAGGCCTATGACTGGTGGAAACAGGAAGAAGGTCAAGCTTTAACTGGAGAAAAAATATGGTTTCACCGCGAAACTAATCAAACTGGAATGACTCCAGAAATGGCTTTACTAATGGCAGACACTTTAATTAGTGGTGACCCAATTGACGATACACTCCTTAGAAACAGTGTTACAAATCGATATGATGCTAACGGGCCACTAAACTTTAGATTAGGAGGTGTTCAAACTATAAATGGCCAGCGTACAGCAGCAGCAAGAAGCCTCTTGCGAGGTGGTTCCGAAAGATAAAACTATTCCCCTTGAGTAGTAGCCAGGTTTGTCCTATACTTTCGGCGATTTATTAAATATCGGGGTGTGGCGCAGTTGGTAGCGCGCGTGGTTTGGGACCACGAGGCCGGAGGTTCGAGCCCTCTCACCCCGACCAGAATATTTTATTCTGAGTGTCTTAGTTCCAAATACAAGTTCTCCACCTTTTCTCGCGCCCAGGTCGTGCGCCTCAAAAATTTGAGACTAGATTTGATGGAGGGGTTATTGTTAAAACAACCGATATTGATCTTCAATCCTAGCTCTTCCCAACCCAGTTCTTTTACTAAATATTCCAAGATGTCTGCTAATTTCACACCGTGTAATGGGTTGTTTGCTTGAGTGTTCATTTTTTTAATTTAATGTTCCATTGAGCTTATCTTACAGCATAATTTGCAGGTTGGCCTTGATTGTGAAACGCAGTGGCCCTAGACTACTGTCCATATGATTCGCATCAATCACTTATCTAAAGGCTATTCAAATCATGAACTCTTTGAGGATGTGAATTTAACGATTGGCTCAAAAGAAAAAATTGGTCTGGTTGGAAGGAATGGATCTGGTAAAAGTACTTTTCTGAAGATTTTGATGGGTAAAGAACACTACGAAGAAGGCACGATTGAAATGCCGTCTCATTTTCGAATTCAAAGTTTGGAGCAGCATTTGGACTTCACTGAGCCCACTATTTTGCAGCAAGTTTGTCAGGCGTTGCCGTCCGATGTTCATGGCCAAAAATGGCAAGCTGAATCTATTCTGATGGGATTGGGATTCACTAAGGCGGATTTTGAGCGAGCGCCCGATGAATTTTCGAGTGGAATGCAGGTACGGCTTCGATTGGCCCAAACTCTTGTTTCTGAAGCTGACCTTCTACTTCTAGATGAACCCACCAACTACTTGGACATCCTGTCCCTCCGCTGGTTGGAACGCTTTCTTAAAAGTTGGAAAGGATCATTTATTCTCGTGACTCATGATCGGACCTTTATGAAAAAGGTGGTTAAACAGGTTGTTGGAATTCATCGTGGGAAAATGCGCAAAATGCAAGGTGGACCAGAAAAACTTATGGAACAGATCCACCGCGAGGAAGAGGTTCATGAAAAGACTCGACTTAACCAAGAAAAAAAAGACGCCAAAACTAAGGAATTCATTAGCAAGTTCCGGGCGGGGGCGCGATCGGCTGGATTGGTTCAGTCACGCATCAAGTCTCTGGATAAACAAAAGATTCATAAAAAACTGGCTAAGTTGCCAGAGATTAACTTTCACTTTAAGTCTGAGGTTTTTAATGGGAGTCATTTACTGCGTGCCACTAATATTTCGTATGCTTATGAGGAGGGAAATCCTGTGATTGAAAAATTCTCACTAGCGGTCAGGCCCCAAGATCGTATCGCCATCATTGGCCCTAATGGAAAAGGAAAGTCGACTTTGCTCAGACTTCTTGTGAATGATTTGGTGATTCAAGCAGGGAATTTAAAGTCTCATGACAACCTTAAAATTGGTTATTTTGGAGTCAGTCATATCAACTCCTTAGACCCACGAAACACGATCTTTGCAGAGCTCATGGCTCTTCCCGATTCCAAGGAACAACTCGTGCGAAGAGTGTGCGGATCGCTGCTATTTACTGGGGAATCTGTTAAAAAGCAAATCTCTAAACTCTCCGGAGGCGAGAAAAGTCGGGTGGGATTGGCCAAGCTCATACTTTCAAAAAACAATCTTCTAGTGTTGGATGAGCCAACCAATCACTTGGACATGGAATCCTGCTTGGCCCTCACTGAGGCGCTGGAGGAGTTTCCTGGAACTGTGATTTTTGTCAGTCACGATGAAGCCATGATCGGTAAACTGGCCACGCGTTTGGTTGTGTTTGATGGGGGCCAGGTTAAAGTCATAGAAAGAGGTTATGACTATTTTTTGGAGAACATTGGATGGGTCGAAGAAGAGATCGATGTTTCGTTTAAAAAAGAAGGCTCCACAAATAAGGAGATTTATTTGGAGAAAAAGGAGAAAAGTAAACAGCTTCGTTTGGCTCAAAAAAAACTGGCCAAATTGGAAAAAAGTCTACTAAAAATGGAGGCTGAACAGGAGGAGAACACTCTCCTATTGAGTCAGGCGTACACTGAAAAGAATAACGCTGACATGCGGAACTATGGAGCCAAAGCCAAAGACCTTCACAAAAATATTGAAACAAGCTACAAAGAATTGGAACGTTTACTTGAAGAAGAAGCGGGGCACCCTGATCAGTAAAATTTATAGCTGCATTTGACAAAAGGCTATTTTAGTGATTATGTCTAATCTACCCCTAACATTCCACCATGTTAAACTTTTTAAAAGATGGCCCTGACACTGATGATCATGGAGGGGCGCCATTTGTTTATGATGATTATACTGAACCACAAGTAGATTGGTTTATTTTGAATGGAATTCCTGACGACCCCCTTGAAGAACCTTCCCAAGACACAAGACAGTTAATCTTACAGCAACGGATTGATCTAGGGTTAGAGGCTCCTTTTGATATTAAAAATTTTAAACAAGCTGTTTTAGAGATATTTGGAGATGCTAGAAACTTTAGTGATAGTAGAGAAAAAGTTTTTACATGTGAGGTTAATTTTGGGGGCGCATGGCTTGCTCTATACCTTGTAAACCCTGCACCAGGCTATTTTACTGCTTGTTTTGACTACTCACTGGGTGTTCCACGTGTAATCCGATGTAAAGACGAACATGAAGCGTTAGCTTCTTTGAAAAAGCATTTACATGAACGATGGAGTTAAATTCACCCCGACCCTACCCCAAACTCTTTCGCATCACCGCTGCCTCAACCAAATCATCGGCAAAATCCAGGCCAAGTTTTTGTTTAAGCAGAATGTTAGAAGTGACATTGCGGTGCAGGAAGTGGTGGTCTTTGTGTGGACCAAATTCCATGCCCAAAATTTCTTCGCAAAGCTGAACATCTTCTTGGATTTCTTGGGCCCAGTCGTATTTTTGGGCAAGCTCTTGGAGGTTTTCCTTGTTTAGGAATTTACCCGCGTGTTGAAGTTCCCAAATAAGGGTTGTGAAGTGCGTGTTAAGAACATCCATGAGGCCTTTTTCTTGGGCGGCACGAAGGCCACGGCCGGTGCCGATGAATTCCGGCGGGATGCCCATGGAATAACAGGCCGCGGTGAATTTGATAGCCCGCGGTAGCGTCACCTCGCCTATTCCGCGGCTGTACCCAAGTAAACCAACGTGCTGGAGACGTTCCCGACGGCTTGGTACATGCTTAGCCATGTCATTGATGTGTGGAGCGTATTTTTCGACTGTGGGACGGTAGAATGATTTGAAAATGTCATTTAAATCTCCGAGAAGTTTAAATTCTTCGTCACTGAATTTAACGGGTTTAACATCGCTTAATTCTTCTCTCATATAAGCTAGGGCTTCTTTGACCTGCTCCAAAGGATAGTCATAACGGAAAGCAGATTGAATGGTGACGGTTTTTACTCCCTCATATTGTGGGAGGCTTTTTTTAATGTTTTCGGGATTAATGCCCCCTCGGAACGGCAGGGATCCGGTGCCAATAATTGGATAAATTGGCACGCCATGCTTTTCACCAACTCGATACATTTCTCGGAGTCCCATCCGGGTAGCCAGCATAGCCGGCGCAAAACCAGCGTTCAAAGCTGGATCAGAGCGCGCTAAGAAAACACGCATATACGGCGGTAAATCTTCTTTAAAAAATTCTTCTAACACAGTTCCACACCCCGCCATGTCTTCTACGCTTTCAAAAATTGGAATCATGTGCACGTAACCTTCCCCAAATTCACTATTTTCAAAAATGTCTTGGTGTAGTTTGGCGGTTTTTTGAAAAGTTCTTTGCACGTGCAAAAGCTGCTTAGCCGACGTTGTCATGGGCAAAATAAACTCAAATACCGGCGGAGAATGTAATTCGAGCGACTTAGTAAATTCAGCGGCCGAAAGTACACTCATGTACGCTCGTGCCAATTTAAAAGTCTTTTCTTCCCAAATATTTGGCACACGAATAGTAATAAATTTATCGCGCCCAACCTGTGTTTTTTGAAAAGTCTCTAAATGAGTGGACATTAAACGCTCGATCATAGCCTCGTCCGCAAACTTACCCTCCCAGTCCCACATGTATTCATCGCAATCCAAAGTAACTAGATTTTCATAAACTTCCTCTGTTTCTTGCTTAGATTCAATAAAAGGATCGTCCCCCCAAAAAGGAATCCCAGCGTTATCCGGGTGCTGAGTACCCATTAGGATTGGGATGGTGCGATTTTTGTTTGATGAAAACATTGTTGTTATGAACTTACCTTTAAAATAGATTGAGTTGCAAGCCTCAATTTAATCTGGCCTCGTCTGTTGACGAATTTTTATCTTGAATTATAATGCAAGGTAATAAAATGAATTTACATCTTGTTTCAACCACTGGCGCCGCCCCGCCTGAATCTGTTTCTGAGGGAGCGCTAAGTTTAGTGTGCAAAGTTCAAACAACAAATCCAGCTGTAAATGCTAGTAATCTAGCTGACGCTTTAACTGAAGAAACAGGCATTGCAAAATATAGAATTAATAAAGCTTTAACTAGTCTTAATTCTGGTAACCCTCTCCCAGAAAGGGCCTGCCCAATTAGCATTTTGGTAGATGGTTTAAAAGCTGTTTTAAAATCTTTAGAAACTGATCCTTTTTCTATAAATGGCCAAACAACAATTGATCCTGACCCCATTAGAACTTTTTTACAGGAAAGGGGTATTTCTTTTAGTCAGGCCGCTCAAATAATGGAATGGACTGCTAGCCAGCTAGGGATGCTACGTAATGAAAGGCTAATTAGTGTAAATCGCGTTCAATATGAGGCTTGGTTGGAGCTAAGACAAAACTTAAAAGACTCAGCGTATGTATCTTTTTTACAAGCAGCGATCGCTGACAAACAGTATAGACACAAATCGAAAACCCCTCCGCCTTTAAAAGGATCAACCCCTGGAGTTGACCCTCACTGGATTCTTCCAACTAATCGAGGTGCTCATTATGGCTGGACTGAAAGCCCAGGCTTCTATGCCCTTTCTAATCAAGCTGGTGGAGTCCAAAAAAAAGCTCGCATCCCCAACGAAGACCCTTCTATTTGGGACAGCTATGGAAATTTTCCAAAACGTCGTTATCCTTTAAATTTTAAATCTCGAAAATGAATTTTGTAAATAGTTATCCTTCATCCTCAGCATTAGATGAAGACCCTTATGAGGCAGAAGCCAAGGGTTTAATAGGTACAATTCAAGAAGCTAATCCCACTATAAATCGCACGAAGTTAGAAGCCGCTGTAAGCGCAGAAAGACCCGGTCTTACTAAGGCTGTAATTGCAGCAGCTTTGACAAATCTCCACGAAGGGAAACTTGCTGAAAGTCATGTTTTAGGAAAACTTATTTTACCACTAAGATCTATATTAGATCGTTTACATCATGATCCTTTTGCTGTTACTGGTTACGCTCAAGTAGATATGGCTGTAATAAGATCTATATTAAGTGGTTACGGTGTAACAAAAGCTGCGGCCTGTAAATCTATGAGATGGCCTAGCCCTGTTCTTCGGTGCTTAGTTTCAGGGGCAATGGCTACTGTAAGTCGATCTCAGCATGAAGCTTGGGTAAGATTAGAAGCCCACTTAAGAGAGACTGGAAAACTCCCGGTTCCCCCAAAAAGACCAAAGTTTGAAGCCCCTGAGGAGGATCCCCAAGAAAGCCCCACTGAATTAATGGAACAAATTCAACTAGAAAACCCCTTGTTTTCAGAGGAACTTGCTATCACAACCATAAAACACCGAACTAGGTTAGCTGCTCACCTAATACGAGAGTGTTTTAATTTGGACGTTGAGTACCAATCACGTGAAGTTTGGCAAAAGGTGATTGTTGTTTTAAAAGGAATATTAACTGGTTTAAAATCAGACCCTTTTCACGTTATTGGAGTGAGTCCTCTAGATACAACTGATTTAAGAGATCTTTTGGATGAGCTTGATATTGACCCTCAAGATTTTTGTGGAAAACTGCCTTGGAAATGGGCTCAATTTGCGGAAGATGTTGCCGCTGGACGGGAAATCAAAGTTGACCATAGGCAATTTGGAGCTTATGAAAAACATCTAATAAAATTACGTTTACAAAGGGATAAGCAAAATGATAAGCAAACTGGTAAGAAACCAATACCTGTATCAGCGGCTAGAGTTACTTCTTCTTCTGAGGCTGAACAATGGTGGGAACAATACGCGAGTAAAGAAACTAGTGAATTCCCTTGGGGATGGACCGGCAGCAGCAGTCAAGGAGGGACAAAATGGTATCGCTTTAATCCTCCTGAAGAGGATGGGGCTCTGGGTGGAGTAAGGAGAGGAAGGAAACTGAGATAGCATTGACTTATAGAGATTTTTAGGTATAGTAACGCTCCTTGGCTGCTATCAGCCGCTATCTTTCAACATTCCAACCCACCCCAATGGAAGGATGGGCGTTCTGGTGTATGCCAGGGCGCTTGTTCCTTTACATTACAATTCCTACTTTCTTTCCATTCCCCGCACGCAGGAGTTCAACATGCGTCAATTCCATACCCCACCCCCCAGGTGGCTTCTAGTGGTCATGGTCGCTCTGTTCGCGATCTGTGGCATCCTCAAGGTGTCCAAACACGTCGAACCGACCCGGTTTGATCACCGGGTCCGCGAGTACCACTCCCAGGTCGGCCCCGAGGCCGTGAACCTGGTTCTGGATATCGCCTTCACCTACACCACCGAGGAGGAGTACCAGGGCCTCCTGATGGTCGTGAACTTCGACACCTACCCCACTACCACCATCAACGAAGTCCACGAGACACTCGAGTGGATCAAGTGCGTCCCCCATCTGAGCCTCTACGAGCAGATGGACATGAGCCAGGAGTCGCCCTTCCAGGAGATCTCCGCCCTCAACCAGACGCTCTACGGTCTCAACGCCTTCAAGGCCGGTCTGGACATGGGCACGATGGCCCCGGAGGACTCGACAAAGTTCGACCAGCTCGTGGCGGACTACGATCAGGCCTATGCCACGGCCAAGGCCCTACTGCCGAGCGGCAACCTCCACCACCTCGAGGACACGGCTCTGCCCGAAGACACGGGGGGCGGCCTCCCGGACTTCGAGTCCATGGAGGAAGTGCCCTACCCGGTCGAGCCCCCCGAGGAGTTCTTCCAGGATGGCGGGCTGTAGGAATTCGTGAAATCGACAAGCGTACCAGCCTCCCCGCCTAACATATCTGGCGGGGGGCTTTGCGTATCTTAAAAAAAGATGAATATAAGGTTGACATCTTCCCCTCTTCACGTATGTTTATTCTCCTAGGCTGCTATCAGCCGCTATCTTTCTTCAAGTCTCCATCCCCATAGTTATGTTAGAGGATGGGCGTCTGGTGTATGCCAGGCGTTTGTTCCTTTACACATAGCTTTCCCGCGCAACCCTGCGCATGCTCTTTGAAAGGAGCACTTCATGTCACTGCATGTCCCCAAAAAACTCCAGACCCTGGGCTTGCCCCAGACTGGTCTGTTGAAGCTGGGCAACACCCGCTTCTTCACCCACCGCTCCCGCTCGGGTGCGACCAACCGCCTCCTCCTCCTGATCATGGGCGTCCTGCTCATGCTCGGGGTGGTCTCCGCATCCTACCTGTTCTTCAACTTCCACGATCCCAACAGCCCGAACCACGTTGAGATCGAGATCGTGGAGCCGTTCGCTCAGGCGATCCCGGAGAACTTGGAGACCGACGCCCTCTACCTGGAGGTGGACGTCTTCTACATGTTCGCCTCGCGTACGCTCCTGATCTGGGCCATCGAAGAGGCGATCGAGGCGGGCTTGCCTTCCGAGATCACCGAAGACATGGCGGCTCAGACTCAGACCATGATCCTGGAGTACGGCACGAAGGGCCGGGCCAAACTGGGCTCGGCAACCATGCTCAAGAACTTCATGGAGGAGGTCGAGGTTCACACCGGTCAGAAGAGCTCTCAGTCCGGCAGCATCGGAAGAGGCTTCGAATACTCTTCGCTGCAGGACGCCACCTTCGACGACTGGCGCAAGATCTACACACTGGCCCGCACCGTCGGCATCCTGGACTCTGAGACCAAGATGATCAATCGCAACCACCCTCAGAGCGCCTGCTTCCACCCCCACAGCGACATCGCTACCAGGTTCGGCTCCATTGTCGAGAACTTCTGCGAAGTCTTCCCCTCCGAGTGCGCAGCCCAGGGCTACCCCATGACCCTGGATCCCGACCCCCGGGATATCGCATTTGAGGCTCCCAACCTCTACCCCCTGGCGGTCGAGTGGGCCTTCGCCTGGGTCATCGAAGAGGCCAATCAACAGGATCTCCCCCAGGAGGTCGTGGCCCGCATGGAGGCCGAGGCCGAGGCAACCATCAAGGAGATTCCCTTCCACTACGTCAGCAAGAAGCTGCCCAGCACCCTGCTCGCCGAGCTCATCATGGAGATCGAGGAGCACAGCGGCCTCAAGCGCCCCACCGGGCAGGTCCCCAACCCGCCCACGGCCACCGCAAAGTCCGACGTCTCCCACGGCGACCAGATGCGGCTCATGGTGACCCACTTCGAGCACATCACCCCCAGCATGAGCATGTCGGTTCCCCCGCGCTGCTTCTCCTGCCCCGCCGCGCTCAACTGCTACGAGCGCGAGCTCCAGAAGGCCCTTCTGTACATGTGCGGCATCTTCCCCGAGAAGTGCGCAGCCCAGGGCTACCCGGAGATCATGGACACGGCCTTCGCCTGGGCCATCCCGGATGTGCCCGCCGAAGAGCTGGAGCCCATGGAGCTCCCGGACCCCTTGGTCATCAAGGCCGAAAGGGAAGCCCAGATGGAGGTCTTCCGGAAGCGCAGCCGGGAGCGCTCCAGCGCTAGCCCGTCCCCCACCGCCAGCGCCAACTAGAGTGTGAAGCTATGATGAAGTGAACAAGTGAGTTACAGTCCCCCGTCACTTGTTGTCTCGGGGGGCTTATCGCGCCCAAATTTAAGCCCTCCCCAAAATCTGATAAGCCATTTTTTTCATCTCCTCCTCCCCCACTGAATCTTGATGATCGTAACCTAAGCAATGCAGTAATCCGTGTATAAACAAAAACTTCACTTCCTCTTCTAGTGATTGCTCTATTTCAGCGGCATTTTTGGCCGCGGTCTCCACAGATATAAAAATTTGACCTAAAGAATGCTCATCTCTCATCATTTTGTCCTCTATTTCACGATTAGCAAAAGAGAGCACATCTGTTGGTTCGTCTTTCCCGCGTGTTTCTTGGTTAATTTTTTGGATTTCTTGATTATTGATTAAAACTAACTCAACTTCTTGTTCGGGAATTTCGAGCAAGGTGATGGCTTTTTTGAGTAAAGGAGTAAAATCAGCCTCTTTGAACGGCACCTCAGCCTGATTTACAAAAATTAGTTTAATCATGGGCTCAGTTTAGCGATTATTTGGGGGAGATGCCACTCCCCCGGCTATTTTTTGAGTGGGGGAGGGGCGTAGGTGTTGATTAGCTAACCACCCAAATGTTGATTAATCAACATTTCAATTTTTGGGCTATTTTGATTGTCTAGACATGTCTAGACACGTGTCCGGACAAAGTATAGTATGTGTCTAGACATAAGTAGACACGTGTCCGGACAAAGCACTCTTTCCAGGTTAAAATGTGTCCGGACAACAGTAGACAGCTGTCTACTCAAATGTCCACTCGTGTCCGGACAAGGTGTTGTTACATTATTAACATCAACCGATAAAGTCCCTGTCAATTGGTCAAAATTCTTGCTTCATTTCATCATTTGACTAGTTGACAAACATTACCTATAACCTCCCAAAATATGCCTCCTACTAAAATGCTTAGCCGAAAAGAGGCGGCTAATCGCCTCAAAATCTCGGTACGAACTCTAGACCGCCATATTCGTCGTGGTTGCTTTGATATTAAGCGGTCTAACCGTAGTGTTTGGATTTCTGAGCCCTCTTTTGAACGTTATTATCAGGGGCAGACAGTTGATGAGGAAGGTGACTTAAATGCTCACTCTCCAGACGAAATTATTGCCACTATCGAGGAAAATATCGATAATCCAACCGAGGTAGGCGCGGTTTTTTCCAAAAAACAAGACCACGAGCCTTTGACTCCACATGAGCATGATTATCAGCTTGGTCCCGCTAATATTTACAAAAACTTCTACGAGGAACTAAAAGATAACTATGATGAACAGGTAAAACGCCTAGAAGGAGCGCATTATCGAGTGGGGCAGTTGGAGGCCCAAGTTAAAAGCATGGTTCCTTTAATTGAGTTTAAAAAAGAGCGTAAAAGACTGCTTTTAATGGATCAACAATATAAAGACAAGTTAAAAGAGACTAAGTATCAGGTTAAAAAGGCTCATCGCTTATTTGAAAGTGAGCGACTCAATAAAAACGTTTACGTGGCCTTGGTTTACGGTTTATTGGCGCTGCAACCTGTTTTGTGGGTACTTATTCAGTAATTGGTGTGCTTTCAGCTTCTAAACGATCCAAAGTCCCGCCAGGCTGGAGGAGTTGGTTTTCGAGAACTTCGGAATCTCCAATAATTGTGAATTTATACGGAACTTCTAAAATATTTCCATCTAACAGCAATAAATCATTGAGCATGGTGAAACTATTGGCAATTTCGGTAAGACGTAAATCATTCACGCTAATGGCCTCGGCGCCAGCGCCCCACCATTCATTTGTTAAATCCACCATTAACTCCACATTTAATTCATTATTTACGATCACTTCTAGGCCAGGGCCGAAAATTGGCTTTAAGCCCAGCAATAACTCGTTTTTTTCGATTTCCGCAACTAAAGTTTCGTAAGCAGAGGTTTGATCAGAATATTGTGAAAGCTGCGTCTCTAAATCCGAAATGTCTTGTTTTAGGCTTTGGTTAGCCATTTTTAGGACATAGATAGTACTAAGTACATCATTTTCGCTAACATCACGAGCAAGCAAGGCTTCTACGCCCGCGTAGGAACGAAATTGGAGAGCAATGAGCAATCCCACAATTCCACCAACCACAATTAAAGTGATTTTTCTATTCATTAACAAAATTTAAATAATTTGTGCTGTAGCCACCAATGTAGGCGGGGAGTGTTAATTCTTCTTGTTTTTTGAATTTAAATTCTAAGCCGGAATTTTTTACACGATCGTAAATACTACTAAGTTGATCCTCGTTAGTTAGAGTTTGGATTACCAAATCCGGGATTTCGGTAATTATTAAAACTTCAAAAGGCGGCAAAAGCTGGAAATTATTAACCAAAATACTATTACCAGCACTAGAAATAGGGGAGGAAACAACAATTCGCTGATCATTAATAGCAATCCCTTCATACGGAAAAGCTCGCAAAATATTCACTAAATCACGTAAATCCGAAGCGCGCACCATAGCACTAGCATTGATTTCTAGATTTTCGCGATCCACAGACTCAGCATCATTAAGTTGAATGACTACACCCTGTCCGGACACCTCGGTTAAACCAAGAGTTTTCTTTAAATCATTCAAATAAGTGTCGTCAATTCCACTGTAAAGTCGGGCTGTATTGTCTTGAGAGGCCTCCACTTCACCACTTAATTCATTTAACTGGGATTCCAATTCTGATTGTTCATCTTGAAAAATCTGGACAAGTTCCATTTGCAGATCATATTCATCCAAAGGGAAAGAGCTTGTCTGGACAACTTCACTTCGTAATTGCAGGGTTAAAAAAAGCCCGATTAAAAGTCCGGCGAGTAAAAAAGGAGCGATTTTTTTGGAAGTAGTGTTTTTCACATCTTTATTGTAACACTTTTACCAAACGCTCTACATTTTTTTCTGAATCAAACTAATAAAAATACCCAGCATAATAAAGCCAAAAAACACCTCTCCGGAAACAAAAACTTTGCCCAAAATAGTGTGGGGAACCATGTCTCCAAATCCCAAACTAGTTAAAGTCACTATAGAAAAATAAATATAATCATACCAATGATTCCCCGCGGCAACGATTCGCAGCGACTCATCTATTTGACTTAGATCCAAGAGAGCATAAACACCTGACATCCCTAAGGCAAAGAAAAAAGCCGTGAATCCCCATCTAATAAAACTGTTTCCATAAAGCGAGGTGGCTCCCAAAAATTTATACTCAAACCAGCTCCAAAATTTGTTTTGAAACCAAAATTTATCGCGTCGATAGTGCATTTTGTACTCGTAAGATTTTAATTCTTCTTCTACAAAATCCTTTTGGCGAAAAATAATTTCTAACGAACTATAAGAGCGTTCTAAAAGTCTAAAAAAGTCATCTATTTCGGTGGCTGGAAATTTTTTGCGATCTTTTTTGTATTTTTTGAGCTGTTTTTTAAATTCCTTATTCATTTCACTAAAATAATCGCGACACTCCTGTGTTTCGTACATTAAGCGAGATCTTAAAACAATGCGCAAAAGGTAATAATTGCAAACTGCGCGTTCCGTAAAATCGGTTTCCTTGAGCTCTTCCAAGCGGTCCTTGAAGATTTTTTTAAGCTTAGAGAACTCATCGTAATCTGGGCTTTCATCGATAATGTGGATTGCACTTTGGACGTCCATCTGGGGCGCATTAAGGGCTTTTAATCTATATATTTTAGCATTTTTTGGAACTTTTGGCAATGGGGTGGGGCGTGATGAGAGAGAATGGTGAGGATTTTCTCTGTTAAAGGGGTTGACTTTTTATCGTTTTTGTTTATAATAATTCTCCTTAACACACAATTTATGAGTGGACCGGTTTTAAGGCAGCACGGCCTCCCCGAAGAAACGGAGCGAATTGAACCAGCTTCAAATGAACTTTTGGGTGATTTTTTGATGACTTTGGATTCGATTGCTCATAACCGGTTTAATAGAGGGATTCCTAGTTATAGAGATTCTTCTCCCTACTATTCACCAATGATGCTGGATCGCTTTGATGATGATTGTACGGTGCATTACACTCCTTGGTTACCAGAAAGGCCGGGGAGAATAATGATTGAAACGCCTGATTATCGGATGGTTTATCAATTCTCTCTAAGATTCCCACATAATCCTGATTTAGAAATTCCTCGCGGAGATGATCCTTTTGAATATGAAGAAGATCCCGGGGCAATAGCTACGCGAGCTCCAATTGGCCATCAGGATCGTCCTCTTCAAATTGATATGGAGCTAACAGAAGTACAAGCACGAAATGATGATCCAGATTTAATTAGACATTTAAGAGGTGCTCCAAAAGATATTTTGCTGGATATTTTGCGCCAGATCAAAGATTTTCCTGGCCATTTTATTGGACACGTAATCCCAGATCATCTTAACCGAGAAGCTCCCCGTGCCGTAGCAGGCCGAGCCATTCGACATGAAGAAAATAGAGAAGAAAAAGCAAGGGTAGACGAAGCAGAAAAAGCGATGTTAGACGGGCTACAAAGCAGAGAACGAAGAGATCTTATAGCTCGTTTAGTTGGGTTAAGCCCTTCCAAATTAGATAAATGTGTAGATTGTGGGCAGCGCGGCGGACCACCTAGTCGTGAGCCGCGGGTGGCATGGCCAAAACCCTTACAATCACAATCTAATCAGAAACCTTTAACAAGGCGTAACCTTCTTGGAAAAGCAGCAACCGGTGGAGTGGCCGCTGCAACTGTTTTGACTTACGAACTATTTGCGCGAAAACTTGGTTGGATTTCACCGCTTAAGAATATGCATGACGCCCTTTATCCAGATGATGGAGAAAGGAATCCTGATCGACGAGTGTCTGAATTAGAAATTCCAGAAGATATTAGTGATACGGGATTGATTCTTTACACTGCTTGGCCTGTTTATGATCATCGAACTGGGCAAAGTTATGACACGGTAATGGATTCTGATCCATTGTCTCGCTACTTTTTTCAAGATCGTTTACAAATCGCTGGAGTAGAAGAAGAAATGGAGACTTGGACTGGAGATGATGAGCGAGTTTATCGTTTAACTGTTCCGAGTGAAGATACCGGAGAGGTTTTGAATGGTTCCCGCGGGAGATTAATGCAAGATGGAACTACTTGGGCGCACGTTTTGAACATGATTACTAAAGTGCGCCAAATGACTGACCGTCAAGTTATTAAATTTTTGGTGTGGTGGTTCAAAAAGACCTATCAAATTGATTTAGATCCATCTTCTTTTAAGATTAAACGTAACGATGATAAAAGTATTGATGATATTTATTACACAGGGTCAAATACTGATGAAAAAATTCGTTTCCAAAAAATTAGAATCCTAGATCGAATCCCGGAGAATAGTGCTCGTGGAAGAAGGGATACAGTACCCGAGCGTCGCCGTTTTACTTCTGATAATAATACGCATCGCCTTCTTTTATGGACTGGAGTAGGGCAGGACATATTGATTCCCGAATCAATGCTAATTGACGCAAGTGAGCGAGAGGTGACTTTGCCCTTACGGATGAATGACGCAAAGGGAAGAGAAAAAAAAGCGGGTTCAGTTGATTTTACCTGGCAAGAATTTGCGCAAAGTGTGAGACGTTATTTTGAAAATCGTGATAAAGGAGAATCTTTTATTCGCACTAAGCCAGGAACAAATGAAAAAGTTACAACCAGCGCTCTTGAACACTATGTAGCGGCTAACGATCCGATTGTAAAAAGGATCGTGGCTAAATTATGTAAGGGCTGCCAAACTAATTTTGCCAAAGCGGATTGTATTCGCCGATTTATCCAAGGGCAGACTGAATATGATTGGGAAGCTGGCGAGGAAATTAATCGACCAGCGGTGGCAACACTTATGCATCAGTGGGGTGACTGCAATAATCTAACTGTGGCGGCGGCGACTTTGTTTAAGGCGGCAGGACTCCGCGTAGGGATTGCTTATGCTTATGATGATCCAGCTAAACAAGATCCTAATAGTGCCGATTTTGGGACTGCTAGTCATGTTTTGGTGGCGATTCACAAAGATAGCTTAAAAGGATCTGGCGTTGATTGGTACCCAAACACCTATACAATTGGAAAAACAGAAAAATGGGTTCTTTTTGAGCCGCAACACATTGCTGACTTTGGTGATTTTAATCTTGGGAAAAAGATGACTGCTACCCATATTCGAGAGGTGTGATAAAATAGATCCATGAATCATTGGAAATTTTTGCTGTGGTTTTTGGGGTTGCTGGGGGTGCTTTATTTTGATCATGATTTGTTGCTTTGGATGGCCGAGCATCGGATGTCATTTTTGGATGAATTCATGATGTTTTTAACTGATTTTGGGTTGTTGTTTGGGGTGATTTTATTTGGGGTGGCACTGTTTGAGGAAAAATTGCATCGCCAATTGATTTTGGTGATTTTAGCTTTTTTAGTGGCGTTGGAGGTTAGCTATTTATTGAAAATGGGATTCCAGGTGCCGCGACCTTATGAAATGTGGGAAATTGCGGCCTTGAAAGGGGCTGAGGGATTTTCTTTTCCAAGTATGCACGCTTCTTTTATTTTTGCGGCTTTGCCTTTTTTTAAGAGCCGAAAATTACGGCGTTGGTGGTGGACATGGGCTGTTTTTGCAAGCTTGGTGGCGTTTTCGCGGGTGTATGTTGGAGTGCATTATGTGAGTGATGTTTTGGTTGGAGGATTGTTGGGTTACGGGATTGGTTCGTTTTTATATTATTTGGAAAAAGTGCATGGTTTTACAGATTGGTTAGGTGGGCATATTAAAGATCGCTTTGAAGTGCGGCGGCAGCTAGGACACGCGGGACTGGGAATGATGATAGTTTTTTTGATTTATTTGGATTTAGTGTCGAGCGGAGTTTTATTGTTAGCGCTTTTGGTTGGGGGCATACTGGTGCTTTTATCTTTATTTATGGAATTGCCAATAGTGGAACCAATTTTACAATATTTTGAAAGGCCGCATCATCGAAAAAGGTTTCCAGGCAGAGGGTCGTTTTTTATGGTTTTGGGGGCTTTGCTGGCTGTGATTTTGTTTGAAAAAAATGTGGCCATGGCGGCGATCGCGGTGATGGCGTTAGGGGATTCGGTAACTAATATTTTTGGGAGGTATTTTGGAGAAGTGAAATTGCCGTATAATCCGAAAAAAACCGTGGATGGGGCGTTGTTGGGAGTGGGCGCAGGGACGCTAGCAGCGTTCTTTTTTGTGCCTTTTCACGTGGCTTTGATTGGTAGTTTTTGTGCGATGTTTGTGGAAACTTTGGATTTAAAAATTGGCATCGAGATCGATGATAATGTTTTGGTGCCGTTAGTAGCGGGATGCGTGATGGGACTTTTGTGATAGGGTTTTGTTGTATGTACCAAACGTTTGACATGTTGCCCTGGCGCAACCTGGAAAGGTGGTATTCCTGTCAAGCTATTGTACAAGGGGTCTATTCAAAAGATTAACTCGTGTTTTGGGTGATTTATAATTTAAGAAAATTAATGTTAACACCTTAAAAATCTCTCCTTATTGTACGTTACGTTTGACACAACACGATTCCACTAGGTTCAAATATGGTATACGAGTCAATCTATTGTACCTATGCGAAAAGGGACATTCTAAAAACTCTTATTCCCACTCAATGGTGCCCGGCGGCTTGTTGGTGATGTCATAGAACACGGTTGATACGCCGGGCAGGCTTAAGATTTTGTCTGTCATAGCGTGCACGGTGGGCCAGTCAATTTCGGTGAAATTGGCGGTCATGGCTTCTTCGGAAGAGACGGGCCTGAGTACTACGGATTCGCCAGAAATCTCGCCAGACGCGGTTGTGATGGAGAGTGGAAGTAGTACAACTGGGAACTGCCAAATTACGCGTAATAAGTCGGCTCTAGTGATAGATTTCTGAACAATAGCGTCGGCCTCGCGGAGGAGGTCGAGGCGGTCACGCGTAGAAAATCCGGGCTTAACTTGGGCATCGGAAATAGCCTCATCGCGGAGGTGAAAAAGGACGCGATTAACTTCGAGAAATTGATTTGTTAGTTGCGGAGAAATGGCTTCTAGCTGCGCCCAGTCAGCCTGTCCAGACAAGACAACTGGGTGTCTATATGACCGGACATCGCCCTGAACGCCAACTGATTTCAGGGGCAAAACTTTGGCGGTTAGGTTGAGGTTTTTCGAAACTAAAAAGTCGTTGATTTTTGATTCTAATTCTTCGGCGTTGGGGACGGGAAAGGCTTCTTGCGCGCATAAACAACGAACGCCTAATCCTGGTCCGGGGAAAGGATGTCGCCAGACCATTTCGGATTCTAATCCAAGTTTTTCGCCCACGGCGCGGACTTCGTCTTTATATAATTCTTTGATTGGTTCAATGATTTTTCCTTGGCGAATTAGTTCTTCGATTTGCGGGACGCGATTGTGATGGGTTTTGATTTTATCGGCGTGTTTGGTGCCGCCACTTTCGATAGTGTCTGGATAAATTGTGCCTTGGCCAAGTAACCATTCATCGGGATTTAAATTTAATTCTTCACTAACTTTGCGTTGAACGTCGAGGAATTTGTCGCCAATAATTTTGCGTTTTTCTTCGGGATCATAAACGCCTTCTAAAGCTGCTAGGAATTCTTCTTCACCTTGATAAACATGAAGATTAGTAACGCCAAGTTTTTCAAGCGAAGCTTTGACTTGTACTCCTTCATTTTTGCGCATTAAACCATGATCAACAAAAAGTCCGTAAACTCGTTCCGCACCAAGGGCTTTTTCGAGCAACATAAAAGCCACGGTGGAATCGACTCCACCACTGATAAGTAGGAATACGTTTTGATCGCCGGCCTGATCTTTAATTCGTTTGAGTTCTTGTTCAATAAATTGGTCTAGACTCCACTCGCGTTTTAAATCGCACTGGTTTAAAAAGTTGTCGAGAATTTTTAGGCCGTTCGGAGTGTGGGTAACTTCTAAATGAAATTGAACGCTCCAACGTTTGTTCCCGTAATCAATAGCCGCGTTCTTACAATCTGTTGTAGATCCAATTAAAGTGGCTCCTTCTGGGAGGAAGGTAGCCTCATCAAAGTGACTCATCCAAACCTGTTCTGTTTCATTAATCCCTTCAAAAAGAGGATTTTTTTGCGGTGTAAAAGTAGCTTTGCCGTATTCACCTTTTTCGCCAGATTCAACTTTGCCGCCTAATTCGTGAACAAGAACTTGGTGCCCGTAACAAATCCCAAGTACTGGAATATCCAAGTGAAGGATTTGTGGATCACAAGAAAGGCCACCTTCAGCGTGAACACTTTGGGGGCCACCAGACAAAATAAGTCCTTTGTATTCATGGAGTTCGTCGGGACTGGCATCAGCGGATAAGATTTCGGAATAAACACCAAGTCTCCGGACGCGGTTAGCAATTAAGTGAGCATATTGACCTCCGTAGTCGAGGACGGCGATTTTGTCCATAAATTAACGGTTGGTAAAAGGTTGTTCCTAAGCTGTGGTTTAAGTTTAGCGGATGTTCATTTTTTTTTCATCTTTTTGTTAATTTTTCGTAATGTTGATGTGCTAGGGTTGTGGCATGAACCATCATTTTTCCTATTACCAACAGAGGCTCCGGCTTCGGAAAAACGACGAAGTTGTTGTGGATAAAATGTTGGATTTCATAAATTATGGAGGGGCGGCCATGATTTTTGGACAATTAGTTAGTGATGGCCCTTTTCGCTGGTTTAGTTTTTTACTTGGAGTTTTCCTCGTAATTGTGGCTTATGGTAGCGTGTGGTATTATTTATCTAGATTTAATTAAAATCATGATTACAGATTTTGACCTCAAAATTATTATTCCAATGTTGTCGATTTGTATTTTTGTAATTAGTTTTTTGTCTTTTATGATTTGGCAAGAGAAGAAACTTGAAAATCTAGAAAAAAAATCTAAAAAATAGGATTTGCAAAATTGGCAGTTGACACGTTGCGTGTTTTTTTTGTAGGATAGGGACCAAAATTAGTTATCCACCCTAACCCCACAAAAATGATCACCCCTAAAGGTGCTCCTGGTGAGCATGCTGATGATGAGCAACAAGGCGCTTATGCTTTTGTTGAAGAACTAGGCCGAGATGATCCAGTTGAACCATGCCTACAGTTAGTAGATATGGGGCCTTTGCAAGGTTATGCTCAACGTGAACAAGGAGCTAATGAAGGACATTGTTTGCGACCAGACCAAAACACTTGCCCTTATGGAATTACTGATGCCGCTGACCCTCCTAAAGAGTTTTTATATTTTAGCGGCCCAGAATTACAAACTGGAGCGCGTTTTCAAATCGCATCAACTCAACCAATATTTGACTCCCAGCTAACTCCCAAAATGCAAGGAGCCTTAGAAAATGGCGACGGAATGCTTGGTTATACAACAGAAGCCTTGGCTAAATGGAAAGAATTAATGAATTTTGCAGCTATGAGTCATCAAGAATTTGCACAAGAAACTCGAGAAATCATTGAGCAAGCGACCGGGAATCCTGACATTCAAAAAGCTTGTGCAATTTGTCGAGCAGCTCATTTTGCGTTTGCAACTGAAACTCGTCGTCGTGAAATAGAATCTACCGCCTAACCCCACCCCCATGGATAGAAGCTTAATACCAATTACACACGAAGTGCAGGACCCAGCGCAACTTGAGACTGATACTGGTTTTCACGCTGTCCCTGGTGATGTTGGTGAAAAATTCCCGTGCCATGCTGAAAGTCTGTCAGGTAAACGATATTGCAATCAGTCAATTGCGGATACTTCGGAGGGAGGGGAGATCTTCCCAGTTCCTCGTCACTATTTGAACCTTTATAAAGCCTTGAGAAAAGAGGGAGTTTCTGTAAGTCACGCCCTAAACAGCACACCACCACCAAATGAAGCTCAGCATACTCGGGCTTTTATGGATTTAACAAAAGCAATGCAACGAGCAAGAAGGTTTGATTCGCCGGAGAGAGCTTGTGCTACTTGTCGACAACAATTTTTAGATTGGCTTAATGGTAGTTTGTATGATCCCTATTTAATAGTAGCCTCAACCCCGGGAGACTGTGCTTTTCGAGATGCAGATCGTGATGATTGGGGAGCTGAAGAAGGTGAAGAAAATCTTAGAACTTGTAATCACAATGTAGTTACTCCTACTCGAACACAAATTAGTATGGAACAGGCTTGGGGTCAGGTTCAAAGAAAAACCCCTCGCATTCGCACCCTTTCAAAAGGGTTGATTGCAGTCGCTGGGAATCCTGAGCAGGCTTGTAAAGGTTGCCAAGCAACTATATTGGCTTGGCAAGAAGGCGTTATTGCCGATGAACCAATTGAAGAAATGGAGGCCCGACTTGCTTAATTTTCTGGAGTTAGCCGCTGAACAACTGTAACTGTACGCGGATTTGGGCTAATTAGATTTCCATTTGTGTCACGAATGTTGCGGAGCTGAATACTGAAATGCTCCTCGTCTTGATAATCCATACCGCGAGTATGAAGGCGAACATGACCATCCCAAACATCAATGTAATCAACGTAAATTTGATCTGTTATTTCGGTATTGGCGTAATCTAAATCTGTAATTTCGTAGTTGAGGGGATCTGAGGCAGTGGCGATATCGAGGGTCTCGGCAAATCCAATATCGATTTGATTTAAAGCGGGAAGTTCATGATAAAAAATACGGGGACCGGATTCGTCTGGGAAAATTTCTAATTCCAAAGTTTTGTCGTAATTAAGAGTGTCTTTGAAAAAGGCAATGTTTTCGCGGACATCAAATTGGTTGCTTTGAAGCGTGGAACCCGCTGGGGTTTTGACTGTGATTTCGTAATAATCGTTTTCTGTGCCTGGTTGTTTGATGAGTTCTAGGCGGTAAGTGTCTTCTTGAATTGTTTGGGGATTAAGTTCGATTTCGTAAGTAAAAGTGGCGGTTTCGCCGGGGTCGAATTTAACAATATCACCCCAGCCAACATAATTTTCCATGCTCTCTTCGGTGGAACCAATTGAGGTGAGAGTGGCGCCTTTGGGGACAAAAACGCGAACATAGCCTTTGTATTCACCGCTTAAAGGAACGTTGTATTCACCGTTGTGGCGGAGCGTAACTTCGGCGGTGGCGGTGGGTGTGTTGGTGGAAAGATCAATGTTGTAATGAACTTCGCGGGTTAAATAACGATCAGATTTCATGCCGCCAAAGTTCGAAACATTTACCGCTAGGAGATCAAAAGGGTTTTCAATATCAGGTTCGGGGAAGGCTCCATCCCAACCATAATGAGCTACTTTTTTGGAAAGAGTGGAATTTTCGAAAGAAAGCAGGATGTCTTTTTCATTGAGGTTGCGAGTGATTACGTCGCTTAAATTGCGCCACTGCCAAGGAGAAAAAATCATTTCTTTAAGTGTGGCAAAAGCAAACTGTTTAATAATGTCTTTGCGGGTGCTGAGAGCTTCTAAATTATGACGATCAATGTCCGAAACCGCGGTTTCGAGAGTTTCGAATAAATTTTCTTCCGTAAGTGTAAGGCCGTCAATTTTAACTGGTTCGTAAAGGCCGACCACGTCTTCAAGAACGGAAAAATTCACCGCAAAAAGGCCGTCGATTTCAACGTCATAATAAGTTTTGTAAAAGAAGTCGAGGATGTCTTCTTTGGCTTCGAGGAAATTGGGATTGTAGTTGGCATCGCGGAAACTGTGACCAGCGTAGGTGTCGGAGTTTTTTTCGAGCAATTCGTCCATGGGATAGGGCGGAGAAATATAGTCGTGATCATCGATTTCGCCGTAAACATCGTTGAAGGAAATGCCGGTGGGAAGGCCGTGATTGAATTCGAGCAGGGCGTAAGCGGTTATAAAGCCGCCGGTGGCGCGCAGCTCGGTGTCGTTTTGAAACAAGATAAGATAATTGCGCGCGGTTCCAGGCCAACCTGTTAATTGAAGAGTATTAGGGATGAAAGTGCGAAGCGCACCCAAAGCTGATACACTCCAAAAAATTGCGAGTAAAAGTGTCCCCGCTAAAACATGGATTAGGATTTTTCGCTTGGTCCAGTGATGGTGCCGAGAAAGGACTTTGTGAGCGTGTTTTAAAAGGCGACGAGAGCTGAACATGATTTAAGAATAGCGTTTTTTTTAAATGGGCGCGAGGGGGAGTTGAGGTAAGCATTTTTTGGCACATGCGTAAGCACCCCCGGGTCATAGACTCGGGGGCGCGGTGTCTGGTCGGTGAGGACTGGACGTTGCCTATTCGGGGTACTGGCCGTTGATTTCGCTACCCCAGAGTGTGGGGGAGGTCTCCGGGGCGGGGGTGAGACGGCTGACCAGCGAGGGGAACGGCAGAACCTCCGCCTCAGGCGGACAGGTCATAGCGAAGTAGTTGCCCAGGGTGGTGCGGGCCAGGTTCTGGCAGCGCTCCAGCGTGCTCTCCTTGCGGCTTTGGGCGGAGAGTACGCGGCTGGCGGCCATGCGCTCGGTGAGGACCTTCTCGATGAGGACTCGATCCCGCGGGGGGACGTCCTTCTGGTCCTTGACGAAGGCCACGGCCGCCTCGAGGCCGTATTCCTGCTTGTAGCCCTTGAGGGCCACCTGCATGGCCTCGTCGATGAAGGGGAAGTAGTGGCGATCCAGACCGTAGGTGTCGGCAGTCTCCTCGAATACAGTCAGAGCTGAGGACTCGTCCTCGAGGATGAGCTGAACATCTCTTTCTGCTTGCCTTGCTGCGTCTTCGGCGGAGCGATGGAAGCAGTAACAGACGATCAGGCCGACCAAGGCCAGGCCGACCCAGAAGATCCAGCGGTGAGGGGAGGGAGGAATCATTCTTTCACGTCTCCTGTGGGAATGGGGCTTGGAGCCCTAAAAAATCGGACTACTGCCCTCTAAGAAAATAGACTAACGCCAATCTCTCAAAGAACAGCCCAACTTCCCGATGAAGCTCGCTCGCAGATTTAGTGCGAAAAGATTCATTCGGGGCGGGAGAAACAGCTTAAAAATAAATCACTAAAAAGTCAACCCGTCGTTTTTTTATTTTCCTGGTTTTATAATTCTCCAAACCTCTTAATAACAAAATCTCGCTCTAGTGCCTCGAGAAACCAACCAGCTTGTGGGCCAGATTCTTTGCCGAGTAAGGCAATATAAATGGCGGAAAAAGCGTCGCGAGGTTCCAGTTTAGATTTGTTTTTGAGTTCATGAATTTGGCCGTGGAGCTCTTCACCGCCTAAGTCTGGATTGGCTTGAAGGAGGTCGGCAATGGATTTTAGGAAAACTTTTTGATCTGTTGTTAGAGTGCTGGCAAGTTCGGGGACTTGTTGTTGGATTTCGAATTTGGCGCGCTCGCCCGCAAAGTTATTGAGCCACATTTTGGCAAATTCGGCGCGCTCGCGGGCTTCGGTTTTATCGTCATTGGTTAGGGGAGCCTCTTTCATTTTCGCTACCTCTTCAAGTGGATCTAGGTGAGGGATCTGGACCATGAAGGCCATCTTGGAAAAACGTGGAAAGTATTTTTCTGTGATTTTTTCTGGGTCAAGTTGAGCGTAATGAAAAGCCCTTCCTAAATCTGGAGTTTCGGATTTTTTGTCAAAGTAAATACGAGCACATTCATCGTGGTTATCATAAAGACGAGGAATAGTATCCCCACTAATTTCAAAATCAATTGGTTTGTTAGGTTTGCTGCGCACCATTAAAAATCGGAGTAATTCCGGAGGCATGGTTTCGGAAACTTCTTTGGCCGTAGCACCCAGCCCTTTAGAAGCACTCATTTTAGCACCACCAAATAAGAAAAATTCATAAGGAATATTAAAAGGCACTGGTGCTTTTAGAATTTCTTTACAGATGCCGGAACTAACATCGTGCGAACCACCAGCGGCGTTGTGATCTTTTCCAGACCCTTCAACGTCTACTCCAATTTCATTATCCGGACGAGGAAATCCAGCCCATTTAATAGCCCATTCTACTTTCCATGGAATTTTACCGCGACCACCAAAAGGAGCAACTTTACCCTCATGGCCGCAACCGGCTGCCCAAGTCACTTTGTCTTTTTCACAAACATAAGTAGCTAGTTCGCCGTCAAAATCAAAAACAGTGGTAGGTCCAACTTTCCCACATTTTTCACAAACTATTTGCAAAGGATTCCAGTTTTCACGTTTTACTGAACCACTAGCTTTGCGATAAATCTCACGAACGCGACCTGGATTTTCACAGGCTTTTTTAATCCATTCATCATAATTTCCCGCGGCATATAAATCACTAGCCCAAATAAATTTAGTATGGTTTTGTTCGTTAAATCCAAGTTTTTCAATTACTTCAATGAATTCATTTCCATAGTGCCGCGCAAAATTATTTTCGGGCGTGACTTCTCCTGTTGGACGACCATTTTCATCTGGTGCAGGGATATCTTTGAGCGGCATTCCCATGTACGGGGTATAGGCTTCTTCATCTAAATAAACTGGCAACCCATCCATGGGATCGACGTCATTGATTTCGTAATAAAAAGTGGCTTTTCGTCCTTTTTGATTCAGTGCTTCGGCTAAAACTCCGTGAATAATCACTCCTCTTAAAGATCCAATGTGAACCTTCCCGGAAGCAGTTTTTTCGTCACGAAGAATTATTTCGCGATCCTTGTCCGGATTAGCCGCAATTATTTGATCCGCAATGTCATCAACCCAAAAAGCCATAAAAATATCTGTTAAGTGTGTATAAGATACCAGATTTTAGGGATTTTTCGAAAAAAACTTAAGCTCCCATTGGAACTTCTTGTGCTTCTTCCTCGAAAGAATGGCTTTTGTCGATATCGTAAAAGCGCATTTGTTCTTTTTTGAACATTAATTCAACGCGTCCGACTGGTCCATTACGATGTTTGCGGATGAAAATATCTGTAAGCCCAGCCCGGTCTGTATCTTCTTCGTAATAATCTTCGCGGTAAATCATAAGAACCACATCAGCGTCTTGCTCAATTGCTCCAGACTCACGAAGGTCAGAAAGTTGTGGGATTTTGGAAGGACGATTTTCTACGGCTCGAGACAACTGAGAAAGGGCAACGATTGGAATTTTTAATTCACGTCCTAGGGTTTTTAGAGAACGGGAAATTTCGGAAATTTCTTGAACACGATTAGCAATATTTCCTCCGGCTCCGGTAATACTCATGAGCTGAATATAATCAACCATTAACATATCCAAACCATGTTCCATCTGAAGGCGACGGGCTTTGGCTCTAAGTTCGGCAATAGACCCAGAAGTTGAATCATCAATAAAAATTTTGGCAGAGTTAAGTTCATCCATAACCGTTCCAATACGGGCAAAATCTTCTTCACTTAATTTTCCAGTACGTAATTTCCAGGAATCAACACTTAAAAGTGAACAGAAAAGTCGTTCTACAAGTTGTTCCTTGGACATTTCCAAAGAGATAATGCCAATAGATTTTTTGTTCTTAGCCATGTTTTGAGCAATATTTAGGGCAAAACTGGTTTTACCCATAGCTGGACGTCCGGCAATAATAACCAGATCAGAAGGCTGTAAACCTGATAAAAGATTATCTAAACTACGGAAGCCAGTGGCAAGCCCTCGATATTTGTCTTTTCCTTCGGCGTCATGGAGGTCTGAAATTTTTTCGTAAGTTTGAGTAAGAATGTCCTTGATATGGACGAATTTATCTTGAATAAAGTTTTGGGAAACATTAAAAAGAGCTTTTTCTGCGCCTTCGATTAGTTCTTCTATTTCTTTGGATTCTTCGTAACCCAACCCGGCAATTGTTTGGCCAGCTTTGAGTAATTTACGGAGAGTGGATTTTTGTTTAACAATAGTGGCGTATTGAAAAATATGGGTGGCCGTAATAACAATGTGGGTAAGCTCTGCTAGATAAGAACGGCCACCTACTTTTTCCAAACTATTATCCTCTTCTAAATGGTTAGCAAGAGTGATTAGGTCTATCGGGTTGCGCTTTTGGAAAAGCTCGAGAATGGCACGATAAATAATCTCATTTTGTTCATAATAAAAGTCGTCTGGCTTTAACAAGTCAGCCACTTTAATAATCGCGTCTTTATCAATTAAAAGAGCTCCGAGAGTTGATTTTTCGGCTTCCTGACTGTGAGGGGGCACCTTGGCAGTAATATCGTCGGACATGTTTAGAGTTGCGTGAATAAGCTGGGAAGCTAGTTTTGCACAAAGGAAAGCTGTTTTCAAGTGTTCATTTTTTATTAATTTTTTTGTAACCAAAAGTTCATGACTGATGTGTTAAAAGAGAAGAGTGAAAACAGAACAACAAAAATTAGGGCAGCAAGGAGAGGATCTAGCAGCGCAATATTTACAGGCGCAGGGTTACAGATTAATTGGAGCAAATTATCGAATTCGGACCGGTGAAATTGATTTAATTACACGAGAAAAAGAAACCTTAGTTTTTGTAGAAGTTAAAAGTAGAAAGTCACAAAAATTTGGTAACCCTTTGGAATCTATTGATCAAATTAAGTTGCAAAAGCTTATAAAGGTGGCCCTAACTTATGTTCGTGAGTATAATTGGAGCGGTCCTTTTAGGATTGATGTGATTGGAATTGACTGGAATGCTCCTAATGGACCTAAGATTCAACATTTAAAAAATGCCCTCTCATGAATTTTCATAAAAAAGCGCTGTTGATTGGCGCGATTACAGTTTTGCTCTGTGTTGGAGTTGTTTTGTGGGTTTTTGTGATTGATAAAGGGACTTTAACGATTGCCGGAGACTCTGATTTTTCTATGGAAATTTCTGGAGGAAAATTAAAAGTACCAGAAAAAAAGAGCTGCATAAGTGATCCGTGTTTGGTGCGACTCCCAAGTGGATCTTACGAAATTTTGCTAACTAAATCCGGGTATTTTGATGAAACTCGTTCGGCAACTGTGAAAAGGCAGGGGGCAACTACTATTTCGATTGATTTTGAATATGTGCCAACCTTGGAATTTTCCGGAGAATATGATGAATTTACTGATTTGCTGGCAGCGCCAGATGTGAATGATAATTTTAGTTTTGCAATGGACACAACCTACAAAAAACAACGATTAACTTATACAGATTCCGAGACTGGAGAAGAGACAGTGTGGGCTTATTTTGACAATGAATTAAGTGATCCCGCGGTTTATGTTTCTCCTTCTATGGAATATGCGCTAGTACTAGATAAAGGAGCAGAAGAACAATCTCTTTATTTAATTGATGGAGTTGAATTTGCGCGTTCGTATTTAGGAAGCTTAAGTGAAATTCAAGAACTTGAATGGTCTTTGGATGATAAATGGGCCTTAATTCGGACTGAAAATGAAGAAGGAGTTTTGTGGTTGGTAAACACTGTGGAAGCGACTTTTGCGGAATTGCCACTAGAGTTTTCATTAGAAAAAATGGTTTGGGGAGTGGAGAACCAATTATTTTTTGCAACCAATGAAAATCTAGCAGACTTAGAAGAAAAAATTGAAGAAAGTGACAGTATGGATATTTTGGAATCACTTTTTACTGGTGGCTACAATGACATGTTGGATTTTTCAATTGGAGTTTTTGATGTAGAAGAAGGTGATGTTTCTTTGCTTTACGAAGTGCCGCTTGATTTAGAATTTGTTTATGAAGAAATTTCCTTATTTTATGATAAAGAAAGCGATCAGCTATTATTTACAGATGGAGCAAGGGTTTACGAAGTAGTTCAAGAATTTAGGGAGAAGTAGCTAATCGCCATTTTGCAATGCGGTGAATTACATTACCAATTGTGGACATTACTACGCCGCTAGCATTAGGAGTTTCGTTATTTGGATTTCCATTATGATCATGGGCTTGATCAATAAAGCGCCCCATTATTTCGTATTGAAAACGTTGGACTTGGCGTAGACCAAGAGATAATCCAGGCAAAAATCCAAAATTAAAATCATAAAGCCTAGTGTCGCAAAGCCAGACTTTTTTGTCTTCATCAAGCAACATATTATAAGCTTCGGCTTGAATATTAGAGGTGTAAATTAACTTGATAAGCTCCTTAATCGCCTTGCCTCCTAGAACATCTACTCCTAAATCACATTCCATATAAATTCTATGGATTTTTTCCATCATGTCATCAATTTGAGCCAAGATTTCGGGATCCTCTAAATCCTCTGTGTTAAGAGGTCGGGCATTAGGAATATATTTTTGACGAAGAACGTATTTTTTTGGGCGTTCCTTCCCATCTGGATAAATAACTTCGGCTCCTTCTTCTAATACTTCGGTGGGGGCAATTGGAACTCCGTAAGCTTTCAGAATTCCAAGATCACGATCAGCTAATTCGGGAGTCATGTTTTGCCAAAAACTCCAAGCAGCCGCGAGCTTATAAAGATAATCAGGATCTTCGGCGTCACGAAAAACATGATGTTCTGCCCCCTTGGACAGCCTTTCTCCTAATTGAATTGTTTCGGGCATAATTTAGGTGTAGAGGAGAGGGATAATAACATAAAATTAGGCTTTTAAGCACGTTTAATTTTTTATTCATTTTTTGTTTAAGTTTTCGTAATGGGTGTTGTGTCATAAAGGAACCATGCCATCAAAAGTTTACTCATGTGCAACGCGAGGAATTGACGCCGATCCGGTGGAAATTGAAGTTGATTTATTAAATGGTTTGCCGCGATTTACAGTAGTGGGATTGCCAGATGCGGCAGTACAAGAAGCTAAAGAACGGGTGCGTTCAGCGATCGTAAATAGTGGGGGTAAGTTTCCGCAAGTACGAAAAGTGGTTAATTTAGCGCCAGCTGATGTGCGTAAATGTGGCCCCTCGTTTGATTTGCCAATTGCGGTGGGATTGCTAATGGAATCTGAGCAAATACCAAAAGGAAAAGTGGAAAAGGCTGTGTTTGTGGGGGAGTTGGCATTGAATGGATCGTTGCGCCCAATTAGCGGCGCTTTGTCTTGTGCGTTGTTAGCGGAACAGAGTGGTTTTGAGGCGATTTTTGTACCCCAAGAAAATGCTAAAGAGGCGTTGCTTGGGACTTCATTGACTGTTTTTGGAGTGAGGCATTTGGGGGAATTAATTGCTCATTTAAGAGGAGAGGTTTTTATTGGGCCGGCGACGCCGGGAATGGCGCTGTTAAACGGATCTTCGTCGGCGCCGGCCCCCTTGTTTCTCCGTGGCCGCCCAGAGGCAATCCGGGCAATGACAATTGCGGCTAGCGGCAGCCACCACGCTTTGCTCTCTGGGAGCCCCGGCTGCGGGAAAACTCTAATTGCCAAACAATTACCCAAATTGCTGCCTCCTCTTTCCAAAAAAGAACAAATTGAATTAACACAGATTTATGGCGCAGCTGGGCTTTTAAAGTCTGAACAACCGCTTGTTACGACTCGTCCTTTTCGCGCTGTACACCACACCGCTTCGGTTACTTCTCTGATTGGTGGTGGGATTCCAGTTCGCCCAGGAGAAATCACTCTGGCGCACCGAGGAGTGTTGTTTTTGGACGAACTAACAGAGTTTCCACGCTCTGTTTTAGAAAGTCTCCGCCAACCGTTAGAAAGCCGCGCGGTCACAATCTCTCGCTCCCAAGGCAGTTACACCTTCCCCGCGCGCTTCACACTTATCAGTGCTATGAATCCCTGCCCCTGCGGTTTTTTTCATGACCCTCATAAGAAATGTATCTGCACCTCCCGCGAACGCCTTAAATATCAAAAGAAATTATCTGGTCCGTTTTTGGATCGGATTGATCTTTTTCTTAATTTAAAACCTCTTTCTTACCAAGAACTCTATGACGATAATTGGATTCCGGTTGAGCCTTGTTTAGATGTAATTTGTCTAGCCCGAGCAATTCAAGCAAAACGTTATAAATCTTCTGTGCTTTTAAACAGTGACCTTTCGGTACGCAAACTTTCTAAATACTGCGCTTTAACAAATTCTGCTGAAAAACTGCTTCGAGCCACTATGATTGATTATCATTTATCAGCGCGAGCTTATTCACGCCTTTTAAAGGTAGCGCGCACTATTGCGGATATGCAAAACAACGATGTTATTCACGAGCATCATTTATTAGAAGCTATTCAACTGCGTCTTACTCCTCTTCCGGCACCACCGTAAAAGTTTGTCGTCCTAATTCTTCGCCAGCCATGGTAACCACAAAAGTCCATTCGCCAAGTTGGTCTTTTCCCCAAAAACTAGCGCTATCGTGCATGCGGTAACCCCAACTAGCGTCAGTGTCCCAGCCATGTGGTTTTTTATAATTTCCTTCTTCCTCAAAAACTTGTCCATTATGTTCCCAATGCACTTCGACTCGTCCGGCTTGTCTTTTGGGAATAGTAATCGCCCAGTAAAGATTGATCTTTTCTTTTAATTTAACAGGTTGACTAGCAAAAATTTGACCGGCTGGCTCTCGATCTTCAACCGAATAAGTCCGAATAATCCCGGGAGGAAGTAATTGCGGGCTTTCAATTAAACATTCATCCCAGGGCTGCCTAAGTTCACGATAAGCCTGGCCTAATTCAGGGACGCTATCCATGGAATTTTCGGGAATTACATCTGCGGCTAGGGGCTTATTTGGAGCTGGGTTTGCTCTTTCGGCATGAAGGTTTCCTGGAATAGCTAAACTTAAACCTAAGGCTGCACCTAAGACGACATTTTTAGCTAAGCGCCCTAAACTTGGTCGCTCTAACGGTGGTGGGTCCAAGGTGTGAACACCAGTAGAAACCATTTGGGGAGTAGAAATGCGTTCAGTGGGAGAAACTATTGGAGTATTCGGTGAGTCTTTCATAAAAATTTAATTTTAATTTTCTACGTCACTATTATTTAACATCTCAGCAATAGGAGCAACTACTTCGATACCTTCTGCTTTGTTTGTTATTTGGCAACAACTTGGGAGCAACGCCCTTAGCACATTAGCAATAACGTGTGGACCAGCGGAACCCTCTTCCCTCTCTGCTGGGATAGTAATTATTATTCTTACTTGTTCAGGATCAAGGTGGCTTTCATCTAAACGACTAACTGTATTTGAATTGGCATCCCTTGCTAACTCTTCAACTTTTCTAAATATTAGTCCTTTCCCTAATTCTAAAAGAGCTTCTTCTTCAGCAAGAAGTTGCTCTCTTCGCGCGGCTCTTTCTAAAATGGCTGCGCCAAGTTCTCGACCTTCAAATTTAGCGGCTCTTTGCTCTAATTTAGTTATAGAAGTTGATGGTCGGGCCTCTCCAGACAAAGGTAAAAAAGCAGATAAAGGGATTGCAAAACAAGCTTGTCTATTATGTGTTTGGCGTTGCGATATATACTGTAAAGAGGTTGGATTAAATTGCTCAGGGTTAATCAAACTACTTTTTTCTGGGTCTATTAACGCTGATACCACGTATGCTCCACGCTGCTCATCCCACCAGCAGCTATGCAACTCAGAGTCTGAGCCAATTGCTGCTTTGATAACTTCTTTAACATGCCTAAAGGCCCGGTCCTTTAAGACCGGTTCTAATTCTGCTCTTTGGGCAGCGTTTAGTTGAATCTGTTCTTGCCTGGTGAGCCCAGGTTCTTTTGTTAAGCCAGCTTCAGATAATAGTAATTCTCCGACTATGACAGCCAAAGCACTATTAGGGAGAGGTTCAAGTGCTTCAGTTATTAACACTTCTGGGCCTTGTGGTCCGGTGGGGGCGGATGTTCCAGAGGAAACATCCATAATTTAATTTTGTTACTTTATTGGGCATGATCTTATCATTTTGTTTGCTTTTGTCAAGGCGGAAGAAGGATTTTGGGGGTTTTTCTTATGTTTTTAAGCGCAATGCGTTATAATCCCTCGCAGAAATGACTTTACCTACACACCTCAAACCTAGCAAAGTGTTAATCCTCGGTTCAGGAGCACTCAAAATCGGGGAAGCTGGGGAATTTGACTATTCTGGATCGCAGGCAATCAAGGCCATGCAGGAGGAAAAGGTGAAAACAGTTTTGATAAATCCGAATATTGCGACTAACCAAACTTCGGAAGGTTTGGCTGATAAAATCTACTTTTTACCAGTTAATCCGGAATTTGTAGAAAAGGTTATTAAAAAAGAGAAGCCAGACGCGCTTTTGCTTTCTTTTGGGGGTCAAACGGCTTTGAACTGTGGCGTGGAATTAAAAAATAGTGGGGTGTTGAAAAAATACGGAGTCAAAGTTTTGGGGACACCGGTAAAAACAATTGAAAATACCGAAGATCGTGAATTATTTAAAAAAGAATTAGTAAAAATTGATGTAAAAAGTCCTTTAAGTTATTCGTGTGTTTCAACAGAAGAGGGGATAAAAGCGGCGAAAAAAATTGGCTATCCAGTAATTATGCGGGCCGCCTTTGCCTTAGGGGGGAAAGGTTCTGGAGAGGCGAAAGACGAGAAAAAATTAAAAGAAATGATGAAAACTGCTTTTGCTTTTAGTCCGCAAATTTTGATTGAAGAAAATTTAAAAGGCTGGAAAGAGGTTGAATATGAGGTGGTGCGTGATGCCTATGATAACTGTATTACGGTTTGTAATATGGAGAATATTGATCCCATGGGAGTTCATACCGGGGAAAGTATTGTGGTGGCACCGTCGCAAACTTTGAACAATCACGAATATCATAAATTGCGGGAAATTGGGATTAAAACGATTCGACATTTAGGAATTATTGGAGAGTGTAATATTCAGTACGCGCTTGACCCAAAATCTGACGATTATCGAGTAATTGAAGTAAATGCGCGATTATCGCGTTCATCGGCGTTGGCGTCTAAAGCGACTGGTTATCCACTGGCGCACGTGGCCGCGAAACTGGCGCTTGGATATTCTTTGCCAGAACTTAAAAACTCGGTAACAGGTACAACAACGGCTTGTTTTGAGCCAGCTTTGGATTATTTAGCACTCAAAATTCCGCGTTGGGATTTAGATAAATTTAGAAAAGTTTCATGGGAAATCACTACGGAGATGAAGTCTGTGGGAGAAATTATGGCACTTGGTCGAAGCTTTGAAGAAGTGATGCAAAAAGGTCTGCGTATGCTGCAAATTGGGCTGCACGGATTAGTGGCGAATGAGTCTGTAGATTTCCGAGGGAATGGATTAGCAGAGGCGATTTCGGTGCCTACACCGCGTCGGATGTTGGCAATTGCCGAAGCTTTGCATAAAGGCTGGACTACGGAAAAAATTCATAAATTATCGGGAATTGACTTGTGGTTTTTGGATAAGTTAAAAAATATTGTGGGTATTTCGGAGGATCTTGAGGCTGCGAAAAAATTAGGGGCTCCATTGATGCGCCGCGCGAAACAAGCCGGCTACTCAGACCACCAAATTGGGGATTTTACAGGTAAAAAAGAACTCGAAATTCGCGCGGCGCGTAAACGCTTAGGCATAATCCCAGCGGTTAAACAAATCGACACTCTAGCCGCAGAATGGCCAGCCACAACTAACTATCTGTACCTCACATACCACGGCGATCAAGACGATATAACTTTTGGATCCAAACGCAAAAAAGCCATGGTGCTTGGATCTGGAGCGTACTGTATTGGCTCATCAGTAGAATTTGACTGGTGCTGCGTAAACGCGATTAAAACTTTTGAGGAAGAGGGATTTGAAACCATTATGCTTAATTACAACCCAGAGACTGTTTCCACTGACTATGATATTTGCGATAAATTGTATTTTGATGAGCTTTCGTTAGAACGTGTGCTCGACATTTACGAAAAAGAAAACCCGAATGGCGTCATGATTTCTATGGGCGGCCAAATTCCAAGTACTTTAGCTATGAAATTGCACAAAAATAAAGTTAAAGTTTTTGGAACTTCGCCGACAGATATTGATCGTGCGGAAAGCCGTGATAAGTTCTCGGCGTTAATGGATAGCTTGAATATTGACCAACCAAAATGGAAGGAATTTGCTGAAGTTGGTGATGCTTATAAATTCGCAGACAGGGTCGGATATCCGGTATTAGTGCGTCCGTCGTATGTGCTCTCAGGGGCCGCGATGCGAGTGGCGCCGAACCGGGCGACTTTGGAAAGCTACCTAGCGAAAGCCGCGAGGATTTCGGTTGAGGCGCCGGTTGTGGTTAGCAAATTTGAAATCGGAGCCAAAGAAATCGAAATTGATGCCGTGGCTCATAAAGGCGAGCTCGTAATTTATGCAATTGCGGAGCATATTGAAAATGCTGGAGTTCATTCTGGCGACGCTACGATTGTTCTTCCGCCGCAAAAATTATACTTAGAAACTATCCGTCGAATCCGCCACATCACCCGTGATGTTGCCAAAGGCTTAAATATAACTGGGCCTTTTAACATCCAATTCTTAGCCAAAAATAACGAGGTAAAAATCATTGAATGTAATCTACGTTCTAGTCGCAGTTTTCCTTTTTCATCAAAAGTTACCGGTCATAATTTTATTAAAATTGCGACCCTCGCCATGCTTGGGAAAGTGGAAGATCCCACTGATCGCCGCGAAACTTATCGCACTTTGACCCTAGATCACGTCGGCGTAAAAGCACCGCAGTTTTCGTTTTCCAGGCTTAAGGGCGCCGACCCAGTTCTCGGAGTAGAAATGGCCTCAACTGGTGAAGTTGCCTGCTTTGGCCACGATTTTCACGAGGCGTTTTTGAAAGCTATGATTTCGGTTGGCTTCCGACTCCCAAAAAAGAGTGTTTTGGTAAGTATTGGTAGCGTGGGAGACAAAGCGGACATGCTCGACGCAATCCAATGGCTCCATGTAAATGGTTACGATATTTACGCCACTGGCGGCACCAGCGCTTTTTTGAGCAGTCACGGTGTACGCAACCACTTAGTTCACAAAATCGGCGAACCGGGGGGTAAAACTGTTCTCGATATTATTGATGAAGGAAAAGTAGACTTTGTAATCAACATTCCCAAAAACTACAGCCATGAAGAGGAGACTGTCGGCTACCAAATCCGCCGCCGCACCATCGACCTAAATGTCCCACTAGTCACCAACGTCCAAGTTTCCAAAATGATTGTGGAATGCATGAAAAAAGATACTATTAACAATTTGCGAATCGAATCCTGGGATAGTTATTTTTAGGTACGTATAGCGTTTTGGTTGCGCGCGTCAACCCTTGACACGCATGATGTGTTTTTAACGTTTTTGTAGAGAAGAAAGTGACGCATGCGTCAAAATCCAACCTGTAAATTAGCCAATAAAATTTAACAACACGATTTACTCGACCAGAAGCCTTGGGCCGGTGTACAATCAACCGCGCATCCTTAAGTGATGCTAAAATTTCTAAATTTAATTTTTAAACCATGACTGCAAAAAAGCAAAACACCCCCAAATTAAAAAAAGGGCTCGCCCAAATGTTAAAAGGGGGAGTGATTATGGATGTGGTTAACCCAGAGCAAGCATTACTTGCAGAAAAAGCTGGAGCTGTGGCCGTAATGGCTTTAGAACGCGTACCTTCTGATATCCGAAAAGATGGTGGAGTGGCTCGCATGTCAGACCCAAAAATGATTAGGGGCATTATGAAAGTTGTTTCTATTCCGGTGATGGCAAAAATTCGAATTGGTCATTTTGTAGAAGCGCAAGTTTTGGAATCTTTAGGAGTAGATTACATTGATGAAAGCGAAGTTTTGACCCCAGCTGATCCGGATTTACACGTTGATAAGAGTAATTTTAAAGTGCCGTTCGTGTGCGGCGCCACAAACCTAGGCGAGGCTCTACGCCGAGTTCACGAGGGCGCCGCCATGATTCGTACTAAAGGCGAAGCTGGTACTGGCAATGTTATTGAAGCGGTTCGTCACTGGCGTGTAATTGATGATGGTATTAAGGCTCTTGCCAAAATGAATGAAGCTCAACTTAAAAAAGCTGCTAAAGAAATGCGCGTTCCCCTTGAGTTGGTTAAACAAATTGGGAAAGCTGGTCGTTTGCCAGTTGTTAATTTTGCGGCTGGTGGCTTAGCTACCCCCGCTGACGCCGCTCTTATGATGCAACTTGGTTGTGATGGTGTTTTTGTGGGATCTGGAATTTTTAAATCCAGTGATCCAGCCAAGCGAGCTCGAGCTATAGTTGAAGCTACTCTTCATTACGATGACCCAGCCGTAATTGCTAAAGTGTCAGAAAATCTTGGCGACGCAATGGATAGTTTAGAAATTTCTGAACTTGATGTTAAATATGCGGACAGAGGATGGTAGAATAGAGCTAATTTAAAAAAGCTTTACCTTATGGGAAAAATTGGCGACTTCTTAAAAGATCTTAATCTTTCTCCGAAAGAGGCCTCTGTTTACTTGGCTCTTCTTGAATTAGGCCCACAGCCGGCAAGCATTGTTGCCAAGAAAGTTAATTTACCACGTTCAACTACGGCTTTTCACTTGGAAGCATTAGCTCAAAAAGGCTTTTCTGATAAAATTTTGAAGGGTAAATCTAATATTTTTTCACCGATTCAACCAACTGAAATTAGAGAGCTTTTAGAGCGACGCAAAGCAGGCTTAAATCACCGTATTCAGGAATTAAATGACCTTCTTCCCGAGTTTCAAAACATTGTTAGTCAGTTTTTGCCGCAATCCAAAATTTCCTATTTTGAAGGCATAGATGGCCTCTGTAAAATGGTTCATTTAGTGCTTAAGCATGATGTGCCGATTTATTTTATTTCTTCGCATAGTTTTCACCCCGAAATTAATAATTACATTCGCAATGTTTATGTCCCACGACGAAAAAAAATGAAATCAAAATGCCAAATGATTGTTACTAAGTCTGATACTGCTAAAGACTATTTAGAAGATGCGGGGGATCTTTATGATTGGATTGGCTATGTGGAAAAGAAAGATGAATATGAAATGGAAGCAACAATTGTAATCTACGAAAACAAAGTACAATTTATGTACTGCAAAGGTGAAAATCCACTTGGAATCTTGATAGAAAACTCTTATTTTGCCAAAACAATGTTGGCTATTTTTATGATGCTCAAGAATACGGAGAAGATTCGGGAGGTTCCTCTAAATCCCTAATTTTTTCTTCCCAATCAATCCGGGCTGGACCAGCTCCAAAAGCTTGTCGACACCAAGAAACATAAGGGGTTTTCCAATATGGATATAACCCAGGGACTGTTGGTTGCCTTAAAATAACGTCTAATTGCTCTTGGCGGATTAGTCCCTCTCGTGCGGCATCCTCAAGCACCGCCAAGTAACTAGTCTTTCTCCAGTGGTCATCAGCAAAGCTTAAATCTTTGGGGTCTCCACCTACTTTTTCGTATAACTGAGTACTAATGTCATGTAACATTCTATAAAGATATTCACTCCCTTCATTTAAGGGCTGCTCTTCTTCTCCTTCGACTTGATTTAAAGCGGTAATTGGGCCCTTCACTCCTCCTAAAAGACGAGAAATATATCGTATAAAAAACCTTTCATCTGACTCATCAGGACGTCTTTTACAAGTGAAAGGAATTATAGGTTCACTTTCGGCTGGAGCCATTTGATCTAATAATCCTTCTGTGTCCTTTTCGTTTAAAAATTTATCAGCAAATTCCAGAGCTCCGGTTCTTTTGAATAAATATTCTAAAGCGGGGATTTTCTCAAAAACTTTTACAACTTCACACATAATGCGAATAACTTCACGTTGGTGTATTTCCTCTAGCCCTTGTGGGGTAAGACGCGGCTCTTGCCCAATTCTTTCCAAAAAATTATCGTAAATATCCCAAGTGCGGTGAATATGTTGGAAGGCCTTAACAGCTCCTCCCCAAAATTCATCAGTGGTTAATAAGCTTCTGGCTCCCTCTGGAGGATCATGGGTGTAACCCCCAACTCGATAAACAGCACTGCCTCTAGTTTTTAACTCATTGGCATCTAATCGTTCAAAACGCAAAACTGGCTCTGGATCTAACCCTAACTCTGGGCCATGATTTTCTAATGTATATTGAGCTAATTCATCGTACTTATCTTCCCCTGGAAGACTTGCTTCCTGCGTTTTACTACCAATTTTAATGCCTCCTCGGAAAACGGTTAAAATTGCGGCGGCTTCATGGGCCGCATATCGTAAAATATAAAAAGCTTTATCTGCACGATCCGTGTTATTTTCTGAATTAGTTATATCATCATAAAATTCTAGATTCTTGGAAGGGCCGCCTACTTTCTTTTTAATAAAATCCGGAACACACTCCCATACTTTTTGAGCAAAAACAGGGTTATAATTTGGGCTTTCTTTTCTTAACATTCCTTCTAGACCCTTAAAAACTCTTTGAAATTCTTCATCTCCTTCTATCACCTCACTCATTAAACAAACATCTATTTTCCGATCAGGCTGAGGCCCTTTTATGGCAGAATCTTGAATAGCTTGAACATAAGCTAAATTTGTAAGAGATATTCTTTTAGTCATAATTCTAGCTTTTTCCCATAAAACTTCGGTCGTGTCCCGCTCATCTTCTGGTAATGCTAATTGTCTTCTGAATAACTCCGCGAAAATATTTAGCTCTAACCCCGAATCAATGATAACAATGCTGGGATCCTGATCTCGACTCTCGGGAGAGCCTTCTGGGATGTCATTTAAATGCAAGGTGACGAGCTCTAAGTCTTCATGTCGCCAAACTACTTGTCGACCACGACGATCACCTCCATAACCCATAAATCGGCCACCAGCTTGAATCTTTTCTCTGACAATGGTGGGGTTAGCTATAACTTCTTGCCGACGAAGTTCTTCTTTTCGATAAAACTCAGCTTGAGCGTGATTTTCTTCACTAATAACGTCTATTATTTCATGAGGAGTCCCCATGCGTTCACGACCTGTTAATTGAATTCTACAAGCTCGTACCGTTCCACTTATAATACTTGCTGCAAATTCTCTCTCAGCCTCGGTAATTCCTGCAAACCTCCTTGGAAGATGAACTAAACTACGCGGCATTTCCCTTAAAGGCAGAATCGTAATATCGTCGACACTTACTTCGACTACACCTTCTTCGTCTGAGTTTTTTGGTTTATCTCCTCCCATTGGTAAAAATAAAGGCAAGGAAATTATTGTACAACTTCCCCTGAAAAAGTCAATAGTATTATAGTTGGTGCCAACAATTTTTGTCGTCAGTTTTTAATTTGAATTTACAGGTTTAAAATAACTCCTTGCTACCCAAATATTCCTTTTAGGATTGAAAATCTTGTCAGTAAGACTATTATGCATAACCAAGTTAATAATAGTTTTTACTATGATTAAACAATCCCCCCTCCCTTCAGAATTAGCGCCGCTATTCCCGGTCTCAGACGTCTTAATGATTAGGCCAAGTCAATTTGAGCTCAATAACCAAACATCTGAATCAAATGCTTTTATTGGCATGGATGTTGAAGAAGCTCAAAAAAAGGCTTTGGAAGAATTTGATGATGTTGTGACCACGTTACGAGAATATGGCGTGCAGGTTGTTTTGATTAATGATTCTGAGGCTCCGCATACTCCAGATGCAGTTTTCCCTACCTGGGTTACTTTTCATTATCAACACAAAGGCTCGGCTTTGCTTTATCCAATGATGGCCGAAAATCGTCGTTTAGAACGTCGTCGTGATGTTTTAAGTCATTTATCTTCAAAGTATGATTTTCATTTTGAAAATATTTATGATTTAAGCCCTTTAGAAAGTGATGGTGAATTTTTGGAAGGAATGGGAAGTTTAGTGCTAGATCGTATTAACCATACGGCTTATGCTAATTTGTCTCCTCGAACAACTCTAGAGGCTATTGGAAGGTTTTCTCAATATTTAGATTACAAAGTTATAATTTTGCAGGCGTGTGATTCAAGCGGAGCTCCGATTTATCATACAAATTTATTAATGTCTGTATGTAAAGATTTTGCAGTTATTTGTGATGAGGCAATTTCTAATAGTCAAAGTCGCAACATGGTATTAGATCGCTTAAAAGAAACTGAACGAGAAATAATTAGTATTTCTAGAGAACAAATGCATAATTTTGCGGGCAATATTATTCAATTACGAAACAAAGATGGCGAAAAATTTGTGATTATGTCTGAACGAGCTTATATGAGTTTACGAGCCGATCAAATTAAGATTTTTGCTAATTACGGAAAAGTAGTTTCTGTTTCAATCCCAACTATCGAAAACGTGGCGGGCGCTGGCGTGGGCGCCTTAATTAATCCAATTTGTTTGCCACAAAAGAAAACAGCGCGATCACCACGAAAGATCGCTAAACCACGCGCTAAAGCCAAAACCCCCTCTCTGTAGCATTCCCCCCTTTCTGGGCTTATCCCTCCAAACACGAATCTTTCCTCCTTCGCCGGCTCACCATAGCGGCGATTTCGTGTTATAGTGCGACGCGATGAAAAAAGTTGGCGTTTTAACTATTCAAGGAGATTGCATTGAACATTTAGAGGCGTTGCAAAAAGCAGCGGGTCAAAATTTTACAATTGTTTCTGCCAAAACTCCGGATGAGATTGCTGTTTTGGATGGGTTAATTGTGCCTGGAGGAGAAAGTACAACCATTGGGAAACTCGCTAAAATGTATGGTGTTGATAAGGCTATTAAAAAACGAACCCAAGAAGGCATGGCGGTGTGGGGAACTTGTGCTGGTGCGATTTTAATAGCAAAAAATTTAGTAGGAGCAGAAACCGCGGATAACTGGAACTTGATGAACATTACAGTAGAAAGGAATGCTTATGGTCGGCAGCTGGATAGTTTTGAAACAAATTTACAGGTTAATTTAGACGGACAAACTCTAGTACCAGCAGTTTTTATTCGGGCCCCAAAGATTGTGAAAATCGGGCCAGGTGTTAAAATTTTGGCGCAGCATGAGGACGAAATTGTAATGGCGCAGGAAGGCAATTTATTAGTAACAACCTTTCACCCAGAATTAACTGATGATATACTTATTCACTCTTACTTTTTAAGTTTAATAAATGAATCTTGAAAAAAGAATTGCGGCGTTAGAGGAGCGAAATCATCGGGTAGAAGCAGATAAAGCTTGGGAAACTAGTTTTTTTAGACGAGTGATGATTTTAACTTTCACTTATGTGTTGGCGTTTTTGTTTATGTGGGTTGTAGATTTAGAAAAAGCGTGGTTGGGTGCTTTTGTGCCGACTTTTGGTTATTTACTTTCAACTTTTTCCTTACCGCCGCTTAAGAATTGGTGGACGAAACGTAATTAGGCTGGCAAACTTTAATGAAACTTCTGAAAAATATGGTGTCGTAACGAAATCTTACCTATTTTGTGCGAAATTTGAAAAGAGTGATGAAGGCGTATCAACTAACGATACGTTGAAGAGCTCTGAACAAATTGCAGCCAAAATGGTAAGATTGCAGTCGTCAGTATATTTTCCAGAAGTTTCAACCCTATGAACTCATCAGAAATCGAAAAACATATTGAGGCTGTCTTACAAGCGATTGGAGAAGACCCAACGCGTGAAGGCTTAATTGATACACCAAAAAGGGTAGCCAAATCTTATGAAAAATTGTTTTCTGGTTATAATAAAAACCCGGCGGAAGTAGTGACGGTTTTTGACAATGAAGGTTATGACGAAATGGTGATTGCGCGGGATATTGAGTTTTATTCATTTTGTGAACATCACATGATCCCGTTTTTTGGGAAAGCCCATATTGGATACATTCCAAATGACAAAATTATTGGAGTTTCCAAGATGCCGAGGATTTTAGAAATTTTTGCGCGAAGACTTCAAAACCAGGAGAGATTAACCTCGCAAGTAGCTAATAGTTTGATGGAATTACTCAAACCAAAAGGAGTGGGCGTGGTTCTAGAGGCAAAGCATTTGTGCATGATGGCGCGTGGAGTGGAAAAGCAAAACTCAATGATGGTTACTTCTACGGTGCGTGGTTTATTTAAGAAAAATCTAAATACTCGAACTGAATTTTTGCGTTTAATTGGCAAGGTTTAACAGATTTAATTTATGGCGAATTCAATTCCAAAACCAGTACAAGATTTAATTCAAGCGTTCACTCGTTTACCAGGAATTGGGCCTAAAACAGCGCAACGATTAGCCATGCATTTATTGCAATCACCGGAAAACATGAGTGATTCTTTGTCGGGAGCGATTAAAAATTTGAAAATTTCAACAATGTTGTGCCGAAAGTGTTGGCATTTAACTATGCAAAGTCCGTGTGCGATTTGTGATGATCAGTACCGAGAGCATAATGTGATTTGCGTGGTAGAACACCCTGCCGACTTAATTGCTTTGGAAAAAACCGGAACTTATAAGGGGCTTTATCATGTTTTGCATGGTTCTCTTTCTCCAATTGACGGGATTGGGCCGGATGATTTAAAGATTGCAGAATTAATGGCGCGTGCAAAAGAGCCAAATGGTGGCCCAGCAATTGAAGAGGTGATTTTGGCTACTAATCCAACGATGGAAGGGGAGGCGACAGCCAGTTATTTGTCGGGATTACTAAAGCCACTGGGAGTGCGAACAACTAGAATCGCGCGGGGACTACCAAGCGGCGCGGATATTGAATACGCGGATGATCTTACTCTGATGCGAGCGATGGAGGGGCGACATGAGTTTTAAATAGAAAGCGTTGAAAAACCAAGGAACGGCTTTGTTTCGGTATCGATAGTCGACCGTTCCGGCGACGGTCGCTATCTGCATCCTCGCGCGGCTGCTTTTGCTAACGCAAAAGACCAAGCCAGCCGCGCTCCGGAAGCTACCTCACCAAAGCATCCCTTACTTTTTCATGATTCTAAATAAACAACCACCACTACCCGAAAGGTGTGCGTTGGGATATTTTTCACGTAAATCTGGATTTTGGGTGAAAAAATTCTCTTCAAAATCATTGTGAAGAAGAGAAAGGGGATCAGCTTGTTTGTTGCCATTTAAGATATGAACTAGCTGAGAAGTTTCATTGTCACGATGGCCACATTTTTTAAGATCTAGGGCTTCGTAAGCTTCTTTAGTTGGGACTTTTATTCCCGTTTCGATGACTTCAATTTCATATCCTTCCAAGGGCATAATTGGCATAACGTGCTCCCCATAATGCATTCCGAGCGCAGTACCACCAATTAACAAAAAAGGAACATCCATGCCAATTTCCGTGGCATGAGCTAAGAGTTGTTGTGAAGAAAGTTGGAGATCCCATAAATCATTTAAGGCAACCAACGTAGTCGCTGCATTAGAAGAAGCGCCGCCCAATCCAGATTGAAGAGGAATGTTTTTTTGAAGGGTAATTTTGACGCCTTGAGAAGGAGTCAGAAGTTGAGCAGCCTTAATTATAAGGTTATTTTCGTCGAGAGGAACTTCAGGATGATCGCAAACTAGTTCTAATTTATCATGTGGCTCAAAAGTGAGTTCGTCGTAAAGAGTGGGAATTTCGTGGTAGATAGTTTGAATACGATGATAGCCTGAATCATCGCGCCCAAGAACGTCGAGAGTAAGATTTATTTTGGCAGTGGAATGAAGTGTTATAGGTTTTTGCATACAGTTTTTAAAGTAACTGTGGCCAAGCATTGAATTCCTTCGCCGCGACCAAAAGGAGTTAGTTTTTCGCCAGTGGTGGCAGTTATTCCTATTTGAGATTCTTGGATTTGAAGAAGATTGGCGAGGCTGGTTCGAAGTTGTGATTCGAGCGGATCGATTTGCGGACGGGAGCCTTCAAGTTGGAGGCCGACGTTGGCAACTTGAGCGCCGTCGAGCTTATTGAGTGTAGCGCGAAGATACTCGCGACTATCAGTGATTCCTTGCTCGCAAAGAGGATCAGCAACGGCACTGAATGAGCCCTTCCCAAGTGCTTGGAGAATGGCGTTACACAGCGCATGAATAATAACGTCGCCGTCGGAATTAGCGATGGCTTTTGGTTCATTGGGGAGCTTTAGCCCGCCTAAAGTGAGCCCTTTTTGCTCTCGATCAAAATGATGACTGTCTTGGCCAATTCCGGTGCGAGTTTCGCCTCCTTCCAGGAGAAAACGAGCGAATTTGAAGTCTCGGGCAGTGGTGATTTTGAAGTTGTTTTCAGAGGCAGGGATGATTTGTGGTTGAAGGCCGAGTTGCTCTAAGAGCATCATTTCGTCGGTACCAACAAGATTTTTATCAATGGCTTGTTGATAAAGGTCAGCGCGGATGGCTTGGGGAGTTTGAGCAGCGTAAATTTCTTGGCGGGGGATGGTTTTTTGGATGATTTTGTTGGGAGCGTGTTTCAGAGTGTTGGAAATCGGATGAGCTACACAGGCCGCTCCGGATTCTTGGGCCGCTTCGATGACTTGAGTAATTTCTTCGGGAGTTACAAATGGATTAGCAGCGTTATGAAAAATCAGTAGATCTTCTGGTTGCGGGTTCAGATGACAGGCAGCGATTTGAGCGGATTCTTGGCGGGTTTTGCCACCTTTAATGAAGTTGAATTGAGACTTGTGATTGGGTGGCCCAACAACTACGACTTTGTCGATTTGAGAATGATTTTCAAAAACATCAAAACTATGTTGCCAGAGTGATTTTCCGGCGAAATCTAAAAATTGTTTTGGCGTGTCGCCAAGACGAGATCCTTGCCCTGCTGCTAAGATTATGGCATATATCATACGCGAGTTAGTCTACCCCTTCTCTTAAATTTAACAAAGGGGTAAATGGTTGATATTTTGCATTTGGATGATGAGGCTTATGTGTCGAGGAAGGCTGATAAAATTTTGACGGAGGCTGGGGCGGATCATATGTGTTTTTGGGTATTCTCAGGATCTGGAACAAGAGTTTATGATACGGAAAGTGATACTAAAAAAGAAGTCCCTTTAAACCTTGTGGCAGGGGCTATTGACCAAGTGGCACCAGGCATTATTTTGTCAGATCAACACATGAAAAAACTTTATGGGACGGATCTTTTGGAGGGATTGGATCCAGAGCGTCTGATGACGCGAGAAGAGGTTTTGTCTGGAGCTCGTTTGGAACAAGAGAAATTGATTTTTATGATTCATACTGGAGGGTTTGCAAGTAAAGAAGTGATTGAAAAAATTCGTGAAGCGTTAAAGAGTGGCAAGCTGGCTTTTTTGTTTGAAAAAACTAGAAGAGATTTTGATGTTTGGGAGACTGTGGCGGCTTTAGTAGAGGCTTACAAAATTGAAGATCAGCAAGAAAGAACCCATAAACTAGGACCAATAATTACTCAATTAGAGGCTTTTCATCAAGCGGCGCTTCAATCTATGGGGTTAGATAATTTTTAATTTTAAGTCTTGTAGTTGAATTGAAAGTATGGCATATGTCATACGCTAATTTTTCAAATTTTAATAAAAACAAATGGCCATAGATATTTTTTATGCGGATGATGATCCTTTTTTAGCAGAATTGGCTGATGATTTTTTGGCTGGAGAAAATTTAAATCATTTAAGCATGGTTGCTGGAGCGCCCCCTCCAAATTTTAATCCCTCGGAAACATTGCAGGCTGTACCAGCCACAGAACTACTCAAAGTTATAAAAAAAGTTCGCCCCAAAATTATTTTGTTAGATTTTGATATGGGGGCGATCACTGGTTTAGAAATTTTAAAAACTTTACACGCCGAAAACCCGGATCAATTTATAACAAGGGAAGAAATTTTGGCCGGGGCTAAATTAGAACAAGGCAAACTACTATCTGTAATTTTATCGGCTGATATAAATGGATCTCAGGCCGAATTACAGGAAGCTTTAAATCAAGGATCTTTAGTTTTTTTGCTTTCAAAACGACTTCATATGCATGAAGCTTGGCTGGAGTTAAAAGCTTTGGCAGTAGATGAAGGGTCTGCTGAAACCATTGAAGAATTTCATCAAAAAGCTTGTAAAGCCTTGAAAGTCTAAGCTTGTTTTAAAGAGTTATTTATGGCATATTTCGAACCTAAATTTAATTAATTATTATGCCCTTACCTGATAATTGTGATGTTTTGTTTGTGGATGATGAAGAGGCAACCTTGCGCACTTATGACATGTTATTTAAGCGACCACTAACAAGACAAGGTTTAGATTGCCATTCTTTGTTAGTGGGATGGGATGGCGAATCTGATAATGAGCGGATAACCGCTGCTCAGCCAGGCGAAGTAGTGGAACAGATTAATTTGTTGCGACCTCGCTTAATATTAAGTGATATGCAAATGCCGGGGATTGATGGTTTACAAATATTAGAAGGCATTGAAGAGGTCGATCCTCAATGGCTACAAAAAAGAGACGAAGTTTTGAAAAATGGAAAATTAGACCGGCAACGGCTTTTGTTTATGATTAATAGTGCTGGGATAACTAGACAAGAACGAAAGCCCCCACTTAGAGCAGCTTATGAATCAGGGAATTTAGCTTTTGTTTTGGAAAAAACTACTTCTAATATTAGGCAAATTATGGCGCTGCTTTCTAAAGGTCTTGCCGAGCAATTAACAGCAGAAGATGTAACTTTTCTCCGCGAGCAAAGTAAAGACGCGGTTAGGAATTTACTGGGTTAGATCTCTGATTTAATTTGCTCGTAAATTTGAAGGAAAGAGATTTTTTTGTCTAAGAAATCTTGAACCGCAGCGTCATTGGCGGCGACGAATTCGGCGCCTTTGTTGGCGCGGCCGGCTTGGTAGCCGAGCTCTATTCCTTCTAAGGGTTCGGAGGTTGGTTTGGTGAAAGTCCAGGATTCGTCGAAGTCGAGATGGGGAAGGTTGGTGGGTTGACGGTGAGGGTAGTAGAGCGCGTAATGGATAGCGATTTTCATATCTGTTTCCGAGGCCACGAGAATGGAGTTCCCGTCTTTGAGTTGAATAATACCGTGGACTTTGCTTTGTGGATGAATGCGCACTTTGATTTGGTCGTAGGGGAGGCCGAAAAGATGATGGGCTTCGATTATTTCGAAGCCTTTGTTAACGAGCGTGGCAGAGTCGATGGAAATTTTCGGACCCATTTCCCAAGTGGGGTGCGCGAGCGCCTGGGTGGGGGTGACTTGCTCTAAGTCTTGGCGCGAGCGGCCGTAGAAAGGGCCGCCGGAACAGGTGAGAATAAGGCAGTGAATAAGGTCGGGAGAAATATTTTGGAGCGCTTGATGAAGAGCAGCGTGCTCCGAATCTACGGGGATGATTTGGACGCCGCGATCACGGGCGGCTTTCATCACTTGCTCGCCGGCAACAACTAATGTTTCTTTGTTTGCTAGAGCCACATCTTTGCCAGACTCGATCGCGGCGAGAGTTGGTTCTAGTCCGGCGGCCCCAGAAATCGCATTTAAAACAATATCTGCTGTGGTGTTTTTTACAAACTCTGAGATGTCATCTTGGGCAGCCAAAGCAGTGTGCTTTACATTAAATTGCGCGGCCTGCTTAGTGAGAAGTTCGGCGTTTGAATGGGCTGCTAAAGCGACCACTTCTAATTCTGACGAGGATTCGATAACCTCAAGTGCCTGTGTTCCCACAGATCCGGTTGAACCTAAAATGATTACTTTTTTCTTCATAATTTAAGCATCAGGCACTGTATACAAAATCATTTCTTCGCGATAGACCTCTTGCTTTAAATAAGTGTCCAAGAAGTTTTTGAAGGTCTCAAATCGCTCAATCATAATATCTTCGTCATCGTACTGAGCCTCAATTCCTTTGGTGGAATAAAGCACATATCCAATATTAGCTTCTCTTAATTTCTCCAAAGTTACGGTTGGATTTTCGTCATAAAAACGACACATGTATTGATCTAATAAAAAATCTCGATAAACTCGCTGATCATTAAATTCTGCAAAATAACTAATAAATCCACCGACCATGTAAATGTTCTTAGAAAGGGCTTCTTCAGTGTTGAAGATTTCTGCCATTTGCTCGGAGCCTGGCACTACTATTTCTTGGTAAACTTCTTCTCCATATAAACCTCCAGCATAAAGGAAGCTATTGGTCTCAGTTTGGGTTTCGTAGACTCTAAAAGTCAGGCTAATTAAAAGCCAAACACCCAGCACAATGTAGGGCCATTTTTCGGTTTTCCAAATTGTTCCATACAAGAAAAGTAAGCCCGCAAATAAAGGCATTCCATACCAAACAATTCCTTTAGCAGATATTAACCAAAGCAAAATATATAAAAGTGTGAATCCTGTGATTTTTCTTAAATCAGGATCTTGTTTTTTAGCTTCTTGAAAAGCAAAAACTCCAAACACAGCAAACCCTAAAAACAAAAGCCCCATGGTGTTAAGTCGATTGTTAGTCATTCCAGAATTAATTGTAGATTCCCACAAAATCACCACTGGCAACCACCACGAAGACCCCTCAAAATAACCCGTGTATCGTTTTAACTCATCGCCATATTCTGTGTAGTGGCAAAACTCTGATTCATCGAGGGATAAAATTGTTTGCTCGACTTCAGAAATACTTCCGTACAACAAGCTAGTTGGTGAAATTGAGCTAGATTCTAACCCATTTTTTATTAGCCAAGGCGAGACTGTCATCACAATTAAAAGCGCGGTAATTAAAAGTGATTTCAGTTGTTTTTTAGTGGGTCGATTTTTCCTAAAAGTAGCAATTAAAAAACCAATCCCAACCACCACAAAAGCAAGATACCACTTGGCTTGAAGGCTGGCTGATAAATCTTGTAAAAAGAACAAATTATTAGTAAATCCCAAAACACCAATTCCTAATAAACTAATCCCAATTGTTGCCAAAATTCCCCAAAAAACAAATCCAAAATAACCAAAAATTACAAAAATCAAAAGCGCGCTGGTGTACTTAATTCCAAAAGCAATTCCAAGCCAAATTCCAGTCAAAATATAACGAGATTTAAGCGCACTATAAATAGCTAATAAACTAAAAAACAGAAGTGGAAGATCGATTTTAAAATCAGCGTGCAACATAAACTGCGTCATGGGCAAACTGACAAAAATCGTGGTTAGCAAAAAGCTATATTCCCATTTAAACTTCTTTTTTAACAAAACAAACAAAAGCGCAATTCCCAAAAAAGCTCCCAAAACACTTAAGCTCGCACCAATGGTTTTACTATTAAATAAAAACTGCCCAAGGCTAAAAATAAGCTCAAAATTATAAGCCGGCAGACTTTCTACTAAAGAATTATACTGTATTAACAGATTAGGAGTGTTTTGATAGCGATGAATTGAATCAAAACCGCCGGGGAAAGGCTGAAGAACTTCGATTAAATTCAAACTCAAAGGGATCCCACTTAAAAGCATAACTATTGGCACCCACCACTTCTTTTTTTCAAAAGTGATTTCTGTCTTGGATTGAAAAATTTGCTTTAAAAGAGGGAATTTAAGTCCACCTAAAACCAAAGCAATAATTGTAATTCCCCAAACAAAAAACGTATTTAAAATTCCTAAGGCCCCCAATAAAAATAGTGCCGCCATAAATACCCCCATTCCCATCCCAATTGATTCAAAAAATCCTATGGTTTTAAGTTCTTTTTTACGTAAACAAAAAGCTCCTAAGTTATGAAATAACAGAACAAAAAACAGCCAAGCTCCAGTAATTTTTAATAAATTCAGCGCTAAAGTTCCTCCAAAAGCGAGCACTGATTTAGTAGTAAACAAAACATGCAACTCCGGGGGGATTATTTGCTGAGAATCTTCCCATTTCCAAAACATATCACCACGGCTAATAGCTGCTGTAACAGATTCATTTAATTCCACTCCTTCTTCAATAACCGCAATTTGCCCATCTGCATAAGGCACAATCTGGAAAGGTGTACTTAAAACCGCGGGATCCATGAAAAAATACAAACTTACTCCTGTAATCCAAGTCAAAAACAATAGACTCAAAATCACTTTAGCGGGCGTTAAAATGAGTGATTTTTTCTTTTTCCAAACCCAAAATCCACCAATTATTCCAAAAATAACTAACCAAGCAAAAACTACCGTCCCAGTTCCTCCTAAAAACTTAAAACTTGAGGCGTAATATTCGTGATGCGGAAAATAGTAAGAAGCAACGACAAGAAGCCAAATTGGGCCCAGGATGTTGCGGAGGAAGATATTCATGGAAAGATCATAGCAGAAAGAGGGAAATGAGGGGAAGAGGTCATTGACCTATTCTTGTTTTTAATGTATAATAAAAGGAAAGAAACTTAAATTATTCCTATGCAAACAAAAAAAGACAAACTCATTAAAAATATTGTGACGCGCATGAAAAGCGTCAAAAAGAAAAAAGTATCCTTAAATTCAGCCAAAAACAGGTTGGAAATAACTAAATCTAAATAACCACCTAATCAAAACAAAAATGCAATTTATTTATCAACATACAGATGGCTCCGAGGCCCTGAGCGGAAGCGAACAGTTACCTGAAGATTTTGATGTTGAGACTGCAGTGGATGAGTTACTTGGTATGGAGGCCGCAAATTTAATAGAATCTTTAGATCAAGATTATTCTGAAACAGAATTAGCGGCTATCGATGTCTATTTAGAGGAAACTTATGATGGCTTAGAGGCTGAACACGCTCATCTTCAAGATGAAATTCAGTCTGAACTTCAATTTAGAGAAGAAGGTGATAAAGAAAGCCATGAAACTCAACTAGAACTGCAAGAAAGAGCCCGAAAAACACTTCCAAATGTAGAATCTTTTCAAAAAGGCCTTACTCGTTACTTGATTAATTCTGACGCTGGGCCTGATGATCCTGGGAAAATCCTTGAATATGAAACCCGTCAACTAATGAAAGCCGTAAAAGGAGACCCTGAGTTTCAAAAAGAATTAATGTATTTGTATCTAGAAAGCGATTCTTTGGCTGGTTATGTTTTACTGGAATTTCTTCTTTCGGAAGGAGTTTCGGTCGTTGATGATCCTTTTTTCAAAGACGTAGATAACGCAGTTGGGTCAGGCTTTGCTCTAAGAAGCTTAGCTGTGCAGAATATTCAAGACCCTGAGTACTTGAAAAAACATATTTGGCGGCTCAGGGAGGGAATGTATATGACTGATTCCCTTGTACCTAGTTTATCAAAATTAGGCCCAGAAAATGCAGATTTTGTTCGTAGACTTATAGCAGACCCTATTACATCTGAGTATCTAAAAGAAGATGCTCGTAAAATTCTTAATTCTTGGCAATCATAAAAATGCAATTTATTTACCAACATCTAGACGAATCCGAAGCCCTGGGCGGAAGTGAGCAACTTCCAGAAAGCTTTGACTCAGCAGAAGAAGTGCTGGGTTTAGAAAACCTTAGCGCTGCAGATTTGATTGCGACTTTAGACGATTACTCAGAAGCCGAACTAGAGGCCATGGGAGCTTACCTAGCAAAGGAAGAAGCATCTTTGACTACTGGGCAGATGCGCCTTCAGGATGAATTGGTAACAGAATCTGAGGCACGAGAAAGGGAAGAGTCTTATATGGAAAAAATTGGAGAGGTAAGGCAAAGGATTTATGATAAATATACGGAACTTGCTCCTATGCGGAGCACCGTAGATAATGATGGTGAAAGTCATGGCTTTGATCTAAGAATGGGGAGAAATTTATCATTAGATTTTTATGTTTCAGAATCTGGTAGTGTCCATATTTCGGTGAAAGATTATGTCACAGATAATGCTTACAATGTTTCTAGGGTAGGTCCTTATACTGAAGCTTCTGCTGAAACTTACAGGGCGGAAGATAATCCTGAAATTTGTAAAATATTTGGCGTTGGACATGCTGATAGGATGTCTTCCTTGGAGCGGCATTTAACTGTTTTGGAAGCGGTTGATAATTGGCTAGAAAATCCGGAAAAAACTTTTACGGAAAACCGAGACATGGCGAAAGATATTGTATATGCCAACCCAGATGAAGCTCCTCCTATTAATGCAGAAGTTTTACAAGAATATAAGCAATCAGTTCTTGATGCTGTAGCTGAGGTGGTCCCAGCAGAGCCAGGCGAGGCTATTATTCCTAAAGATTTGATGGATTCTTTAGCAAAAATTCCTTCTGATCACTGGCAAGCTCTTTTGGAAAATCCTGAAGCTTGGGATTCTTTAATGAAAGATTTGCATTATGAATATAATAGCTATGATATTAGTCACTATTCTGGTTATTCAGATAGTTTTGTTACTGAAAATGTTTTCGGCTTTATAGATGAGGGAGTAGATCAAAAACTTTTTATAAGAACTGTTCAAAACTATGGAGGGAGGAAACGTCAACGTCAATGGCGATCTAAGGCTTTGTTTAATGAGGCAATTAACAGGATTGATGATCTTAAATTTTTGCAAGCAGCTTATGACCATTTTTATGAGGGTTATCGATATAATGGTTATTCTTCTGAGGTTTTTGAAACAAGAATGGCAGAAGTGGCGAGCCAACAAATTCTTGATGGATATAACTACAGAACTTTGACTTTTCGCGAAGGAAAATTTCTTGATCCTTTAGTCGCTGAAGTGGCCTTAAGAGATCCTCAATATTATGCTGAATATATAGAAGGTTCTTTGAAACGTGAGATTGAAAGTCGTCACCCTGGTCTAAGCCATGAAGAACTAGAATCTGCTCGTTATGAATTTGCCGAAATTTTATTGGATAATCTGGTGGGAGGTGATTTGGATTTCTTAAAATTGCTTGTGGTGCGTTATAAAAATCATCAAGATCCTAGCAATCCGGGTTATCCGGTTTGGAAGGCTTTACCTGATTTTTTGAAGAATTAACTCCTCAAACTCTTTAAGTAGCTCTTTTTCTGGGATGTTGCCTTTGTAAAGTTCGCCTTGGTAATAAAGGTTGCCTTGTTTTTGACCGCCAGCAATAGCGAAGTCTGCTTCTTTGGCCTCGCCAAGAGCGTTGACTACACAACCCATAACTGCGATACGGTAGGGCTTTTGCAGATTAAGACGAGCGACCATTTCTTGAACTTGCTGGGTGAGTTTTTGGATATCGATTTCGGTGCGGCCGCAGCCCGGGCAGGACACAATATCGGGTTCTTTGTCGTAAAGTTTGAGTGATTTGAGAATTTCTTTGGCGGCTTGGACTTCTTCGACGGGATCGGCTGTTAGGGAGACGCGAATAGTTTCGCCAATGCCTTTTTGAAGGAGTGATCCAATACCAATTGCACTTTTGATACTGCCAGCTGGTGGGGGGCCGGCTTCGGTTACCCCAAGATGAAGAGGGTAGTTGGTTTGGGTGGCAAGGATTTCGTTAGCCGTGATCATGGTGGGGACCTGAGAACTTTTTACAGATAAGACAAGTTGATTGAAGTTTTCGTTTTCAAAAAATTTAACCCAATTTAAGGCGGATTCAGCTAGGGCTTCGGCTGTAGGAGCGTCATATTTATCCCATAAATCTTGTTCTAATGAGCCAGCATTTACCCCAATTCGAATAGCCGCGTTGTGCTTGTTTGCGGAATCAATAATTTGGCGCAATAAATTTTTATCCGAAATATTACCAGGATTGATGCGGATTTTGTCAGCTCCATTTTCAAGGGCTAAAAGCGCTAAGTCTGATCGGAAATGAATGTCCGCGACTAGGGGAATATGGATTTTTTCTTTAATGAGCGGAAGGGCTTGAGCAGCTTCTTTAGTAGGGATTGCAACACGAATAATTTCGCAACCAACCCCTTCAAGAGCCAGGATTTGAGCTACGGTTGCTTCAACATCCTCGGTCTTAGTATCGCACATAGATTGGATAGCAATGGGATTGCTGCCACCAACTTGCACGCCACCAATGGCAATGGCTTGCGTTTTCCTCCGCTTTGTAATGGGAATAATCATCTTGACCTTATTAACAGTTTTGCCTACAATGCCCAGGCTTCTTAAGCTTTTTGGCATATTATATGCCTACTTGTCAATTTAACACCATCTTCTATAGGAAAGCGAACTCGTGTTAACAAACAGATCACTGCCCCCACTGTCCGTTTAATTGCGGACAATGAAGACCAGCTTGGCATTAAATCAATTGAAGATGCCTTAAAACTGGCTCAGGATGCAGAACTTGATCTGGTGGAGGTGGCTCCAAATGCTCGTCCTCCGGTTTGTAAAGTTATGGACTTCGGAAAATATCTCTACAAAGTAAAGAAACAGTTGCAAAAACAGCGTTCCAAGCAGAAGAAACACGAGGTAAAAGGAATTCGCCTAAGTCTCCGTACTGACACACACGATATTGAGACTAAAGTGAAAAAAGCGCGAAAATTCCTAGAACAAGGTCACAGCTTAAAAGTCGCCCTGATCTTTAAAGGCCGAGAGCTTTCTCACTTTGATCTCGCGGTTGAAAAAATGCACGTTATCATCAAAGAACTCGAAGACGTGGCCAAAGTAGATCAAGCCCCCAAGAAGCAAGGTTACAATCTGTTTATGATTCTTTCTCCTCTTAAATAATTAATTATGAAGCAAAAAACTCATTCCGGAGCTAAAAAGCGATTCCGCATTACCGGAAGCAAAAAGAAAGGTAAAATCGTGGGCCGCAAAGCTTCTGCCCGACATTTACTCTCGAACAAGAGTAAACGTCAAAAGAAAATGCAAGGAAAGGCTTTCGATATGCAGAAAGGCGATTCTAAAACTATCAAAAAACTTCTTAATCTTTAAATAATTAAGTCATGACACGAGTTAAACGAGGCGTCACTCAACGAAAACGTCACAAAAAAGTCCTGAAAGCAGCCAAAGGATTCCGTGGACAACGTGGGAATCTATTCCGAGAAGCCAAGCGAGCAGTTATGAAAGCTGGCTTACACGCTTATCGCCATCGCCGTGAAAAGAAAAGAGAATTACGCGGCCTTTGGATCCTACGAATTAATGCGGCAGCCCGTGAAAACGGTATCAGCTATAGCCGACTTATTAATAGCTTATTCAAGAAAAACATTAAACTAGATCGTAAAATTTTGGCTCATTTAGCTGCTGAAAAACCCGAAGTATTTAAAGAAGTAATTAAGGCCGTTAAATAAGAGGTTAATTTTTTGACATAATCAGGAAGAAAGGGTATGTTTATCCCCTTTCTTTTTTTTAATTTAATTTATGGGAAACGGTACGTCTAAATTTGATGGCCCAGGAAGTAAAACTGGTCCAGAAGATGTTGTTGAGCCGGGATCTTTAAGGCTGCAACGAGCTGAGAACTTACCAGAAATTGATTTAGAGGATATGAGAAAAAAGGTGGATGGTTTTAACAATGCCATTCCTCAAGTTTTAAGTTTTATTCCTAATGGATTAAAGTCTTATAATAGCCAACTTTTGACAGGAAAACTTAGACCTATACAGGCTAAGGCTAGTTTTTTATTGGCCCATTTATCAACAGATATTAGTGCTGTCGAGCTTGAGCAGGTGATGGCTGATTTAGTAGTTTTAACTGATTTAGTAGGACAAACTTTGGTTTCTTTTCTGGATGAAGCCTCTCCTTATTATTCAAAAAAAGATAGAAAAATGATTTTCCCTAAATATCTTAGGGGAGCGCGCTTTGAACTGAATAAGGTTTTTAAAAATTATTTATACCCCTTGCTGAATCCTATTAAAGAAGCTGGAGCTCAAACTTATGTTTTAGATGTACTTGACTATGAAAGTTTGGAAAGAAAAATTGCGGCTGATCTTGGATTAGAGATTGATCCAAATAATGATCCAGAAATTCACCACTGGGAAGATTTATCTCCTCCTGGCTTAGAAGATCTTGATGAAGAATCGTGGGCTTTTCCAAATCATGTTTACCAGCCTACCGGGAACACTCCTGGTTTGATTGAATTAGCGAATTATTTAGAACAAATGGAATCTTGGGAGCGGCCATTACGATCTACTCAGCTTCCGCCTGATTATAATACTGAAAGGACTGAGAGCTACTTGTTAGTTGATCCGAGTAGTCTTAGTAGCGCAATGAATGACGATGAAGATAATACTGGAGATTTTGGGCATCATGATTTTTTCCCTGAAGGAGTTTTGGTAAGCGGAGAAGCCCTTGATCCAGATATTTTGGAAACTGATGATGATTTGGGGGCAGGAATAAGTGCGGATAGTCTTTCTTTTGAGCCCGTTGTTGTAAATGGAGACCCTGCTTATTCAGGAGAGGGTTCTGTCGCAGATGATTCTTTTCAGGTTGATGATTTTGAAGAGAGAGAACTGGAAGATGAGCCGGCTGAAAAGCCGCAGATTACTCCGCCACAACCAAATAGCCGACCCCAAATTGTACCAATTGATGGTATAGATGGTCATGGTTATATGTTAACTGTGCCGAGAACGGCCTTACCAATTGATATTGATGGAGAGATTCCTCCTTCGGAAGCGCCCACCATACTACCAACTCGAGAATTTGCAATGGAAGCTAGTGGGCCACCACCAGATTTGCCAAATGTTTGGGAAGATGATGATGCGCCAATCGAAATACGAAAAACTGGGATGAGTACTCGTAATAAAGTTTTAGTAGTGGTTGGAGCCGCGGCAGTAGTTTTAGTAAGCATTTGGGCGGCAGATAAGATAAAAGATTTAATACCTGATATACAAATAAATATCCCTGTGCCTGTTTTGGTTGATGCTGATGATGCAGATATTGTTATTCCGGTTCCTTTCTTAGGTGGGCCACCAGCTGTTGTGACGCCCCCAACTGACGAACTTCCAATCGTAACGTCAGCCGCGCCAGCTAAACATGTAGAAGCTCAACCAGATGCTCCGAGCACGGAAAGGCCGCCAGCCGAATTGCCGCCCGCTACGGCGACTGCAGAGTCGCAAGCAGAATTAACCCCTGGGCCAGGAAATTGGCCGTGGAATATTCTTAAAAATCGAGTTCAAACCGAATATGGTAACCCTGAAACAGGCGAACTTTCTCCAGAAGGACACCGAGTGTTAGCGCAAATGTCGCATGAAATGTTAACTCAAACGCGAACTGAAACCACTTTGATTAAAGATGCTAATTTGCCCTACACAAGCCCAACTTATTTAGCGCAAGTAGCGCCGATGTTAGAGCAATGGGGAGGGTTTGGTGATGAATTAGAATTAATTGGTGAAGGCACAACTTTATTACAATTAATGAACGAATTATCAGGGGAGCAATCTCAAGATTTAGAAACGGCTTTGGCGTCAACTAGATTAAAGCATGTTCCTTCAGATGAAGCGCCTTTACAATTCATGATGGAGTTAGCGAAAACCATGCCGATTCCGGGAGGAGAAATCCCCGTTACCCCAACAACTCCACTGGCCCCAGATGTTGCGCCGGACGCTGTTCCTGATTCATCCCCAAATGAGTCTCCTCTGGACGAATCTCCGTTAGAAGACACTGCTAACCCAGAAGGATTTGGTTCTTTGCAAATTGGGCCACACGACACCCCCGATCCACCAGCAAGATTGTTACGTCAATTTGAAAGCCCAATGGCGGCCACTGAACCTTATTATCCACCACCGCGCGATCCATTTAGACCCGAAAAACGCGATCCATTTAAACCATTTGAGGGGATTCAACTTCCAAAAGATCCAACTGATGTTCCGGAAGCTGGCCATGTAAAACCAGTAGAAATCGGAGCAATTACACCGGAAACCGTGGGTCCACCTAAAGAAGACTTTATCGATAAAATTGTTATTGCTGATGAACCGGCCACGGAAACAGTGCAACTCAAACCAGAGCCAGCCCCAAACCCAATTACAACTGTCGAGCCACCAAAATTCACCCAAACTGAAACTGCTGGTGAAAAAATTGGCCGCAAAGTAAAAGGTGTGATGGGTTGGGCGCGAAAAAGATTATCGCGCGTTTTTGCTTAAGAGTCGTTTTTTAAGTATAATTTAGGCCATTATTAAGCCAAATCATGAGCGCTAAACACTTTGCTAAACAGGTAGTTCTTTTCCTTTTGGAACGATTGGTTCACTGGCGTATTCGCAAAATCCAGCCTGAAATCGTTGGAATTACGGGTTCGGTTGGAAAAACCAGTACCAAGGATGCGATTTTTGCCGCTTTGGCCGAAAGCATACCTACCCACTGCAGCAAAAAAAGCTATAATACTGAATTTGGGGCCTGGCTCACAATTTTAGGTCAGACTTCTGGCTATTCTTCGCCGCTCCATTGGCTGTTAGCTTTGGGCGGAGGATTTATTAGCACTTTGCGTTTAAAAGAGCCTCCTTATAAAAATCTAATTTTAGAAATGGGGGCTGATAAGCCGGGTGATATTGAATATTTAGTAAAGCATGTAAAACCGCAAATTGGAGTTTTTACAAATGTGAAACCCATGCATTTAGCCGAAGGTCAATTTGCGAGCCTGGATGATATTTTTATTGAAAAAGCAAAATTAATTCGCTCTTTACCAGAAAATGGTTGGGCGGTTTTGAACGCCGATGATGCGCGGGTTTCTTCGTTAATTGATGAAGTTAGTTGTAATGTGATTACTTTTGGGGCCGCACCCAAAGCAGACTTACGTGTAAAAAGTATTCGTAGCACCTTGGAAGGACTTAAATTTACCCTTCACTACGAAACAACTTCGCACGAAGTGCACTTTCCGTATCTGTTAGGACGACATCAAGCTTATGTTATGTTACCCGCTTTTGCGGTTGGATTTTTGATGAATTTACCGTTCCAAACAATTTATTCTGCTCTACGTGATTTTCGATTGCCACCGGGCCGAATGAATCGAATTGAAGGAATTAAAAAAACAACAATTATTGATAGTTCTTATAATGCTTCTCCGGAAACTGTGATTGCGGCTTTGAATGTTTTGAAAGGATTGCCTGGCCGTAAAATTGCAGCTTTGGGTTCAATTAATGAGCTGGGTGAAATTTCGGAAAAAGAACATCGCCGAGTGGGACGTCACGTTCCAGCGGCCGCAGATTTACTCCTGACAGTGGGGGATCATGCTCGTTATTTTGCCGAAGCAGCGCATGATGCTGGCTTTTCTAAAGAACGAATTTTTTCTTTTGAAACTTCAAAAGCAGCCGCGGAATTCTTAAAAGATAAACTCCGTGAAGGGGACGTAATTTTAGCAAAAGGCTCCCAAAATAATGTGCGAATGGAACATTTAGTAAAAGAACTAATGCTACATCCTAAGCAAGCTAAGCAGTTATTATCTCGCCAGGATTCTTACTGGCAAAAACACTGAATACATGAAATATAAATGGCCGGTTATCGGACACGTTAAACAATTAGAAGAATTAGAACAAGATCTGGCCCAAGATCGGTTGGGTCATGCTTATCTTTTTGCTGGGCCAAGCCAGATTGGAAAAATGCCAATTGTGCGGACTTTTTCGCAAATTTTGCAGTGCCCAAATAATTTTTGTCGCGAGTGTCCTACTTGCCGCCAGATTGAAAAAGGTCAACATATTGATACCATGGTGCTTCGTGACGAAGGCGAATCTTTAAAAATTGAAGATATTCGAGAATTGATTTCGCATCTTTCAACCACTACTTCAAGCCCTTACAAAATTGTGACTATTCAAAATCTAGAAAGAATTACAAATGAAGCGGCGAATGCTTTTTTGAAAACTTTGGAAGAGCCGATTCCAGGAGTTCTTTTTCTGATGACTTCCATTCAAAAACAACGCTTACTGCCTACTTTGATATCCCGAATTAGAACTATTTCTTTGCATGCTTTGTCTGATACGGTTATTCATGATTATATTCGAGAAATTCGTCCTAATTTAGACCCCAAAATGGTAGAAATGGTTTCGGCTTATGCTATGGGTAAGCCAGGCCGAGCTATGGTTTTTTTGAATGACCCAGATAGTTTTCGTTTTTACCAAGATATGCATCATCAGATTGCAAAATTTTTGGAACGATCAACTAAAACTGATCGCATGATGTATGTGGAAGGACTTTTGAAAGAGCCGGAACGAGTGCCGATTTTCTTGGAATTGTTTGTGTATGTAGTGCGTCGATTGATTTTCAAAAAAATGGAAGGAGCGGAGATTTCTTGTTCTTTTGAGGATTTATTTAATTTAATTCATCGCTTGGATCAGGCTCGATTTGAACTTGATCATAATGTTAATGCCCGCTTAACTTTAGAAAATTTGTTATTAGATGTATAATTCTTCCCTATGTTTTATTGGATTTTGTTTTTAATTAGTGGATTGACGTTGGGATTAATTTTCTGGCGAAGATATTTGTTGGCTTTGAAAAGTATTTCTTTTGAAGAAGAACTTAAAAAAGAGGAATCTAAGGATAAAGAGCCCGAAGAAATGCCTCTTCCGGAAGATGATGAATTAACTGATTTACAGAAGAAACGCCATGAAGAACAGCGTGCTCGGGAAGAAAAAACTTCACGCATTCGCAAGGCTAAACGCGCTTTTAAACAAGCTGATGTTCATTTTACAAAAGGAGATTATGGATTAGCGGAAAAGCATTTATTGCAGGTTCTTTCTTTTGATAATGATCATTTGGATGCGAATTTAAAATTGGGACTTTTGTATTTGCAGCAGGAAAACCTGCCGCGAGCTGAGTTCTTTTTTCAAAAGCTAATTGATTTAAAGGAAAATCCAATTTATTTTAGTAATTTGGCGCTGACTTTGTATCAACAAAACCGATTGGAAGAGGCTGTGAAATTATATGAACGAGCCATTGAAATGGACGACAAAAGAGCCGGGCGATTTGTAAGTGTGGCCCATGTTTATCATGAGTTGGGTGATATGGAAAAAGCTCTGGCTGCTTTTGAAGAAGCAACTCGTTTGGAACCGCGAAATTTGGATTATTTATGGGCTTTAACAGATTATTACGAAAAATTCTCACAAATTGACGACATTATTGCGACGCTAAAAAGAATTTTGGAACTGGATCCTTATAACGAAGATGCCAAAGCCAAAATGGTGCTTTTGGTGGAAGTAGAGGAAGACCCAGTCGAAGAGGAGCAAAACTCATCCACAGATAAGGATGAGCAGGTGAAGATGGATTTGTAGAAAAAAAGAAGGCATTTTCCCGCTCACTAGTTCTACGTTCGCTTGAAAAACACCTTCTTTTTTTAAGCTATAAATTAAATCTACTTACTTTTTCCGCTACTCAAATCTAAATACTTACGACCCTCCTCTTTGTGTAGGAGAGTGAACAAAATAATGATTGAAAGTAAGTTACTTGAACTATTGGTAATTCCATTAAGGATATGAAGACCTAAAAGCAAAATCGCAATGTAGGACTGTTGCTTAACCCCTCTTTTGACAGCGGCAATGGTGGCAATAGAGGCTAAACTAGCTAATATTGGAATTGAAAGAAGACTGAAAACGCTAGTTTTTAAATCAGCGATGGTTATGCCGGCTTCCGCTAGCTTGGCATCACGGGCTTCTAGCATCCCAGCCAAAAATTCATTACTAGCAAAGCCATCCAAAAAATAAAACATAAATATCGTACTCCCAATGATAATGATATTTAAAATAAGTTGAATTACCGCTAAATGACTAGCCCATTTAACCGATTTTGGTGCTTCCATAATAAAAAATTAAGAATAAAGCTAACCCCTAATAACAAGGTAGGTTATGTATCCAATATATATACTAATAAAAATCACACCCTGCGATTTAAGTAGTTTGTTTTTTGTATGACCTTTCCCTTGGACAATAAAGAAAAACAACAAAAAAGTAGTCGCAATCACCATAATGATGTCGTGATTTAAGGCCTCGGAAAAAGAAAGGGGAGTAATAGTGGCGGTGGTGGCCAGGACTAAAAGAATATTAAAAATATTGGAGCCAATAACATTTCCGATAATAATGTCAGGGTGTTTTTTGCGAGCCGCTACCACGGCGGTTGCTAGCTCCGGCAAAGAAGTCCCAATCGCCAAAATAGTAAGACCCATAAAAGCCTGACTCATTCCCATATATTCTCCAAAATAAATTGCCCCATCTACAATCCACTTACCACCTAATGTTAATCCTACTAACCCAGCCAAAATCTTAGCTGAAGAAACTCCGATACTTTCCTTATGAATATGCTCGTGATCTAAACCGGGATCTAAAACTCCTTTCTTAGCAATTTGAAATAAATACACCACAAAAATCACAAAAAATCCCAACATTACCATTCCATCAGAACGAGAAATTTGGGAAAGATCGGCCCCATCAATCAAAATATCATTAGCCATAAAAAACAGGGCTACTACGGCCAACAATGAAAAAGGAATCTCTTTCCAAATCGTACTGTCTTTAACTGCAATCGGATAAATCAGAGCCGCTACACCCAAAATCAACAAAGTATTTGAAATATTAGAACCTAAAACATTACCAATAGCCAAATCTGTATTTCCTTGAAAACTGGCAATCAAATTCACCACTAATTCCGGCGCTGAAGTACCAAAAGCCACGACTGTTAACCCAATTACTAGTGAAGAAATCCCGAGTCGCCGCGCAATCGAAGCCGATCCGTCCACAAGAAAATCCGCTCCCTTGATAAGGGAGATAAATCCGATAATAAAAAGGAATACATAAAGAGCCATATCGGAACGTATTCTATCATAAATCCTGAGGGGTCCTAACCTTATTTGTGATTTGATAAAAATAGGGTTTTGTGGTATAATAACAAGATAATTCTAACCTTATTCTTAAATGGGATTACAGGATTTAGACGCCCTTGGGTCAGCCATGAAAGCGACAGAAATATTTTATGCCGGCGTGGTCGAGGAAATCTCGGAAAATTTAAGTGAATTGGCGAGGACTAAAGAGGGTCGAGCTAAAATTCGATCTGTTGCTTTGGATGAAGATGGTGTTTTTATTTTGGAGAAAGATCACCCTCTCTATGAGGATGTTTGTATTCACCATTTATATCGAAGAGAGGAATTGCAGGTGAATGGGAGAGAGTTCGTTTATATGCGTGGAGGAATGGGTTGGAGTTATTATCCAGCTCGAGATCCTCGTCAACGAATCTCTCTTACTACGGGGACTCAAGTAGCCGTAGTAATCTCTAAACCAAAACCTCGTCCTCCTTTTCTATCAGAAGAAGTGCCTTTGTCTTTTTTTGATAAGGTGATTGATTCACCTGCGCGTGACCATATGTTATCGACTTACGAAGAAAATGATGATTTGGGGCGGGGACTTTTGGATGAAAGCTTGTATACTAGTTTAACGTTGAGTCCAGCTGAAGTTAGAGAGGTAGTTACTAATTTAAAAGAGTATGAGCACTTAAAAAACCTGACTAAACGAGGGTGGGATACCGGGATGGCAGCGGTGGTTTTTAACTCTACGCGTCATTTGCCACAAACCATGCTCTTAATGAATAAAGATGAAAGCGGGGAAATTACTAGCATTCAATGCTATACAATTTCTTTGGGGCAAGGAGGAATTGGAGAGAATAGAGGACAAACTGTGGGAGGAGTTTCGCGGGCGCTGTTTAGATATAGTTCTCTTTATAATAAAAAAGAAAATTCAGAATTCCCGGTAGGAACGATTTTTTATGAAGGACAAAATAGAGGTAGAATTAGACATAATACTGATTGGAAAGCTATGGATGGCAAGGCTGTGATGACAACCCGAGTCCTAAAGCTGCAATTGCCAAGCAATGCACGCTGGAGACCTTTGTATGTCCATGGGACAAATAGAGAGGCTATGTTGGGTCAGCCTGCTTCTGGTGGTTGTATTCGAATGTCTAATATTGATGTGGTTGAATTTGCTCAGCTGGTGCCTCCGGGAGGAATTAGGATTGATGTGCTAAATGAGCCACCACCGCCAGCTTTGAATAATATTTTGAGATAGAGGTTTATTTTTGCTCGCCTTAACTCGCTGGACTCCGCCCGCTATTGCGGGCTACGTCTATGGTGCCGAAGGAGGGAATCGAACCCTCACTCCCATACAGGAACACGATTTTGAGTCGTGCGCGTCTACCGGTTCCGCCACTTCGGCACATTTGCTAGGCGATCATATTACTTGGAGGCAAATTTAGCAATTGCATTTTGAAATTCAGAATCTTGCTGCCTAGTCATCTGTCCAGGCAGAGGCAGATTTAATGTTTCGCCATTTGCCTTTTTTATTTGAACATTTGTAAGGCCCCACATTTTCACCATTTTTATATCAGTAAGGCTGTTTAATGGGAGGGTTACTTCTCTCTGGTTCACGATAGCTTTGAGTTCACCTTGTGGGGTAATAACCAAGGAACTTTTCATTTTCATAAGCTTGCTAACCCCCTTTAGCATCGCGTACAACAACGCGGGCAAAACCATCCCCATCCCAATTGCAAGTCCTAACAACTGCCACAGCTCTCCTCCTTCCTCAAAATAAACCGCTACCCCAGCTGGGATGCATAGCAATGGCAATAACCAAAGTATCTTATAAATAAAGGCTGGAAAGCTAGGACTATAACGAAAAAGCGGTTCTTCCATTTAAAAAATTGTTAAACAATTGGGGTAGCGAATTTTTCTTCGCCAGCTTGTGGCCCGCTATCTTCGTCTGGTTCAGCTGAAGCGTTTTCTTGCCAGGCTTTTAAGGTTTGTTCAACTTCGGATCGCGGGCTGCAATATTTACGACGAGAAGCCGCAATGATTTGCTCAGTGAAATCATTAGTCACAACTGGCACGTCAACTGTGCGTCCAGAAAAAGCATCTTTAATTTCACCATCAACAGACATTTTTAAATATAATTCTCGAACACCAAGATTAATAATATCGCGAACTTCGAATTTTGGAGTGTATTCCTTTTCCAGCATAACAGCGTCTTCGGCGCCAACACGGAAATTAATAATAGAACCAACATTCCCAAATACCGTAGTTTTAACCAGATCAGAAAGCTGTCCCATGTACTGGTGAGCCATGGTTAAATTTAAACGATATTTACGCGCTTCAGACAAAATTTCAGCAAAAGTTTGGGTAGCAAAATATTGAAACTCGTCACAGTAAAGGTAAAAATCTTTTCGTAATTCTTCGGGCGTATCAGAGCGTTGCATGGCGGCTTGTTGGATTTTGGTGACCATCATAGCCCCAATTAATCCACAGTTTTCTTCCCCTAATTTACCTTTGGAAATTTTCATTAAAAGAATCTTTTGGTTATCCATGATGTCGCGAATGTCGATTTTGTTTTCAGCTTGGCCAACAATATTTCTAATCAAATTAGTGGACACAAATTGTCCCACTTTGTTGAGGAGCGGCATAATAGCTTCATTGTCGAATTTTTCGCTCCAGCCAGCAAATTCATTTACCCAGAAATTCTTAATAACCGAATCTTCAATATTTGCCACCACTTTCTGACGATAGTTTTTGTCGGATAGCATTTTGAGAATAGAAAGCACAGTGGTGTTGGGAGTATCGAGAAGAGCGAGTGTCGTATAACGAAGGACGTGCTCTAAACGCGGCGTCCAGTTGGCTCCAAATAATTTTTTGAAAATCTCGACAAAACCAATGGTTACACGAATTCGGTAAGCTGGCTCAACCCCAGCTAACGGGTTAAAAGCAATCGGATAATCCACATCTCCCGGATCAAAAAGAATCACATCATCAATCCGATGTTCGGGAATGTATTTAAGAATATTATCAACTAAGTCTCCGTGTGGATCTAAGACTCCAACTCCTTTCCCAGCTTGAATGTCAGCGTTAATAAGTAGCTCCAACATTTTGGATTTACCAGTACCACTTTTTCCAACCACGTAGAGATGGCGGCGGCGGTCAATTCGTTTAATCCCAAAACGGATGTTCTGGTTGTGGTAATTAGTGGCCGCAAAAACTGATAACTCGTTGGGGGGAACATTACCGTCTTTGGGAAGACTCTCTGGTGGTTCTTTTTTACGAGAAACCACGTGCACAATATGGGGGACGGTGTCTGGTTCTGGGAAGTGATAAAGCGTGGCTAGTTCCTCGGTGGTAAATAACACGCCTCCGTCTAAAGTTCCTTCTTGGTATTTGCGAAGAAAAGCGTTGCGCCCAACTTTTATACCTTTGAGTGAGTTGTAGTCAGTGGTATTGAATTGCTGAAAAGCGCGTTTAACAGATTCGATTTTCATGTCAGCTTCACCTTGGGTTTTGGCGATATAAGCCACTCGAATATTAGTGTTGTAAGAATTTTTATCAGCTTTTTTGTTGAACTCTTCTTTTTCAGAGGCACGAAGCGCGGTTTTTCCTTTTAATTTTAAATAATCACCTAAACGAAAAATATTTTTTAAACTTAAAACACGCATTTTGACGCGACGCTTAAAGTTGAGCTGCCAATTATCTTGCATCGGCTTACCAACTACTTGGATCCAAATTTCCTCACCATCTCCCCCTTTAGAAAGCACGGAAAAAATCCCGGCTAAAGAGTCTCCTTCGAATTGGTGATAATTTTTTATCGGATAAATATCACTGCGTTCCAAAACGATTTCAGCACAAGCAAAACCTTTGTTGGCAGCGTTAAGTTCTTCTGGTTTTACATAATCTTTAACTTCAAAAATCTCAGCATCTGGGTACTGGCCATAAAGTTGTCCTTCGATTAAATGCTTAACACGAGTGGCCACGCGCACGTAAAAATAAATGTGCTGGTGCATGGAGACCACCTCAAAAGCCACCGAAGCATTGTTCATTGTTTCGTAAATATTCTCAAGCATTTGTTCAAAACTTGCTTCTTCGTTTTTACCAGGCGGAATTTTAACTAATAGGAGATGCTGTTTTTGAGTCATTTTTTATAATAAACACTGGACTTGAGTTTATCCTGTTAAAGAGGGGAGTGTCAATTAAGTCTCGTCAATGCCATCAAAACGCCAATGCCATGGTTCAAATTGAATTCCATCTGAATTCCCTTCTGGATAAGATAATGTAAAACCATATTCATGAGCGCGCTCTAGCATCCACTGATAAGCGTCTGAGTCGCCAAAATCATGCATATCTTCGCCTTCTACTCTTACATCTAAGGCCATATGCTCAACGGCTTGATGTTCACTGTAGTGGGGGAGGGCAACTTTTTCAGCGGTCGCATTAACATCAAACTCATTGTCAATTAAGTTCCAAAGAAATAAGAATAATTGATAACCTGAACCTCTATGTCCAGATACAACTTCCATTCTCTTGCCAGTTTCTTTTTCGTAGGCACTATTTAAATCTAGAAAAGCTTCTCTGACTTTGGGGGTCAAAAGTACAATTTCTGATCCTTCGATAGTCACCACTTCTGACATTTTTTCATCTGGTGTGTAAGGTCCCGGGAATCCTAAAATAGCAGGGTTTATGTCTAGAATTCTCTTTATTAACTCTTGCTCACTAGATGTTAAGTACGCCATGACTTCTTCAACTGTAATTGTTTGTCCATTTAAAGGATCTTCTTTTTCTCTTAATTGCATTTGCAATTTAATTTGTGATTTAATTTTTGTTAAAACTGCTTTTTCAAACCAGCTTATTTGGAACTCAATTTCTTGTGATTCTTCAGCTGGAATATAGTAATAAGAACACTCGCCAGCTTCTGCGCTACCGATTAAGCCTAGGCTACTTTTTAAGTCCAAAAGTCTTTCTACGGATTTATTAATTCTTGCCTCGGTTAAATCTGGCTCTCCATCGCCATCACGATCAACTTTATATTTAATCATTTTCACTAACCCATCTATTATTTCATCTAATTTTCCTACAGCATCGTTATAAAAAACTATGTCATGCCCAGCAGAAATAGTGTCTATTACGGCCATTACTTCCTTGGACACTTCAAAAAATTGATCTTCACCATCACTATCAATGTAAGGGATGTCATAAGAATCTCTTTTATAACGTGTTGTTATGGCTCCCATAGTTAAATCGTCAGACATTAAAACCCCATCAAAACCCCAAGATCGAATGTCATCAATAGTGTCACTTGAAGTGGTCACTGGATGAACTGGATCCATTTCGGTTACTAGATGAGTAGTCATAAACCCATTTAATTGATTATGAATATCTTGATAAATTTGTTTTGACTCGTATAAATCTTCTGAAAAACCCTCAAAACCAGCTGATCCATGATGTAAATCATGAAGTGTAAAACCTACTCCCACATAGTGTTTTGGAATAATTGTGACACCCTCTACTTCCTGAAAACCTTCAATGTAGGCTAAAGCTAAAGCAGTAATATCACTTGCGTCATCACTATAAGATCTTCCCATGCGAGAAATTGGATTATCACTATCAATATCAGGAACTAAATCAAGATTTGGAGCAAAATTAATACTAATCCCGACATCACGACAAATTTCTCCAATACAGCGGGCGTATTGTTTGTACTCTTGAAGGAAAATTGTTTTTTCTTCGGGGTCATCTTTGACCTTTGTATAAAGCCTTCCAATTTGTTCCTGAGAAGGGAAAGCCACCCATTCAGAAGCAAATAAATCTTCTACGTATTGTGGAATTAAGTCCAAAGTATCGTGGCGAAAAGCTGGAGGGTTTAAGACTTTAGCAGTAATTAGCTCTTTAAACCTATCTGGAAAATCATATCCCTCAATATCCTCCATTGTCATTTTTATGGGCCTTACTAAGCCTCCCTCAAAATCATAACTAATGAGTGGAGGGATTGTTAATCTCTCATTTAGGGCCCCTGTTGTTTGCTTGGCCTCTTCTAAGGATTCTGCGTCATAATAATAAACATGGTAAGCACCTATTTCAGCATATTCTTTATGTCGATCTAGCGCTAAAGCCCTCTCAGCCTTTGATTCATATTGAGTCATAAGAAACATTTGCCCTAGTCTTGTCTTTAAAGGTAGCTCTTCAATTGAAAAAATATTTCCATTGCTAGCATAAATTAAATAATTAAAATAAATTGCCCTTACTTCGTCTAGCATAAAATCTTCGCAACAAAATAAATCTTCCTCAATACCTTCTGTAATTATTGTTTCTATTTCGTCTAAATAATTATTTAATACTTCTTGGGCTTCTTCCCCACCAAGAATTTCTGTTAATTCTTCTTCTAAAGAAAAATACCCTTCTTCAATTTGATAAATTAAATCCTCGGCATAAAAATCCCAATCTTCAATTTCTGATAATTCGCCTTCTTCGCAAAAATCTTCGGGATTTCTAATTTTTTTAGTAATATCTTCAAATGCCATATTATTTTTTGATAGATTTTCTTTTAATTTTGGAAAGAATTTGAGTTTTATTTTTTTGAATTTTTTTAACTCCTTTTAATAGAGGTTTTAGTTTTTGCGGATCTTTTTTAGCTATTTCTTTAATATTTTTAAGAGTGACTTCTTTAGAGTTTTGTAGATGTTCAATAAATCTTTCTAAAGCAGCTGGTGGTAATTTGTCAGCAATTTTTAAAAGATCTAGTTTAATTTTTTTAGGTAAAACCAAACTAGTGACAACTAAATTTTTGAATTGTTTAATATTTGTTTGATTCATTTTTAAAGTTCGTCAGTAGTTATTAGAGGATCCCCAGAGTCTTCTGTTCCTGGTTGATCATTAGAAGTCAGAGCATCTATTAAACCCTCCTCAAAGGCGGCATTAATGCCATTAATATAAACAGAGTCATGTACAAGTGTTTCTCCTCGGTAGCCAATTCCTGGAACTTCAATTGGCTCGATTTTTCCAGTGCTGCCAACAGCGGCTATTTTTTCCCTTAAAGCGGCACCGCTTCTAACTTGGCTCGCCATAGCTTCAGCGACACTTATGTATTGAGCCTGCTCCATAACTCCGGCATTGGTATCAACTCTAGTCCAGATCTCAATCATTTTGGGTATTAATTTTGGTAAATTTTCTCTATTGGCTGCTTGTCGATAAAAAGCAGTCAGCAATAGATTTTGACGTTCCGTGCGATGAGTATTGCTCCCATCTAAAGGTGTTCCTTCAATTGATCTAGGGTTAACTGGATCTCCGTTTTCATCAATAATTGAAGGATCATAGGAATCATTAACAACCCACCCCTTACGGAAACGAGTATAAGCTAGGGCTTCTTGACCACTATTAATAACGGTGTGAGCAGGGAAGTATTGATTCCCTTTATGCTCACTGACATATCTTCCAACATAACTGTTTCCTTGTGGATCATTTATTTCTAAGCCACCAATTAAAGGAAGTAATTCATCCATAATTTCAATCGTATCTTCAAAAGAAACATCAAAAGTATGAACTACTTCCTGACCGGTAATCTCAGCCACGACATCCATAAGGGCTTCTTGGCCTCCATTATTGCGAACACTATTTAATCGAGAGGTTTGGGGGGCGTTTTGCTTGTTAGTGTATCGGACTTTTAAGTCGCGTGGTAAATCAACTACTACGACGTCCCAAGTTCTAGGATTAATTAAGATTTGTTTGTTAGTATCAGTAAGACCAACTCCGCTACCAGTTGCCCTAGCTCCAGTTAATAAAATACTGATTAGCCCATTTTCGTTGACTTCAGGAAGACTTTCTTTTTCTTGTTCAGTTAATTCAACACGGAAAGGTTCTCCTTCTTTAAAAAAGGATTGCATTTCCACCATTTCATCGTCTATTTCTATCAACATAGTGCCTATGCCCGCTCGAGAACGAATGCTATTAATTTTTTTTAAATCTATTGGATCCTGTAAGTCTTGAGCTAGAGCATCTTCTTCTGCAATGTAAAAAGAATACTCATCTATGTTATCAATTTGCTCGTAGCGAGTAACACGATAACCATAGTTTTGGACAGCGGTAGTGGGATATTCTTCGTCTCTAATTAACAAAGAAAGAGCTTCTCCTGCGTCTGTTTCGTAAGTTCCTTTAACAGCTGTATAAAGAGGGCTGTTTAAGAAGTTGTAAGGATGCCCGTCGATTAATTTAACGTCTCGGCTTATTTCTTCCTCAGAAAGATCTATTTTGCCTTGGGCTACTAAATTTCTAGCTAGGGATTTCCAAAACTCGCTAATTCCTTCCCTGTCCCACCCAAGAACTTGTTCTGCTGGAACAAGTTGCCAGTCCCACCGTCCTTTTCTTGCATTTATTCCTTTTTCATATAAGAATTCGTATCCTTCATTTACTAAGTCTAAACCTTTATCAGCAACCATGTTTACCATGGGGTGATAGCGCTTGTCTGGTTTTTTTTCATAATCGCTACATCTAAGCTCTAAACCAAAATGTTCGGCGACTCGGTTTCCCATAACCCCAAACATACCAGCGTACATATTTAAAGGACTTCGGTTGTAATAAGTTAGAACTCCGGTAATGAAATTTTTATCAATAATTGAATAATCTGTTTCATTATTTTCGTCTAATAAAGCTTGGTAAGAATTCTGTGCATCCCGAAGGCGCCAAACTGCAATTTTAGCATTCAAATCATCATCTGTAATTAAAGCTACGCGTAAATCTTCTACGGTTTCAAAATTAGTGCCTTCCTTTTCTAAGCGCTCTCTGTCTATTCTAGTAGGTTCAATCTGAAATAATCCGACTGATCGCTCACTAATGAATGGTACTTTATCAGCAGCTTCAGCCAAAGCTTTTCGATTTCCTCCTCCTTTTTGTTCATTAAGAAGGATTAAAATTAAAAGAGTGCGAATGGTAGGATCATTGGTGGCCGATTCAATTACTTGTCTTTCGTGAGGAGTAATCTCAACAAGCTTAGTACCACCCTCCATCTGACCAACGACCAAGGTTGGGGGGACGTAAATTTGAGTTAAGACACGTTCGCGACGAACATTATGAATAATAGCTTCTATAGCATCGTCATTTAACCAAAAATAGCTCCCACTTTCCCAGCGGTAATGAGCTTGGTTATTAGGATTTACCCTTAAATCAAGAGTGCTATTTAAACGATCTATTTCGCCTAAGATATAAGCTTTTTCACGGCGATTAGGTTGAGGATCAAGCTCTTCAAATAATGAAGCTGCTAACTGCCAAGGTCCAATATAAGTGTTGCCTTCTCCTTTTGGAATAAAGACTAGGTGTTCCGTGGGATGTGTGGCGTTATATTCTGAACACTGCGCTTGAACTTCTTTGTATCTTAATCCACTCCATCCATCTTGCTCAGTGATATAGATAGCTAGCTGATTAAAATCTGGAATTGGAACCGCGTCTACTTCAGCTTCAACTGAAGAAGGATTGAACCCAACTAAAGTTAAATACCAGCGATAATTTTCCCACATTGTATCTGTTACTTCTACTTGTTTCTGTGTTTTCATGTAGCTAATAAAAGAGTCTCTAACGTTTCCGCCTGACTCCAAATAAAAATGACTTATCGGTTGAAGTTCTGGGGCGGCAGGGGCGGCAAAGCGTGGTTCTTCTAACTCTTCGGGAATTAAACGGTAGGCTTCAACTGGAACAAACTGGTCTTGCCCAGCCAGCTCGGTTAAACTTATTAAACCGGCGCCGTGAAAATGATGTGAAAACCAAAAATCTTTAAACTTAACCTTTTGGCCGTGTTTTAAGTAAACTGGTTCTTTTGTTTCGGCATCCACAAAATATCCACCCTCAAACACACAATCACGATCTTCAACCCGGACCTCAGTGTTGGCCAAAAGACCTTTTTGGCCGGAGGTAATTTCTAGGTTTCGAACAAGATAAGAGGTTAACTCTTCGCGCCAAAGAGGAGCGGCGGTAATAGGACGATAATCGCGTCCTTCTAAATAAACAATGTGAGTATTTAAGCTACGCTCTTCAGGAGTAAGCTGACTGTTATATTCGGCAACTTGGCCCTTGTAGCCCGATCCTTTCCAAAAAACGGTCATCACAGTTTGGCCACCGGCAGCATCGGCCTCGTCCATGCCGTCCCAGATAGAATTTAAATCAGAAACATACTGACTCGTGTCTGTGTCGATCGGATAAATAGTGTCTTGGTCCATAGCCATGTAATGGCTTAAATTGACCACTTGTTCAAATTTTTCAGGTTGGGCATTTAAAATTCCTTTCCAAGCCCAAGCTTCGGTGCTGTCGTCTAAATTATAATATTCCAAACCTTGTTGTCCGATTTCATCGGCTAAACGTAATTTAACGTAACCGGAACATTGGGCCGATCTTTTAAATTTTGAGGCCAATTTTTCTGGGGCCACACCCTGCTGAATCCAAAAATTATCAGGCATTGAAAATTGAGGACGAGCAACTCTTGGCAAGTCGATTTGAACAGCCAAGCTGTCGTCTGGGGAAGTGTATTCAATTTGATCTCTTTCCATGTCAATTGGTGGTTCGCCGTCATCATTTAACTCAGCCCTTAAATCTTGCCTTTGCTGGGCATCTTCTTCTAAAACCCCTTGGCGTTGCTCGTAAAAACTATCCCTTAAGGCTGCTTGCCGGCTAGAAATAATCGGTAAAGACATGATTTCTACGTCTTCATCATTATAAAAATAGATTAATCCGTTCATAATCGCGAATTGAGCTACTTTCTGTTGAACTAAATAAGACTCTAAAGCATCAATTCCTAGTTTCCCGGTTCTTCCTGGGCTTTCTGCTCCGCTAGCAACTAAGCTTTCATCCATAGCATGAAGCATTTCGTAAGTATATGATTTACTAGTTTCTTTAGAAAATTTTTCATCATCCTCTAGGGCCTTATAGATATTGTAACTAATACCACCAACCTCTCTTTTATACTCTCTCATTTCAACGCTTAAGTTTTCTGTATGAACCTCCTGATCCTTGTTCGTGTAAGTATTAATTTTTTTATAATCATGACGATTTGGGGCTTCCTTAAATACCAACCGATTTGGTTTAAAGGGGCCAATATTTTTAGAAAACAAGAGATTTAGATAAGTTTTCATTTTGTTTTTGTTGAAAGAGTTTAGAGTTTTTATCTGTTAATTATAACATTTTACTCTAAATAAATCAAGTTCTTTGCCTACTCATACCCCTCGGTCCCTTCGCCAACTAAGTATTTGGCGGGCCAGGGGGTGTAAGGGCTAATAATTGGTTCTTCTTGAATGGCTCCATCAGGGTAAAGATGGTGGCCAACGGGATAAGTCACTTGGCGGTTCCAGGAGGCGGTGAAGCCGCTATGAGCAGAATCGACTTGTTCGATTTCGCCAGGGGCGAGTTCGGAAGTTACTTCGTAGATGGCAGGGGGCGCGCCGGCACGGTTGCTAATGTAGGGCCCATCCGTTGAGACGGCGCGCCCATCTTTAGTTCCATAAAACTTGAAAGTCGCTAAATACCCATCTGTATAGGCTTCCATAAGGATGTGATTTTCGGTGTCATTAGTAAACTTAAGGTCTACAGCTGGGGGATAAACCGTGGCATCCAAGCCCCAACCTAACGGATAAGCATAATAGGAAACCGCGTAAGAATGCGCTCTTCGTTCATTAATTGGGAAGCCCCCAAACATAATTGCTCTAAATAAAGTTGATGAAACTTGGCAAATTCCTCCTCCGTATTCTGGTAGGGTTTCGCCCTCTTTGATTACCAACTCCTTAGCGTAACCTGTTGAACCATCTACTACACCTAATTGATCACCAAAAGAAAACATTTCTCCTGGCGCAATTAAAACCCCATCAAACCGTTCAATTGCGGTTCTAATATTGTGAATACGATTGTACGGCGAACCATAAAAACTGGAATAGCCATCGGCCACTAATTCTGTGATTCCGAGCTCTCGGAGTTCAGCTGGGACATAGACTTTGGCTTGGGTTTGGGCAATTGGGATTTCGACCCGTGCTAACCCGTTATTTAAGGCGTAATTTAAGTATTCATAAAAAGTTGTGTAGTCGATACCAAGCCCGTGAACAGCCGTGCCATCAAAAGAAATATGTCCATCATCAGCGACTAAAATTGTGACTTCTTCGGCCGCGATTTCAACTTTTGGGGCAATGTACTGCTCTAAATGTTGTTGCATTAAATCTTGGTCTACTTGAACGTCAATTAAAGGGCCTTTTATAGGATCGTAAACCGGCTCAAAATCTAATAAATGTAAGTTTTGAAGCCAATTAATTTCCCAATTTTCTTCCTCTGTGAAAATGTCTATGTTTTGGGTTAACTGATCTGTTAAATCATCTTTTTGAGCTTCTAATTCCGCCTTGGTAACACTGGGAATTAACTCATTAGCCGTAATTTCGATTGAATCTAAGTTAAAAGCGGTAATTTGCGTAGTTAACTGGCTCGTAAACCCATCTAAATCTGCTTCCCAGCCAGTCTGTTCCTCGGTAAATTCGAAATCTTCTAAAGCAGAATTCCAGGTAATACGCGGCTCTTCGGCCGCTACATTTAAGTTAATAATTTTGGCAGCTAAATTAGCTTCCATTTGCTCCTGATCAAAATCAAACTGTGCTCCAATTTCTTTGCCACCCAAAACCGTATCATCAATCGATAAAAGTGAAGCAACTGGCTTAATAACAGGTATTGATTCCACTGTGTCTGTCTTTAATAACGTGAGGCCAAGGTCGTCTAACCCAAACCGATACATGCTATTTTTATAAACAATATCAATTGAGCCTTCCTCAAATTCATCCAAAAAAGCACTTAAATCCTCCTGGGCTTGCTCGGCATCCTGAAAACTAATATTGGTGTTGGCCGCAAAAGTACCAGGAGCAACCTTGCCGGCTAAGGTGTACTGCACCCCAAAACCCATGGCTGTACTCCCAACCAACACTCCTAAAAAAGTGAGAGAGAGAAAATAGTTTTTTGTGATTTTGGGCTTTGCCATAAATGTAAAATATACCATTGACTTCAATTTGCAAAGGTCCGTTTTTCCCTAAACCCCCTCATATTCAGTATCAAGCAATTGCCGTTTTCCGTGCGCTTTTAGTAAGAATTTGAGCGTAATTGGCGTCATTAAAGTTGTGAAAAAGGCCATGAACACCAAAACTGAGAATATTTTTTCATCAATTAAGCCCATTTCTAACCCGATAATGGCAATGATTAGCTCGACAGCGCCGCGCCCATTCATACTGATTCCAATGATCAGTGATTCGCGGCGCCCCTGTCCAAAAAGCCTAGCCATAATTCCCGCACCAAACACTTTTCCAACAATCGCTACTCCGACAATTGCCGCTAAGAATAAGACTGTTTCGGGGTCTTTAAAGATCGAGAAATCAACGTGAAATCCTAAACTTACAAAAAAGATCGGCCCTAAAAAACTATAACTTAATCCAAATAAACGATCTTCGATTTTTTTATAAACATCCGGATGTAACAGGTCTTCTTTTACAAATAATCCTGCCAAATAAGCTCCTAAAATAAAGTGCAAACCAATGTATTCGGCAAACCACCCAAAAGCTAAGGCAATAATTAAAGTAAAAGTAAAAGCCTTGTGTCCTTTTCTCTTAAAAACATGCTTGAACATCGGAATTAAATGCTTCCCAGCTAAAATCACACCGCCAAAGAACAGCACCACTTTCCCAATCAAAAAAGTTATCTCCAAGGGGCTTATTGTGCCTCCGCCACTAACCACTCCTAACAAAATAGAAAGCAAAACAAAAGCCGCAATATCATCGGCTACGGCCGCTCCCATCACCATATGTGCAATCTTAGAATCATTGTATTTAAAGTCTTTAAACACCTTGGTAGTCACCGAAATAGCGGTAATAGAAAGTGCCATTCCAATAAACAAAGATGGTAGTAATTCATTTCCAAAAGCCATAGCTGTCCCTGTCCCTAAAAGAAGTGGCAAGGCAATCCCACCTAAAGCAATAGCCAGGGCACACTTAGAACAATTCAATAAATCACGAGGTCTGGTTTCTAACCCAGCGTGCAACATTAAAAAGAAAATCCCTAGCTCCGCTAATAACTGAACACTTTCGTTATCTTGAAAAACTCCAAATAAAGCTGGCCCAAAAATAAGCCCAGCCATTAATTCTCCTAATAAGATTGGTAAGTTAATTTTGCGGAACAGAATTCCTGTTCCCCAGACGATTATCATTATTAGTAGAAGATTTTGGATCTCCATTACGTTTTTGTTATGTTTTTAAAATTATTTTTCTTGATCTGGGATGGCCCAATGAGTTTCTTTTTCGTTGGGTTTTCCCGCGGAAGGCGTAATTTGTTGCTGAGTCGCCACCTCTTCTCTGGGAATTTCTTTTAAACCTTTTTGCTTTCGTTCAACGCCGAGTAATCTTTTGCCTATTTTTAACAATCCAGTAGCTGTTTCTTTGGTTAACTTCCCAATTTCTTTAACGTCCTCATCTACAAAAGTGTTACTTGTTTCCATTTTTTTTCTCAAAAATCTACGAGTGTCTTTGCCTTTTTTAGGAGCAACAGTCAGGCCAATAACTGATCCTACAGCCGTCCCAATAATGGCGCCCATGACAACTTTATCAATGGTGCTGCGCTTTTTTTGTTCCTTTTTTTTACGTCCAAACATAATAAAAGGGTTATTTTTTAGCTTTTTCTTCGCTGCCACTAGCTCGGGCTTTGAAGAGCATTTTTCGAATTACATTAATTTTAATATTTCCTGGATATGATAGCTTGTTTTCGATCTTTTCGGCAATGTCATGAGCAAGTCCTGACATATTGTCATCGTGAATTTCATCTGGATTAACCATCACCCGCACTTCACGCCCCGCGGACAAAGCAAAAGTTTTTTGAATCCCCGGGAACGAGGCCGCGGTCTCTTCTAGTTCACGAATGCGTTGTAAATAACGTTCCAAAGATTCTAAACGAGCTCCGGGCCGACTGGCCGAAAGCGCATCAGCGGCCATAATAATCTTGGCCTCTAAACTATTTGGTTGTTCACCTTCATGATGGGCCCAAGCCGCGTGCACAATATCTTCTGGATAACCATTTTCTTCGAGAATTTCTTTGGTAAGTACATCGTGCCCTTTATCACTTTCTTCAGATAAAGCTTTCCCAATATCATGCAAAAAACCAGCTTCTCGTGCCTTCTTCACATCAGCTCCAACTTCAGCTGCAATTAAACCGGCAAACATGCCAACTTCTAAACTATGGCGAAGGGCATTCTGTCCATAACTAGTTCGAAAATGAAGGCGTCCAATGTGTTTAAGTACTCCATCTGGAATGTTCTTAATCCCCACAATTCTTACCGCTTCACGTGCTTTGCTAACCATAATTTTACCAACTGTTTTTTGGGCTTTTTTCAGAGATTCATCAATGTCTTTAGGTGTAATATTTCCACGATGTTTTTGAAGGATTTCAATAGCGCTTTTAACAATATGGCGACGGACTAAATTAAATCCGCCAATAGTAATAATTTTGGGATAATCATTAAAAATAATCTCAACATCACTACGTTTTTCTAAGTGACTAACATTTTCACATTTAGGGCCAACTAACTGAAGCTTGAATCTCTCCTGTTTAACTTCGACAAAAGTTTGGTTGTGATCCACTGAACTTTTATCTGAATAGCGTTGAATCGTGCCAATCAAAATATTTTTAGCTCTCTTTAAGGAGTCTTCTTCTGCTTCTTCGGTACGGTTTTTCACAAAAGACTCCTTACGTGCCAAGATTTCGTTAGTGAGCTTTTTGGTGATCGCCGCAATAGCCTGGCCTTTGGTAACACCTAGATTTTCAAGGAGAACTTCAATGGTTTTTTGCGCACCTTGCTTAATTTCAGTCTGCATTTCAGTGATCATCTGTCTTTCAACCTTAAGCCAGCTTAAGATTTCCTTATTTTTAGAAACACGCTCATTAACATGTTTTTCCTTTAATTTACTAGATTCCTGGAGTCTATTAAGATGAGCTTCTAATCGTTCGTTTTCTTCTTTGGCGGCCTGTTTTACTTGAGTAATTTCGGATTTAGCCTTTTTGCGCAGAGTCTCAGCCTGTTCGCGACTTTCTTTAATAAGATTTTGAGCCTCTTTTTTGATGCTTTCTGGGGATACTTTGGAGGCGCCTCCCTTGGTTAGAAAGAAGGTTATAAGGCCCCCTACTGAGGCTGATCCTAAAATGAGTAATATTTGTACTGGTTCCATAGCGATATGAGTGTAGAGCAAAATCACTCAAAATGGGAGGTTTTTTTGCTACGGCCCAGCCCGCGGCTCAATACTTACTTCACGCCGATAGTTTAAAACCTTTTGATCGATGGCTGATATTTCGATCATTTGCCAATTACTATGTTCTAAATTGTGACACTTTTTACAGAGTCCAACTATAAAATCTGGATTATGACTCTGGTTTAAAGCAAAGCGTTTAGTATGATGGAATTCCTCGATAGGATGATTGCAATTTAAGGTGTCGCATTTGTTTTGTTGGCGAGTTCGGATTAATCGTTGAACTTCGGCTGGGATTACTCTCTTAACCTGGTTATTTTTAACTTTTTTACGCGCGCGCTCTTTAATGCAGTCTGGACAAAGTTTTATGATAGCTTGTTTTTTGGCTTGAGGAGATTTTTCTAATTCTTTGAATACTTTTTCAAAAACTTCATTCCAAGAAAGTGTTTCTCCTGTTTCTTGCTCATATTTTTGTTTAAATTGACGCATTTTCAATTCAACTTTTGGACTAATAGGGAAGGAAAAATTGCGATATTGACTCATTTGATTATTTTGTTGTCCCTGACCGTATGCGGTGAATTTTTCTCTGTTAATCCGCTCATTTTTAACAATTTGGGTTACAACTTGTTGGGGGAATTTTTCTAATTTTTGCGCCCATTCTTCTTCGTCTTTAGGTGTGGCAATATAGGCTACTGTTTCAATTTTAGCCCAACTTTGTTCGCCGCTTTCGAGTTGAGCACGTAGCGTTGGCTTGTCCTTTAATTTTCGCGATAAATTTAAAATTTTATCAACATTTCGCTGACTCATCCCCGCCATTTTGGCAGCAAATTCATGAATTGAACTACAACCATGACGACGATATAATCGACGGCGTTTAACTTCTGGTAAAAGCCCAGCAAATTTACGCATCCACTGACGCGCGTTTAAGCCGTACTCTTGGCAGAGTTTGTAAAGCTCGGAATCTGATAGTTTTTTGTATTTCATGGGATAAATTTTAGGGTGAGTGTGTTTTTACCTTAACAGGTTAAAAATTATAGTGCAAGGCTAGTTTGGTGATTACGAAATAATTACGCAAAAAGCGCTACAAAAATGCGTATCCCAGCGACTACTACCCACGACTAATAAGTCCCCGATTCCTTACGAATTTCTGCCACCACTTTCGGAAAAATTTCAAGGACACGGTCGATTTCAGCGGCGGTTGTTAGATGCCCTAGGCTAAGGCGAACAGATTGGTAAGCCTCCTGTTTAGAACGACCTAATGCTAATAAAACGTGTGATGGCTCGGTGTGGCCAGCAGTGCAAGCGGAGCCGGCAGAGGCATCGATGCCTTCCATGTCTAAACGAAGCAATAAAATTTCGCCTTCTACTCCTGTTACAACGAGGTTTAGATTGTTGGGAAGGCGCTGCTCTAAATCGCCGTTTAAGATGAGGTCTGGGACGCGTTTTTGAAGGCCGGTTAAAAGCTGGTCGCGAAGTGTTATGAGGCGAGAGGATTCTTGATCACGGCGGGCCTGGACGAGTTGTAGAGTCGCGGCAAGGCCGATTATTCCAGGCACGTTCTCAGTACCGGAGCGTAGGCCTCGTTCGTGTCCGCCACCATAAATTTGGGGTTTAATCTCAATTCCAGATCGGACATAAAGTGCTCCAACCCCTTTTGGTCCGTAAATTTTGCCACCATTTAAGGTTAAAAGATCGACTCCTAATTCGTTAACGTCTAAGGGAAGGGCTCCGGCCGCCTGGCAAGCGTCCGTATGAAAAATTGGCGTGTTTTTGGTGATTTTCTGAGCGCGTAGCATTTCTCCTATTTCCGTAATCGGTTGAATCGTCCCGATTTCATTATTAGCGTACATCACACTCACAAAAACCGTATCGTCGGTAAGCGCGTTTTTGAGATCATCAACAGATATGATCCCACTTTTTTCTGGCATAAGATAAGTAACTCGAAAACCTCTTTTTTCTAGTTCTTTGAAAGGCTCTAAAACTGACTCGTGTTCAATGGCGCTGGTAATAAAATGGGCGCCTGCTGGGGCGTTAGCGGCTATCCCAAAAATCGCTAAATTGTTACTTTCTGTGCCGCTCCCAGTAAAAACCACCTCTGTAGAGGAGGCACCAAGAACGCCAGCCACTTTTTTTCGCGCTTGATCTACGTCTTTTTTTGCTTCTTGCCCGCTAGTGTGAAGACTAGAAGGGTTAGCAAAGTTTTCCGTAAAATACGGCTTCATAACTTCTAAAACCTGAGGGTCTACCGGAGTAGTTGCCGCGTAATCTAAATAAATTCGCTTCATATCTAAAGGCTGATTAAGCCGCGTGTAAGTGTTGGCGCTGCATTTTTTCAACCGCCTTTTTAACCTGATCAATCAGCTTATCCTTGGCAAATTCAACCGCTTTTCGCAAATCGCGACTGTCCTCGCTGGAATAAAGTGGTTTATGCTTAACAGCCTTGGGCAATTCCATAAACATTTCTACTTTATAAGCGTCTTTCCGGGTGAATTTTTCGGCTGTGATATTTAATTTTACTTCATCAGCGTCAAAATGAGTCAGGAATTTTTCGAATTGTGGGAGTTTTTTACTTAAATAGTCTTCAAAAAGATCCTTTTCAATATCAGTTAAATGCTTCGCAAAGGTGTTTACCTGCATGAAAATAGGTTAAGGATGAAACTATTTCCATTGTAATGGGGTTGCGAAAAGGTGGCAAATTTAAATGCGCATTTTAGAGCATGCGTCGAAGGCTTGTCTTCCTTGATAAAGGACTCCCAAGCCTGTCATACATTGTAAAATCTATATACTTTGGGCCATCACCCCTTCGAGGGTCTGGGCCAGAATCTATTAATAAACCGTCGTCAGCTCCAATCCGAGGTGTGTTTACGCTACATTTAAACTGAAATTCTTGCCTACCAACTCGAACTACAAATTTGGGGTAGCCAATGCCGTTTGCTTCGTACCCACGACTTTCAAGCATTTTCATTAAAGCGTCGTTATACAGACTGGTGTAATCACTTCTGTCAAGCTCACCCTCACGACTTCCTTTAGCTCTTTCTTCGCGTAAAAGTTCTAGATATTTAGCGTTGATAGCGGCTGGATTTTCTATAAAGGATTTCACGTCTTTCCAAATTTTCTCTTGTGCTTTATGGCCTAAATCTAAAGATCCAGTTAATTCTTCTCGACGTTCAGCGGCTTTCCCTTGGCGGATGGCTTTTCTTAAAAATTTATTTTGTTCTTTGTATTCTGGCGCTTCGGACCCAATTCCTTTGGCTACAGCCTTTGCGAATTTTTTATGAGCTACGCCTGTACCCCAAGAAAAAACCTCGAAAGGCTGTCGGAGATAAATTTCAGATTGAGTAGCTAAATTTGTAAAAGAATAATCTACACTGATTAGCCATTTACTATTAATTCCTGATGGGACTATACTAATTTGTTCGGGTTTAATGTCTATTTTTGCATATTTACATACTCCTTCATGGCCTTCTAAGGCATCTAATTCAAATTGCAAAAAATCAGCACCGTTTTCTTGAATTTGAGTCCTGGCTCTTTCGCGATTACTTATAATTGATTCTATGTATTGAACTTGCCCTTTGGAAGTATCTAAAGCGGCAGCAGCTAAAGCTTGTGGCTCTGCTCCTGTGGCGGGGCCTTCTATTCTTAAATCTGTTGTGCCATTAAATAAATCTTCGTAAGTAAGCACTAATGTTGGAGGTTCTTCTTCTGTGTTTACTTCTACGTGTGGCACAAATAAATCAAAAACATCCTCTCCATATCGTTCGACCATTTGTTTTCTGATTTCAGCTTCAGCTTGGCCGGCTAAAGTCTCAAGGGCACCTTCTACATCAGGGGCTAAGCCTTCCTGGGAAGTCCCACTGATATAAATATAAGAACCTATGGCGCCTATAACGACTGCTTTACTAGCTGGGTCTAAAGCTTTGAAATATTGTTGTGAGTTCTGGATGGCGTCTCTGGCGTCGCTAAGGGCCTGACCAGGCTCCTCGCCTCCCCTAATATAGTCCGCTGCGGTTATGGAAAACATATAGATAGAAGCTTGAACAGCTTCTTTTTGGTCTGGGTTTAAACTTGGGTCTTCAATAGATTGAGAGCCAAACTCTCTTAAAGAAGAGAGTTTGTCGGCGTGAAGGGTAGCATTTCTTTCGCTTTCAAGAGCGCTTTGCTCGGCAGCTGAACGGGCGGCTTCGGCTTCATCGAGCCGGGCGGCCGCTGCTTGTTCGGCAGCTAAACGGGCAGACTCTATTTCATCGAGACGAGCGACCTCTGCTTGTTCGCGCTGTTCGATGGTTCGTACAATAAATCCATTGATTTCAGGGGCATTAACAATGCTGTGAGTGCTAGATTCAATAGTCGTGCTAGATTCAATTAATGCTTCTATAGGAGCGTTAATCCAAACAAAATTATTAGGATCTTGACTGTCTATAACATAAACGCGAGCCTGAATGTTCATATCTTCACTATTCACTACAACCTCAATCCTCACATGATCCAAAATGCTAGGGCCATAAGCCTCTCGCATCCTAGCTTCTAAGGCTGGTTTTAATTCCGCAGCCATTTCTTCGGCACGTTCTAAGAGAACGGCTTTATCAGCTTCGCGAGCGGCTTGGTGCAAGCTTATTGTGTCAACAATAAAGTCTTGTGTTCCTCGAGAACTACCTTCTGTGTCATGCTCGGCAAACTTAATGGCAAGCTCATTAACATTGTCTTCAGTATAATCTTCTGGGATAGCGGATAACCTCCATTTAAAAATCATCCTTCTACTTGCGTCTTGATTGTCTGTAATATAAGTAACTAGTTCGCCAGTTTTTCTGTCGATCATAACTTCTACATTTATAACACCTCCAACACCGTCTCCGTGGACTTCTTGTAAAGCGGCCTCTAAGGCTGTCTTAAGGTCAGCAGCAAATCGTTCGGCTCGTTCAAATAACGCCTCAGCCTCAGCTTGTTCGCGTCCAATCCTTGTGGAAGCTAATTCTGGAGCATCAAAATCCATCTCGCCCATATCATCGGCAGTGAATTCTTGGATTGGAGTACCGTAAATGGCTTCTCTTAAAGCCTTTTCGCGGACCATAAGAGCACGAAGCTCTTCTGTTTCTTCGCCTAATTCAAGATAGCCAATGGCATCAAAGGCGCGAGTAAGGGCTTTTTGAGCTTTTCGAGTTTTGTCAGCGGCAAGAAATTCTTCCCCTTCATCTAAAGAAGTGGTTGCTGTTTCATATTCTCTTTGCTCTCTAGCTTCTTGATTTATTTCTCCTCTTACATGGTCAGCATCATATCTATCACTAACTTCCTGGCGAGCTCTTGCTACTCCTGTTGCATCCCTTTTGTGAGCATCTAGCTCATCTTGGAAAGCAACTAACATTTCGTCCCATTGCCCTTTCCAAGTAGAAAGAGGCTTCATTGGAATAGTGGCTTCCATAGCAACTTGCTCGAGCTCACTAATTCCATCATCAGCTTGATCCCACTCAACGCGCACAAATCGTTCGCGCTTGCCAAGTGGGCCTTGTTTGCCCCAAGTAATATTTACATCAGGATTAAATTTGCGATAAGTATTAGCTTCAAGGAAGTCAAAATATTCTTCCATCTCTTCTGCAATTGAGTCTCTTTCAGCTTGTCCAAATTTATCACGTTCGCCTTCTGGGTCAGAGGCATACTCACGTTCGTTTTGTTCAGCGTCAAGAATGCCTTGGATAAATTCTTGGTTGTTTGGTTCGCCGGCAACTGGTTCTTCCAGAAGAAGCCTTTTCATAGCAGAAGCATCGGCCTCAAGCGTAAAAGCCTCTTCAAAAGTTCCTAAACTAGTAACATTATAAGTTGCCCGACGACGAGTGGTTTGAGCTCCAGGGCGATCAATTAAGCTAGTAAAAGAGTAAATTACTTGTTGGGTCCACCTTCCTGTTTCACTGCCTTCTTCATTAGGAGTGAATTCGAAATTAGCTAGGTGGGCGGTGCTGCGAATAGAACTTGTTACATCAGCGCCAAATTCTTTTTGAAGAGCACTGATTAAACTGGCGCTTAAAGCAGCGTCCAGTTCTTCGATTTTTTTAGCTTGTGCTTCGCGAGTTTCTTTTTCTTCGGGTGAATCTGGAATATTTAAAACATCATAACGAAGATAGTTAACCCAAGCGATATTTTGTTTGGCTGAACCGGTGTAACCATATCCATCATCAGGATCAAGGGATTCGTTAGCCGCTGCATCAGCACCATAAAGTTCATGAAGCCATTTATTAATTCCGATACGTTCTTCTTGAAGAGCTTCTTTCCATAGAGCATCTCCTTTGATTTGACCGGTGATATAAGCAGTCCGAGCAGAATGAGTTGCTAAATCACGACGTTCAAAAGCCTGGAAAGCATCCATAATACTGCGTCCTGGACTGGTGGCGACATCTAATTCGGAGCGGTCATAAGGGTTAGGAACACTTAAATCAAGTTGTTGAGCTTCTTCGGTGGCGAATTCACCGAGGACGTTATGAGCATCCTCTAAAGCTTGTCGACGCTCTGGCCACTCAAGGCTTCCTACTTGTCCGATTAATTCTCCTCCTTTTCTAGGTTTAAAATTATAAGTCGGTGGGGTCGTGTCAAAATTAAAAGCCCATTGATCACCTTGTTGTGCTTTTGCTGGGCTTATCCCTTGGTGCGCCAGCATTAGCCACACATTAAGTACAATATTTTTTTGCGCAGCTGGAAGCTGAGCATATTTGGATTTTTCATTTCCCCCTCTTGGTTCCCCCCAAAGAGATCGACTGAGACTTTCGGTAAAGCTTTTTTCTACACTAAAGCTTATTTCTTCTGTTCCTTGTAAATCAATTTCGGTAAGAAGTCCTTCTGTCTCCTTTTTTTCCTCTAACTCATCGATCCACTCGAGAGCGCGTCCGGCCTCGGAATCGTCAGAAATTTGGGTAGGTCTATCTGGGGGCATTGTGTTTTTGTTTTAGGGATATTTTTAGGGGGAGTGATAATTTTTAATTTTTATCTATTAATTTTAACATATTTTAGCTTTTGTTTCAAGGGGTTATTCCTTAAAGTAAGGGTATGGAAATAAAAGAGAAGGCATTTGTTAGAGTTTCGTTATCGAAAGTTGGTCACTCCAGTGGTGACCACTTTCTGCGCTCTCGCGAGGCGACTTCCTTGCGGAAGACCAAGCCCGCCTCGCTCCGAGAGCTACCTCAACTTCTAAAAATGTCTTCTCTTAATCACTACTCCCTCATTTAATGAGAAAAGTCGTAAAAATCGCAGAAGAAATAGGTTTTGATCTGGTTGGAATAACTGGAGCGGAATTAATGAAGGGGGCTTTTGAAAAATATAAAGGGTGGGTGAAGGAAGGGCGCGCCGGGCAGATGGCGTATTTGGAGAAGGATGTTGGGCGCCGGCGCGGAGTGGCACAAATTATGCCCGAGGCACAGTCTGTAATCTGTTTGGCTGTTAATTATTGTCGTCAAGACAAGGGGGGAAGGGAGGCAAAACCGGACAAGTCGGTAGGCCAAATTGCGCGTTATGCGTACGGTCAGGATTATCACAAAATCCTAGAAAAAATGTTGAAGAAATTAACGCGAGAATTGCGTGAAAAATTTCCAGAAAACCAGTTCAAAACTTACGTGGATACGGGCGCTGTTTTAGAAAAAGCTTATGCTGAGCAAGCTGGGCTTGGTGAAATTGGCGAAAATACAACTTTGATTACCCCTAAGTTTGGTTCTTTTGTATTTTTGGCAGAAGTAATTACAGATCTTAAATTAGAACCAACTAAACCTGATTTACCACCACTTTGTGGGCGTTGTCAGGTTTGCGTGGGGGTTTGCCCGACTAGAGCGTTGGTTGGTCCAAATGAACTAGATGCCAGACGGTGCATTTCTTATTTAACAATTGAACATAAAGGGGCGATTCCCGAAGAGTTACGACCTTTGATGGGGGATTGGCTGTATGGTTGTGATGTTTGCCAAGAAATTTGTCCGCAAAATATGGGCTGGGCAAAGGCCGCGCCAAAAGATGAAGCGCACGCTCCTTTTACCGTAAAAATTGGGGGTGATTGGCAGATCTTAGAAGAAATTTTGCGTCTAAAAACCGACGAAGAATTCAAAGAAAAGTTCGCGAAATCACCCATTAAAAGAACTGGCCGCGAAAGGCTAATTCGGAATGCCTGTGTGGTGGCCGGGAATGTAGGAGCTGTGGAATTATTGCCGTTATTGCAAGAGTTGGCGCACGACAAAAGCGAGTTGATTCAAGAACACGCACAGTGGGCGATTAACAGGTTGAATTAACGATCAAAAGCAGGGTCTTCGGGGAAATCATCGTAACCCGGACCTTCAATATATTCAGTGAAGCCTTGTTCCACAATTTCTAAATCATCGGTTAGATATAAAGCATCGCTATTTAAATAATCTGTGTCCACCAAGGTGTGCCAGCCATTACCTAAATCGCTTTTGTTTGCTGGGTTAGTTCTAGAGGGGAGGCTAAGATCTTCTATTCCGAGTGCTTCTGGGTTATCCATTTCTTCCCATTGGAAGATTGCATTATTATTTATTGGAAATTGATTCACCTCGAGCTCAGAAGTTTCGTCGTTTTTTGCAATCCAATACATGTAACCTACTTCGTCTGGCCTTAGATCTTTTTTAATTTCTCCGATTCTGGCTTCTATTTGTTCTAACTCATCAGCATCGGTTTCTGGGTCTAATTCTCTTCGTTGTTGACGTAATGATTGCCATTCTTCACTTAAATCTTGGACTGTCCCAGGCATCATTAAAGGCATGTTAATATATCTGTTAACTGCGATTCCCATATTTGTTTCGTCGTCGTAATATAAAACACGTAAATTACTTGAAGCGTTTTCGATATAGGCTTCCTTTTTTTCGGTATTAAATTCTAAAGGTTCTCCGACTGTTCCAGCGCGGGCATCTAACCAATCAATGCCAAAATCGCTAACTGAATATTGAGTAGGGCTATTTAATAAAAAATAACAGCGGGCCACCGCCTCGGCCATATCTTGGTTGCCTAATAAGTGAAGAGCATCCGGATCTTCTTTTCTACGGCCCGCAACTGTAGATCTAGTAGGAATTCCCGTCATTCTTAGGGCATCCATGTAATCATATAGAGCTAATTCCGGTTTTTGCTGACCAGCAGGCGAATAAGTGTCGTAGAGACGAGCCTGAAGTAGTTTCCAGTCAGCAGGGTTGCGCCTTAAAAGATAAATTGCGCTTGGTCCGCCAGCCATAATGTCATCATATTCAACGCCAACAACGGGAGAATTGGCATATCTCCTCATTACATCATTTTCGGTTTCTCCTCCTGGGATTGCAAATCCATCTGTTATTGCTAGATAACGACGCATTTCGGAATTCTCTGCGCCATCTCCGCCGCCTTCTTGAAGATGAGAGCTAAGAAAGTCTAAATGCTCTATAAGAAGTGGTAAATAGTCGTCATGCGGGAATCGAGTTTTATCATCCCGATCGCTATAAGACGAGGCTTCCAATGGCCCCTCAAGATATGGCTTAAAATAGGCATTCTCTTTCATTTTATTAATTATTTGCTTGGCTTCTTCGTAAGATTTTTCTCCCATTAAAATATTAATACACCGAATTCTAGCTCTAACTAAATGCTTAGCGAGAAGTTGATTGTAGGAATATCTTTCTTCAGAGGGCTCTCCTTCAAGATATGTTTTTTGATATTCATAACAAGCGCCTAGCAATTCTTGAACTCCATTTGCTTGGCCTAAAATATAGTCAACGTAAGCGTCAAATATGATGTCAAAATTGTCTTCTTTTTCAAAATCTCCTTCGGGTGCGATGGCGATTGCTTTTTGAAACTCTTTAGTTATTTCTTCATGAGATTTTTCTTGTTCAATGTATAGCGCAGCGCGGCGATAATGAGCGTATCCTAGCATTTGTTCTGGAGAAGTGCTTCTGAAATGCCAATTGCCAGCGTCTTCATAATTTTCCAGAATAGTAATGGCTTGTGTTAAAAATTGTTCGCCAAGTTCTGGGTCGCGTTCTCGAATTTTTTTATGCAAATAATTGGTGCCTAAATCAATGTAAATACGAGCACGGAGGGCGGGATCTAAGGCTGCTCCTCGAACATTTAAAAACGTTAACATTTCTTGGCGTTGGCTAATACGGACTTGAGGAGAGCCGTGGGAGCTATAAGAGCGGTCGCTTTTACTGATTAAATATTGCTCATAATAAGCTTCATCCGTTGATAAATAATCATAACCTGTTGTGTTACCTCGGTGTTGAATTAAAAATAATCTTTCAATAGCTGTTGCGCTTTTTGCATCATGATTAATAACGGCCATTTCTTGATCATCAATATGCAAATTTGTGGAATCACCTGTTGACCCATCACCGTCTACTTCAAAATCTTTGTATAGCGCAACGGCAGCTCGTTGTTTTTGTGATCTATTTTTTATTAATTCTTTTTCTTCTTCGGGGAGGGCGTCTAAATTATATGATGAGATGGCTATATCTAAAGAATATTTTTGAAGAGCTGTATAAGCTTCTTCTAATTTTGGACCAATTGCTTCCAATCTTTTCCCAATTGGAATCATCCATTTTTCTTCTGGTTCGGGTTGGCCGGAAGTTTGATAGTCAGGCCAAAAAGCTCTGAACTGGAGCCAAGGCATATCAGGGAAAACTGTTTGATTTCGGAGGGGGCTTTGCTGAGATTGTTGGTACATTAAATAAGCGAGGCGAATGTTTTCTGGTTCCGCGCTCGCAAACAAAGATTCTATAATGTGGACTTGTCCTTCGATTTGTAATTGATAATTTAGCCCAAAGGGCGTTGTTGTAAGCTCTTCGATGATTTTATGCGCTACTTCTGGGGTTTGAAATTCCATTAAATATCTAAAGCGTTCTTCAATCGCATCCAACTGGGAAGCTTCTTCTAAAATGGCAATTTTTTGGTTTAATTCTTCAAGCCTAGTGGGGTCTGGTTGCTCGGGGGGAGTTTCTGGCAAAGTAACTCCTAATTCATCAAGGATGCGGAGTTGCTCTGGAATGCAAAAAACCTGTTCGATCATGGCAATAGTTTTGTCGATGGCTTCTTGGTCGCCGCTTTGTAATTGGCAAGTCAAAACTTCACCTAAAATAGCTTTCTTCTGCCAAGGAATGACTTCTTCGGATTCAATTTCGGCGCGGATGTCTTCGAGAGAAGCCGAGCAAGATTGCGCGATTGGCTCTGACTCTATTGTTGGAAGAGGTGGTTTTGGTTTGGGTCCGGGCGGCCGCGGCTTGGGTGGCCGCGGTTTGTGTTGGAAAATAAAACGGTGAGATTCTTCCATGTTTTTGTTTTTATTTTGAATTCGATCTTTAAATCATACCATAATTATCCTAAGATGCCAAGCTTCCTTTTTATGATTTCTAGATTGCCAGCTTGTTTTTCGAGGCGCTTGTAAAGTGCAGAAACTACTATCTGCAGCTTGGTGCCGTCTTTTTTGACAATGGTTATGTAATTGGCCCAGATGAATTTTTTGTAGCGGACGTCTTGAATGTCACTTTTTTGAAGGACAAAATATTCCTGTTTGAATTTATTGCCACCAAAATTGCTACGAAGAAATAAGAACTGATCATCGCGAACAGCCATAATATATGGAGTTTGAGCAAGCAATCCAAACATTAAAAACAAAATCCAAGACTTGTTTTTTACACAATAAACATAGGCTTCGAGCTCTGCGCCTTGGGTATATTTTTTAATTTCTTGAACGACTTCCGCGTCGAATGTTTTCATAAGGTAAGGTTTACAGTTTAGTGCCTCTACTTTAGTATGATTTTCCATTTAATTAAAACTTTTTTATGAAAAGACTTCTGGCCACAATGGTTTTCGCTTTGATTTTGAACGGCTGTTCTTATTCGGAAATCAAATTAGCCCAGTATAAAAGTGATGTGGAAGTGACTGATCGCGAGGGTAAAGAGCATGTGGAACGGACGGAAGTTGTGACAATTACAGAATTTGATCCCGAAGAATTAATTGCGACTATTCCGGCGGAGATGAATTTGAGTGTGCCTTTTTATTCTCAAGCACCTTATGGAAACTGGGGCATGCCGTATCAGGAGGCGTGTGAAGAGGCGAGTTTACTTTTGGCGTGGTATTACGTGAATGATGAGTGGCCCACCAAAGATGAATTTGAGGCTGCAGAATTGGCGATGGTGGACTGGGAAATTGAGTATTTTGGGCAATATGAACACACGGACATTACGCAAACCGCAGAAATGGCGAGTGAATATTTGGGTTTTGATAATTGGGAAATTTTGGAAAACCCGACCGCGGAAGATTTAAAAATGACCCTGGCGTCTGGACATCCAATTGTGGCCCCTTTTGCCGGACGTTATTTAGGAAATCCTTATTTTACAGGTTTGGGCCCGGTTTATCATATGTTGGTAATTAAGGGGTATGACGATGATGAATTTATTACAAATGACGTGGGCACGCGGCACGGTGAAAACTTTGTGTATTCCTATGACACGATTATGAACGCTCTGCATGATTGGGATGATAGCGCTTCTTATGACGATGAGGGGATTTTGAATGGAGGGAAGAAGGTGTTGGTTTTGAAGAAGGGTTATTAGGGTTGACACAAGCAGATAATGCTCTAAGGTATAATCCAAATCCCCATTCACCCACCCCCAAATGCCACCCGATACTCCATCTTATGACGAATTGGATACTAATGTTACTAGTTTTGACTTTGATGAAGCCGAGATTGAAGCTGAAATCGCTGAATTAGAAGCCGCTGGCTTTACTATCCCAGTACAAGAATTAAGATTTAACGAAGATACTTGGCGTGTAGAAGCTGCATTCTCTGATGAAGCAATTGAAAGAGGAGAAGCTAAAATAGATGAGGTTGTTGCAAAAATTCAAAGAGGCGAGCCTTTAACGCCGGATGAAAATCACGTCCGGGTAATGCTTGCAGCCTTACAAATGAGAGGGACTTCCTCTTCAGAGGATCTTATTAAAGCTATCCCTGAGCGATTCAGAGAAGTTTCCTTCCAATTAACCAATCTTTGTGCTGAGCGCCCGGCAGAATTCCAATATCCTCAAGACGGAGCTCTTCGTGCTTTAGCCACTATTGACTTAGAGGCTGCGAGAGAAAGCAATATTAGACCTGATGATGTCAAAGAATTACAATTACTAAGATATATCGGCACAAAATATATAGAAGGTGAAGACCCTAATGTTACTTTGGCAACTGCCCTTAAAGGACACCCAGAAGAGAAAAAAATGGGACATCACATAGAAACTATTGTTCAAAAACTAGCTAATGCTTTTCTCGAGGCTCAGCCTCCAGGTAGTGGTGTTTCTTTAACCCAGATTCCCAGCGAGCATTACAAGGCTGCAGTTCGCGGAGAAGACGGTGTCTTAGATGCTACTAAAACCCTCCAGAACATGAAAATACGCCTCGGAACAACCCCTCGACCAAATCAACTTCCTCCATTAATTAGTCTGATTTTTACTCGTAATGACGAAACCAATTCTAAACTTTTATTAAAAGTTTTAAGTGATCAAGACCTTAGAAGGATGGCTCTAGTCTATGCAGTGGAGGCCGCTCCAGGAGAAAATAATCAACACTTATTTATAGGTTTAAAAAAAGATCGAGAACTTTGGACCGGTGCTGCTGGACAGGACCATCTTGGAACTTCAAATATTCAAGCCGAAGATTTAACATATCTTGTCTCTGTTTTGGAAGAAATGGAAATTCCTCAATCGAAAATTCAAGCTGCCATTCTTAGAGGAACTCCTGACACCCCTGAAATCCGACCAGTCGTGATTGACGCCAAAGAAATGAAGGCCCGAGCAAGTTTATGCCAAGCTGCTTTAAAAAACATCGGTGTCTTAGAAGAAGAAAGTGGCGTTACTATTGCCTCGCCGGCCCTACGCAGCGCCCTAAAAACTTATCCTAAAAAACCTCAGCCACGCGCCCTAAAAATTGTTTTTCCTTTTTCTTTAAACAATCGAGCCGCCTTCACACAAGCCACTCAATCTCGAGACATTACAGATTTACCATCAAAACATGTTTCCATGTTTGCTCGGTGCGAAACTGTTCCCAGCGCCCGATTTGAGACAGCAATTGAACAACAATTAGCCGCCATTAACACCAGCTTAGCCCTGGTTGCTAACCCCGTTGATCTAGGAGAGCCTCTTATTGATGACATCCCTCGAAACCAAACTTTAGACTGTTTTTTAAAAGATTTAGGTACCTTATTCGCTCTTTTAAGAGGACTGCATGCAAATTATAACTGTGAAGGTATGGGGGTTGGTTTTCATGATGAAGATAATCGTCCTTTAAAAAGCCCGCAGTTCCCCAATGTGACAGTTTTTATAGATGAACGAAAAATGTTTGCCAGTATTCTTCAAGGTTGTTGCGAAGCCGCTGGGCAGAGTTATTCAACCCTCTCCTTTTCTCCTGATGAAATCCAACAAATTTTTGAAAAATTAATTACTGATTGGGAGTCTGCGCCGCCAACTTCGCCCCCTAGTTGGGGCTCAACACGAGAATCTCCGACTCCCGAAGGATTTCAGAGTTTTGTTGATTTAATTTTGCCGTCAATGATGGAACGGAGCATGGAACTGCTCGAAAAGCCGGATCCGAGCGTAGCAGTGCCTTTTGCTAATTTTAACGATTTAAACACGTTTGCCTCTAAACACAAAGCCCTGCGTCGCGTCCCTAAACAGGCTGAAATCGAGGATGAAGAAAATGAACTCAAAAGACTCATAAGCTCCTGTAAAAACAATGCCAGTGTTGGTGATGTTAAAGGAGACGTAGTTGGGATTTCTAAATTTACCAAACGTTGCCCTCAAATTAAGCGCTGCCACATCACGCGTGAAAATCCAGATCCAGTTAACATTGTTTATGTGGGAAACATTGCTTGTCAGGGATTTTTTGAAATTGAGGTTAAAGGGCAACTCACTCGCTTAGACTGGAAAATGGATCCACAAGGTGAAATAACCGCTGTTATTGATGATCAAGAAAGAGATAAAAATTGGTTTAGCCAACCAAAAAATCAAAATGCTGGTCTTTTGAACCTTTATCGCGAAATGCGCCATGTTGTTTTGGGTGGATTAGATCAACACTTAGTTAAAAAGGAAAGAAAGATCAAAAAAACCATTGAAAGATCAACTGATCCAACCAAACCAACTGTTACTATTCCTGGGAAAAAGGGTTCACTTAAATTGCGTGCTCGACCACTACAACTTTTTCACGCTGACAGATCACAATCCACACCCAATCCTGATGAGCCGAGTAGCTTAGAAGAAATCGCTCAACAAGTTTTTGAAATTATCGCCAAAATCCGAGCTGGAGGAAATGTAGAAACCGAAGAGATTGAAAATTTACGTATTTATATTCAAGACACTGTAACAGAGGGTGGAGTGCGTCACTCAATTCCAATCCCAATGGAGCCGCTACCAATACTTATTGCTGTAGCGAAAGGAGATTTGGATAAAGAGGATGTTTTTTTTAGTGATCCAGACGAACAACGAAGCACTGTCCGAGGAGGTTATAGCGGCCACACTCATAAAATGGTGCCTTCTATTCGTGTTTGCGAACAAAATTCACGAAGCGAAGATTCAAAAACTCGCCTCCGCTTAACTGAGCAAGCACTAGGTATCAAATTATTAAAAAAGGTCGCCGGTAAAACCACTGTCACCATGAATCCCAGTGATCCAAACCGGCCAGACTCTGGAATTGAAGCTATTGTTTTAAGTACACAAAAACATGTTGAAGCGGCCCTTCAATCCGAAGAATTAGATGATGTTGCTTCGATGTCTATAGAGGAAATTGAAGAATGGATGCGAGAAAGTATCAAAGAAGCACTCCAGTCTGGACGACTAAGTGACGCTGCTTTTATTTCTGTAGAAGAAATGGAGGAATGGCTTAGATCTCAAGCTCGAGATGAAGAACCGGTTGATAATCCCAACATCCATCCTGACGCCTTAGAAAAAATCTTGGAGATCTCTACCTGCGCAGTTCATAACTATTTAGATGATGGCTCCATTGCCCACCCGATCCGCCGTCGTATTCGCCAAGTAGTGCTTAAAGCCCCCCAAAAACCACAATTTAGAGAATTTGAGTTAACTTCTCTGCAAGGAGCGGAAGAATTGCTGGCTTAAGAACTTTTGGCTTTAAGCAATTGTGTCAGCGACCCAACCAAAAAGCTTGTTTGAAGTACAAGCCCAATCGCAAAGGCAGCTGGGATGGCGAATAGCCCGAAATCTTCGAGTAAATAGGCGCTGGAAAACATGGTAAGGGCAATGGTAGAAACGTGGATTAACGAGGGACGCCAGGTGTTTTTAAGGGCGTAATGTGAACGGGCGAGGAGATGAACTACGCTTTCGAGCGGAACAGAGAGACAGTACACCATCAGGAGTGAGGAAGTGGCTATAACAGCGGCTTGGTCGAATTTGCCGCCGCCGAGCAGGATGTTGATAACTGGGTAGCTAAGCGCGGCTAGCGCTGCGGCGGCTAGCGCGGTTAATCCAAAAACTGTGAGGGCTTTGGTTCGAACGAGATGGCTGAATTCAGAAAATTTCTTTTTGGCGGCGAGACTAGATAAGTTAGCAAAAGCAGCCAAGGCAATGGCAATGCCGATGAGGCTAACTGGAACGCTTTGGAAATTACGAGCAAAAGCATAGATTGTAACGCTGCCTTCTTCTAGTTGAGAGGCTAAACGGACAAACCACCATAATAGAATCTGCCACATGCCAAGTTGGGCAATACGAGGGATCATTAAATGAATTGTTTCTTTGATTTCCGGGCTCATTTTAAGGCAAAAATTTGGACGCCAACCATAACGAATCATGGATGGAGTGCGGATTCCTAAATGGAGTGCAGCTCCAAGAATTGTTCCCATTACCAGGCCAAACACGCCATAAGTTGGCGCAAAAGCGAAGACTCCGATAATGATGCCAATATTGTACATGACTGGCGCCAGGCCGTACCACATGAACTCTTTGATGGAGATGAGGGCGTTTCCAAAAGTGTTGGAAATTGCGAACAAAATTGGGGAGAGGAGCATTAAGCGCGTGACATTGATGTACTCGGCTTGCTTAGCAGCGTCGAATCCAGGGACTAGGAAATTGGTGAAATAAGGGAGGACAAGAGCAAAAATAGCGCAAGCAATCACGAGAATAACGAGCCCATAACTAATAATTTGATTGGTGTATTTGAGGGCTTTGTGGCGTTCTTTTTCGTCTAGTTGAGAAAAAATTGGGACAAAAGCAGCCGAAAGTGAACCTGTTACGAGTAAAGCGAGGAAAAAATCAGGAATTACAAAAGCGGCGTTATAAATGTCGAGCTCAGAAGAAGCTCCAAAAGTGACCGCAAAAGTCCGATCTCGAACTAATCCTAGAAAATAACTAAGCCCAGAAGTAAAAGTAAGGGCCAGAGCCGTGTGAAAAAGAAGATTCTTAAAACCTCCGGCTTGTTGTTTTTGAGCACGGAGTTTAGCGAGGATTTTTTTCATTTAAGAGGGTTTGGCCGTGTTTTCTAAAACTTGTATCCGGATTGTAGGATACTGTTTTATTAAAATCAAGCAACGAATTTAGATTCCAAGCATTGTTTTAAGCTCTTCAAAACTCTTAAAATAAGGATAGGAAGGATGTTGAGCCACTGCCATTTCTCCTTTTATAATATGTTCGTACCCTAACTCTGACAATTTATCAAAAATAGCCTGTTTTTTCTCTTCATACCAAGGGTAAGCAGACCACACCTCAAAAATAATTGGTGGAAACTGATTAGTTTCTAAAAATTTTTCAGCCCCTTGAATAACCTCTAATTCCATTCCTTCAACATCTATTTTTAAAAGTGAGCACTTAGGGGTAGAGCCTTCTGAAATCAAACTATCTAGAGGAATAGCTTTTACTTCTTCCGAGCTGGTGACTTCTTTTTCTTTGCGACCTTTTCTAATATTTTCATCAAGAGATGTTGCTCCAATATTAGTACTCCTAGAATAATCAACTACCGGAATTGCTATTTTAGAAAGCTTATTACTGACTGCTAAATTGTGAGGAAAAACATTATCTAATCTGTTAAGGAAAGTGTTTCCACAAAGTTGATTATAAACTATTCGTTGTGCTTCGTAGCTATAAACTTGCCCTCCATCTTTAGCGATCATATTCCCCACGGGGACAGCATAAGCTCCTAAATTTGCGCCCACATCATAAACATGTGGAGTTGGCACATCTTTTAAAAGAAATTGTGTTGTTTTTAAGGTTGTTGGCTCCCAAGTGCCATATTTAATCAAAGCCTTGGAAATAAAATCTTCGGTGCTAAACACTAAAAACTGACCAATTGTCGTTTGAATTAAATTTATTCTAGGAAGCATTTTTGTTTTTTAAATCTGTTAAGTATACCAAATTTTTCACTAAAAATAAATAGCTAACCCTAAGGTTAACTATTCTGTGGCGGGGACGACCGGACTCGAACCGGCGACCTTCTGCGTGACAGGCAGACGCTCTAACCAACTGAGCTACGCCCCCGTAATGTAGTTGTGGCCGCGTAAGGTGGCCATAGCCACTTTAATAGCAGCGAACGGATGATAACGTGGATTTTTGAATTCGTCTAGGAAATTTTTGAATTAAAACATATTTAAAAATAACTCCTTTCAAATTATGGAGTTATTGAGGTTGAGATGGGATGTTGCTCGAAGAAAAAGGTTTTGGGTGGGAGAGTGGCCCGGGGAGCTATGTCGCCCCCCGGGCCTAGGTCGTAGGACGTGGGGCGGGACGGACAGAAGCTAGCTGGCTAGACTAGTCCTGGACGGGCTTCGGGGGCTTGGGTGCGGGGCACTTGGTGCCGGCGAAGGGGCGCTCGTCCTCGGGGATGCACTCGGGGCAGCCGACGCTGTCATCGTCGCCGTCGAGGGCCGGGCACTGGTCGTCCTTGTCGTAGACGCCGTCGCCGTCCGCGTCCGGGCAGGTGGTGCCATCGTAGGGCGTCTTGGCCTCGATGATGGCCGCGACGTCGACGCACACCGGGCAGCCGCTGGCGCCGTTTTCGCCCTCGGCCAGGTTCTCGCACCAGTCGGACTCGTCGTCGATGGTGTCGCCGTCCTGGTCGCAGATGGTGCCCATGTACTGGCTGTTGCCGAGTGCGACGACGTCGACGCACTCCGGGCAGCCGCTGAAGTCTTCGGGGGCTTCCCAGGCCTCGTCGGCGTCGTCGGGCTTGCCGGAAAAGACCGGGCAGTAGTCGTTGCGGTCGGTGAGGCCGTCCTCGTCGGCGTCGACGGGGACGTTCGGGTCATTGTCTTCGCTGTCCGGGATGCCATCGTCGTCGTTGTCCAGCTCGGGGCAGCCATCGTCGGACTCGAAGCCATCGTCATCCTCGGGCACCTCGGGGCACTCATCGTGGATGTCGGTGATGCCGTCGCCGTCGGTGTCCAGGGGGACGGTGGGCTGCAGATCCTCGAAGTCGCGGATGCCGTCACCGTCGGCGTCCTTGCGCGACTGGGTGAGGGCGTGGTTGTCGATGGACGTGGCGATGCCGTCGATGGACTCGGTGAGCCCCGGCACGGTGACCGTCACCGAGAACTCGGTCGGAATCTCAGCGGGCTTGCCACAGCCGCCGAAGGTGAGAGGGATGGCCAGAATGGCCAGAAGGCTCGGGATGAGCAGTTTGTTGGTACGCATGATCGATTCTCCAAATGCCGCGTTCGACGCGGCGGAATCACGTGCTGCACGGTGGCAGCTTCTAGGTTGTGCGCTCAAGGCGCGGTAGCGAGCGCCACAGGGGACGCAAGCTGTCCGTGGCCGGGATGGCCTTACTCGAGCACAGAGCTCCAAATGCTCGAGCACGACTATCGCGTAATTATAAAAACTACGAAACAGGCGTACTCGAGCATTTTATTACCTTTTTCTTCAAGCAAACAAAATCTGTGGACAAGTGACGTTAGCGCCTAAAAAATAGAGCCAAAGCCTACTATCCCACAGGCTTGTTCGCTTGAAGCTTGTTTTCAAAGGGCAGCCTTTTTTCAAGGCACAATACGCCCCCACAAAAAAGGATCTAATTTAATCATATTTAGCCAAATTTGTCAAGGCCTGTTACCCCAATTGACCAGAAGTGTGGTATATCATGTGGCCATGAAAATCGGCATAGACGCACGCATGTATTCTTCTTCGTTTACCGGCATTGGTCGGTATGTCTACGAATTAACGCGGCATTTGTTCGAAATGGACACCCAAAATGAGTACGTTTTATTTATGAATGAGCCGGAGTTTTCAAAATTTGAGCCGCCAAATGAACGTGTTCGCAAAATTTTGGTGAATGCACGGCATTATTCGTGGGGTGAACAGGTTAAATTTGCGCGAATATTGCGGCGCGAGAAGTTGGATCTGGTTCACTTCACACACTTTAACGCGCCGCTTTTATATCGTGGCCCAAGTGTGGTAACCATCCATGATTTAACCCTATCTTTTTTCCCGGGGAAAAAGATGACTTCTTGGCTGCACCGGATGGCTTATCACCTGGTTTTAAAATCAATTGTAAAGCGTTCAAAAAGCGTAATTGCGGTTTCTAAAAACACTAAAAAAGATTTGCTGAAACTTCTTAAAACTTCTTCTGAAAAGGTGCAAGTTATTTATGAAAGCGCAGCTAAAGAATTTAAGCCCAGTGATGCTCCAAAAGAAAACTTTTTTCTTTACACCGGGGTTTGGCGTAATCACAAAAATTTGGTGAATTTGTTAAAGGCTTTTGCAAAATTATGTGAACAAGATGATTTTAAGGGGAAGTTAGTAATTACAGGTCGCGAAGACCCACATTACCCAGAAGCTAAACAAACTATTAAAGAATTAAAATTAGAAAACCGTGTTGATTTGCCAGGTTTGGTTTCGGAATCGGAATTATTAGCGCTTTATCAAAAAGCAAAAGTGTATGTTTTACCGTCTTTTTACGAAGGTTTTGGCTTAACTCCGCTGGAATCAATGGCTTCGGGAACACCGGTAGTGGCTTCTAATACGTCTTGTATCCCAGAAATCTGCGGTCCTGAAAATGCTCGCTTTTTTGACCCCTATCAGGTTGAAAATATGGCAAAAGTAATGAGTGAAGTTTGGTTTGATGAGGCCTTACAAAAAGATCTGCGTGAACGTGGGCTTGAACGTGTTAAAGATTTTTCGTGGAAACAAATGGCAAAAGAGACTTTTAAGCTATATAATCAGTTCCCTTAACGCCCTGTCTGATGGGAAAAGATCATTTTACACAACTAAGCAAACTCCTTCCAAAAATCACTCAACGTTACAACTTGGGACGTCAAGTTAAAGGCGCCTTAGTTTGTCACCATTTTGGGAAAATTGCGCATAAGCTCTGGAACGATTCTGTTGACGAATCAATTAAGGCAGCCTCGTTTAAAGATGGTGTTTTGAAAGTTGTGGCTAAAGATTCTGGCTGGGCTCAACAGGTTCAATTTAAGCGAGTTGATATTTTGCTAGAATTAAGAGCCGCATGTCCGGATATTCCCATCAATGACCTAAGAATCAGGGTTTTCACTTGACTTTTGGCTTACTCAAGCTACACTAGCCGTCGCAACCTGTTTTATTCCTTAAACTCCTGATTGATTGTTAAAAATTAGACTCACTAAAACCGGCAAGAAAAGTCAACCTAGTTATCGTATTGTAGTGGCGGAACACACCGCTCCTATTAAAAGTAAGTTTGTAGAAATTATTGGAAACTATAATGTTTCTCGAAATCCACGTGAACTTACCGTTGATCAAGATCGTGTTAAATATTGGATGTCTGTTGGGGCTCAGCCCTCTGATTCTGTGGCTGTTCTTTTGAAAGGATTAGGAATGGAAGGAATGGATAAATATATTGGTGCCCGTGATTTAAAGCGTAAGAAAAAGAAAGCTTCTGAAGAAGAGGAAAAGAGTGGTGGTAGTGCTGAGGTAACTGAGGCTCCAGCGGAAGAAAAAGCTGAGGAGGTTCCTGTTGAGGAAGCTAAAGAAGAAGAAAAAGTCGAAGAGGCTCCTGTTGAGGAGGTTAAAGCTGAAGAAACAAAGGAAGAACCTGCCAAAGAAGAAGCCCCTGCCGAAGAAGCTTCGGCTGATGATTCACCTGAAACTCCTGCTTCTGAAGATTCTGATGAAAAATCTGAAGAAGCTTCGTAAATTTAACCTTATTTACTATGAACGATTCGCAAGGTATTGACCGCGATTTTATTGAGTATGTTGTTAAACAAATCGTGGATGAACCAGATTTGGTTGAGGTTATTCGCAGCGTTGACGAACTTGGTGTACTTATTACATTAAGAGTTGGCCCGCACGATATGGGTAAAATTATTGGAAAGAGTGGCCAAACAGCCAAAGCTCTTCGTATTTTGCTTCGCGTGATTGGTTCCAAAAACAATGCTCGTGTAAACCTAAAAATTATTGAGCCAGATGGCAGCGAGACTCGTGCTCCTCAAGACGAGACTCCTGTTGCGGAGACTGCTCCAGCCGAAGAAGCTCCTGCTGAAGAGGCCCCAGCAGAAGAAATTCCAGCTGTTTTAGAAGAAGAAGTAGCTGACCTTCACGCTGACATGCCAGAAGAGGTTTAAAATCTTTTCTGAGAAACTCGCAATTTAAAGCCCTTGCTATTAGTGAGGGCTTTTTGGTTTAATGATTGCATGATCGAAGATAATAATGCTTCCTCCATTATCGACGCTGCCGAGCAGTTTGATATCCTTGAGATTCTCAACCGCGGAATTGCGTATGCCATTATCATTGCTGGTTTTTTATCAGTGGTGTTCATCTTTTTAGGTGGTATTTCGTTTATTCTGTCTGGTGGTCAAGAAGACAAGATCAAACAAGCGGTTAGCACTATTCGTTATGCGATCATCGGCCTTATTGTGACAGTTATGGCAATTGTAATTGTTGGACTCGTGGGCCGAGCCTTAGGTTTGGATATTATCCAATACCTAAACCCTTCCGATATTTTCGAAACTGTTCGTGAGCTAACCTCTCAAGCAGGGGATAGTGGGAACAGTGGAATCGAGCGGTTAGAGTAATTTAAGAAGGAATTTGCATGACGGATCAAAAGCCTAAAAAGTTTGTGGTAATTGACGGGCACGCCCTGATTTATCGTGGATATTATGCGTTGCCGCCTTTGACTACTCAAAAAGGCGAGCTAGTGAACGCTGTTTTTGGATTTACGAGCGTGATGCTGAATATGTTAGGAAAACTACGGCCAGATTATTTGGCCGTAACTTTTGATTTGAAAGCCCCAACTTTTCGGCACGAAGCTTATGAAGATTACAAAGCTACACGACCCGAAACTCCAGATGATTTGATTGCCCAAGTGCCGCGAATTAAACAAATTGTAGAGGCTTTCAAAATTCCTATTTTTGAACAAGCCGGGTTTGAAGCAGATGACATGATCGCGACTTTGGCTAAAAAAATTGAGGATTATCCCGAGGTGGAAATGGCTATTTTGACTGGAGATATGGATTTAACCCAACTAATAACAGATCAAGTAAAGGTAGTGGCGCCAATTTCTGGCTTTCATGAAGTGAAAAATTATGATGCTGAAGTTGTTTTTGAAAAATACGGTGTCCGCCCTGATCAAATGGTGGATTACAAAGCCTTGGTAGGGGACACGAGTGACAATATTTCTGGAGTGCCTGGCATTGGAAAGAAAACTGCGTCTAAATTGTTACAAGAGTATGAAACTCTAGACGGTGTTTATGAGAATTTAAGCGACTTAAAAGGCGCGATGCTGAATAAACTGGAGTTTGGGCGAGAATTAGCTTATAAGTCGCAGGAGCTCGTACAATTACGTTTTGATGCACCGATGGATTTTGACTTAGAATCTTGCCAAACACATGAAGTTGATGGCGGACAAGTTCGCTTACTATTTGGTGAATTAGAATTTCGGTCGTTGTTGCAAAAATTCGATAATTTGCAAAATTCCTGGCAGACGGAAAACCAACAGGCGCTGTTTTAGGGTAATCTTTTATTGCGCTTTTTAAGGAAATGTTTTGTACATATTGATTTTTGAAGATGCGTGGGGCGGGGGACGATTTTTTGGCTTAAACAAGCGGAAAATCGTGATTTTTAGGGTGTTTTTCATTTTGGCTACTTTTTTCGTGTATTTTTTGGACTTTTTGAGATTTTGTGGGATTTTAATATTTTGTTTTTTATGAAATTAACAGGTTTAAATAACGCTTGGTGTACAATTAATTTACTCACTCTGATTTGCGTGTAATAAATTTGTTCGCCAAAAAGGCTTAATTTTTGGCTTAAAATAGCCGTTTTTTGGCTTTTTTAAGGGCTTTTTTCGCATTGGGGCTGGAGGGGGTTTTTGGCTTAAACAACCCCAAAAAACTGCATCACTTTTTTGTACAAATGGCTTAAATAAGCGCTTTCCTAGGGGAAAAGCTCTTGCGCGGACCTTTTTGATGCTCTATAGTCAGCCCAGATTTTCTGACATTAACTTAATCGCCCATGGCCAAAAGTCATGTTATTGCTGGTCTCGATATTGGTAGCTCCAAGATTCGGACTGTCGTAGGAACACTCGGAGAGAAATCTTCGGATCTTAATATTATTGGTGTTGGTGTAGCTCCTTCTATGGGGCTTCGCAAAGGCCGCGTTATTGACGTGGAAGAAGCCATTAATAGTATTTCTTCTTCATTAGAAGACGCGGAACGAATGTCTGGTGAACCAATCAATCATGTTTTCCTTGGTATTGGAGGAGGGCACTTGGAATCTATGGATTCTAAGGGTGTGATTGCTGTCCCAGACGGTAACGAAATTACAGAATCAGACGTAAATCGTGTTTTAGAGGCAGCTCAAGCTGTGTCTATTCCTTCGAATCGTCGAATTCTTCGTATTATTCCTAAAGCCTTCACTGTTGATGAGCAAAAAGGAATCAAGTATCCAGTTGGTATGACTGGTATTCGCTTAGAAGTTGAAGCTCACTTAGTAACTGGATTAACTCCAGCGATTGCTAATATTGAAAAATGTGTGCACCAAGCTGGTGTAGACGTAGATGACATTATCCCAACTGGTTTAGCTGCTGCTGAATCTGTGCTTTCCAAGCGTCAAAAAGAGCTTGGTGTAGTAGTAATTGATGTTGGTTGCGGCGGAACTTCCGTAGTGGTGTTTGAAGAAGGAACAACTCTTCATACCGCTACTATCCCTGTTGGTGGTGAAAGTGTAACCAATGACATTGCTATTGGTCTTCGCACTTCCATCGACACCGCTGAAAAGATAAAGATTGAATATGGATCTTGTACTCCAGAAGATGTTAATGAACGCGAAACTATTGATCTTTCTTTGATTAGTAAGATTGATACGCAAACCGTTTCTAAACGTCACATGTCTGAAATTATTCAGGCTCGTTATCACGAAATATTTGTCTTAGTAAAAGATGAGCTAGCTAAGATTAACCGAGACGGCATGCTTCCAGCTGGTGTTGTTCTAACCGGCGCTGGTGTAAAAATGCCTGGAGCAGTTGATTTAGCTCGAGAAACACTTAATTTACCAGTTCAAGTAGGCTTCCCTCAAAATTTCGAGGGAGTTGTGGATAAGATTGATGACCCAGCTTATTCCACGGCTATTGGTCTCGCGATTTGGGGCTCTCGTTTTGAGGGGCATTCTTATCGTCTAGATTTCCGCAGTTTAAACTTGGGCAAAGCACTTCACAGCGTCAAAGGCTGGGTGCGGAGCCTCCTCCCTTAACAATTACTAATCCTTAAATACCTAACCCATGGCATCACAAAAAAAGGATGACCAAGATGCGGCTCTACGTAATCTTTTCTCATCATCCTCGCCTAAACGGCACAACATGGAAGTCACTCCTGACATCACGCCAGTGGCTCAAATCAAGGTTATTGGTTTGGGAGGCGGTGGCTCAAATGCAGTGAACAGAATGGTTAAATCCAATGTTCGCGGCATTGAATTTTTAGCAGTCAACACTGACTCACAAGCTCTTTACCATTCCGAAGCTCCTTCCAAAATTAATATTGGAAAAGCTACCACTCGTGGACTTGGCGCTGGCGCCAACCCAGAAGTTGGTAAGCAAGCAGCGGAAGAAAGCTCTGAAGAGATTAAATCCATGCTGCAAGGTGCAGACATGGTGTTTATTACCTGTGGACTTGGTGGTGGCACCGGAACTGGTGGCGCTCCTGTAGTTGCAGAAATTGCCAAAGAACTTGGCATTTTAACTGTGGCTGTTGTGACTAAGCCTTTCTCTTTTGAGGGAGCGCGTCGCAAAGTTCAAGGTGAAGAAGGCCTAGAAAACCTTAAAAACAAAGTCGATACTTTAATTACTATTCCAAACGATAAGATTCTTTCTTTAATTGATAAGAAAACTCCGTTGATGGACGCTTTCACGGTTGTGGATGATGTTCTTCGCCAAGGAGTGCAAGGAATTGCGGATTTGATTACTGTTCACGGAATGATTAACGTTGACTTCGCTGATGTGAAAACTGTGATGGAAAATGCTGGTTCTGCTTTAATGGGAATTGGTTATGGAACAGGAGAAAATCGTGCCGCCGAAGCTGCTAAAGCAGCGATTGAAAGCCCACTTCTTGAGCTTGATATCGTGGGTGCGAAAGGAATCTTGTTCAATATTACAGGTGGAAACGATCTTTCTATGTTCGAAGTTGATGAAGCTGCTCGAATTATTACCGAAGCTGCTGATCCAGATGCCAATATTATCTTTGGTGCCGTGGTTAATGATTCTTACACTGGTGAAATTAAAGTTACCGTGGTTGCAACCGGATTTGATGAAAGCAAACGTGGTGGCGCAACTATGTACCGTGGCGGAATTGAAAATCGAGCAAGTGCTAATACTGCTCGCAAAAACCCAGTTAGTGGTGGATCTTCTTCAGAAGAAAGCTCTACTCCTAAAACTGCCGAAAACGAATTGGATATTCCAGCTTTCATTCGACGCTCAATGACCAAGTAAATTTACGAATTTTGAAAAAGCCCTGCCTGATGGTGGGGCTTTTTTGGTTCTATGTTAAAATTTGATTATGAAAAAATCGTTATTTCAATCTACAGCTTGGGGTAAGTTCCAGGCGGAGCTGCCGTCGCGAGGAAAATACTGGTTGCTGGAGGCAAACGGGGGGAGGGTGTTGGTGGTGCGACACGTTTTGCCATTTGGTTTATGTTGGCTAGGGATAGAAAGAGGGCCGATTTTGGAGAAAAAAGAGGCGTGGAAAAATTTATTTGAACAAATTAAAAAGTTGGCGCTTAAGGAAAAGGCCGTTTTTGTGCGGGTGGAACCGCCATCAGGAGAAAATGGGGATTTATTTGGAGGGAAAGGCTGGCGAAAAGCGCACGCTCATTATCAGCCAGAATGGACTTTGCGCGTTAATTTGGAGGGTACTGAGGACGAAATTTTGGCCCAAATGAAACCCAAAGGGCGCTATAACATTAAAGTCGCGCAAAAAAATAATGTTACAGTGCGGGCCAGTTCCGCCCCTGCGGACGTAACTGCTTTTTACAAAATTCTTAAACAAACGGGTGGAAGAGATGGATTTCACATTCATAACGAAGATTATTATCAAAAATTTATTGCGGCGGCAACTAAAAATAACTGGGGAACGTTGTATTTAGCAGAATATGAGGGTGAGGTGGTTGGAGGAGTGATTGCTACTTTTTACGGGGACACGGGCATGTATTATTATGGCGCATCTGCGTATGAGCATCGTTCTTTGATGGCGCCTTATTTAATTCAATGGACAGCGATGAAGGAGGCCAAAAAACAAGGACTTAAATGGTATGATTTTTTGGGGATTGCGCCGCCGGATGACCCAAAACATCCCTGGGTTGGCATTACCCAGTTTAAGAAAAAGTTTGGCGGAGAAATAGTGGGTTATGAAAAAGCCCGGGAATATGTTTTTAGGCCGTTGTGGTACCTGTTAATGCGTCTTAAAAAGAAGTTTTAAGCAACCCGACGTTCAAATTGATACGGAGCGGCTTTGGAAGTAATAAAGTCGCCATTTCTAGTTTCAGCTAAAATCTCCACAGAACGATAAGCTCCGGCTGGTAAATCTTTTTGTGCTGCCCATTCGGCTTGAAGAAGCATGTCGATAGCGTTTCTCATGCTGACATTTTTTTGAAAACCACCATCAAAGCCAAATTCTGGGCCAAGAGCGGCAAATCTTTGGTCAACGTAATCAACCGCGTTAATGTAGCGCTTAGCTTCGGCAGCAGTGGCTGGGCCAGCGGTGTCACCAAAATGATTTTCAATTGCTTTTCTATAGTGAGAATTTCGATTAGCCCCATCTAAAGATTGAGCAAACTCTTGGACATCATAATAGTCCATATCCATAAATAATTCTGTTTCGCGACGAGTTAAACGAAGGCCGTTTTTCTTAACTTTGGCGGCATCGCGCATATCATCTACAAAACGCATTTTTAAGGTTGTAAGGTCGTCTTCTTCGATTGTTTCTAGCGGCTTGAAGCGTGGTTTTAGAGGTTCAACTTCACGTCTTTCATGACGAGGAAGGGCTGTTGTTGCGACTTCGCCAGAAGTTAATTGTTGGTAGCGCTCGTATTCTTGCTGCATTCTTCCTTCATCTAAATTAATGTGAACACTTAAAAGTGGGGGAGCCTGAATATCTATAATTGTGTTTGAGTCTGAAAATTCAATTTCAATAACAATTTCTGGCAGATGCATGTCTGGGCTTTCGTTCAAGGTAATTATGAATGAGCGGTCTGATTTTTTTTCAATAGTTCCAGCCCCATCTAAGTCTCCGTTAGATTTGTTATGAAGAAAATTCAGAGAACCTTCAACGTCTTTTAACTCTTCAATGTCAAAACCTGTTAATGCTTCCTTTCTTTTTTCTAGTTCTCTAAATATGAATTCCATTGGGTTTTCAAGCATAGCGCTTCTAAGAGTGTCTTCGGCAAGAGTGTCTTTTAATTCTAATAATTCACCTCTGGTTCGGCCTAAAGTAGCAATTTGGCTAGCTGCTTCAATTATTTGTTCTTCATTCATTACTGCTCGCATTTTGCTTAACAAAGCGCCGACTATGGCGTGAGCAGCTTTTTTGTTTAATTCGATGGCAATTGTTAATCCAGGCACAGAAAGTGAGGCTTCGACGCTATCGTCAGTCTCAACCCATTCAATTTGCCCGTCAAAAGTGAGCCATTCATCGCTTTCGTAGCTTTCGTACATATCAATTCTAAATCCATCAGGAATTCCTCTAACAATAACGTTTTCCCCAAAGAATTTCTCTGTTTCGTCAAGAGCAAGATCTAAAGGTCTTTCGCTTTTTAAGAAATCTTGAAAGCGATCCATTTCAGCTTGAATGCGCGGTGGAAGGTTTTCTAGGCTAATAACAGGAGAGAAGTCTTCGAGAGGGGGTCTTTCGTTACGGTGGCGACGTTTACGATATTCGCGGTTATCTGATTCCTGCTCATCATTGCCATCTTCTCTATCGCGGCGATTTCTTTGTTCTGATTCTTTATCTTCTTTTTCATAACTTTCATCATATTTTTCTGAAAATTCGTCGTGTTGTTTTTGGAATTTTTCGCGATCTCCGGTTTGAAGACCACGAGCTACTGCGGCTTCGTATAAATCTCCTGTTACGCGGATGTAAACACCGCTTTGAGTAGCATTATAAAAACGTTCGTAGATATTGGCATTACTATTACCGAGTCCACTAGTTGCATTTCCTCCTTTTGTTAATTTCAAATATTTAGAACCGCTTTCTAGCAAAACAGCCATTCCAGCGTAGATTAAGTCGCTGCTGCTAGAAGGATTTTTGCGCTTAAATAAGCGTTTAATAAATCCGTTTAAATCTTTTATATTTTCTAAGCTTCTAATAGAAGGGGTTTGTACTTCACGCGGGCCACCAGAAGTACTTTCGCTAGATCTTTGTGGGCCCTGGGTTGGAGCAACTAATGTTCCATCTTGTGAAAGTACGGGGGCGGGACGACTACCAGTACGACTAGCAGCGGACCCTGGAACAGTTTCTTCGTTAAGAACAGCTCCTTGAGCGCCATCTCCAACAGCCCCTCCGGCAGAATGCTGTGGTGCTGCTGCTAAAGCGGCATCTAAAGCCACTAATAATAATTCTACTTGGCCGCCATCACCTACTAAAGATTCTATTACTGTGTCATTCTCTATTTTTTCCTTTAATTGTTGAAGGAGAGCGTCTCGTTTTTCTGTTAAATTAGTGTCTCCAGAGGCAATAAAGTCTACTGTCCGGGCCTCTAAGGCGTCTATTCCTACTTGGCGACGAACGGAACGCTTGGCTTCAATTTTTTGACCAACTTCTGTTTCGAGGGCGGTTACTTCTTCTAAAACTTGGGTGATTTCTTCGTCTGTGTTAGCGGAAGGAAGTCCTTCTGAGGGGGCTACTTGGTTTACTAATTCATTTTTCTTGGTTGTTAACGCCCCACCTTCTGGTTCTAATTTATCGATGTCTCCGCTAAGGGCGGCTAGGCGTTCTTCAGCATCTTTTCTTTTGGCTTGGCGGTCGGCTTCAACAGCGGCGTTTAAGGTTTGTCCTAAAATTCCGATTGTGGCTAGTACGCTTTCTAGATTTTCAATTGTGTGTCCTTTCGCAGAAAGACCTGCTAATCCTTGCTCTGCCTGGGCATAAGCTAGGGTTGCGACGGCTTTTTCACTTTCTGGGACGCGATTTAAATCTGTTGCTTTACGGGCTGCCAGAGAAACTGTTAAAAGAACCACATACGCACTAACAGCGCTGCTTTCAAACTTATCAAGTCCGGTTATTTGACCTTGTAAAACACTATACTCATCGTAATAAATAAATCCGTCTGGGGTTGCGCGTTGCTCTAAATTTGCTTGGGTGCCTGCTATGCCTGTTTTGGCAGAAATAATCCCCGCCGCGCCTTCAAACGTCATGCTTGAATCAAAAGCAACAAGCTGGGCCTCTAATCTACCGAGTTTTCCCATTAAATTTTCTGCTTTTTCGGCGCCTTCAGCCATTTTTGCCTTGGCTTTTTCCTGATTCGTGTCTTGAAGAGCAAGCATTGATTCGTGCCATTGTTCAAAGGTTGGAATTTGTTCGATTTCCATAACTTTATTGCCTCGTAGTCTTTGCCTTAAAGGTCTTCCTTCTAATTGAGCGGCTATTTCGGGACGTTGCTCTATTTCTTGAATAGCCGCAAAAGCAACTGCGTCATCAGTGCGTATATATGATGAATTATGATTTTTCGCGGTGTCTGGGTCTTGAAATTGCCAACGAATTGATTGATGAGTCATGTCAAAATCAATCCATTCCATTTTATCTTGAATATGTAAATTGGCTTTAAACTCTGCTTCGACACGAGAACGAAAAGCTGCTTGAACTTCATCAGATGCGTAGAGATACAAAGGTGATGACAAATATCTTTCCCCTTTATATTCTTTTAATACTTTTGGAACAGTATAATCTGCAATTGGATTGTCTCCACTGATTAAAGATTCGTCTTCTAAGGCAATTTCCTCTAAGGCATCTATAAAACTACATATCTCTCCTTTTTCTAGAGACTCTGTTTCAATACGATTTAGTTCGGCCAAAATTGATTGCGTGTCACTGCCAGCGCTTTCTATCGAGCCCTGTGCTTCTGTAAAATCACTTCTTAGTCCACCAGAGCCAGGAAGAATAGTTGTTCTTTCTAGTCCCGTTAGCCCAACTAATTCATGCAAAACTCTTTCTGTTATTTGTGTGTGCTCCATGTAAAAGTCTCTTTTCCTGTTTAGTTCGCTTTCGTTTTCGTTAATATAATCGTATTCTAATTTAAATCCTGTATGAATGGCATCAATTGCTTCTCCTGCCTCTTGAATAAGTTTTTCTATCTCTTCCGAAGGGACATCGTGATCGGCTAAGCTCTTTAAGTCTATTGTTATGCTTTCTAAGGCTCGGTCGCAGATTATTTTTAGTTTATCTGGGGTAATTATTACTCCTACTAAACTCAGATTTCCTTCTTGGTCGTCCTCTAAGAGCCTCAAATATGATTCGGCTTCAGCAGCAGTTAACGCACTTTCATTTTCCTCCATTTCAGTATCTGATCGTAAATCAGTTTCTTCTGAAATTGATCCTTTTCCGTAACTAGCCGCCCCTGTTTCATTTGATCTTTTCCATACTTCTTCCCAAAAAACTCTTCTATTTTCTTTAAACATGTCGATTTTGGTTTAAGGCTTGAGTGGTTTTCTTTTCAGCTTCGCGTTTTTCGTATTTCTCGAGAAGTTCGCGTTTTTTTCGCTTGTATTTCTTTTTTAATAGTTTGAGTTTATGAAGGGCTTGGCGACCCATGGCTTGATTACGAATAGCGGTGTCCATGTAGGCGCCTTGTTCTTTTTGTAAAGCTTGAACAGCTTGGATTTGTTTTTCTTCAGGCATTACGGCTAAGGCTTTTACTAATTTGCCTTGTAAGCCTTGCGGTAAAGACTGAATAGCAACAGAAGTGTTAACTAGTTCATTCATTTGCTGGCGCGGGTCTCCAAAGATGTGTTTTACCCGTTTTTGGGTATCATCCTGTGAAGAATTGTGTGCTTGAGAAGTAGCCATAGCTTTAAAATTTATTTTTGTTTCTATTTATTTTACCTTAAAAGTGATGTTTTTGCAAGGGGTTTGAGCGAGGCTTTTACTCCTCGTGCACTTTTTCGCAATGATCCAAATACAACTTCCCATTTAAATGATCTATTTCGTGCTGAATAATGCGAGCGTTAAATCCTTCAAGAGATAGGGTGATTTCTTGGCCTTTTAAATCTTGATAAGTAAAAATGATTTGTTTGTGGCGGAGAGTGTCGCCCCAGGTTCCAGGCACACTTAAACAACCCTCTTCCATTTTAGTCATTTCTTCGGACTGGTAAGTGATTTTGGGATTAATGAGGACAAGGATGAGTTCGTTTTTTGTCTCGGGATTAAGGCGGGCCACGGCGAGCTGAATAGACAAACCAATTTGGGGGGCAGCTAAGCCCACACCATTGATGTTATACATGGTTTCTTCCATGTCTTTGATGAGTTTGCGGAGTTTTTTGTCGACCTTTTTAACAGGCTTGGCGACCTCTCGGAGAATGGGATTATCTTCTTTTTTGGGAATATCGAGAATGGCCATTATTTGGATTCCTTATGAGATTTAAGTGAACGCTCAATAAATAAATCTATTTCATTTGTATCACCATCAAGGACGGCTTCGATTTGTTTGGATTCGTGTTTAGTGCGGTGATCTTTTACCATCTGATAGGGGTGCATAACATAAGAACGAATTTGATTACCCCAGGATCCTTCCACATGCTCGCCTTTGATTTCGCCAAGCTCTTCTAAATGATGTTGCTCTTTGAGGGAGACTAGCTTGGAGGCCAAGGCTTTCATGGCTTGTTGCTTGTTTTGAAGTTGGCTGCGTTCGTTTTGGCACTGAACAACAATTCCAGTGGGAAGATGTTTGATTCGGACCGCTGAATCAGTGGTGTTAACAGATTGACCACCATGTCCGCTAGCACGATACACATCTACTTTTAAATCTTCGTCTTTAATCTCAACTTCACCGGCTTCGATTTCGGGCATGACTTCTACTAAACAAAAAGATGTTTCACGAGTGTGTTTGATGTTGAACGGGGAAAGGCGAACTAGGCGATGAGCGCCAGCTTCTTCTTTTAAAAAGCCATATGTAAAATCTCCTTCGATGCGGATAGTGGCGGATTTAAGGCCAGCTTCTTCGCCGTCGGAACGTTCTAAAAGTTCGGTTTTCCAACCTTTGCTCTCGGCGTAGCGGGTGTACATACGAAGGACCATTTCGCCCCAATCTTGAGCATCGGTACCGCCAGCGCCAGCGTGAACAGAAAGAAGGACAGGGAGTTGGTCGTATTTGCCATTTAAGTAAAGCTGGATTTCTAATTTTTCAAAAGTTTGTTGGAGTTCGGTGGTTTTTTCTTTTAATTCATTGAATTCTTCTTCGTCCTTTACTTCGTTGATTACTCCTGATAATTCGTCGACATATTTAACGTTTTCTTCGAATTCTTCCCAGGAGGTGATGGTGTTTTCAAGCAATCCATGTTCGCGAGAAATTTTTTGAGCATGAGCTTGATCGTCCCAAAAACCAGGCTGATTCATTTGCTCGGCTAAGCCGTCGCGCCGAGTAGCCATTTCAGAGAGGTTGAGGAATTTTTTGGCATCCTCAAGCTCCTTTTTTAAAGTTTCGATGGTGTCTAAAGTTTGTTGCATAGCCACAGCTTAAAGTAGGGAACGCTAGCATTCAAGTTGACATCATCAGTGTTTTATGTCACCATCCCCGCCAAAAACACCCCACCCCTTTAAAGATGCGCCAAATATCCATACCCCCGCCTTTGGTTGAAGGACCGTTTGGTCTGCGTGCCGCCTGTAATGATGATGATGGTTTTTTGTCTACTGAATTTGCAGGAGCTGCGGAGGGGGCGCCTAAAGACTTTCTTGATGAGCCAGAGGGGGCGTTTGGGACTTTTCGCCCTGAAGATTTTAAGGATAGATTAACGCGTTTTGTAGAAAATAACCCGCGTGAACAACGAGTGATGATGGAACCATTAACGGATATTAGAGTTGCCGGGTTGGAGGGTCCAGGTATGCGTCCGATTGATTTGCGTAGATTGGTTGATTTTTTGTATGTACCACAAGAAGATGATCACAATCGAACTTTAGAAGAAGAGCAAGCGGCGTCTCAAGAAATTTATTCTATTTTGATGTATTTTTTGGAAAAATGGCAGCGTCATTTAGCGGACTTATTAGCTAATGAAGGAAATATTGTTTATAGGCCAACAAAAGAAAAAGAAAATGCTTTGCGCCACAAAGAGCTGAGCCCTACTCGGCCGCGAGCAGAATGTTTTGAGTTAAGAGATTATCCTGGGGCAGCAATTAAAACTCCTCGTGACGCGAGGTTGCAACCTCACGCTCCAATTCATTTACCACGTCATCCGCGGATTGCGGATTGGGGATATCTCCCAAGTGAAGACTTGATGACTAAGGCAAGAAATCGAGAACTTGCAGCTTGGGAAGGGCCATTAGATGATTTTGAAGATATGTTTAGGGAAGAATATGAAAATCTAACTTTTTTTGTGGGAGTGATGGAAAGGCTAGAGGCTGGATCTTTGCTTAGCCAACGAAAGAAGATGTCTTTGAAAGATTGTCTCCAAGTGATTGTTGACGCGATGGTGGGAGTGGAGGCTATGCACAAGGCGGAATTGATTCACCGGGATGTTAAGCCGGGAAATATTTTTGTATCCTCTGAAGAAACTGGTTGGCGGGGGAAGATTGGCGACTGTGAATTAGTCTGCAAAGATGGTTGTTGTCCGTCCCGTAATTTGGGGGAGCCAGCTGGTTTTGCCGGAACTCCAGGCTTTATGGATACTTGGTTTTATGAAGACTTGCGGCATCGAGGAGCAGGATATGTTTATGGACCAGGAGCTGATTCTTTTTCTTTTGGAATGACTACTTTGTTTGCTTATTATGGGAAAATTTCTAAATCTGCACATGATAAATTTAAGCCTCTTTTTGATCAAGTTAAGCCAGGTGATGGCCCTGAGGAAATTTTGGCATACTTACGAACATTTTTGTTGTGGAATCCAACGAATAGACCTATCCCGGAGGATGTATTGAAAATGGTGGTGAGCTCTTTTCCTTATTATCCGGAAAACCGCTGCGAATTAAGTGAGATGCACGATGTTTTGGTGCAAGAATATGATTTAATTTTAGACTAATGCAAAGCTTTTCTACTCCAGACAAAATTAATGAACTTTTCGAAGCAGAGGAAGGTTTTACGCAAGAGCAGCTAAGAGAGGCTTTTGAAGATTTTTATCGAAATTCAGGTTGGTATTTTGCGCCAACTCTTTTATGGGAAGAGGAGCAGGCTGAAGATCTAACTCCTAGGCAAGATTTTAGTCCTTTTTATGAGCGAATGCGAGACCAGGTAGCTGGCTGGCTAGAAGAGCGTGGGCACAAAGTTATGCGTTTAAATTCGCAACCACGACCATTGTTGGCTAATAGAGAGCTCTGGAACACTCATGGCCCATCAAGGCCCTGGCAAACTATGAGTGGAGATCAAAATCACTTGGTAAAAATTAAGGAGCCTATTTCGTATACTGAAATTTTTGAAATTCCTGATCATCCTTTTTTAGCAAAAGAGAATTATCATATTTTAAACAGGCTAAACCCTGGCGGTAGGCGGAAAGTGGGAATTATTAATTCGCCACAAGGAGTGGCAATGAATTTGATGGATGGAGCAACTGATTTAACACTAGATGAAAGGATGATTTTGCTAAGAGATGCTTTTTTGGGTTGTGAGTGTTTGCATGATAATGGACTGCTTCATCTGGATTTAAAACCAGCTAATGTTTTGTGTCATTTTAATCCTAATAAAGGAATTGTTGGGGCTTTTTGGGGCCAGTTAGGTGATCATGAATTTGTCTTGCCAGAAAATACTTGTTTTGAGGATATAGCTAAAAGCTTCGGAGCTGATCGCTGGGCAAGGGGTACTGAATATATAAATGATATGGCGTGGCATCGCGGGCTTAGCAAGCGTGACAATAAACCTAGCATTTCTAGAGGCTTACCTAAAGATTATGTGGCTACCAAAGCTTCTGATTCGTTTGCGGCTGGAATTTCTTTATTGGAGCAATATTTCCCCAAACATTACATGACTGGTGATATTGAAAATCAATTTTTACCGATTTTGTGGACTGAGTTATGCAAATTCCCAGAAGAAGAAAGAGATGCGGATATGATTTATTTTACTTTAAAAGGATTAGAGAGGTGGGAGCTCAGAGAAATTCCAGATCGAATTTTGTATGTAGTAGCACACGCTTTGTCAGCTTGTGTTTGGGAAAGGCCAACTATGGGGCAGTTTGTGAGAGAAATTGAAAAAGCACATGAATTAAAACCAAGGGAAATACAAGATGGATATTTAATCAATTAATTTATGGGAATGAAAGAAGTTAATATGCCAAGCGCCTTAAATGATTTAATTGAATCAGGAAAATTTGAAGAAGGCCCAATGTTAGAAACTTTTACGAATACCCAGATTGAAGCGCTTTTTGAAGAGTCTGCTTTAAATGGCCATTCCGAAAATCATCTATGGTGGCCGAATGAGTCAGAACACGTCTGTGAAATGGCAGAATTTTTATCAATTCCAGAAGAAGAAAGGGCTGAGATTTTTCATATACTTTCTCATTTTTATGATCGCTTACGAAGAGCTGTGACTGATTTATTAGCTAATAAACAAAACTTGGTTTATTGCGAATCAAACACTCTGGATCGTTGTTATGACCAAGCTCGAATGGTTTGTGATGGAGATCCTTATTTGCAAGATGCTCCAGATATTAGAGTGGGGCCAGCTAAAAGTTATCAGTCTATGCATTCTCGACCCATTCATTTCCCACGACATGAGCATTTGGCAACGGAAGGAATTTTTCCTTGTTCTTCCGGCCATTCTGGGGGTCGAGTCCGCTTAAAAGAATGGTATGAAGGAGCCGACTCTCTTGATTGGATTAAAACCCAGCTAGATGAGGAAGTTTATTTGGATTTGCTGGCGCAGGCCATGATTGGATGTGGCTACGCTCATGAACAAGGCTGGGTTCATCGTGATTTTAAACCTGGAAATATTTGGGTTATTGGAGATAAGGCGAAGCTTGGAGACCATGATGCAGCCATCCCAAAAGGAGCTCCCATGGAGACCTATACTTGCGGGACAGATCGTTATGTGGATTTAGTGTGGTATGAGTATCCGCTTGATGTTCATGATCCATCTACAGATGTTTTTGCGGCTGGAATTTCTTTGCTTGAATTTTATGTGAATCCTTTAAAAATTGGGCCTTTTGTTAATGATTTACGAGACTCATTACCTTCTCAGCCTACTGCTATTCAAATTGAACAGGCCTTGCAGCATCTCCAAGAAGTAAAATCTGATTACTTTAAATCTAGCTTACCAGCTAAAACTTGCTCGCTAGTGGCCTCTATGTTGACTTACGATCGATCAGAAAGACCCACCATGGAAGAGGGAGCTGCGATTTTGAGACGCGCGAGCTAAGCCCTTGGGAAATTAGTAGCCTCTCGGAATAAATCCCTGTATCTTATGAAGGCTTCTTAACAGGCGCCAAATGTCGATGGCTCGCAAAATATTATCAAATACCTTTATCCAGGTGGCTGGGAAAATTGCTGGTGCTCTTGTGAGCGTGGCAATTGTTAAATTGATTACGAATTTTTTGAGTGTGGATGGATATGGGCAGTATGTGGCGATTTTTGAATTCTTGGCTTTCTTTGGAATTGCGGCGGATTTAGGATTGTTTACGATTGCAGTACGAGAGATGGCCAAGGATGAAAAAAAGACGGAATTTATTATTGGGAATATTTTGAGTTTGCGATTTATTTTGTCGATTTCGACCATGAGCTTGGCTGTCTTGGCAGCGTTTTTGATCCCCCAATATAGTGACACTTTTATTCCGGTGGGAGTGGCTATTGCGTCGCTGTCGGTGTTTTTGTCTTTGATGTACGGGACGGTTTCGAGTGTTTTGCAGGTTAATTTAAAGATGCAGTACCCGACAATTGGGTTGATTGTGGGAAAAGTAATTAGCTTTTCTTACATGTTGTACGTGGTTTATTACGCTTTTACTGAGCCGTCTGCGCAGGCGTTTTACCATTTGTTGTGGGCTGGGATTTTTGGGAATTTGGTGATGTTTTTGATTACTTATTTCTTTGCTTCTCGTTATGCCAAGATTTGGTTTCGTTTTGATTTTGATTACTGGAAAGATACGATTTGGAAAGCTTTGCCATATGGTTTGGCGCTGATTTTGAATATGGTTTATTTCCGGATTGATTCGATTTTATTGTTGTTGATGAAGGGTCCGGAAGAGGTTGGTTTATATGGAGTACCAATGCGTGTTTTAGATATTCTTTCGATTATTCCAATCTATTTTATGAACTCGGTTTTACCAACTTTGACCAGACAAATTAAGGATTCCACAGAAAAGGCAGCTCGTACTGTTCAACATGCTTTTGATTTTTTGATTGCCATGGGTTTGCCGATTGTGGTGGGGGCGCAGGTATTGGCTTATCCTTTGATTTTTATAATTAGTAGTCCGGAATTTTTAAGTCGAATGGATGAAGGATTTTATGGGTCTGATGTGGCTTTGCGAATCTTGGTTTTTGCGATGATGTTTGCTTTTTTGAGTACGGTTTTTACTTTTACGTTGATTGCGATTGGGTACCAAGGAAAGCTGCTTTATATTAGTGCGACTGGGGCGATTTTTAATATCATAGCCAATCTGTTAGTGATCCCGACTTGGGGGTTCCGTGGCGCTGCTTTTACGAGTGTTTTGAGTGAGATGATAATTGTAATTTTAGCGGCAATCATGCTGAAGAAATACTTTGATTATAAAATTAAATTGGGTGGAGCTTTGAAGATTGTTTTGTCAGCGGCGGTGATGGGGTTGGTGGTTTATGTGCTTAGAGATCCTTTGTATGTGAGGATTGAGAATTTTAACTTCTTGGTGTTGGTACCACTCGGAGCGCTTGTTTACGTTTCGATGTTGTGGTTGACTGGAGTTGTTAGCAAGGAACGACTTGCACTTTTAAGGAATAAATAATGAGTTCTTTTCAGACTTTTTACTTCGAAAAATATACTTTTGAGCCAGAGGAGGGGGTGGCGCGATTTAATTATTCTTATGATCGTGAGCTTTATTTTGAAGAAGTTTTGGAAATTGGAAAAGTTGATTCTGAATTGATAGAGCCGGTTTTATTTCACTTACATTTGGCGCTTGGGATTAGTTATTACAAAGCTTATTTAGCGCCCGAAATTAAGGTTAAATCCGGACAATTAACGCGTGACATGGCGGAGTTTTGGGATAAGGTTTATGCTAATGGTTTGGGTGAATTTTTTTATCAAAACCAAATTGATTTTCGGAATTTTATAAGATTCCCGTATGGGGATAAAAACATTGAATTAGCCGAGGAAATCGGAGTACAAGATCGGGCGTTAGTCCCACTGGGTGGCGGGAAAGACTCCCTGGTGACGGCTGGAATTTTACAGGAAAAAGGAATAGATTTTGATATTTTTACTTTGGGTTCTTATCCAATTATTGAAGATCAAATTCGAGCTATGGAAAAGCCGCATCATTCAATTAAACGGATTATTGATCCGCAACTTTTAAAAGAAAATGAGAAAGGCGCTTTGAATGGCCATGTGCCGATTTCTATGATCTATGCGTTTACGTCTTTGCTGACGGCCGTGATTCATAAACATAAATATATTGTGCTTTCCAATGAACACAGCTCCAATTACGGCAATGTTGAATACCTGGAAAGACAGATAAATCATCAGTGGAGTAAAAGTTTGGAATTTGAAAAAATGTTTAATAAATATGTGCGGAAATTTGTGGCCAAAGATGTGTATTATTTTAGTTTGCTGCGGCCAATGTATGAGCTAAAAATTGCTGAAAAATTTGCAACCATGGAGTCTTGTTTGAATGCTTTTACAAGTTGTAATACAAACTTTAAAATCGCCGGCCCATCAGAAGAAAAATGGTGCAAAAAATGTGCGAAATGTGCTTTTGTCTTTGCGATATTAACGCCGTTTGTGGAAAAGGAAAAATTGGTGCACGCGTTTGGGGGAAACTTGTTTGCGAATGATGATTTGTGGCCAATTTACGAAGAGCTTTTGGGGGTTACGAACGTGAAGCCTTTTGACTGCGTGGGCACTCCAGAAGAGGTACGGAAAGCCATGGAAATGGCACACGAAAAATATAAAGGCGACGTGATTATAGATAAATTTGTGGCGCTTAATTTGCCACCTGTGACAGTGGATCTTTTTTCTATTTCTAATGACCATATAATTCCGGATGAATTTAAATAATAAGAAAATTTTGGTGTTGGGAATGGGGCGTGAAGGACGGGCGACCGTTAAATATTTGGCGTCTAAATATCCAGAGTGCGAGGTTTCCACTGCGGACAAAAGAGAGCCAAATTATCCGGAGTCGCTGGAGGAATGGGATCTAGTTTTTGTGACTCCTGGGATTCCGCCGCATGAACCTTTGCTGAAAACAGCGCGTGAAATTACAACGGCCACGAATTTGTTTTTGAAAGATTGTAAGGGGAAAATAGTTGGCGTAACAGGTTCAAAAGGCAAAAGTACGACTGCGAGTTTGATTAACGCTATGCTGCCAGGATCGCATTTGGTGGGAAATATTGGCGTGCCAGGATTAGAAATATTGCGCGACCAAAATAATGAAAATGATGTGTTTGTTTTTGAAATGTCGAGTGCACAGGCGAGTCGGTTGGTGGAAGGCCCAGACGTGGCTGTGGTTTTAAATTTATTCCCAGAACATTTGGATTATCATGGAAATTTAGAGGACTACTACGCGGCTAAATTACAGATTACAATGACGCAAAAAGAGGGAGATGTGGTGATTTTTAATAAAAAAATTGAGGAGCGAATAAAGGAGAGCAAGGCTCAAAAAATGATTTGGGGAGCTAGTGAAATTTCGGACAATGCTTGCGGTTTAATTGGCGAACATAATAAAGAAAATATCCGGGCGGCAATGAAAACGGCTCAATTAATGGGCGCAAATGAGTCGGATATTAAAAATGGTTTGCGGGAATTTAAACCTTTGCCGCATCGTCTGGAGTTGGTGGGCGAACATGATGGAGTTAAATTTTATAATGATTCTATTTCTACGGCGCCAGAGGCCACAATCGCGGCCTTAGAGGCGCTGGATAAGGTTGGAGTTTTGATTTTAGGAGGACTAGATCGCGGGTATGAGTTTGAAGAATTGGCGCAAAAAATCGTAGAAAAAAAGGTTCAAAATCTAGTATTATTTCCGGAAACTGGCGCGCGCATAAAAGAAGCATTGAAGGATTTTGAAGGCGAAATTTTGGAAACCGAATCAATGGAAGACACCGTTAAATGGGCGCACGAAAAAGCTGAACATGGGACTTGTTGCGTGCTTTCACCAGGCGCACCAAGTTACAATTTATATAAAAACTTTGAGGAGAGGGGAGAAGCTTTTAAATCGCTTCTAAAACTTCTCGGCCGTTAGTTGTCGCGATTTTTACTAATTCTTCCACGTCGTAATAACGGCAGTTTTCAATAAGGAAAAGTAATTCTTCGAAGACATCGCCATCGATGAACGGGCAGAAGTAATCATGGACATTGTCGACTCCAAGAGCCACTTTTACGCCGGCTTCGACAAGCTGTGGAACAGGAGCAATTGAATTGTGAACCGGGGCCATTTTGTCGCGCATTTGCACGCCATCGATCATGGAGCGAGGGCAAACCACCACTGGCATTTCGGCCTCTTTGATGAGTTTAATAACTTCGTGCATGTAGTCGTCCTCTTGGGCCGCGAGCGAGCAGCAGTGAATGGCGTTTACGCGGCCTTGCAGGCCGTGTTCGATGACTTTGCGAGCGAGTAGTTCGGTGTCTTTTTCGTCAGGATCATTGTTTTGATCGATGTGAACATCGACTGTTTTGTTGTGCTTTTTGGCCATCTCGAAGATGTAATCGAGGTGCTCAGCCTGATTAGGTCTGTCTCGAGATGGGAGGCCGCCGAGCACATCTACGAATGGAGCGGCTTTTTCGATCCATTCTTGGGCTTCGGGATTCATGGCGCCCTCTAAAACTTGGGAACAAATTTGAATGTTAATTTGGTCTTTGTACTTTTCCTTAACTTCGAGGGCGGCCTCAATACACATCATGCCAACCGTGTTATCTACATCAATATTGGTGCGTGTCAGGGTGCAGCCCTGAGCAATCATTCTTTCGGCACTCAAAGAAATTCTTTTTACTAATCCTTCGTGAGTGTATTTGGCTTTAACGTCTTTCCATAAATCCCATTTTACCTCCATTGAATCAAGGGTCATTTGCAGGGTTTCGGGGGAAATAACGTAAGCTTTGTCAAAGTGAGCGTGGCAAGAAACAAGCCCGCCATTTGCTGTTATTTTTTCGCGTAATAAAGCGTGAAGATCCCAAGGTTCCATGAATTTAGCAGGTTAATTTGTAAAAATTTATTATTAAGTAGCCATTAATTCGGCTATTTCTTTTTCAATTTTAGCAATGCCTAAATTGCCGGTTCCTCCTTGATGAGTGGACATTTCGAGCCAACGCTTTATGTCTTCTTCTGTTACCTCGATTTTGTCTATATTAGCGCCGATTTCGCGATAGGCATCGCGGAAAGTCATGCCCTCTTTTACCTTTTCAAAAGCTTTGTGGGCCGCAAATAGCCCAGGGCAATCAAGCATAGATTTTGTGAGGATTTCGGTGTTTGGAGTGATGTTGTCGAGGATTACACCCATGGCTTCTAATGACATTTCGGTGTAGCGCATACCAAGGAAAAGCGGTCTTTTAATTTCTTGGCCATCACGGTGATAGCCTGAAATTTTGTTCATAATATTCATTGTGACCTCGTTCCGACAAGCAAGTACGGTCGCGGTGCGACCGCGAATTAATTCTCCAACATCTAAGTTCTTTTTTTGCGGCATAATTGATGAGCCAGTAGAAATAGAATCATCCATTAAGAAAAATTGGAATTCCTGGGTGGTAAAAAAAAGAAGATCACAAGCCAGGCGATTTAAACTCAGCATAATTTGGGAACAAGCCTCTAAGACAAGTCCTTCGATTTTTCCCCGAGAATTATGGCAATAAATTACGTTGTTTTGAGTTTTTTTAAATCCAATTTCTTTACTTAACCAATCGCGATCAAAATCAAACGGAGACCCGTATCCTGCCCCTGACCCAAGGGGGTTTTGGTCAACAATTTGATCGTTAATAGCGATTAATAACTTGGCGTCATCCACTAAGCTTTCGGTAAAAGCCATAATCCAAGATCCTACAGTGGTGGGCATGGCTTTTTGCATGTGCGTGTAACCAGGCATGGCTACCATTTCATATTTTTTAGCGAATTCTGTGCATTTGGTGGCTAATTTAAGAACTTGTTCTTGAATTGCTTTGGATTTTCTCTTTAAAAACCAACGCATCATAACCAAAACTTGATCATTTCGAGAACGACCAGTGTGGATTTTCTTTCCAGTGTCTCCGAATTTTTCAATTAAATAATCTTCGATTTTAGTGTGACAATCCTCATCTTCCACCTTGAGTTGAAATTCTCCTTTTTCATAAAGCTCCAAAATTTCATCCAGCCCTTGTTCGAGCTGAGCTAATTCATCACTGGTTATCAGCTCGTGCTTCTCGAGTAGGCGAGCGTAACAGCGTGAACACCAGACATCGTCTGGGATCATTTCTTGATCGTAAAGAATGTCTTCGCCAGCATTGTATTCTTCTACAACCTTATTAAGACTGACTTCTTTGTTTTTGAACCAAATCTTTTTTTTGATGGTTTGGTCGTCTGAAGATGAGTTGTTCATGTAAAGTTTGTTAGGTCTGTTTGTTATGCGCATTGTAGGAGTTTATGGAAGGGCTTTCAATGGCTCATGGTTGATAAATTTTCGTTTTTTAGGTATAATATTGGTGTGCATGGAGGGGAATAAGATGTAATAAAAAAATTAAACTAACTATGAACAATGAACTAATTCCGGGGAAAGATGATGAAAAATTTCAGAAAAAAATGTCTAATATTGATCAATGGCTTGATCAGATTTCACATGTAAAGGGTTCTCCGGCCCAACCAAAAAAAACGCAGCCATCAAAGAAAACACACCCAGTACAAAAAACTGGGCAAAAAAATTCTCGACCCGCGCCGAGTCCGCAGCCAATGCAAAAAAACTCTCGGCCTACGCCGGGTCCGCGGCCAGAACAAAGTTCTCGGCCAGTGCAAAATCCTCGGCCCAACAAAAATTCGCACCAAAAAAAGAAATTTCGCCCGCCGAGACGAATGCAGCCCAAAAAAGCTCAATTAAATACTGTGCCTCAAAAAAACTCTAAACTAAGAATCATCCCTTTGGGTGGTTTTGAAGAAATTGGTAAAAACATGATGATTTTTGAATATGGAAAAGACATTATGATTGTGGATGCTGGTTTTCAGTTTCCAACAGAAGATATGTTAGGTGTTGATTACGTAATTCCAGATGTTTCTTATTTAGTGGAACGAAAAAACCGCATTAAAGCGATCTTTTTAACGCATGGGCACTTAGATCATATTGGGGGATTGGCCTATATTTTGCCCAAACTTGGGTTTCCGCCAGTTTATGGCACGGCTTTAACTATTGGTTTAGTAAAAAGACAATTAGCAGATTTTAAATTACTTGATCAGGTTACGTTGCACACTTTTAAGCCGCGTGAAACTTTTAACGCTGGAGTGTTTAAGGTTTCTTCTTTTCGAGTAAATCATAGTATTCCGGATGCTGTTTCGTATGTAATTAATACGCCAGTGGGGCGAGTGGTTCATACTGGAGATTTTAAATTTGATAAAACTCCAGGCGCTCAACCCCCAACTGATTTTGAAACTATTAAAAAAGTGGGACGCCAAGGTGTTCATACTTTGATTTCGGATAGTACAAATGCTTTACGTCCCGGGCACACTACTTCGGAAAAAGTTATTGCCGAAACTTTGGATAAACTAATTCGAGAAACTCCGGGTCGATTAATTATTGCTTCGTTTTCTTCTCTAATTGGAAGACTTCAGCAAATTATGGATTCGGCGCAGCGTTATAATAGGAAAATTTTTATTTCCGGACGCAGCATGATCACTAATGTCAAAATTGCTAAAGAGTTAGGACATATTAAGGTTCCTCCAGGAGTGATTATTGATATTAAAAAGATGAAAAAATATAAAGATAACCAAATAATTGCCTTAACAACTGGTAGTCAGGGTGAAAACTTTGCGGCCCTAGCTCGTATTGCGGTAGATAATCACGCTCATGTGAAAATTAAAAAAAATGACACTGTAATCTTGTCTTCATCACCAATTATTGGAAATGAAACTGCGATTATAAAAGTGATTAACATGCTTTGTCGACGTGGCGCGCGAGTTATTACTAATAAGGATTTTGATGTTCATACTTCTGGTCATGCTATGCAAGAAGAGCTCAAGGAAATGATTCGCATGACAAGGCCTAAATATTTTATTCCTGAGCATGGTGATTATTACATGCGTTCTAGGCACGCACAGCTAGCAGTTGGTTGTGGAGTGGCTAAGAAAAATATTTTCCTAATGGATAACGGGGAAGTTTTGGAAGTTGACCAAAAAAGACAACTCTCTCGAGCCAAGGAGCGCGTTCCCGCTGGGCACGTAATGGTAGAAGGCCCAGAGCGATCCGAGGTAGCGGCAGAGATTTTGATGGATCGTCAATTAATGGCTGAAAATGGCGTGGTTTCCGTAACATTTAGAGTACGCCGAAAAGGTCGAGTCTTATCTGGAAAACCATATGTAATGAGTCGAGGATTTGTGTTTGCTGATTCTTCTAATAAGGTTGTTCAAGAAATTCAAAAACGAGCTGAAAAGTCATATCATGAATTCTTAAAAGCTCCGAAAAAGCGTCCTTCGGATGAAGATCTTTTGGTTTATATTCAACAATCTGTGGACCGTTTATTAGTGAACTTATTAGACAAGCGACCCCTGGTGATTCCCCAAATTATTTATGTGTAAAAGTGTATGTTTTGCACAATTGCGTAGAATCGTGTGGAAAGATGATTTAAAAGTTTTGCGTAAAGAGTTTAAAGTTTCGGGGGGCCGCCAATGGGGTTTTTGGGGGGCCTTCAGGTAGTTTTGAGCATGTTTTGCACATGTTTTGCACATTATTTAAAGAGTTTTAAAGAGTTCAAAATGTAGTCAATCGTTTCTTGGCTTAATAGAGCGGTTTTTAAATGGTTTAGTTTTTAAGAATTGATTTGTTTTTTTAGGGTTTTAAGTCGTTTTTAGGACTTTTGGGGTGAGTTTTAGGTGTTTTGGCTTAATAGAGAGGTTTATTAAATTTCAATTTTTTTGTTCAATGTTAGGTTTTTGGCTTAAGTAAGCTTGTTAAGAAGGGTTTAAATAAAAGTACTAAAACACACTTTTTTATATGGTTTGTATAGACCCTTTAACTACTGCTAGTTATATATATTATTATATAAATAATTGTCTTTTAAGATAGAGGTCTTATAATGTACATGTTCTTCCTAACCCATATTAAAAATGAAAGTTAAATGTCGCCAAAAAGATTTGGCTTTTGCCCTGAATTTAGTTAATCGAGCTGTTAGTCCAAACACTACTCTTCCTGTTTTAAATAATATTTTAATGAAAGCAGAAGGGAAGCGTCTTTATTTTTCTGCTACCAATTTAGAAGTCGCCATGACTTACTTTATTGATGTGGAAGTTTTTAATGAAGGGGCTATAACAATTCCTGCGAAATTAATTACAAGCTATGTTTCGCTTTTGAAAGATGAAGAAGTTGAATTAAAACTAGAAGACAGATTAAGTCTTTCGATTAAAACTCCTTTGGCTCATACCAAGATAAAAGGAATTGATCCCACTGAATTTCCAATCATTCCAACTGTTGAAAAGGGTGATGAATTCACCCTTACTTCCGAAGGTTTAGAAAGAGCGATTACACAAACTGTTTTTGCGGCTTCTTCGAATGTCTCTAGACCAGTTTTAACAGGTGTGTTGTTTAGAATTGAAAAGGAAGATCTCTCCATGGTGGCTACGGATAGTTATCGTCTTTCCGAGCGTAAAGTTGGTTTGAAGAAAGGTGTTTCCGAGTCTCATGATTGCATTATTCCATCACATACTATTGCGGAGTTAGGAAAGATTTTAAGTTACTTTGGTGAGGCGATTGTGGAGTGCCATGTAACTAAAAATCAAATTCTATTTTCAGTGCAGAATTTAAAGATAATTTCTCGTTTAATTGATGGTAGTTTTCCAGATTACAAACGAATTATTCCATCTTCATCCAAAACTAAACTCAAAGTTAATGTTCAAGATTTTATTTTGGCGGTGAAAAAAGTGAGTTTGTTTGTTCAAGAAACTAACAACAACGTGAAAATTAGTGTTACCAACAATGGGAAATTAATTATCTCTACTGACGAAACTCAAATCGGTGAAGGAACAGCTGAAGTTGATGTGAAAATTGAGGGAAATAACAATAAAGTTGCTTTAAATGCTCAATACATCTTGGATTGTCTCTCGCACATCAATGATGAGACCATAGATTTGGCTATTGACAACAAGCTTTCCCCTGTTACAATTAAGCCCGAAAAAAAGGAGGCGCGCTATACACACATAATCATGCCTCTTAAACTGTAAACCTTTTAATGAAATTTCCGCATCCGCGTAACCAAGAAGTTCTTGAACTTTTTGGCTCTCATCGGTACGTCACTTTGTCCGGTGGAGGCAATTTTTCCTCTAAGGCTTTTGTGATATCCGATATTTTGGATCAATTTAATGATGTTAAAAAAATGGTTTGGGTTGTTAACAACAATGCTGAGCAAGAAAATGTGGCCCGTGTTTTAGGAGATTGGGTTGATTTTGATATTGAAATTTTTGATGAAGAGGGAGGGCATGAATCTCAGGTTCGTTCTTTGGCAGCGCTTTCTTCTACGACATCTCAAAAAACAGCGGTAATTTTGACTTATCAGCAGATTTTGAATTTGTATCCTCGTAAATATGATATTCAACAAAAATTAATGACCGTAAAAATTTCGGAAGATATTGATTCAGAGCATCTTTTTGAAACTTTGATTGATATGGATTACGAGGTTTCGGAGGATCCTTTTTTGGAGAAGGGGACTTATTTGCGACACGGGGATGTTATCGATGTTTTTCCGGTTAATAGTAAGGCTCCAATTAGAATTGAATTAGATTTTGATAAGATAGCGGCTATTTACGAATACAAGCAGGGTGATGGATTTGAAAAAATCAAGGATCATAAAAAATTCACAATTTACCCAAGAAGTGAGTTTGAGAAAACAGCTTCGATTTGGGATCATTTAGGCGAAGGAACACTTTTGGTTGAGGATGAATTGGATTTAACCGAAGACTTGTATCGGGAAGTAGATGAGGTTTTGAAAAAACGTCCAAATAGTGTGAGTTATGTTTTATTTACTTCATTTTTAGAAGAGAGTGATTATCATTTTCATCTTCATTATCTTTCGGTTTTAAAGTATCAAAACAAGCTCGATTTTTTAGAAAACATGAAAGAAAAAGAACTAGATGGATGGCGAGTTTATTTGTTTACAAAAAATGGCGAAGAAATAAAAAGCTATTTTGATGATCGAAGAATTAATTATGTTGATGACCCCAAAGATTTAGAAGATGACCGTGGCGGAGTGGTGTTTTTTGAATTAGAAAAAGAAGATCCATTTCCACATTCTTTTCAAAATCCACATGTTAAATTTGCTTTAATTACGGATCGAGAAATTATGGGGCTTAGGGAGGGGTCGCACCGAGACCCAGCTCAACACGCAGTGTTTTTAGACTTTTTAACAGGTTTAAAAATTGGAGATTATGTGGTGCATTCAGATCATGGGATCGCGCGATTTAATGGTTTGGATAAGCGCACCATAGACGAAGTGACGCGCGAGTACTTACATTTGGCTTACGCTGAAAACGACAAATTATTTGTACCAATCGATCAAGCGGATAAAGTAAGTAAGTTTATTGGGGCTGGCGATCATGCGCCCAAATTAACTCGTTTGGGGTCAGCTGAATGGTCTACAATTACCAATAAAGTAAAAAAAGAAACACAAAGTATTGCCAAAGAATTACTCAAACTATATGCCGAAAGGCAACGTGCGATTGGGCATCAATATAAAGAAGGGGGTAAAGCTGAAAATAAATTTGCCGGAGCTTTTCCATACGAAGAAACTCCTGGGCAATTACGAGCTATTCAAGATGTAGCCAAAGACATGGAAGGCAAAAAACCAATGGATCGTTTGGTCTGTGGAGATGTTGGATTTGGGAAAACAGAGGTGGCAATGCGAGCCGCTTTTCAAGCAGCTTATAGTGGAAAACAGGTGGCTGTTATTTCTCCGATTACAATTTTAGCAGATCAGCATTACAAGTCATTTACCAAAAGAATGAGTGATTTTCCAGGTATTAGAATTGAAATGTTAAGTCGTTTTAAAACCCAAGCAGAGCAGAAAAAGATTGTGGAAAAACTAGGAAAGGGTGAAGTAGATATTATCATTGGAACGCATCGTTTGATTCAAGCAGATATTAAATTTAAGGATTTGGGACTAGTTGTGATTGATGAAGAACAACGATTTGGAGTGAAGCAAAAGGAACGCTTTAAAGAGCTTCGTCGGGAGGTGGATATTTTGACGCTCACAGCGACGCCAATTCCGAGAACGCTGAACATTAGCCTGCATGGCTTGCGAGACATTACAACGATTACTACGCCTCCTCCTGGTCGTTTGCCGATCATTACCGAGGTTCGTAGATTTTCATTTGGATTGATTAGGGAGGCGATCATGCGTGAAATTGAACGTGGCGGGCAAGTTTATTTTTTACATAATAGAGTGCAAACTATTGATGAAATGTCAGATCGTTTAAAGAAATTAGTTCCGGAGGCTAAATTTATAACTGCTCATGGAAAATTAAACCCAACGGAACTAGAAAAAAGAATCATGGCTTTTAAAGAGAAAGAATACGATGTTTTGGTTAGTTCAACGATTATTGAAAATGGAATTGATCTGGCGAATGCTAATACCTTGATTGTGAATAAAGCAGAGAAGTTTGGGTTAGCGCAACTTTATCAGTTAAGGGGACGAGTCGGACGTGGGAAGAGGCAGGCTTATGCTTATTTCTTGTATCATTCACAGCGCTTGCCATTGGATGCTAAGAAAAGATTGCGTGCGATTGTAGAGGCTTCAGAATTAGGAGCTGGATTCCAAATTGCAATGAAGGATTTAGAAATTCGAGGAGCAGGAGACATTCTAGGAGCTAATCAACATGGTGCTATTCAAGTAGTGGGAGTTAGTCATTTTATTCGCATGCTTAACCAGGCCGTGGACAACTTAAAAGAAGGACGCGAAGCAAAAGCTTCTACCGAGGCACCAAAAGATGTTTCTATCGAAATTCCATTACCAGCCTTTATTCCAGATGATTACATTGTGAGCGCCAAGGATAAGATTGGAGTATATCAACGATTGGCAGCTGCGGATAATTTTGGTTATTTGAGTGAACTAAAAGAAGATTTGATTGAGGATTATGGAAAAATGCCAACTGAAGTGGCGAACTTGTTCAACGTATTGGAATTGAAATTGTTGGCAAAAGAAGCTGGATTAACAAATATTCGAGCTGAAAATATTCATGGTAAAGGCGAGCGAACTATTATTTTGTCTATGTCTGACAAGGTTAGGCCAGAGAATATCTTGAGCTTACTAGAGTTTAATAAAAAATGGCTAGTAAGTGGATCGAAATTAAAGATTACATTTGAAGACGTGGGCGTGAACTGGGTTGATGGCTTAAAGCAGAGTTTAAAAGAATTGGGAAAGAAGTTAAAGAATCGGCCGGGGGCGGAGGTGGAGAAGTAGAAAAGAAAAGTGAGGCCTAGTTGCGAAAAGTTGAGTTTTGATGAATAATAACGCCCTGAGAGATTTTGTTCTTTTACATTATGGGGATGTTTTGGTTTTGACAGGAAGAGTCCTGTACAATTTACCGCCATTACGGGATTGCGTTGTCTCCCGTTAGATCCGTCAACGCAAACATAATTGCTAAAGAAACTTTTTCTGAAGCAGGTTTAGCTGCTCGTTATCGTGCTATGGCGTTCGCGCCAGCCTAAATAACGGCTGCTAGCTTACGGCTGCCTTTTTGCGGCCACGTCATCTTGGAGATTGCTTTACGATCCATGGTGACTTCATTTAGTAAAGATCGGAATTAAAGTGGAGGCTCAGCATTTTATGCCCTAAATTTCCTTGTCCATTTGTGAGGGCTTTTTGTTCGTCCTTTATTCTCACAAACATTAGAACGAACTATAATGGTAGACGTGATTGACAGCCTTTTTGGACGCGGGTTCGACTCCCGCCATCTCCACCATACACAAAACGGAATAACATTCCTGTTTTGTGCAAAGCGAGCGTTAGCGAGCGCTAAAAAATTAGTAGTTTAATCCTTTGATTTTAACTGTTTTTGAGCATTTGCTTCCCAAGTTGCTACTTCTGCTTCAGTCATTAATCCTACGGCTACAGAAAGATCGCAAACACCTTGTCGTGTTTTTGGGTTTGCTAAAATTTTTTGCCCTTTAGGGCAGCCGTCTGGGCATGGATGTCGCGGATCTGCCTCTAGGGGGCGCATTCTACATATTGTTGGTTTGCGGCCTTCAAGATTGCATTTTCCTGTTTCTAGGTCTCGGCATCCTTGTATTAAAATTCGGTGAGCGGTTTGTTGCATTTGAAACATTACGCCCGTGATTACAAAGACTTCTTGTCCTGACACACCTAATTCTTCCAAAGGCGGGTTAAGCCCCTGTTGATATTGGAATTCATCGGGGTCCATAGAGGTGGTTGCAGTAACAACTCCTCTCGTTGTTCGAACTTGTTTGTCATTACAACAGGCTTGCGGACATTCTCGGCCGGGACACTCTGGCATAGCTCCATCGAATGATGCATATGCTAATTCCCAGTCAGCGGCTGGTTTTCGACACATATTAGTTTTGTTTATGAGTTAGCATTTTACCATATGGTGCTTATTTGTCAATGGTGCTTGTTTGAATCTTCAATTCTTAGAATATGAGCTATAATAGAAATATGCATGATCAGGGTTTTTGGATAAAAGAGGAAAAGGGCAATAATGCTTTTTCGTATGAAAAACGTGGGAGAAATCCGCGGTTATTTGTGGCGCCAGTGATAAGTGGTGATTTTAGTGATTTGCAGATTGGGAGAGAGGTTGTTTTTGAGGATTTTGAGGATGGGAAATTGAAAAGTTGTGTGGGGCTTAGGAATTTTGTGGAAATGGAGGTTTTGGGGACGCCAGCGGTGATTTTTGATAATCATAATCATGCTTTTTATTTTTGGAAGGAGAAGGGTTTTGAAGGGGCGACATTGGTGCATGTGGATCAACACAAGGATACGCGGGAGCCAAGTGAGTGGTATAAGGGGGCGACTTTGGAGGAAGTATTTAAGTACACAAACGAAATTTTGAATGTGGGTAATTATGTTTTACCGGCAGTGAAATGCGGACTGGTCGGAGAAGTGATTTCGATAACGGGGAATATAGGGTTGGACCAGGAGGTGCGGCAGGGAAATGTGATTTTGAATTTAGATTTAGATTTTTTTGTGTCAGAAATGGAAATTGATTTTGAAAAGGCGCGGGAATTTTTACGGAAACAAGCTAAGATGGCAGATTTTATTACAATCGCAACTAGTCCGTTTTTTATTGATCAAGAGAGGGCCTTAGAGGTTTTGAGGTTGATTTTTGCAGATTAAAATGTTTTAATTGGCAACCTTTTTAATCACCCCACTTTGAGACCCCAATTCAATCAAAAAGTTTATGAAGCTGAATTTCCGGAAAGCGGAGATGCTTGGATGGAAATAGGTCCTTTTCGATTTGTTGAAAATCCAAATGAAGACCAGGGGATGTTAATTTACGATGAGTCGGGGGTGTTATATGTGCCGGATTTAATGCGTGGGCATCCTTTTTGTTCGGCGGCGGAAGATTATTTTTGCTATGGAGATAAACCTTTAAAGCCTCATGAAGATGTGGTTTTTGGGTGGAAATTATCGTCACTGGACTCGCCACATGTTGTGGAACAATCCTTGAGATTTAGAGGGAATCTTTTACAGAAAAAATTTATAGAAGAGACAGGAATAGTTACTAATCCGACTCCTTTAGCAGGAATTTTATGTGGTAATCACGGGACTCATTGGGAATTGAATCGGCCGTTTGATCCTAATAATTTGGGGGTAACAAGTCCGCGTCAGCGTATTTCAGGCGGAGGGCGTGACTTTACTCAGGAAAGAAAGTTTTTAAGGGAAAGGGTTTCCGATAGGCTTCCTTGGTTATTTGGAGATCGAGGATATGGATTGTATTCGCCGTTAGATAAAAAAAGCGCCTTACAAGCAACTTTGCAAAGTGAATATATGCAGCGTGATTTAGATACCCTGTTTGAGCAATTTGATATAGTACGAGACTTGGGGGCTGAAAAGAGTTTATGGGATGCGGTTTTGGAGCGGAGAAAGACGTTAATGCCAGGAGAGCCACTTGTTTTATTAGATGGAGGCTGTGGAGCAGCAGTTGGGCTTAATCAGGCCGTGTTTTCTTTAGGGTTTTTAACAGAAAAAGGAACACAGCCAGTGGTTGGAATTGGCGTGGATTTAAATCCAGCTCCAATGAGAACCGATCCAAATTGTCAAATTCCGTTTAATTGGGTAGAAAGGCCAATAGTTGAGTGGAAAGCTTTTCCGAATGTACAAATAATGAGAGGGAATGTAGAAGAATTAAGAGGGGTAGATTCGGGATCCGTGGATGTGTATTGGATGGCGGGAGTTATGAGTTACGTTAAAGATCCTTTGATGGCATTGACCGAAGCTTTTCAGGTTTTAAAGCCAGGTGGGTACTTTGCTGGAGCGGTATATGAGGACGCCATGACTGAACCAGGAATCGAAGAGATTATTGAAAGAACACCAGGGGCAAAAGAGGCTTTTCAAGTTTACCGATTAGATGAAGGGGGGCGAGCTTTGTTGTTTGTGGTAATTGAAAAGCCACAAGGAGATTATGAATTTGAAGGATTCCCTTACGAATTTAAGGACACAGAGCCAGCTTTCCCAATTATCGAAAAGCCACAAGATGAATTTATGGTGCGAACGACGTATAAAAAAGAAAGCTAGGCTGCTTTTTTCATGCCGCAAAAGTAATAAAAATGCTCGTTTTCGGTGCCACGGCGAATGGGGCTGTTAGCTTCGAAAATTTCAGTATTTTTAAAGTTTTGACGGAGGCGACGGTAAGAAATTGGAGCTTCGTGAGCTAAAGGAATTTCATCATGTTCATGGATTTTTAAATAGTCGCTATGATCTTCAAACCAACTTTCAGCCACGCCTATAAATCCACCAGGTTTTGTGACGCGCTGCAGTTCCTCAGCAGCTTTTTTCTTGGTTTTGTCGTGAAGGTGTTGAAATAGAAACCCAGCCAAGGAAATGTCGATAGAATTATCTTTAAGTGGGATGTCTTCACAGGAGGCCACTAGACCTTTGGAGTGACGGAGTTTTTCGTAAATCTTGAATTTAAGGAGGGAATTGACGAGGTTGGAGGGGAATTGGAAATTGCGCATTTGGGTTTTGTGAATGACACGCTCCGAAACATCTAAAAGAATGAGTTTGGTTTTATGAAGAAGTCCCGCGCGGGCGAGCTCTTGCATGACAAGTAGAGAAGTGAGCGCACCAATGGCGCAGCCAGCATCTAGAATTTTGATTTGCTTAACTTCTTTGAGGCGACGTATTTGGTTTAAGAGGTACATGCGGACTCCGCGCGATATTCCCAAATTTCCTTCGATAATAAAATAATCCACCATCATTTTTTCTTCGATGTAGTCATCTAAACCGCCAAATCGAATAATAGAGGAAGTGGTGAAATCTTCGGCTGACAGGTTTGAATGGGTGCGCTTCATTTTGTGCAAAATTATTGACACAAACTTAGGCGGATGATAACCTTAGCTTAATGTTTTTTGCAGAGAGGTTAGAGTAAAAACATACCTTTTTGCGGAGATGTTGTCAAATAGTGTTTACATCCATGCTAGAACAATTAATAAAATTCGGTCTTCCGGAAAAAGAGGCACAAATTTATTTGGCTTTACTAGAACTAGGCCCTTCGTCAGTAAGTGAGGTTTCGAAAAGGTCTAAAATTTCGCGGACAAATGCTTATCACCTTTTGAATGCACTTTTGGGAAAAGGGATGGTTAGTACTGCTTCTGGAGATAATTCTTCGAAAATGGTTTTTGTGCCAGAAGATCCTTCCAGAATTTTACAAATGCTTTGCAATGAACGAGATAAATACGAACGACTTTATAATGAAGCTCAAAAAGTTTTACCAGAATTACAATCTGTTTATAACAAAAAAGACGGGAAATTAAAGGTTCGATTTTTTGAAGGAGTAGAAGGTGTGATTAGTGCTTATGAAGATACTTTAACAGCAGAAACCGAAATTTTGGCGACAGCCTCAATTGAACAGCAACATTCTTTTTTTCCAGGTTATTTTCCGGCTTATTACAATCGTCGCGCAAAAAAAGGTGTTTCAGTAAGGTGTTTTTTGGCTGATAGTTCGGAAACAAGACGTATTCAAAAGCTTGATGAAGCTCAATTGCGAAAAAGCTTATTAGTGCCCAAGCGTTTTATGATTTCTCCGGAAATCAATATTTATGACGACAAGGTAGCAATAATGTCTTTAAAGGAAAAATTTGGCGCAATTATTGAAAGCAAAGAAGTGGCTGATGCTTTTCGAAAAATGTTTGAACTCGCGTATGAACGAGCAGGGGAGTATGATAAAGAGTTAAGAAAATAAAGAAGAGTCCCGAATTTCCTCCGTTAACTGGAAAGAACTTCCTCGGATTGTAATCCTCGGAGAACCTTTCTCGCTTACGCGGGACGTTAACGAAGAAAACACCGAAACTCTTCTTGCTCTAAACCCTTTCACAATATTCTCCGGTGTCGGTGTTTATGCGGATTAAATCACCTTCTTTAACAAAAATGGGGACAGCGACAGTAGTGCCGGTTTCTAGTTTGGCTGGTTTGGTGACTTTTCCTTGAGCGGTGTCGCCACGAACAGCGGCTGTTGTTTCGACAACTTTTAAATTAACTTTTGGTGGAAGTTGGACATTAATTGGTTGCTCATTAAAACTTTGAATATCCACGGAATCTCCATCTAAAAGATAGTTAGTTTTGTCGCCTAAGGCTGCTTTTGAAAAACTGAATTGTTCGTAAGTTTCGCCATCCATAAAAAAGTAATCATCTCCTTGAGAATACAAAAATTGGGCTTTTGAAAATCTAACTTCAGCGGGTTCGATTTTGTCATTTCCTTGAAAGGTCATAGGAAGAGAATTGCCAGTAAGCAAGCTTTTGACAGTTGTTTTCATAACCCCACTACCGCGAGCTTGTTTAGAAAAAGAAGCACTAGAAACAATATAAGGCTGCCCGTCTATTTGAATAGCAGTTCCGACCCGAAGTTGAGCAATTGAATACATAATAATTTGTTTAAGATTTCTTGGATTGTGGCGCTAGCATAATACCTAACGCGCTATAAAAAAAGATTAAAAAGGGAGTGTAAAGAAGTGAATTAACAAAAATAGCGTGAATTAGGATCCCACAAAAGCCAGCTAGAAATCCTAAAGCAAAAGGATTTTCGCGACGAGCAAAGCTTTGTAAAAGAATTGTTCCTAAAATCCAGAGATAAGCAGCGGCCCCAATAAGTCCGCTGGTGGCCAGGATGGTTAAGATAGTTGAATCAGATCCGCTGGCAGCGTGGTGAGTATCAGCTTTGATGAATCCGTGATCGCGTTGGGCATAAGAATAAGCATTATAACCAACCCCAAGCCAAGGATGTTCTTGGAAAATAGTGATTGCGTTTTGCCAGGATTCAAGTCGTAGGCGGGCAGTGGCATCTGGTAGTTCGGCGGTTTCGGTGATTAATGATTTGGCGCTGTAAAGCATGTCACTTACTCGTTCCTGAGCGCGTTCAGATAAAGGAATAAGTAAAGTAAGCGTAATTAATCCAATAATTAGTAGTTTGCGAGAGCGGAGAAGTCCAATTAAGCCAGCTCCAGCCAGGAAAGCTAAATAAGAACTGCGTGAATAAGTTAGAAAAAGAGCACAAACAAGAATAACAAGAATAGAAATTAAAGGGATTTTTTGACGCCAAGGGTTTTTTGAAGTTAGTTTTCCTAAAATTAAACAACTTACAAAAGCTAACATTCCTCCTACAAAATTAGGATCAAACCAGGTAGATAAGAGGCGGTTAATATGCGGATCCCAACCTTGAGTTTGCGCCATTTCCGTAAAATCAGGATAAATTTTTAATTGAATAAAGCCAAAAATAGCCACCAAAAAAGCAGCCACAAAGAGGAAAGTTTGAAGATTATTTTTAAAGCGAGAGTTTTTTGTTAAATCCAAAACAACAAAAATCAGTAAAAAATATTCAATAAATCGAATTAAATAAAAGCCACTTAAAATAGTTTCGGTTGATGAAAGAGCGCGCGATCCATTAAGAAGAGAAATAAATAAAACTGCGCAGAAAATCAAAAAAGGCACCCATAAACGGGCTTTTGGTAGGGGGCTTTTGGTAAATAGCTTATTTAAGCTCCAGATTACAATCAGAGCTGCGATCAAAATATCATTAGGGAGAATTCCCGGACCAACAGGAAGGCGAGCGAGTTCCCCCAAAGCAGCGCTTAGGAAAATTAAAACAAAAAGGATGGTAAAGACTTTTTTCATGTTGCACTTAGCTTATAGAAAAAATCAACTATAGACAAAATAGATATGACTAGTATTTTGGTTTTGATGAAAAATTTTCTTATTGCGACCGGAAATATTGGTAAGTTTGGAGAAATTGCCGCGGTTTTACAGGATTTACCGTATGAACTTAAGTCTTTACAGGATTTATTTCAAAAATCGCAGGTTGAGGAGAATGGGGAAACACATGATGAAAATGCTTTTTTAAAAGCTCGACATTTTTTTAAAGAAACTAATTGGATGACAATGGGTGAAGATTCGGGCTTAGAGGTTGATGTTTTAAAGGGAGAATTAGGGTTGCATACGCGACGTTTTGGAGCCGGAGAAGAGGCGAGCGATGAAGAGTGGCTAGAGGTTTTTTTGAAGAGGATGGAGGAGTTTTCGGAAAACAAAAGAGCGGCGCGGTTTGTTTGTTCGGCGGCTTTGATTTTGGAAGATGGAAGCGAGTATCTTTTTCATGGAACAGCAGAGGGAATTATTACCCTTAAACCAGAAGCAACTATTTTGCCTGGGTTGCCACTGAGTTCAGTTTTTAAGCCAAATGGATTTGATAAAGTCTACGCAGGATTGAGCAAAGAAGAAAAGGCCCAGATTAGTCATCGGGGCCTTGCCATTGGTAAAGTCAAAAAGTTTTTGTTGGAAAGATGATTATTCAGTTGTTTCGTCGGTGATGGTGTCTTCGGGGAGTTCTTCTTCGCCGTAAGTTCCTTTTGGTTCAATAATAACGAGAATATTAATAGCAACATCAACGTCTCGAGAGGAGGTGTTGTAGCTAGCGTCATCGCCGTCTTTGATAAAATGTCGTGAACCAGTTGATTTAGAACTTAATTCCCAGCCATTAGCCTCCATGGCCATTTCAGTATATTCAAAGAATTCAGCTTTGGTCATATCAACTTCGTAGTGATGATTTTCAACTGGACCAGAAATAACAGTTTTGGACCAAGCAGCTTCGGCAGGCAAGGCAATGCTTGTCCAGTTTTCAATTGGTCCTTCGTAAGGGTATTCCGGGCCAGATGGGCCACAAGCAGTAAGAGATAGTGCAAAGATTGTGACAAGAAGGAAAGATAGTAGTTTTTTCATAATTTTGAGGTTAAATATGGATTTTTATAGGCGCACGGAAAATAACACTTTTTGGGGAAAGTGGCAATGTGTTGGTGACAACTGAATGATGATGGTGATGCGCGTCCCTCCCGCCCGAACGACCAGCTGGCCGAACGGGCGGGGGTGGTTATCATCACGACTGGCTGATTTCCGCGGGAACGGTGGCGCCGGTCTGTCGGTGGTAGCTGTCGAGGGCAGCCTGCTGGCGCTCCGAGAGCTCCTCGGGCTCCTCGGGGGTCTCCTCGGACTCCTCGGGGGTCTCCTCGGGCATCGCCAGGGCGAGGTGAAAGAAGGCTTCCTCCTGCTTCTTGGTGAAGCCGAGCTCCTTCATGGTTGGTCCGTGCGAACAACCGAAGTTGCCGCACAGGCAGGGGAGGAGGCCCCGCATGGTGAACTCCGCGAAGCTGATCTCGAGGCCCAGGTTGCGGAGGAGATGGAGGCCCTGTTCGGCCACCTCTTCCGTGACCTCGAGCTCGTCCAGGGGTCCGAGCGCCGCCTTGATCTGTTCGATCATGATGGGGCGCAGGAAGGAAGCGGGGCCCCTCATGTTGAACGGACAGGCTTCCTCCCTCGGCTTGGGGATTCCGACCACGGACATTTCTGTGAGAAAGGCCGTTTCGGAGGGGAGGAGCCGGAGGAGGTTTTCGCTCGTCCGGATGTGGAGTCGGCCCATCTGGTCGACGATGAAGGTGAAGTTGGGGGAACGTGACATGTTTTTGCTGCTTTCATACCTATGCGAATTTGCCAAAGTAGATGGCAATAATCCGCATTGTGAAGGCACCGCTATTGGTGGGTGCCGCTTTCTATCTTTAAATTTTTAAAAACAAAAAAGCGACACCCAGTTTCATCATTCAGTTGTCAAGTATCCAAGAGCGAATTTAACAGCTCAAAAAAAGCATCAAATTCTACTCAGTGGAGTGGTCGATGACTATACCCTTATTCGACTTGCACGTCAATAGTAGCTCCAGTTCTATAACCAAAGGCATCATACACATAAGCAGAGACCTGATATTGTTTGCCGGGAGTGGCATTGGTGGCTACTCTAACTTGGCCGGTATATGGAGCAGAAACAGCAGTGTATTGCAGGGTGTTATTCAAATAGAATTCAACTTTTTCCATGCCATTTGGAGCTTCAACTTCAACTTCAATTAAATTTTGGCCAGAACTAACAAAGCCATAAGCGCTTGGAGAAGTAATAATTATAGAAGGACTATTAGTTAAGGTGATAGCTGTATGAACATCATCTAGGTCAGTTGGTTCAAGGAAAGCTTCCATTCCCTCTTCTTCTTCTTGTTCTAAAGCCCAGGCATCAACCCCCATTTGCCAGTTTGGATAATACGACATGATTGCAAAATGTTGTTGGAATTCTTTTTCTTCGAGTGACCATTGTGGTGAATATTCAGTCGCAACTAAACCAGAAAACCCATCCACCATGGCTGTCGCCCAAAGAGTGTCGACCTCGGTTGGAACATTAAAGTTAGCAAATTTTTCGGTTACAATCATGTCTTCGGGAGTGTACTGGGAAGGGATTTTCCCGCTAGATTTAGTGACTTCCATTTCAACAATTCCTTCTGGTTCTGGGAATGATTCTGGAGATAATTCAGCTAAAGCGTTGGTCATGTAATCATTCCAAATAGTGGCGGCTAAGTCATAACCATTGGCATCGTAGGACATGGGTTCATTGTCAGCGTTTCCAACCCAAACCCCAGTAGAAATTTTGGTGCTGTAGCCAAGTGTTAGAGCGTTGTTTGGAGCGTTTTCGCCGTATTCGTCTTTGGTATTACTGGTTCCAGTTTTAGCGGCAACGTGGTGGCCACTAACTCGTAAACGGGCCCCTAAATTAATTTCAGAGTCTGACAAAATATCAGTAATTAAATAAGCAACTTGAGGATCAAGTACTTCTTCTCCAGCTTTATCCTCCCATTTCTCGAGAATTTCTCCATCACGATTTTCAATTTTTAGGATTGGGGAAACATCTTTTTTAACACCACTGTTAGCAAAAACACCATAGGCTCCTACCAGATCAAGCAAGCGGACTTCGCCACTACCTAGGGCAAGCGGCCAACCATAACCAATAGTGTCATCTAGCTCAATCCCAAAAGGTTCCATAAAAGGAATGATTTCTTCTTCTTGGCCGGCTAAAAAGTAAGATTTAATTGCGGGGATATTACGGGAATAAGCTAAGCCTTCACGAATTCTAACTGGCCCCAAAAATTCACCGTCATAATTTTGTGGCCATTCACCAGGCCCGATTTGTGTTTCAACATCATATAAAACAGTGGCTGGGGCATAACCGTTTAAAAAAGCGAGAGCGTAAACAAAAGGCTTGAATGAAGATCCTGGTTGGCGATAGCGAGTGGCAATATTTACATTTCCATCAATTTCTTCGTCAAAATAATCAGCTGACCCTACCATGGCTAAAATTTGGCCGGTTTGGGGATGAATAGAAACTAAGCTAGCGTTATGCGCATTGAACTGTGTGCTGTTGCGTTCGTGATAGGTTTCGACGGCTTCTTCGGCATAGCCCTGCATGGTTGGGTCTAAGGTGGTGTAGACTTTTAAGCCTCCTTTTTCAACCACGTCTTTTCCGTATTTGTCTTCGATTAACTCTTTTACATAAAGCACAAAATGAGGAGCTTCGATATTTTCGCGGTATTCACTAAATTCAATATCCCAGGATTCTTCTAGGGCAGTGTTTTTTTGACTTTCAGTGATTATAGATTGGTCTAGCATGGCTGCCAAAACAATGTCAGTTCGTCCAGGAATATATAAAGTGTGGTTTTCGGAAAGTTCGATACTGGCACCAATAAGTCCAATAACATATTCATCATCATTTAAGTCTTCAACAGATTGGAGGGTGCGATCAGCTAGTTCTTCTTCGGTAAATTCAACGGTTAAATAAGAATTGCGATTAGTTCCATAAGGAGAATAACGAGTTGGGGCTTTGGGCATAGAAGCCATAATTGCACTTTCGGTGAGAGTTAGTTCAGCTGCGCTTTTATCAAAGTAGGTTTTGGCGGCAAGTTCGGCGCCATAAGCATTATTTCCGTAAGGAATTTCATTTAAGTACATTCCCAAAATTTCGTCTTTATCAAATCGGCTTTCTACGCGAATAGCGAGAATAAGTTCTTGGAGTTTTCGTTTGTAAGTTTGTTCGGGATCTAAGAAAATATTTTTAACAAGTTGTTGGGTGATGGTGGAACAACCACGTCTAATCCCAAAGCCAAAAATTTCGTGAGCTACGGCTTTGGCATAACAAGGAAGATCAAATCCATAATGCTCATAATATTCATCATCCTCAACCGCAATAGTGGCATCTATCAGATAAGGCGAGATGTTTTCGAGGGTAATAATTTCGCGGTTTTCTTCGCCATGTACAGCGTAAAGAATATTGCCTTCGCGATCCATTATTAAAGTAGACTCAGCCTGAAGAAGGTCTTCGCCAGAGCTAATATCAGGGAGTCCGCGGCTAAAAAGAAGAACAATAAGAATTGTCATTACAAAACCAACCATTATTGCGACGCCACAAGCAACTCCAACCCATTTAAGCCAACGTTGCCACCAGGGTAGCATTGGGTGTGGGCGAAGTTTTTTGTAAAGATTGTAGTAAAAGTTGGACATATACATAGGGTGTTATACCAGATTTCTTTGTAAATTTTAAGTGTCAAAGGAGGGTTGGAGGTTTTCTTTTAACTGGAAGGAACCTTTTCGGATCATGATCCTCAAAGAACCCTTCTCGCTTTCGCGGGACGTTTTTAAGAAAACTCAACCCTCCTTTGCCTTTTAATATTTCTTCATCTAGACTCTTAAAGTAATTTTAATCTTATTTTATGGCACAAACAATTCAGCAAATTTATGACCTAGTTATTGCAGGTGGGCGCAAAAATGATCCACGCACCAAGAAAGAAATTGATGTTCAATTAAAGGAGGCACGGGAGGCATACAAGAAATTAGATAAGAAGAAAAAACCGTATTTTGACAAAGATCGTTTAAAAAATCCTTACGCTGATTCACGAGTTATATATGGAAAAATGAGCACAAAAGTGAAGACTTTATTTGCCTGTATTGATGCTGAAGTCCAGGAAATTTTATTGGTAAACGAACTTAATAAACAGGGTGAAAAGATTGATTTAATTTTTACACATCACCCCGAAGGATTGGCTTTAATGGATTTAACAAAAGTGATGCCTATTCAAGAGGCGGTGATGGGAGATTTGGGAGTGCCAATTAATGTGACGGAAAAATTATTGGATCCTCGGGCGAAAAAAATCGATCGCGCGTTGCATGCGGATAATTTTAATCGGGTGGCTGATGCGGCACGATTAATGGAAATTCCGTTTATGAATTGTCATACGCCAGCTGATAATTACGTTCATAAATATTTAGAAAAATTTGTTAAAGAAAAACGATCAAAAATGCGTTATTTAAAGGATTTAACAGAAGCGCTTTTAGATATTCCAGAGTTTGCAATGGGCGCAAAAATGAACTCAGCGCCAGTGGTCGTGGCGGGTAGTCCAAGTTCTAAATTAGGGAAAGTGGCGGTGACTGGTATGACCGGCGGGACGTCTGGAAATGAAGATATTTATGAGGCTCTTAACAAAGCTGGAGTGAGTACGATTTTGGCGATGCACATGAGTGAGGCGCACCGCGAAAAAGCCGAAAAACAATATCTTAATATTATTGTGACTGGCCACATGTCTAGTGATAGTTTGGGTATGAATTTAATTTTGGATCAGCTTGAAAAGAAGAAAGTAAAAGTAATTTCTGGGGGTGGGTTGCTTCGAGTGAAACGTTAAAATTTAGCAAAAAATTATGGCAAAAATAGATATCCTTATTGATGGGTATGCTAAAAAATTGGACGATGGGTGGATTGTGAATCCGACCGTAGTTTTAATTCAAAATAAGGGTAAAAACTTGATAGTTGATCCGGGAGCTGATCGTAAAGCATTGCTGGATTCTTTGGAGAAGAGGGGTTTAACAGTAAATGATATTGATGTGGTTTTTTTAACGCACGGACATACGGATCATGTGCTTTTGGCTGGGATTTTTGAAAAAGCTCGTGTTTATAATTTTACAGAAATTTATGAGGGGATTAGGGAGTGGGAACATGATAATAGAATTGAAGAGTTAGATTTAGAAATTTTGCCCACACCAGGACATATGCCAGATCATTGCTCGTTAATTGTGCCGACTGACGAAGGAGTGGTGGTAGTGGCGGGTGATGTTTTTTGGTGGGTTGATGGAGAGGAGCAAATAATTGATATTGAAAGACCGGATCAGCATTTTGCGTCGGACCCTAAGGCATTAATTGAAAGTCGAAAAAAGGTGCTCGAAATTGCAGATTTTATTATTCCGGGACATGGGAAAATGATGAGGGTTTAAGTCCGAATTACTCCTCCTAATTTCTCTATTTCTTTAAACACAGCTTTTTGTGTGTCTTGGAATTCTTGGTCGTTTAGAGTTCGTTCGTTGTGGCGAAGTTTAATAGAAAAGGCGAGGGATTTTTTGTCTTCTGGGATATTTTTGCCTTCGTAAATATCGAATAATTCAATGTCTTTGATGAGTTTGTGAGGATCACCTTTTTTAATAGCTTTTTCAATGTCGGAGACTTGAGTTTTGCGATTAATTAAGAGCGAAACATCAAAAGTCATGCTTGGGAATTTTGGTAGTGGCTTAAAATTGGAAGGGTCACGTCCGTGTTCAACTAATTTTGTAAAATTAACCTCAAAAATTCCAACTTGATGCTCTAAATTATGAGCTTTAGCTACGGCTGGATGGAGAGTGAAAATGTAACCAACGTTTTGGCCGCGCATTATAATTTCAAGACATTTTTTGGGATGAGCATATGGTGGTGAAGTATGACAATCACGGAGGCTTACGTTTGGCGCGCGGAAGGCTTTTTGAAAGACTTCAAAAGCACCTTTGATTTCGTAAAAAGATTCTTTTTTGTCTTGGGTAGCAACAGCGCCAATAAGCCATTTTTCTTCGAGTGGCATAAATTCGCCGACTTCTTGGTAAGTGTGCCCAACTTCAAATAATTTCATTTCTGGGAAGTTTTTTTGGTTCTGGGTGATGGATTTGAGCATGCCCGGAACAAGGCTGACGCGCATGTGGGTTTGATCAACAGTGAGCGGGTTTAAAACCTTGATGTGGCGCATGTCTTCGAGTCCAAATTTTTGGAATATTTCTTCGTTATAAAAGGAATAGTTCATGACTTCGGTAAATCCGAGTTCGGCGCTCAAAATGTTGCGTGTTGCATGTTTGTGGAACCGTTCTTCGTTTTCGATTGGTAAGTTGATTGGTAGGTGTGGCATTTCGGCGGGGATGGCGTCGTAACCAATGATGCGAGCGATTTCTTCGGTGATGTCTTCTTCGATATCTACATCGCCAGTAGCGCGGTGTGAAGGAATAGTAACTTTAAGTTTTTTGCCCGATTCTGTGACGCCGAATTCGAGTGAAGTTAGGATTCGTTTCATTTCCTTGGTAGAAATTTTGATGCCAATTTTGTTGCTAATCACAGCCGGATCAACAGTCATTTCGATTTTAGGCGCTTTCCAATCGCCGATAGTTACAATTGGGCTGGCGATTTTTAAGTCTGGACAAGTTTCTTGAAGTAAAACAATGGCGCGTTTGATTGCTATTTCGGTGAGGGCAGGATCAAGTCCTTTTTCAAATCTTTGAGAAGAGTCGGAGCGTAGGCCATGACGAGTTGATGTTCGTCGGACGGTTGAGGCGTGGAAATTAGCAGCCTCAAGAATAATTTCGGTTGTTTGGTCGTTGATTTCGGAATTTACACCACCCATAACTCCGGCTAAAGCGACTGGTTTTTCACCATCACAAATAAGGAGATCTTCTTCTGTTAATTTGCGTGTTTTGTGATCAATTGTTTCAATTGTTTCGTCTTTTTTGGCAAAGCGGGCGGTAAGTGAATCTTTTTTAACAAAACCGCGATCATAGGAATGCATTGGTTCGCCAAGTTCCAACATTATGTAGTTGGTAACGTCAACGATATTGTTGATTGGGCGAACGCCAGCCGCTTCTAAATGAGCCTTTATCCAATCGGGAGATTCTTTGGTTTTTAAATTAGTGATGATGCAGCCAGAAAATCTAGGGCATCCATCTTGATCTTCGATTTTGATATTAAGTTTTTCGTTTCCAGGAGCTCCTTTGAATTTAAGAAAAGAATCTAGTTTTTTGAGTGGAGTTTTTAAAATACAAGCCACCTCCCGTGCGAGTCCGTAATGTCCCCATAAATCTGGGCGATGGGTGAGGGATTTATTATCTACGTCAAAAATTGCATCGTTTTTGTTAAGGTTTTCGGAAAGTGGGGTGCCGGGTTTGCATTTTAAATGAGAAAGGTCTTTGATTTTAACTTCAGTTGCGCCTTCGGGGTTATCGGTTTCCATGCCAATTTCTTCACCCGCACAAATCATGCCAAAACTGCTTTCGCCACGGATTTTAGCTTCTTCTAACTTTACTGGATCGCCTTCGCCGTGCCAGCGTACATAAGCGCCAGGAATTGCGACCGGAACCAACATGTCACTAAATAAATTTAAACCACCACAAACAATTTGAACGGGGTCTTTTTGTCCAATATCAACCTTACAGATCACTAATTTGTCGGCATTTGGATGGCGTCCAACAGAAAGTATTTTTCCAATCATCATGTTGTCGTATTCGCCTGCAAGATCAATAATTCCCTCTATTTCAGCGGTGTGCAGAGTTAAGAGTTCACCGAGTTTGTCCGGAGTAACATCACTAGGAATGTCTACGAATGATTTAAGCCAATTAAGGGAAATTTTCATACTAAAATTGTTCAGCAAAGCGGAGATCGCCGCTGGTTAAGTGTCGGATATCATCGATGCCATAACGCATCATTACAAGGCGAGTTAAGCCAAAGCCAAAAGCCCAGCCTTGATATTCGTCGGGGTCAATGCCGCCGGCGCGAAGAACGTGTGGGTGGGTCATGCCGCAGCCCATAAATTCAATCCAGCCGGTTTTCTTACAAACTTTGCAGCCTTTTCCATCACAAAAAATACAGGACATGTCGAGTTCGAGGCCAGGCTCCACAAAGGGGAAATAACCTGGGCGGAACCGGATTTTCATCTCTTTTTTGAATAATCGTTGTAGGAACTCAAGCATCACGCCTTTTAAGTGAGCGATAGAAATATCTTTGTCGATCATTAGCCCTTCAACTTGGTCAAAAGTGTGTTCGTGTGAGGCGTCAGTGGCTTCGTTACGGAAAACTCGTCCGGGGACGATAATGCGGAGTGGTACGCCGTATTTTTTCATAGCTCGGATTTGGTTGGGTGAAGTGTGAGTTCGGAGAACTAGTCGACCTTCGTCTTTGTCTGCTTTTTTGTCGATGAAGAAAGTGTCCTGCATGTCGCGGGCTGGGTGGTCGGCCGGAATGTTTAATCCTTCAAAGTTGTAATATTCGCTTTCGATTTCTGGCCCATCTACCACCGAGAATCCCATTTGTTGGAAAATGCGTTCAACCTCTTCTTGAACCTGATAAAGTGGGTGAATGTGGCCGCGTTTAGTGGTTGTTCCGGGAGCTGATAAATCGATCCATTCATCTTTTAAAGATTTAGAAATCTCAGCATGTTCGAATTCGTTTTGCTTCATTTTGAACTTACCTTCGAGCTCTATTTTGAGTTCATTGGTGGCTTTCCCAAAAGTTTTTTTATCTTCTGGAGAAAGATCTTTTAATCCACGGAGTAGCCCGGTAAGCTCACCTTTGCGGCCAAGATATTTAGTGTGATAAGCATCTAAATCTGCGCTCGATTTAACTTGCTCGAGGGCGGCGAGAGCGGCTTTTTCTAGTTTTTTCAATTCATTTTTCATAACGATATGTACTTTAGCGGGTTTGGCTTTATCTGTAAACAAAAAGACCCCCTGAATTTAGAGGGCCTTTTGATTGTATTTTGAGCCGATTATTTTTAACGAACAGAGTCTTTAAGAGTCTTACCAGCTTTGAAAGCAGGAAGTTTCATGGCTGGGATTTGAATTTTTTCGCTTGGGTTGCGTGGGTTAACACCGGTACGAGCAGCACGTTTGCTAACACGGAAAGTTCCAAAACCAGTAATGGTTACGTTTTGACCTTTCTTAAGTGAAGTGGTGATTGTTTCGAGCATTGCTTCTAGAGCAATAGCAGCAGCTTTTTTAGTAATACCAGCGCTTTGGGCGGCCGCGTTAATGAGGTCTTGCTTTGTCATTTTTTAGCAAAGTTATGAATAAAAGACTGGGTTTGATTATAGGGGAGGAAGGTTGAAGCGCAAGAGATTTTCGGTTGCGCGTAAAAGAAAAGTGTTGATTTATGGCTTATTTGTGGGAAAATTCGAGCCCCTTATTGCCAAGAAGAGAAAAACCCTATATTTTTCAGGGGATCCTTTAATTAATAGTATGGCAAAAAACTTAGTCATTGTTGAGTCTCCGGCGAAAGCCAAGACAATCTCCAAATTCCTTGGGAAAGATTACATAGTAAAAGCCTCTATGGGGCACGTGCGAGATCTTCCTAAATCTAAAATGGGAATTGATGTTGATAAGAACTTTGAAGCAACTTATGTGGTTTCTCCAGATAAGAAAAAGGTGATTAAGGATTTAAAAACAGCTATAAAAGCGGATACAAAAGTATGGCTAGCAACTGATTGCGATCGTGAAGGAGAAGCAATTGGTTGGCACTTACAAGAAGCTCTTAAATTGAAAAAAGAAAATACAAATAGAATTGTTTTTCACGAGATTACAAAGCCGGCAATTATGAAAGCCATTGAGAGCCCAGAACCTTTGAATGTGGATTTAGTTGATGCGCAACAAGCACGGCGAATTTTGGATCGATTGGTTGGTTATGAATTGTCACCGTTATTATGGAAAAAGATTCGTTACGGACTTTCTGCGGGACGTGTGCAAAGTGTGGCGGTTCGTTTAATTGTCGATAGGGAGCGCGAGAGAGATGCTTTTGAAAAAGAAGAATATTGGAGTATTACCGGCGAATTTTATCCTGATAAAGACAAAAAAGAGACTTTTACAGCAAAGCTTCACAAAAAAGATGATAAAAAAGTAGAAATTGGGAATGAAAAAGAATCTAAAAAGATTTTGAAAGACTTAGAAAAGACAGATTTTCAAGTGGAATCAATTGAGCATAAAGAGGTCAAGCGCAATCCAGCGCCTCCTTTTACAACTTCTACTTTGCAACAAGAGGGCGCGCGTAAATTACGGATGTCAGTTAAAAAAACCATGGTAGTAGCGCAGCAACTTTATGAAGGGGTTAATATTGGAAAAGAGCACCAAGGTTTGATTACTTATATGCGTACTGATTCAATGAATCTCTCAACGCAAGCAACAACAGCTATTAAAAAAATGGTTACCAAAGACTATGGCAAAGAATATGCCCTAGATAAACCACGAGTTTATAAGAGTAAAAAGGGTGCCCAAGAAGCTCACGAAGCAATTCGTCCAGTGGATGTAACTTTGCATCCTAAGGATTTAGAAAAACACTTAGATAAGGATCAATTAAAGCTTTATAAATTGATTTGGAAACGGGCAATTGCCAGTCAAATGGCTCCAGCCATAATGGATCGTGAGAAAATTGATATTTTGTCTGAAGATAAGAAATATTTATTTAGAGCAAACGGCCAAAGAGTGAAGTTTCCTGGGTTTATGAAAGTGTATGTGGAGAGTTTTGATAATCCAGATGACGAAACTAAGCATGATGAAAATTTACTTCCAGCTTTAAAAGAAAAACAGGGAGTTCACGCTAAAGAAGTGGTCCCAGCGCAACATTTTACGCAGCCGCCACCACGATATACAGAGGCGAGCTTGGTTAAAAAATTGGAATCTGAAGAGATCGGTCGACCTTCAACTTATGCGCCAACAATTACCACGGTTATGAATCGTGGCTATGTAGAAAAAGAAGAAGGAACGCTTAAGCCAACAGATACAGCTTATGTGGTGACAGATGTTTTGGTGGAACATTTTCCGAATATTGTAAGTGTTGGGTTTACCGCTAAAATGGAAGATGATTTAGATCAAATTGCGCAAGGAAAAGAAAATTGGCAGGAGTTTTTGGGGGATTTTTATGAGCCTTTTCATGACAATGTGATGGAGAAAATGGAAACCATTAAAAAAGAGGATGTTGTTAATGAAGAAAGTGATGAAATTTGTGAAAAATGTGGTTCAAAAATGGTGATTAAGTTAGGGCGGTATGGAAAGTTTTTGTCTTGTTCAAATTATCCAGAATGCAAACACGCCAAACCAATTGGTGAAACTGAGGAGGAGGAAAAGGAATTCACAGAATTAAAGAAGAAATTAGGCGGCAAAAAATGTTCGGAATGTGGAGAGTTAATGGAAGTGAAAAAAGGACGATATGGAGAATTTTTAGGGTGTAGCGGGTATCCAAAATGTAAACACATGCAATCAATTGTGAAGTTTTCGGGAGTGAAATGTCCAGAATGTAATGGTGGGCAATTAATTGAACGTCGGACCAGGAAGGGAGCACGAGTTTTTTATGGTTGTAATAAATTTCCAAAGTGTAAATTTGCGATGTGGAACAAGCCAGTTGATAAGAAATGTAAAAAATGTAAGAGTTTGATGATGGAGAAAGATGAAAAGGTAGTGTGTTCGAAGTGTAAGGAGTAGAAGGAGGGACATTAACCGTTTCTTACGCAAGCTGGAAGGAACCTTTTCGGATCATGATCCTCAAAGAACCCTTCTCGCTTCGCGGGACGTTTGCTTAAAGAAAGATTAATACCCCTCTTCTCTTATTATAAGGTTGCAAAAAAGGTGTTTTTAAGGTAAAATAAATAGATTAAAAAACGTTTTTAAACCAAAATCAAAATGAAAAAGTTAAAATATCTTTGGTTGGCAGCCTTGCCAGCTACCGTTCTACTTGGGGTTTTATTACTCTCTGCTATTTCGCAGGCTTATTACATTAACGAAGCGGATTACGGGATAGTGGAAGGAGTTAGTTATTATGTTGATAATAAAACTGAAGCTTATCGAGTGGATTTTGAGAAGGCAGAATGGGACATAGATTCAACTACCGAAAGAATTTATAGATATCGTTCTTCAGGACAAACTATTCGTGGGACACAAGTTTTAGCTTTTGATGAAGATGGAGAATTAGAAAGTGGCCAACAGTATGCTTGGATTGCCAATGATCGTTGGTTGAATTTTGGTTGGTGTACAGTACTTCGAACCTGTGGAAGTATGGTCCCAGCTGTGGATATGGACCTTAGTGGAGAATTAGGTCATACCGGAGATGCATATTGGGAAGGAAAAGCTTTTTGGACCGAAACTGTACGTGGTGATATTGTTGATTATGGTTGGGTTTTGTTTAATTGGACTTGTGATGGAGTGGAGGAAGCATGTGATATTAAAGACCGAGTTCATACAGATTTAGCCACTGGTGAAGTTAGTGGTTTTGGTTATAGCCCATCCTTGGGATGGATTGATTTTGGGAATGATAGTGAAGCTCAATACACCGTGATTCAAGATTTGCCAGAAGTGGCCGAGGTAGAAGGTTGTGCTGGGTTTGAATCTTTGACTTTAAACGATGAATACAATGTTGGAGATACGTTTGAAACCTCTGATGTTTCAGTTGAAGCGTTGGAGTTTCAATGGAATAATGATGATTGGACATCTGATGGATTTACAGAAGTAGAAGATGGCGAAGCTGCCGGAGGTAGCGGTCAAGAAGTAGAGGTTAATAATATTAATTTAGGCTTTGATTTTGGGACCTCAATATCTGGCTTAAGTATGAATTTTGGTGAATATGGCGGGAATCTTAATATTGAAATTAATGATGAATTTCAGAATTTTGAAAATTTTGAAGATATTGACGGAACAGAGATAGGAGGCGTAGATGTTTCGGTGGTTAATGGCCTTGGGAATGATGAAGGCTCACTAACAATAGAAGGGATAATTAGTTCGTTTGCTGTGGGTGGCCAAGAGTTATGGATTGATGATGTTTGTTCGGCCGGGGAAGTGGAAACAGTTTATGTTCAACCGGTAGTAACTCTTACTCCAGATCCAACTGAATCTACTAAATATGGCCAGGGTGGTTTTGACCGAGTGCCGCTAGCTAATGGTGGTGATGGAGATGAGTATTATACTTTGGAAGTTCGCTTAGTAGACATTGATACTGGTGAACGACTAACCGATGAATATGAAGTGGCAATTGATGTGAATTTTACCGAAGGATCAGGAGTTTATTATGATCAAGTTAATAGGCCAGAAGGAGAAGATGACGCAGTTTTTATAGGAGATGTTGATTATGATGAGTATGAAGATGTTTTTAGTGTGGAGATTGCTTCTTGGGCGCCAACGTCAAATGTAAATGGATATGACGAAGATATGGACGGAAGTATTGATTTTTACTTTGATCATGATACGGAAGATTCGTGGGGTTATACCCGAGTTGATAATGCAAATACCGCTGTGATTGATTCGATTGATATTACAGTGACCGGTCCAGACGAAGTAGAATTTATAGAGGTAGAAGAAGGTTTGGTGGCGCCACTTTGGGGGCTGACTGATGATCAAGTTGATCTTAAGTTTGCGCCGGCCATTGAAATTACAAATTTAGGACAATTAACAGATGATGGAATTATTTATTCAATTTCTGAAGTGCCAGATACAGAAGTGGAATTTGCTGGGATTTTAGCTATGTGGAGTGAAACAGCCGATTTTCAAGAAACATCATTCACAGTGACATCTACACTTTATTCAGATGCTTATTATCATGTTTTTGATACAAACGAAGACAGTAATTACGTTCCAGCTGATGATGATGCTCAGACTAGTACAACTTATACAGTGGCCAGCATGTCTACAGTTAACAGTGTGGTAACAGATGCTTTTGAGGCGACTGGTTATTATGTTCCAGTTGATGATGCTGATCGAACTGCGGGGCTTGGGAATGGATCAACAGGATCTGTTATTCGTAAGACAATGTTAGTGAATGAAAATGGTTATTATGCTGCGCAAGCCGCTACTTTTTCTGTGAAATCATTGTTTGCAAGAGTGATTGATCTGTTTGATTTTGCGCCGCAAGAAGTAGAAGCGGCTGCCTTTGATGATGGGCTAAGAGAAATGGATCTCGATTTTACTCCCATAGAAGTCAGTAACCCAGATTTAACAATTTCAAATATTTATCGTGATGCTGCTAACGCTGAATTAGTGGTAGTAGTAGAAAATTTGGAGGACGCAGAAGTGGTGACTACTGAGTATGATCCCAGAATAAAAATTTATATTGATGGAGTTTTGGAATGGAATTATAGTTATGACTCTTTGACTGACCAAGGCTTTTTGGAAGCATTAGGAAGTGCCGAAATTCGGCCAGAAGTTCTTGATGAAGAAGTTACTTACGAATTAGAGGCCTGCGTTGATCCAAGTGATAATGTAACTGAAACAAATGAAGATAATAACTGTTACGAAACCACAATTGAGGCCGAACAACTCTATCCGGATGCAATTATTAGTCGGATTTATCGGGATGATGACGATAATCAATTAGCAGTGGAACAAATGAATTTAGGCGAAGGAGCCATGACTGATACCAGTGGTAAAACTTATATTTGGGTGGATGGTGATTCTCCTTGGACTTATAGTTGGTCTTCCTTAGCTGACCAGTCTTTTATGGACGTTAATGGTGTTTCCGAAATTAGACCAGAAACTTTAACTGAAGGGGATCATTCGATTCAAGCTTGTATTGATTATATGGGAATAATTGAAGAGTCTGATGAAAGTAATAACTGCTTGTTTGCCACTATTGGCGCTGGGGCAGATATTAATCCAATTTATGACACATATATCTCTTACACTCCTGTTGGGGAGACCTTTACAGTTAGTTATTATTCTAATTTTATGCCGCTTTCAGCCGGAGGAATTGGATACAATGTGCCAGCTTATGACACCAAACAAGAAGTGGAAATTTCGGGGTCAGTAACTAGTACTACCGCGGATAATTTAGTAGATACTGAGATTGAAGTGGTAGGAAGCGAAATTGATCCAGGCGTAGTTGGTCAGCAAATTTACCAACGTTTAACAGAGCTTACTAAGGGTGTGAATCCAGGAAGTTCTGTGGCCACGATTTCGGGAGCAATGTCAGAGGATCGAGGTTCGTCTTTGATGGGCGGTGCATTGCTTTATTTTGAAGGCGATGTGGTGATTGATGTAAGTAGTGTGCCTTCAGAGGTAACAATTGCAACTAAGGGTGGAAATATTTTTATTGATAGTGATTTGGTAGGTGAAGCAGTTGGATTAATTGCTTTGGCTGATTCAGATGGAGAAAATGGAAATATTTATATTGCTCCGGATGTAACAGGATTGATTGCTAATATTTATGCGGATGGTGGTTTTTATTCTTATGATGGCGATCGGGATAATTTAACTCGACCGGATTATTTAGGAAATGCAAATGCCTTGCCTGGTTGGGATTCTAATACTCGTTTGGAAACTTTGAATAATCAAACTGGTCTTAGGGGTTCAGTTATTTCCGATGGAACGTTTAATGGCGCAGATGACCTTACAAATCTTTATTTGCCTGATGGTAGTTCAACCAGTGATGTTTTGTTAGCGCAAGATAGTAGTTTTGCGAATTTCCGTGAGTTTGTGTTGTGTTGGCAGCAAACTAATGAAGACGGCACGCCTTATGATTCGGATGGAGACGGAAACGAGGGTTATGTTGATGGCGAACTAGATTATGGAGATATGGAAGAATGTGAAGATACTGCTCGAGTACACGAAGAAATCCTAGAATTTGATGGTGATATTGAAACTGCAAATAACACCCCATTCTACATTGAATACCAAGCACCAAGCTCAACCTTGCCGGTATTTGTGAGGAATTAATAAAAAATCCTAAGCAAAATCAATTGTAAAAAAAGCGATAATAATCGCTAAAGCTAAAAGCGTGGAAATCACAATATAAATCCAGGTAGCGAAATGGCTTAACTTATTTAAATAGCGAAAACGGCTAGCTTGCATAACAGCTAAGGCGCCAGTTATGGCTAACCCTAGAATAAGTCCGATAATGATCAAAAAGGCAAAAAGCTTCATTTGAATGAATCATACCATGACATGTCCACTTCGGGGTGTTTTTTTAATTCCTCGGCCATTACTTTTACAGCGTTGTGGAGCCTTTCTTTGTCTTGCGACTCAAAGCGCATAGTAAGGTTTGGAGTAGTGTTGGAACAGCGAATAATTCCCCAAGTTTCGTGATCAAAAAGCATGCGTACGCCGTCGATAGTAATGCAGTCATAATTATCAACAAAGTGGTCACGAAGTTCGTTTACAATACGAAATTTGTGTTCGTCAGGACAAGGAACTTTGATTTCGGGGGTAGCACAAGTTTTGGGTAATTCATCAAAATATTCGGATAACTTTTTGGTGTCACGGCTAAGTAAAGCCATAGTGCGAAGAGCAGCCATAAAAGCATCGTCAAATCCGTAATAGTCTTCACCAAAGAAAAGATGTCCACTAACTTCACCGGCGAGAAGAGCGCCTTTTTCTTGCATGGTTTTTTCAATAAAAGAGTGACCGGTTTTGGCCATCACTGGGATTCCACCGTGTTTTTTTATTAATTCTGGGACAATTTGAGAAGCTTTGACATCAAAAACAATCGTAGCTCCAGGATGACGATTAAGTAAATCTTCGGCGAGTAGCAAGAGATGAAGGTCAGCCGCGTAATGATTGCCTTTTTCATCAATTAGGCCAATGCGATCACCGTCACCATCAAAGCCAATTCCAATGTCGTATTCACCAGTTTTCATGACTTCAATTAGTTCAGTTAGGTTTTCTTCTTCTTCGGGGTTGGCTTCGTGGTTAGGAAAATTTCCGTCTAATTCACAAAAAAGCTCTTTAACTTCACAACCAAAAGCTCGGAATAGATCAGGTGCAAATTTACCAGCAATTCCATTGCCGGAGTCAACTGCAATTTTAAGAGGGCGATCAATTTGGATTTTTTCTTTCATGTCAGCAAGATAGAGATCAAAAAGATCATCGCGTTTAGTGAGCGCTCCTTTGCCTTTTGTAAAAGATTCTTCTTCGATAATATTTAGGACCATTTGAAGTTCGTCGCCGCAGATAGCATGGGCCATTTTGCCAACGACTTTGATGCCATTGTATTCTTTGGGGTTGTGACTAGCGGTGATGTTAATTCCACCGTCCATTTTGAGTTTGCAAGTAGCGTAATAGAGTAACGGACTACTAGCTAAATCAATGTCAGTGACGTTGCAACCAGTAGAGAGCATCCCTTTGATAAAAGCATCTTTGATTTCGGGGGTGCTTAAGCGATTGTCACCACCAACTACGATTTCGGAACCACTGTGTGAAAGGAGATAGGTTCCAATCCCTTTGCCAATAATTTCAGCGGTTTCGGGATTTAGGTCGACTGGGTGATCAGATTTTGGTTTGTGAGCGATCCCACGGATGTCATAAGCGCGAAAAATGAGAGGGTTTACAGGCATGTTTGAACTTTTAGGAAATTTTTTGAAGGCGGGCAGGCCCGCTGATGTTTTTAAGATACTCAGCAACAGCGGTTGGCACAAGGCTTTCCCAATCGCCATTGGTTTTTAATTGTTCACGAACCTTAGTCCCTCTAGATTTTTCTATAAAATCAACATCAAGAACTTCGAATTGATCATGGTTTTTGAAAAGTTTTTTTACAATGGGGGAGCCGGTGTAAACAGATTGGAAAGGGGGTACTAAACGGGCGACGTGCTCAACCCACAGATCGTAATTATTAATATTGCGGACCGGAATAATAGTGTAGTGATCGCGCGAAATATCTTGCTCGTCTAAGGTGTTGGTTATCATTTCCCAACGTTCTCGAGCCGTAAAAGGATTGTCTTTTTCGTGATGGTTTTCGGCGCTGCCAATGCCAATTATTAGAAAATCGCATTTTTTTAAAGCTGCTAAAGCCACACTTAAATGTCCCTTGTGAAAAGGTTGGAAGCGGCCGATAAATAGAGAGGTGTTGGTCATGGTTTTATTATACCTCAAGCACAGGCGGCATTTCGCGTTTGTGCTGATTTTTGGTAATCATTTTTTGAACTTTTTTAACCATTGCCTCCGGATAACCAGCTTTTACAATTATTGGCATACGAGTTTTTTCTTCGAGCATTTGAAGAATTCCGTCGAGGGCGCGGTAATTGGCACCAAGATCGTTTTCATCAGTTTGTCCTTCTTCTAATTCGGCGGTAGGCATTTTTTGAATAATTTCGTCTGGAAGATGGAGGTATTCAGCTAAGGCGTAAACCTCGGTTTTATAGAGATTTCCAAGAACCTCAATGTCAGCGGCTAAATCACCGTATTTAGTGCCATATCCAAGTAGAATTTCACTTTTGTTTGAAGTGCCAAGAACCAAGGCATTATTGCTATTAGCAAAACTGTAGAGAAGGGCAGCCCGAATGCGAGCTTTAGTATTCATTTGAGCTAAGCGATTTGGCTTCCAAGGCGCGATGTTAAAATCTACGGAAAGAGCATTGATAGGTTGATAGTAACTTTTAACTTTGAAAAAATCAGTCAAAGCTTTGGCGTGTTTAATGTTTTCGTCTTTGGTAATTCCTAGTTCCGGCAAGATTAAGGCAAAAACATTAGCTGAGCCAAGAGCATCAACAGCAAGTTTAAAAGTAAGAGCGGAATCAATGCCGCCACTTAACCCAACCACAGCCTTACGAAGATCGTATTTTTGAAAATAATCACGAAGACCTTTAATAAGCTTTTTGTGAACTTTTTCCATATTCATGAGAAGGTGTTAACGAGTTTTAAACCTTTGCTGGAGATCTCGGTCCATTTCGCGCTTTTTGATAGTTTCGCGTTTGTCATGTTTTTTCTTGCCGCGGCCGATTCCAATTTGGAGTTTGATTTTGCCGTGAGAAGTAAAAATTTTAAGCGGGACAATGGAAATTCCGGGATTATCCGAAAAGGAAATGATTTTATCTATTTCTCGGCGGTTTAGCAAGAGTTTTCGCTTGCGTTTGCCATTATCTTGCGGTTGATTAGCGGGCTGGTAAGGAGATATTTGAACGTTTTCTAGCCAAACTTCATTGTTTTTTACGGAAACAAACCCTCCTTTGAGTTGAATTTTTTTCGCCCGAATAGACTTAACTTCGTAACCGTGAAGAACGAGGCCGGCCTCGAATTTATCAACAATTTCGTAGTCGAAAAAAGCCTTCTTGTTTTTAATTGGTTCCATAGCAAATAAGATTCTATCGACCTTTTACGCGTTCGTCCAATTCGTTACTCTCTAACCACATGACAATAGGGGTTGTTGTGAGTAGAAAAATGAACACTAGGGCGACCACCGCGTTGCCGGTGTAAATTAAGGCACCAAAGGTTGCAAAAATGTAACCATTGTAAGCAGGATGAGGGCAGTTTTTGAAAACCCATTTTGTAATGCGTTTTTGTTTAACTTTTTCGGGGCGCAAAACCGCGTACATAAAAAATCGTTTGGGACCAATGGTGATGAGGCTGCCAAGGGCGGCTAAAAATCCTAAGAAAACCATAGAATCACCTAAGTGAATTGTGACTCTATTGGGCTCAAAAAGTTGTGGTGAAGCAGGAATGATTTCTCTAAAAAACAGAAACGAGCAAATCCAAATAGCGCCTACAACAACGTAATAAATAAATGGAAATTTGCGCCAAAAAGGAAGTAGGCCGTGCAGCCAGAGGTGAAAAATTGGAATGGGAAAGATGAAGGCAATGATGAGCCAAAGCATAATGAGAGGGTTAGGATGTATTGATTATACCTCAATTTTTTGAATATAATCGAGAGCCTTAAAAGTGCGGGGACCATCGGAGGTTTGCACAGTAAGTGATACGCCTGGATTGATTTTGATTATTTGGCCTCCACCTTTTTCTCCTATTTTAACAGTATCCCCAACTGCAAATTGTTTTTGTTCTAGCATTTGGAAACGTTTAGAAGGAGAGTTGTCGGTAATGGTAGAGATGCGTGCCCCGCGAGATGGCTTGCTAAATTTCATGAGACTTATAGGATCGAAACCTTGTGTTTCCATAAGTTCACAGTAACGGTCATAGGTGAGAGCGCGAAGTTTTTCTTGGGTCCATTTTTTAATTTTCATTTGAGCGTATTCTTGGATGTCGATATCAGAGTCAAATTCGGTCGAGGCTTGTAGGTGGGCGTGAAAAGTGGTGGTGAGTTCGTTGATTTCCTGGGTTAGGAGCGGACGAAGGTCTTCGGGGGTGGATTCTTGTTCGGCTAGCAGCGCCTCGCGGCACTGATCGATAGAGAATCCGGTCATTTTAAGTAAATGGTTAAGAATATTGGCTAGGAAATATAGCTTTTAATAAGAAATCCTGCAAGATTGGAGTATAATCCTTAACATGAAACCCCGCAAAACATTGTTAATTGCAAAATTTTTGATTGTTTTTGGAGCGCTAGGATTCTTAGGGGGGCTCTATTTTTTGAATCAGTTTTTGAAGGAAGACGAATTAGTAGAAGTGACGCCAGATGAAGTGATTCTAAATGAGATTGAGATTGTGCAAACAGAACAGGAGGGAGTGGTTGATTTAAGGTTGCCTTCAGAAAGTACTGGGAGTGCAGATGGAACTTTGGCAGTTCGACTTTATTTATCAGATGAATCGCGGTATCCAGATGGAGCTCCAGCTGTGGTTTGGGGTGGAGGAGGATTTGAGGTGAAGGGGATTGATCATGATTTAAAGAATTTGCCATTGGATTTTGTGATGGCAACTTTTATTTATCCAGGAGGAGAAGATGAGTGGTCGGGGTTAAGCTCGGATGGAGTGTATGATTGGCGCGGAAAAACAGATTTAAGGGCTTTTCGGGATGTGGTTTTGTTTACTGCGGGGGAACTCTCGGACTCGGAAGGGAAATTTATTTATGATTATGCATCTTACCCTGTTTTGAGTGATAACATTGGGTTGATTGGAGTTTCGAATGGTGGAAATACGATAGCAGCGGTGGCAGCCATGTTTGGAGAAGAATTAAATGGCCATTTGCGTTATTTGGTGCAGTGGGAAACACCAGTTTCAAGCCAGTTGGCAGCGCGTGATTTTGGGCGAGTTTGGATGAAGCCGTCCTTGCGGCAGGGTGAGTATTTTAATCCGCGATATGAAGGGTTTGATCAGTATGAATTTGAGGTTGATTTTAGTGATTTAACTTACGATTCAACACAAGAGTATTATCAGGTTTTTCATGATGGGAATGGTGATGGTAAGTATAATACGATTTTGATGGAAGGTGATGTAGAAAGTCCGGATGTAAATGGTGACGGAGAGGAGATATTATTCGCGCGCGGTGACTAAAGGTTTGGCTGAACAGAATGTTTTTGGTGATGATTGGCCAGAAGATATTGCGACTGTAAAAGAAGCGATCGCGTATTGGGATATTCGCGAATCAGTTTATTTATATGATGAGATTTTAGAAAAAATGCCAGATTTAGAGGCAATGGTTTTGGCTGGAGAAAGAGATCATGTGCAGTCCGCGTCAGATAAATTTAATATTCGACAAGCATTGTATGGCTGGATCGAAAATGGGGTGTCATGGGTGCAATTAAATCCAAGCCCAGCTTATTTAGTGCAGGCTGATCCACGATTGGCTGGCCGTGATGATTTGCCAAATATGATGCCGAATAAAGAGCCCCTTGATTGGAATGATGTTAATTTGTATACGGTCCCTGAAGATATTGAGAAAGTTGCTTACCAATTAGCAGGGCTATGGCAAATGATGGATCGGGTTCAAAAGCAGGATTAGCTTAAATGTTTATTTAACCATTTAAAGAATCCGATGGTTGTTCCCCAAGGGATTTCGGATATTACAAGCAGAAGGGCAATTTCAGGAGTAAAGAATTTGAAAGCTAAGACAATTCCCAAGCCGGCGTTGGGATAGGTTTTGGTGACGGCAAGGCCGATGCGGTCTTTTTTTGGACGCCAGGGGGCAATAAAATATCCAACTAAATAAAGCACAAAGAAAATCACATAAAGATAGGCTAGATATTTAAGTAATATGATTGGGTTTTCGAGAATTTGTTTCGATTGATAGCCAATGACGGTATAGCCTACAAATAAAATACAAAGAACGCTTAAGCCTCCTAGTGAAGGTTTTAATTTGGTAACAATTTTTGGAGTATAAGTTCGTAAAATTTGGGCAACTAAAAGTGGAACAAAAACTACTAAAATTAAGGTGCGAAACATCCCTAATATATCTAGCTCAATATTAGCGTTGGTGAGTAAGCTAAAAAGTCCGATCATACTAAAAGGAATAATCATGTTAATGAGCACCATGATGGTTAAGCTTAGTGCGGAATTTCCTTTAACAATATTTGTTAGGGCTGGGGAAGCAACGGCTGGCGGGAGAGAAGCGTAGAGTAAAAATCCTAAACAGAGCTCAGGGGTTAAAAATTTCATTACAAAAAAGAGCGCAACTGGAATCACGATTACGTAAGCAACTAAGATGTAAATCAAAAAAAGAGGGTTTTTGAATTCTTTAGTAATGGCCTCGGGATTGATGTTGAGAAAAGTAATTAACATGATTCCAACCAGAGCGTGCAATACATAATTATTGGTGATTAGGCTTGCCTGGGGTAAAAGTAGGCCAATAACCATAGCTATAATAATGGCGGAAGAGGCGTATTTTTGAAGAATTTTTAGTATTTTCATAGCAAGTATAAGTATACAGTTTTAGTGGCGCAAAAGGGAGATCTCATCTACACTAAAATAAATTAATTTAACCTCCTCTTTTATGGATGGCGAAACTCCGGGATTCACTCCTCCACAAGATTCTACCCCACAAACCCCACCTCCTACTTCAGCTGCGCCAACTCCTCCTTCAAATCAACCAACTTCTGGCAAGTCTCCGCTTGGTTCAAGAAATACAATTATTGCCATTGTATTAGTGGTTTTGATTGCGGTTGGTGGTTTTGCTTACTGGAATCAGAAGCAGAATGAAAAAGAATTAGAAGAATTACTACAATTTTTAGATGACTTTGGAGATGATTTTGATTATGACGACTATGATTATGACTATGATGATTATGACTACGATTATGAAGATGATTACACTTACGGGGATCGAGATTCTTATCTTTTGGAAGAGTCTGGGACAACCGGATTTTCACATTTTTCTGATTTAGAGTATTTCTTTGAAACTGACTACCCAACAGCTTGGGAAGTTGATGTTGATGATTCCATTGTGGCGGCGACATTTTTAAGCCCTTATGAAGATGCTTTGGATTATTTTTCGGAAAATGTGAATATTACGACCGAAGATGTTTCTTGGTATGGTGATTTAACCTTGGATGAATACCGAGATTCTTCTTTGGGGCAAATCGAACTAGCCTTACCTGGCTATGAAGTGGTGGATACGGGTGACACTTATCTTGGATCAGACGAGGCTCAATATATTTTGGGTAAATATGCCATGGGTGATTTTGACACTCGTATTTTGTCTACATTTGCTTTAGATGATTATGGGACTGCTTACGTGGTCACATATACCTATGAAGCTGATAAAGTCGACCTTTATCAAACAGAAATTGATCATATGTTAAGGACGTTTGAGATTTGGTAAAGCTTATTTAATTTTAACAATTATTTTCATGAGCAAAAGTACATCAGTTTTACTTTCAATTATTCTAACTGCCCTTGTTGTTGGCGGGGCGAGCTATTTTTGGGCTAAAGGGGAGATAAGCTCTTTGCGCGAAGAAATGGAATCCATGCAAGAAACAGAAGAGGCGACAGAGGCGACAGAGGCGACAGAGGCGATGGCAGAGGATGTTGAAGAAGCGATTGCGGAAGAAGATCGCAGTTACGACGATATGTGGCTTAGTTTTGGAGATCTAAGTTTTTACCTGCCTAAAGGCTGGAGTGAATCACAAGCTATGCAAAGTAGCGAAGGAGTGAAATTTGCTTACATCAGCGTTCCAGATCCTGAATATAATGTGCAGCTTAAAATAACCATGACCGAAGGGACTACTTACGGTGAAAATCAAGAGCCTCTTGCACAGCAATACGAGGCAAAAGTCTATCAGGTAGCCTGTGGAGGGGCTTATGCCTGCTACGCCCTAGTTTTCTTGGATGATTATGAGAGAGAAATTGTTTTTCAAATAGAAAGCGACCAAGAAGCCCCTGCAGATTTGGATGCGCCTTGGATGCCTAGTACAGAAGTTACTCGTGATGAACTCATTCAATTCCTTCTCTCTGTTGCTCTGACGGCAGAGTAAAGATCACTCTCCATAAGCAACACAAAAATACCCTCGTCGATGGCGGAGAGAGAGGGATTCACCCCGCAAGGGGGTATAAACTTCGAATCCCTATTGGTTTTTAGTTTAACAAAATGGCGGTACCTTTTGGTTGAAATTCTAACTTTTTTTGAACAGAACCCCGACTGATGCACGCTCTGCGTGCGTGGTGGCTCTGAACTCAATTTTACGCTCGTAGAGCGTGGTAATTCAATTGGTGCGT